>BNJU01000135.1_pt1 | contig 200089 bp, 196 predicted proteins | sample 8539281 | NCBI WGS metagenome assembly BNJU01 (sample SAMD00202456, study PRJDB9452) | human saliva metagenome | isolation source: human saliva | place: Japan | reverse complement strand
TTTGGTATAATGGAAGATATTTGAAAGAAAAGAGAAGTGATATGACACAGATTATTGATGGGAAGGCTCTAGCAGCTAAGTTACAAGGACAGCTGGCTGAAAAGACTGCAAGATTAAAGGCAGAAACGGGGCTAGTACCTGGTTTGGTAGTGATTTTGGTTGGGGACAATCCTGCCAGCCAAGTCTACGTTCGTAACAAGGAGAGGTCAGCCCTTGCGGCTGGATTCCGTAGTGAAGTTGTGCGAGTTCCAGAGACCATTACTCAAGAGGATTTGTTAGATTTGATTGCTAAATACAATCAAGATACAGCTTGGCATGGGATATTGGTCCAGTTACCATTACCAAAACATATTGATGAAGAGGCAGTTTTGTTGGCCATTGACCCAGAAAAGGATGTGGACGGTTTCCATCCCTTAAACATGGGGCGTCTTTGGTCTGGTCATCCAGTCATGATTCCTTCGACACCTGCAGGAATTATGGAAATGTTTCATGAATATGGGATTGACTTGGAAGGTAAAAATGCGGTCGTCATCGGTCGTTCCAATATCGTTGGAAAACCCATGGCCCAGCTTCTTTTGGCCAAGAATGCTACAGTGACTTTGACCCACTCACGGACTCATAATCTTGCCAAGGTGGCTGCTAAAGCAGATATTCTGGTTGTTGCAATCGGTCGTGCCAAGTTTGTGACTGCTGACTTTGTCAAACCAGGTGCAGTAGTCATTGACGTTGGGATGAATCGTGATGAAAATGGTAAGCTCTGTGGGGATGTGGATTATGAGGCAGTTGCCCCACTTGCTAGCCACATCACACCAGTTCCTGGAGGTGTAGGTCCTATGACCATTACTATGCTGATGGAGCAAACCTATCAGGCAGCACTTCGGACATTGGATATAAAATAGGAAAAAAGAAGGTAGAATAATGTTTTACCTTCTTTTTATGTAGTGTATGTAAATGAATGCAGTATAAAATGATATGAGTCCATAAACTATAAATTTGAAGTATGAAAATGCTATTAATAGAATGAAATTTGTATTGGAAAGAGTCTAGAATAGAAAGCTACTTTCATTGCACCTATTTCTTTTGAATGAACTTATCTTGCATACCATTTTATTAGGTTAAATTGATGGAAAATGATTGCAATTTTAGGTGTGTTTTTGATATATTCAATATATAAAATATATTATCGAACTTGGTACTTGTTTGTGTATTCAGAAGGAGGTCATTTTTTAAAATAAAGTAAACGCTTACTTTGTATCAAGAAAAAGAAATGAGGATTTTAATGAACAAAAGACTTTTTGATAAACGTTGTCATTATAGCATTCGTAAATTTGCAATAGGTGCAGCATCTGTAATGATTGGGGCTAGTATATTTGGTATTTCAGCTGTACAAGCTGAGGAGGTGGCTTCATCCAATACTCAAACAGAAGAAACAACTGTTCATCAACCTCAGCCTTTAGATAAGCTTCCCGATGATGTGGCAGCTGCTATCGCAAAGGCTGATGAGAATGGTGGGCGTGAGTTTGTAAAACCCAAAGCTGAGTCGACAGAAGATAAAGTGACTAAGGATACAGAACCTACTAGACCTGCTAACGATGGTAGTCATGAACTGGCTAGTCCTAAAGTGGAAACTCCAAATAAAGTAGAAGAAGGAACCAAGGCTGAGGACAAACAGAAATCTGAAGAGGCAAATCCAAAGCCTGTTGAATCTGCAGTAACAGCTGGAACAGAAGTAAAAGAGGATTCTAAAAAAACTTCTGAAAAGGACCAAGTGAAAGCAGACACAGAGATCAAACCTTCTTCTGAAAAATCGCAAGCACTGTCTGGAGAGTCAAACAAAGCCGAAGTTGAAAAGGAAAAACAGCTATTATCGGAGCGAAAACAAGATTTTCAATAAAGATTGGTATTTTAAACTAAATGCCCAAGGCGATTTTTCAAAAAAAGATGTGGATGTTCATGATTGGTCTAAATTGAATCTTCCTCATGATTGGAGTATTTATTTTGACTTTGATCACAAATCTCCCGCGCGTAATGAAGGTGGACAGTTAAATGGTGGAACAGCTTGGTATCGTAAGACTTTCACATTAAATGAAGCAGACAAGAATAAGGATGTTCGTATCAATTTTGATGGGGTTTACATGGATTCAAAGGTCTATGTAAATGGTAAATTTGTAGGACATTATCCAAGTGGCTATAATCATTTTTCATATGATATCACAGAATTTTTAAACAAGGATGGTAGTGAAAATTCAATTACTGTTCAAGTGACCAATAAGCAACCAAGTAGTCGTTGGTATTCAGGAAGTGGGATTTATCGTGATGTGACTCTTAGTTATCGTGATAAAGTCCATGTTGCCGAAAATGGTAATCATATCACTACTCCAAAACTTGCTGAGCAAAAAGAAGGAAATGTTGAAACACAGGTTCAAAGTAAGATTAAAAATACGGATAAGAAGGCTGCTAAAGTCTTTGTGGAACAACAGATTTTCACGAAGGAAGGCAAGGTTGTATCAGAATTAGTTCGCTCTGAAACGAAGAATTTAGCAGAAAATGAAGTTGCAGATTTCAGACAAACAATCCTAGTTAATAAACCAACTCTTTGGACGACAAAAAGTTATCATCCTCAACTGTATGTGCTGAAAACAAAGGTTTATAAAGAAGGTCAACTAGTTGATGTAACAGAAGATACATTTGGTTACCGTTATTTCAATTGGACTGCTAAGGATGGTTTCTCTCTGAATGGTGAACGCATGAAATTCCACGGAGTAAGTATTCACCATGACAATGGAGCTTTGGGTGCAGAAGAGAATTATAAGGCTACCTATCGGAAATTAAAACTCCTGAAAGATATGGGGGTTAACTCTATTCGAACAACCCACAATCCAGCTAGTCCTCAGTTGCTTGATGCTGCAGCTAGTTTAGGTCTTTTGGTGCAAGAGGAAGCTTTTGATACTTGGTATGGTGGCAAGAAGACTTACGACTATGGACGGTTCTTTGATCAAGATGCAACTCATCCTGAAGCTAAGAAGGGGGAGAAGTGGTCTGATTTTGATCTTAGAACAATGGTAGAACGTGATAAGAACAATCCGTCTATCGTCATGTGGTCTCTTGGAAATGAAGTAGAAGAGGCAAATGGTAGTCCTCGTTCTATCGAAACTGCTAAACGTTTGAAGGCTGTCATTAAAGCGATTGATACCGAACGTTATGTTACCATGGGTGAGAATAAATTTAGTCGTGCAGCAACAGGTGATTTCTTAAAAGTTGCAGAAATCATGGATGCTGTCGGTATGAACTATGGTGAACGTTTTTATGATGCGGTTCGTAGAGCGCATCCAGACTGGCTCATTTATGGTTCTGAAACCTCTTCAGCTACTAGAACGCGTGATTCTTATTACAATCCTGCTCAAATCCTTGGACACGATAACCGTCCAAATCGTCACTATGAACAATCTGACTATGGTAATGACCGTGTTGGATGGGGAAGAACAGCTACTGAGTCATGGACTTTTGACCGTGATCGCGCTGGCTATGCTGGACAATTTATCTGGACAGGAATTGACTATATCGGTGAACCAACTCCATGGCATAACCAAGATAATACACCTGTGAAGAGCTCTTACTTCGGCATCATCGATACGGCTGGTTTACCGAAGAATGATTTTTACCTTTACCGTAGTGAATGGTATAGTGCTAAAGAAAAGCCAACTGTTCGCATTTTACCACATTGGAACTGGACTGAAGAGACACTTAAGGATCGCAAGATGCTGGTCGATGGAAAGGTTCCGGTTCGTACCTTCTCAAATGCTGCAAGTGTCGAATTGTTCTTAAATGGTGAGTCGCTTGGTAAAAAGGAATTTACTAAGAAAACGACAGAAGATGGACGTCCATATCATGAGGGGGCTAAACCAAATGAATTGTATCTTGAGTGGCTTGTAAAATACCAACCAGGTACACTGACTGCGATTGCTCGAGATGAAAAAGGCAACGAAATTGCGCGTGATAGTGTGACAACTGCTGGGGAGCCAGCAAGGGTTCGTCTGACTAAAGAAGAGCATGTTATCACAGCAGATGGTAAAGATTTATCTTACATCCATTACGAAATTGTTGATGGCGATGGGAATGTGGTTCCGACAGCTAACAATCTTGTTCATTTCAATCTTCATGGTCAGGGACAGATTGTTGGTGTGGATAATGGAGAACAAGCTAGCCGTGAGCGCTACAAAGCTCAAGCAGATGGGACATGGCAAAGACGTGCTTTCAATGGTAAAGGGGTTGTCATTGTAAAATCAACAGAAAAAGAAGGTAAATTTACTCTTTATGCAGATTCTGCTGGTTTGACATCTGATAGCGCAACGGTCGCAACTGTGTCTGGTAAGAAAGAAAACCGTCACTTTGTAGCCTTTGCTCCTGTAAAAGCAACAACTGATGTGACTACAAATCCTGAATTGCCTCAAACAGTAACAGCTATTTATAGCGACGGTAGTGTTGAGGAAAAGACTGTAACATGGGATGTGCCAGCTGATTTGCTTACAAGTGCAGGTGAGAAAAAAGTATCTGGACGTGTAGAAGGTTTGGAAACCAAAGCTGAGGCACTTGTAAAAGTGATTGCCTTAGATAGATGGTTACCAAAAGTTGCTACAGTACCAGTTGGTACAACTGCAGCAGATTTGGATAAAACAGTCACAGCTGTTCTGACAGATGGTAGTTTGATTGATACAGATGTTGTTTCTTGGACTTTGAAAGATCCTGCTGCTTTGACCAAGGAAGGGGGACGTACAGAGGCTACTGGTAAATTGGTAGATGACGACCGTGAAGTAACTGCAACCTTTATTGCAAGCAGTAAGGAAACAACAAGTAGCATTACAGGACTTACTGTTGGGGATAAAGCTCTTGAGAACTTCGAGACTGGTAAGACTTATTATCGTGTATCTATTCCTTACACTGGAACAATTCCAAGTGTTGGAGCTCAGACTACTGGTTATCAAGTAACTGTTCAGCAAGCTTCTGCTGATAATGGTTATCAGGCCTCGGTCTTCTTGAGTGATCAAAAGGGTGACTTGGTTCAAACTTACCTAATTCAGTTTGTGAAGGAAGCCCCTGCCTTGAAACGTTTGGAAGTAGTTGTGGAAGGAAAAGAAACTGCTACTGAAGATCAAGTCTTAACTTATCGTGTCATTGGTAGTTATGAGGATGGTTCTCAAACAGAATTTTCAGCTTCAGATATTCACCTAGAAGCTAAATCATCTGATGGTGGGCATCTTGAGGTGAATGGACAGAACTTGTTGCTCTATACTAAGGGAAGAGTGACTTTGACACCTCGAATCGATAATCAAACAGAGAAAACAGAATCTGTAACTACTGAAGTGGTGATTAAAGAAAATAAAGTCAGCAAGAAGATTGTGAAACTTCATCCTGTATCTATTTCTACAGACATTAATCAGCAACCGAATCTACCTAAAGAAGTTGGGGCAGAATTTGATAAGGGCTTGCCACGCAAAGTATCTGTAACTTGGGACAAGGTAGATGAAAAAGAATTGGGGCATTATCATAGCTTTACGCTTAAAGGACATGTAGAAGGCACAGACATTGAAGCTCAAGCAACGGTGACAGTTGAAGGCTTACAAGTTGCAGAGGAAATCAGCCTTACTCTTCCTAAGGGTGAGACAGTTCAATTGCCAGCTAATGTTCGTGCTTACCATTCTAATGGAACAACTATCTATAAAGATGTAGTTTGGGATCAGGTTCCAGCCAACTTTAGTCAAACTGAAGGAGTCTATGAAATCAATGGTCGTTTAGTGGGTAGCAATCTGACCACTAAAGCTCATGTTCGAGTATCTAGTCAAGTTGTTGCTGGAAATAATATCTCTAAACAATGGACAGGTTCCCAATTGCCAGCTGCCATTGTATCCAATACAGGAGGAGATGACTCAGCTAATGCCTTGAACGACCTGACTGTGTCAAGAACGTCAACAGATGCTAAAAATAGATGGACTACTTGGAGAACAAATACTGATAATGATTGGGCTTCTATCTTGTTTGGTAATTCAGGAGACTTGACGAAACGTTTTGTCAATAATTTATCAGTTGATTTCTATACTGATGGAGCAATTGGTCTTCCAAAAGAATATGTAGTTGAATATTATGTAGGTAAAGAAATTCCTGATTTACCAAGTGATGTCAGTCATGCGCAACGAGATAGCAATCATCCATTTAATAATCCAGACAATTGGAAAGCAGTTGAAAATTTACATGCTCCAAGTCAGCTATCTGCAACTCAAACAAATCACTTCACATTTGACAAGGTAGAAACTTATGCTGTTCGTATTCGTATGAAGAAGGCTGATGGAACTTCAGGTGTTGGTCTGACAGAGCTAACTGTTCTTGGAAACAAGGTCTTAAGCTCTACAAGTTCAGAGATTTCTATCAAGGTAGATGGCAAGGATCTTGAACACTTTAATCCATCTAAGACTGATTACTATATTCCTCAATCTAGCAAAGAAATCACTGCAACCGCTAGCAATAATGGTTTGGTAACAGTTGTTCCGGCAACCAGTCCAAAAGGTGCAACACGTCTCATCTTAAAAGCAGAAGATGGTACGGTATTGAAAGAATATAGAATCTTCCGCAATGATGAGAGAGAAACTAGTCAACCTCTTGCTGTAGAAAATAGTGCTAAATCTTGAATGTTGGAGACAATCTTCAACTTCCTTCAGAAGTAGACGTTTATTATCCAACTTCAACTACTTGGACTACAGCTAAACTGACAGTGAAATGGGATGCTATTCCTGAACATGCAACAGAGCATGAGGGAACATTTGAAATTACCGGTCATGTCATTGGTACAAATCTAACCACTAAAATGCAAGTGACAGTTGTAGCTAAAGGAAATCAAGCCATCTCAGAAAATCCAAGCAACAATGAAACGGATTCTAAAGCCTTTGCTTCGACAACGAACGATACACAAGCAGCTTCACATGATAGAATTTTCTATATCAATGATGGAAAATTTAATGAGGATGGACGTTGGACAAACTGGTCTCGTACTCCGAAAAATGAAGAAACTTCTGTCGGACTACTCTTTAAGAAGGATGGTAAAATTGCCTCTCAGTCTATTGGAAAAGTAGCCATTCAGTTCTTTAAAGACAGTGGAACAGATGCCCCAGAGAAAATGGTTCTAGAAAGATATATTGGCCCTGCCTTTACAGAACCAACTACTATCTCTCGTTATGAAGAAAATGCTGATCATCCATTTAACAAGGCAGAAAATTGGGCACCAATTCCTTACAAAGCTTCTGGAGAATTAGTAGCTGGGAAACCAATCGAGTTTAACTTTGAACCGGTTCAAGCGCCAGCTATTCGTGCTCGAATGACTCGTAAGTCTACTACTAACGGGCTAGCAGTAGTCGAATTTACAGCCTACTCTGCAGGCAAGGGAGCAGAAGTCGAAACACCGTCAGCGACTATTTCAATCGATGGAAAAGCATTAGAAAACTTTGATCCAAATGTGACAGAGTACACCCTAACAACAATGGGAACTAAACCAAAAGTCACTGCGACAACTAGTGGACATGGAGTAGTCACAGTAGTGGATCATGGAAATACAAATCTTCCAACACTTGTTCGTCTTGTTTCCAAAGATGGAAATCTGGTGAAAGAATATCGTTTACACTTTAAGTCTACCTTCCAAACAACACCGACAGAAGGCGTTAAGAACTTAGTTGCAGAAGCTCCAAGCTTGGAAATTGAAAAGACTCCACTTCCGTTTAAAGAAGTTATTCGTGAAACCCCTGAGCTTGCTCAAGGTAAACGTCGTGTAGTTTCTGAAGGACAAGCTGGAGAAAAAGTTGACTATATTCAAGTATCAGGAACTAATAGAACTCTTGTTCATTCTGAACAAAGAAAAGCTCAAGATCGTATTATTGAGGTAGGAGTAAAACCATCTATTTCAAATAGTAAGGGTGAGGAACCCGCGCCAGTAAACGAAGTTCCAGAATTCAAAGGCGGTGCTAACTTTGTAGAAGCAGCAGTAAACGAAGTTTCAGAATTTAAAGGTGGTTCTAACTTTGTAGAAGTGGCAGTCAATGAAGTTCCAGAATTCAAAGGCAGTGCTAACTTTGTAGAAGCAGCAGTAAACGAAGTTCCAGAATTTAAAGGTGGTTCTAACTTTGTAGAAGCAGCAGTCAATGAAGTTCCAGAATACACAGGAGTTCTAGCTACAGTAGGAGATCAAGCAGTACCAAGTGTTGAGAAACCTGAATTTAAGGGTGGTGTTAATGCTGTAATGGCTCTAGAACATAAACTTCCAGAGTACCGTGGTATTCTAGCTACAGTAGGGAATCAACCAGCACCGACAGTAGAAAAACCAGAGTTTAAACTAAGTTCGTTAGAAAAAGCTCAGACTCCAGAAGTACCAGTTCAAGTTGTCAAAGAAGACAAGAGATTGCCAGAAACTGGTGAAAAACAGTCAGAAACAGCTATTTTCTTGGCAGGTGTTACCTTGGCCTTATCAGCAGCTTTATTAACTGCAAAACGCAAAGAGGATTAGTCTGTGCGTCTAATACCATTCTATTTGTATAGATTGGTAGAAGATAAAAAATGAATCGATAAATGAGTCGAATAGATGGAGAGGACCAATTAGGCCTCTCCGTCTTTACTAGTAAAAATGGAATCGTTTACTTTCGTGTTTAGACGAAAGGAGATAAGATAAAGATGGGTAAAAATTTTTTCAATAAACGTTGTCATTACAGTATTCGTAAATTCGCTATTGGAGTAGCTTCTGTTATGATTGGTGCCAGTATCTTTGGTGTTAATCTAGTAGAGGCAGCAGAAACAGGTAGTGTAGGAGATAAAGAGGGAACTATAACTCAAGCTCAGCCACTGGAAAAGTTACCTGATGAGCTTGCAGCAGTTTTGAAGAAAGCAGAAGAAAATGCTGGGAAGGAAGGCAGCTCGACAGTTGGAAATGGAGAAGCTGCAGGAGCGATTGGCTCTACCGATTCGACAAATAATCCTAAACTAGCTGATGCATCTGGAACCCCAGAGAATGAAACGAAGCCGTCTGAAGCTATGAGTGGAGGACAAAATGATAAAGAAATTGCTAAACCAAGTCAACCAACTACACCTGAAACTCCAAAAGTCGAGCAAACAGGTGATGGAACAGTTGAATTGGCAGATCAATTTACTGCAAGTAAACCAGCTAGCGAAGACAGCATTGTGGCTGCCAGCAAGAGCGCAGACTATCTCAAGAAAGAGTACAAGGTTTTCCCAACGCCACAAAAAGTGACTTATGGAGAAGGAGTAACAGCTCTTCGTAAGCAAGTCAATCTGGTAATGGGAGATCAACTCGATATTTATACTCGTAATCGCTTGAAGAGTGTCTTGCAGGACAATCAAGTATCCTACACTACTAGTCAATCAGCAGTTGCTGGCGCAACTAATATCTATCTTGGAGTGCATGGACGCGGATCACAAGCAGAACAAAACTTGTCTAATGTTTCAGCGGGTCTTTTTGACAAGATTGATGCCTATACCTTGACCATCAAGGACAACTCAATTTCCATCGTCGGAAAGACACAGATGCGGTCTTCTATGGTTTGACAACTTTGAAACACATGCTCAAGGAAAGTCAAGTTCCAGTTCTTCGCAATGTGACAGTGGAAGATTACGCTGAAATCAAGAACCGTGGTTTCATCGAAGGTTACTATGGCAATCCATGGTCTAATGAAAATCGTAAAGAATTGATGCGTTATGGAAGTGAATTGAAGTTATCTCAATACTATTTCGCACCAAAAGATGATCCATATCACAATAAGAAATGGCGTGAACTCTACCCAGAAGAAAAACTGGCTGAAATTCGTGAACTTGCTCGTGTCGGTAATGAGACGAAAACACGTTATGTCTGGACTATTCATCCATTTATGAACAAACGTATCCGCTTTGGTAATGAAGCGCATTACCAGGCTGATCTTGCAACCATCAAGGCTAAATTTACTCAGTTATTGGACGTAGGAGTGCGAGAATTTGGTGTGCTTGCAGACGATGCACCAAGCCCAGTTGGTGGTTATCATAGTTATGTTCGCTTGATGAAAGATATAACAAATTGGTTGACTGAAAAACAAACAACATACAGTGGTCTTCGTAAAGATATGATTTTTGTTCCTGCCTGGTACATGGGGCAAGGAACTGAAGCTGAACTCCGGACCTTGAATGAACATCTTCCTGAAAATGTCCATTTAACACTTACTGGTGGAAAGGTTTGGGGTGCTGTTGACCAAACATTCTTAACGAACTTAAAGAAAAATTTAACGGAAGGCGGTAAAACTTACCGTCCAATTCAGTTCTGGATTAACTGGCCATGTAATGACAATACAAAACCCCACCTAATTCTTGGTGGTGGTGAAAAATTCTTACATCCAAATGTTGATTTATCACTTGCACAAGGAATTATGTTAAATCCAATGCAACAATCTGAAGCTTCTAAAGTAGCACTTTTTGATATGGCTCAGTATGGATGGAAGCAATGGCAAAGCGCAGAAGAAGCAGAACAGATCAACGATATGGCCTTAACTTTGTAGTCAATGATCGTTTCGAAGAAAGCAGTGTTTCAAAGGCGTTTAGAGAACTCGGAAAACATATGCGTAATCAAAATAGACCTCCACATGTCACTAAATTAGAAGAGTCTGTAGAATTGGCTCCAAAATTGATAGAATTTTATAACAAACTCAAATCTGGTCAAAATCTGGATTCTGAAAGAAAAGAGTTGAGGGAAATTTTTGCTGGTTTGAAAGCCAATGCTCTTCTACTTAAAGAAAAAGGCGATCAGAAATTAATTGAACAAATTCACTATTGGTTAGATAATACAGTGGATCAAATGAACGCGCTTGAAGCTTTCTTAACAGCTACGGAAGGACTTACTGAAAAAAATGATGCCAAGGTATGGGAGTATTATCAGGCAGGAGTCAAACATTATGACCAGTCAGTTAAACATGCCTTCTTTTACGTTGACCATTATGAATACGCAGAATTTGGTGTCCAACATATTCGACCATTTATCAATAATCTCAAAGAATACTTAGCCTTGCACATCCAATCAATGTTGAATCCAAATAAATTTGTGACAACATTTATTACGAATCGTGCTGGAATAGAAGGCGGATTGAAAGAAGTCACAGATGGTGACTTTGATACACATGTGATTGCCAAAACAACAATTGTGATTGAAAGAGGTGATTATGTAGGCTTGCGCTTTAATAAGGCAATTAAAATACACAAATTAGGTTTCGCTACGGGTACTAATACGGCTGATAACTATACCTTTAGTAATGCAGTTGTGGAATATCAAAATGAAAAAGGAGAATGGGTAGCCATAACGAGCCCTGCATATACTGGTCGAGAACGCATTCTGGAATTTAATGATCTCGATATCACAGCTCAAGCTGTTCGTATGATAGCAACAGCCAAGAAGGATAATGCTTGGCTCGCCATGCGTGAAATTGCTGTAAATAGACCCCTAGAGTTGGGTAGTAAGAAGGTTAGGGGCACTATTAGCTTAAGTTCAAATCTGATTTATAAATATGGAACAAGTGCTGTTCAGATGCAAGATGGTCAAGAAAACACGGAATCTATGATGGCACATGTTGATCAAACCAATGTCACACCAGAACAAGCTTGGGTACAAATGGACTTAGGTGGATTGCATAAAGTAAAACGAGTTCATCTGATGCAAGGGGAACGGGATAAACTAGCATCTGGAGTCGTCGAATATTCTGCGGATGGTACAAATTGGACTACACTTCAAAATTTAACAGGGCAACGAACTTCTGATATCGTGCAAGAATTTACAACTCGTTTTGTTCGCATTCGTAATACAGAAACCTTAAGTAAATGGTGGAGAATTGCGGAATTTAGAGTGGATGTAGATAGTCCAAATTTTGACTTAACAGACACCAACGTGGATGCCTTGAAAGAAACTCCAGTAGTGGATAGCTTGGGCAGTTACGAGCTTCAAATTCCAGCTGGAACAAAACTTCCTGCGAATAGCTATCTAGGTATGAAGCTTGATCGTATCCATCAAGTCAAGAGCATCCAGCTACAAGGTCAAACCAACCCAGCTCTTAGCCTTGAGTACTCTGCAAATGCTCAAGAATGGACACCAGCTAGCCAGTTGACAGACAGAACTGTCGCAACCCACTTGGTACGTTATGTTCGTCTGGTTAATAAAACAGATCAGGAACAAGCTGTGACAGCCACTTCTCTCCTTGTGACAACCAAAGAAGTGCAACCAACCAAACTAGAATCTACAACTATGGGCATTCATCCAACATATGGAAGTAATGATGTTCGTAAGATTAATAACCTCGATCAATTGTTTGATGGTGTGTACAACAACTTCGTTGAGTTCTCAGACTATGCCCATAAAGATGGCCATGTAACCTTGAAACTTGGTAGCGAACGCACTATCAAGAAGATCAGAGCCTACATCCAAGACGGAACTCAAAACTATCTTCGTGATGGTAAAATCCAAGTCAGCCAAGACGGTAAAACTTGGACGGATGTTGTGACAGTAGGAGATGGTGTAGCCAATAGTACACACGATGATTCATTGACAGATGGTTGGACACATGATTCTAAGATGCCAGGAAATCGTTACATCGAGGGTGAATTGACGACACCAGTCAAAGCCAACTATCTTCGTGTCCTCTATACAGCTGACTATGATGCTCGTTTTGTAGGATTTACAGAATTGGTGATCAATGATGGCGAATTTGTCAAACCAATCAATGATCCAACTGTAGAAGGAAACGGTGGGGAAAGCCGAGGCAACTTCTATACTAATCTTGTAGATGGAAAAGTCTTGACTAGTTACAAGGCGGAAAGATAAGGGTGAAATGGTTTACCACTTGTCAGAACCAACCAATGCCAACCATCTACGCCTTGTTTCAAGCCTTCCTGAAGGAGTGAAAGCACGAGTTCAAGCGAGAACACTCAAGGATGGTCAAGAAAGTTGGACAGATCTTGGTGCCATTACATCCAGTCTCCAAACCTTTGCTATCCGAAATGGTGGTTCTCTTCTAGATGTTAAACTAGTCTGGGAAGGTGGCAAGGCTGAGTTTTATGAATTGGCGAGCTTCTATCAAGAATTGACAGAAGAACCTGTTCAATCAAGTAAGGGTGAAGAACCAGCACCAGTGCTTGAGGTACCTGAATTTACAGGTGGTGTGAATGCAGTTGAAGCCTTGGTACATGAACTACCAGCTTATACAGGCCCAGTATCAACCGTAGGCGACCAAGTCGCTCCAACAGTAGAGAAACCAGAGTTCCAAGGTGGAGTGAACTCCGTTATGGCCTTGAAACATGAGCTTCCAGAGTACACAGGTCCATTGTCAACTGTAGGAGAACAACCAACTCTGACGGTAGAGAAGCCTGAGTTCCAAGGTGGAGTCAATTCAGTTATGGCCTTGAAACATGAACTACCAGAGTACACAGGTCCATTGTCAACTGTAGGAGAACAACCAACTCTGACGGTAGAGAAGCCTGAGTTCCAAGGTGGAGTCAATTCAGTTATGGCCTTGAAACATGAACTACCAGAGTACACAGGTCCATTGTCAACTGTAGGAGAACAACCAACTCTGACGGTAGAGAAACCAGAGTTCAAGGGTGGAGTCAATTCAGTTATGGCCTTGAAACATGAACTACCAGCTTATACAGGTCCGGTATCAACCGTAGGCGACCAAGTCGCTCCAACAGTAGAGAAACCAGAGTTCCAAGGTGGAGTCAACTCCGTTATGGCCTTGAAACATAAACTTCCAGAGTACCGTGGTATTCTAGCTACAGTAGGTAATCAACCAGCACCGACAGTAGAAAAACCAGAGTTTAAACTAAGTTCGTTAGAAAAAGCTCAGACTCCAGAAGTACCAGTTCAAGTTGCCAAGGAAGACAAGAGATTGCCAGAAACTGGTGAAAAACAGTCAGAAACAGCTATTTTCTTGGCAGGTGTTACCTTGGCCTTATCAGCAGCTTTATTAACTGCAAAACGCAAAGAAGACTAGTCTATGCGCCTAATACCATTCTATTTGTATAGATTGGTAGAAGATAAAAAATGAATCGATAAATGAGTAGAATAGATGGAGAGGACCAATTAGGCCTCTCCGTCTTTACTAGTAAAAATGGAATCGTTTACTTTCGTGTTTGGACGAAAGGAGAGTAGAGGGGTTTTGTCCCCTCTTTTTCTATATGAACGGAGAGATTTATATTTAAGATGCAAGGTGAATAGACTTTATAGTATAATGAATAGAGAGGAAAAAACAATGAAAGTGATTGAGCAAGAATTATTAGAAAAAGTTATTATTGAACGTTCTCGTACCAGTCATAAAGGAGACTATGGCCGTCTGCTGTTGCTTGGTGGGACTTATCCTTATGGTGGTGCTATCATCATGTCTGCTTTGGCGGCTGTTAAAAGTGGAGCTGGTTTGGTGACCGTTGGAACAGATAGGGAAAATATCCCAGCTTTGCACAGTCATTTACCTGAGGCTATGGCCTTTTCTCTTCAAGACCAACAACTGTTAAAAGAGCAGTTGAAGAAGGCAGAAGTTGTCTTGCTGGGGCCTGGTTTACGAGACGATGCATTTGGAGAAAATCTAGTCAAACAGATTTTTGCCAGCTTAAAAAAGAATCAGATTTTGATTGTAGATGGTGGTGCCCTGACCATCCTTGCTAGGACAAGTTTGTCGTTTTCATCTAACCAGCTTATCCTAACTCCCCACCAAAAAGAATGGGAAAAGCTGTCTGGTATTGCTATTGAAAAGCAAAATGAAGATGCAACGGCTAGTGCCCTAACTTCCTTCCCTCAAGGAACAATTTTGGTAGAGAAAGGTTCAGCTACTCGTATTTGGCAAGCTGGCCAGTCTGATTGTTACCAGTTACAGGTTGGCGGTCCCTATCAGGCGACTGGTGGTATGGGAGATACACTGGCTGGAATGATTGCAGGATTTGCAGGCCAATTTCGACAGGTCAGTCTCTACGAGCGTGTGGCAGTAGCGACCCATCTGCATTCAGCCATAGCCCAAGAACTATCTCAAGAACATTATGTGGTCTTGCCGACGGAAATCAGCTCTTATCTGCCCAAAATAATGAAAAAAATATCTCAAAAAGGCACCTGATGGTTTCAGGCGCCTTTATATCTTTTAGAAAAATCCTTTAATCTTTCCAACGAGGCCATCTAGACCTTCAGAACCAGAAATCAACTGCTGAGCTTGAGAGAAGTATTCTCCAAGCTGTTCTTGATTTTCTGCAACAAATGTTTTTGCAGCTTCGAAATCTTTTGTTTCGATTAGCTCTTTTACTTGATTAAACAAATCTAATGGGTTCATCTTATGTCTCCTTTTCTATATAATACTATCACTATTCAAACATTTTATAAAAAAATTTTTTTCAAGCAAAGAGATTTTTTTCTATCGAAGTTGAGGGGTGTCAAACAGGGCTTTTTTTGATATAATTTTTTTAATGATGAATTCGAGAAACTAATCGGTATGTGGTTGTTGATTTAGAGGCCACTAGCACCGGAAGCAAGGCAAAAAAATTATTCAAGTGGGTATTGTGGTGATTGAAAAATGGTGAAATCGTCGATCAGTATGGGACGGATATCAATCCTCATGAGCCCTTGGATTCTCATATAAAAGAATTGACAGGTTTGACTGATCAACGGTTGGCAGTTGCTCCAGAGTTTTCACAGGTAGCTGGAAGGATTTTTGAGCTGGTCAAGAATGGTGTTTTTGTCGCGCACAATGTACAGTTTGATGCAAATCTTCTAGCAGAGTACCTATTCTTTGAAGGTTATGAATTGAGAACTCCACGAGTGGATACCGTTGAGTTAGCACAGGTTTTGTACCCTCAGTTTGAAAAGTACAATCTCGGCATTCTCTGTCAAGAGTTAGGGATTAAGTTAGACCACGCCCACACCGCTCTCTCTGATGCACAAGCAACAGCAGAGCTTTTGCTTTTTATGCGTCAAAAACTTTTTCAGTTACCAAAAGGACTTTTAGAAACGTTGTTAAATCTTGCGGATAACCTCCTTTATGAAACTTATTTAGTGATTGAAGAAGTATATCAGCGACAGTCCCTCCTTTCTTCTCACGATTTGATGGAGTTCCATGGACTCTTTCTAAGAAAGAAAAGTAAGTCTTTAAAACCACGTAAGCTATCTAAGGATTTTACTAAAAATATGTCCTTATTAGGCTTGGATGAACGTCCTCAGCAAGTTGAATTTGCAGAAAAAGTTGAGCAGTTATTAAAGGAACAGAAAACTGCGTTTATTCAAGCCCAAACGGGACTTGGAAAGACTTATGGTTACCTACTGCCAGCTTTGAGCATGGAAAGTGAAGGGGGTATCCTTGTTAGTGTTCCTACCAAAATCCTTCAAAATCAAATTATGCAAGAAGAAGGAAGGCGATTAAAAGATACTTTTCATATTGATATTCATAGTCTTAAGGGTCCCCAGAATTATTTGAAACTCGATAATTTTTATAAAGTACTTCATAGGCCAGAGTCTAACCGCCTATTCACACGCTTTAAAATGCAAATCTTGATCTGGTTAACAGAGACAGAAACAGGTGACTTAGATGAAATCGGGCAGCTGTATCGTTATCAACATTTTCTAGCTGAACTTGTACATGATGGAAAACTTTCAAAAAAAAGTTTATTTATTTCTGAGGACTTCTGGCAACGCAGTCAAGATAGGTCTAAATCGAGTCGCCTTTTGTTAACCAATCACGCTTATCTGGTAACACGTTTAGAGGATGATCCAGAGTTTGTCAACAATCGCTTGATAATCATAGATGAAGCTCAAAAAATGCTGATTGCCCTTGAAAACCTCGTCCAAGAGTCTTATCTCCTCGAAGCTTTAGTGACACAAGTTGAAAAGTCCTTGGAAACAGAAAAAGATCTTATTCAGAGACGGTTGCTTGAGAGTATCGGGTTTGAATGTCGCTATTTGATAGATCAGTTTTACTCAGGACTTAAGAATGACAAGTGGTTGGATTCTCTTGAAAACTTACGCCAGCATTTTTCTGAGTTAAATCTTCCTGAGTATAGAGATATGACGCGCTTTTTTACATCGGACCGTGAATTTTGGCTGGCAACTGCTGAGAAGTCTAGTAAGGATGTGTTAATTTGTTCAAGTAAAAAAGGTCGCTTTCTACTAGCAGATTTATTGCCAGAAGATTGCAGAGTGCTTGGCGTATCTGCCACTCTTGAAATCAGTAATAGAGTTTCTTTAGCGGACTTATTAGGATTTACTGAAGCTCCACTTATTACAGTTGAATCTTTACAACAGAAGCAACAAGAAATTTTATTAGTAAATGATTTTCCGTTAGTAACTGAACATTCTCCTTTAGATTATGCAGAAGAGGTTACATCAGTTATCCATTCCTTACAGGCGTTTCAAGAGCCTTTGCTTGTTTTATTTACGTCTAAAGAATTACTGTTAGCAGTGTCAGATTTACTAGACCATCCTCATTTAGCCCAATATAAAAATGGGGAACCCAGTCAGCTGAAGAAACGTTTTGAAAAAGGAGAGCGACAAATATTACTTGGAACAGGAAGTTTCTGGGAGGGGATTGATTTTTCTACCCATCCTTGCGTTATTCAAGTAATTCCTCGATTGCCTTTCCAAAATCCCCAAGAACCTTTAACACGAAAAATTAAATCATGAATTGCGTCAGGAAGGGAAGAATCCTTTCTATGATTATCAGTTGCCAATGGCCATTATTCGTCTCAAACAGGCTTTGGGTAGAACAATTAGAAAAGAGGAACAAGCTTCCATTGCTGTGATATTGGATAGTCGAGTTGTTCATAAACGATATGGTAAACAGATTAGACAAGCTTTTAGCGAAGGAAAGAACTATCAGAGAGGTGAATAGAAAACAGATTACCTCTACTGTTATTGATTTCCTCCAAAACAACAAAAATGAAAAAAATCTAAGAAAGAGAAAAAGGTGAATATATGAAACGTTCTCTCGACTCTAGAGTCGATTATAGTTTGCTCCTGCCAGTATTTTTCTGCTACTGGTTATCGGCGTGGTGACTATTTATATTGCTGTTAGTCATGATTATCCGAACAATATTTTTACCCATTTTAGGGCAGCAGGTCGCCTGGATTGCCTTGGGGACTTGTGATTGGTTTTGTGGTCATGCTCTTTAATACAGAATTTCTCTGGAAAATTACCCCTTATCTATATGTTCTTGGTTTTAGCTTTGATGGTCTTACCACTGGTTTTTTTATAATCCAAGTCTTGTAGCTTCAACTGGGGCTAAGAACTGGGTATCCATTGGGGGCGCAACACTCTTCCAACCTTCAGAGTTTATGAAAATTTCTTATATCTTGATTTTGGCAAGAATTATTGTCCAATTTACTCAAAAACATAAGGAATGGCGACGCACAATTCCTTTGGATTTTCTATTGATAGGCTGGATGATTGTTTTTACTATTCCGATTCTAGTTCTCTTAGCTCTTCAGAGTGACTTGGGTACAGCCTTGGTTTTTGTGGCTATCTTTTCAGGAATCGTTTTATTATCAGGAGTTTCTTGGAAAATTATTATCCCAGTTTTTGCAACAGGAGTTACTGGTGTAGTCGGCTTTCTTACAATTTTTTTGAGTAAGGATGGACGTGCCTTCTTACATCAGATTGGGATGCCAACCTATCAAATTAATCGAATTCTAGCTTGGCTTAATCCTTTTGACTTTGCCCAAACAACCACTTATCAGCAGGCTCAAGGGCAGATTGCGATTGGTAGTGGTGGTTTGTTTGGTCAAGGATTCAATGTATCGAATCTTCTGATTCCGGTTCGAGAGTCAGATATGATTTTCACTGTTATTGCTGAAGACTTTGGTTTTATCGGTTCTGTTTTTGTTATCGCTTTATATCTGCTTCTCATCTATCGTATGCTAAAGATAACACTAAAATCGAATAACCAGTTCTATACCTATATTTCGACTGGATTTATCATGATGCTACTCTTTCATATATTTGAAAATATCGGTGCTGTGACAGGCTTACTTCCCTTGACTGGGATTCCATTGCCTTTCATTTCTCAAGGGGGGTCGGCTATTATTAGTAACTTAATTGGCGTTGGCTTGCTTTTATCTATGAGTTACCAGACAAATCTAGCTGAAGAAAAGAGCGAGAAAGTCCCATTCAAGCGGAAAAAGGTTGTATTAAAACAAATCAAATAAGGAGAAAATCATGGTAAAAGTAGCAGTTATGTTAGCTCAAGGCTTTGAAGAAATTGAAGCTTTGACAGTTGTAGATGTCTTGCGTCGTGCAAATATTACTTGTGATATGGTTGGTTTTGAAGAGCAAGTGACGGGTTCGCATGCAATCCAAGTAAGAGCAGATCGTGTCTTTGATGGAGATTTATCAGCCTATGATATGATTGTTCTCCCTGGAGGGATGCCTGGTTCTGCACATTTACGTGATAATCAGGCCTTGATGAAAGAGTTGCAAAGCTTCGAACGAGAAGGAAAAAAACTGGCAGCCATTTGTGCTGCGCCAATTGCCCTCAATCAAGCAGGGTTATTGAAAAATAAGCAGTACACTTGCTATGACGGCGTTCAAGAGCAAATCCTTGATGGTCACTACGTCAAGGAAACAGTAGTGGTAGATGGTCATTTGACAACCAGTCGAGGTCCTTCAACAGCCCTTGCCTTTGCCTACGAGTTGGTGGAGCAATTAGGAGGAGACGCAGAGAGTTTACGAACAGGAATGCTCTATCGAGATGTATTTGGTAAAAAACAGTAAAACGGGAGTTGTTCTCTCGTTTTTTTACTTGGAAAAATCTAGGAAATCATCGCTTTTTTCATAAAAAAATGCTATAATGAAGGGTATGAAATATCACGATTACATCTGGGATTTAGGTGGAACTTTACTGGATAATTATGAAACTTCAACAGCTGCATTTGTTGAAACATAGCACTGTATGGTATCACACAGGACCATGACAGCGTCTATCAGGCTTTAAAGGTTTCTACTGATTTTGCGATTGAGACATTCGCTCCCAACTTAGAGTATTTTTTAGAAAAGTATAAGGAAAATGAAGCCAGAGAGCTTGAACATCCGATTTTGTTTGATGGAGTTTCTGACTTATTGGAAGACATTTCAAATCAAGGAGGGCGTCATTTTTTAATCTCTCATCGAAATGATCAGGTCTTGGAAATTTTAGAAAAAACCTCTATAGCAGCTTATTTTACAGAAGTGGTGACTTCTAACTCAGGCTTTAAGAGAAAACCAGATCCTGAGTCCATGATTTATTTAAAAGAAAAGTATCAGATTAACTCTGGTCTTGTAATTGGTGATCGACCGATTGATATCGAAGCCGGGCAAGCTGCAGGACTAGCTACCTACTTGTTTACCAGTATCGTGAATTTAAGACAAGTATTAGACATGTAAGAAAAAGGAAAAAGATGACAGAAGAAATCAAAAATCTGCAGGCACAAGATTATGATGCCAGTCAAATTCAAGTTTTAGAGGGCTTAGAGGCTGTTCGTATGCGTCCAGGGATGTATATCGGATCGACCTCAAAAGAAGGTCTTCACCATCTAGTCTGGGAAATTGTTGATAACTCAATTGATGAGGCCTTGGCAGGATTTGCCAGCCATATTCAAGTCTTTATTGAGCCAGATGATTCGATTACTGTTGTCGATGATGGGCGTGGTATCCCAGTCGATATTCAGGAAAAGACGGGACGTCCTGCTGTTGAGACAGTCTTTACGGTTCTTCATGCTGGAGGAAAATTCGGCGGTGGCGGATATAAGGTCTCAGGTGGTCTTCACGGAGTGGGGTCGTCAGTAGTTAACGCCCTTTCCACTCAATTAGACGTTCATGTCCACAAAAATGGTAAGATTCATTACCAAGAATACCGTCGTGGTCATGTTGTCGCAGATCTTGAAGTAGTTGGAGATACGGATAAAACAGGAACAACTGTTCACTTCACACCGGACCCAGAAATCTTCACTGAAACAACAACATTTGATTTTGATAAATTAAATAAACGGATTCAAGAGTTAGCCTTTCTAAATCGCGGTCTTCAAATTTCTATCACTGATAAGCGCGAAGGTTTGGAACAAACTAAGCATTACCACTATGAAGGTGGGATTGCTAGTTACGTTGAATATATCAATGAGAACAAGGATGTAATCTTTGATACACCAATCTATACAGACGGTGAGATGGATGATATCACAGTTGAGGTAGCCATGCAGTACACAACTGGTTACCATGAAAATGTCATGAGTTTCGCCAATAATATTCATACACATGAAGGTGGAACGCATGAACAAGGTTTCCGTACAGCCTTGACACGTGTCATCAACGATTATGCTCGTAAGAATAAGTTACTGAAAGACAATGAAGACAACCTGACAGGGGAAGATGTTCGCGAAGGATTAACTGCAGTTATCTCAGTTAAACACCCAAATCCACAGTTTGAAGGACAGACCAAGACAAAACTGGGGAATAGCGAAGTGGTCAAGATTACCAATCGTCTCTTCAGTGATGCTTTTTCTGATTTCCTCATGGAAAATCCACAGATTGCTAAACGTATCGTGGAAAAAGGTATTTTGGCTGCGAAGGCTCGTGTGGCTGCCAAGCGTGCGCGTGAAGTTACCCGTAAAAAATCTGGTTTGGAAATTTCTAACCTTCCAGGAAAACTGGCGGACTGTTCTTCTAACAATCCTGCAGAGACAGAACTCTTCATCGTCGAAGGAGACTCAGCTGGTGGGTCAGCCAAATCTGGTCGTAACCGTGAATTTCAGGCAATCCTTCCGATTCGCGGTAAGATTTTGAACGTTGAAAAGGCAAGTATGGATAAGATTCTAGCTAACGAAGAAATTCGTAGTCTTTTCACAGCGATGGGAACAGGATTTGGTGCAGAATTTGATGTTTCAAAAGCCCGTTACCAAAAACTCGTTTTGATGACCGATGCCGATGTCGATGGTGCTCATATTCGTACCCTTCTTTTAACCTTGATTTATCGTTATATGAAACCAATTCTAGAAGCTGGTTATGTTTATATCGCCCAACCACCAATCTATGGTGTCAAGGTTGGAAGCGAGATTAAAGAATATATCCAGCCAGGGGCAGATCAAGAAATTAAACTCCAAGAAGCCTTAGCCCGCCACAGTGAAGGTCGTGCCAAACCAACTATTCAGCGTTATAAAGGGTCTTGGGTGAGATGGATGACCACCAATTGTGGGAAACAACTATGGATCCCTGAACATCGTTTAATGGCTAGAGTTTCTGTGGATGATGCTGCAGAAGCAGATAAAATCTTTGATATGTTGATGGGGGATCGAGTAGAGCCTCGTCGTGAGTTTATCGAAGAAAATGCTGTCTATAGTACACTTGACGTTTAAAAAATGGGAAATGGTTCCCATGGTTTAAAAAATATGATATAATCATTACGATTGTTTCTAGTATAAAAGGAGTTTAATATGTCTAATGGACAACTAATTTATCTAATGGTTGCGATTGCAGTCATTTTGATTCTGGCTTATGTGGCAGCTATTTTTCTACGCAAGCGAAACGTGACTAGATTAACAGGTCTTGAAGAAAGAAAAGAACAGCTCTATAATCTTCCTGTTAATGATGAGGTCGAAGCAGTAAAAAATATGCATTTGATTGGTCAAAGCCAAGTGGCCTTTCGTGAATGGAATCAAAAATGGGTAGACTTATCTTTGAATTCGTTCGCTGATATTGAAAATAACATCTTCGAGGCAGAAAGTTATAATAATTCTTTCCGTTTCTTTAAAGCAACACATAAGATTGATCAAATTGAAAGTCAAATTGATTTGATTGAAGAAGATATTACATCAATTCGTAATGCCTTATCTGAACTTGAAAAACAAGAGTCTAAAAATACAGTGGACGTGTTTTACATGCTTTAGATTTGTTTGAATCGCTTCAAAATACTGTCGAAGAAGATTCAGAGAAATATGGACAAGCTCTTCCAGAAATTGAGAAGCAATTGGAAAACATTCAATCTGAATTCTCTCAATTTGTTACTTTGAATTCTTCGGGAGACCCAGTTGAAGCAGCAGCTATTCTGGATGCTACTGAAAATCATATTCTTGCTTTAACACATATTGTTGACCGTGTTCCAGGTCTTGTAACAACTCTAACAAGTACTTTACCTGATCAGTTAGTGGATTTGGAAGAAGGTTACCGTAAATTATTAGATGCTAATTACCATTTCACAGAAACAGATATCGAGTCACGTTTCCAACTCTTGTATGAATCCTTGAAAAAGAATCAAGAAAATATTCGTCAATTGGAATTGGATAATGCAGAGTATGAAAATACTCAAATTCAAGAAGAAATTAATTCACTTTACGATATTTTTACTCGTGAAATTGCTGCTCAGAAAGTTGTTGAAAGTCTTCTTTCAACACTTCCAACCTATCTCAATCATGTAAAGGAAAATAATAAAGTCCTTGTTCAGGATCTTGAACGTTTGAGCCAGACTTATCTTCTGCCAGAAACAGATGCGAGTCATGTTCGTCGTATTCAAGCTGATTTATCTGCTCTTGAGACTGCGATTATGGATGTTATTGAAGATCAGTCAGAACCAACTCAAGCATATTCTGTTTTGGAGGAGCAATTAGAAGCTCTCCAAAGCCAACTTAAAGAGATTGAAGATGAACAGATTTCTGTTAGCCAACGTCTTGCGCAGGTTGAAAAAGATGACATTAATGCTCGTCAAAAAGCAAATGTTTATGTGAATCGCTTGCATACGATCAAACGTTATATGGAAAAGAGAAATTTACCAGGGATTCCACAAAGTTTCTTGAAAATCTTCTTCACTGCGAGTCATAACACAGAAGAATTAATGTCAGAGTTAGAGCAAGAACTAGTTGATGTTGAATCAGTGAATCGAATTCTTGAAATTACAACGAAATGACATGGAAGCACTTGAAGAAGAAACATATAATATTGTTCAATATGCAACATTGACAGAACAATTGCTACAGTATTCGAACCGTTACCGCTCATTTGATGAACGAATTCAAGAAGCCTTTAATGAATCATTAGAAATTTTTGAAAAAGAATTTGATTATCATGCTTCATTTGATAAGATTTCGCAAGCTTTGGAAGTTGCAGAGCCTGGTGTTACAAATCGTTTTGTATCTTCTTATGAGAAAACACGTGAGACGATTCGTTTCTAAAAAGCTTAGTTTATTCTAAGCTTTTTTCATCTGCTCAAAAGTCATGAGATTGCTTGTTTATCATTGAAATTAATGCTTGGTTTTGATATCATGTAAATATGAAGAAAAATAGAACAAAGCGTAGTAGTCACGCTAAAAAGAGAAGTATTTTACTCGTTTTTGTAGGAATTTTGGGATTGGCGATGATTCTTCTAGGCGGTGCAATCGGCTATAAGATTTTCCAAAAATATACCTTTGAAGAAACTATCCAAACCATTAAAAATGAGAAAGATCAACTTTTCAACGAAGGAAGTCAGAAGGAAAGCTTTAAAAAGGGCCAGGCTGAGATTATTGTTTATTATCCCCTCCAAGGAAATGAGCTTATTCCTTCAATAAAAGATAAGATTAATCAGGATATTAAAGATAAATTAGAAGATAAAGATAACCTTGTTTTTTATTATACAGAGAAACTAGATTCAGTTTTAAAGGGAATTATCACACACAGTATAAGCAAGCAAATCTATGATTTGTCTAATTCTAAGGTAGAGGAGGCAGAGAAAACTTCCTTTTGGAAAAAGTATATTTGACTGAGGATGGTAAATTATTTACCCTGGATCAATTATTTTCAGATTCTAGTAAGGCAAAGGAGATATTGCTAAAAGAACTCACCTCTTTCTTAAAAGGATAAAAAATTAGAACAAGAAAAGATTGATCAGCTTGTTAAAAGCTTTTCTGATCAAGATTTGTCTGCATGGAATTTTGATTACAAGGATAGTCAAATTATCCTTTATCCAAGTCAGGCAGTGGAAAATATAGATGAGATTGCCTTGCCAGTATCCAGTTTCTTTGATGTAGTACAATCCTCTTATTTATTAGATAAGGATGCCGAACTTTATAAGGCTTATTATGAAAAGAAAAATCAAAAAGTAGTAGCTTTAACTTTTGATGATGGACCAAATCCTGCGACGACAAATCAAGCATTAGATACACTTTCTAAGTATGGTATCAAGGCAACTTTCTTTGTTTTAGGTAAGAATGTTTCTGGCAATGAAGAGATATTGAAACGCATGAAAGCAGATGGTCATGTCATTGGGAAACCATAGTTGGAGCCATCCAGTGCTTTCAAAACTTTCGCTTGATGAAGCTAAAAAACAGATTACTGATACTGAAGATGCGCTAACTAAAGTGTTGGGGTCTAGCTCCAAACTTATGCGCCCCCCTTATGGAGCCATTACAGACGACATTCGCAATAGCCTCGATTTGAGCTTTATTATGTGGGATGTCGATAGTCTGGACTGGAAGAGTAAAAATGAAGCATCTATTTTGACAGAGATTCAACGTCAAGTTCGTAATGGTTCGATTATCTTAATGCATGATATCCATGCTGAAACAGTGAATGCTTTACCAAAGATTATAGATTATCTAAAAGAGCAAGGATATCACTTTGTCACAGTTCCTGAAATGCTTAATTCACGATTAAAAGCACATGAACTATTCTATGACCGTGATCAGTAAGATTTTTGCTGAATAACTAATTAAATCGTAAGTAATTTTTTTCAATAAATAAATTTAGTCTTGTATTAATCGAGGCTAAATTTTTTTATGTTTAAATCTCATGATAGGATTGGTTAATATTACAATTTTGTTACAAAATAAGTTTTTGATAGAATTTTCAGATAATTTAGTATATAATACTTTTAATTTAAATAAAAAGGAGTGATTTTATGGGAGATTGCAAAGATTTTTGTCATAAAAAGTACCAAGTAGCAACGATTTTTCTGCTAACGGTCTTTGCATTCGGATTTGCTTTCGCACAGGTTAGTGCCGATGAGGGAAAATTTGAAGCATCCAATCAAGTTACACATGCTGTAATGACTAATAAATTAGATGATTCAAATAAGCTCGCACCGCCAGTCACGGCTGACAAGAATGCTCTAAATTCTTCTTCGAAGGAAAAAACAGAAGTGACAGAGTCATTAAAACAAGATGATTCTACAGAGTATAGAGATAATAAGTCAGTCAAAGCCGTAACCACACAGAAAGAAACGACTGCTATAAAAAGTGAAGAGAAGAAGGAAGAATCAGCAGTGAAAAGTAATTCTTCTTCAGAAAGCTTACAATCACAGTCGTTATCTCAAGGTGGACATAAAGAAAAGCCAAACAGTATCTCCAGTAATGAAATTATTACTGTCCCTAAAACCTGGGAAGCAGGACATAAAGGACAAGGAACTGTAGTCGCTGTTATAGATTCAGGGCTTGATTTGAATCATGAGGTTTTGCGTATTTCTGATCCGTCAAAGGCGAAATTTAAAAATCAGGATGATATCGAAAAAGCTAAAAAGGCTGCTGGTATTGACTATGGGAAATGGTACAGTGATAAAGTAGTATATGCTTATGATTACTTTGATGGAACTGATAATATAAAAGAAGCTGAAAAAGAGTCTCATGGAATGCATGTTACTGGGATTGTAGCTGGAAATCCTGTTAATAAAGCCCCGAATTCTGAGAAGGTTTATGGGGTGGCGCCAGAAGCTCAAATTATGTTTATGAGAGTTTTTTCAGACAGAGATAAAACTACAGCATCTGCCCTCTATGTAAAAGCTATTGATGATGCAGTTGCACTAGGTGCAGATGTGATCAATATGAGTTTGGGTGCAGGTGCGGGTTCAACGGTAGATGCAGGTTCAGATATCATTGATGCAGTAAAAAGAGCACGCGCTAAAGGAGTATCTGTTGTTATTGCTGCAGGTAATAGTAATACTTTCGGTAGAGGTTTTTCACAACCATTGGCAGCAAATCCTGATTATGGTCTCGTAGGAAATCCTTCTACAGTAGAAGATTCAATTTCTGTTGCTTCGATTAATAATAAAATTCTAACTACTGAAGTCTTTGAAGTAAAAGGTTTAGAAAATGACGCTACCCTTGATTATGGTAAGTTTGATTTTAATAGACCTGAAACAGAAAAAGATTTTGAAAAAGGGAAAGAATACGAATATGTAGCAGCAGGTATTGGTCGTGAAGAAGATTTTGCTAATATTGATGTAAGAGGCAAGTTAGCACTGATTCAACGTGGTAAAATTAATTTTTCTGATAAGATTAAAAATGCTCTTAAACACGGTGCAGCTGGAGTTTTAATTTATAACAACGTTGAAGGTGCAAATGTTAGTATGTCTGTTACAGGTGATGCTAAGAAAATCCCATCTGTCTTTATTTCAAAACATTATGGTGAAATTCTTAAGTCTGGTCAGTATAAAATTGTCTTTAATCACAAGATGGATAATCGTAAATCAGACGTTGCAGACCAATTATCAGATTTCAAGTTGGGGAGTTACAACTGATGGACAATTGAAACCAGATGTTACTGCACCTGGTGGAAATATCTATTCATCATTTAACGACAATAGCTATGGAAGTATCAGTGGAACAAGTATGGCGGCTCCTCATGTAGCTGGTGTCGCAGCATTAGTCAAAGAATATTTAGCGAAAAAACATCCTGAATTATCAGCTAGTCAAATTTCAGAGATTGTAAAAGCTTTAATTATGTCTACTGCAAAACCACATTTTAATAAACAAACTGGAGCCTATACTTCTCCACGTCAGCAAGGTGCAGGCGTAGTTGACACGATGGCGGCAACAAGCACAGATTTATTTGTAACAGGTGCAAATAAATATCCAAGTGTTACTCTTGGCAATGTTGGTGATAAATTTACCTTTGAAGTTACAATTCATAATATTTCAGATAAAGACCAAACATTGAAGATGATTGTAAATACAAATACGGACGAAGTTGAAGAAGGGAAATTCACTCTCCGTCCACGAAAATTAACTGAAACAGTCTGGCCTGAAGTAACTGTGAAAGCTCATAGTACGAAGACGGTAACAGTTAGTGTAGATACAAGTAAGTTTACTGAAGAACTTAGCAAAATAATGCCAAATGGATATTTTCTAGAAGGATTTGTTAGATTTGTCAATCCTGCAGATGATGGTTCTGTTATTGGTTTACCATTTATGGGATTTAAGGGAGAATTCCAAAATCTACCTGCAATTGAAAAACCAATTTATCAATTGTTTAAGGAAGGAAACAGTGGATTTTACTCTGAAATTGATAAAGATAATCCAGGAATTTCACCTTCAGACGATGCAACTTATTTAACAAGTTCTGAAAATGATGTAAATGTTTTAAAAGCAGAGCGTCAAGGAAATCGAGTGACTGTACTCGGAGTGAAACAAGATGCTGAAGGAAAATACCATCTTCAATTAGATGAAAAAGGGAACATCCGCCTTGCTATCTCGCCAAATGAGGATGGTAATAAAGATTCTGTTCAATTTAAAACTCTTGTCTATAGAAACTTTGGTAAATCTTCGTGCGACTGTTTATGATTCTTCGGATACAACACACAGTCATCCTATTTGGCAAAGTCGTCCAACAGACCTTGTAAAAAATTATTTTGATGGTGATACTAGAAATCCAAGAAGTTACATTGTAGATAAAACAGCTTGGGGAGGACAGGATTCTAATGGAAATCGAGTCTCTGATGGAATTTATGACTATGTTATTAGTTATAAGCCAGATGTCCCTGGAGCTGAGGAACAATATACAACATTTAAAATTCAAATCGATACACAAAAACCTCTGATTACTTCGGGATATATTCGTTCTCAAGAAGATCAAGAACAATTTATAGCTCGCAAACCTCAGGATGTAGGAAATGGTGGAATTCTTCTAGAAAAAGTCTTTTATATTCGTCCTTCTGAAAATAGAGAGGCGACAGATTCAGAAATCGAACAGTATCAAATTATCAAACAAAATGAAGATGGTAGTTATACACTTCCTAAGAACGTTGATAAATCGAAAATCTTCTATTATGTAGAAGACTTTGCGGGAAATGTAGATTTTATATCTCTCAAAGATCTTGTAGGTGAAGAAAATAGTGGTCGTGTAAAAATTGCTATACTAAACAATAAAACCAAGGATGAGATTGATACAACTTATGTTTATCGCATTAAAAATAGCGAAGGACAATATGTAACTGTTGATAAGTCAAAAGATATTAATTTCTTGAAATTTGGGCATTATGTTGCGGAAATTTTTAGCTATGACCGTACAGAGTTGAAATTTGTGAGTGCTCTATCTAAGGAATTTGATTTAACGAAAGAAAATAGTTTTCAAACTATTACCTTCTTGGCTAACAAAATGAAATATGCCCCAGTAACGGTTGGATTTAATCAAGCTGTTCCTGGAACTACAACGATTACTTTAGTAGGTGAAGACGGTCAGAGTCAAGTCTTGCCAGCTGAAACATATGGTAAACATTCTTATGGTAAGAAAGTAGTTACTGGTGAGTATAAAGTTCTTGTAAATCTATCAAACGGTTATGAATTACTTGATAATCTTCAACCATTTAAAGGTTTCTGTTTGGTAAAAATAATGTTTTGTCACTTTCAGTTGTTTCTAAGTTAGCTTTGATTGCAGCTTTAAATAAACAAATGGAAGTAGTTAAAACTCCGAGATATTATAATACAAAACAGAAGTTGAAAAGAGATTTTTGATCAAAGTGTCAAAGATGCGCAACTAGCATTGGGAAGTAAACTTAACCAAGATAAAATTGACCAAATTGTTAAGGCTTTAGAGTCTGCTATGCAAACATTGGATGGTAAGGAATCTGATATCACATCATTGAAGAATGCTATTAAAGCATATGCTGAGACAGTTAAAAAAGGTAAATATATAAATTCTGATCAAGAACGCAAAGGTCAATATGATCGTGAATTTAAACTCTTGGCATTATTAATTACAAAAGATTTGATAACTCAAGATGAAATCGACCGTCTATTGACCGCTTTCTTGAAAGCACAAGACCAGCTGAATGGGAAAGAAACAGATTTCATGAGCCTAAAAAATGTTATCGTGGATGAAGTGAAGTTCCAAGACAAAGATCCAAGATTTTTGACAGCTAGCAAAGAGGAGAAAGATGCATATAATCTTATTTTCAACAAAGCTAAGCTACTTTTGGAAAATGCAGAAGCTAGTCAAGAAGAAATTAATGCAGTAATCAATGCTCTAAAAGAGACGGCTGTAAAACTTAAGGCTAATAAAGTAGAGATTCCAACCAAACCAGTTGCACCAGTTAATCCGGTTGATCCAACTAAAGCAGTTGCACCAGTTAAGCCAGTTATTCCAGCTAAACCAGTTGTAACGATTAAACCAGTTACTCCAACTAAACCAGTTGTAACGGTTAAGCCAGTTACTCCAGCTAAACCAGTTGTAACGATTAAGCCAGTTACTCCAACTAAACCAGTTGCATCGATCAAGCCAGTTACTCCAGCTAAACCAGTTGTAACGGTTAAGCCAGTTACTCCAGCTAAACCAGTTGTAACGATTAAGCCAGTTACTCCAACTAAACCAGTTGTAACGGTTAAGCCAGTTACTCCAGCTAAACCAGTTGTAGTGATCAAGCCAGTTACTCCAACTAAACCAGTTGTAACGATCAAGCCAGTTATTCCAGCTAAACCAGTTGTAACGATTAAATCCAGTTATTCCAACCAAACCAGTTTCTCAAGTGCAACCTGTTAAATTAGTAAGTCACAATAGACAAGTCTCAACTATTAAGTCTTCAATTAGCAATGATAAAATTGAGAAAGCTACATCAATTGTAATACATCATTCCAATATAGAAGCTAAGCATGAGAATAAAACACTAGCTGGAAGTGGTCAACAAGTGCTTTTAGCTACAGTCAACAAAGAAGGAAAACAATTACCAGCTACTGGTGAGAATAACATGATTTCTATTATTCTAAGTATTTCAGGAATTTCTCTCTTGTTGTCAGTTATTGGACTTGCAACTTTTTCAAAAAGTGAGTAGAGAATCCTATACATCTTTCTATAGTTTTTGATTTACAGTATGTTACAATTCTGATATAATAGTCAGCAGGAAAGAAAGTCTTATGGCGTTCTTCAAGCGAGCTTGGGATAGTGGGAGCCAAGTAGGGCAAAAATAAAGAACTGGCGCTTTCTGTAGTATTTTCAAAAAGTAATGAAGTAATAAATTAGGGTGGAACCGCGTTTCTGACGCCCCTAGGTCAAATCAACCTAGGATTGTCGGATGCGGTTCTTTTGAATTTTATACTATATAGAATTTATCAAGGAGGTAATTGTATTGAAAGAAATTTCTCAAATATCATTTGACACAAAAATATAAATTTCAAGTTTCTTTTGGGTACGTTGTTTATTATTTTACCATTTGTTTTCATTATCCATATTTTTTTAGTATTGATAAAGATAAGATACTACTTACTAGTGAACAGTATAATAATTTTTACAAAGGAATCACAATCTATAGTTGATAAGCTACAGCATAATTATGAATTTACTTTTTTTATTTTTTTCATTATTTTTTTGCTGGTGTCCTGTGTATTAATAGGAATTTATCTAATTTATGATGGGTTAAGTGTTTGGACAAAATTTGAAAAATTTAGATTATGAAGAAAAAGGCTTTAAAAAAATCTCTGAAATTTATAAAAAAATGACTAAGGCGACTTCCCAAAATATTGAAGAAAGTATAAAAAAAGTGATTTGACATTAGAACAATTTACCGACAGAACCTGCGAAACAAGAATAAAAATCTTATCAATCTATTGAAGACAGTGTAGTTAGAAGAATCTATGAGACCTCGCCAGCGAACTATAAAAATAGTTTCGGATAGTATTCTAAATAGATTTTTTTGTACGACGTAATAGCGATGGGGCAAGATAAGTTTGATAAAGATATTATCTTTGAAATTAAATATTTCCAAAATAATATTTCGAAACAATTGTTAGATAGGTCTATTATGAAATTATATGAATTGTCGAATAACTATTCGATAGAAACCAATAGGATTCCATATAAAAAAATTAATACTTGTAACGACAGATAAAAAAATTTTCGTGATGTTAAGAAATTAGCAAATATACAAGAAAAGAGAAATAATTTCTCAATAAAAAGTCCTAAAAGAAAATGAAATAAAAAAATACAAATTTTTTTAACTAAAGGAGAAAAACAATGTCTAAAAAAATTGACTTTCCAGGAAATCATCCTTACCTTGCAACAATTTTGGAATGACCAAGGTTGTATGCTTATGCAGGCTTATGACAATGAAAAAGGTGCGGGAACCATGAGTCCTTACACTTTTCTTCGTGCTATCGGACCTGAGCCATGGAATGCAGCGTATGTAGAGCCATCACGTCGTCCAGCTGACGGTCGTTACGGAGAAAATCCTAACCGTCTCTACCAACACCACCAATTCCAGGTTGTCATGAAGCCATCTCCATCAAACATCCAAGAACTTTACCTTAAGTCTTTGGAAAAATTGGGTATCAATCCTTTGGAACATGATATTCGTTTTGTTGAGGACAACTGGGAAAATCCATCAACTGGTTCAGCTGGTCTTGGTTGGGAAGTTTGGCTTGACGGTATGGAAATCACTCAGTTCACTTATTTCCAACAAGTTGGTGGATTGGCAACTGGCCCTGTGACTGCGGAAGTTACCTATGGTTTGGAGCGTTTGGCTTCTTACATCCAAGAAGTAGACTCTGTTTACGATATTGAGTGGGCTGATGGTGTAAAATACGGAGAAATCTTTATTCAGCCTGAGTACGAGCATTCAAAATATTCATTTGAAATTTCAGACCAAGAGATGTTGCTTGAAAACTTTGATAAGTTTGAAAAAGAAGCTGGTCGTGCCTTGGAAGAAGGCTTGGTACACCCTGCCTATGACTATGTTCTCAAATGTTCACACACCTTTAACCTGCTTGATGCGCGTGGTGCCGTATCTGTAACAGAGCGTGCAGGCTATATCGCTCGTATTCGTAACCTAGCCCGTGTCGTAGCCAAAACCTTTGTCGCAGAGCGCAAACGCCTAGGCTACCCACTTTTGGATGAAGAAACCCGAGCTAAACTCTTAGCAGAAGACGCGGAATAAAGAAAGTGACAAATTACGAAAATGGGCGAACAGTGTGAGCCCTGAACCAGTTGCCTCAGTGATGAAGGTATCCTTAGTGAGGCTAAGGATGCTAGGCAAAATTGGAGACTTTTGGCTCCAATTTTAGCAATGAAACAACGAAGTTGGTTGCTTGCGTGCCAATCACATAAGGCAAACTGGAAAATAAAAAGATACTTTTCGGAGAAAAAACATGACAAAAAACTTATTAGTAGAACTCGGTCTTGAAGAATTACCAGCCTATGTTGTTACGCCAAGTGAAAAACAACTAGGCGAAAAAATGGCCGCCTTCCTCAAGGAAAACCGCCTGTCTTTTGAAGCCATTCAAACCTTCTCAACACCACGTCGTTTGGCTGTTCGTGTAACTGGTCTTGCAGACAAACAGTCTGATTTGACAGAAGATTTCAAGGGGCCAGCAAAGAAAATTGCATTGGATAGTGATGGAAACTTCACCAAAGCTGCTCAAGGATTTGTCCGTGGCAAAGGTTTGACGGTTGAAGATATCGAATTCCGTGAAATCAAGGGTGAAGAATATGTCTATGTCACTAAGGAAGAAATTGGTCAAGCAGTTGAAGCCATTGTTCCAGGTGTTGTGGATGTCTTGAAGTCACTGACTTTCCCTGTCAGCATGCACTGGGCTGGAAATAGCTTTGAATACATTCGTCCTGTTCACACTTTAACTGTTCTTTTAGATGAAGAAGAGTTTGATTTGGATTTCCTTGATATCAAGGGAGGTCGTGTGAGCCGTGGTCATCGTTTCTTGGGGAAAGAAACCAAAATTCAGTCAGCCTTGAGCTATGAAGAAGACCTTCGTTCACAGTTTGTAATCGCAGATCCACGTGAACGTGAGCAAATGATTGTTGACCAAATCAAGGAAATTGAGGCAAAACATGGTGTACGTATTGAAATTGATGCGGATTTGCTTAATGAAGTCTTGAACTTGGTTGAATACCCAACTGCCTTTATGGGAAGTTTTGATGCCAAATACCTTGAAGTACCGGAAGAAGTTTTGGTGACTTCAATGAAGGAACACCAACGTTACTTTGTTGTTCGTGATCAAGACGGTAAACTCTTGCCAAACTTCATTTCTGTTCGTAACGGAAACGCAGAGTATTTGGAAAATGTTATCAAAGGAAATGAAAAAGTCTTGGTAGCCCGTTTGGAAGACGGAGAATTCTTCTGGCGTGAAGACCAAAAATTGGTTATTTCTGACCTTGTTGAAAAATTAAACAATGTCACCTTCCATGAGAAGATTGGTTCCCTTCGTGAACACATGATTCGTACGGGTCAAATCGCTGTACTTTTGGCAGAAAAAGCTGGTTTGTCAGTGGATGAAACAGTTGACCTTGCTCGTGCAGCAGCCATTTACAAGTTTGACTTGTTGACAGGTATGGTTGGCGAATTTGACGAGCTCCAAGGTATTATGGGGGAGAAATATGCCCTTCTTTCTGGTGAAACTCCAGCAGTTGCAGCTGCTATTCGTGAACACTACATGCCTACATCAGCCGAAGGAGAACTTCCAGAGAGCAAGGTTGGAGCCATTCTAGCCATTGCAGACAAATTGGATACGATTTTGAGTTTCTTCTCAGTAGGCTTGATTCCATCAGGTTCTAATGACCCTTATGCCCTTCGTCGTGCGACGCAAGGTGTGGTTCGTATCTTGGATGCCTTTGGTTGGCACATTGCTATGGATGAGCTGATTGATAGCCTTTATGCTTTGAAATTTGACAGCTTGACTTATGAAAATAAGGCAGAGGTTATTGATTTTATCAAGGCTCGTGTTGATAAGATGATGGGTTCTACTCCCAAAAGATATCAAGGAAGCCGTTCTTGCAGGATCAAACTATGTTGTGGCGGATATGTTGGAAGCGGCAAGTGCTCTCGTAGAAGCAAGTAAGGAAGAAGACTTTAAACCATCTATTGAATCACTTTCTCGTGCCTTTAACTTGGCTGAGAAGGCAGAAGGAGTTGCTACAGTTGATTCAGCACTCTTTGAAAATGACCAAGAAAAAGCTTTGGCTGAAGCAGTAGAAACACTCGTTTTATCAGGTACTGCAAGTCAGCAATTGAAACAGCTCTTTGCGCTTAGTCCAGTCATTGATGCTTTCTTTGAAAATACTATGGTAATGGCAGAAGATCAGGCTGTTCGTCAAAATCGCTTGGCTATCTTGTCTCTTTTAACTCAAAAAGCAGCTAAACTTGCACGTTTTAACCAAATCAATACCAAATAAAATCTGTTAAATGGATTAAATCTTATCATAAAGGAGAGAAACATGGATCCTAAAAAAATTGATCGTATTAACGAGCTTGCCAAAAAGAAAAAAACAGAAGGCTTGACCCCAGAAGAAAAAGTAGAACAAGCCAAACTACGTGAGGAGTACATCGAAGGTTATCGTCGCTCTGTTCGTCACCACATTGAGGGAATCAAAATTGTGGACGAAGAAGGAAACGATGTTACACCAGAAAAAAATTACGTCAGGTACAACGTGAAAAAAAGGTTTACATGGCCGTAGTCTCGATGATCCAAATTCAATGCGTAGTCTCGATGATCAAATTCATAATAAGTATTCTTTCTTTTAACAAAGATAGATGAAATAATACCAAAAAGACTATCATACATAAATGAGCTGCACCTCAAAAGTTAGAGCTAGAAAAATCTAACTTTTAAGGTGTTTTATTATGAAATTGAGTTATATAGTGAATTGAAATAGGATACAAACAAAAAGATTAGTGAATTCAAATTAATTTCTATACGGGTTTTAGAATTAGTTGTGTACTATTCTAGATTCAATCCATTATAAATATATGCTCTAAAATGATGGCCGCTGAGTCTTCTATCGTCAAGAAAAAAATCATCAAATCCCTCGTATATTGTCATTTGGTTTAAAAAGCGCCCCAAACATTCAAAAATATTTGGAACTTCCCATAATAAATCCGTCACTTTCTTTTTCAAGATAGCCCAAGCTTGCTCAATAGGATTCAAATCTGGTGAATAAGGCGGTAGGGGTAAGAAAAAGTGTTTATCTTGGATGCAGAGTTCATCCAAGATGTTCTTGGGATGAAAACTAGCATTGTCTATGACAATGACATGAAGTGTCTTTAAAGCAGGCAGGAGTTGCGTTTTGAACCACTCCACAAAGAAGTCGCTCATCATACTTTCCTTGTAAATCATGGGAGCTATAAACTCTCCGTCTACTTGTCCTGTAACAATTGAAGTCCGCTCAAAACGCCGTCCGCTAAACTTTTCATAGACTTTCTCCCCTCTAGGAGGCCGTGCATAAGGACGATAGAAGTAGAGATCAATTCCCGTTTCGTCAATATATACGATTGGTAAGTCTTTTAGGTTATCCAAAATATCAAGAAATTCAGCGACTTTCTCTGGAACTTGTTCCTTAAAGCTAGTCGTCTTTTTTTAAAGTGACCTTAATCTGCTTTAAAGCTGCCCATACTAAAGGGACAGCACAATCAAAATGTGCCGCAATTTCCCGTAAAAAAGCGTCTGTATGAGCCTCTACAAAGGCTTTCAATTCCTCCAAAGGAATCTTCCGCTTTTTGACGACTCACTTTTTCCGCTCTAAGTGTCCTTGTTCACGTCTTTCTTTTCCCACATGAAGAGAGTTCTGACGCCTACATCAAAAACTTTGGCCGCCTCGACATGGCTGTGTCCTTCTTTGATGTAATCTAAATGCCATAGCTTTATTATAAGCTGCTTATTTTAAACTAAGCAACTATACCATCCAATCTAAAGAATTGTGAAGAGCTACAGTAGTTGTCCCAAAAGTTGTCCCAAATTTCTTCTGAATTTTCTTTGGTTTATTGTTATTTAGTAGACCATCTAGAATACAACAAACAATGGATTTTTGGTGGACATCAATACCACAACACGTTTCAATCATGACTTCCATTATAAAAACCTCCTGTTAACTATTTGAACAATAGAACAAGAGGCTACTAGTAAGATATTTTCATGCTCAAGGCATATTCGAGTTATTTCATGACTCTTGTTCATCCAGTTTTTGTAGAGGTTAGAAACCCCTATTAAACACCACGGATTTGTATTGTTCATCTTCATTAATTATAAGATAAACTTCTTTTTCTGTCATGAGTTATCAGGCTCTGCCTGCTTAGAGTTTTTTATGAACTTGGTTTGCTTTTTAAAACACGCGATAAACATAGGGATTCTCTGGTTTATCGACTTTGGTAAAGCTGTCGATTTCCAAGGTTGGGAGGTTTTGTTTGAGTTCTTTATGGTAGTGATTGACCAGTTTTCCTTTGGCTGTTATCCAGGTGTTGTTCTCATACTGCCGGGTATTTCCCTTGGTCAACAATCCATAGACACCTGAATCTGCGATACAGTGAATAATGCCGAAGCGGAACAGAAATTGGCTATTGGCATGACTGGGGTCATTATAGACAAAGCCTGTGAACTGGACTGTCTTGCCCTCAAACTCATCTGGATAGTCGTAGATAGCCTCCATGACTTCCATATAGTTTTCGTTGGTGATCTGAATACTATCTTGGGACAAGTATTTATCCGCCGCAGTTCGCATTTCCTTTTCATAGGCTGATTTTGAAAAATAAGAACTGGTATCTGGTTTCAAATATTGACATTGTCCCTTCACTTGTCTGAATGGCTTGATCCGTGCCTTCTGATAAGGGGAAATGATAGCCTTTAGCTGAAACAGTCTGAGAATCCAAGCTAACAGTTGGAAAAGTTAAACCGACGACAATAGGAATAGCCAGAAGAGCAATACTAGTAACCTTCGCTAATCGGCTGTTCAGATGACTGTGGGTTTTGACTTGCTTCATCCAGATATACAATTGAACAATAGCCAAGATAAAGGAAAGCACCATGGAAATATAGGCCAGATAGGAATAGTGCATGTTGATGTACTGGTTTAATTTGCCAGACAGATGGAGATAAATGGTCAGTTCAAAATAGCCAGCTAAAACTAAAAATCGAATCATAGGATGACTCCAATCAAGAGAGAATACACTAAGACTACAAGAGTCACAATCATAATGAAGTGACTGATAAATCGTGCTTTCAAGTAATTTTTCATCATGAGAATATTTTTGATATCCAGCATTGGGCCAATGACGAGAAAGGCCAGAACTGGTGCCAAACCGAAACTAGAGGGTAGAGAAGCCCCGATAAAGGCATCCGCCTCACTACAGAGCGAAAGAAGAAAGGCCAAAAGCATCAAGAGCAGGATGGCAAAAAGAGGAGTCGCACTGATAGAGGTCAGAATCCGAGTCGGAATATAAACCTGTATAACAGAGGCAAAGAGACAGCCAAATACTAAATAACGTCCCGTATCAAAAAATTCATCAATGGCCTGCACAAAAACCTGAAAAACTTTTTTTGCAGGGCTTAAGTGAGAAAAATCATGCTTATGACAGGCCAGACGATTTTCTTTCTGAATTGGTTCTTGCCAGAAAAATCCCAGAAAAATTCCAAGTATAACAGCTACTACAATGGAACCTAGAGCTCGTAACAGGGCGACATGGAAGGAGTTGCCAAAGGCAGAATAGGTCGCAAAGAGAACAATAGGATTGATAACAGGCGCTGTTACGAGAAAGGGAACAGCCGTGTAACTGGGAACCTTCTTTTCCAGAAAACGATTGATGATGGGGACGATTCCACATTCACAAGAAGGGAAAAGTATCCCAACGAAGGTCCCAAAAAAGATCCTCCCCCAACGATTTCGAGGGAGAAAATGATAAACCTTGTCAGGTGTGATATAAACCTCAATCAGTCCTGAAAGAATACTTCCTATCAGAACGAAGGGAAGGGCTTCAATGATAATGGAGAGGAAAATAGCCCCAGTCTGAAGCACACTAGACGGGAGTTGTTGGAAAGCAGTCATCTAGTTTTTCTTTTCTGCTTTGGCTTTTTTTCTCTTTGTCATCAGGGAAAGTGACTTGTTTCAAATCAGGGAGTTTCGCAAACTCTTCAAACATCTTGTCCAAGTCGTCTCGTTTTGTAAATTTTACAGCCATAGGTGTACCTCGATTCTAAATTCTACCTCTATTATACTATTATTTTGAGGAAAAGGGAAAAGTTAAAATTGAGTATCTAACGAATAATAGAGCTTTATAAATCCTGATTAAGTCTGGTAGATTGAGAAAGTTTGACAAAAAAGTAGATGGTGCTAGAATAACATTAACGAAAGACATTTGAGGGCAGAAAGGTTCCTGCCGCACCTTGAAAAAAAGGTATCTGAGATGCTAGCTACACCGATCAGCCAAGTGTCCGTTATTTCAAAGGAGGGGCTTAAATGCTCCTTTTTGTTTAAAAAAATTTCAAAAAAGATTATCCCCACCGCAGGCTCAGGCTTGCGGTTTTTTATTTGCTCTGAAAATTGATTCGTTAACTTCAACAAATAGCTTTATAAAGCGTTTTGTAAAAAATAAAAACAGTGCAATTAATCACTGATCCTTTTGTAAACTATTAGAATTAAATTGCAACCTTCTCAACTATACGGGTCCCAGAACTGGCTATTATGTCTGATCCATTAAATACTTTTTGATGTCATGGAGTGGTTAAAAAGGTGGCAATGTTCTCTAAGTACAAGTTATTGCACTATAGAATATAAATCTATTCCCCATATTGTTTTTAAATACTGTAAGAGCTAATTTGAAAACGTTTAGGTTGTGGTATAATAGATTTATGGATAAAAAATATGAAAAAATCTCTCAGGATTTGGGAGTGACGTTAAAGCAAATTGATACTGTTCTAAGTTTGACAGCTGAAGGGGCGACTATTCCCTTTATCGCGCGTTATCGCAAGGACATGACTGGTAGTCTGGATGAGGTGGCGATTAAGGCCATTATTGACTTGGATAAAAGTCTGACAAACCTCAATGACCGTAAGGAAGCTGTCTTGGCTAAGATTCAAGAGCAAGGCAAGCTGACCAAGGAGTTGGAAGAAGCTATCTTAGCTGCCGAAAAACTAGCAGATGTAGAAGAACTCTATCTTCCTTACAAGGAAAAACGTCGGACCAAGGCAACCATTGCCCGTGAAGCCGGACTTTTCCCACTTGCTCGCTTGATTTTGCAAAATGTAGCGGACTTAGAAAAAGAGGCTGAAAAGTTTGTCTGTGAAGGATTTGCTACAGGTAAGGAAGCCTTGGCTGGTGCAGTTGATATTTTAGTCGAAGCCTTATCGGAAGATGTGACTTTGCGTTCCATGACTTATCAGGAGGTTTTGAGACACTCTAAACTCACTTCTCAAGTCAAGGATGAAAGTCTTGATGAAAAGCAGGTTTTTCAGATTTACTATGATTTTTCAGAGACCGTTGGCAATATGCAGGGCTATCGTACCTTGGCGCTCAATCGTGGGGAGAAGCTAGGTGTCTTGAAGGTCGGTTTTGAACACGCTACGGACCGTATTCTAGCTTTCTTTGCTGCTCGTTTCAAGGTAAAAAATACCTATATTGATGAAGTTGTTCAACAGTCAGTTAAGAAAAAAGTTTTGCCTGCTATCGAGCGCCGTATTCGGACAGAATTAACTGAAAAGGCAGAAGAGGGAGCTATTCAACTCTTTTCTGACAATCTGCGCAATCTGCTCTTAGTTGCTCCGCTGAAAGGGCGCGTGGTTCTTGGATTTGACCCAGCCTTTCGTACAGGTGCCAGCTAGCTGTCGTTGATGCTACAGGAAAAATGCTGACAACTCAGGTCATTTATCCTGTCAAACCAGCATCAGCTCGTCAAATCGAAGAAGCAAAGAAAGATTTGGCAGATTTGATTGGTCAATACGGTGTAGAGATTATTGCCATTGGAAATGGTACTGCTAGTCGTGAAAGTGAAGCCTTTGTGGCGGAAGTTCTTAAAGATTTTCCTGAGGTTAGTTATGTCATCGTAAATGAAAGTGGTGCTTCTGTCTATTCTGCCAGCGAACTTGCTCGTCAGGAGTTTCCAGATTTGACAGTTGAAAAACGCTCTGCTATTTCTATCGCCCGTCGTTTGCAAGATCCCCTTGCTGAATTGGTCAAAATCGATCCTAAGTCAATTGGTGTTGGTCAATACCAGCATGATGTCAGTCAGAAGAAACTGTCTGAAAGTCTGGACTTTGTCGTGGATACAGTGGTGAACCAAGTCGGTGTCAATGTTAATACGGCCAGCCCAGCTCTTCTTTCCCATGTCGCTGGACTCAATAAAACCATCTCTGAAAATATCGTCAAATACCGTGAGGAAGAAGGAAAAATCACTTCACGCGCTCAAATCAAGAAAGTTCCTCGTCTGGGGGCCAAGGCTTTTGAACAGGCAGCTGGTTTTCTTCGTATCCCTGAAAGTAGCAATATCCTTGATAATACAGGAGTTCACCCAGAAAATTACACTGCTGTTAAGGAGCTCTTCAAACGCTTAGATATTAAAGACCTAAACGAAGAAGCACAAAATAAGCTTAAGTCCCTTTCTGTCAAGGAAATGGCGCAGAGCTAGACCTTGGTCCAGAAACTCTTAAAGATATCATTGCAGATCTTCTCAAACCAGGTCGAGATTTCCGTGATTCCTTTGACGCACCTGTGCTTCGCCAAGATGTTCTAGATATCAAAGACCTAGTAGTTGGTCAGAAGCTAGAAGGAGTGGTGCGTAACGTCGTTGACTTTGGTGCCTTCGTTGACATTGGGATTCATGAGGACGGTCTGATTCATATTTCCCATATGAGTCGCAAGTTTATCAAACACCCTAGTCAAGTGGTGTCAGTTGGAGATTTGGTGACCGTTTGGGTTAAGAAAATTGATACTGAACGTGAAAAAGTTAATCTGTCGCTTCTAGCTCCAAATGAAACTGACTGATTACGTTAAGCAGGTTTCACTAGAAGACTTCGGCAGACCTTTTATCCATCAAGCCCAGTGGAATTCTCGTCTACGTTCGACAGGTGGGCGATTTTTCCCCAAAGATGGGCATTTGGATTTTAATCCCAAGGTTTATCAGGAACTGGGGTTAGACGTTTTTAGGAAAATTGTCCGACATGAACTCTGTCATTATCACCTCTATTTTCAAGGGAAGGGCTATCAACACAAGGATCGGGATTTTAAGGAACTTTTGAAAGCAGTGGATGGATTACGCTTTGTGCCCTCCTTGACAAATAGCCACTCTAAACCACTCAAACTTTATCGTTGTCAATCCTGCCAGCAAAGTTATCAGCGCAAGCGAAGGATTGATACCAAACGCTATCGCTGTGGACTTTGTCGAGGTAAATTGCTACTGATAAATCAGCCTGAGGACTGATGAAAGCCGAGCCTACCCGTGATATACTATGTCTAATCTAGCAGAAAGAGGAAATAACATGAATAGTAAATTTTATAAAATGAGACGAAATCGTATGATTTCAGGAGTTTTGGCAGGTCTGTCAGACAAGTGGAATTTTGATGTTACCCTTGTTCGTTTCTTGTTTGCCATTTTTACAGTCGCAAACTTTGGCCTTGGCGTGATTATCTATATCATCCTAGCCTCTATCATGCCTACCAAGGAAGAAATCGAAGCAGAAATGTACGGAACAGGCCCACGTAAACGCAAAAAAGCCCAAGCCATTGACGATAATGAAGGCTGGTTTTGGTGAGGTTCTTCAAAAGATTTGAAATAAGCAAAAAGCTTTAAATCAATAGTCTAAACTGCTTGATTTAAAAGCTTTTTACTAATAAGATTTTCTCAGCCTCATATACAAATTAAAAAATAATATTTTGAACTTAGATTTCTAATCTGATTTTTCATGCTGAGACAATACATTTTTGAAAAAAATGATGGATGCTGATAACAACTGATAGCCAGCAAATAGCATAAGCAGTAGCTGTAAATTCTGTACCGATAAAGTATGTTTTTCAACTAAGAGCTGACTGATGAATGGAGAGAGTAGATAGAGAAGTCCGATAAGTATATGTTCTTTATGTTTCATTAAAGTGTACCTTCTTTCCTTATAGGGAGGACGGAATTGCAAGTGTTCAATTTAATGGTGTTTCATTTTTAAAAATAGGAAATCAAATCATTTTCTAAGTAATTTTTCCTACATTCCCCCCAATCTTACAAAAATGTAAGATTAAAGTCTCTTTTGTAAGGTTAGATTATGGCAAAGCGGTCTTTTTTTGATGTAAACTAGACTCATAAAGAACAAAGGAGTAACATCATGAAACAAATCTTACAGAAGAAAACTAGAAAACCAAGCCACAAAGAAATCGAGCGTGTTCAGCTGGGATGCGCTATGATGCAAGCAACATTTCATTTGATGGGATATTAAGAAAGGAGATTCTCATGACACTTTTAGATGTAAAACACGTTCAAAAAATTTATAAAACTCGTTTTCAGGGCAACCAAGTAGAGGCCCTCAAGGATATTCACTTTACCGTGGAAAAAGGTGACTACGTTGCCATCATGGGTGAGTCTGGTTCTGGTAAATCAACTCTTCTCAATATTCTAGCTATGCTGGATAAACCAACTCGTGGGCAGGTTTACTTGAATGGAACTGACACCGCAACCATTAAAAATTCACAGGCCTCTAGTTTCCGTCGTGAAAAGCTAGGATTTGTCTTCCAAGACTTTAATTTGTTAGATACTCTCTCTGTAAAAGATAATATCTTGCTTCCGCTTGTCTTGTCAAGAAGACCCATTACGGAGATGATGAAGAAATTGGTGGTGACAGCTGAGAATCTAGGCATCAATCAATTACAAGAGAAGTATCCTTACGAGATTTCAGGTGGTCAGAAACAGCGTGTAGCAGTAGCACGTGCCATCATCACAGAACCTGAAATTCTCCTTGCGGATGAGCCAACAGGAGCCCTTGACTCCAAATCATCTGCAGCCTTACTTGATGTCTTTGATGAAATCAATGAGCGCGGCCAAACCATTCTCATGGTAACCCACTCCACAGCAGCAGCTAGCAGAGCTAAACGTGTACTCTTTATCAAGGACGGCATTCTTTACAATCAAATCTACCGTGGAGAGAAGACAGAACGTCAGATGTTCCAAGAAATCTCTGATACCTTGACTGTGATGGCAAGCGAGGTGAATTAGTATGTTTCGATTAACCAATAAGTTAGCGGTATCGAACTTGATTAAAAACCGCAAACTCTACTATCCTTTTGCGCTGGCTGTTCTCTTGGCGGTCACTGTCACCTATCTCTTTTACTCTCTAACCTTCAATCCAAAGATTGCTGAAATCCGTGGAGGAACAACCATTCAGGCTACACTTGGATTTGGTATGTTTGTCGTCACCCTTGCGTCAGCCATTATCGTCCTCTATGCCAATAGTTTTGTCATGAAAAATCGTTCTAAGGAACTAGGAATTTATGGCATGTTGGGCTTGGAGAAGCGTCATCTTATCAGTATGACCTTTAAGGAGTTAGTGCTATTTGGGATTCTAACTGTTGGAGCAGGTATCGGTATTGGAGCCTTGTTTGACAAGTTGATTTTCGCTTTCTTGCTCAAGCTGATGAAATTGAAGGTTGAGCTGGTCGCTACCTTCCAGATGAAAGTTGTCATTACAGTACTTCTTGTCTTTGGTTTGATTTTCCTAGGCCTCATGTTCCTGAATGCCCTTCGAATCGCCCGTATGAATGCCCTCCAGCTCTCGCGTGAGAAAGCAAGCGGAGAGAAAAAAGGTCGTTTCCTACCTCTCCAAACGATTCTTGGTTCGATTAGTTTAGGGATTGGCTATTATCTTGCCCTTACGGTAAAAGATCCTCTTACAGCCTTAACAACCTTCTTCATAGCTGTTTTGCTGGTTATCTTTGGTACTTATCTCTTGTTTAATGCAGGAATTACAGTCTTCCTACAAATCTTAAAGAAAAATAAGAAATACTATTACCAACCTAATAACCTCATCTCTGTTTCCAACTTGATTTTCCGTATGAAGAAAAATGCGGTTGGACTAGCAACTATCGCTATCTTGTCAACAATGGTTTTGGTAACCATGTCAGCAGCGACAAGCATTTTCAATTCCGCAGAATCCTTTAAAAAAGTTCTAAATCCTCATGATTTTTGGAGTTTCAGGGCAAAATGTTGAAAAAGAAGACTTGGACAAACTCTTGAGCCAGTTTGCAAGTGACAAAGGTTATAAGATTAAAGAGAAAGAAGTGATTCGTTATACTTACTTTGGTGTTGCAAACCAAGAAGGAAATAAGTTAACACTTTTTGAAAAAGGACAAAATCGTGTCCAACCCACAACAGTTTTTATGGTATTTGACCAAAAAGATTATGAAAACATGACTGGTCAAAAACTGTCTCTATCAGGAAATGAGGTCGGACTCTTTGCCAAGAATGAGGGAGTTAAAGAACAGAAAACTCTAATTCTGAATGATCATCAATTTTCTGTCAAAGAAGAATTTAATAAAGATTTCATTGTGAACCACGTTCCAAATCAGTTTAATATTTTGACTGCTGATTACAATTATCTTGTTGTACCTGATTTACAAGCCTTTTTGGATCAATTCCCAGATTCGGCTATCTATAATCAGTTTTACGGTGGTATGAATGTAAATGCCAGCGAAGAAGAACAACTCAAGGTCGCTGACGAGTATGATAAATACCTCGATCAGTTTAATGCTCAATTAAACACGGAAGGTAGCTATGTTTACGGTAGTAATTTATCAGATGCTAGTACTCAGATGAGTGCCCTCTTTGGTGGTGTCTTCTTTATCGGTATTTTCCTATCCATTATCTTTATGGTCGGAACTGTTCTGGTCATCTACTACAAACAAATTTCTGAAGGATATGAAGACCGTGAGCGCTTTATTATCTTGCAGAAAGTCGGTTTAGATCAAAAGCAAATCAAGCAAACCATCAACAAACAGGTTTTAACTGTTTTCTTCCTTCCTTTGCTTTTTGCCTTCATACATCTAGCCTTTGCCTACCATATGCTTAGTCTGATTCTAAAAGTGATTGGTGTAATAGATACGAATATGATGTTGATTGTGACCTTGTCTATCTGCGCTATCTTCCTCATCGCCTATGTGCTGATTTTCATGATTACTTCAAGAAGTTATCGCAAGATTGTGCAAATGTAAAAAAGATACCTCGACTTGAAAATCGAGGTATTTCTTGTATTCTAATACTCTTCGAAAATCAAATTCAAACCGCGTCAACGTCGCCTTGCCGTACTCAAGTACAGCCTGCGGCTAGTTTCCTAGTTTGCTCTTTGATTTTCATTGAGTATTAAATGCTGAAAAGTTGTCCGAGCAGGAAAGTAACGCCCATAGTTAAGAGACCAATAGCAAGGTTCCGAATCATAGCCGTTTTGGTAGGTGCTTTTCCAAGTCTAGCACTTGTGTAGCCAGTGAGAAGAAGAGCCACACCGACGATAAGGACGGTAGCAGGGATGCGGTAATCACTTGGGAAAATGGTTACTGAGAGCATTGGAGGCAAACTTCCAAGGAAAAAGGCAACAAAGCTAGAAATGGCAGCATGCCAAGGATTGGTAAATTCTTCATACTCAATCCCATATTTTTCCTCTACCAAAGCCTTGAGTGGATTTTTAAGAAAGGCCTTGTTGGTCAAGAGCTGGGCAGAGGTTTCACATTCTCCATTTTGGATATAGGCAGCATAGAGGGATTTTTTTGCTAGTTCCATATCTTGGTCTAGCAAGAGTTGCTCACGCGCAACGGCCGCTTCCTCGGTATCTTTTTGAGTTGAAACGGACACATATTCTCCACCAGCCATTGAAAAGGCACCAGCTAAGATAGCTGCAAATCCTGATAAAAAGATAATCCAGATATTGCTTGTAGCACTGGCAACCCCGATAACCACACCAGCAATGGAAATAATACCATCATTGGCACCAAGAACACCCGCACGCAGGATATTTAAACGCCCTGCAAAATTTGAATCAATTTCGTGATTTGTTTCTGACATACTATTCTCCTTTTTATCCAGTATAAAGGAAAAATATAGGGAAATCAATCTTTTAAAACTATCTGAAAAAAAGTTGCACGATTTTAATGATATAAAAAATGTCGACATCTTCTCTAATAGATCAAACACCGAAGGTAAAGAGTATAGAATAGCATAAAAAATTTTAAATTAAATAGGATAATCATTTTTTTGTTCACTTTATAATCGTTTACAAGAGAATAATGAGTATTAAATCAAATAAAATCCAAATATTTTTGCGAACTTTTTTTATATTTTTTTCGTAAAAGGCTTTACAAGTTCTTGGAAACATGATATAGTAATGAGGCTTAGAAAATGAGATGATGTTTTCTAGCAAATATAAACCCGAGTAAAAAATGCCTACGGACAGGCAGGGTTGAATGCCGAAGCGTGGTTGAAAAACCACATTATTGATAGGGTTAAAAGCCTACTTTTATAAGTTGATGTTAGGACACTTGTCCTAATTCATAAATTTTTAGTGTGGTGAAAGCACACGTCATCTTGTGAAACGATCAATAAAGTACGTAATATTTGCTACTAGAGAGTTAGGAAACATCGGGAACAGACATACTCAACAGAAACAAACATAAAAACGTCAGAAGATTGCAGAGCAGGTGAAAACCTGCTCTTTTTTCATGAGTCAACCTTTAGTTCCTTAGTTTTCATAAGGTCCTAAAAATATTGAAAGGAGTATGTCTTGAAAGAGTTAGATCAAAACCAAGCCCCAATTTATGAGGCCTTGGTGAAGTTACGCAAGAAAAGGATTGTTCCCTTTGATGTACCAGGTCACAAGCGTGGACGGGGAAATCCAGAACTTGTCGAACTCTTAGGTGAAAAATGTGTTGGCATTGATGTCAATTCGATGAAACCCTTGGATAATCTTGGTCACCCCATTTCGATTATTCGGGATGCAGAGGAGCTGGCTGCAGATGCTTTTGGAGCTAGCCATGCTTTTCTCATGATTGGAGGAACAACTTCATCGGTACAGACTATGATTCTGTCAACCTGCAAGGCAGGAGATAAGATTATTCTGCCACGTAATGTCCATAAATCTGCTATCAATGCGCTGGTTCTATGTGGTGCTATTCCCATCTATATCGAGATGAGTGTGGATCCTAAGATTGGTATCGCTTTAGGTCTTGAAAATGACCGAGTAGCCCAGGCCATAAAGGACCATCCAGATGCCAAGGCTATTTTGATTAACAATCCTACTTACTATGGAATCTGTTCAGACCTAAGGGGATTGACAAAAATGGCTCATGAAGCTGGCATGATGGTTTTAGTAGATGAGGCCCACGGAGCGCATTTACACTTTACAGATAAACTTCCAATTTCTGCTATGGATGCAGGGGCTGATATGGCAGCAGTTTCCATGCATAAGTCTGGTGGGAGTTTGACACAAAGCTCCCTTCTTTTAATCGGGGAGCAGATGAATTCTGAGTACGTTCGTCAGATTATCAATCTTACCCAGTCAACATCTGCTTCTTACCTGTTAATGGCTAGTCTGGATATTTCGCGTCGCAACTTGGCTCTTCGTGGTAAAGAGTCTTTTGAGAAGGTCATTGAGTTATCAGAGTATGCCCGCCGTGAAATCAATGCCATTGGCGGTTACTATGCCTACTCAAAAGAGTTAATAGATGGTGTGTCGGTATGTGATTTTGATGTAACCAAGCTGTCAGTTTACACTCAGGGTATTGGCTTAACAGGTATCGAGGTTTATGACCTCCTACGAGACGAATACGACATTCAGATCGAGTTTGGTGATATTGGCAATATCCTGGCCTATATTTCGATTGGTGACCGCATCCAAGACATCGAGCGCTTGGTCGGTGCTTTGGCTGATATCAAGAGACTCTATTCACGAGATGGGAAGGACTTGATAGCTGGAGAATATATCCAGCCCGAGTTAGTCCTGTCTCCTCAGGAAGCCTTCTATTCAGAAAGAAAAAGTTTAACCTTGGATGAATCTGTTGGACAGGTCTGTGGAGAATTTGTCATGTGCTATCCTCCAGGTATTCCTATCTTGGCTCCTGGTGAACGCATTACACGTGAAATTGTAGACTATATCCAATTTGCCAAGGAACGTGGTTGCTCCCTCCAAGGGACGGAAGATCCCGAGGTCAATCACATCAACGTCATTAAGAGAAAGGAGAACTAGATGGATTTATGGTTTTCTGAAGTTCATACTCCAGATGTGAAATTGTCCCTGAGAACAGCCAAGCAACTCTACGCTGGTAAAAGTGAATGGCAGGATATCGAAGTCTTGGATACCCCAGCTTTTGGGAAAATACTTATTTTAAATGGGCACGTCTTGTTTTCAGATGCGGATGATTTTGTCTACAATGAAATGACCGTCCACGTTCCCATGGCTGTCCACCCAAATCCAAAGAAAGTCTTGGTTATTGGGGGTGGTGACGGTGGTGTTGCTCAAGTATTAACCCTCTATCCTGAACTGGAGCAAATCGATATTGTGGAACCGGATGAAATGTTGGTAGAGGTTTGTCGTGAGTATTTCCCAGACTTTGCCGCAGGGCTAGATGATCCTCGTGTTACCATTTACTACCAAAATGGACTACGCTTTTTGCGAAACTGTGAAGATGATTACGATATTATCATCAACGATGCGACAGATCCATTTGGACATACGGAAGGGCTCTTTACCAAGGAATTTTACGGCAACAGTTACAGAGCCTTGAAAGAAGACGGCATCATGATTTACCAGCATGGGAGTCCCTTCTTTGACGAGGATGAGTCAGCTTGCCGAAGCATGCACCGCAAGGTCAATCAAGCCTTTCCAATTAGTCGTGTCTACCAAGCCCACATTCCAACCAGTCCAGCTGGCTATTGGTTGTTTGGATTTGCATCAAAAAAATACCACCCTGTCAAAGATTTTGACAAGGAAGGCTGGAAAAAAACGCCAGCTTTTCACAGAATACTACACTGCAAACTTACACGTGGGAGCCTTTATGTTGCCCAAGTATGTTGAGGACATTTTAGAAGAAGAGGAAGGAAAAAAATGAGTCGTTTACTAGTTATTGGATGTGGGGGCGTTGCCCAAGTTGCTATTTCAAAGATTTGTCAAGATAGCGAAACCTTTACAGAAATTATGATTGCCAGTCGTACCAAGTCAAAATGCGATGACTTGAAATCGAAGCTAGAAGGTAAAACAAGTACAAAGATTGAGACAGCTGCTCTTGATGCTGACAAGGTAGAAGAAGTGATTGCCCTGATTGAAAGCTACAAGCCAGAAGCTGTTTTGAACGTAGCACTACCATATCAAGATTTAACCATTATGGACGCTTGTTTGGCAACAGGTGTTCACTATATCGATACAGCCAACTACGAAGCAGAAGACACAGAAGACCCTGAATGGCGTGCCATCTATGAGAAACGTTGCAAAGAACTTGGATTTACAGCCTACTTTGACTACTCATGGCAATGGGCTTATCAGGAGAAATTCAAAGAAGCAGGTTTGACTGCTCTGCTTGGATCTGGCTTTGACCCAGGTGTGACTAGTGTCTTTTCTGCCTATGCTCTCAAACATTATTTTGATGAAATCCACTATATCGACATTTTAGACTGTAATGGTGGTGACCACGGTTATCCATTTGCGACCAACTTCAACCCAGAAATCAATCTACGCGAGGTTTCTGCGCCAGGTTCTTACTGGGAAGATGGAAAATGGGTTGAAATCGAAGCTATGTCTATCAAGCGTGAGTACGATTTCCCTCAAGTTGGACAAAAAGACATGTATCTCCTTCACCATGAAGAAATCGAATCATTGGCCAAGAACATTCCAGGTGTCAAACGCATTCGTTTCTTTATGACTTTTGGTCAATCATACTTGACGCACATGAAATGTTTGGAAAATGTCGGTCTCCTTCGTACGGATACCATTAACTTTAACGGCCATGAAATTGTTCCAATTCAATTCTTAAAAGCCTTACTTCCAGATCCTGCAAGCCTTGGTCCACGCACGGTTGGTAAAACCAATATCGGTTGTATCTTTACAGGTGTCAAAGATGGCGTTGAAAAGACCATCTACATCTACAATGTCTGCGACCATCAGGAATGTTACGCAGAAGTTGGTTCACAAGCTATTTCTTACACGACAGGCGTTCCAGCCATGATTGGGACAAAATTGGTTATGAACGGTACTTGGAAACAAGCTGGAGTGTATAACCTTGAAGAGTTGGATCCAGATCCATTCATGGAAGCTTTGAATGAGTATGGTTTACCTTGGGTTGTGGTTGAAAATCCACAAATGGTGGACTGATGAAGTTAGAACAAGTACCAACACCAGCTTACGTCATTGACTTAGCAAAGTTAGAAGCCAACTGTCGCATTTTACAATATGTACAAGAAGAAGCTGGTTGCAAGGTTTTGCTTGCCCAGAAGGCTTATTCCCTCTACAAAACCTATCCCTTGATTAGCCAGTATTTATCAGGCACGACAGCCAGTGGACTCTATGAAGCTAAGCTAGCTAGAGAAGAATTTCCAGGAGAAGTCCATGTATTTGCGCCAGCCTTTAAGGATGCAGACTTGGAGGAATTGCTGGAGATAACGGACCATATCGTCTTTAACTCGGAGAGACAATTGCGTAAACATGGCCTCGTTGTCGGGAGGCTGGTATCAGTGTAGGTTTACGTCTCAATCCTCAGTGTTCAACTCAAGGAGATCACGCTCTCTATGATCCTTGCGCACCTGGCTCACGTTTTGGAGTCACTTCAGACAAGATTCCTAGTGATTTGCTGGAATTGGTTGACGGCCTTCATTTTCACACCCTTTGCGAGCAAGGCTCGGATGATTTAGAGACAACTTTGAAAGCAGTAGAAGCGCAGTTTGGTTCGTACTTGCATGAGGTCAAATGGCTCAATATGGGTGGTGGTCACCACATCACAAGAGAAGGTTACGATGTGGATTTGCTGATTTCAGAAATCAAGCGTATCCGAGAAACTTACAATCTTGAAGTCTATATCGAGCCCGGGGAAGCTATTGCGCTCAATGCAGGTTATCTAGCAACTGAAGTATTGGATATTGTAGAAAACGGTATGGAAATCTTGGTTTTAGATGCCTCTGCGACCTGCCATATGCCTGACGTACTTGAGATGCCCTATCGTCCACCTTTGAGAAATGGCTTTGAGGCACAGGAAAAAGCCCATACCTACAGACTTTCTTCTAATACCTGTCTGACGGGCGATGTGATTGGTGATTATAGCTTTGAAAATCCAGTTGAGATTGGAGATAGACTTTATTTCGAAGACATGGCCATTTATTCTTTTGTCAAAAATAATACCTTTAACGGTATTGGATTACCAAGTCTCTATCTCATGGACGAACAGGGAGACTGTAGCTTAGTCAAAGCCTTTGGCTATCAAGATTTTAAAGGGAGATTATCATGATGGACAGTCCCCAAAAATTAGGCTATCGCATGCCAGCAGAGTACGAACCCCATCACGGAACCTTGATGATCTGGCCAACAAGACCAGGATCTTGGCCTTATCAAGGTAAGGCAGCTAAAAAGGCTTTTAGCCAGATTATAAAAACCATAGAAGAAGGGGAAACCGTTTATCTCTTGGTGGAGCAGGGCTATCTATCTGAAGCCCAATCTTATCTTGGAGACAAGGTTGTTTATCTAGATATTCAGACAAATGATGCCTGGGCGCGTGATACAGGTCCGACTATTCTTGTCAATGATAAAGGCCAGAAATTAGCCGTGGATTGGTCTTTCAATGCGTGGGGTGGAGCTGTTGATGGTCTCTACCAAGACTATCAAGATGATGACCAAGTAGCCAGTCTTTTTGCTGAGGTCTTGGAAATGCCCGTTTACGATGCCAAACCTTTTGTACTGGAAGGAGGCGCAATCCATAGTGATGGACAAGGAACCATTCTCGTAACTGAAAGTTGCTTGCTTAGTCCTGGGCGTAATCCTCACCTGACTAAAGAGAAAATCGAGAATACCCTATTAGAGAGCCTTGGAGCTGAAAAAGTTATTTGGCTTCCGTATGGTATTTATCAAGATGAAACCAATGAACACGTTGATAATGTTGCTGCCTTTGTTGGTCCTGCTGAGCTTGTTTTGGCTTGGACAGACGACAAAAGCGATCCTCAGTATGCCATGTCAAAAGCAGATCTCGAACTCTTAGAGCAAGAGACAGATGCAAAAGGTCGTCCCTTCATTATTCATAAATTGCCTATCCCTGCAGTTCGACAAGTTGTGACAGAAGAAGATTTGCCAGGCTACATCTATGAAGAAGGAGAAGAAGAGCGATACGCTGGTGAACGACTAGCAGCTTCCTACGTAAACTTTTATATCGCCAACAAGGCTGTCCTTGTTCCCCAGTTTCAAGATGTCAATGACCAAGTAGCCTTAGATATCCTCAGTAAGTGTTTCCCAAACCGTAAAGTTGTCGGAATACCAGCCAGAGATATTCTTTTAGGTGGTGGCAATATCCACTGTATAACCCAACAAATTCCAGAATAGGAGAAAAGATGAGAAATGTAAGAGTTGCAGCCATTCAGATGCAATGCGCTAAGGATGTGGCAACAAATATCCAAACCGCAGAGCGTTTAGTACGTCAGGCTGCAGAACAAGGTGCACAAATTATTCTCTTGCCAGAGTTGTTTGAACGTCCTTATTTTTGTCAGGAACGTCAGTATGACTACTACCAGCATGCTCAGTCGGTGACAGAAAATACAGCTATTCAGCATTTTAAATTGCTTGCCAAGGAACTACAAGTTGTTTTACCGATTAGTTTCTATGAAAAAGATGGCAATGTCTTGTATAACTCTATTGCCGTTATTGATGCAGATGGGGAAGTGCTGGGTGTTTATCGAAAGACCCACATACCAGATGATCATTATTATCAAGAAAAGTTTTATTTCACGCCTGGTAACACTGGTTTCAAGGTCTGGGATACTCGGTATGCCAAGATTGGGATCGGTATCTGTTGGGATCAATGGTTCCCCGAAACAGCGCGCTGTCTTGCATTGAATGGGGCTGATTTGCTCTTTTATCCAACAGCCATCGGTTCAGAGCCGATTTTGGATACAGATAGTTGTGGTCATTGGCAACGTACCATGCAAGGGCACGCAGCAGCAAATATTGTCCCAGTTATTACAGCCAATCGTTATGGATTAGAGGAAGTCACTCCAAGTGAGGAAAATGGCGGACAGAGTTCCAGTCTTGACTTCTACGGTTCATCCTTTATGACGGATGAAACAGGAGCTATTCTAGAGCGAGCTGAAAGACAAGGAGAAGCTGTTCTGTTAGCAACTTATGACCTTGATAAGGGAGCAAGCGAACGCCTAAACTGGGGCTTGTTTCGAGATAGAAGACCAGAATGTATCAACGTATTACGGACTAGTAGGGGAGAAATGAGAGATTCATTCTGCTAGACTAACTTCTTATTAGCAACTATAAGGATACTAGGTCATCTAGCAAGTGGATTTTATATTTTAATCCTCTAAGGCTTTCTCGCGCTTTGATGCGAGGAGCTTTTCTGTTTAAGCTTTATCCATAAAACATGCTATAATAGTTTCAGAAAGGTTGGTATTTATGGCTAGGATATTGGTTATTGAAGATAATAGTGACATTCAAGAGATTTTACGAACACTTCTTACTGAGGAACATGAGGTAATTCAAGCCTTTTCAGGAACTGAAGGAATTATGCTTTTTGACCAAGGTGGGATTGACCTCGTTTTACTCGATATCATGCTTCCTGGGAAAAATGGGGATCAGGTTTTAAAAGCCATCAGGGAACAAAGTCAAACTCCAGTCATTATGCTAACGGCTTTGAGCGATAAGAAGCTAATCAGTCAATACCTCTTAGACGGTGCCAATGATTACATAGTCAAACCTTTTGATTTGGACGAAGTCTTTGCTAGAGTTACTGTTCAATTACGCCAAAGTGAAGAAAAACAGCCTATGGAAATAGGAAAAACTGAAAATCTGCCACAAGACTTAAAAAATATCCAGTTTGATGCAGAAAGTTTTGAAATCAAAAATAGTCAGGAAACCATTCGCCTTGCCAAGAAAGAATGCTTGATTCTCCAAACTCTCCTTAAACACCCTAAGAAAATTTTTACCAAGGAAGAACTTTATGAATTGGTCTGGGAGGAGAGCTATCTACCTGGAGATAATACCCTCAATACGCATTTGAGTAATCTTCGTAAAAAATTAAACCAGCTTGACCCAAATCAAGAATATATTGAAACCATCTGGGGCGTTGGGGTAAGATTAAAAGGAGACAAGCAATGACCTACATGATAATTTTTGTCCTACTGGTTCTCCTAATTATTTTATCGATTGCATTGATTCGTTACCATCTAGCACTTAAGAGCCTGAGTCAACAGATTGAAGACAAGATTCTCACAGGTAGTATGAAAAGAGTCGGAGTCAGCATTTTTTCCAAACATTTTTTACATCTCTACCAGCAGATTGAGAATTTATTTCAGGAAGTAGAACAATCTCGGTTGGTTATGAAAAGGGAAAAGCAGACTCTGGATATGGCCATCAGCAATATCGCCCATGATATTCGGACACCTTTGACTATCGCGTCAGGATACACCCAACAATTGATAAAGTCTCCTGAAAACAAAGCAGAAACCTTACAAAAAATAGCCCAGCATCTTGATTTAGTTTCCAAACGTTTGGAGGCTCTCCTAGAATACCGTCGTTTGATGGAAGGAGCTGTCAAACCGAAACTGGAAGAAGTGGATCTTTCAGCTTTTATCACCAAAAAGACTCTGGCTTATTATGATGTTTTTCAGGCGGCAAATATCACGCTTGATTTTAAGGTTGAAGCTGGTTTAAAAACGAGGACTGATGAAGACTTGCTGGATCGAATTTTACAAAATTTGCTCGGAAATGTCCTCAAACATGGTAAGGAAGAAGCGCGGCTATCTTTGCGAAAGGAAAAGGAACAGCCTGTCTTAGAGATTGCAAACCTTGTTAAACAGCCCATCAAAAAAATAGAAAATCTCAGCAATCGTTTTTATTCTGAAAATCTATCAGACACGGAAGAATCCTCTGGTTTAGGCCTTTATATCACTGAGGAATTATGTCATCTTCTCGGTACAGAGATGAAACTGAGCACAGATGGGCAGTGGTTATCGGTTTTCATTTATTTTTAACGAAATAATACTCAATGAAAATCAAAGAGCAAACTAGGAAGCTAGCCGCAGGCTGTACTTGAGTACGGCAAGGCGACGTTGACGCGGTTTGAATTTGATTTTTGAAGAGTAGAAACCTCCTCTGTAGGCTAGAGGAGGTTTCTTTTTATAGACTTTTCTTTTTGAAAACTGCCAGTCCACTTAGATTAAAGATTAGAATAACAGCTAAGGTAACTATAAGGGTATAGAAAATGGATTCACTATTAGCAGTCATGGCATAGAAAAACTGCAATGATAAATATGGCAAAATTTTGATACTTGGGAAGATGAGCATTGGCATAGAAAGTAAAATAGAGCTAACCAAATAGCCAATAAATACCGCAAGATAAGAGTGACTAACATAGAGGATGAAGGAAACAATGGAAAGCCAAGCAAGGAGGCAAAGAAATTGAAGGAAAATGGTTATCAGTAGATTGCCAATAAAGCCATCAGGCATCGTTCCAAATCCATTTAAGATAGTTGCTGGAATAAAGGCAATCACAAGGCTGATGATAAGTTGCAAAAGTGCAATACAAGCCACTACAAAGGCTTTGGCAAGGAAAAACTCGGTACGAGAAACACCCACTGTTAAATTATTTTTATAGAGCTTTCCGATTAAATCAACACCGAGAACTAGACAAGTTAGAATAATACAGAGAAAAACGAGGTTTGAACCTTGACTAGATGCGTTAATCAGGGCTTGTACACCGTCCCAACCATGGGTTGGAATTTCTGGCTCTTCTGTCTGGATTGCCATCAGATGGCCAGTAGCTCCAATACTTGCGCCCATTAGCATGAGAGAAAAGAGAATGACCTCTGTAATCCAAAAACCTTTGGAACGGAAAAGACGGTAAAAGTCTGCTTGAATGGTATGTATCATGATTTTCCTCCTATTCGACCAATTGAGTGAAGTATTCTTCTAGGTTTGACGGGCGTAGTAAATCTCGTCAATAGCGACATCTGCCAAGGTTAAGTCCTTAAGAATCTGTTTAACATCTTGTTCCTGACCAAAGATGTGGATTTCGTTTTCAGGATTGACAACCTTGAACTGGAGCTGGATTTGTTCTTTTAATACTTGACAAGCTTTCTCTTGGTCAGCTGTCTTAAGCACAATATAATCCTCACTTAGTGTTTCAAATTCAGCTTTGCTGATTTCACGGATAATCTTGCCCTGATCTAAAATACCAAAGCGATTTGCTACGAGATAGAGTTCTGACAAGATATGGCTAGAGATGAGAATGGTGATCCCTTTTTCTTGATTGAGCCGTTGAATCATCAGACGAAATTCTTTGATACCGATTGGGTCAAGTCCATTGATAGGTTCATCTAAAATTAGAAAGTCTGGTTTGGAGAGAAGGGCAATAGCGATACCAAGTCTTTGCTTCATTCCTAGCGAGAAATCACGAAAGACTTTTTTACCTGTATCTGACAAGCCTACATAGTCCAGCGTTTCTCGAATGACTTGATCAGCATTTGGAATATGACGAATCATACAGTAATATTTCAGATTTTGATAGGCTGTTAGGTGATTATGAGCTACAGGTGATTCGATCACTGAACCTACTCGAGATAGAGCCTTGGTCCACTCATTTTCCGATTGACTAGAAAAGAGGGAAACAGTTCCTTTATCCGCAAAGAGTAGTTGCGTAATAATTTTTATTAAGGTAGTCTTCCCAGCTCCATTCTTCCCAATAAGTCCATAAATATCTCCTCTCTTATCGTTAGATGCAGATCCTGAAGAATAGCTTGTTTGTCAAAGTGTTTTGGACAATCCATGAATATCAAGTACTGTTTTCATGATTCTCTCCTTTTGATTTATTTTTGATAACTTTAGTATAAAGCATAGAAATCAAAGAAAGCTCAAGCATTTCTAAAGAGTTTCTAAAGTTTTAGGAATTCTTAAATATCAAAACCCAGTTGACACAAACTGGGCTTCTTAATTATAAAATATATTTTTCAATCGCACGCGCGACGCCATCTTCTTCGTTGCTTGCTGTAACGTCATCAGCTAGGGATTTGACATAATCACTGGCATTTCCCATAGCAATGCCAAGGCCTGCAAATTGGAGCATTTCGATATCGTTATTGGCATCGCCCATGGCCATGATTTCTGACGGCTCAATCTTCAAAATTTTAGCTAGTCGAGAAAGAGCAGTAGCTTTTGTCGTTCCAAGTGGCATGGCTTCATAAATAACAGGCTGCGAACGAACTCCACTAAATCGTTGGCAGAGTTCCTCAGCAAAACGATTCTCAAAATCATCTGTTTGGCTTTCTGTCCCTAAAAACATACCTTGGAACATACGGTACTTGCCACTGGTCGCTTCCTCAAGAGAAATTTCAGTCAGGTCTGAAAAGACTAGCTTAGCATCATTTTGAATGATTTCATTTGGCTTGCCACCGAGGACAAAATAATGCTCCTCATCAAAAAGAGTCAATTGAACATCACTTTTTTCAGCTAGGTCATAGAGGTACTCGATATCTGCTGGACTGAGTTCTTGCCAATCAACCAGACTCCAATCACTGGTCTGGTGGGTTGAGCAACCGTTGTTAACAATGACATACTCATTCTGGAGGTCGAGTCCCAGTTTTTGATAGTAGGGGAGGACACCGAAAAGCGGGCGACCTGTACAGAGAACCAGTTTGACACCTTTTTCAATAGCTTGATGAATAGCAGTAATGTGAGCTTGTGGGATTTCCTTGGCTTCATTGAGGAGGGTTCCGTCCATATCCAAGGCTAGTAGTTTAATCATAGGTCTTCCTTCTTTATCTTTTGGTATTATTATAGCATATTTTAGAAAAATAAAATGGTAAAAGGAACGAGACTAATTGATTTTACAGTTTAGGATGTTTGGAGAACGTTTATTAGAAAAAGGTTACACGTTATTCAATTAAGTAAATAATTATATTTGGTAAGTTGGTCAAAAACAGAGGATTTAAGATGAATAACACATTTTTCATCTTAAATCCTCTGTTCTCCTAATTTTTTTATAAATCAACTTGATTAGACGTAGGGTATGATTTATCTTCTAAATTTTCGTTTGATAATAGAGCGTTGGACTTTTAAAAACAAGTAAGCTAAATCCGATTGCTGCGACAAATGCAAGAGCAGTTGATAATTTTAATGCTAAAAGATAAAAACTAAAGATAGCAATACAGAATACAAAAAACAGCAATATTAACAAAAAAATAGGATTTCCTTGAGATTGGCATTAGATTGTGCTTCAGGTGTATAATCTTGATAGCGAGGATTCTGATGATTTAATTCTTCTTGATAGTCTACCTCATAGGATTGTAATTTTTCTTACAGGCATTATTCTCTCCTTAACTGTACATACCTATTTTATCATTTTTAATCGGATAATTATTACAGTAAAGGTTACAAAAAGAATAAAGTCCTTTTTCATTTTCAAACTATTGTTCAGGACACGATAGTTTGAAAAATAATAGTACGCATAATATTAAGGTTGTTAAACACCTATTGAAAAATAGATTAGTAGAAATTGAAACAGTACATTAATACTCTTCAAAACAAGTTAGCGTCATCTTGTATTAGGTATATGTTACTAATTTAGTTAGTTTTATATACAATCAAAAAGCTTTTCTTTGATTTTTATTGAGTATATAGACTGCAAATTTCGCTTAAAAATGGTATAATGGTAAAGTTATATAGTCCCGATAAGATGGTAGAAATTTATCACTAAGAGTTTTCCTATCAGTACTTTGTAACTCTATAACACTATTTTTAAGGGGGGACATTTTTATGTCAGAACGTAAATTATTCACGTCTGAATCTGTATCTGAGGGGCATCCAGATAAGATTGCAGACCAAATTTCAGATGCGATTTTGGATGCTATTTTAGCCAAGGATCCAGAGGCGCACGTTGCTGCAGAGACAGCTGTATATACTGGTTCCGTCCACGTTTTTGGTGAAATATCTACAAATGCCTATGTAGATATTAACCGTGTGGTTCGTGATACCATTGCAGAGATTGGCTATACCAATACCGAGTATGGATTTTCTGCAGAAACTGTAGGAGTACACCCATCTTTGGTGGAACAATCTCCTGACATTGCTCAAGGTGTTAACGAAGCCTTGGAGGTTCGTGGGAATGCAGACCAAGATCCGCTTGACTTGATTGGCGCTGGTGACCAAGGGCTCATGTTTGGATTTGCAGTGGATGAAACAGAAGAGCTCATGCCATTGCCAATCTCACTCAGTCATAAATTGGTTCGTCGTGTGGCAGAACTTCGTAAGACTGGTAAAATAAGCTATCTTCGCCCAGATGCTAAATCACAAGTTACAGTTGAGTACGATGAAAATGACCGTCCAGTACGTGTGGACACAGTTGTTATTTCAACTCAGCACGATCCAGAAGTCAGCAACGAACAAATTCACAATGATGTCATTAATATGGTTATCAAAGAGGTTATTCCAGCCTCTTACTTGGATGCGCAACAAAATTCTTCATCAATCCTACTGGTCGTTTTGTAATCGGTGGACCTCAAGGGGACTCAGGTTTGACTGGTCGTAAGATTATCGTAGATACCTATGGTGGCTACTCTCGTCACGGTGGTGGTGCTTTCTCTGGTAAAGATGCGACTAAGGTGGACCGTTCTGCGTCATATGCAGCTCGCTATATTGCCAAGAACATCGTTGCAGCCGGTCTTGCTAAGAAGGCAGAAGTTCAATTGGCCTACGCTATCGGTGTTGCGCAACCTGTTTCTGTTCGTATCGATACCTTCGGTACAGGAACAGTAGCTGAAAGTAAACTTGAAAAAGCAGCTCGTCAAATCTTTGACCTTCGTCCTGCAGGAATTATTCAAATGTTGGATCTTAAACGTCCAATCTACCGTCAAACAGCAGCTTATGGACACATGGGGCGTACAGATATTGACCTTCCATGGGAACGTTTGGACAAGGTAGATGCTTTGAAAGAAGCAGTCAAATAAAATCTTGAGAGGGGGACTTCCCCTCTTTTTTACTGATAAAACATTTCACATACAAATATAAGACTATAATTAGTTAGAAATGATAAAGCTAGAAAGAAGTTTACTGCATAAAACCTGTACAGTAAGATTAAAATCATGAAAAAGAAAAACAATAGCAATTATACAATGTATTTTTGTATCTCATAGCTTCTTATATAGCTCTTCAGTTGAGAAGTTTAGTGGGTGAGTTCTTTATCATTTTCCTTATTCTGTTGACTATTTCATTCTGGTTTAGTATTTGGAAACTAGAAAAAGCACTAGCTAATAATTCACAATAGAAACTCCGAAGACTTAGATCTGTTTTGTTTGAGGTCTAAGTCTTTTTATCACTTAAAAAACTCCTATAACATCTTTCCGAAAAACTATAATTTTCTTGAAAAAAATAAATAAGTCTATGCTATACTACTTGTAGGCTTATTTATGGAGAAAATACATGAAACGTGAGATTTTACTGGAACGAATCGACAAACTAAAACAAATCATGCCCTGGTATGTTTTGGAATACTATCAATCTAAGCTGGCTGTACCTTACAGTTTTACAACCTTGTACGAATACCTCAAGGAATACGATCGATTTTTCAGCTGGGTTTTGGAGTCTGGTATTTCAAACGCTGATAAAATGTCCGATATTCCTTTATCAGTTTTGGAAAATATGTCTAAGAAAGACATGGAATCCTTTATCCTTTATCTACGTGAACGTCCTTTGCTGAATGCTAATACAACCAAACAAGGTGTTTCTCAGACAACCATCAATCGGACTTTGTCAGCACTTTCTAGTCTTTACAAGTATCTGACCGAGGAAGTTGAAAACGATCAGGGAGAACCTTATTTCTATCGAAATGTAATGAAGAAAGTTTCAACCAAGAAAAAGAAAGAGACACTTGCTGCCAGAGCTGAAAATATCAAGCAAAAACTCTTTCTTGGTGATGAAACAGAAGGTTTTCTTACTTATATTGACCAAGAGTACCCACAACAGCTCTCTAATCGAGCTCTCTCATCATTCAACAAAAATAAAGAACGTGATTTGGCCATTATTGCCCTTCTCTTGGCATCGGGTGTTCGCTTATCTGAAGCTGTTAATCTGGATCTAAGAGATCTCAATCTTAAAATGATGGTTATCGATGTCACTCGAAAAGGTGGCAAACGTGATTCGGTAAATGTCGCTGCCTTTGCTAAGCCTTATCTAGAAAATTATCTGGCCATTCGTAATCAACGCTATAAGACTGAAAAGACGGACATTGCACTCTTTCTAACTCTCTATCGAGGTGTTCCTAATCGTATCGATGCTTCCAGCGTTGAGAAAATGGTTGCTAAGTACTCTGAGGACTTCAAAGTCCGTGTAACCCCCCACAAACTACGACATACCCTAGCAACTAGGCTCTATGATGCTACTAAATCGCAAGTTTTGGTTAGTCACCAGCTAGGTCACGCCAGTACACAAGTCACTGACCTCTATACCCATATCGTAAATGATGAACAAAGGAATGCCTTGGATAGTTTATAAATTACATAAATTAAATTATGTAATACATTAGAAAGGGATTCAATAAACTATTCATCTTATTTGATCATATCAAATACAATTGCTAACAGAGTAAACAGCTTTAAAAGAATATGAAATAAAATTTATGTGGCCACTAGCTTGCCTTTCTTTGTAACTATCCTGGATATGCAAATCACTTATAATTGGTATTCATCTCAAAATAAGAGGATTCCACAAAAATAAATCAAATTGAGCACCTATAAAAGCATGCTGCCTGCGATGACCAATATTTTATCAGAAAATAAAATTCCGCTAAAAACAATCATGGATAGGGTTGGATATTCTGATTCTGATGTTACTAATTCCATCTACCACCCACGTCACAAAGAACATGAAAGATGAAGCAATCAATGTACTGGATAAAGTTATGAAAAAGATTTTTTAAAAAGTTTTGCCCCTTTTTTGCCCCCTAAATACAAAAATAGCCCTTCGGATAAAATCCGAGGGGCTAGAAACGTTGTTAAATCAACGGCCGAACTTTTGAATTTCAAGGTTCGGGATAAAATAGTTCACTGAACTATTTTATTTTTAAGGTTATCTTCCTATTATTAGATACTAAAAAAATAGGCCTAAGCCTACTCAATATCTAACTTGATTTTCTCCAAAAACTATTAAATTCAAATAAGTTGAGAAAAACATAAAGGGTAACAAAAAGGAACTTAAAATGATGAGTTCAGCAGGCAAGAAACTAGCACGGTCAAACGTGCTTTTTTTTATTGCTGATTGCTGATAGGTTCATTATATGACGTAGAAAATAACTCATATCAAAAAGCACTTAGATTTCTCTAGGTGCTGGAATAGAGCGGACGGGAATTCCCCGCTTTTCAGATACCTCAAGGGTGCGTAGTTCCCGATATTTCTCTACTTCTATTCTTTATCTATATTATACACCTTTTTCTAACACTTTTTCAACCACAAAAGCCCTAGATTCGTTTCTAAGGGCTTTTAGTTTTATCCGTGGTGATTTAGTTATCCAGTACGAAACAAAGCAAAATAGGGGGTGAATATGAAGCCTCAGCCTACTTATACACTTCTAGCTCTCCGTTCTGGTGGATTCTCGCAAAGTTTAAAACAGCTATCTGTTTGTATCGATGATAAGTAGTGGAGCTAGTACCTGCCATTTCTACGCATTCGCTCATTGTTTTCTTTCTCATATAAAAATAATGGATAATAAAGTATTTTCTGGCTCGCTTGTTCTCTATCTTATTGATGTCGTGGGCGAATATCTCCAACCCCTCACGGATTGCTTTTTCATGCCCACCGCTCAAATTCCACTGATCAGGTAAGACAAGTTCCCAAGCCTCTTCATCTATCGTAACTTGGTTTTCACTCCCTGCCATCCTCTGGAATCTCAGAAAGTAAGTCATCCGCTCTCTGACGTTCATCATCGTTTTGAAGTTATCCAGCTCCATTAGTTCGCTCCCTTGTGATATAATAATATTATTGAGATTATAGCTGAGGCGGAGCGCCTTGGCTTTTTTGTATTCTAAGGCTTTTCCTTTTGAATCTCATCTTCCCAAACGGATTCAACCATTGCGCTCATGGCCTCTATAAATTTATCATCCTTAACTGGAGTTTCTTGATGGATGTTACTCTTAATCACACTGATTTCTGCTCGCAACTTCTCGTCCAGCAACTCCAAATCACGAAAAGCGCTATTATTCATCCCATGCAAAGCAGAAAGAAAGGCATTAAAATTACTAGATCTCAATCCACTTTCGATAATTTCAGATTTAGCTTTATTTTTTAGCCATTCATACTCATTAAAAGCCTGTTCTCTTGACCATAAAGCACGGTTTGAAAACTCTTTTAATAACTCTCTGTACCTTGTATTAACCTTATACTCTTTCAGCAACTTACTAGCCCTTGAATCTATCGTACTATCAGCCATCTTTTGGGCGTTATAAGCCTCTTTATATGCTTTTCTTTGAGATAGTCCAGCCACTAGTCCTTGGACAAATTTTTCTTGTCTCTGCGTTAACTTATCTGTCACATTAGTTCACCTCCTTAAGCGACAAAAAGGGGAAAACTCCCCCTTGTCTTAAGCGTTATCTTGCTCTTGCTCAGCTTTTAATACTGCTTCTTCTACGTTGTAGTCAATGATTGCACCGATAGCGTCCCCATCTTCAATGTATTTAAAATTATAACGCTCGTACTCTGGATGTGCTTGCTGGTGTTCTTCCATTAGTTTGAAGAGTTCTACAATCGTTGGTACTGGTTCAATTTTGTGTCTAATTTGTCTCTTCATCTTTTAAAAATGCCCTTTCACATCGTTGTAAGTATTTCCAAAGGCTCGCACATAAACTTCTCTTAAGAATGGTTCAACTGGATAGACTGGTTCGTATCTAACCCTTCCATCGGCTGGCGAAATAATAGATCCCCCTGTGCTGAAAGTAAACTCTCTCTTACCTTTTCCAACTTTGTAAACCATAGCATGGTAAAGGGCTTGAAGTTTATCTGAATCAGCTCTAAATTCGTCATCGATCTGGTCAATCTCTCGTAGCAAATCCACGGCTTTATCATAAAGCGCCTTATGCTTTTTGTCAACCGTTGAATCTAGTTCATCGATTCTTGTCTTAAAATCTTCAAGACTCATAAGTGTTTCATTGTGCAAGTCTTCCAGCTTTTTAGCATTCTTTTTTAATTTACTTTCAGCAATCCATAAGTTATCCTTGGCATTGCGTAGCTTGTCTTTGTCTACTTCATCAACCGCTTCATCATGTTCACGTTGGGCGTTCGCTTGATCTTGAAGCAACTGTGTTTTTTCTCGTTCAGCCTCAGCAATCGCATTTTCGTTTTGTGTGATCAATGCGTTAACTTCCTTAGTGATTTTATCTAGTGCTTTATCCATTTTTTGGGCTAGTTCTTGGCGTTTTTGCGCTTGTTCAATATTGTTTGTGTTTTGTGTTTCTGCCATCTTATTTTTTCCTTTTCTATTGTTTGATTAAGTTTAGAGTGCTAGATCCAGTCACGGGATCTCTATTGTAGTTCATCTGCTTACATCCTCTCCACTCTATTCCTCAACTTCTTCATCTATTGGATTTTCTTCATTCTTGAAAACTTCACAAATACGTTTAAAGTTGATATCTAGATTGTTATCTTCCAAATACTCAGCGATAAGCGTTCCGTTTTCCTTATATCTTAGTTTAATAGCTGGCACTAGATAAGTACCTCTCATAAATCCAAATAACGCTAGTCCTGCTATTTGTGCGTCTTCTAGGTCTCCAAATTCATAAGTAAATGTATGTTTTGGTGCTGTTTCTGAAAATGCTTTTAATGTCATGTTTTTTCTCCTCTTTCTGTTTTTAAAGGGATGTCACTAGTAGTTACACCGTCGCAAGGGGGTCGGTACCATCTACCCCATTTTATTTTTAGGGTTTTGGGCAAAGTGTAGCCGTTTTTGAATATCTATTGGCTACGCATTCCGCCTTACAGCCCCAAGGGTTTTCGCCTTGTGTAGCCGTGTAGCCGTTTCATCTCAAAAATATATATAAATAACGTATTAGGTATTTAATTATATATACTTTATAAAATATATATTTTGGCTACATTTAGATTAAAAAGTCAGTAATAGCAAGGGTTTAGGGGTGTAGCCGTTTTTTTCGTCTTGTCTACACCTTTTTGAAACTCTTACAGTATCAAGGGTTTAGGGGTGTAGCCGTTTTTTTATCTTTTGGCTACACTGTCTACACTTTATTTTTTTATTTTAGCAAATCCACGCTTGACGCTTTTACCAAATCTAAGGGAGTCCCTCGATTCCCAACCCTCTTTGTTTTGCATGAATTTCTTAACCTTGTTTTTATCTTTAGGGTTGGGGGAATTGTTCAAATAAACCTCGGAAAAGAATATATTTACTGTCAACTTGTCCCTTTCCACCAGTTTCCCATACTTTCCAGTATCTAGATGAATCTCTACGCCATTAGCGCCCATATGATAGCCGTGGTTCATCATGTCATGAATATAGTAGTGTCTTGTACTGTCTGTTGCTGGGAATTGATACATATTTTTAGGGTAGGGAGTTTCTAAATAACGCTCAACATCCTCAAGGATTTCATCTACAAACTTGTAACGGCTTCTAACCTCGTTTACTAGCTTTTCTTGCTCGTCTGTCAGGTTCAACACTTGGTTAGCTCTCCAAGCCATCACCATAGCACCCCAAAAGGCTCTACGGTCTTTTTCTGTCCACTTCCTGCCCTTATAGTTGGTGTCTTTGTGGACTTCTGCAACCAGAAAGCGCCTTTCCCCTGTCAGGTCGTTTAAATAATCATGGTCATTGGTTGCTCTGACAATGATAAAACTCTTAGGGAGTCGCCTGTCACTGGAGGCGTAAGGCGGTCTAAACTCTAGCTTGGTTTCTGTGATAAATTTCTTCAATTCTGAAAAACTAGCTTTTTTGCTGGCCACCATCTCATCATCAAATACACACCAGTTTCTTACCATTCTAGCCTTGTCATCTTTGTCTGTGAAGGTCTCAACGGTTGTAAAATACTTGTGAGTAAAAAGCCCCTCAAAAAATTGGGTCTTTCCTACTCCCTGCCGTCCAGTCAAGTCCAGTACAAAGTCAAACTTGATGGTAGGGTCAAACACCTTGGCAACCGCTCCACGGAAAAACAAATCCATGATAATACGGTTATATTCATCATCCTTAATATTGAGATAATGCCTTAAAATATCAAAGGGATCACGCTGATTCACTAACTCTTTATACTCACTTTCGCAAGATTCCAGATAGTCTTTTAAGGGATTGTAGCTGTGTTCTCCAGCCACCACTTCCAAAATATCCGCTATGTCAGACTTTTTATAGTCCAGCTTGTACTTGGTAGCAATATAAGCCCTAATCTCTCTCTGATAATCAGGTCATCGATTGCACCGCTCAGGGTTCTACCGTTTAGCTTCATTGGTCTAGTCACGTCGATTTCATAAGTGAAGACGTTGTACTGTATAGCCCCTTTTAGCTTGCTATCTCCGCTCAAAATCTTCTTGAGATTATCCAAGTTGACTGCAAAGCCATCGCCTCTTGCTCTCTTTGCCAAGTTCAGGCTATTGTGTTCCTCATCGGTCTCCCTTGCTAGGGTCAAGTCCACCACTTCAGGCGGTACTTTCTGCTTATCTTCTTCAATGATTTTTTTTTTACAATTTCATTGCTACTCAAAAGCCACCTCCTTATAAAATATTCTTGCTACTTCTAAAAAATAACTGGCTAGGTCTTTGCGTTTAACGATTGCAGAAAACAAGTCCACCAGCTGACTAAAACTGTAGCCATTCACAAATAGCAAGCGGACAAAAAGCGAAGTCTCATATCTGGTATAAATGCCATTACAAATCAGGTCGAAAATCCAACCTTTTAACTCCACTCCAAGCCCCTGACGTTGCTCGGTCAATTTGTTTACCTCTAAATCTTTCAGAATCGTCAGCAAGTCAGGGCTGGCCATAGCAATATCCAAATTTCTGACCAATCCCCAGCCCTCTACTGCCTCATTTTCGTCTTTAATAGACACATATAAGCCTTTATATTGAAAACTCGTCAAAGCCTCATCTACAGGCTCATAATAGGTAAATTTGTAGTGTTCCCCATTCTTCCATACTTGAGTAGGATTTGACTTGAGAAAGCCAAATAGAGGCATTTTATCAACTGATATAGTCAACTCTATTATTCTCATTACACCTCCTAATCTATTGCAAGAAAATTATAAACATCACTCTTGCGGTAATAAATTTTCTTACTACTTTCAAATGGTGAACGTAGTGGCCGGAGACCTTCTTTTTCCCAATTATTTAAGGTAGTTCCACTAATACCAAGTTTTTTGAGTAAGTCAGACCTAGAAATCAAGTCCCAGTTGTCATCACGTTGCTTTTCCAGTTCTATCCTTTTAGCTAAGTGATCTCCCACTTTCTCCAGTAATTCAAGTTCTGCTTCTCTTGATAATAGTTGCATATTACACCCCCTTTCTAATTATGAATCTTACCAGCAAGTTGGATATATCGCCCATAATCAGGGTTTAAATCCTCGCTAGGTGTTTCTATCGTCTGTTGGTTTTCTCGCTCAAATTGGGCGCTTGTTTTGCGGTCTAGGTGGTTTAGATAAAGCAGTAAGCCAATCAATACCACCATAAATATTACCGCTTGTGTGTTGGTCAAATCTAACTCATTCATGTTATGCCCTCGCCTTATAGTTCTTGATAAATTCCGCTTGTTTAGGTTGTTCCATATTCAGCAAGTCGTCTTCGGCTTGTGCCATTTCTTTAATATCTCTAGTCATGGTATGCCTCCAGCTCTTTAGCGTCGTCATTGTTCAAAAGCAAAAAGGCTATTTCGTTTAGACGATCGTATAGCTTTTCATTCTGGGCGTATGCTGTATCAGTGTATTTTTTAGCAAGCCATAAGAACGTGGTTGTATCATTCTGTAGTGCAAACTCAAGCCCTTCAAGAGCTAGGTTATTCATTTCTAAAACATTCATGATGTCGGTTAATTCGTTCCCTAATTCTACTAGTTTCTTAGCTGATAATAGAACTTGTTGGCTTGATGTTGCTTTTTTTGTTGTCATGTTTTTTACCTCTTTTTCTATCTTTTTATACTTGCCACGATGGCTTTTTAATACTTTTTTTCTTGCCTACAGCCTCACGCTCAGAGTGGCCAAACTTTGAGAGCGTGGGGATTTTTAATGGTTGTTTCTTATACATTGTTTCTTGTAATTCCTAGCATCACGCTCAGACTCGCCAAATTGAAAGCGTGAGAAAGTACCAGTTTAAAGAGTTGGCGCTCTATGTTTTTCAAAACCTTTTCTAATTGCTTGCCTGTACTTCGGTTTTCTTAGTTTTTCTTCATTTCGTTTACGGCTTTATCTGCTAGCCGTTGCCATTGTTTTCTAAAATCTTGTTCATCTATCCGCCCATGCAGAAAGTCGCTCAGGGCGTAAGTTGCACGGCTGTAAAATTGCCTTGCTCGTTCGTATGCTGTCATCTGTTAGCCCTCCATCATGTTATAAAGTAGGGCGTAATGTTTATCTGGTATTCTGTCCAAGGCTTTCAAGCCGTCGTGTTCTGCTTTTTGTCTGGTTTCCGCCTTGACCGTGCTATCAAAGGCGATAGAAAAGGCGTTCAGCATTGCCTTATAGCGGTCTACGCTCTTCAAATAGCGCCCACGTTCAGACAATTCTTTATCTTCCAATTCCTCTTTTACCGTACCGTCTAAGAGTGCGAACTTGCTATAAACTCCTTTTTCTAGTGTAAAATCTAGGCGATTGTTTTGTTTCAGCTTGCAGAGGTTGGTTCTGCAACTCTCTAGGTTACGGTAACCTAATACTTTAGTAATTTCTTCTAGACGCTTACCCTCTAATTCTGGCAATTTTTCAGCTATATCTTTAAATTTTACTACTTGATGTTTCTTTCCCATTGTTTACCTTGTCTTTCTATGCTATAATCAAGGTATAGAAAAAATATCTATATTCTTGATCCAGTCGCTTGCTCGCCTCGTCCAAAATTTGAGCAAGTGACTTTTTTGTTGTCGTTTTTAATCTTCATGTCTAGGTTTTCTATAAATCAGTTGACGGCTTTCCACTAACTCAGCGATAAAAGCTAGGTTATTGTCCGTATTTTCTATCAATTCGTCAAGCACCCCTTTATTTTCAGGTAATGCCATAGCTTCCGCCACACTTACGGCATCATCTAGCCATGTTTTAAATTCTTTAAAGTTCATTTCTTTGCTCCTTTTTTGTTGTCAATCCCCAGTGGTAAAGCACCACATGAGAAATCTGTATATGTAAAATAGTATTGCGATTGGGTCGCTCCTTTCTATTCTTTCGTATCTAGAAATTCATCCAGCGTAACTCCCAAGTAACTAGATACTTTTTTCAATGTATCAAGACTTGGATTCTTTGCACGTTCATAGTACAAAGCCGTTAAAGTGCTTTTTGATAGCCCTGTTTCTCTTGCAACATCTGCCACCTTCAAGCGCTTCTTTGCTAAAATAACACGCATATTATTTTTCAAATACCTTACCCCTTTCCATTATCTTTAAAATCGACCTCCAGTAGAATAGATTGAAAAGTGTTGCTCTGGAGATTGGTGTAATTTTTGTTCAACTCTAGTTGACAAACTCATTATATTGCAATTATTGTGCAACGTCAAGAGAATTATTAAAAATAATTGCACTTTTTTTGCACCCTTTGAAATTAATCGTGATATAATACATTTTGAAAGGTGTTTATATAAATGAATAGATTGAAAGAACTAAGACAGGAAAAAAAGCTAACTCAGCAAGAGTTAGCGAATGAAATAGGGGTCACAAAACGAACTTATATATATTGGGAAAAAGGTGAGCGCCAAATAAAAACAGACAAAGCGAAACAACTAGCTGATTTTTTTGGCGTACCTGTTGGATACCTGCTAGGCTATAGTTCTATTCCTCCGCTCTTAGAAAACCAATTGTCCGAGGAGGAAAAAGAAGAGTTAAGAAAAAACCCGCAACTTGCAAATGAATTATCAGACTTGGCTTGGCAAAAATACACAATAAAAATGAATGCCATCGAAAACAAGAAACACAAACCTGCTAGTATTACAGAAATACAGAATCGACTTAATAGCCGGTACGGAACGAACGTTCATGGAGATTCTGCATTTCTCGCATTTTCAGTTGGTGCTGGGGATCACGATTATGAATTTCTACGTTGGTTTGACGGGTTACTTGATATTGATTCGATTGACGGAATTAATACCGCTGATCTGCTTTATAAATACATTATCTTAGATGATGATAGCAAACGGATAATAACCGAACTGATTGAAAAATTACCACAAATCAAAGCTGATTCTATTCTAGTAACCGATCACAACGATGATGAAACAAATTAAACTAAAATTTTAATCTATTTGAAAAATTATCAGCATATATAAAAAGGAGAATACCCATGAAAAAACTACTAACAACATCAGCAATCTTGCTTACTGCTAGTGTTCTAGTAGCCTGCTCTAACAATCAATCGGCTACCAAAGATAGCTCGGAGCAACCAAAAACAGAGCAAACCAAAGCGAACGACAAACCTGCTTCTAAAAAGGCTACTAGCTTAGACGATTTTAAAAAAGCGCTAGAAAACAACGGTTTCACAATCAAAGAGGAAATAAAAAAATCAGCTAGTCTCATTCAAGCTGAATCAGGAAAAGGATTTATCTTAGAGGATGATACTGCTGTAGAGGTTTACGAATATTACGATAAAAACCCGATGTTTGAAGAGGCTAAAAAAGAAAAAGAGTTGATTGGACATCCTGCTTATATCTACGGGAATTATGTTGTTTTAGTGCTTAATGCTACAGACTCAAAAGATAAAATTTTAGAGAGTTTCAAAGGGTTTGAATAATTAAAAATCCCCACGCTCTCAAAGTTTGGCCAGTCTGAGCGTGTATAGAGGGAAATAAAAAAAGCATCGTTAATGTGACAATGGTTAACGAAGATTTTTATAAATTAACTGGTAGTTAATGAGGAAGGAAAAACTATGGGAAGTAATAGAACAAACGAAGAAATAGCTGTTTACACTGCCACGATAATACAAGAACTAGAGGATTATCTTCATCTCCTCCAGAGAATGGACGATGAAGGGAATAAACGATCTGATAAAATAGCGCAGTGGATAGAAAATTGGGTAAAATACTTAAAGATAGAACAAGTTTTTAATCCGCGAAGTATTCAGGCTTTAAAAAGAGGAAGTATCGTTTATGCTGATTTTGGTTTCAATGTTGGTAGAGAATATGGAGGTCTTCATTATGCAATAGTTCTGAATAAAATAGATGCACGTTCAAACCATCTTCTTCATGTATTGCCTTTGACCTCTGTAAAAGAAACAACTGATATATCTAATTTGAAATATTTTCAACTTCCAATTGGCAACGAAGTGTTTCAATTACTATCAAATAAAAGCTTTGAAAAAGTTAGAGAGTTATCTGAATTGTATGATCGTTTTTCAAAAAGATGGTGAATTGCGCGAAAAAGTTGTAATGGTTGAATCGTTAATCGAAGATAATAAAAAAACTTTGGAAATACTTAAAAACTTATCGAGTTCTGATATGGACGATTCTTCTATTAAGCAAATACTAACCATCAATAAAAATATAGACTTCGCAAGTGATCAGGCGGAGAAAATACGACAGGAGGCAAAAAGAAAATGCAATTTTACTTGCAGAACTTAATGAGAAACTGGAGTATGCTAATAAATTTATCCTAAAAAAACACAAAAATATGAACAAAGATAGTATTGTTCTATTGAATCAGGTTACAACAATTAGTAAAAATGAGACTCCGTGATCCAAAAAAATAATAATTCAATTTTTGAATGGTATTGTACTTTCCGATGATACTATGGACAAAAATAGATGAGGCACTGAAAAATATTTTTTAAAATCCGAGTATTTTTATTGACTTTTCTTAAAATTAGGGTTAGAATAGAATCATAAGGTCGCTTGACGACAAAATATATGATACTGTCCCAGGAGGACAATTCTAGCCCTGCTCTTATGAGTAGGGCTTTTAGTTTATTAAAAATCCCTGGAACCTCATCCCTAATATTTTTCTTTATCCGCCTTGTTTCCAACTCTGGTATTGTTTACCGTCTGACTGCTTAAAATCGAAAACAAGGGGTTCTCGTAACCCCTCGCATGGTATAAACTCAAAATCTTTTCTAATTGCTTGCCTGCTGATGGAAAGAGGAGTAAACCATGAATATTACAGAATACAAAAAGAAAAACGGAAATATCGTATATCGCTCAAGCGTGTATCTTGGAGTTGATAAACTTACTGGAAAGAAAGCTAGAACTACAGTTACAGCCAAAACAAAAACAGGCGTTAAAATCAAAGCTAGAGAGGCCATTAATACTTTTGCTTCTAACGGGTATACAGTTAAAGATAAACCAACAATCACAACATACGAAGAATTGGTAAAAGTTTGGTGGGATAGTTACAAGAATACAGTTAAACCCAATACTCGCCAGTCTATGGATGGATTGGTTAGAGTGCATTTATTGCCTGTATTTGGCGATTACAAGCTAAATAAGCTAACCACGCCTATTCTTCAACAGCAAGTAAATAAGTGGGCTGACAAAGCCAATAAGGGCGAAAAAGGGGCGTTTGCTAACTACTCCTTACTCCATAACATGAATAAGCGTATTTTGAAGTATGGCGTAGCTATCCAGGTAATACAATACAATCCAGCTAACGATGTCATCGTTCCACGCAAACAGCAAAAGAAAAAAATCTACTGTAAAAATACTTAGACAACAAAAGAATTAAAACAGTTTCTGAATTATTTAGATACTCTGGATCAATCAAATTATGAAAATTTATTTGATGTTGTCCTATATAAGACTTTATTGGCCACTGGGTGTCGTATTAGTGAGGCTCTGGCTCTTGAATGGTCTGATATTGACCTAGAAAACGGTGTTATCAGTATCAATAAGACACTAAACCGCTATCAAGAAATAAACTCACCTAAATCAAACGCTGGTTATCGTGATATACCAATAGACAAAGCCACCTTGCTTTTATTAAAACAATACAAGAATCGTCAACAAATTCAGTCTTGGAAATTAGGTCGTACTGAAACGGTCGTATTCTCTGTATTTACAGAAAAATATGCTTATGCTTGCAATCTACGCAAACGACTAAATAAGCATTTTGAAAATGCTGGTGTAACGAATGTATCATTCCACGGTTTCCGCCATACACATACCACTATGATGTTGTACGCTCAGACTAGCCCTAAAGATGTCCAATACAGATTAGGACACTCTAACTTATTAGTGACTGAAAATGTTTACTGGCATACAAACCAAGAAAACGCAAAAAAAGCTGTCTCAAATTATGAAACAGCCATCAATAATTTATAAAGGGTGTCACGATCAGTGACTACCCTCTTACTATACCTAAAATCAGTTAAGGGTAACTAAAAGGGTAGTAAAATTAGAAAAAGCACTAAGGGAAAGCGCCCCAAAGTGCTTAGTTTAAAGGCTTGACGCCCTCTAATCTAGAAATTAGATTATTTTTTAAGGTTGTAGAATGATTTCAATCCACGGTATTCAGCTACTTCACCAAGTTGGTCTTCGATACGAAGCAATTGGTTGTATTTAGCGATACGGTCTGTACGTGAAAGTGAACCAGTCTTGATTTGTCCTGCGTTAGTTGCAACTGCGATGTCAGCGATTGTTGAATCTTCAGTTTCACCTGAACGGTGTGATACAACGGCAGTGTAACCAGCTTCTTTCGCCATTTCGATAGCGTCGAATGTTTCAGTAAGAGTACCGATTTGGTTAACTTTGATAAGGATTGAGTTAGCAGCACCTTCTGCAATACCTTTTTCAAGGTAAGAAGTGTTTGTTACGAAGAAGTCGTCACCAACCAATTGAACTTTACCACCAAGACGTTCAGTAAGAGCTTTCCAACCGTCCCAGTCATTTTCATCCATACCATCTTCGATAGTGATGATTGGGTATTTGTTTACCAATTCTTCAAGGTAATCGATTTGTTCTGCAGCAGTACGTACAGCTGCTCCTTCACCTTCGAATTTAGTGTAGTCGTAAACTTTACGTTCTTTATCGTAGAATTCTGATGAAGCACAGTCAAATCCGATAAATACGTCTTTACCAGGAACATATCCAGCAGCTTCGATAGCAGCAAGGATAGTTTCAACTCCGTCTTCAGTTCCTTCAAAACGAGGAGCAAATCCACCTTCATCACCTACGGCTGTTTCCAAACCACGAGATTTAAGGATTTTCTTAAGTGCATGGAAGATTTCAGCACCCCAACGAAGAGCTTCTTTGAATGATGGCGCACCAGCAGGTACGATCATGAATTCTTGGAAAGCGATTGGAGCGTCAGAGTGAGAACCACCGTTGATGATGTTCATCATTGGAGTTGGAAGAACTTTAGTGTTGAATCCACCAAGGTAGCTGTAAAGTGGGATTTCAAGGTAGTCAGCAGCAGCACGAGCTACAGCGATAGATACACCAAGGATTGCGTTAGCACCCAATTTACCTTTGTTAGGAGTACCGTCAAGTGCGATCATAGCACGGTCGATAGCTTGTTGGTCACGTACATCGTAGCCAATGATAGCTTCAGCAATGATGTTGTTTACGTTGTCAACAGCTTTTTGTGTACCAAGACCACCGTAACGAGATTTGTCACCGTCGCGAAGTTCAACTGCTTCGTGTTCACCAGTAGAAGCTCCTGATGGAACCATACCACGTCCGAAAAGCACCTGATTCAGTGTAAACTTCTACTTCAAGTGTTGGGTTACCGCGTGAGTCTAGGACTTCGTGAGCGTAAACATCAGTAATAATTGACATTTTTTTACTCTCCTTATGAGTTAAATTTTTACACTCTATAATACCTTAAAAACCCCTCCTTTTTCAAGAAAAAACGTTATCTTTGTGCAAATTTTCCTTAACTTTATAAAGTAATCGCTTTCTTTTGTCTGTTTTATTCTAACTTTTATGATATACTGTTTTCATGACAGATTTATCAAAACAATTACTTGAAAAAGCTCATGGTGGAGCAAAATTAAATCCGGATGAGCAAAGACGCTATCTTGGTACCTTTGAGGAAAGAGTTCTTGGATATGCAGATATTGACACAGCAAATAGCCCTCAGTTAGAAAAAGGTTTTTTATCTATTTTAGAAAATCTTCAGGAAAAAGCAGAGCCACTATTTGTGAAGATTTCACCAACTATCGAATTTGACAAACAAGTTTTCTACTTAAAAGAAGCAAAAGAAACTGATAGTCAAGCTACCATTGTATCTGAAGAGCATACTTCTTCTCCTTTTGGCCTGATTATCCACACCAATGCACCCGTTCAAATAGAAGAAAAGAACCTTCGACTTGCTTTTGCAAAACTTTGGGAAGGTAAAAAGGAAGAACCATCCAAAACATCCTTATGGAAAAAATGGTTTGGCTAAATCTTGCGCATAGTCAATAAGTGCCCGATATTGGCTGCCGTGCGCTCCAGATAGAGACTGGCATTTTTCAAACTATCTTCTAAAGGTTCGCTTTTCTCTAAAATAGAAAAGGCGGCTTGGATATTTTCAAATGGTAGAGAAGGTAAATCTTCAGCAAGACTACCACAAATAGCAATAACAGGAACTCCGACAGGGGTTCTTTTTGCAACACCAATAGGCGCTTTACCTGCTAGGCTTTGACTGTCCAGTCTACCTTCACCAACGATAACCAAGTCAACATCTGCAACTTTCTTATCAAAATCAATCAAATCTAAACAGGTATCAATTCCAGACACGATATTTGCCTGGGCAAAAGCACACAAACCGCCAGCAATGCCTCCACCAGCTCCTGCTCCTTTAATTTCCAATGTTACAGGGGAGACTTTTTCATAAAAATCTTGGATTGCCTGATCTACGACTGCAAACATAGTAGGATGTAAACCTTTTTGTTTGCCAAAAGTATAAGTCGCACCTTGATGACCACATAAGGGACTCGCGACATCTGCTAAAATACGAATTTGCACATCTTCAGGAATTTCATAGCGATTTTCTGTTGAAACAGAAGCTAATTTTAGTAAGGATTGACCGCATGCCGGCAAGACATTTCCATCCCTATCATAAAATCGATAACCTAAACCAGCAGCGATCCCAATTCCTCCGTCATTACTGGCCGTGCCACCAACGCCGATATAGATTTCTTTAATCCCTTGAGCAATGAGATGACGAATCAACTCTCCAATACCACAAGTTTGGATTTGAAGTGGATTTCGTTTCTCTAGCGGAACCTTTCCAAGGCCAACTAAATCAGCAACTTCAAATAGTGCCAGTTGTTCTTTTTGAAAATAGCGCATGGGTTCTTTTTGACCAAAAGGTCCTGTCACTTTGATCCATTTTTCTTCAAGGTCAAGAGAATGTCGGATAGCATCTACAGTACCTTCTCCCCCATCACCAACAGGGCAGAGGAGACATTCTACATCTGCTATCGATTGTTGGAAGCCTCTTTTTATTGCTTCAGCTACCTCTTCAGCGGTCAAGCTTTCCTTAAATGAATCTGGTGCAATTACAATTTTCATATTTTTCCCTCATTCTAAACAGTCAATCAAAGGAAGAACTTCTAAAAAATCCCTCTTGTCAACATGATTCGGTATTTCTTTTTTGAGCACTTCTTTGGCACAAAAGGCGATTCCTATCCCCGCCGACTTCAACATTAATAAATCATTGGCCCCATCACCGATTGCAATCGTTCTTTCTTTAGAAAGTTTTAGTTCCTCTGTCCATTTTTCCAGAGTTGCTTTTTTGACTTCGGGATTAATAATTTGTCCAACTAACTTTCCTGTTAGAAAACCGTCTTTGACTTCAAGTTGGTTTGCAGAGAAATAGGCAATGTCGAGGGATTTTGCTAATCTCTCAACTATTGGAGTAAATCCACCGGACACCAGACCAACTAGGATTCCATTCTTTTGGAGAATGGAAATGAATTCCTGGGCATTTGACGTTAGATGAATAGTGTTGAAGACTTTATCAAAAACCGAAACAGGAAGACCTTCCAACAAGGACACTCTTTTTCGTAAACTGCTTTCAAAGTCCAACTCTCCTTGCATTGCCCGACTTGTAATCAGCGAAATTTCCTCCTCACGACCTACCTCTCTTCCCAAAAGATCAATCACTTCTTCTAGGATTAAGGTTCCATCTACATCCATAACACACAAGCCTTTTACTTGAGACATCAGTTCTCCTCTCTAAACAGCCTAAAAATCGTATGAAGTCATCATACGATTTTATCTATTAATTAACTAAACTATGGTACAAGTCAAGGTATGACTTGCAAGCTGTATCCCATGAGAAATCACACTCCATAGCTTGTTTTTGTAGATTTCTCCAAACATCAGGATGGTTTCTATACAAGTCCAATGCTGTTTGGAAAGTCCAATTTAACCAATAAGGAGATAGATTGTCAAAGCTAAAGCCAGTACCACTTCCTTCAATTGGATTGAAAGCACGAACTGTATCTCGCAAGCCACCAACTTCATGGACCAATGGCAAGGTTCCGTAACGCATAGCCATCATTTGAGACAAGCCACACGGTTCGAAACGACTCGGCATGAGGAAGAGGTCACAAGCAGCGTAGATTTCTTGAGCTAGTTTGACATCAAAAGTGATATTTGCTGATAGCTTATCTGGGTAGATTTGAGCAAACCATGTGAAAGCCCCTTCAAAGGCTGGATCGCCAGTTCCCAAAAGAACAATCTGGACATCTTCTTGCAAGATATGGTGCAGACTTTCGACCACCACATCAAACCCTTTTTGACGTGTCAAACGAGAAACAATTCCCACCAATGGAACGTCAGCTCTAACTGGCAAGCCTACTCTCTCTTGCAATTTTGCCTTATTTTTGGCTTTTCCAGACAAATCTTCCTGATTGAAATGATAGTCTAAAAGAGCATCCGTATGAGGATTATACAGGTCAGCATCAATCCCATTCACGATACCAGACACCTTGCCAGACTCCATTCGAAGAATTTGATCCAAGTTACATCCGAACTGACTGGTCATAATTTCATGAGCATAGCTAGGTGAAACGGTTGAAACACGGTCAGCATAAAGAATACCAGCCTTCATCCAGTTCAGACAGTTGTTCCATCGAAGGGTGCCATCAGCATAACGTTCAAAGCCGACTCCAAACAAATCCCATAACATTCCTTCTGAAAATTGTCCTTGGAATTCCAAATTATGAATGGTTAAAACAGTTTTTATTCCTTGATAGGCTTGAATCCAACGGTATTTTTCCTTTAACAAGAAAGGAATCATAGCTGTATGGTAGTCATGAACATGGAGAAGGTCAGGAATAAAGTCAATCCTTTCCATAGCCTCAATGGCAGCAAGTTGGAAAAAGGCAAAGCGTTCTCCGTCATCAAAATCACCGTAAACATGACCACGGAAAAAATAATATTGATTGTCAATAAAGTAGAAGGTCACACCGTTTAAGACTGTTTTCTTAATTCCACAATACTGTCTGCGCCAACCAACACTCACCTCAAAATGAAGAACATCTTCAATCTGATTTCCAAATTTAGCCTCTACCATGTCATAGTAGGGTAAAATCACTGCAACTTCGTGCCCAGCTTTTACCAGTGATTTGGGAAGAGCGCCAATGACGTCTCCCAAACCACCTGTTTTTGAAAAGGGTGCACCTTCTGCTGCTACAAATAAAATTTTCATGAATGAATATCCTCTGTTACTTTGCTACCTTTCTTAACGACAACTGGATGTTCTGCAGTTCCTCGAATCACAACACCAGGCTCAACTTCAACACCCTTGTCCAAGATAGCATATTCTACCTGAGCTCCTTCTCCAATAACAACACGAGGGAAGAGCAGGCTATCTTTAACCAAGCTATCCTTATGGACATGAATATTACGTGATAGAACAGAATTAGCCACTTGACCTTCAATGATACTACCAGACGCAAACTGAGAAGTACTTACCTTAGATGTATTGGCATAGTAAGTTGGCTCTTCGTTTTTGACCTTTGTATAAATTTTTTGATTTGGTGAGAAGAGAGAATAAAACTTTTGTGATTCAAGCATATCTTTGTTAGCTTGGTAATAAGACTCTACAGAGTGAATATTTGCCAGATAACCTGTGTACTCGTAGGCAAAAGCCCCTTCTTTTGCAGCCAAATCCCGTAAAACATAGCGCAACTTCTCTGGATGTTCTTTTTTAGCTTCTTCTTCCAATCGTTCTATCAACCAAGGTGTATCAACGACAAAGATGTCTGTAGACATGTTATAGATTTGATCTGGTAACTTGCTATCAAAGAGTTTATGAGAACGAACATGGTCTGTTTCATCCACTTCCAAGATTGCGTTTACTTCTGAAATGTCTTTCTTAGCTAGTTTTTTATAAACTACAGTGATAGGCCCTTTTGTTGTACTATGTAGATGGAAAACTTGGTTCAAATCAATATTAATCAAAACATCACAGTTAAGTGAAACTGTTTGGTTGGAGCCAGAACGTTTCAAATAAGTAAGAAGCTGTTGGTAGTATTCTTTTCCAACTGTACTACTTTCCACACGGGTATTGTAAATACCTAGATAATAGTGACTTAGAAGAGTTGACAAACCCCACTCACGCCCTGAACGGATATGGTCAAAGACAGAACTGATATTATCTTGTTGGAAAATACCAAAGATACTACGGACACCTGCATTAGCAAGACTTGAAAGCGGGAAGTCAATCAAGCGATATTTCCCACCAAATGGCAAACTAGCTACTGGACGGTGGTCTGTCAGTGTTGACATATCATGAAAACCAACTGTATTTCCTAAAATGGCAGAATATTTATCAATCTTCATCTGTTGCTACCCCCACTACTTCATTATATCCTACAACTTGTACTTCTTCTGTTCCATCAATTTCGACACCGTCAGAAATAACTGCACCTTCACCAATAATGGCACGTTTGATTTTAGCTCCCTGACCAACAATTGCACCACTCATGATAACTGAATCTACTACTTCTGCCCCTTCGCGAACTTGCGCACCTGTTGAAGGATAGAATGTTTAACAGTTCCATCTACAAAACATCCATCAACAACCAAGGAATCTTCCACATGAGCATTTGCCCCAAGGAAGTTTGGTTGTGAAATTAAGTTTCTTGAGTAAATCTTCCATTGACGGTTACGGCTATCCAAGGCATTCTCTGGAGAAATGTACTCCATGTTCGCTTCCCAAAGCGACTCAATGGTACCAACATCTTTCCAGTAACCTTTAAATTCATAGGCATAGACACTTTCACCTGACTCAAGGTAATTTGGAATGACATTTTTACCAAAGTCTGACATATCGACATTGCTCTTTTCAGCAGCAACGAGCATATTGCGCAGACGTTGCCAATCAAAGATGTAAATTCCCATAGAAGCTTTGGTAGATTTAGGTTGAGCTGGTTTTTCTTCAAATTCCACAATGCGGTTATTGGCATCTGTATTCATGATTCCAAAACGGCTAGCTTCTTTCAGGGGAACATCAAGAACTGCTACTGTCAAACTGGCATTGTTATCCTTGTGAGACTGGAGCATATCATCATAGTCCATTTTATAGATGTGGTCCCCAGAGAGAATTAAGACATACTCAGGGTTGACACTGTCGATATAATCAATATTTTGGTAAATAGCGTGGCTAGTCCCCCTCAAACCAACGATTTCCTTCACTTGCAGAATACGGTTGAAGAATAGAGACACCAGAATTAATACCGTCTAATCCCCAACTTGAACCGTTTCCAATATGATTGTTAAGAGCAAGTGGTTGATACTGGGTGATGACTCCAACATTGTGAATCCCTGAGTTGGCACAGTTTGAAAGAGCGAAGTCAATGATACGGTAGCGTCCGCCAAATTGTACAGCTGGTTTCGCAAGGTTTTGAGTGAGTTTTCCGAGACGAGTTCCTTGCCCACCGGCAAGAATCAAAGCTAACATTTCATTCTTCATTTTCTACTCCTTTTTGGTTTTTACTTGTGACGGTTTTTGCAGATTTCAAGCGGCGTTTGATTTTCCAAACACTTGCTCCCATAGCCGGTAGGGTAAAGGTCAAGGTCTGCTCATAATCTTTCCATAGTCCTTCTTGCGTTTGAACAGTTTGATTATGTTCTTTCCAAACGCCTCCCCACTCTTCTAACTCAGTATTCCAGACTTCTTCATAAATCCCTGCAACAGGTAGTCCGATTGTAAAATCTTTTCGTTCAACAGGTGCCATATTAAAGACGCAGACTAGCATGTCACCCTTCTTACCCTTACGGATGAAGGAAAGAACACTCTGGTCTCGATTATCCGCATCAATGATTTCAATACCATCATAGCTGGTATCGATTTCCCACAGACAGCGATGATCTTTGTAAAACTGGTTTAGCTGAGAAGTGAAATACTTCATCTTAGCATTCATTGGGTCTTCTAGATTAGACCATTCCAACTGCTCTTCAGATTTCCATTCTAGGAATTGGCCATATTCGCTACCCATGAAGAGCAATTTCTTACCAGGGTGACAAATTTGGTAAGTGTAGAGATTGCGTAAGCCTGCGAATTGATTGTAGCGATCTCCCCACATCTTGTGCATCATACTCTTCTTACCGTGAACCACTTCATCGTGCGAGAATGGTAGGAGATAGTTTTCATTGAAAACATACATAAAGCTGAAAGTCACAAAATTAAAGTCATACTTACGGTAAATAGGGTCTTCTTCGTAGAATCGGAGGATATCATTCATCCAGCCCATATTCCACTTGTAGTCAAATCCTAAACCACCAAGCTCTTTCATTCCCGTAATCTTGGTTGCTGACGAACTTTCTTCCGCAATCATCATCACATCTGGATGTGCTAGTTTAATGACATCATTCAAGCGTTGAAGGAAATAATATCCTTCATAGTTGAGATTTCCACCATCTTTATTAGGTGTCCATGGAGCATCATCGTAGTCAAGATAGAGCATATTGCTAACTGCATCCACACGAATACCATCTAGATGGTAAAAGTCAATCCAAAACTTAATGCTAGAAATCAAGAAGGACTGGACTTCATTTTTTCCAAGGTCAAAATTGAGAGCGCCCCAACCATAGTTATGAGCCTTATTATGGTCTTGATACTCAAAAGTCGGTGTCCCGTCATAATAAGCTAAGGCATCATCATTAATGGTGAAATGACCAGGTACCCAGTCTACAATAACCCCAATATTGTTTAAGTGACATTCCTCAACAAAATCTTGAAACTCTTCAGGGCGACCATAGGCATGCTCTAAAGCGAAGTAACCCATAAGCTGGTAACCCCAACTCAAACCGAGAGGGTGAGACATCAAAGGCATAAACTCAATGTGAGTATAGTTCATCTCAACTAGGTAAGGAATGAGTTCATCTTTCAATTGAGCAAAACTATAAGGACTTCCATCTGGATTTCTCTTCCACGATCCAGCATGAACTTCGTAGATATTGACAGGACGTTCAAAGAAAGTCCAACGTTTTCTACGAGCTAACCAAGCCCATCCTTCCATTTCTTTTCTGGAATCTCTGTTAAAATAGCTCCAGTACCCGGACGTGCCTCATACCGTACAGCCAAAGGATCAATCTTCATCAGCTGATGACCATTTGCACGTGTGATATGATACTTGTAAATTTGGCCTTCATGAGCAAGGCTGGTGAAGACTTCCCAGACTCCAAATTCATTTCGTTCCATCGGAATTTGATTTTCTACCCAATTCGTGAAATCCCCCACCAAGTGGACAGCCTGGGCATTGGGAGCCCACACACGAAATGTATAACCGTACTCTCCATTTAGTTCTTCCCTATGTGCTCCTAGATAATGCTGAAGGTGAAAATTTTCTCCTGTCATAAAGGTGCACAAAGCTTCTCTTTTATCCATAATACCTCCTCTTTTCTGTAAGCGTTTTTCTATAGATTTATTATACTACCTTTTTAGGGAAGATTCAAGTAAATTACGGAATTTTGCAAAAAAATCTTTTGAAAGTCTTCAACAAATTCACTGATGTGTTCACTTGTAAATCAAGAAATTTTTCAAACAGATTATGAAAACGAATTGTTTTTTTACAATACTATCATAAAGTTCGTCATTTTTTCTAATAAAAATTGTTGTTTTTAAAGTAAAAATAAAAACCAGGAAAACAATTTCCTGACTTTACATTTTATTTCACATCAAAAACAATGGATTTGACATTTGTCATCGCTTCAATGCTATATTTAATTCCTTGCACTCCAGCTCCAGAACCTTTGACACCAAGGAATGGGAAATTATCTGGACCACGTTGGGTTTTATTATTAATATGAACTGTACCCACTTCAAGTTTTTCAGCAATTTCAAAAGCCTTTTTGAAATCATTTGTAAAGACTGAGGATTGAAGGCCGAATTCAGATTCGTTGGCAAAGGCAATTGCTTCTTCTACATTAGCCACACGAATAATTGGTAAAACAGGGCCAAATGGCTCTTCCCATGCTACTTTCATATCTTTTGTAACTTGGTCAAAAAGCACTGGCCAGAGAAGATTGCCCTCACGTTTGATTGGTGTAAGAGCCTGAGCCCCTTTTTCTTGTGCATCCTCAATCAAGCCCCAAATAAAGTCGGCTGAAGCATTGTCAATAACAGGTGTAATATCAGCATTGTCAAATGGGTCACCAACTGTTAATTTAGCAACCTCTGCTTGAAGCAAAGTAACTAATGTATCTGCAACACTTTCGAGAACAATAACACGTTTAATGGCCGTGCAACGTTGCCCTGAGTAGCTAAAGGCACCTGCAACAATTTGCTTGGCAGCATGTTCCAAATCTGCATCTTCTAGTACAAGAGCTGCATCTTTCCCACCAAGCTCCAGCATGATAGGACGCATACCAGCTAAACGACCAATACGTTCTCCGATTGGAGTTGAACCTGTAAAGTTGATGAAGTTGACTTCTTTGTGCTCAATAATATAATCCCCAATTTCTGAACCACGACCCGTAATGGTATTGAAAACACCTGCTGGAATCCCTGCTTCTTCAAAGGCTTTAGCCAACAAGAGACCAGAAATGGAACCTTGTGTTGGTGGCTTAAACATAACAACATTCCCTGCAATCAAGGCCGGAGCAATCTTAGAACCAGAAAGATTAACTGGATAGTTAAAGGGAGCAATAGCTAGCACGACTCCAACCGGCTCACGACGGACAACAGCCAGTTTGTTTTTACTTGCTGCCTCAAAACCACCACCTTCCATTGCTTGTCCAGTGATACGGAGACCTTCCTCAGCAGCATAACGAATCAAGTCTGCTGTACGCACTACTTCTCCAATGGCTGCTTTAATCCCTTTTGCTACTTCTTTGGCAAGGATAGTACCAATTTTTTCTTTATCGCGTTCTAAAATAGCTGCTGTTTTATGCAAATAAGCCGCACGTTCAACTGCTGACAAAGCACGCCATGCAGGCAAGGCTGCACGCGCAGCTTTCATAGCCTCATCTACTTCAGCTTGGCTCATAGCGGGTACTGTCCCTAATTCTTCTTGATTGATTGGTGAATAAATCTTAATTTCTTTTCAGATGATTTCCATTCTCCATTTACTAAATTCTGATATCTTGTCAAATTCTCGTCCTCCTGAAAATGATTAAGATATATTTTACCAAATTTTCAGAAAATTACAACCTTTTTTACAAACTTTTTGAGATTATTTTCACAAGCTTGATTTTTCAAACTATTTGAACTCTTTTGTTAAGTAACAAGTACAAAAAAGAAAAAGGCTTAGATGAACTAAACCTTTTTCTTGCTATGTTATTCTTCATTGAGTTTTATAATTTTTAGCAAGAAGATATCCTAGAAATTATACGACACAATTGAAAACTTTTGATTTCTTCTACAAGACTTTAAAGACGCTGGCGCTAACGCCACCAACCATGTCTTTATCACTTAAATGGCTATTGGTCACCAATAGTTCTAGATTTCCAGCATTTTCAAACTGGAAGTCTTGCCCTTTAGCATTAAATACAACCAGTAAATGGTCTTCACCTTGAATCTCATAGACAATCAAACCACTATGTTCATTTGCTGAATGAACAAAAACATGATGGTAAATTTCATCATAAGTAGGGTAAGAAAAGGCACCGGTTCCTGTCTTCAATCGAATCATCTGACGGATAAACTCAATACTATCTTGACGCTCATTAATCAAGTCCCAGTTCACTTGGTTCACACTGTCTGGAGCATTATAGCTATTCATAGCACGCTCTCTATCATCATGGGTCAACTCACCATTTTCACCAGTCGCAACTAGTTTGGTACGACCAAATTCTTGACTGATTTCCATAAAGGCCATCCCTTGCATGAGCAGATTCATGGCTGTGGCTGTCTCAACCTTACGCATTATTTGCTCAGAACTTTGGTCTGGATGAAGAGTTGCCAATAAATCGTGAAGATTGTAATTGTCATGGGCTTCCACATAGTTAAGTACTTGATTTGGATGTGTATAGGTTCCTAATTCACGACTGCCTAGGATTGCTTTGGCAAGAATTGGCTCTGTCGCAGCACCGCTGACAAAACCTGATTTAATTGTACCGTAAACTTCTCCACCTTTAACAGCATCACGCTGATTGTCATTAAAGAAACCAATATTTGGCATTTCGTAGGCGTTGTCTTTCTTAGCCTTATCATAAGGGGCAAGACCTGTTCCCATGTCCCAACCTTCTCCATAGAGGATAATGTTGGGGTCGATTTCATCCAAGCTCTGACGAATCATCTGCATAGTCTTGACATCATGAATCCCCATTAAGTCAAAACGGAAGCCATCAATATTGTATTCCTGCACCCAGTATAAGAGGGGGAATCAATCATATACTTGCGGAACATTTCGTGTTCACTGGCTGTTTCATTTCCAACGCCTGTTCCATTCTGGAAGGTGCCATCTGGATTCATACGATAATAGTAATCAGGGACTGTTGTTTGGAAAGGTGCATCAACAACTGAGAAGGTATGGTTATAGACCACATCCATAATAACACCAATACCCGCATCGTGGTAAGCTTGAACCATGGTCTTCAAATCGCGAATAACCTGAGCTGGATCATCTGGATTAGTTGAAAGGCTGGTTTCTGGTGCGTTATAGTTTTGTGGGTCATAACCCCAGTTGTAGGTGACATTCCCATCTGCATCATACTCTTTATGACGGTCTGCAATTGGTTGCAACTGAACATAATTGTAACCTATCTTCTTGATGTAATCAAAAGCAGTTGACTGACCATACTGGTTAACTGTTCCAGTCTGAGCAGCACCTAAGAAAGTTCCTCGAAGATGTTCATCCACACCTGAGTCGGTGATTTGGTCAAATCACGAATATGCATTTCACAAATAACTGCCTTACATGGATTTGTCAAACGCCAAGTAGCCTCAGAACCGTGCTTGACCTCGAAGTTTGCAACTTGCTTTTCTTCAAAGCTCAGAATAGCTGAACGTTTGCCATCGGGACTGGTCGCAATTGTGTATGGGTCGCGTGTCAGTGTTTGGTGATGGGGGAATTGAACTTGATACTGATAAGCCTTGCCAGTCAAATCTTCCTCAACATCCAAACTCCAGACACCGATTGTATTGTCCTTATGATTATAAGAGTAGCTATTGCCTCTCTCCATCTCAAAAGTCTTCCAAACAGGGGCATCGTTAGTAGCTGATTCATAAACAACAACCTGCACTTCTGTCGCTGTAGGAGCCCAAAGAGAAAAATGAGCCTGATTATCCTCTACACGGCAACCCAATTCCCCTTGGTAGCCCCAATGGTGGTCGAAACTAGCACTGTTAATGGCCTTATCAAAGGCAAAAGGATTTTGATTTTTATAGAAAGGACTTGCAATAGCAGGATTTTCAGAATAATAAATTCTGTCATCACCTTCCAAAATCCAGACCTCTGTTAAGAGGGGATAGTGATTAAAACGGATAGCATACTCTTTACTAGTTTGGCCGGTATGAACCACAAAATTCAAGCTTTCTAAGGGATGAGCACTTGGGTGTTCAAAACTAAATGAAGCACCAAAATAATCTTTTTTGTAGGTTAGCAAATCAATTCGCTGGTCCTGACTTTTTACAAAAGAGCAAGTGTCGTATTCACCATTCTTGCGATGGTAATGAATGCGCATAGGGTAGTTATACATTTTTATTTTTCCTTTTCCTTTTTTAATTTGTTTCTGTTTCACTAATAAATTCTTGACCGATTTTGTCCCGATTAACAAACTAGTTATACTGTCTAAACTCTGATTTTAAACAATCATTACAGACTTTCTAGCCAAGCTTCATCTCGAACCTCGATACCAAGTTCTTGTGCTTTTTGCAGTTTACTTCCAGCGTCTGCACCTGCCACGACGAGGTCGGTCTTTTTAGAAACACTGCCTGTCACTTTGGCACCCAGACTTTCGAGTTTACTTTTAGCTTCTGAGCGCTTGAGACGTTCCAATTTTCCAGTCAATACCACGGTCAAACCTGACAAGGCCGCATTCGCAACTACTGTCTGACCTTTATAGTCCAGATTGACCCCAGCTTCTCTCAATTCTCTGAGGAGAATTTCAGAGCCTTCTGTAGCAAAGTAAGTCTGAAGACTCTTGGCAATCACACCACCCAGACTTTCAATACTAGCCACTTCCTCTGGATCTGCCTGAGCCAGATTTTCAATTGAATGAAAATGTTGAAGTAACAACTGACTGGCCTTGCTTCCGACATGGCGAATCCCTAGTCCAAACAAGAGTTTTTCAGCAGAGTTTTCCTTAGATGCTTGAATGGCTTGATACAGTTTAGAAGCAGACTTTTCCTTAACCCCCTCTAAAAGAAGAAAATCTTCCTCTTTCAAACGATAAATATCTGCCACGTCCTTAACCAGATTAGCAGCAAAGAGTTTCTCAACAATAGATGGACCAAGGCCTGTAATATTCATAGCATCACGAGAAGCAAAGTGAATCAAGCCTTCCATGATTTGAGCAGGGCAACGCGGATTGATACAACGCAGGGCCACTTCATCTTCAAAGTGCAGCAAGTCAGAGTTACAACTTGGACAGTTTGTAGGGATATCCAGTTTCTCTTCAGAAACCCGTTTGGACTCTACCACTCGTAAAACAGCAGGGATGATGTCACCAGCCTTATAAACGATAACCGTGTCGTCTTTTCGGATATCTTTTTCAGCAATATAATCCACATTGTGCAGGGTCGCACGGCTAACAGTTGTTCCGGCTAGTTGTACTGGTGTTAGATTCGCAGTTGGGGTTACAACACCCGTACGGCCAACTGTCCAATCAACTGATAAGAGTTGAGCTTCTTTTTCCTCAGCAGGAAACTTGTAGGCCACTGCCCACTTTGGAGCCTTAACGGTAAAACCAAGTTCTTCTTGACCTGCTAGGTCATTGACCTTGATCACCACCCCATCGATATCATAAGGCAGATTGTCCCGTTCCTCTCCTACTTCTTGGATAAAATTCCAAATCTCATCCATGCTTTCAGCCAGAATTCGTTTAGAATTGACTACAAAAACCGAGCTGTTCTAGGGTGCTTCAAAACCTTTTCTTGGCTGTCACGAGTTGAAGGGCTGGCTTCTTGATAGAGGAAAGTCGCAAGATTACGCTTGGCAACTACTGCTGTATCCAACTGACGTAGTGTGCCTGCCGCCGCATTACGAGGATTGGCAAATTCAGGCTCTCCATTTTCTTGGCGAGCTTGGTTGACCTGGTCAAAAGAAGCGCGTGGCATGTAACATTCCCCACGAACTGTGATATCTAGTTCTTCTGGCAAGGTCAAAGGAATGTCCTTAACACGCTTAAGATTTTCTGTGATATTCTCCCCAACAGAACCGTCTCCACGTGTTGCACCAACAACTAAAATCCCCTTTTCATAAGTAAGCGAGATAGACAAGCCATCGATTTTCAGCTCACAAATATAGGTCGGATGAGCCACTTCCTTACGAACACGCGCGTCAAAAGCTTCAAGCTCCTCACGTGAAAAAGCATCCTGCAAACTATAAAGAGGATACTGATGACTGTATTTTTCAAAACCATCTAAGACTTTGCCACCAACACGATGGGTCGGACTATCTGCTAACACTTGATCTGGATAGGCAGTTTCTAACTCAACCAACTCTCGGTAAAGGCGATCATACTCACTATCTGAAACCGAGGGATTATCGCTGGTATAGTACTCAGTTGCATAGTGATTGAGCAAGGCGACTAACTCATTCATTCTTTTATTCATAAAACCATTTTACCATAAAGTAAGCCCTCCTCACAAACGAGAAGGGCGGAAAAAACACTTAGATTGGAATTATTTTTGAAGTCCAAACAAACTTATGTCTCTTTTTCAAAACGAGTTCGTACATAGCCTAAAGCTAAGAAGGATAAGATGACAACTCCTAGCCCAATAATCAAGAAAGAATAAAGATGAACACTTGGAAGCCAGGTCATTAAACCTGTTGCAATAGGCATAAATAGTATAGCTAAGGTATAAATCGAACTGAGAACTCTACCAAGATATTCACCTTCAACCTTGGTTTGTACCTGAGTAAAAAAGTGATCATTGAACATCGTCATAAACAATTCACAAACGAAATTTCCTGAAAAAGTCAGATAGGATGGGAGAGTGAAGCCCATTATCATCACTCCAAGTCCAGTCAGAGCCAATAAAAACAGAAGCATTTCCATACTGGCTTTAATCTTACTAGCTAGCAAAGCCCCAACAATAGATCCGATAGCCCCCATTGTCAAAATAGTGGCATAGGCTCCTTCTGACCCGTAAAGCTGATTCGAAAAGGGAAGGAGGTAATTAAAAGCTGCGAAGAAAAAATTGACACTTGAAGCCATGACTAACAAAAAGAAGATTTCCTTTTGCTTCACAATATAGTGAACTCCCTCCTTGATATCAGAAAAAATAACTTTGAATGTAAGTTTCTTCTCCCCCAAAGTCTTCTCTTCTTTCTTTGGAAGCAAGGCTACTAAGCCAAAAGCGAGAAAAAAACTAAGGGCATCTAATACCAAGGTAATGCGAAGACTTGCAAATTGTAAGACCAGAAAAGATAGTACAGGGGAACTCACACTGACAACCTGCATCACTAATTCCAAACGAGAATTGTAGAGGACCAGTTCATCCTTCTCTACCAATTCTGTGATAATGGCCTTATTTGCCGGTCTAGAAAAGGCAAAAGCAATAGCCTGCACAATGTTAGCAACAATCAAAGCCCCAATCATCCAGCTATCATTCCTTATGAAAGAAATAGCCAGACAAAGAATCCCACAAACAAGGTCTGTCTCCATTAAAATCTTACGACGAGAAAATCGGTCTGAAATGACTCCGCCAAAGGGATTTACGAGAATAGATGTGACGAGTTCAGAAATCTGATACATTCCTAAAACAGTCTGCCCGATAGTCCCCATGGAAGCCAACCAGACACTATTTCCATAATCATAGAGCATATTCCCTATCTTGTTAACAGCTCCACGACTAATCAACTGTACTGCATAGCGATTCATATAAAAACTCCTCTCAAATTTTGAAACTATTGTATCAAAACTGAAAGGAGCTTTTTATTTTTTCCCTGATTTGGGAAAATTAATCTTTGACAAATTTCTCGTAGTGTTCCTGATAGTAGGCTACTTGCTCTGGAAGACCTAGCACGTCAAAAATATGCATGGCCTCTCTCATTTGGCTACAACCTTCTTTACACTGTCCTTTTTGGTAGAAGGCAAAGCCTTTTAAATAATGAAAAATATTACGCTCATAAAGCTTAATACCTTTACCAATAATCTTCTCTGTATAAGCCTCGAAATAACTAGCATTATCAAAAGAAAGATGCTCTAAACAATGTTGATAACAATTGAGGGCCAAAATCAACACTAATCTCTTATGACGACCAATCTCTAGGTAAAATTCCTCCCTCTCCATAACTTCTCTACCAATCCGAGTGACATAGTCCACATCGTAGAAACTATAGAGGTTCCCGAAAAGAATCAACTCATACATGGTCCATTCTTCTGTTTTGAAGAGATAATCTGCTACCTTATCCAAATCATCCTGCTTCATATCATAAGTCGTATCTCTTTGACAAATCAGACCTTGCATCAAAATCCAGTTCAGCTCAAAATAAAGGGGATTCGTCGAACTCTTAGCCTTTTCAAGTTGTTCCCTTTGAAGCTTTTGAAAACCTGCAATATCATTTGAATAGTAAAGGGGCACAATTTGTCCCATCATGGCAACATGTTCATGATTGTGAAAATTCCTTGCCTTATCCATGAAATTTTCGATTGTGACATGAATGTTATCCAAAATCTCAAAAAAACGTGAGACTGCTAGGTCAGACTCCCCAAGCTCAAAGCGAGATAACTGAGAGGTAGAGCAAGACTCCCCTGCTGCCTCCTTTAAAGAATAATTTCCACTTGTCCGAAATTCACGAAATACTTTTCCAAGATGTTCCATCTTTACACCTGCTCTGATAATTCTTCCCATTCAAGCATAGCTTCTTCCTGACGGTGGCTGATTTTGTCCAGCTCAGCCTGCAATTCCATCAGTTTGTCGGCATCGTTTGTTTCCAACATTCGTTCAGAAATGGCTTTGGCTTTGACTTTCTAACTCTTCTATTTCAGCTTCTAGATTTTCGATTTGTCGCATGAGTTTGCGAACTTCTTTTTGACTTTCTTTCTGAGCTTGATAGTCATTAACTGGACTTGATTCTTCTGCTTGATTACTAGTTGAAGCTTCCTCACTTTGAATCATTTCTACTTCTGCTTTCTTCTCAACATAGTAGTCATAATCTCCCAAGTAAAGAGTCGAGCCATTCTCAGACAATTCTAGAACATGGGTAGCCACACGATTGATAAAGTAACGGTCGTGGCTGACGAATAGAAGAGTTCCATCAAAGTCAATCAAGGCATTTTCTAGCACTTCCTTGCTATCAATATCCAAGTGGTTGGTTGGCTCGTCCAGAATCAAGAAGTTGTTGTTTTCCATAGACAATTTAGCTAAAAGCAAACGAGCTTTTTCGCCACCAGATAACATACCAACTGATTTTTTAACATCATCTCCTGAGAAAAGGAAGGCACCAAGACGGTTACGAATTTCAACTTCAGGTGTCAGTTTAAAATCATTCCAGAGTTCATCCAGTACAGTATTACTTGGTGTCAGCTTGCTTTGGGTTTGGTCATAGTAACCAACCTCAACATTAGCTCCAAATCGCTTTTCACCCTTGATAAAGGGAATCTGGTCCACGATTGATTTAATAAAGGTTGACTTGCCAATACCATTGGGACCAACGATAGCGACAGCATTCATCTTACGAAGGTCTAGGTTAATCGGTTGTGACAAGACTTCCCCGTCATAGCCAACAGCCGCATTTTCAACAGTCAAAACAACATTACCAGACGTTTTTTCAGACTGGAAGGTCATGTTGGCTGATTTCTTACCAGCTTCAGGCTTGTCCAAACGTTCCATTTTTTCCAGTTGTTTTCGGCGAGATTGGGCACGTTTGGTCGTTGAAGCTCGGACTAGATTGCGATTGACAAAGTCTTCCAGAGCAGCGATCTCCTTCTGCTGCTTTTCATAGTTTTTGCCTCAGTAGCTAGTTTTTGCTCCTTCAGCTCGACAAAACGAGAGTAATTGCCCACATAACGATCCAAGGAATGCTTGGTCAAATCTAGCGTAATTGTCGCAACCTTGTCTAAGAAATAACGGTCGTGGCTGACAATAATGAGTGCGCCACTATAGTTTACCAAGTAATTCTCTAGCCAAGCAATAGTTTCGATATCCAAGTGGTTGGTTGGCTCATCCAATACCAAGAGATTTGGCTTTTCAAGAAGCATTTTAGCAAGTGCCAAGCGAGTATTTTGACCACCAGAAAGCTCAGCAATTTTCATCTGCCACATAGATTCATCAAATTTGAATCCATTCAAAATCGCTCGTATATCAGCTTCAAAGGTAAAGCCACCTGCTTGGCGAAAATTCTCAGATAAGCGGTCGTAATCTGACATCAGTTTCTCTAAATCTTCACCAGACTTTTCACCCATCTCCAGTTCCATCTGACGCAGTTGTTGCTCAGTCCGACGCAGGTCATCAAAGACATGAAGCATCTCATCGTAGATGGTATTTTCAGACTCAAAACGGCTATCTTGGGCTAGGTAAGACAGAGAAATATCTTTTTTCTTATTGATTTCTCCACTAGTTGGCTCCTCTTCTCCAACCAAAATCTTCAAAAGAGTAGACTTACCTGCTCCATTTTTCCCAACAAGAGCAATCCTGTCTCGTTCATCAACCTGCAGGTTGATATTATCAAAAAGAACCTCTCCTGCAAAAGAACGTTCAATTTTATTAGCTTGTAAAATAATCATACAAGTAGTATAGCATGTTTCCCTAAGGCATTCAAGACTTGATAAACAGGCATATGTCACTACTTTTCTGAAAATTATGCTACCGTTTTACTAAAACGCTAAAAAGTGCTATAATGTGAACGGTTAAAACAATTTACAAAAAGGAAATTTTAATGTCTTACCAAGAAAATTACCGAAATGGGTTGATTTTGCGGAGCTTCCGACTACCTTCGTCAAGATTTGGAAAAATATGGACGAAAAAAACTAAGGAAGATGCCTTCTATACAAATCTTGAATTTGGTACTGCAGGTATGCGTGGCTTGATTGGTGCTGGTACAAACCGCATCAACATCTACGTTGTTCGCCAAGCTACTGAAGGTTTGGCTCGTTTGATTGAGTCAAAAGGTGGAAACGAAAAAGAACGTGGTGTCGCAATCGCCTACGATAGCCGTCACTTCTCACCAGAGTTTGCCTTTGAATCTGCGGCAGTTCTTGCTAAACACGGCATCAAATCTTATGTATTTGAAAGCCTTCGTCCAACTCCAGAACTATCATTTGCAGTTCGTCACCTCAACTGTTTCGCGGGTATCATGGTCACAGCCAGCCACAACCCTGCACCATTTAACGGTTACAAGGTTTACGGTGAAGACGGTGGACAAATGCCCCCACACGACGCAGACGCTTTGACTACTTATATCCGTGCAATCGAAAATCCATTTGCGGTAGAAGTTGCTGATGTGGAAGCTGAAAAAGCTTCTGGCTTGATTGAAGTTATCGGCGAAGCTGTTGACGTAGAATACCTTAAAGAGGTTAAGGACGTAAACATCAACCCAGCCTTGATTGAAGAATTCGGTAAAGACATGAAGATTGTCTACACACCACTTCATGGTACTGGTGAAATGTTGGCTCGTCGTGCTCTTGCCCAAGCAGGATTTGACTCTGTTCAAGTCGTTGAAGCGCAAGCAACTGCTGACCCAGACTTCTCAACTGTAAAATCGCCAAACCCAGAAAGCCAAGCAGCCTTTGCACTTGCTGAAGAACTTGGTCGTCAAGTTGGTGCAGACGTTCTTGTCGCAACTGACCCTGATGCTGACCGTGTTGGTGTTGAAGTTCTTCAAAAAGATGGTAGCTACCTCAACCTTTCAGGTAACCAAATCGGTGCCATCATGGCTAAATACATCTTAGAAGCCCACAAAAACGCTGGAACTCTTCCTGAAAATGCAGCCCTCTGCAAATCTATCGTATCAACTGACTTGGTAACGAAGATTGCTGAAAGCTACGGCGCAACTATGTTCAACGTTTTGACAGGTTTCAAATTTATCGCTGAGAAAATCCAAGAATTCGAAGAAAAACACAATCACACTTACATGATGGGATTTGAAGAAAGCTTCGGTTACTTGATTAAACCATTCGTACGTGATAAAGATGCTATCCAAGCCGTTCTAGTCGTTGCTGAACTTGCTGCCAACTACCGTTCACGTGGTTTGACACTTGCTGACGGTATCGAAGAAATCTACAAAGAGTACGGTTACTACGCAGAAAAACAATCTCTGTTACTCTTTCAGGTGTGGATGGTGCAGAACAAATCAAAGCGATTATGGCTAAATTCCGTAACAATGCTCCAAAAGAATGGAACGCAACAGCTATCACTGTCGTAGAAGACTTCAAGGCGCAAACTGCTACTGCTGCTGACGGAACTGTTACAAACTTAACAACTCCTCCAAGTGATGTGTTGAAATACACACTTGCTGACGGTTCATGGATTGCTGTTCGCCCTTCAGGTACAGAACCAAAAATCAAATTCTACATTGCAGTTGTAGGTGAAACCAACGAAGAATCACAAGCTAAGATTGCTAATATCGAAGCAGAAATCAATGCTTTTGTAAAATAAAATCCTATAAAAGATGAGACCAAACAATCTCATCTTTTTTTCGTATCAAATCTAAGCAATTTTAGAAACTTTATGGCATACTAGACTTATCAATGAAAGCGAGGTAATCTCATGGAACAATTTTTAGATAATATCAAAGACCTTGAAGTAACTACAGTTGCGCGTGCGCAAGAAGCTCTTGATAAAAAAGAAACTGCAACCTTCTTTATCGGTCGCAAAACTTGCCCTTACTGCCGTAAATTTGCAGGTACTTTGGCAGGTGTCATAGCTGAAACCAAAGCTCACATCTACTTCATCAATAGTGAAGAACCAAGCCAACTCAATGAGTTACAAGCATTCCGCTCACGCTATGGAATTCCAACTGTACCAGGCTTTGTTCACATTGCAGATGGACAAATAAATGTCCGTTGCGACTCTTCAATGTCAGCACAAGAAATTAAAGATTTTGCAGGATTGTAAAAAATCAGCTAACAAGTTTTAAAATCACAAAAACGCTTTGTGAAGTACATAGATTTCTAGGATACAACAAAAATGTTGTATCCTTTTTTTGCAAAGGAATACCAAAGACAAAAACAAAAAACGTTGATTTAACAACGTTTTACCAAGGAATGCAAAAGAATGCAAAGGAATAATGGAGCCGGTGGGAGTCGAACCCACGTCCAAACACCTGCCAACATATTTGTCTACAACCATAGGTTATGTATTATTTTAACAATTCCTCGACACATAACTCAAGCCTAGAAATTGCGAGTCTATCAATCTCTTATCAAGCCGCTAGACAAGACTTGATCGTATCTCGCTAATAATAAGACCTGTCATTGAACACGAGCATTCCAAATCGGGTCACGCCTGCTGGTTTTTAGGCAGCTAGAGCGTAAGAAGTGTTATTTTTTGCAGTTATATTTAACTGAGCGTTTACGTCGCCACACGAGTCGCAAAATATGCCTCATAATGCCTGTCGAATCCGTAACGACCCCAAAAGACAATAAAACCATTATACCTTATCTAACTCAAAAATGCAAAAGAGAAAGCAACTAACTAAAAAAGATAGTCTTTCAGGGCTTTGGTCAAAACCTGATAACCAGTAACACTAAGGTGCAATCCATCAGTTGTATATTCTTTTTTTAGTTGACCTTCTTGGTCTATCAAACTATCAAAAACTGGCAAAAATTCCACCTGCATATAGGCAGAAGCAAGCTCTTGATAGGCGTGATTCCAGTTCTGAATTTTTTCATTCGTGCGAATATAAACTGTCTGCTTGTACTCCTCTCCCTCATTGACTGGCAAAATAGAAAGCAATTTAATCTCTGTCAATGGATAATCGCGAGCAATGGATTGAATGATAGCTTCGAGATTATTGAGAGTCTCATTCACCGGCACATCTTTTCCGATATCATTTGTCCCAATCAAAAGGACAATTTTATCTACCGCCCCACCGTAAAGATGCGCATCTAGATTCTCTAGTAACAGCCCTGTCTGATAACCTCGAATACCTCGATTGACAATCGTCTTTGAAGTTCCAAATAATTCCTGCAGAGGGTAGTATTCGACAATGGAATCCCCAATAAAAAGAATGTCTGGTTCAATAACAGAAACTTGATTTAAGTGACGGTATTTGGTTTGGATTTTGCCTTGTTCCTTTAGTAACCAATTTTCTAATAACTGTACTGCCACTTCATTCTCCTTTTTCTAACCAGTTTTCCAAGACTTGATAAACTCCTCCTTGGCTGTTGGCTGGCGCTAGAGCAGTCGTCACAGCTTTGGCTTTCTCATCAGCATTTTCCATCGCATAGGCAATCCCAGCCATTTCAAGCATTTCAACATCATTTTCACTGTCACCAAAAGCCATGATTTGTTGGGGATTCAAGTTCCAGCGCTTGAGTAGTTCCTCCAAGCCCCATGCTTTATGAATCCCAGCTTGGAGGATATCAATACAACCATAGCCACTTGATACAGCCCGAACACGGCCATCAAAGAGGTCATTGATTTCTTCCAAGACCGAACTCAAACGTTCCTCACCAACAACCATACTCATCTTGAGCACACCACCAAAGAGGTCAGAGGTTAATTCATCCACAAATTGCATCCGTTGGTAGAATTTTTCAATCATTTCTGGAGTCATAAAACTTTCAAGGTCTGTAAAAATCGTACCTTCTTTGACGAAACCACCCTTCATAGCCGTCACAACAAACTGATCCTGACACGCTCGACCCTTGAAATGAGCCAAAGCCTTATCGACAATGGCATCATCCCAAGTCTGTGCCTGAATCAGTTCATTGTTTTCAAAAATACGAGCACCGTTAGCAACAACCAGAAACACTCGATCCACCAAGTGCCCCAGCAGTTGCCTCATGCGGTGAATTTCATTGCCCGTCGCGATGACAAAACGAATCCCCCTTTGATCCAACTGATCTAAAATCTTTTCCAAGCGTGTAAGATCAAGCTGGCCTCTAGCATCCAGCAAGGTCCCATCCATATCTGTCGCAATTACCTTAATAGTCATTTACTTTCCTCTGGATTCAAACTAATCCCACTTCAATCCCACATGTTCGTTCATTTCTTTATAGGCTGTATCAATTCGTTCCTTAGTCGCTTCATCTAATTGATCACGATGACTGCCACCCTCTATGAAATCTTCCAAGATATAGGTTTGATAATGATATAAAGGATAGCCTTCTGGTGAAAAGGTTCCCTTTGGTGTTCGATTGACCCAAGTAGGATGAGCTTTAGCTGTTTCGATAGTTGTTTTTCCATCCTTCTTCTTAATGGTCACGTCCATGAGAACGCCACGTTCAGTCCACTTAGCATTTTCTACCCCTTGCATAGTCTCAATTCGTTGATTGGAAATGAAGTTCCCCATTGAATAGATAATGAGTTTCTTGTCCCCATCTTTTTCAACAATTTCAGACGGTTCAACTACGTGTGGATGCCCTCCAAAGATAATATCTGCTCCCCAATCAATCATCTTGTGATAAAGAGCCTTTTGCTCTTCAGTCGGTTCTATGCGATACTCAACACCCATTTGTGGCATGATAATGGTGATATCTGCTTCCTTTTCCGCCCGTTCAATTTCAGACTTCATTTTATTTTCATCTAAATCTGAAAGATAGTGATTATAATCCTCTTGAGAAATATTTTGCTCAATTCCATTAAATCCATAAGAATAAGCCAAAAGTGCAACCTTGATACCATTCACTTCCTTAATGACCAGCGGAGCCTGATCACGTGGCTCGTGCGTATAAACTCCGATTGGAGTGATTCCAGCCTTCTCAATAATATCGGCCGTTGAAATAACCCCCTCAATTTGCGAATCCAAAATGTGATTATGAGCCAAATCTAGAACATGATAACCTGCATCCTTAATGGCATCCATAACTTCAGCAGGAGCATTAAAGAGAGGATAACCTGCTAAATAATGATCCTTATTAATGGTTCCTTCAAAGTCACCAATAGCTAAGTCTGCTTGCTTAAGCCAAGGAGTAACATACTCAAAATTCTCATGAAAATCATACGTTCCATCATCCTTTTTTGCTGAAAAGTAAAGAATATCATGATAAAGCAAATCACCATGAGCCATAATTCTAGCAGTTTTTTCGTCTTCCTGGTCCTGAGACTTTTTCTTAGTTCCTTCTTGAGAAATAGTATCTCGTTTTTGACTGGTCATAGGCATGCCTTGGAAGCTTTCAAACAACAAGACCAAACCCATTGATAAAGCAACAGCTAGCAAAGAGTATCGCCACAAATCCTTGTTGCTCCACTTACGATAACGTCTAAAAAAAGTTGACTAAACCTTTTCACAAAACGAAAAACTGGTCCACGTTTATGTCTATCTTGTCTTCTTTTCATCTTCATTCTCCTACTTTCTAATGCAAGCCTTCTCTTTTTATTATATCACAGATAAGTAATTCTTTCACAATTGAATTGAACCTAGTAGGCATTTTCTATAAAAAGCTCGATGCCGTAATGCTTTCAATCCTTGTCATTTTGTGATATCATGTAGAAGTAATGAAAGGAGAGAAAATGTCTGCTATAGAACGTATTACAAAAGCTGCTCACTTAATTGATATGAACGATATTATCCGCGAGAATCCGACTCTTCGCGCAGTTGCTGAGGAAGTTACTTTCCCCTTGTCTGACCAGGAAATCATTCTTGGCGAAAAGATGATGCAATTCCTCAAACATTCCCAAGATCCTGTCATGGCTGAAAAGATGGGGCTCCGCGGTGGGGTTGGACTTGCTGCTCCTCAATTGGATATCTCAAAACGCATTATCGCTGTTTTAGTGCCAAATATTGTTGAAGAAGGAGAAACTCCAGAGGAAGCCTACGATTTGCAAGCCATTATGTACAATCCAAAAATCGTCTCTCACTCTGTTCAAGACGCTGCTCTTGGCGAAGGAGAAGGTTGTCTGTCTGTTGACCGCAACGTGCCTGGCTATGTGGTGCGTCATGCTCGCGTCACTGTTGACTACTTTGACAAAGATGGAGAAAAACACCGCATCAAACTCAAAGGCTACAACTCCATCGTTGTTCAGCATGAAATTGACCACATTAACGGAATCATGTTTTACGATCGTATCAATGAAAAAGACCCATTTGCAGTTAAAGATGGTTTACTAATTCTAGAATAAAGAAAATCCCGTTGCAAGACGGGGTTTTGTGTTATAATAGAGGCATGAAAACAAATGATATTGTCTATGGCGTTCACGCCGTTACCGAAGCCCTCCTTGCAAACACAGGAAACAAACTTTACCTCCAAGAAGATCTCCGAGGTAAGAATGTTGAGAAAGTCAAAGAACTGGCTACAGAAAAGAAGGTGTCCATTTCTTGGACTTCAAAAAAATCTCTCTCTGAGATGACTGAAGGTGCTGTCCACCAAGGTTTTGTTCTACGAGTATCTGAATTTGCCTATAGCGAATTAGAACACATCCTAGCAAAAACACGCCAAGAAGAAAATCCACTTCTATTGATTCTGGATGGCTTAACTGACCCTCACAACCTAGGCTCCATCCTGAGAACGGCCGATGCGACCAACGTTTCAGGTGTCATCATTCCCAAACACCGTGCTGTCGGTGTTACTCCTATCGTTGCCAAAACGGCCACAGGTGCTATTGAACACGTACCGATTGCTCGAGTAACCAATCTCAGTCAAACCTTAGATAAACTTAAGGATGAAGGATTCTGGACCTTTGGAACGGATATGAACGGTACTCCTTGCCACAAGTGGAATACAAAAGGGAAAATCGCCCTCATCATCGGAAATGAAGGAAAAGGTATCTCTAGCAACATCAAAAAACAGGTTGATGAAATGATTACCATTCCTATGAATGGACATGTTCAAAGCCTCAATGCCAGTGTTGCTGCAGCCATTCTCATGTACGAAGTTTTTCGAAATAGACTATAAAAGATGCTGGACAAAAACCAACTTCTAATTAAAAGCACACAGTGATTCCAGCTTTTCTCACAATCAAGCTGAAAACAACTGTGTGGTTTTTGAATAGCTGATTTGTAAAATCCATGCTCATTAATATGAATCCTAGCTCTACTACGCTGGCCTACTTGTCTCTAACACACACTCTGAGTTCACCAAAAATATTCTCTAATTTACGAAAAACGAGATCAGTTGCCCTCCTCCATTTTGCATAGATTCTAGATTCTTCTTCGATATATCATGTGTTCTGAACGAAGTTTCCTCAAGAAATTCTAATACTCAATGAAAATCAAAGAGCAAACTAGGAAGCTAGCCGCACAGGCTGGACTTAAGTACGGCAAGGCGAAGCTGATGCGGTTTGAAGAGATTTTCGAAGAATATAAGTTGTATCATAACAAATTGATTTCTGAGTTCCTTATATAAGAAAATGAGCATCTCCAACTACGAGAATGCTCATTTTTTAGGATTGTATAGGCAAATTTTTACATATGTTTCAAACGCTCAATCCGTTCTGAGATAGGTGGGTGGGTATAAAATAGTTTTTGGAACCCTCCCCCTTTCTTGGGATCATTGATATAAAGTGCGCTACTAGCATCATCGACATGGTGATGCATCGGCTCGCTATTATCCAACTTACGTAGAGCATTGATCATCCCTTGCGGATTGCGCGTCAACTCGACACTGGAAGCATCAGCTAGGAATTCCCTCTGGCGAGGAAATAGCTAGTTGCACCAAGGTTGCAGCGAGAGGTGCCAGCACAATTGCAAGTAGGGAAACCACTAGCATAATGATTTCTAAGCCATTTCCATCCCGATCATCATCACTTCGTCTGCGACCTGCGCCACCCCACCACATCATACGACCTGCCATACTAGAAAGCATGGTGATAGCACTGGCAAGGGCAACAGCAATAGTCGAAATACGGATATCGTAATTACGAATATGACTGACTTCATGTCCCATAACAGCTTCTAGCTCCTCACGATTCATGATAGCTAGGAGACCTGACGTCGCAGCAACCGCCGCATTTTGAGGGTTAGAACCTGTCGCAAAGGCATTTAAGGCAGGATCATCAATGATGAAAACACGGGGCATAGGAATCTGAGCCACCATAGCCATATCTTCCACTACATGGTAGAGGTCTGGTGCCGTTTGTTCATCAACCTCACGCGCCCCGTTCATGGACATGACAATCTCTGTCGATTGAAAAATCATGGACAAGGCATAGATAAAGCCAATAATCAGTGCGATAATCAAACCACCAAGCCCAGATCGCATAAAGAGGTAACCAACCGCATAGCCAACAAGAGCTAAGAGTAGGAAAAATACCAGCAACAAAATCCAGGTTTTTCGTTTATTGCTTGCAATTTGATCAAACAACATCTTAGTCACCTAAACCGCTAAAATCAACTTTAGGTACTACCTTTTCCTCTTCTGGTGTTTGAAGGAAATCTGCTGCTTTAAATCCAAACATTCCAGCGATGATATTACTTGGGAAAGTTTCTAATTTTACATTATAGTTGCTGACAACACTGTTATAAAGTTGACGAGAGTAAGAAATTTTATTTTCTGTGTTTGTCAACTCCTCTTGCAATTTAACAAAGTTGGCACTAGCTTTCAAATCTGGATAGCTTTCTGCAACTGCAAAAATACCTGAAACTGACGAGTGAGGGCATCACTAGCTTTCATAGCTTCTGCTGGTGAAGTCGCTGCCGCCACTTGGTTACGTAGTTCTGCCACCTTTTCAAGGGTAGAACCTTCATATTTGGCATAACCCTTTACAGTCTCAATCAAGTTTGGCAAAAGATCATTTCGACGTTTCAACTGAACATCAATTTGGCTCCAAGCCTCCTTTGTTTGCATACGATTCTTAACCAAACCGTTATAGCTAACAATCACAAAAATAACAACAAGAGCCAAAACTCCAAGAATAATCCAAGTCATTATATAAGTCCTTTCTACTTTTAGATTAGTACCAGTATATCAAATTTTTTATGATTGTGGTAAAATAAGATAATACTAAAGAAGGAAATAACTATGAAACCAGAAACATTTTACAACCTGCTTGCCGAGCAGAATCTTTCACTGTCGGACCAGCAAAAAAAACAATTTGAACGTTATTTTGAACTCTTGGTCGAGTGGAATGAAAAGATTAATTTAACAGCTATTACGGACAAGGATGAAGTTTATCTCAAACATTTTTACGATTCGATTGCACCCATTCTTCAAGGTTTGATTCCTAATGAAAATATCAAACTTCTTGATATTGGAGCTGGGGCAGGATTTCCTAGTCTGCCGATGAAAATTCTCTATCCTCAGCTAGATGTAACTATCATTGATTCACTCAATAAGCGCATCAACTTCCTCCAACTTTTGGCTCAAGAACTGGATTTAGACGGTGTTCATTTCTACCATGGACGTGCAGAAGACTTGGCCCAAGACAAGAACTTCCGTGCTCAATATGATTTTGTAACAGCTCGTGCGGTTGCCCGCATGCAGGTTTTATCTGAATTGACAATTCCTTACCTTAAAGTTGGCGGAAAACTATTGGCACTCAAGGCCAGCAATGCCCCTGAGGAATTATTAGAAGCTAAGAATGCCCTCAACCTCCTTTTTAGTAAGGTCGAAGACAATCTCAGCTACGCTCTACCTAATGGAGATCCGCGCTACATCACAGTGGTAGAAAAGAAAAAAAGAAACGCCAAATAAATATCCACGTAAGGCTGGCATGCCCAATAAACGCCCGCTTTAATCTTTTTAGTAAAAAAATATTTACAAAGTTTGTAATTTTTGCTATACTATCAAAAGCAAAGGTTTTTAATGTCATCCCGTGAGGTGACGAAGACGCAGAAATATTTAAAACTCTTTAAAGTCTAGATTTTAGAGAAGTCTTACTCTGAGGGCCTATTGCTGTAAAATAATGGGCTCTTTTTTGATGCCTAAAAGTGAGGTTTATATGAAACAAGAATCAACTGTTGATTTGTTACTAGACGTTGACCAACGTCCTTCGGCTGGAAAAGGAATTCTCCTTAGCTTCCAACACGTTTTCGCCATGTTTGGAGCGACCATCTTAGTACCATTGATTTTGGGCATGCCTGTATCTGTTGCCCTTTTTGCTTCAGGTGTTGGAACACTCATCTACATGATTTCAACTGGTTTTAAAGTTCCAGTTTATCTAGGTTCTTCATTTGCCTTTATCACAGCAATGTCGCTTGCTATGAAAGAAATGGGTGGTGATGTATCTGCTGCCCAAACAGGGGTTATCTTGACTGGTTTGGTCTATGTCCTTGTGGCTGCTGGTGTTCGTTTTGCAGGTACAAAATGGATTGATAAACTCTTACCACCAATCATCATCGGACCTATGATCATCGTTATCGGTCTTGGACTTGCAGGTTCAGCAGTCACTAACGCTGGTCTTGTAGCTGACGGGAATTGGAAAAATGCTCTTGTAGCCGTTGTTACTTTCTTGATTGCTGCCTTTATCAATACAAAAGGAAAAAGGCTTCCTGAATCATTCCATTCCTCTTTGCCATTATCGGTGGTTACCTCTTCGCACTAACTCTTGGCTTGGTTGACTTTACACCAGTTCTAAAAGCTAACTGGTTTGAAATTCCTGGTTTCTACTTGCCATTTAGCACAAGTGGTACCTTTAAAGAATACAATCTTTACTTTGGTCCAGAAACCATCGCTATCTTGCCAATCGCTATCGTAACAATTTCTGAACATATCGGAGACCATACTGTTTTGGGTCAAATCTGCGGCCGTCAATTCTTGAAAGAACCAGGTCTTCACCGTACTCTTCTTGGTGACGGTATCGCAACTTCAGTTTCTGCCTTCCTTGGTGGACCAGCCAATACAACTTACGGAGAAAATACAGGGGTTATCGGTATGACTCGTATCGCTTCTGTCTCAGTTATCCGTAACGCTGCCTTTATCGCGATTGCCCTTAGCTTCCTTGGTAAATTTACTGCCTTGATTTCAACTATTCCAAATGCTGTACTTGGTGGTATGTCAATCCTCCTCTATGGAGTTATCGCCAGCAACGGTTTGAAAGTCTTGATTAAAGAACGTGTTGATTTTGCTCAAATGCGTAACCTCATCATCGCAAGTGCTATGTTGGTCCTTGGACTTGGGGGAGCTATCCTTAAACTTGGTCCAGTTACACTTTCAGGTACTGCCCTATCAGCCATGACAGGAATCATCTTGAACTTGATCTTACCATACGAAAATAAAGATTAAGAGACTTGACACAGAAAGAGAATGAACAAAAACAAGCTTCTCTTTACTAACCCCAAAAAGTTGCACAAATAATTATTGAAAGGATTTAGTTCTGTACTGCACAGGACTAAGTCCTTTTATAATAAAATGAAGCAAAACAGTACATAATGTGGTATCGTCAATTGAAACAAGGACAAGATAAAAGAGCCTCAAAAAAAGGTATTGCAACTTGGCAATACCTTTTTTGAGGTGCTTTTTGAAAGCCATCAAATGATGACTTTTCAGAGGGAGCAAAAAACTGTTCCCTTTATATTCTAAACATTTAAATGTCTTTTTTAAACAGTTGGTTAAAGAAACCGTCTGTATTTTTAAGAAGGGCTTTGAATACCTTAGATTTAAGAGCTACAGTATGAGAGAAGTCATCTGTTTTTTTCAAATCTTCTTCGACTGCTTTATCAAATAAAGGCCTTAACTCATCATAGTTACTGATATGGACGCCATCAATATCGATACCTTCAAAGCCTTTCTTAGCTTTAGCAAGAACCTCCTCGTACCAATGTCTCTTCCATTCCTCAAGAGTATTAAAGTTTCCTTTCGATACTTTATTAATTATTAGCTTATCGCTTAGTAAACCGTGATTGTTTTTATCTGCTTCTGCTTTGTATTTATTTGATACATAACTGATAAAGCCATTTTCATAACCATAATATCCCCACATACGGAAAGCATTGTGCTTAAACGATAATGAACCAGGTGCACCATCACTCGTATTCCCACCGTAAATTCCTGCCATCATATTGACATTTACGTAAGCTGAATTTGGTGTAAAATCCTCTGGTCTATAACGTCCGTTACCTGGATTTCCGTGAATGGTCATGAAATTATTATTTACTAAGTCATCAATGGTGTTCAGTGGTGTTATTCTCTCAGCGTCTGTCAAGTCACGCACTTTGTCCCATTGGTGAGGACCACTTAGTTTATTTCTATCCATTGGTCGACGTATTTCACGGTCAATTTTCTTGAACCATTTACTATTGTCACCTTTAACCTTAGGAAGAACAGCTTCAGCTTCAGCATAATCAAGCATCATCATAGCTTCATTGTAGTTCTTCATGTAGTGGTCGATTTGGTCACGTGTTTGAAGTTTGTCAGGGTCGGGATTATACCATTGATTTCCATCATTTGGACGATGGTAGGCCATGTTAATACCCAATGCACCATACTCACCATTTGTTGTTGACTTATCAGGAGTTTGTAACATGCCTTGAGCAAAGGCTTCTAAATCCGTACCTTGACGATGCCAATATCCACCATAGTAAACCATACGATCATTAACGTGAGTAGTTTCATGTGTAAATGCGGATGTTCCAAAATCACTAATTAAATCTGTCATAACGAAATAAGCTGCATCCATCGGTTGCGGTGCTGCAAAAATATATGCATATGCTCCGTATCCATATTGGTAAGGATGATACTTCCCAATACGACCAAAGAATTCCCTGACTGGAGTATAGTCTGGTTTTCCATTTCTATGTCCGAATCTATCAGGCCAACCATCTGGAGCGTTATGATTATCCCATACAGGAGTTGGAACTCCATTTTGACTCTTAAGAAGTTTATCGCGGACATTATCAGTAGCAAGACGTGACCAAAAATCTAAGTAATTAACTTGCTCTTTAGCACGTTTATTGATTTCACTCTTGAACGCTTCACGTTTTTCTGCTGTATCTTTACCATACTTTTCAAACGAACTAAATGAAATAGTGTTGTATGTTGAAATCATAAATAAATGTGCATTTTTCAAGTTAAGAAGAGGTAAAATCATGCGCCCATGCTGCCCATTATTAATTCCTTCGTATAGACGATATTTTTTGTTGGCAAATGCAGGGTTCGTTGATGGTTGTTCAACTACATACGCGTTCTTTTCAATAGCTTTCTTAAACCAGTCATTTATATCTGTATGGTTAGTGAATAGCTTCATATTGTAATGTAAGAATCCATTTAATTCATTTATTCCAATTGTTCCACCTATAGTTTCACGATAAAGCTTCTAAAGTTCTATCACCTTTTAATGTTATTTTCTTTCAGAACCAACTTTAATCAAGAAGTCTAACACATTAACATTCTTACCGTAAAAATCAGGTTTAAACATCATAATATCTTTAATTGATAACTCACCATATTTAAAACCATAGTATTGATTTAAGTAAGCTAGTCCCATCATGATTTTAGCTTTGTTGTCTTCAACTTTCTTCAGTAAAGCACGTTCAGCTAATTCGTTATCGTTTAGTTGATGATCTTCATTTTCAAGTATGTGTTTTACCAATGTGCCAAGATTTGCTTTAACTTCAGCAAAACTTTCTTCAAGGAATAGATCTTTAATATAACCATTCTTACGTTCATCCGAATTAGCATTAGGATCTCTAGATGTATCTCGTTTATCCATCAAAGCACGGACTTCCTGTGAAATCAATTTTACACTTGATAATTGAGCTTTAACATCAGCAATCAATTTATCACGATTTTTAACAACCATATTTGGTGTGTAAACAACATCATCTAAACCATCAATACTATACTCACGAACTTGTTTCACCTTAGAATCAGCAACTGATGTCACGTTCATTTCTTCTTTGGTGCCATCCGCATAGTGAATCATAATTTTATCAATATCTGACAAATCAGTTACGAATCGACCGTTCTTTATACCTGTAACAGATAATACTTCTTTTGTCAACAAGTTTGAACCTTCTACAAGTTTGTTACCTTGGTTAACAATCCATTCCTTGTTGTAGAATGGTTGAAGTTTTTCGATGTTACGGTATGCCTGCTCACGCGTTGAGTCATAATCTTGAGTTTTATTATACTCATTATCACGTGTTGTGAGAGCGTTGAGTTTATTTACAATTGGCGCTGTAATTGCATATTTATCTGCTGTGATAGACAATTCTTTAATTTTCTTATCAGCTTCCTCTTGTGTTATAGGCTTAATACGCCCCAATTCTTTAGAATGTTTGTATGATGAAGTACCTTTACTTACATCTTTTACAACATAGTTTCTATTGACATTGTTACCAGTCCAATAAGGATCGTCACTGATATCATGTGAACCATAAAATATCTCACCATTTTCAACTTTCATCATTGAAACAGAATCTTCAATCGAACCATGCATATTAAGACTTCCAACAGCACCACCAACTTCAATTGGTTCCTCCACATCTATTGTACCTTTAACAACAGATTTTTTAATAGCTCCCTCTCTACCTACAGTATGGTTATTACCACTATTTTGCGACCAGTAGGCTATACCAGCAGCTTTTGCTTTCTTACCTCGAATATTGGCATCTACATAAGCCTGTTCTACCAGCCCCTTCCAGTTTTCACCAACAATACCAGTCAAGAACGAACTACCTGTACCAATAGAGGTCACATTCCCAATAAAAGCTACATTTCTCAATGTACCGCCACTATCTATTTTATCTATAAATCCAGATACCCAGTTTTTACCTAATACGTTACCAGCCACTTTGACATCTTCAATTTTAGCGCCACCTTTAATAGTGTCGGCAATCGGTGCAATGCGATCTGCCCAAGGCATATTGATATTTACATTCCCAAGATTTATTTTGGTTACTGTACCACCGATAACATTGCCAAATAACGGACGTGATAAGTTATGAATGGTATAGTGATTTTCACCATCACTCAAGAGCTTACCTTTGAAATCTTTTGTAACATATGATTTACCAAATGCTGATACATTTGTAGCATTAAGGTCAGCACCCAATTTAAACTCACCATCAGGTTTTTTCTGCATATCTTCAATGAGTTCTTTGAAGTTGTAATATACATTTCCAACCTTTGGTCGTGGTTTTTCCATGTAATAAACGTACTCATTACGTATCTTGCTTGGGTCAGTATGCTGAATAAGGTCAACAGCTCTTGCGGTTACTTTGTAGAGAACTTGGCCAGCCTGATTAATCTCTTCGATTGTATCAACTGCTAAACGTGTTACTTTATTATCACGACTAGTGATTTTTAAGTACATTTTCTTCACATCTTCATCTGAAGGTTTTTCGCTCATGAAATCACTAGGTATTTCAGTACCATCGTCATTTACCTTTATTAAATTAGTAGATGCGATATTTTTAATTTCAACTTTTTTCAACTCTAAACGTAAAGGTTTTTCATCTAATTTAGATGTTTCATCACCTTCACCACGGTTGTAAGTCATTGTTGTTGCAATTTTATAGTCTTTAAATAAATCCAAACCTTGAACAGCATCTGTCAATTTTTCTTTAGATAAATCAACTCGCTTAACAACAGTGTCCCCATCTTTAATCTCAGCTAAAATACTCTTGATTTCAGCATTACCTGTATTTTCAAGAGTGTAATCTAATTTAGCTGAACGATCCATCGCATCTTCTGTAACCTTATCTAAAGTCAAAGTTGGAGCAACTTTTGACGTATATTCTGGCAACTCAGCTTGAACTTCTGGTTCTCCCTTTTCTGTGACTACTGCTTCGGGTAAGGCCGGTTGTACTTCTGGTTCGCCTTTGTCAGTTACAACAGCTTCTGGTAACGCTGGCTGAACTTCTGGTTCCCCTTTATCAGTTACAACAGCTTCTGGTAACGCTGGCTGAACTTCTGGTTCCCCTTTATCAGTTACAACAGCTTCTGGTAACGCTGGTTGAACTTCTGGTTCCCCTTTATCAGTTACAACAGCTTCTGGTAACGCTGGCTGAACTTCTGGTTCGCCTTTAGTCAGTTACAACAGCTTCTGGTAACACTGGTTGAACTTCTGGTTCCCCTTTGTCAGTCACAACAGCTTCTGGTAACGCTGGCTGAACTTCTGGTTCCCCTTTATCAGTTACAACAGCTTCTGGTAACGCTGGCTGAACTTCTGGTTCCCCTTTGTCAGTTACAACAGCTTCTGGTAACACTGGTTGAACTTCTGGTTCCCCTTTGTCAGTCACAACAGCTTCTGGTAACGCTGGCTGAACTTCTGGTTCCCCTTTATCAGTTACAACAGCTTCTGGTAACGCTGGCTGAACTTCTGGTTCCCCTTTATCAGTTACAACAGCTTCTGGTAACGCTGGCTGAACTTCTGGTTCCCCTTTGTCAGTCACAACAGCTTCTGGTAACGCTGGTTGAACTTCTGGTTCTACAAGGTTTGTACCTATTGGTTGCGTATAGTCAGGCTTCTCTGCTTTAGGAGCCTCGTCTGGAACAGTACCTACAGGTTCAGTGTATGCTGGTTTTTCATGAACTGCTGGTTCAACTAAATTACCGCCAATTGGACCTGTATATTCGTGTTTCTCATGAACTGCTGGCTCTACAAGGTTTGTACCTATTGGTTGCGTATAGTCTAGCTTCTCTGATTTAGGCGCCTCGTCTGGAACAGTACCTACAGTTTCAGTGTATGCTGGTTTTTCATAAACTTCAGGTTCTACCAGATTACCGCTAATTGGACCTGTATATTCGGGTTTCTCATGAACTTCTGGCTCTACAAGGTTTGCACCTATTGGTTGCGTATAGTCAGGTTTCTCTACTTTAGTTGTCTCGTTGAGAACTGTGCTTACAGTCTCAGTATTTTTAGGCTTCTCTACTTTAGGCGCTTCATTATGAACACTTTGAATTTCAGATACTGGAACATTTTTTGTCCCCTCATCCTTATGTTGAATTTCTGAAATTGCATCATCATTAAGGGGTAAGTATCCAATATAACGATATCCAGCAATTTGAACTACTCCTTCATTACTTGGAGCTTTCAAAGGATTGCTTATATCGAGAGCTTGCATACTAGAAAGACTAATCAGTCCGATAGTAGTAACTAAGAACAGACTAGCAACTTTTTTCTTTTTATGAACCAAAAGGACTAAACTACCAACAGCTAATAGACCTAAAGCTGTAAGCACAGAAGTCGATGAACCTGTTGCAGGAAGAGCTTCCTGCTGATAAATAAGAGCATAACTTGCTTCATTATCAGTAGGAATTCCTGCCTGAATCTTGCTTTGTTCTTCCTTTGTAAGAGCGCTTTTTTCAACATAATGATAGGTAGAAGCATGGATGACTGACGGTGCAACCAAGATACTTCCGAGTAAAACTGAACCAACAATCCCACAGATTTTTCGGATCGAAAATCGTTCTTTTTTAAATAATGACAAGCGTAATCACCTTCTTTAATTTTATTTCCTAATAGTAAACACTATTTTTATTTTTCAAAAATTGAACTTCTAAAAATCATCAGTTTGGTCAAGATAAGCTTTAAAGATTGCTCTCTTCAACTTATGAACTGCACTGTCTGTTTCTGGATTATAGTTATCCCAACGAGGAGTTTCTGTATCTTGGCGGACAGCTTCGTTCATTAGTTGTTGCAACTCATCTATATTGCTTGTAGTTTTGGTTGCAAAGCTAGTCCATGATTTACTTGTATCATTAAAGGTAACTTTATTCAATTGACTGAATTTGTCTTGTCGCTCTTTATACATGGCCTTTTTAAAATCACTCCAAGTGTCGTATTGACCATTAAATAATTTTTGAAGTACTAATTTATCTGTTACCAATCCTTTAGTCTTACCATATGAGGTAATCGTTTTATTATTTGCCCTAGCATCTGGTTCAAATTGATTTGAAATATATGGCACCATACCATCTTTAAATCCTTTAGCAGCCAATAGTTCATAGGCCATACGACGTCCCATCAGGTCACCTGGCGTTCCGTCATCATTACTTAATGCTGCATAAATCGGCGCAAATAATTTAATAGTGAAGTAGCCATTTCTTTCGTATTCACCTGAGGCATATTCCCTAGACGAAATAATATTATTCTCAATCAAATCATTAAATGAATGTAATTTTTCAGCTTCTTCTGCGGTTAAATCTCTGACAACATTTGTTGCGTAGACATTATTTCCATCTGGATCCTTAACAAATTTATTCTCGATTTTTCTTAGAGTCTTCATTTTTTCGTAAACACTCAATTTATTCACAACAGACTGCCCTTCGAGATATTCCAACATATAAACAACATCAAACATATTGTGGACATATTGCTTCAAATCATCAGAGTTTTTAAATCTCGTAGTTGGATCAAGTACTTGTAGTCGTCGACTTTCTGCACTATCTGTTTTTAAATGTTTTAAGATAGAATTAATCGTAATAGTCGCATCATTTGGATGGTCTGGTGCTTGTAATAAGCCTTTGGCAAAGAACTCTGGGCCCAAGCCACTTCTTCGACCATAGCCTCCAAGATAGATGTCCTGATCTGAATCGTGCGTCATTTCATGTGTATAAGTGATAGCTCCATCCTTATCCAACATACGATAACCCATATAATAAACGGCGTCACCGGTAGCATAAGCACCGTGTCCATTATGACCAACTTTATTTCCAACAGGGCCAAAGAAATGTTTCATTGCAGGATTTGGATTATCAAAACCTGCCACTTCTGTAGCCTTTCCTTCAGTATTATCATTTCCAAATTTATAGGCATCATAAAGCAAGATATTTCGGTAAAGCTTCTCACGTCCTTTTTCATCTAGAATACGATACCAATAATCATAGTGATCTCGTTGACGCTCTGCTGTTTCATGCGCACTCTTTTCAACAAAGTTATTTAGATCACCATTTGCTTGATGCTCTTTATTACGGTAACGATCATAAGCACCAAAGCCTAGACTAGAGATAGTTGAAATGACAAATACTGATTTTTCTGGCAAGGTAAGTAGAGGCAGTACCATATTACGGTATTTCCAGCTGTCGCTAGTGATGCGATCATAGACACCGATAGAATACTTGGTGCCAGCTTTTTCCTGATTAGCTTTTACTTCTGGAATATTAGATTTTTCTTCAACGATTAAGGCTTTTGTCTCTGATTTAAACCATTCATTGTTAGTTTGATGTGGTGCAAATGCTTTACGGTAAACTTCTAAAGCACTAAACAAATCTTTTGTACTGTAGTTATTAGTCAACAAGGCATTGTAAGTAACCACATTATTTTTAGCCAAGAGATTGTTGTAGCCAGATTTGCCTAGTTCAATAATCGTATCAAGAGGAGAGGTATTTCCCTTACCAAAGAAATCCATATGGAACATAAGCAAATCTTTGCGCTAGCCTTATCAAATTTGAAATCATACCAGCGTTCTAGATAGGTTAATCCTAGCATCAAGGCTTCTTTGTTGCGCTTGATTTTATCAACGATGTAATTGTCAATAGCACTATTATTTCCAGAAACAGCAGCATCAGCTGAGAGTAATTTTTTAAGAGTCTCAGTTAAGTGCTCTTTGGTCTTAGTGAATTGCTCATCTAGATAGAGTTCTGTTAATTTAACATTATCCGAAATTCCTAACAAATTCTTAAGAGTAGTTGGATCATACTGAACTGCAGTTAAATCATTTTTAACTCTGTCTATTATAGATGTATAATTTTTTAGGAAAGCATTTGGTGTGTATACTAGACCTGTGGTTCCAATAGTATACTCAGCCAGATTTGCAAAATCACGATGGTAGGTTAAGCTTACTTTCTCAGATGTTCCATCTTTGTAATGTAGTAGTAAGTGATTGATAGAGTGCTTGTCTGAAGTAATATCTGAAACCACTTCCTCATTTTTTTCATAGCGACAACAGATAACAATTCTTTCTTAAATAGATTATTATCAGCTGACAATTGATTTCCATACTTCACAATGGTGTCTCTATTATAGAAAGGCAATAATTTTTCTATATTTTTATATGCAACTTTTCTTGTCTCCTGATAATGAGCTGCCTTGGTATAATCTACATCCTGTTTAGCAGAATTTGTAAAATCTTCCACGGTTATAGTTTTCTTTGTAGTAATCTGGTCTTTCTTGGCTTGAACTGCTGTTTTTTCAATCTCAGTACCACGTTCTACAGTGGAATCAACTGACATCACCTCATCTCCAACTGCTTGAACATTAACTACCTTATTGTCTTTATTACTGTATACCTTTGTCTGCTTCATACCATCAAAATGGTATCCAGAAATCGCATTCCCATTTGTAATATTCATATCGCTGAGAACGTTATTCAAGTGGCCGGTATTATCATCTGCTCCGCCGTCTTGTGTCCATAGGGAACCTGCAACTCCACCAACTCTAGCGAATGGTTTAGCATTATTTATTTCACCTTCAGCATAACTATTTGCTACAGTTGCATTATTTTCTACGATACCTGCAATTCCGCCAATGGTTTGGTTAGAACGTTCTGCATTGCTTGAAATAGTTACTGATGCTATAGAATGACCGACACTAGCATTCGTACCAGTTAATTGACCGACTAGACCACCAATTGCATACTGAGAGGTTGTAACAAAAGTATTTGTTATTCTTCCGGTGAAGCTACTATTACTTACGGTAGAATTTTCAACTTTTTGGACAAGTCCTCCGATACCTAGCTCACCAGCAATGATTCCATTTGCGTGAACGTTCTCTAAAGTTGAAGAATTTGTGGCTTCCTTAGCAACTGATGCGACATGATTCTTACCAGAAATATTAACATCTTTTAAGATGAGATCCTTAACAGTAGCGTGTTCTAATCTATTGAATAACGGCTTTTTCAAATTATAGATAGCATAATTTTTACCTTGATGACTACCAATCAATTTCCCTGTAAAGTTATTTGTAATATAACTTTCTTGATTTTCACCTAACTCAACCTCACGAGCATTCATGGTCGCACCCAGTGTAAAAGTTCCATCTGGTCTACTATTCATATCAGTTACTAATTTTTTAAATGATGTGTAGATAGGACTATCGTTTTGAGCAACTTTTGGAAGATAATAAGTAAAATTGTCTTGATATTGATTATCTACAGATTGCTTCAAGTGTTCTAATCTAGCTGTGATTTTATAGACTGGTTTGCCATCTTTTGTAGTATCCTCAATGTTTGAAACTGGAAGCAGTACATCTTTAAATTTAGCTGACTTCACCTTAATGAAATAAGCAGATTTATTATCTGGTACTTTATCCAAGCTTGTATGCTGTCTTGACCGATCTCCTTCATAACTATAGAGCTCCACATCAGAAACACTTCTTAGTTCTATTGTTTTCTCTGGATCTGTTTCTTTCGGCTTCTCAACAGGAGTTTCAGGTTTAAGTTGCTCGATATTCCCCTTGTATTCAGGAAGTGGATCTACCTGTTCTGGTTCTACTATTGCTCCGGCCTGTGGACCTGTGTATTCCTTCGGTGCTTCTACCTGCTCTGGTTCGACTATCGCTCCAGCTTGTACGCCTGTATATTCTGGTAGTGGTGACAATTGTTCTGGTTCTACTACAGCGCCAGCTTGTACTCCTGTATATTCTGGTAGAGTGGCTACCTGTTCAGGTTCGCCTTTATCTGTTACAACTGCTTCTGGTAACTCTGGTTGGACTTCTGGTACACCTTTATCACTTACTACAGCTTCTGGCAACTCTGGTTGAACTTCCGGTACACCTTTATCACTTACTACAGCTTCTGGCAACTCTGGTTGGACCGCTGGCTCACCCTTGTCAGTCACAACTGCTTCCGGCAACGCTGGTTGAACTTCAGGTTCACCTTTGTCGGTTACAACTGCTTCTGGTAACGCTGGTTGGACTGCTGGTTCGCCTTTATCTGTTACAACTGCTTCTGGCAACGCTGGTTGGACTTCTGGTACACCTTTATCACTTACTACTGCTTCTGACAACTCTGGTTGGACCGCTGGCTCACCCTTGTCAGTCACAACTGCTTCAGGCAACGCTGGTTGAACTTCTGGTTCACCTTTATCACTTACTACTGCTTCCGGTAACACTGGTTGGACTGCAGGGTCTCCCTTCTCTGTGACTACTGCTTCGGGTAATGCTGGCTGGACTTCTGGTACACCTTTATCGCTTACTACAGCTGCTGGTAGTTCAGGCTGAATTGCGGGTTCAACAATAGCTCCAGACTGTACTTCCTTATGTTCTGCACCAGTCTCAGGTTGTTCCTTTATAACTTGAGCTTTTTTAGTACCTTTTTCGACTATTCTTGTAACAGGCGCAGTCATTGAAGTTGAAACAATTTCTCGTGAAACCTCTTCCTTGTTTACAGAGAATATTCTGACGATTTCAACTTTCTTACCTAATTTACCTTCTTGTTTGACTCTTACAGTTCCTTCAGCTAAATCAGGATTTTCTTGAATTTCTTCTTGAAAATCTATTTTTGTTTCTATAGTTTCGTCACGATATAAGAGTTCAGGTTTATTCAACTGGCCTGATAGAACTTCATCCTGTGGATTTAATGTATTTACCCCAGTCTTTTCTTTTGGAGAAACCTTCTCGTCTTTCTTCGTTTCTAGATTCTTATGTTCTGCTAATTGTTCTTGAGAATCTGAAGATTGTTTCTCTTCTTTTCTTGGATTGATTAATTCAGTAGAGAAAGGTTTTTCAACTACTTGAATTTCTGTCGGTTTAGTTGAAGAAACAGGTGTTTGTTCCTGAATAGCTTGTACTGTTGATGGATTCTCTACAAAATTCGGTGTAACATTATAATCCACCTTTTGTTGTTTTGTAGGAGTGGCAACTGAACTCTTTTGATTACTTACTTCAGAATCAGAAGTCGTTTTCCTCTCTTTGATATATCCAATATATGTGTAACCTGAAATGTCTTTAGGAAGAGGTAATTTTTCTCCAGAGGTCAATTCATAGTCCGTATTATAATTCAGTAAAAGATTATTTTCTAAAGCATGAGCTGAAATTAGGACACCATTTCCTATTCCTGCAACCAATACTAAATGTAATACTGTTTTATTCTTAACTTTTTTCTTAGAAACGGCAAAAATTAAAATCCCCAAAGCAGCTAAGCTAGTACCAGCAACTAAGGCTTGCATCTCATTCTTGCTTCCAGTATTTGGTAAGTCTCCCAGTTGATTTTGGGAATTTAACTTATAAACAAGATAATAAGTCTCATCATCATTCTCCATGTATGTCGGAATATCATAGACAAGCTGCTTCTTTTCTTCTGATGATAACTCTGACTCTGTCACATATTTATAGTGAACACCTTTTAGTCTCTTGAGCCTCTACAGATGAACTAGCTAATACAGACATAAAAAAACAAACTTGAAATCGTGTGCAGATACAAGTCCTACTGATAATTTTCTAAATGAAAAACGCTGCTGTTTTTTTCACCAAAAATACTTTTTCCATTATTCCTCCTTGAAATAAAATTTAAAAATATGTAAGGCTAACTTTATTATATTAGCTTGTTATCTTATAAAAAAGGTAACATACTTTAATTATACTCTTAATTTACCAAAAAGTCTTAAAATTGCCTTGCGTTTTTCATACTTTGTTTTATATATAAAAATACCAAGGAGCAAGGTTTACCATTTCCTATTTTCTCTTTTTGGATAAAATATAACCTACCATGGCATTTCCACGGTAGGTGTTACTTATATCAATAATCGTTCTAAAAATGGTTTGATGCAGTTGAAGAGAATTCCTTCTATCCAGCTTTCTTGTGCTGCTGATAAATGTTCTGCTTGAAGGCTTTCTTTTAAAAAGTCTCGGACTTGTTCTGGTGCAATTTCAAACTCAAAAGCTTTCATTTTATAGAAAAAGTCGATGAGATGATCTGACAGATACTCGGATGAAAATGGTACTTCACCACTTTTTCGATATGCTAATAAGAGACGAGCAAAGCGAGATTTTTCTTCAGGAAGCTCACGGAAATAGGAATTGAGGAGCCAGGTCTGCTTCTGCTTTCTTTCAACTGGATCCTGACTGGCAATTCGTTGGTCTTTTTCCAACTCTTTTTGGTATTGTTTGGCCTTGATAGCCCGTTCTGTTCTATTTTTACCAAAAAGAATTTTCTCCCACTTGCGTTCTTCTTGAGTCAGGGTCTCTGTAAAGCCAAAGTAATCTTGATAGGCACGCTCTGCTGGTCCCATGGCTAGAACTAGATTGTCTGCATATTGCTTGGCGATTTTATCCCTCTTCCTGCGCTCTTTCTCTGCCTGGACACGGAGTTCTTGTTCGTAGTCAATTTTCTCCTTACCTAGCTTGACAAGGTAGAGTTGGTCATCTGGTTGCCAAGTAAAAAGGGTTTGATACACTTTTCAAGGACTTCTTCCATACGAGCCTTTTTCTTGGGCTCTGCCTTGGTCCAACTTCCTCCTTGAAAGACTTCTAGGAAGAGCTGGTAGTCTCTCTCAGGTGCAAATTGATTACCGCGATTGGGTTTGAAAACACCTTTTTCCCAGAGCCATTTTAGAAGTCGCTCGTCAAAGTCACTTTTATTGACCTTGATTTTCTCCTTTTTCTGGGCTTTTCTGGTCAGATTTTCAACCTTTCTGAGCAGTTTTTCTTCCTCTTCCAGTTGCTGGTCAAGGGACAATCGATGAAAATGACGAACACAGTCGCTACCAATCGGAAAGAGGCGTTGGCCTGTGACACCGTTAAAGAGTTCGTAGGCGTACTTGATGGCATTCCCACAGACACAATTGCTACGGCCGATACCGTTAAAAATCAAGGAAACTTCATTCCATTCCTTGGTAGCTTGTTCCCAAGTATCAGCTTTTGAAGCCTGTAAAACCGCATCGTGCAGGGATTTTCTAACTGGAAGTGTCATGAGGTCTCCTTTCTAAATTATACTTTTACAACTTGAACTTCGTCTTTACCGAGTAAAATCAAGTATTTCTCAATATTTTCAATCGAATAGGCTCGAGATAAAGCCTCTCCGTATAGGGCTAACTGACCACGATAGCGATCTATGAGTTGACTTGGTTCATCATAGCGGTCTGTCTTGTAGTCGAAAAGAACGATTCTATCCTCATAAAGCAGATAGCCGTCCAAGATTCCACGGACAACAAAGTCTTCCTGACTCTTTTGGTCTCGTTTGAGCATGGAGAAAGGTTGCTCGCGATAAAGATGGTTGGTATTAGCGATAATTTCCTGACCGAGGGCTGTGTCAAAGAATGCAAGAATTTTCGAAAGATTAATCTTGTCTCTGACAGCTGGGCTGGTTTGAACTTGTTTGAGAGTTTCTGTCAGGCTAGCAAGCGTTGGTCGCTGACTGAGATCAATTCTCTGCATGAGTTCGTGGGTAGCACTACCAATCTCAGCTCCTGTTATCTTTTCTTTGCTTGAAAAATCTGGTAAATCAAAACTGATTTTCTTGTCTACTGACTGGCCTTGACTTGCAATCTCAACACCTTCCATATCCATAACAGGTTCGTAGAATTTCTTGATTTGACTTGGGGTTTGAACACTAGGAAGTTCAATGGCTGAGCGGTGAAGAGTATTATAAACTTCAACTTCTTTCAGCATTTCAAGAGCTTCTTTAATGGTTTCTGACTGGCGATTGTCTGCTTGGGAGCTAGCTTGGAGAGGACTTTTGTTTTCCAACTGACCAATAGCTTCTCTAGTCAGCTGATCTTCACCAACAAAACGATAGCTAAAGTTGAGATGATCCTTGGCAAATACTTTACTGATAGCCCAAATCCAATCTTGGAAATTCCTTGCTTGAAGTCTAGTGTTGCTATTTAGTTTCCCATTTTTAGCTGCTGGGTATTCTTTGGATTCCAGCTTTTCACGAGATCCCTTACCGACAAGATAGAGCTTTTTCTCAGCACGCGTCATGGCAACGTAGAGGAGACGCATTTGCTCAGAATAACTTGCCAGCTGTAATTCCTCTTCGTTCTGCCTATAGGTCAGACTAGGAATGGAGAGTTTGATGGTTTTAGGATAGTGATCTTCCACTGCTCCTGTATCCATTTTGGCAATATATTTGACACCAAGACCATTCTGACGACTGAGAATGATCTCTGACATGCTGTCTTGCTTGTTGAAATCTTGATCCATATTGAGGATAAAGACGTAAGGAAACTCCAGTCCTTTACTTTTGTGGATTGTCATGAGCTCTACTGCATCTTTTGGAGGTGCGATGGCTACGCTTGCCAAATCGTGCTGGGCTTCCAAGACTTGGTCAATCATACGAATAAAACGCGACAAACCTTTGAAATTGCTCTTTTCAAACTGATCAGCACGCAGTGCTAGGGCATAGAGATTGGCCTGTCTAGCAGGACCATTTGGCAAAGCTCCAACATAGTCATAATAAAAACGGTCGTTGTAAATCTTCCAAATCAGGTCATAGAGGGAGTGGGTTTTGGCATACAAGCGCCAAGAAGCCAAGATATCCATGAATTGCTTTAGTTTCTCAGCTAGAGCTGTTTGAATCAAGCCTTTTTGACTACTTACCAGTTTTTGAGCATTTACTAGTTTCTCATAGAAATTTTCGTGGACTTTATCCTCTGCTTTCTGAAGAGATAAACGTGCTAACTCGTCCTCATCAAAGCCAAACATAGGAGACTTCATAAGGGCAACCAAGGCATAGTCTTGAAGAGGATTGTGAATGACACGAAGGGTGTCCAGCATGACTTGCACTTCTAGGGATTGGAGATAATTGTTTTGCTCACCGTCTGTTTTGACAGGAATCCCGTACTCAGACAGGGCGAGAAGAATCTGGTCATTACGACTGCGGCTGGAGGTCAGAAGAGCAATTTCTTTAAGGCAACACCTTTTTCCTGATGAAGTTTAAGAATCTCCTTGATAACCAAGCGCATTTCGCCTGTTAGTTTCGTTTCTGCCTGCCCCTCTTCTTCCTCACCTGTGTCGTCCTTGTCATAGAGGAGAAATTCTGCCTTGTTGTCTGGATTGGGAGTCAGTTTGCTATTGGCAAAAACAAGCTGGTGCATGTTATCATAGTTGATTTCGCCGACCTCTTGGTCCATGAGACGTTCAAATACATCATTGGTTGCTGATAGTACTTCTGAACTACTACGGAAATTTTCCTTGAGAAGAATTAGCTTGCCTTCTTGTGGATTTTGCGCATAGCGTTGGAATTTTTCATTGAAAATCTGCGGATCTGCCTGACGGAAACGATAGATAGACTGCTTGATATCTCCCACCATAAAGCGATTGTGGCCATTAGACAGCAATTCCAACATCCGTTCTTGAATATGGTTGGTATCCTGATACTCATCGACCATAACTTCGTGGAAGCGATCATGATAAGCCTCACGAACTTGCGGGAAATTCTCTAAAATCTCAATGGTGTAATGGCTGATATCAGCGAATTCAAAGGCGTTTTCCTGACGTTTACGCTGACGATAAGCTTCCACAAAGTCACTCATGAAGGCTTGGAAGGTTTTAGCTAGTTCCCATGTATCTCCATGATAACGTTCTTGATAGTCGAGAATGGTTATCTGATCTGCTAGTTGTCCTAGTTTAGCAAACTGGGTCTTTCTCTCTTCGTTGTAGGCATCGGCCAGTGGCTTCAAATCAGCCTTACGGCTGGCATTAGTAAGAGATCGACCGTTTTTCTCTTTCGAAATTGCGACAACACGCGCAAGCACCGCTTGATAAGCCTGACTATCGGACTCTTGATTTAAGGAGCCAATTTCATCCAGAATCAACTGAACATTTTCTAAATAAGCAGCCTTTGCAAATTCCTTGGCATCATTATCCAGATGATAACGGAAAAAGCTTTCCAAATCCCAAAGGGCTTGTTTGATTTGCTCAGTCAGTTTTTCTTTTTCACTGCTAAAATCAGCTTTTTCAAAGCCTTTTAAGAAAGATTCACTCAGCCATTTCTGAGGATTGCTGGTGGATTGGAGGAAGTCATAGATTTTATAGACCTGCTGGCGTAGCCCCCGTTCATCTTTGCCACTCCCTGCAAAATTTTTCAGCAAATGACTAAAGGTCTCTTTCTGTTTACCTTGGTAATGGGCTTCAAATACCTCATGAAAGACTTCGTTTTTTAGAAGGAGTTGTTCACTTTGGTTTTGTAAAATACGGAAATTAGGCGCAATATCAATCAGATAGCCATGTTTACCAAGGAATTTTTGTGTGAAAGAGTCCATGGTTCCGATGGCTGCGTTTGGTAGGTCTGCCAACTGACGTCCTAAGTGTTGTTTGAGGTCAACATCGCCACTTTCTTGGATTTGTTGGCTGATTTTCTTTTCCAAACGTTCCTTAAGTTCTGTGGCAGCCTTAACCGTAAAGGTTGAAATAAAGAGTTGAGAAATTTCGACACCACGCGCTAACTGGTCCAGAATACGCTCGGCCATGACAAAGGTTTTACCAGAACCAGCCGATGCTGAGACAAGGATATTTTGACCAGAAGTGTAGATGGCTTCAATTTGCTCAGCAGTTTTCTTTTGTTCCTTGCTCGAATTCGCTTCTGCTTCTTGCAATTTTTGAATTTCCTTCTCAGTTAAAAAGGGAATAGGCTTCATCAATTCAACTCCTCTCTTATTTTTTCAAACCAAGCTTGCTTGAGTTTTTCTCCGACTAGACGCTTGCCATCAGCTAAGTCCAACTTTTCTAGAAAACGGGCTTGGCCCAAGTGGTAATTGGCTTCAAATCCAGTGATGGCTTGGTGTTGCTGAACATACGGTGCAATACTTCTGCCATTTTCAGTATAAGGGTTAATGGCGAACTGGCCTGCTAAAATCTTCTCAGCCGCTTTTTTATAAAGATGGGCATTGTAGTCCAGTAGGAGCTGGAATTCCTCCTCCGTCAGCTGATTGGCCTTGTTTTTATTGTAAAATTCACCCAAATGACTGCTTTCTTTTTCTAAAAAGAGCCCTTGGTATTTCATTGACTTGCTGACTTCTACTACTGCACCTGCCAGACTTTTAACGGCCATCAGAGATTGGACGGGTTCAGCCATTTCCAAGTACATAGCGCCGAAAAAGTTCTGCTCCCCTTCTCTTTTTAGGGCAGCTAGATAGGTTGGCAACTGGGAATTGAGGCCATTAAAGAAATGAGGAAACTGGAACTGAGTCAGACTCGACTTGTAGTCTACTACCCCTATCGCTCCATCAGCTTTCAAACGGTCAATGCGGTCAACCTTACCTCGTACAAAGATACTCCGACCATTGTCCAATTGAATAAAGGCTTGGTCTTTTCCACCAAAATTTGCCTCTTCTTTAATAGTCTCGATGGCTGGATTGTGTCGGAGAATATGGCCAGTCGTCCGTGCCACATCAAGCAGAACTTCCTTGGTAAACTGGGCTTCCAAGCTTTCTTGATATATAACTTCAAATTCCCGTTCCTGACTGGTTTCGTGGATAGCTTGTTCTAGACGTTTGTCAAAGGAATCTTCGTCAGGCAACTGCAAGGCGCGTTCAAAAATGCGGTGTAAGAAATTCCCATGACTACGAGCATCTGGACGCAGACGCAATTCCTCCTGCAAGCCTAACACGTAGCGGAGGAAATAACTGTATTGGTTCCGGTAAAACTCCGTCAAACCAGAGGTAGACAGGTAAAACTCCTGATCAGCAGGATAGAGAGCCTGTAAGGTGTCCTTAGCCAACTGCTTACTGCTTGGACTGGTTGGGAGGGCTGGATTTTCCAAACCTTGCTGGTCTAACTTTTTACCCATGACACGCGCCAGAACCTTAATAAAGGTCAAATCTTGCTCAGTATCACTCGTCTCGCCCTGCTGGTGATAGGCAACCAGACTGGACAAAAGACTGTGATATGACCCCATATCTTCCTTAGACAGCCCTTTGTGATTCATCCTTTTTTCTTTCCGCCTAAATCCAAAATGGACTAGCTCTTGAAGATAGGCTGACTCCTTGCTTTCACTTTCATTAAAAAGGCTTGGAGCTGACAAGACCAACTGCTTACGAGCAGAATTGATCAAGGAAAGCATAGTATAGCGATTTTTCTTGAGGTTTTCACTGCTGGCAATCAGCAATTGACTCCCCTCTTCTGTCGCTTGGTTTAGGTTTTGCCTTTCTTCATCTGTCAAAAGACTAGTGTTTTGCGCAATTTTTGGTAAATTGTCCTGAGTCAGCCCAATGGCATAGACAAAGTCAGCAGTCAGTGGTGCAATCAAATCGTAACTCTGCACCAGAACAGTGCCCACTGTCGCTGGAATGGTACGGTATTGGGACAAACTCATTCCAGAATGTAGCAAGGCTAGAAAGTCCTCTAGATTAACTTGCGAACCAGCAAAAACAGTCGCAAATTGTTCTAAAACATGACAGAAAGCCTTCCAAACTTCGACTTGTCTTTCCTGTTCTACAGCTTCCATAGTGGCTGTCAAATCTTGGAGCTGCTTGGTCACAGCCCCTTTTTTTAAAAAGACATTCCATTTTTGTAGGAGGTTTTCTGCCTTCTGTTTTCGGCTAGAAAAAAGAGTCTCAAGAGGTGTTAAAATACGCAGACGAAGAGCATTTAAACGCCCTAAATCAAATTTTCCATGGTGGGATTTGGTAAAGGTTTGCTGAAAGGCTGGCAAGCCATTGATACCAAGATAGCGGATATATTGCTCAAATGAGTCAATATCAGCCTGACTAAGGTCGGTATACAAACCAGTCCTGAGGAGGTTAATCAAATCTTCCTGACGGAAACGATAGCGTTTCAAAGCTAGAATAGACTCGACAAACTGTGTCAATGGATGATGCGCCATAGCTTCGCTTCTACCAAGATAGAAAGGAATCTTATACTGGTCAAAAATGGTCTTTAAAGACAACTGATAAGAAGCTACATCACCTAAAAGTATACGGAAATGCTTGTAGCTCAGGTCTGAGTTCTCATGTAATTTCTGACGAATGCTACGGGCTACTAGCTCCAACTCCTCCTTTTGCGTTAAACAAGACCAGATTTGTAAGTTTTCACGGTCTTTCTCATCGACATCCAAAGCGAGTTCTGAAAAGTCATAAGAAGACTCCAACAAACGAGAGGCCTTGTCAAAACTATCCATCTTCTCATGAGTCTGAGAACAATCCTGAGCAGGTGTTTGGTATTTAGAGGCTAGATGATGGAGAAACTCCACACTGGCTTGGTAGAGATTCCCCTCGCTAAAAGGGCTGGTATAGGCTTTCTTACTAGCATAAACTCCAATGACAATCTCAACACCCTTGCCATGAAGCAAGTCCACAATCCGCTCTTCCTCGGCAGAAAAACGGGTAAAGCCGTCAATAACCAAGGAAATTTGAGTAAAATCACTACTTACTTTGTCATTCTCAATAGCCTCAATCAAATGGGACAACTGACTTCCTTGAGCCAACTGGCCTTGATTAAGATAAGCCGTTACCTTCTCAAAAATCAAGAGTAAATCCGCTCGCTTGTCCTCATCCGTCAAACTATCCAAGTCCAAAAAACTCATCTGAGCTTTGGTTATCTCGTGGTAAAGTTCAATCAACTGCTGGATAAATTGAGGGTCCTGCTTAAATAGCACCATAAACACGTAAGTCCTTAGGATCGAGTTCCGCAAGGCACTTATAAAAGGCCATCCCAAGACCGATGTCATCTAGACTGGTTTTGACAGGTAGGTCATTCAAGACCAGATAACGAGCCATTTGAGCAAAGCGCGTGACGGTAATAGCAAAAGAAGCCTGCTGGGACAAGCATTCCAGCACGGCGCGTTCCTTTTCAAAAGAAAGAGAGTTGGGAGCGATATAGAAGACTCGCTTACCCGTAGCAACTAGCTCCTCCGCCTCTCTAGTTAGAATTTTTGTCAAAGAAGTCCGAATATCTGTATAAAGTAATTTCATCTCTGCCTCGTTTGAATTTTTCATTACCCTATATTATACCATGATTAGCCACCCAAGTCTGTAAATAATCAGTTCTTGCTCATCTGTTGAAAAGAAAATGCCGGAAAGTTCCGACATTGTTTTAGTAAGCTAACTTCCTGAAAATAGGAGTAACCATACATTCCAGAAAGCAGTGATATTGATGAGAATATGAACTAGTATTGGATAGTAGACATTTTTAGTTATGCGATACAATAGGGCTAAAATAAGCCCTCCACTAGCATAAATGAAAAAAGCAAGAGGAGTTAAAGCGAAATTGATATGAATATAACCGAAAATAATAGCAGAAAGCAAGACATCTCCATACCAAGGCGAGTTTTTGAAAAAGGTTGTCATAAGCACACCGCGATAAATCAATTCCTCAGCAATAGGGCCGATGAAGCAAGCTATGAGCAAAAAATAAGGGTACTCCTGTCTCCCCATCATTTCTATCGTTTCATTCAAAGAAATTTGATTTGAAGACGAGGGTATGAAATAAGACAAGAGGAAGTCCGACATATACAAAATGATGTAGCCCAGTAAAAGGTAGATAAAGTACCTCAACTGCCACTTGAAATGAAAAGTCTTCTTTCCAGCAAAAAACTAGTAGATAGATAACTGCTGACAAAAAGAACTCCACTCTCCGTCAAAAGCAGAATCTGAAAAAATTCACGACTTGCTGGTAGATAGGGGCTTTGCGAAGTGATTGAAAAACTCTCCAAAAACCAAGTTGATTTGTAAAAAAATTAAGGACAATGCTAGTAAAATTTGAATAGCTCGTTTTTTTCATATTAAATCCTCTGTTTTCCTTGACTAGATTATTGAATATAATGGTTGACTTAACTGTATAACAAATTTAGTATAGCATCTCTTTACAAAATATCCTCTTCAAATCATGAATTGTTATCAAAACATCTTAAACTGTAAAATCAATTACCCCCTCCCTTTTTACCATCATCTTCTCTAACAAAGGAAGACCTATGATTAAGTTACTAACCTTGGATGTAGATTGATTTCTCCTAAATGAAGCCAGAGCCCCAAAAAATCAGGTGGTTTATTTAGCCTGAACCTTACGGAGCAAGATAAATAAAAGCCAGTATTGCTACTGACTCTTACATCATTTTAATTTAACAGGATAAATTTATGCTTCTGATTTCGTCATAACTGACTCACTACCTTTTTAACAAAGCAAGTAATTTTTCTGCTTCTGCCATGATACCATTATTATCCATGGTTTGGAGACTCAGATTATTTCGTAAACCAGCTAGGCTCTCTGTCACATTGTTTTTCAAGCTAGCATCCGTTACTTTATCAAGTAAAGCTTCTACTTCTTTGAGTTTGGCTTCTACTTTTTCAGTCTCTACTTGAGGGACTTCAGCTTCGTCTGTTGTATCGTTAGCAACTCCCTCTGTCTCGTCTTCATCAGTGCTCGGTTTATAAAGATTATCTACTGAAGGGTTTAAACCTGCGTGATTCTCTTTTTCATCAGATTCAGGGCGAGTTGGCTCACTTACTTCATCATGTTCCTTATCTTCATCAGGTTTACTGTCTTGGTCTGCCTTATTTTTACGAACATGGTCGCTGGCATTTCCCCAACCATTATCTGAGTGAGGGCGTTCATTTGGATGTTCAACATAATATTTTACAGTCGCAAAAAGATCCTCAAGGCTATAACCTTTAGGTGCCTCATATAGTCCTTCGTCAAACCAAGAAAATTTAATGTTATGGTAATGGTCGTAATGAGGTATAATTAAGCTACCATTTTTAACTTCAACAGTATGTTGGAGATTGTAAGGAATATGATCAAGTGGAACCTTTTTAGCTGCTTTCACTTTATTATAGATTGCTTCTACTCCTTTAACCTCAGTATTTCCTGAACCCTGATTATCTGTTGAAGGAGGCATCAAACCTTTCTCTTTAGCATAAGTCTGAGCTGCTGCTCTTTCAGCTTCAGACAAACTTTCTTTCTTAATCCAATGACTATGAGTCATATGTGGAGTTACATAGGCATCGCCTTCATCGCTAGTTATGTCACGAGGATCAAAGATATAGCCATCTTCTGTTGTATACTTACCTGCTAATTTCGCTAATTTAATTTCATCGTCCGTATAAGCAATTTGAGCATTTGGTTTGCCAAGTCGCTCTGGATGGGTAATTGGTGCTAGGAAGGTAAGAATATCATCAACTAACTTGACTTTATCACTTGAAACATCATTAAGACGTTCCAATAGTTTATCCAAAGCGTCAAAATCAGCTTGGCGCCCTTTATTAGAAATCAAATTTTGATGAACTTTTGCTAGTAAATCATAAACCTTGTTGTAAAATTCTTGATCACTAGAAGGGATGGTACTTTTCTTAGCTCCTAACACATGAGACAAACTTTCTTGTTTGGAAAGTTTATTATCAATGGCTGCAACAGTTTCTGCTGAAAGTTCCTTAGCAAACACATAACGCGAGGTTCCATTCTCCTCAAAGACATAACCATCAGCTACTTTTCGAACCGCCTGTTTCACCAATTTTCCATCAATTGCATTGCTTGGAGATGATTGAGGATTTGGTACAGGTTGTGGACTTGGTACTGGGGTAGGATCTGGAGCAGGGATTAGATTTGGTCTTGATGGTAACAAATGACTTGAACTATAATGAAGTGGAATCATTCTTGCAATTTTCTGCTCTAAATCAGACATTTGTGAATAAGGAATAAAGTGATAATGGTCTCCGTGAGGCACTGCGACACCATTTGCAGTACGTTTGATGATTTGGGCCGGATCAAAGACTAATCCATCCGATTCTACATGTCTCTCTGACAAAGGTTTGGCATACAATTCACTTAAAAGTGTTGAAATGTCTTCCCCTTGATTTTGATGATAAGTTGGAGTGACAGTCATGTTTGGAGTCTCTGTCAAACTTGGTTTGGCTGGAGCTGTATTTTGGATTGTTACTACTTGGTTTACTTGAGCTTGTAGCAGAATGAGAACCCTGTTTACCATTCCAATAAGCTTGGGCTGCAGCCAATTCTCCTGCTGACAAATCACTCTTAGGAATATAGTGGAAATGATTGCCGTGCGGGACAACAAAAGCGTCACCTGTATCTTCAATCACATCTGTCGGACTAAAGACATAGCCATCATCCGTTGTATAAGCGCCTCCAGTTCCTCGATTCGGTGCCGGAGTATTGAGATTAAAGTTTGGTTTAATCGGTGAACTTGGTGTTGAACTTGGTTTATCTGTACTGCTTGGTTTCGTATTATCAGCATGACGTTGAACTGGCTGACCTCCAATTGGTAGATTTCGAGCCAATTTTTCTTCTAAAGCAGACATTTGCGAATAAGGAATGAAATGAAAATGATCCCCGTGAGGCACTGCCACACCATTTGCAGTACGTTTTGTAATCTGTGCTGGGTCAAATACCAAGCCATCAGACTCCACATGACGTTGGCTAAGTGGCAAAGCGTACAATTCTTGAAGGAGACTAGCTAAATCCTCACTTTGACTTTCAGAATCTGTTGCAGGATTTTGAGGTGTCTCAGATGGACTCGTTCTCACACTAGATCTTGCTTCTCCTCTGCTTGAACGATATTCAACCGTACTTAATTGACCACCTTTTCCAGATAAGAAGGCTTGGGCGGCAGCTAATTCACTAGCAGACAAGTCACTCTTAGGAATATAGTGGAAGTGATTGCCATGAGGAACGATATAGGCATCACCCGTGTCCTCAATGATATCAGATGCATTGAAGATATAACCATCATCCGTTGTATAGCGACCTTGGGCTCTGGCTGCAGCAACAGCATTATCTGTGCTTGTATTATGATTATGACTATGTTCCTGCTTCTGACGTTTAATCTCTTCTTTTGTCCGAATATTGTCCGCATGAGCCGCATCTTTAAGGTAAACATAGTATTTCCCGTCTACCTTAATCACATAGCCACCCTTGATTTCATTGACAATATCTGAATCCTTCAACTGATAATTCGGATCTTTCATGAGGAGTTCTTCACTGATGATGGCATCATAAGGAACCTTCCCATTATAGTAATGATAATGGTCTCCATGAGAGGTCACATAACCTTGATCCGTAATCTTGATGACGATCTGTTCTGCGTTAATTCCCCTCTCTTTTACTGACTTCATCTGGTGTCAAGTTCTCTGCCTTTTGACCAGCCTGATCACCGTCTATATAAGCAACTCGATTAGAATCTTTCTTAACTTGTCCAGCTTGATACCGTCCAAGTTCATAGGAACAAACACTTAGGGCAAGGACTGCCACCGAACCCGCCACATATTTTTTATTGATTTTCATTCTTTTCTCTTTTCTTAAGCCTATTTGATTCACCACAAAAACGATGAACCGGTTAATTAACTAGTTAATAGTTTACTCTTTTTAGTATTACTTGTCAAGAATTTTTTTCGTATATACATAATAAAAAAATGAAAGCCTCTTTATCGAGACTTTCATTTTTCATTAGTTTATTTTTCTTTGCTTACAGATGTAGGGATTACTACCTTTTAACAAAGCAAGCAATTTTTCTGCTTCTGTCATGATACCATTATTATCCAAGGTTTGGAGACTCAGATTATTTCGTAAACCAGCTAGGGTTTCTGTTGCATTGGCTTTCAAACTAGCATCTGTTACTTTAGCAAGTAAAGCTTCTGCTTCTTTGAGCTTGGCTTCTACTTTTTCAGTCTCTACTTGAGGAACTTCTGGCTCAGCAGGTGTTTCCTCTACTGGTTCTTCATCCGCTTTGAAGTTCTTTTTGGGATCTTCACTGTGGTCTTTCTTACCTAAGACATGCTCGCTGGCATTGCCCCATCCATCATTAGAATGTGGACGTTCATCAGGATGTTCAACATAGTACTTAATCGTCGCAAATAAGTCTTCCAGAGTATAACCATTTGGAGCTTTGTATGAGTGATCATCAAACCAAGCAAATTTAATGTTATGGTAATGATCCTTATGAGGAATGATTAAATTACCATTTTTAATCTCAACTGTATGCTCAACCATGTATGGAAGTCGAACGAGTGGAATTCGTTTCTCACCTTTCACACGATTGTAAATGGCCGCCGCACTATCTCCAGTTGGATTTGCTTGAGCGTCTGCATCTGGAGACGGAGGTAGGATACCTTTTTCTTTAGTATAAGATTGAGCAGCTGCTTTTTCCTTATCAGAAAGACTGTCTTTTCCAATCCAGTGACTATGGCCCATATGAGGCGTTACATAAGCATCTCCTTCATCACTGATAATATCATGTTCGTCAAAAATGTAACCATCTGACGTTGTATACTTATCAGCTAATTGAGCAATACGAACTTCGGCCTCAGTATATTCAATTTGAGAATTTGGTTTACCAAGTCGCTCTGGATGGGTAATTGGTGCTAGGAATGCCAATAAATCGTCTACTAATTTTCCTTTATTAGAAGATTCATCATTCAAGCGTTCTGCTAATTTGTCTAAGGCTTGGAAATCAGAAGTACGCCCCTTATTTTCAGACAAGGCTTTATGAGCCTCGGCCAACAAATTATATGCTTTATCATAAAATTCTTGGTCACGAGGAGCGACATTTTCTTTCTTCGCAACTAGGGCATGCGTCTCTTGAGTTTTCTTAGACAAGAGATTTTCAATAGCGTCAATCTTATCCTTGGCTAAGTCTTTAGCTAGAACATAACGACTAGCGCCCTTATCTTCTATAATATATCCATCACCAACTTTTCTAACAACCTGATTGACATCAAATTCTGTCGGTTTATTTTCCACTGGTGCTAGAGGTTTGGTAGTAGGGGCTGGCTTCAGAGGAGTAACACTTGGCAAGACACTGCCATTTTGTCCCTTGACGGCTATCATACGAGCCAATTTTTCTTCCAGCGGTGACATTTGTGAATAAGGAATAAAGTGATAATGGTCTCCATGAGGCACTGCAACACCGTTAGCTGTACGTTTGATAATTTGTGCCGGATCAAAGACTAGACCATCCGATTCCACATGGCGTTCTGATAAAGGTTTGGCATACAATTCACTTAAAAGTGTTGGGATATCTTCCCCTTGATTTTGATGATAAGTTGGAGTGACAGTCATGTTTGGAGTCTCTGTCAAACTTGGTTGGGCTGGTTTAGCATTATCACTACTTGGTTTACTTGAACTTGTAGTAGAATGTGAGCCCTGTTTACCATTCCAATAAGCTTGGGCGGCATCCAATTCTTCTGCAGACAAATCACTCTTAGGTATATAGTGGAAATGATTGCCGTGCGGTACAACAAAAGCGTCACCTGTATCTTCAATCACATCTGTCGGACTAAAGACATACCCATCATCTGTTGTATAGGCGCCTCCAGTTCCTCGATTTGGTGCCGGAGTATTGAGATTAAAGTTTGGTTTAATCGGTGAACTTGGTGTTGAACTTGGTTTATCTGTACTGCTTGGTTTCGTATTGTCAGAATGACTTTGAACTGGCTGACCTCCAATTGGAAGATTTCGAGCCAATTTTTCTTCCAAAGCAGACATTTGCGAATAAGGAATGAAATGGAAATGATCTCCGTGAGGGACTGCCACACCATTGGCAGTACGTTTTGTAATCTGTGCTGGGTCAAATACTAATCCATCAGACTCCACATGACGTTGGCTAAGTGGCAAAGCGTACAATTCTTGAAGAAGACTAGCTAAATCCTCACTTTGACTTTCAGAATCTGTTGCAGGATTTTGAGGTGTCTCAGATTGACTCATTCTCACACTAGATCTTGTTTCAGCTCTGCTTGAACGATATTCAACCGTACTTAATTGGCCACCTTTTCCAGATAAGAAGGCTTGGGCAGCAGCTAATTCACTAGCAGACAAGTCACTCTTAGGAATATAGTGGAAGTGATTGCCATGAGGAACGATATAGGCATCACCCGTGTCCTCAATGATATCAGATGCATTGAAGATATAGCCGTCATCCGTTGTATAACGTCCTTGGGCTCTGGCAGCAACTACCGCCTGATCGTTAGAACCGCCTCCATGATTATGACTGTGTTCCTGCTTCTGACGTTTAATCTCTTCTTTGTCCGAATATTGTCCGCATGAGCCGCATCTTTGAGGTAAACATAGTATTTCCCGTCTACCTTAATGACATAACCACCCTTGATTTCATTGACAATGTCTGAATCCTTCAATTGATAATTCGGATCTTTCATCAGCAGTTCTTCACTGATGATGGCATCATAAGGAACCTTGCCATTATAGTAATGATAATGGTCTCCATGAGAGGTCACATAACCTTGATCCGTAATCTTGATAACAATTTGTTCAGCGTTGATTCCCTCTCTCTTACTAACTTCATCTGGTGTCAAGTTCTCTGCCTTTTGACCAGCCTGGTCACCGTCTATATAAGCAACTCGATTAGAATCTTTCTTAACTTGACCAGCTTGGTACCGTCCAAGTTCATAGGAACAAACACTTAGGGCAAGGACTGCCACTGAACCTGCTACATATTTTTTATTGATTTTCATTCTTATCTCACTTTAATTCTTCTGCTAGAACACTCATATTTTCTTCAAGATTTTCTAAATAGGTCTTGTCATTTTGTGGGTCTGCCTCTAAAGGATTCAGAGTTTTAAGACCCACACCTGTTGATTTGACAAGAGTTTCAGCTACTTTTGAAGAAGCGTTACTTTCTGTAAAAATCGTTTTAACCTTATAGGTTTTTACAAATTCCTGAATTTCTGTAAGTTGTCGTGGACTTGGTTCTTGTTCAGGAGAGATACCTGCAATACCAAGTTGATTAAGTCCAAATCTCTTCGCTAGATAAGAGAAGGCTGTATGTTGTGTTACAAATGTTTTCTGAGTCGCTTTTTCAAATTTAGGCTGGAATTTCTTAGTCAATTCTTGAGCTTTTTTGATAAAGGCTTGCGCATTTTTCTGGTAAGTTTCTTTATGCTCACTATCCACCTCTGAAAGTTTATCAGCGATAATCTGAGCTTCTTCGCCAGCTTTTTCAGGATCTAGCCAAGTGTGAGGGTCATAGAGTGTTTTTTCATCAACTCCATCCCCTGCTTCCACATCTTCTAGCCCTGGGACGCGATCTAAAGTCATTCCCTCTGAAGCCTCTAAAACTTTCACTTTGGATTTTTTTAGATTTGGATCCAGACTTCCTGCCCAAGATTCGAGCGTATGCGAATGGTAAACAAAGACATCTGCATCATAGATGGCTGCGATGTCATTTGCTGAAGGTTCAAAGAGTGAATCCCACTACTTGACTGAATCATCCGAACATCATTCAAGTCGCGAGATACTTCCTTAACCATAGCGTAGATAGGATAAAAACTGGTTACAATTTTCATCCCTTTCCCTGTCTGACTTTCCTTTTGACCACAAGCCCCCAAACACAAAAGAAAGACACTTAACAAGACTAAAAATAAACTTTGTTTCTTCATGGATAACCCCTTAACTATTTAATTAACTGGTAAACATTCTACTCCTAAAAATTTAATCTGTCAAGCTATTTTAAGAAAAAAATTGAAATTTCTTTCACATATAAAAAAATCTGCTGAGTTTCAACAACTCAACAGATTCTCACTTTATATACTCAATGAAAATCAAAAGAGCAAATTAGGAAGCTAGCTGCAGGCTTACTCAAAAACTACTGTTTTGAGGTTGTAGATAAGACTGACGAAGTCAGCTCAAAACATGTTTTTGAGGTTGTAGATGAAACTGACGAAGTCAGTAACCATACATACGGCAAGGCGAAGCTGACGTGGTTTGAAGAGATTTTCGAAGAGTATTATTCTTCTATGGTAGAATGCTTATAACCATAAGTGAAGTAAATGATACTTCCTATCAACAATGCAACTAGGAAAAGCAATCCAAGTTTCCATATTATACTGCAACATAAATGATAAACAAATGATGATTGATAAAATCGGTAATAAGGGTACCAATGGTGTTTTAAATTCTCCAGCATTGGGCATTCCTTTTTCTTTCCGTAAGCGAATCAGACCATAAGCCAGCATGATTAAGTAGGCCAAGGTACAAATATTTAAGAAGGCTGCGATGCTGGCTAGTGGAAATATTCCTGCAGCTACTGCTGAAGCTAAACCTGTCAAGATAGTAGCATTCTTTGGTACCTTGCTAGTCTTCGTTAGTTCTTTGAAGGCGGCAGGCATCAATCCGTCACGCGCTAAACTGTAAATCATACGCGATAGGGCATAGGTCATCGAAATACAAACTGTAATCAAGGTCAAGATAGCAACTAATGACACATAGTTGGCTGCCCAACTGATCCCAACGCTACGAAGGGCAAAGGCAACGGCATCGTCGACATTTAGATGGCTATAATGGACCACACCAGTTAAGACAAGCGTAACCAAGGCATAAAGAATGGTTACGATAGAAAGCGATAAGACAATCCCTCTAGGAATATTTTTTTGAGGAGTCTTGACCTCATCTACAGCCATAGAGATGGATTCAAATCCCAAAAAACCGAAGAACATCAAGGACGCACCAGCCATAATACCAGTACTAGCACCATAGATTTGTCCAAAACCATAAGGAGCAAAATTGCTCCAATTATCAAGCTTAATATTCCAAATTCCTACTAAAACAAAGAGAGCTAAAGCGGAAAATTTCAAAATAACTAGAATAGAATTAAAGCGTAAGGCTGCCTTGGCATTTAGTAAAACAAGCGAAGTCACCAAGACCAAGACAAGAATAGGCAATAAATCAACAAATGTTCCTGCTTGAGGATTAAAGGTACCATTTAAAGCCTGAGGAAGGGCTATCCCATATTGAGAAAGCAAGCCTTTAAAATAAGCTGCCCAACCCGAAGCCACACCAGATATGGCTGTCATGAACTCCATCATGGTTAACCAGCCAGCCAACCAAGCTGGGAATTCTCCTAAAATAGCATAGAGATAACTGTAGGCTCCACCTGTAGCAGGTACTCGCGAGGCAAATTCTGCAAAAAAGAGGGCTGATAATCCTACACACAAGGCAGAAATGACGATTGAAATCACTAGGGCTGGACCAGCAAGCGTTGCAGCTGCAGTACCTGTGATTGTAAAGACACCTGTCCCTACCATGGCTCCAATACCCAGCAAAATCAAATCCCATAACTTCAAATGCCTATGCATCTCCGTTTTATCTAAACTAACATTTTTTTGTTCTAAATATATTCATCTTTGACTCCAAAAATAAAATGATGATTCTATTTTACCATAAATATAGGAGATTTGTGAATATTTATAAAACATTTTTCTGAAAAAAATCTGACTACCTTTTTTGTAATAGCTTATACTCAATGAAAATCAAAAGAGCAAACTAGGAAACTAGCCACAGGCTGTACTTGAGTACGGCAAGGCGACGTTGACGTGGTTTGAATTTGATTTTCGAAGAGTATTAAGAACCAAAACTCTTGAAGAAGTTGACAATGGCTTGCCAGAGGGAGCTTAGGAAATTACCGCCGTCCTCTAGCGCCTTATCAGCATCAAAGTTAAGGTTGATATTTTTAAAACTGTCGCCAGCCTGTGAAACAATACTTTGTTTCAGGTCCTTTAGAGTTTTAGTGAAGTCTGTATTGCTAAGAATATCACTTTTTGAGAGATTCAAAGCAAAATTGATGATGATATTGATCTGGTTTCCTGTTATAACCTGATCAAGTTTGTAATTTTTTTAAGGTATCTTCAACGATTTTGCGGACATCTTCCTCCGTCAGATTTCCCTTGCTTTCTTTAGCTTTGGCGAGTCCTGACTTAATATCTGCTAAGGCAACGTTTAATTTATTAGTATCATAGCCTGATTTGTCCTTATTTTCAGCATTGATATCTGACAAAGCCTTTAGCTCTTCTTGAGCCAAATCTTTATTGGCTTGCGGCACCTTGGCTCCATTAGCCTCTAGCGAATAATAAATCCCTGCTAAAGCACTCTCACCTGTAACTGGAATGGGCGCTGCTACAGTGATTTTGGCATGTTCCACACCCAAAGTTACTGCGGCATTTCGATACATATCCTGAGTCACCTTAGTGATGTTTTCTGGTGTTTCAATCTTGACCTCAAGTGGCGACTTGTCACCTAGTTTTTGAATCTTGGCTGATGAATACAGTTGTAAGCTAGAGTCATTTGCCACATTCATAATCTTAGAATAGACATCAGGTGTCATGGTCTTGAGTTCTTTGGTGTCTGTTGAGGCATTGTAGCCTAGTTTTTTTAGGGTTTGATTTTTTTGATCTTCTGACAATGATGAACCTAGGACATATTCAGGTTGAACATAGGTTCATCGATAACTTTTTGAACATCTGTTGCTGCATGGGCGCTATTCATAGCTGTTACTGCCCACAAAACCGCAGCACTGGTCAGAAAGAGTTTCTTTCTCATAGGGAATTTCCTCCTTTACCTTTCTAGAGTAATATATCTATCTTAAAGAAAACTTATAACAAAAACACCTGGGCTATCCAGATGTTGAAAAGAGAGTGAAACATTTGATGATGTATAGGTTGAGTTGCACCTGTCTAGAATAATAATAGTTTCCTCCATTTACATAGAGTTCGGCACCGTGAAAAATGGAAATAGGGTGAATATAACTATAAGTCTTTCCAGTGGTATTGCCAAGCAAGGGAGAAACAGTATCACGAGAGTACTGTTTGGCCAGAGCCAAGGTATTTTCCTTGCCATTTTGGGCGATAAAATCGATATAGGCAGGTCCAAAATTATAGGCTTGAACAGCCGTCCAGACATCTACCCCCTTCTTCTGGGCCAGATAGAGATTGTCTGTCAGAGTTTGAACGCCTTGCCGAATGCTAGAGGCATTATCATTGATGGTATTGGTGGAACCACTTGCAGACTCACTAGACTGCATAACATCGCCTTCTTTTCCTTTTGTTTCGGTATAAATCATAGCGAGCACAAGCTCTTCGTTTGCTGGGGTGTCTTTTTCACTTAAGATTTCTCGCACCATGGGTTGATAGGTCATAACTTGCTTAACATCTTGGTGAACGCGGTAAGCTTTATATCCAGCAAAAAGGAAGACTGCTAGTACAAGCACTCTTCGAATTCGTTTAAACATTATTTACTTTGAATATCCTCGATATTTTTGATTAAGATAGAGTAAGTTCCATTGTCGTTTTGGATAAACTCAACAGACTCGGCATCTTGATAGACGTTATTGGGAACGATGAGCTCAATTCCATTTGACAAGGAAAGTTTTTGGTTTTCAAATTTTTTAAGCTGACGGCTGGTATCAATTTCATCAAATTGAACTGGTTCTGGTACAGCTTCTTTGACTTGGTCAATAAAGCTTAGACGAGCTGTCAGATTATTATCAAAAAGGTCATTGGCCAGTTTTTCAGGCGACAATTCATTGCTTTCTTCTAGGTTGTTGAAAATCGCTGATTTTACCTTAGATTGAAATTGAAAATCATCTGTGTTAAAAGTCTCAGCAATTCTCTGGGCCGTTTTTTCCAGCTCCTTGATGGATTTCTTAGGTGAAATCTTAGGGGCTACGACAAGAAGATTTTCTGAAAAATAGTTCAAAAAGTCCCGTTGTACTTGATTCGTTTTTCAATCAGATGGTACTTGCGACTTTGAAGATTAACCACCAGGGCTTCGTCAGCACCTGTTCCAAATCCAGGCAGGTTATTCTGAGTCAGCTTGATTGGATTATCAACTTCTCCTCCGAGGTGGGTCAAGGTCTCCCGCAGAGCAATTCGCAAAAAAGCGAAATGTTCTATACCTTCTTTAGAAAATTGCACAAAAATCAAGTCATTGGTCTTGAGGTTTTCAGAAATACTGAACTCTTCTTTCCAGAGATTAGCCAGTGTTACTGATGTCTCCAACAAATCGTCTGTGATATGATTGAAGAAGGGATTTTCTTCCTCGAAAATCCCAGTCTTGGCTTCATCTGAATACACACGTTCAATTTTTCTACGCAGGTATTCTTCGATTTTTGGAGTAATATTGAGAAGCTTATCCGCTAGAAACAGCTCGGTATCATCCGGACTGAACTGGTGAATAATGGCTTTCTTAATATAAATGTCCATAAAAGTTTTAGTCCTCGTATAATGGGAAGGCATCTGTCAATTCTTTGACTGCACTTCTCACTTCTTCTAATACAGCCTCATTTTCTGCATTCTTAAGGGTTTTAATGATGAGTTCAGCCACTTTGCGACTTTCTTCTTCACCAAATCCACGTGCAGTAATGGCTGCAGATCCGATACGAATCCCACTTGTCTTGAATGGTGACAAGGTTTCGTAAGGAATTGAGTTTTTATTTAGGGTAATATTGACTTCATCCAGCAAGTTTTGAGCAACTTTGCCGTTTTCTACAACCTTAGTCACATCCACTAGGAAGAGGTGGTTTTCAGTTCCTCCAGAAATGATACGGAAATCAGAATCTTGCAAGAAGACTTCTACCATAGCCTTGCTGTTTTTGATAACATTGGCAGCATATTCCTTGAAGGCTGGATCCAAAACTTCTTTGAAGGAAACAGCCTTCGCAGCCACAACATGTTCCAAAGGACCGCCCTGAATACCAGGGAAAATAGCTGAATTGATTTTCTTAGCTAAGTCTTCATCATTGGTCAAAATCAAACCACCACGAGGTCCACGAAGGGTTTTGTGAGTCGTTGTTGTAGTGATATGAGCGTATGGTACTGGACTTGGGTGAAGACCAGCAGCAACCAAACCAGCGATATGAGCCATATCTACCATAAGTTTAGCCCCAACAGCGTCCGCAATTTCACGGAATTTTGAAAAGTCGATAATTTGAGAATAGGCTGAAGCACCTGCTACGATCAATTTTGGTTTTACTTCTTGGGCTTGTTTCAAGATAGCATCAAAATCCAAGAGTTCCGTTTCAGGGTCAACACTGTAAGAAACAAAGTTGTAGGTTTGACCTGAGAAGCTAACTGGAGCTCCGTGGGTCAAGTGTCCACCTGCTGCCAAATCCATCCCCATAACGGTATCACCTGGCTCAATTAAGGCCATGTAAGACGCACAGTTGGCTTGGCTTCCTGAGTGAGGTTGGACATTAGCAAATTTAGCGCCGAAAATTTCTTTTGCACGTTCAATAGCTAGACTTTCTACCACGTCTACCACATCAGTTCCACCATAGTAACGGCGTCCTGGGTAACCTTCGGCGTATTTATTCGTCAAGATAGACCCTTGAGCTGCCATAACAGCCTTGGAAACTACGTTTTCCGAAGCAATCAACTCAATGTTGTTTTGTTGTCGTTCTTCTTCTTTGGCAATAGCATTCCATAGATCAGCATCATATGCTTTAAAATCATCTTTGTCAAAAATCATAGGTCTTCTCCTTTTATTGTGTGACTAGTCCATTAGTTTAATTTTCTTATTAGAAAATTAAACTAAAAGATGCGAATAAACCGTTTCTGCATTTTATCACAAGTATAACCAACTTTTTCATAAAATGCATGAGCACCCAGACGATGATCGGCAGAGTTTAAGCGGATAAACCCATAACCACGTCTTTTTGCTTCTTCTTCCAACCCTTGTAATAAGCTTTTACCAATACCTTGACCTTGCGCTTGAGGTAAAACTGCTAAGGCTAAAATATTAAATCCTGCTTTAGAATAAAGTGATTCATAGACCTCAGCGTGTACATATCCAAGCAAGGCATGACTAGCTTCATCCTCATAGCCAAGTAGGAAATGATGTTCATCTTGAGATAATCTAGTTAGTTGACTAGCTGTCTCCTCTTGACTAAAAGAATAGCCCAAAGCTTCTTGGTTGATGTCACAAATAGCTTTCACATCAGTTTCTCTTAAATTTCTTAGCATTTTAAGCCTCCTCAAAAGAAATCTCTGGCAACTGAGCAAGAATATCTTCTCGCTTAATGGCCCCTTGGCGTAAGATTTTCACCTTGTCTCCAGAAAAATCCAAAATCGTTGAATCCTGTCCAGTTAGAAAAGCATCGTCTTCCAGACCCAGAACCTCTTGGTCAAAATCCTTCATAATTTGTTCAAATGTCACTCCACTTGCCTGACCTGAAATATTGGCAGACGGTCCAATCAAGGGCCCCGTCTCTCTAATCAAATCAAGCGTGATAGGATGACTTGGTATCCGAAATCCAACAGTCGCGAGGCCAGAATTGACCCAATAGGGAACTCGGTCATTGGCTTCAAGGATAATGGTCAAGGGACCTGGTAAAAAGGTCTCTACAAGTTTTTGAAGATAAGTTGGCTGATTCTTTGAAAAGTGCAAGATATCCTCTAAAGAGGCAATATTGAGATTGAGTGCCTTGTCTCTGGGACGACGTTTAATCTGGTATACATGATTAACTGCTTTTTCGTCTAGAGCCTTGGCAAAAAGACCGTAAACTGTCTCTGTAGGTAGAACGACAGCTCCACCATTTTCCAACTCTTGTCTAATCCTGTCCATCATCAATCACGACCATCCTATCTTGACCAAATTGGTCCTTGAGTGTTCGTACTTGCTTTTCAGGAAGATATTTCCTAAAAAGTTCAGGAACACTTTGACCTTGCTTGTATCCAATTTCAAGGTAAATCTTACCACCATCTTTGAGATAGTCTTTTGCATCTTCCGCAATTCTACGGTAAATAGCTAGGCCATCCTCGTCTGCAAAGAGAGCTAGATGAGGCTCCGAATGCAAGACATTCAAGCCTACCTCTGACTCATCTTCACGAGAGATATAGGGTGGATTGGAAGCAATTATATCATATTTTTCAGAAATTTCTGTAAAACAGTCAGATTTTTTTAAAAATATTTGAAGATTTTGATTTTTAGCATTTTCGCTAGCTAAATCTAAAGCATCTTGGGAAATATCTGCTGCTGTCACTGACCAATCTGGTCTGTTTTTTGCTAGAGCAAGAGCAATAGCTCCACTACCTGTTCCAATATCCAGAACTGAAAGATTCGTCTCAGGATTTTCAGCCAGGATAAGCTCCACCAACTCCTCTGTTTCTGGACGAGGGATCAATACTCGCTCATCAACTTTTAACTGCATTCCATAAAAATCTGCCTGTCCAATGATGTACTGTGCCGGTTTATGAGCTGCTAACTGTTGGAAAATTCCTTTTACAAATACTTCTTCCTCTTCCGTCACTTCCTGCTGGAAGGCAAAAACGAAATCTGTAAAAGATAGATTTTTCAGGCTACGATAGACAAAAGAGAGGCTTTCAGCTTCCTCTCCTTGTCTTATCAACTCTTCTTCAAAATCTGAAAATAATTGAGCTAATTTCATTATTTGTTTAATTCTTCTAATTTTTGCGTTTGGTCATAAAGTACCAAGGCGTCCACAACTTCATCCAATTTACCAGACAAGATGGTATCTAGTTTTTGGAGAGTTAAGCCGATACGGTGGTCTGTGACACGGTTTTGTGGGAAATTATAAGTACGGATTCGTTCTGAACGGTCACCAGTACCAATCGTTGACTTACGCTCAGCGTCCTGTTCATCCTGAGCAATCTGAGCAAAGTGGTCGGCAACACGCGCACGGATGATTTTCATGGCTTTCTCACGGTTCTTCTGCTGAGTACGTTCTTCCTGCATCTCAACCTTGATATTGGTTGGCAAGTGAACGATACGAACGGCAGTCGCAACCTTATTGACGTTCTGTCCACCAGCACCTGATGCGTGGTAGATATCAACACGAAGGTCTTTTGGATCAATATCGTATTCAACCTCTTCCACTTCAGGCATGACAAGAACTGTGGCAGTTGATGTATGGACACGACCTTGGCTTTCTGTCACAGGGACACGTTGCACACGATGGGCTCCAGACTCATACTTAAGCTTAGAGTAAACAGACTGACCTGAAACCATGGCAACGACTTCTTTGAAACCACCGACACCGTTCATAGAAGCTTCCATAACTTCAAAGCGCCATCCTTGAGCTTCAGCATACTTTTGGTACATGGTTAGGAGGTCCCCAGCGAAAAGTGCTGCCTCATCTCCACCCGCTGCTCCACGGATTTCAAGGATGATATTCTTGTCATCGTTTGGATCTTTAGGAAGGAGCAAGATTTTCAGTTTTTCTTCGTATTCTTCTTTTTCAGCCTTGGCATCTTTGAGCTCTTGCTTGGCCATTTCTTCCAAGTCCGCGTCTCCACCTGATTCCTTAATCATCTCTTCAGCATCGATAATATTTTGAAGGACTTGTTTGTACTCACGGTAGGCTGTTACTGTGTCACGAGTTGAAGCCTCTTCTTTTGAAAGCTCCATAAAACGTGTGGTGTCTGAAACGACATCCGGGTCACTGAGCAATTCTCCTAATTCTTCATAGCGGTCTTCTACAGCTTGTAGTTGATCATAGATATTCATTTTTTCTCCTTATTTCTCAATTGTTAAATCATAAATTGCTACTACTTCGTTCTCGGATATTTCCCCAGTTTCTTTAAATCCATAACTGAGGTAACATGATCTTGCATGTTCGTTTTCTGGTTCATAAGACAACCAAAGTTTATTGCTTAAACCTGCTGGCGCTGTCCGAACATAGTCTAGTACTTTATCCATAATTGGTTTAAAATATCCTTGATTTTGAAAATTCTTATCAATCATAAAACGAAATAGTAAATAATTTCCACTACTAATTCCGATCTTTTTATCATAAGCTATCATCACAAAACCTATAATTGCATCATTATCATAAACTGCCAATGGAGCTACAAAATCTCCATTTTTAGTGTAGACGTATGCTTCAGCTAAACTAATTGCGTTGGTTGCAATGAATTGTTTTTGATATTCCTTGACATCCAAATTCAAAACATCAAAATAATTTCCCATTGTAACATCTCTTAGTTCAATTGTCATAGTTTTGCTCCTTGTTAGAGGTTATCATTGGCGCAAAATAATGTTTACGGCAAACTGAGATATAGGTTTCATTTCCACCAATCTGGATCTGCTCACCATCATAAACGGGCAATCCGTCCTGTGTACGCAACACCATAGTTGCCTTTTTCTTACAATACTGACAGATGGTCTTGATTTCGTCAATCTTGTCTGCTAAGAGCAAGAGATACTTGGAACCTTCGAACAGTTCATTGCGAAAGTCATTTTTCAAGCCAAAAGCCATGACAGGTATGTCTAACTCATCAACTACACGAGCTAGATCGTAAACATGGTGACGCTTGAGAAACTGGGCTTCATCGACCAAAACACAGTAAGGCTTTTCTGGTAGGTCTCGGATATAGCCAAAGATATCCGTCGTCTCCTCAATCGCAAGAGCAGGGCGTTTCATACCGATTCGACTCGACACATAGCCAACACCGTCACGCGTATCTAGAGCTGAGGTCATAATCACAACACCTTTTCCTTGCTCCTCATAGTTATAGGCCACCTTGAGAATCTCAATCGTCTTACCAGAGTTCATGGTCCCATAACGATAATACAACTGTGCCATGTTTCTTGCTTCACGTCCATTTCTAAATTTTTGCTACATTCTAGTATATCATAATTTTCTTAAGCTTTAAACGGCAAAATGTGGTAAAATAGAAGAAATCAAAACTAGTGGAGGAAGCTATTATGCCATTTGTACGCATTGATTTATTTGAAGGACGCACGCTCGAGCAAAAGAAAGCTCTTGCTAAGGAAGTAACGGAAGCTGTTGTTCGCAACACTGGAGCACCTCAATCTGCTGTCCATGTCATCATCAACGACATGCCAGAAGGAACTTATTTCCCACAAGGGGAAATGCGCACCAAATAAGCTAGCTTAAGCAGAAATGCTTAGGCTTTTTCAAACTCCAAGTAGCATCCATTGAAGAAATAGCCTAAATTTGTTACAATTTGAAAAGAGACTTGGAATATTCCAAGAAAAGAGCTATTAATTAAAGGAAATATTATGATTACACGTGAATTTGATACCATCGCTGCTATCTCTACTCCACTAGGTGAAGGGGCCATTGGTATTGTCCGCTTGAGCGGAACAGATAGTTTTGCGATTGCGCAAAAGATTTTCAAAGGAAAAGACTTGAATCAGGTTGCTAGCCACACTCTTAACTACGGTCACATCGTTGACCCTCAGACAGGGAAGGTCATGGACGAGGTTATGGTTGGAGCTATGAAGTCTCCAAAGACCTTCACTCGTGAGGATATTATAGAGATTAACACCCACGGTGGGATTGCGGTGACCAATGAAATTCTCCAGCTAGCTATCCGTGAAGGAGCTCGATTGGCAGAACCTGGTGAATTTACAAAACGTGCCTTTTTAAACGGTCGTGTGGACTTGGCTCAGGCTGAAGCCGTGATGGACATCATCCGTGCTAAGACAGACAAGGCTATGAACATTGCAGTTAAGCAATTAGACGGCTCCCTTTCTGATCTTATCAATAATACTCGCCAAGAAATCCTCAATACGCTTGCCCAAGTCGAGGTTAATATTGATTATCCTGAGTATGACGATGTTGAGGAAACTACTACTGCTGTTGTCCGTGAAAAAAACTAGGGAGTTTGAGCAATTGCTAACCAATCTGCTTCGAACAGCCCGTCGCGGTAAAATCCTCCGTGAGGGAATTTCCACTGCTATCATAGGCCGTCCCAACGTTGGGAAATCTAGCCTGCTCAACAACCTCTTGCGTGAAGACAAGGCCATCGTAACCGACATCGCCGGTACCACCCGTGATGTCATCGAAGAATACGTCAACATCAATGGAGTACCTCTCAAATTGATTGATACAGCCGGTATTCGTGAAACAGATGACATTGTAGAACAAATCGGTGTTGAGCGTTCGAAAAAAGCCCTCAAAGAAGCTGACTTGGTACTACTAGTGTTAAATGCTAGTGAACCACTGACCGCCCAAGATCGTCAACTCTTAGAAATCAGCCAAGATACTAATCGCATTATTCTGCTTAACAAAACTGATCTTCCTGAAGCGATTGAAACAGAAGAACTACCTGAAGATGTCATCCGCATTTCAGTTCTTAAAAATCAAAACATCGATAAAATCGAAGAGAGAATCAACAACCTCTTCTTTGAAAATGCTGGTTTGGTTGAGCAAGATGCCACCTACTTGTCAAACGCCCGTCACATTTCCTTGATTGAGAAGGCCGTTGAAAGCCTACAAGCTGTTAATGAAGGTCTTGAACTGGGAATGCCAGTTGACTTGCTTCAAGTTGACTTGACCCGTACTTGGGAAATCCTCGGAGAAATCACTGGAGATGCTGCTCCAGATGAACTCATCACCCAACTCTTTAGCCAATTCTGTTTAGGAAAATAAGAAAAATCCATGATCCTTCATTCGGTCATGGATTTTATTGTCTTCATTAATAATCTGGTCTTAAAACCCCTGTTACAGTTGCCTTAGTTGCTTCGTAGTCGCCATCTACAACAACCTTGATAATGCGTTTAGCATCTTCTTCTGGTGCTGGAACAAGAGGTAGACGAGTTGGTCCAGCTTCAAATCCCATATAGTTCAGAACTGCCTTAACAGGAGCAGGACTTGGATAAGAGAAGAGGGCATTGACCTTAGGAATGAATTTACGCTGAATAGCTGCAGCTTTCTTCATGTCGCTTTCTGCAATTGCAGTAAACATCTCGTGCATCTCATCACCATTTGTATGAGAGGCAACAGAAATAACCCCATCCGCACCAAGGTTCATGGCATGGAAAGCATCTCCATCCTCACCAGTATAGACCAAGAACTCTTCTGGCTTGTGCTCAATTAAGTAAGCCATATTAGCCAAGCTAGTACATTCTTTAACACCAATGATATTTGGATGGTCAGCCAGCGAAGCATGGTTTCTGGAGTCAATTCGACAACCACACGCCCTGGAATGTTATAGATAATAATTGGTAGGTCAGAAGCATCTGCAATAGCCTTAAAGTGCTGATACATTCCTTCTTGAGAAGGTTTGTTGTAGTAAGGTACGATAGCAAGCCCAGCTGCGAAACCACCAAATTCCGCTACTTCTTTGACAAACTCGATCGAGTCACGCGTATCATTGGTACCTACACCCGCAATCAAAGGAACGCGTCCATTGACAATCTTTTGTACAGCTGCAAAGAGTTCCAACTCCTCATCGTGGGTCAAGGTTGGACTCTCAGCAGTCGTCCCTGCAAGGAGAATTCCGTCTGTATGATGCGCCAACAAATGCTCAATCAAGGCTGGAATGGCATCAAAGTTGATGGAGCCATCCTCGTGGAAGGGAGTAATAAAGGCTGTGATGATTTTACACTCTTTTAAATCTTGGTAAGACATGAAAACACCTCTCTATTTCAAAGAAGGAGTTCATCTGAACTCCTAAACGATATGACTATTTTAATTCAAATTTCAATTCAGCTGTTGGACGAACCAATCCACGTTCGTGAAGAGTTTCTGCAATCTGAACTGAGTTCCAAGCAGCACCTTTGAGCAGGTTGTCTGAAACAACCCACATGTGGATTCCTTTTTCAGCATCCAAGTCTTTACGGATACGACCAACAAGGTATCACGTGAACCCACTGCATTGATAGCTTGAGGATAAATTTGATGAGCTACATCATCCTCAAGAACAGCACCTGGGAAGGCTGCGATAGCTGCTTTTACTTCTTCGATTGGAGCCACTTCTTTTGTTTCGATGTAAACAGACTCAGAGTGAGCTGACAAGACTGGAATACGGACACATGTTGCAGATACTGCAATGCTGTCATCTTCCATAATTTTCTTAGTCTCCTTAGTCATCTTCATCTCTTCGTAAGTGTAATCATTGTCAGTGAAGACATCGATTTGTGGAAGAGCATTGAAGGCGATAGGATAATGTTTCTTGTCCCCACCTGAAGGCAAGATTTCCGCATGCAAATCACGTGGTTTCACACCATCATTCAAGACTTCACGAAGTTCACGTTGTGTTTCAAGAATTGCTCCCATACCAGCACCTGAAACTGCTTGGTAAGTTGAAACAATGATACGGTCCAAGCCCCATTTTTGGCGAACTGGCTCAAGAGCTACCATCATTTGGATTGTTGAACAGTTAGGGCAGGCAATAATCCCGTTGTGGGCATCAAGTGCATGAGCATTGACCTCTGGAACAACCAAAGGAACATCTGGATTTTGACGGAAGTAAGATGTATTATCTACTACTACCGCACCAGCTTTAACTGCGTAGGGTGCATATTTAGCTGATGTAGAACCACCTGCTGAAAAGAGAGCAATATCAACTCCTTCAAAAGCTGTTTCAGTTGTTTCTTCAATCGTAATATCTTGATCTTTAAACTTCAAAGTCTTGCCTGCTGAACGTGCAGAAGCAAGTAAACGAATTTTATCGATTGGAAGTGTTGATTCTTCCAACATTTTTATCATCTGAGCTCCGACAGCACCTGTCGCGCCGACTACAGCAACTGTATATCCCATAAATAACCTCTTTTGGAATTTTCTAAAAATTTCTATAATAGATGTATTATACTACTTTTTCCATGAATTGCAAAGCTTTTTCATCATTTTTTAGAAAATAAAAATCCCCAGTCGCTAGACTAGGGACTAAGAGGCATCTTCATGTGATGAGCAGGTTCACACAACTCATCAAGGTCCGCTCCTGCGTTATGACCTCCTTATGCTCAATAGTAGTCCGAAGACTACCTATCGACTCATCGCGTCTATTATATTACTAGAAATAAGTGGTTTTGTCAATAAGAAATTTTTGCAGGATGACTTTTATTATACAAAAGTCAGAATTTTTTCTCTTGAGCATAAGAAAAAACTCTTGTGCTCAAGAGTTTCCCTGTAAATATCATGCTAATTGCCGGGATTGAACCGGCGACCTCATCCTTACCATGGATGCGCTCTGCCAACTGAGCTAAATCAGCTTACTTAGAAAGTATACTATAGTTAGAAAATCTTGTCAAGTTTCCTTAGAAATTTTCCATAAGAGAAAGCCAGGTAAGAGCTACCTAGCTTATCTTCTTCTATTTGCTTAAATCAATTCGACGACCAATTTTACCAATGATAATCGCACCAATAATTAATGAGGCAAATTCACCAATCCCTGTTGTAAACCAAGTAAGGAAAAATGGTAATTCTGCTACAATATTTAACTCTGCAGCGATAGTAAACATGGAAATTGAAAAGAGGATTGAAAAGAAGAAATGATCTTTTCTAATTAATCCATTAAAGAGGTAATCTTTGCTGTATTTTGCAAAAAGCCAAACACCTAGACTAAGGAATACTAGGGTTGATCCACCACCAACAAAGACATCTAGCAGTCCGAAGCTAAAGAAATTAGCAATCATACAACCGATAGTAACTCCGATGATGTACTTAGGATTGTAAAAAGCCATAAAGTTCATCATTTCTGAAATACGGAACTGATAAGCACCATAGCTAATGGCATTTAGGGGCGGTGTAACAGTCAAAACGACATAGATAGCAGCAACGATTGCAATATCTGCAACATCACGAATAGTTAATTTTTTCATTTTTTCTCCTTTGGCGGTTTCCCGCGTATAATATGCTTGGTGAAAGAAGCTAAGCACCAAGGGTTGCTTGAATCAACCTTACTAGTATAGCACAATAGCCTGCTTTATGCTATACTAAAAGCATGAAAAAACGCATTCAAAGTCTCTTCGTGAATGAGCTCTTAGCCTATCTTTTTTTTTTTTGGTATAGCTACTACTCTTGTTTCCATTCTATCTAGATTAGTCATTTATCAACTAACTCATAGAGAACTCCTTGCTACTGGACTAGCAAATAGTATCGGTATCCTGTTTGCATTTATTACAAATGATACAATCGTATTTAAACAAGATAGGCAGAATTGGCCAAACCGTTTAGTGAAATTTACTCTGGCACGTCTTTCTACTTTTCTTTTAGACTTGTTTTTAACTTTTCTCTTTGTAACTCAGTTTCCTCATATCATAGGGACAATTTGTAAATGAAAATCTTGATAAGATAAATGCAATTGAAACGATCATTTCACAATTTTTGATAATTATTCTTAATTACATTTTTAGTAAGGTATTTATTTTTTTAAAAAAATAAAAAAATTTAAGCATATAGTTTGCAAGCATTTCTTAATTAATATATAATAAAGAGTAAAAATTTTGGAAAGGAATTATGAAAATGTTAAAAGATCTTAAAGCATTCTTGCTTCGTGGTAATGTTGTTGACCTTGCTGTCGGTGTGATCATTGCCACTGCTTTTGGTGCAATCGTTACATCACTTGTTAACGATATCATCACTCCACTTATTTTGAATCCAGCCTTGGAAGCTGCGAAAGTACAAAACATTGCTGAGCTTGCTTGGAATGGTGTTACATATGGTAAATTCTTGAGCGCTGTTATCAACTTCCTAGTTATCGGTACTGTTCTCTTCTTTGTAATCAAAGGTATTGAAAAAGCTCAAAGTCTTACTAAGAAAGAAGCTGCTGAGGAAGCTCCAGCTGGTCCAACTGAGTTGGAAGTACTTCAAGAAATCAAAGCCCTTCTTGAGAAAAAATAATCAATTAAAAGGATCTAGCACAAAGCTAAATCCTTTTTTCTTTACTCTTTTGGTAACTTACCTGCTTTTTCAAGCATTTTCTTAATAAGATAAGGCATCTTAACATTTCTCACGACCTTTTTTCTCAATCAGTTTTTTCACAAATTCCGGCATTTGTAAATCTTGAGATTCGGCCAAGATATTTTTAGTTTCATCTGAAGGAACTAACTCATCAAAGGTTTCTTCTTCTGGGAGAAATTCCTTAAATTCTTTGTCCTCATTAGCTCTGACTGCATTAACCAAGGCATCAATCAAACGAGAATCTGTATTTGGCATTGGTGGACGATGATAGTTCACCCCCAATTCCTGACACAAGTCATAACATTCCACATCATTATCAAACAAGACTTCAATGTGCTCACTGATAAAGCTGATTGGTACAAAAATATAATGATCAGGATGTTCTGTCTGTTCTTTGAGATATTCCAAAACATCTGGCTTAATCCATGGAATCCCAATATCACTCTCGCTTTGCCAGGTATTTGTAAATTGATCAGAACTCAAACCTAGTTTTTCAGCGACTAGCTTGCTATTTTCGAAAATTTGGTCGATATAAGGGTCACCAAAATCCAAGGCAAAAATGGGGACACTGTGGGCTGAAAAGATGACTTTAAAGCTATCCTGCTTTACTTCTTCTTTTAAAATCTTAGCAATTTCATCTGCCCAATAGTTTAAGAGCGCTTCTTCTTGATACCAGTCCTTAATGACTAAAAATTTAATTTGTTTGCTTTCTAAAAATTTTTCATAGCCCATGACAGAGTAGAAAGAATAATGAGGCTCCAAAATCAAGCAAATACACTGTTCAATGCCGTCTGCTTCCATCTGACCAATCACATCTGGAATAAAGGGTCTAGAAAACTTATTAGCAAAATAAACACTATACTCATTCCCCAGCCTGCCTTCTACCAAGGCAACCTCTTCTCGAGTAATTTTTTGCAGAGGCGTCCCTCCAATTAGTACATAATTATCATAGAGAGTTTGAATCTCGTGGTCTTGAGGTCTCACTCCACGACGAATATTTGTGAAAAAATCAGCCACACCTTCAAAGGTAATCTCTTCTGGCGAACCGAAAGTCATCATTAAAATTGCTTTTTTCATAATCGCTTCCTTGTGATATTTTTATCAAGTTTATTTTATCATTAATTCGTTAATAAGTAAACGCCAACATAGTGAATTTCCTAACTTCAGTCTTTTGTTTTTCTCTCTTTTCTATGATACAATGGAAAAAATGAATTCAAAAGGAGTTTTTTATGACTTATCCCAATCTCTTGGACCGATTCCTAACCTACGTTAAGGTCAACACGCGCTCTGATGAACACTCTACTACTACTCCAAGTACACAGAGTCAGGTTGACTTCGCAACCAATGTTCTTATCCCTGAAATGAACCGTGTTGGATTACAAAATGTTTATTATCTACCAAATGGTTTTGCAATTGGAACCTTACCAGCCAATGATCCATCTTTAACACGTAAAATTGGCTTCATCTCCCATATGGATACTGCTGACTTTAATGCCGAAGGAGTCAATCCACAGGTAATTGAAAACTACGATGGTGGTGTGATTAAACTTGGAAATTCTGGTTTCAAACTCGATCCAGCTGACTTTAAGAGTCTTGAAAAATATCCAGGACAAACGCTCATCACAACAGATGGAACAACCTTGCTAGGAGCTGATGACAAGTCAGGAATTGCTGAGATTATGACTGCCATTGAATATCTGACTGCTCATCCTGAAATCAAGCACTGTGAAATTCGTGTTGGTTTTGGTCCAGATGAAGAAATCGGTGTTGGTGCTAATAAATTTGATGCAGAAGATTTTGATGTTGATTTTGCCTACACAGTTGATGGTGGGCCACTAGGTGAGCTTCAGTACGAGACCTTTTCAGCAGCGGGTGCTGAATTGCATTTCCAAGGACGCAATGTCCACCCTGGTACTGCCAAAGGGCAAATGGTCAACGCCCTTCAGTTAGCAATTGATTTTCATAATCAACTTCCTGAGAATGACCGACCTGAGTTAACAGAAGGTTACCAAGGTTTCTACCATCTAATGGATGTGACAGGTAGTGTCGAAGAGGCTCGTGCAAGCTACATCATTCGTGATTTTGAAAAAGATGCCTTTGAAGCTCGTAAAGCAGCAATGCATTCTATCGCTGATAAGATGAATCAAGAACTTGGTAGCGACCGTGTCACTCTCAACTTGACAGACCAGTACTACAATATGAAAGAAGTCATTGAAAAAGATATGACTCCAATTACCATTGCTAAATCCGTTATGGAAGATTTAGGTATCACTCCTATTATCGAACCAATCCGTGGAGGGACAGACGGCTCTAAAATTTCCTTTATGGGAATCCCAACTCCAAATATCTTTGCTGGTGGCGAAAACATGCATGGACGTTTTGAATATGTTAGCCTTCAGACTATGGAACGTGCAGTTGATACCATCATTGGTATCGTAGCTTATAAAGACTAAAAATAGGCTGGGCAAAAACTCAATTTTAAGAGAAAATGAAGTAAATCTTCACACAATAAAACGCATAGTATCAAGGTTTTCGACTCCTGATACTGTGCGTTTTTTGATTATAAATACGAATTATTTAGTAGCACTTCTCTTTATTGATGAACTGCTTGAGCTGCCGTGATAAGGGTTAACTTGTAAACATCATCTGCATTACATCCACGAGAAAGGTCGTTAACTGGTTTGTTCAAACCTTGCAAAACAGGTCCTACAGCTGCAAAACCACCAAGACGTTCAGCCATCTTGTATCCGATATTTCCTGCCTCGATACCTGGGAAGATGAAGACATTTGCTTGACCAGCTACTGTACTTCCCGGAGCTTTAAGAGCTGCAGTTTCGGGAACAAAGGCTGCATCAAATTGCAACTCACCATCGATTTCAAGATCAGGACGCAAGTCGTGAGCAATTTTAGTGGCTTCTACAACCTTATCGACGCTTTCACCAAATCCTGAACCTTTAGTAGAATAGCTCAGCATAGCAATTTTAGGCTCGATGCCAAACATCTTAGCTGTGATTGCTGAGTTGATGGCAATTTCAGCCAATGCTTCTGCATCTGGATTGATGTTGATGGCACAGTCTCCAAATAAGTAACGTTCAGTACCACGAACCATGAGGAAGGCACCTGAAGTACGAGTCACATTTGGACGAGTTTTGATGATTTGAAGGGCTGGACGAACTGTTGAAGCAGTTGAGTGAATCGCACCTGATACCATTCCATCAACCAAGCCCAGGTAAACCAACATGACACCAAAGTAGTTGACATCTTCAACCAAAACCTTGCGTGCATCTTCTTCAGACATTTTGCCCTTGCGACGCTCCACCAAGGCAGCAACCATTTCTTCAAATTGAGGATAATGTTGAGGGTCAATGACTTCATAACCATCCATGATACCTTCAATTTCAAGATAAATTTTAATTTTTTCAGGATTTCCCAGCAAAACAGGAATCACTTCTGTTTCTTTTACCAAGCGTTTAGTCGCTTGAAGAATACGTGGCTCTTCCCCTTCTGGGAGAACGATACGAGCATTTTTACCAACAAGGTTGGCTTTGAGACTTTCAAAAACTTCCATGAGTTTTCTCCTTTTAGATAATAATTATACTCTGAAACAGTTTTTATAGAGTATTAGTTGATAACTGGGTAATAAGGTTGCTAAAATCATCCGGCAAGGGACTTTCTAACTGCAAGTCTTGCTCTAAAAATGGATGATAAAAGGATAGGTAGTGGCAATGTAGGGCCTGACGTTGAATGCCATCGTCCAGACTACCACCATACAAGTCATCTCCCAACAAAGGAAAACCAATATGAGAAAAATGGACTCGGATTTGGTGGGTTCGACCAGTGTGCAAACGAATGTCGACCAAGTGGATATTTCCATAGGAAGCTACAATCTTGTAGGAAGTATGGGCATACTTTCCACCTTTAGCCACTCTTCTGGTAATAATGGAGTCTTCATCACGCGCTATTGGAGCAATAATTTCTCCTTCCGGCTCCAAATGTCCATCTCCCTTAACGAGGGCAAAGTAGCGTTTTTCAATGGACTTTTTCTGCAACTGCTTGTCTAATCGTGCATGGGCATAACCGTGCTTGGCAAAGAGCATCAAGCCAGAAGTGTCCCTATCAAGTCTGGTCACAATGTGAACTTGCTGATTTTCGTAATTTTGCTTGACATAGTAACCCTTGATAAAATTGGCAATGGTATTGGAGTGATTGGCACTAGGAATAGAAGCTACTCCATAGGGTTTATTCAAGACTAGAAAATGGTCATCCTCATAGAGAATATCCAGTGGGCGCTCGATAGCTTCGAGAGTTTCAAACCTTCCTCAGCGGGAATGTCAATGGTAACGCGGTCTCCAAGATCCAATAGATACGTTGCATTTTGCGGTTGGTCATTGACTAGAATAGCTCCACCTCGAAACTTAATCTTGGCCAGAAGCCCCCTTAGAAACCTCATGCTTTTTCAAAAAGGTCTTAACCTTGACATGCTCATCTGCGATAAATTCAAACCTCATTCATCCACCTCGCCGATGAAAGCGTCCTTAACGCGGTTCCAGAAACTGGTGTGGCTAGGTGATGCGACAAAGTGAATCTTATGATGGTCGATTTGATACTCGATTCGCTCAATATTGCGGAAAGAATAAACGCTATTGTCAACCGAAATAGTATGGTAATCGTTTCTCGTTGGAATGAGTTCAATCTTATCCTTCTTAGGAACAATAATGGAAGAGCCCAAGGTTCGATAGACACGATTATTAAGGCTGGCAATTTCCGTTAACTGAAGAGCTTCAATGGTAGGGTGCAAAACAGCTCCACCAAGCGACTTGTTATAGGCTGTACTACCAGTCGGAGTCGAAACTGTTAGCCCGTCTCCTCGAAAACGTTCAAAGGGGACACCATTGATTACAATATCCGCTACCATGGTTCGATCCGATCTTCGGATGCTGGCCTCATTGAGTGCTCTGAAAATCTTCACTTCGCCATTTTCAAGAAAGACCTTCACATTTAGAACAGGGTAAAGAGACTCTTGCACCAGTATCTAGCTGCAAATTAGTCACTAGCTTGTCCAACTCAAAATCACGGTAGTCCGTATAGAAGCCCAAATGTCCAGTATGAACACCGATAAAACGGACCTTATCAAGTTGGTTTTCGTACTTATGAAAGGCCGACAAGAGCATGCCATCCCCACCAATGGAAATAACAATGTCCGGGTTGGTATCATTGAGTATAAACTGATTTCTCTTCAAACGATCTCGCAATTCATACAAAACCCTTTGACTCTGCGGTTTTCTATTAGCTATCAGGTCAATTCGCTTACCTGTATTCTTCATCTGTATCGTCACTGTTTCCTACACCGTCATTTAATTTTCTACTCAAAGGATCAAAAAGTGCCTGAGCTTCTTGGATATCATCACGTATTTTACCCATTTCTTCATCCAACTGATGGGCAATTTTGGCAGTAATTTCCAGTCTCTTTTTAATTTCCTCTGGGAAATCCCCTTGGTACTTGTAGTTGAGAGAATGTTCTATCGTTGCCCAGAAATTCATGGCCAAAGTACGAATTTGAATTTCTGCCAAAATAGTCTTAGCTCCATTGATGGTATCAACCATATATTCTACTACCACATGATAGGAACGGTAGCCTGAAGCCTTTCGATGAGTAATGTAATCTCGCTCCTGTATGATACGCATATCCTGACGCTTACGCAAAATAGCCACAACTTCTTGGACGTCATCTACAAACTGAACCATCACACGTAAACCAGCAATATCCTGCAAATCGTGTTCCAAGGTCGCATAAGTAATGCCACGACGAGCCATTTTTTCCTTGATACTCTCAATTGGCTTGACTCGACCAGTCACAAACTCAATCGGAGAATGCTTATTTTGCTTACGATATTGCTTCCGAATACCACGTAGTTTAATCTTTAACTCACCAACAGCTTGAATGTAAGGATCTAGAAATTCTTCCCATTCTAAGGTCATATATTCTCCCTTATTCTCATATTATCCGTCAAAAATATCTTTGATTTTTTCTCCAGATTCATATACAATAAATACAATGCTTATTATACCATAAATCCGCTTTCAACGATAAAGAAAAGGTAAGAAAAATGAAACATTTAGAAATTGAATTGAAAACACTATTGAAAAAAGATGAATACAATCGTCTAAAAGACCAGTTCACAGGTGTCACTCCTGTTCTTCAAAAAAATTACTACATCGACACGCCTGATTTTGAACTGCGAGAAAAGAAAGTTGCTATGCGCATTCGAACCTTTGAAGACTGGGCAGAATTGACACTCAAAGTCCCGCAGAGTGTTGGAAACATGGAATACAACCAAAAATTGCAACTAAAAGATGCTGAAAACTATCTGTCTAAGGAAGAACTTCCTCAAGGGCTAGTACTGGATGAATTGGCGAAACATGGTATTAAAACTAGTGAATGGCAGGTACTCGGTTGTCTAACGACACTTCGCTATGAAATGAAGACAGCTATTGGCCTCATGGCACTGGATGAAAGTCAGTACTTTGATATGACAGATTACGAATTGGAGCTTGAAGTGGAAAATCACGAGCAAGGGAAACAAGATTTCCAACAATTTTTAGAGGAAAATCAGATTTCTTATCAAAAAGCTCCTTCAAAATTGGTTCGATTTGTCAAAAGCATGAAAAATAGCTGAAATAATCTCCATTTTTTGGTAAAATAGAAAAGATAAAAATACACAAACCCCAGTTCATATATGTAAGGCAAATATAACTAGGATTTAAAAAGTTTACAGAGGACGGTCTATAATGTCAGATAGAAAAAACATGAAACTTTTCGCACTCAACTCTAACCAAGAGATTGCACAGAAAATTGCTCAAGCTGTTGGTGTACCGCTTGGAAAACTATCATCACGTCAATTTTCAGACGGAGAAATCCAAGTGAATATCGAAGAAAGTGTCCGTGGTTATGATGTTTACATCATCCAGTCTACAAGTTTCCCTGTTAACAACCACCTAATGGAATTGTTGATCATGGTTGACGCTTGTGTTCGCGCAAGTGCCCACAGTATCAACGTTGTCCTTCCATATTTTGGCTATGCACGTCAAGACCGCATTGCTTCACCACGTGAGCCACTTACAGCTAAACTGGTTGCTAATATGCTGGTTAAGGCTGGAGTTGATCGTGTCCTTACCCTTGATTTGCATGCTGTTCAGGTGCAAGGATTCTTTGATATTCCTGTTGACAACCTCTATACAGTTCCTCTATTTGCAAAACATTACTGCGATAAGGGGCTCCTTGGGTCAGATGTTGTCGTTGTTAGCCCTAAAAATTCAGGTGTAAAACGTGCTCGTAGCCTGGCTGAATATCTTGATGCTCCTATCGCCATTATCGATTACCCTCAAGACGATGCAACTCGTAACGAAGGTTATATTATTGGTGATGTTGAAGGTAAGAAAGCCATCTTGATTGATGATATTCTTAATACCGGACGTACCTTCTCTGAAGCTGCTAAAATCGTTGAACGTGAAGGGGCTACAGAAATTTATGCTGTTTCCAGTCATGGTCTCTTCGTCGAAGGAGCTGCTGAACTTCTTGACAATACTAAGATTAAAGAAATTCTTGTGACCGATTCAGTAGCAACAAAAGAAAAAACTCCTAAAAACGTATGCTACATCACTGCTAGTGAGTTAATTGGTGATGCCATCGTCCGTATCCACGAAAGAAAACCAGTCAGCCCACTCTTTGCCTACAACAAAAAGAAATAAGGTGATTCTTTGATTTATTTGGACAATGCTGCAACGACTCCCATGTCAGCAGTTGCTATTTCAGCTATGACCAAGGTTATGCAAGAAACCCATGGCAATCCATCTAGTATCCATGGTCATGGTCGTCAAGCTGGCAAACTCTTGAGAGAAGCCCGTCAGGAACTAGCCCAGTCACTGGGAACAAAACCTCAACATATCTTTTTCACTTCTGGTGGGACTGAAGGCAATAATACTGCCATCATTGGCTACTGTCTTCGTCACCAAGAGCAAGGAAAACATATCATCACAACGGCCATTGAGCACCATGCTGTCCTTGAAACGATTGATTACTTGGTTCAACACTTCGGTTTTGAAGTAACCATTATCCAACCAGAAAATCAAGAAATCACAGCCCAGCAAATTCAAAAGGCTTTGCGTGACGATACGATTTTGGTTTCTACCATGTTTGCTAATAATGAGACAGGGAAACCTATTGCCCATTGCTGAAATTGGCCAAATACTCAAGCAACACCCTGCTGCCTATCATGTCGATGCAGTTCAAGCTATTGGCAAAATCCCAATTCACCCAGATGAATTGGGCATTGATTTTCTCACCGCTTCTGCCCATAAATTCCATGGTCCTAAGGGAATCGGTTTTCTCTACGCTTCTAGCATGGACTTTGATTCCTATCTCCATGGTGGAGACCAAGAACAGAAGAAACGTGCAGGAACTGAAAATCTGGCTGCCATCGTAGGCATGGTTGCAGCTCTAAAAGAGGACCTAGAAAAACAAGAAGAACATTTTCAACATGTGCAAAATCTAGAGACTGCCTTTCTTGCAGAGCTAGAGGACATTCAATATTACTTGAATAGAGGCGAACACCATCTCCCTTATATTCTCAATATTGGATTTCCTGGCCAGAAAAACGACCTCTTGCTCCTTCGGCTAGATTTAGCTGGAATTTCAATCTCTACTGGCTCAGCTTGTACAGCAGGCATTGTCCAATCCAGCCATGTTCTTGAAGCCATGTACGGGGCAAATTCAGACCGCTTGAAGGAATCCGTTCGCATCAGTCTCTCACCACAAAATACTGTTGAAGACCTACAAACCCTCGCAAAAACCTTAAAAGAAATTATCGGAGGTTAGCCATATGGCATTTGAAAAAACCATTCAGTTAAAAAATTGTCGTTACGACTACACTCTTAGCCCTTCTGTTAAAAAATTCACCCTTAAGGACAACACCTTTTTTGAGACTAAGGTTGGTAACTATGAATTGACTCGCCTTTTGGAAAAAGTTCCGAACAGTGGTGAAGGCTTCCAACTCAAAATCATCATTAACAAGGAACTTACAGGGGTTAAAATCAATATCACTGACAAGTTTGGGCTACGTCTAGTTGATATTTTCAAATCAGAAGACCACCACATTCATCAGGAAAAATTCTACTTCCTCATGGATAGTTTGGTAGAACGTGGTGTCTTTACAAAATCAGAAAGATAGAGCCAAAATGTTTGAATTGACCTATAAGGATAACTATCATGTAGAGCGGACTCTCAAGTATGAGGATTATGAAGCTCTCATGTTAGCTCTGTCAGGATGTGTGACCCTACCAGATACACTTTATGTGACTTCTCTGACTTTTAATGCCCAGAAAGTTTATCAGGGTCTGGTCGGAGACCTCTACCGTTTTCTATCACATGCAGATTTTTTACATCAAAACTAAGATTTTTCTTAGTTTTTTCTTGTTTTTGTTGATTTTTTCACAATGTTTCTATAAAATAGAAGAATAGAAAGGTTGTGATTTTGTGAAAGATAAACAGTCTGCTATTCCAAAAGCTACAGCGAAAAGACTCTCTCTCTACTATCGAATTTTTAAGAGATTTCATGCAGAAAAGATTGAACGTGCCAACTCTAAGCAAATTGCAGAGGCCATTGGGATTGACTCAGCGACCGTACGTCGTGATTTTTCCTATTTTGGTGAACTTGGTCGTCGTGGTTTTGGCTATGATGTCAAAAAACTGATGACGTTTTTTGCCGATTTGCTCAATGATAACTCTATTACCAATGTCATGCTGGTTGGTATTGGAAATATGGGCCATGCCCTTCTCCACTACCGCTTCCACGAGCGTAACAAGATGAAAATTATCATGGCCTTTGACCTTGATGACCATCCTGAAGTCGGTACCCAAACTCCTGACGGAATTCCCATTTACGGGATTTCTCAAATCAAGGATAAAATCAAGGATGCTGATGTGAAGACTGCTATCCTGACCGTTCCCAGCGTTAAGTCACAAGAGGTTGCTAATCTTTTGGTTGATGCTGGAGTGAAAGGAATTCTTAGTTTTTCACCAGTCCATCTGCATTTACCAAAAGATGTGGTCGTTCAGTACGTAGATTTGACAAGTGAACTCCAAACCCTCCTCTATTTCATGCGAAAAGAGGATTAGAAAGCGAAAATCATTTATGAAAAAACCAGTTATTGGGATTACAGGAAACGAAAAAACTCATCCAGATGATGACATCATGATGAGCTACGCAGCAAAAGGCTTTGTTGAAGGCGTTAAAGACGCTGGAGGGATTCCCATCATCCTACCGATTGGTAATCAAGAAATGGCCTGCTACTATATCAGTATGATTGACAAGCTCATCTTGACAGGTGGGCAAAATGTTGATCCAAAATTCTATGGCGAACCAAAAACCATTGATAGCGATGACTACCACCTTCAAAGAGATATCTTCGAACTAGCCCTCATCAAGGAAGCTATTAACCAGAAAAAGCCTATTTTCTCTGTCTGTCGCGGGACACAACTCTTTAACGTTGCCATGGGTGGAACTTTGTATCAAGATATCGAAGATCACTGGCAGGATTGTTCTGCCGAATACACAACTCAACGCTTGGTAACAGAACCTGATACTGTTCTTCGAGAAATCTATGGAGAAATCTCCCATATCAACTCCTTCCACCATCAGAGTATTAAGGATTTAGCACCTAACTTAAAGATTGCAGCTCATGATCCTAAGGATGGTATCATTGAAGCTGTCATGAGTACGGATGATGTCGCCTTTCTCGGTGTCCAATGGCATCCAGAATTTCTATTTGAAAATCGTCCAAAAGATAAAAATCTCTTTGACTATGTTGTTAATGAACTTTAGATTAAATCTGTTTTTTCACGGTAACTAAGTAACTAGAATGTGAGACAATCAAATGGTCCAAGAGGACAATCCCCATCAGTTCACAGGCTTCTTTGACTAGTTTAGTGACATGATCATCATTTCGGCTAGGGGCTACCGCTCCCGAAGGATGATTGTGAACCAAGATAAGAGAAGTCGCCATATGCTTGATAGCATAGTGAAGAATCTCTCGCGGCTCAGCGATACTGCGAGTGGCTGAACCTATAAAAATGGTCTGTTGATGGATGATTTGATTTTGAGTATTGAGATAGAGCGCCACCAGGTGCTCTTGTTTTTTTTCCCCCAATTCCTGTTGCATCTTCTTGGCCAACTTTTGACTGCTGAGAATACTTTCCATCTCAATGGTCTCATGCTTGTGAATACGATGCCCCAGTTCAATCATAGCTTGTAATTCTATGGCCTTAACACGTCCAATACCTGACAGACTCTGCAATTCCTGCAGGGTCATTTTTTTCAAATCCGTTAGACTTGAAAGATTGCTCAAGACTTTCTGGGCAATTTCAAAAACGCTAGCCTGACGTGTTCCTGTCCTGAGTAAAATAGCGAGCAACTCTTGATTACTGAGCGCTTCTACTCCTTCCTTTGCCAATCTTTCTCTTGGTAACAATGAATCTTCTTGGAATGAAATACTGTACATAAAAATCCTCCTCACTTTATTATTCGTGAGAAGGATGAAAAATTAGATTTTTTTCTCAATTGGAGCCACACTGGCTAAAAGTTTTTTCAAACCTACTTCTGGGAAATTGATTTTCAATTCCTGCGTAGCACCGCTACCTGAAACTTCCAGAACAGTTCCCTCTCCCCATTTCTTGTGGAGAGCAATGTCACCAATGGACCAATTTGCCTCACTAGACACGGATTTTGCGCCAGCTGTAAATTGACCAAATGGGAGATCGCTTGACTGGATAGTTTTTGGAGCAGCACTGCGTTTACGGTCTTGGAGGGCCTGAGCCAAACTCATACCTTGACCGAAGGCAAGGCCGCCACTACTATATGATGCTTTAAAGCTTGTATTTGCTGGACGGGCCAATCCTTGATACTCAAGCAAGTCTGAACTGATTTCGTTAATAAAACGAGTCGGACGGTTGTAGTTGGTACGACCGAAAAGCAGGCGCGAGTTGGCATTGGTCAGATAGAGAATTTTCTCTGCACGCGTAATTCCTACATAGGCCAGACGGCGTTCTTCTTCTAGTTCATCTTGATCTTCAGCCGCACGGCTAAGCGGGAAGACATTTTCTTCCATCCCAATCAAAAATACAACTGGAAACTCAAGGCCTTTGGCAGCATGCAGGGTCATCAAGGTCACTTCTGATGTCTCCTGACTACCTGAATCTGTATCAGCAATCAAGGCCAAGTCATTTAAGAAACGACTCAGTTTATCCAGACCAGTTTCCTCTTCTGGACCATCAGATGTATCATCAAAGTTTTTCGTTACAGAAAGGAACTCTTCGATATTTTCAACCCGAGCCTTACTTTCCAGAGTTGCTTGGGCATTAAGAATATCGACATAACCTGTTTTTTCTAGTACGGACTCAACCAACTCAGTAATGCTTAACTGGTCCAGCTGCTCTCGTAAATCTAGAATCATATTGGCGAAATCCCAGATAGACTGAGCTGCCTTACCCTTGATACCAGATAACATAATATTAGCAGAAGCATCCAGCATAGACATATTTTGCAAATTTGCAAAGTCACGGATTTTCTCAACTGTACCTGGCCCAATTCCACGTTTAGGCTCGTTGATAATACGCTCAAAACTGATATTGTCACTCAAATTGGCAATGAGGTTGAGGTAAGCGATAATATCTCGGATTTCCTTACGGCTGTAGAACTTGGTTCCGCCAACCATGGTATAAGGAATATTTGACTTGAGCAAGGCTTCCTCAATAGTACGGGACTGCGCATTAGTACGATAAAGAACTGCAAATCCTTGTGAAGGAAGTTTTGACTCCGACCAAGTTCATCGATAGTTCTGGCTACAAATACAGCCTCATCTAACTCATCATTGGCACGATAGTAAACGATTTGCTCTCCATCCGCATTTTGGGTCCAGAGATTCTTAGGACGGCGGTTTTTATTGTTTTTAATGACCTCGTTGGCCGCTTGGAGAATGGTTTTAGTTGAGCGGTAATTCTCCTCCAACAAAACAACCTTGGCTTGGGGATAATCCTTTTCAAAGTCCAAGATATTCTGCATATCAGCACCACGCCAGCCGTAAATAGACTGGTCCGCATCCCCAACCACACAAATATTTTTAAAGCGTGAAGCCAAGAGTTTGACCAATTGGTACTGAGCGTGGTTGGTATCTTGGTACTCATCAACATGGATGTACTGAAATTTCTGCTGGTAGTAGGTCAAGACATCAGGATTTTGATCAAAGAGACGCAAGGTCAGCATAATCAAATCATCAAAGTCAACCGACTCCGACTGACGCAATTCTTTTTGGTAAGCAGTGTAACACTGGGCCACGATTTGCGTATACATATCGCCAGCTTGGGCAGCATAAGCCACATCATCAATCAAATCATTCTTAGCATTGGAAATGGTACCCAAAATACTTCGTTCATTCCATTTTTTAGGATCCAAGTTCAACTGCTTGAGAATGCGTTTCATAAGAGTTCGCTGTTCCCCTGGATCAACAATAGTAAAATTGCGGTTGTAGCCAATATGGTCCGCATCACGACGCAAAATACGAACACACATGGAGTGGAAGGTCGCAATCAAACAGTCCTGAGTGGCAGGATTGAGGCTATAAGCACGCTCTTTCATCTCACGCGCAGCCTTATTGGTAAAGGTAATGGCCAAGATATTCCAAGGATTGACCATCTTTTCATCAATCAAATAAGCTATACGGTGGGTTAAAACACGGGTCTTCCCAGAACCAGCCCCCGCCATGATCAACAAGGGTCCCTCTGTCGTTTGTACCGCCTCAGCCTGACGGTCATTCATTCCATTTAATAATGCGTTCATATTCTCTTCCTTACTCTTGAAGTCAATATTTCTATTATATCAGAATTCAAGGAAAATATCTTTACCTAGACTGATTACGTGTGGAAGGTAACTCCTTATATCTAGATAAAAAATGAGCTTGGATAGTATTTCCAAACTCATTTTTTACTCAATGAAAATCGAAGTGCAAACTAGGAAGCTAGCCACAGGCTGTACTTGAGTACGGCAAGGTGAAGCTGACGTGGTTTGAAGAGATTTTCGAAGAGTATGAAGTCAATTTCAATATACTAGAACAAACCTAGAACGGTTCCATCGCTTTCAACATCCATGTTGAGGGCTGCTGGTCGTTTTGGAAGGCCTGGCATGGTCATGACATCACCAGTTAAGGCAACGATGAAGCCTGCACCTAATTTTGGTACCAATTCACGAATGGTAATTTCAAAGTTTTCAGGTGCTCCAAGTACATTTGGATTGTCAGAGAAACTGTACTGGGTCTTAGCCATACAGATTGGCAATTTGTCCCAACCGTTTTGAACGATTTGGGCGATTTGTGTTTGAGCTTTCTTCTCAAAGTTCACTTTGCTACCACGGTAGATTTCAGTAACAATCTTTTCAATCTTTTCTTGGACAGAAAGGTCATTATCATACAAACGTTTATAGTTAGATGGGTTTTCAGCGATAGTCTTGACAACCGTTTCAGCAAGAGCTACTCCACCTTCTGCACCATCAGCCCAGACACTTGCCAACTCAACTGGTACATCGATTGAGGCACAAAGTTCTTTTAAGGCTGCAATTTCAGCTTCTGTATCAGAAACAAATTCATTGATTGCTACAACTGCAGGTACTCCAAATTTACGGATATTTTCAACGTGGCGTTTCAAGTTAGAAAAACCTGCACGCACTGCTTCTACATTTTCCTCTGTAAGAGTGTCTTTAGCCACGCCACCATTCATCTTAAGGGCACGAAGGGTTGCAACAATAACTACTGCATCTGGAGATGTTGGCAAGTTTGGTGTCTTAATATCAAGGAATTTCTCGGCACCAAGGTCTGCACCAAAACCAGCTTCAGTAACTGTGTAATCAGCCAAGTGAAGGGCTGTAGTCGTTGCCAAGACAGAGTTACATCCGTGAGCAATATTAGCAAATGGACCACCGTGTACAAAGGCAGGTGTTCCGTAAATTGTCTGAACCAGGTTCGGCTTAATCGCATCCTTCAAATCAAAGCCAAGGCACCTTCAACCTGCAAATCACCTACAGAAACTGGTGTACGGTCGTAACGATAACCAATAACGATATTAGCCAAACGGCGTTTCAAATCTTCAATATCAGTCGCCAAGCAAAGAATTGCCATGATTTCTGAAGCAACGGTAATGTCAAAGCCATCCTCACGTGGAATACCATTTAGAGGACCACCAAGTCCAACGGTCACATGACGAAGGGCGCGGTCATTCAAGTCCACAACACGTTTCCAGAGGATACGACGTTGGTCAATTCCAAGCTCATTCCCTTGGTGCAAGTGGTTGTCAATCAAGGCTGAAAGCGCATTGTTGGCAGTTGTAATGGCATGCATGTCACCAGTAAAGTGGAGGTTGATATCTTCCATTGGCAGAACTTGGGCAAAACCACCACCAGCTGCTCCACCCTTAATCCCCATTACTGGACCAAGAGATGGTTCGCGGATAGCGATCATGGTTTTCTTTCCAATTCTATTCAAGGCATCTGCAAGACCAATGGTAATAGTTGATTTTCCTTCACCTGCAGGCGTTGGGTTGATAGCAGTAACCAAAATCAATTTTCCAACTGGATTGCTCTCAACTGCGCGAATTTTATCAAAGCTGAGCTTAGCCTTGTACTTTCCGTACAACTCCAAATCGTCGTAAGAAATACCAAGTTTCTCTACAACATCAACAATTGGCTTCAATTCAATACTCTGTGCAATTTCAATATCTGTTTTCATTCAAAACTCCTCTAACCTCTTATATGATAATTCATTATAACACAAAACAAGATTTTTAACATCCTAAAACTCTCTAAACGTTCGTAAATATCCCTATTTTTAAGGTTTTTAGAGTTCTTTCTTAAATTTTATATGGCTTTATAGTTTGAAACTATAGTAAATCTTCGTTTTTACCAAAAATTTATCGCTTTCATTTTACTTACCGTTTATTTTTGTGTACAATAGTGCTATGAAAATTTTAGTTACATCGGGCGGTACCAGTGAAGCTATCGATAGCGTCCGCTCTATCACTAACCATTCTACAGGTCGTCTGGGCAAAATCATCACAGAAACTTTGCTTTCTGCAGGACATGAAGTTTGTTTGATAACAACAAAACGAGCCGTGAAGCCAGAAGCCCATCCCAACCTAAGCATTCGAGAAATTAACAATACAAACGACCTTCTCCTTGAAATGCAAGAACGTGTCAAGGATTATCAAGTCTTGATTCACTCAATGGCGGTGTCCGACTACACTCCTGTTTATATGACAGGGCTGGAGAAGGTCCAAGCTAGCTCCAATCTAGAAGAATTTTTAAGCAAGCAGAATCATCAAGCTAAGTTTTCTTCAACTGATGAGGTTCAGGTTTTGTTCCTTAAAAAGACACCCAAAATCATCTCCCTAGTCAAGGAATGGAATCCTGCTATTCATCTGATTGGCTTCAAACTGCTGGTTGATGTTACCGAAGACCATCTGGTTGACATTGCTAGAAAAAGTCTTATTAAGAACCAAGCAGACTTGATTATTGCGAATGACCTGACTCAAATTTCAGCAAACCAGCATCGTGCTATCTTTGTTGAGAAAAATGAGCTTCAAACAGTCCAGACTAAAGAAGAAATTGCAAAACTCCTCCTTGAAAAAATTCAAGCCTATCACTCGTAGAAAGGAAAGCTATGGCACATATTCTCTTGGCTGTGACAGGCTCAATCGCCTCTTACAAGTCGGCTGATTTAGTCAGTTCCCTAAAAAAACAAGGGCATCAAGTCACTGTCTTAATGACTCAGGCTGCTACAGAGTTTATCCAACCTTTGACACTACAGGTACTCTCACAGAATCCTGTCCACCTGGATGTCATGAAGGAACCCTATCCCGATCAAGTCAATCATATCGAACTGGGAAAAAAAGCAGATTTATTTATCGTGTCCCCTGCTACTGCTAACACTATTGCAAAACTAGCCCACGGCTTTGCGGACAACATGGTGACCAGTACGGCTCTAGCCCTGCCAAGTCATATTCCCAAACTCATCGCACCAGCTATGAATACAAAAATGTATGACCATCCAGCAACTCAGGCTAATCTTAAAACATTAGAAGCCTACGGCTATCAGCTGATCGCTCCAAAGGAATCCCTACTAGCTTGTGGCGACCATGGACGAGGAGCTTTAGCCGACCTCCCAATTATTTTAGAAAGAATAAAGGAAACTCTCGATGAAAAAACGCTCTAATATTGCACCTATTGCTATCTTTTTTGCAACCATGCTCGTGATACACTTTCTGAGCTCACTTATCTTTAACCTTTTTCCATTCCCAATCAAACCGACCATTGTTCATATTCCTGTCATTATTGCCAGCATTATCTACGGTCCACGCGTTGGTGTTACACTTGGATTTTTGATGGGGCTACTTAGCTTAACTGTTAACACGATTACCATTCTACCGACAAGTTACCTCTTCTCCCCATTTGTACCAAACGGAAACATCTACTCAGCTATCATTGCCATCGTCCCACGTATTTTGATTGGTTTAACTCCGTATCTAGTCTATAAACTGATGAAAAATAAAACTGGTCTGATTTTAGCTGGAGCCCTTGGTTCCTTGACAAATACTGTCTTTGTACTTGGTGGAATTTTCTACCTTTTTGGAAATGTCTTTGATGGTAATATCCAAAAACTCCTAGCAACTGTTATCTCAACAAATTCGATTGCTGAATTAGTTATTTCCTCAGTTCTAACCTTAGCCATTGTTCCAAGACTACAAACTTTAAAGAAATAAAAACAATCTCCGCTTTCAAACATGAAGGTGGAGATTTTGCTCTATATCGTTACTATTATTAGTGAAATCTTTACCAATATTTAATTTAAAATGGCCTATAAACTTAAGTAAATCCTTGCTTTATTATCTTGTTTATTGTACTATACTAGTGTATATACAGACAAAAAGGAGATTCTTATGAATACACGGAAAAAGACACAGTTTATGACAATGACTGCCCTCTTAACGGCTATTGCGATTTTGATTCCAATTGTTATGCCTTTCAAGATTGTCATTCCACCTGCTTCCTATACTTTAGGAAGCCACATCGCTATTTTTATTGCCATTTTCTTATCGCCCTTGATGGCTGTTTTTGTCATCCTAGCCTCTAGTTTTGGATTTTTGATGGCTGGCTATCCCATGGTTATCGTATTTCGAGCTTTTTCCCATATCTTTTTTGGGACTTTGGGAGCTCTTTACTTACAAAAATTCCCCGATACCCTAGATAAACCAAAAGCTTCCTGGATTTTCAACTTTGTTTTAGCTGTCGTTCATGCCCTTGCTGAAGTATTAGCCTGTGTCGTTTTTTATGCAACTTCCGGTACCAATGTAGAAAATATGTTTTATGTTCTCTTCGTGCTAGTTGGATTTGGCACAATTATCCATAGTATGGTAGACTATACATTAGCACTAGCTGTCTATAAAGTGCTTCGAAAACGCCGTTAAAAGGAAAAGCTATGACAAAAGATCGCAAACAAGCCCTGCTCCAACTCTTGAAAGAAGCTCCTAAAGCCCTCAATGGTCAAAGTTTGGCTGAACATTTTCATGTCACACGTCAGGTCATTGTACAGGACATTGCAATTTTGAGAGCCGATGGCGCTCCTATCCTATCCACCAATCGTGGCTACATCTATAAGCAAATTGAAACCAATCCTTATGTTCACAAACTGTTCAAAGTGAAACATGAAGTTGAAGAAATCGGTCAAGAACTCCTTGCTATCGTAGATAATGGAGGGCGTGTTCAAAATACTTTGATTGACCATCCCGTTTATGGAGAAATTGAAACCTTGCTTAAACTGTCTTGTCGCAGAGATGTGCAACATTTTCTAGAACAAGTCGAGCATTCTGATTTTAGACCTTTATCTGAATTAACAGATGGTGTCCATTACCACCTAGTCGAAGCCGAAACACAACAAGACCTCCACTATATCGAGAAGGCCTTGGATCAGCTAGGTTATTTAGTAAAGGATTAGAAAATTTTCTTTTCCCAATCGTCTTCTGTACGGCGAGGGTAGAAAAATTCAGATTTGTCCGAAGCTTCCATCATCTCCATCAAGGGTAACATATCATAGGCCAGATCCAAGTTTGGAATCTGGTCTTTTTTCACCCAAGAAACTTCTTCAAATCCAAAAAGTTGAGACCTTTTTATATAGAAGCAGCTGTAGCATGCTCTAAAGACTATCCGCTTGATTTTATTTCGAAAAGTTTCTCCTTAATTTTTCACACTTTCGTTCCCTTAACTTTCTTTTCGAGCGATAAACATACCATATTCTTTAGGAATGATCAACATACCATTATTAAACTCACTTTCCAATCTTTTACGAATGACTTTTTCTTCTAGCGAACCTATTTCTGAAATCCCTTTAAAGGATTGGATGTATCTAACTAGGTCATCTATACAAGTTATCTGTAACTCATCATCATAGAGTAATGTTTCGACAGAGTTAAAATACCTACTCAGGTACCTTTTGCCATTTTGTAAAGTAAACGTTTTATTTTCCAAATCTTGATTAACATCATCTTTAAATAAACTTGACAAATAATCTACAACTCCATTTTCACCAAATGTAGCACAGTAAAAAATTCCTCCTGTTTTTAAGACTCTATTCACCTCAGAAAGAGCTTTAGGAATATCATTGACATGATGTAGAAGCATATTAGCAATAACAATATCAAACGTTTCATCCTCAAAAGAAATCTTTTGAATATCCATTATTTCATAGTTAACATTGTCTCTATTTCCAATCACTGACCTCGTTGTTCTCACCATATCTTTAGAAAAATCTGTAATAACCAACTGCTTCATTTTATCTATAGAATCACTATTACTTTTCCACAGTTCTCCTGTACCACATCCCAATTCTAGAACCTTTACTTCATTAGTGATTTGGTAGTTGGAAAAATATCCAATTGTTAAATCCTAATTTATTTTTGAATAGTTCTTATGCAATTCTACTCGAATATCAAGATTATCATGACTTTTATATTGTTCAATTACTTTATCATCCATTTTCTGATACTTCCTTTCATATTTTAAGATTATACCATAAAAACAAAACACTCTCCGATTTCAACATTGAAGGTGGAGATTGTTCAAAAATATAGATCGAAAAAGAATAATAAGAAATTTAGAGATATTCAGTTGACTTACACCACCATACTTAGCCTATATTTCAGTACCTTACTTTAAAAGATAACACCTATCGACTAATCATAGAACTAAAAAGTTTCTTTCTCCCAGCCATCATCTGTACGGTGGCGGTAGAAAAATTCAGATTTGTCAGGAGCTTCCATCATCTCCATCAAGGGTAACATATCATAGGCCAGATCCAAGTTTGGAATCTGGTCTTTTTCACCAAGAAACTTCTCCTTCATCTGAAGAGCGAAGGCTACCAGAGAACTCAGTCGCCTTGTAACAAATGACAATATAGCGCCCACCTGTATCCAGAGGCCAATTTTTAATGCCGACAAGTTGAGGATTTTGGATAGTCAACCCTGTTTCTTCATAGATTTCACGAATGACAGACTCCGCAAAAGCCTCACCATTTTCAACATGACCTCCAGGAAAGGCATAACCAGACCAGCGATTAGTTTCAGGAGAGCGATACTGCATAACCACGCGCTGGGTTTCAAGATCTTCAATCAGACAAATGTTTGTTAAAATCGTTAATTGGGAACGGGACATAAATTTACTCGCTTTCTAAGTTATTAAAACATATCTTCGTTATATTTTACTTCGGACTTCATGATAAAGGGATTGAGCAATTCATTTTAATCTCACTAAATTCTCTAAAACACCTTCTGCTTTAAGTTATCATCAACTCAACGATAAGGAATTTTCGAACTTTCTATCTCTATATCAGGATTAGCAAGTTTGAGATAAGGAGCAATATAATCTGCATCCGTAACCTTTGGTCCTAGAATAACTTTTGAGTATTTCAAAGGAAGTAAATTGATGTATACAAATAAATCATATCTGCCATTGTCTTTCGAACTTAATACAATATACTTTCTAAAATCTTTATAGTTAACTTTATCAAAAACTTCTAACCCAATTTCTTCTTTCTTAAAGTACTTCTCATTTGATGAATCATTAGCATCTCTTTTAATAATATTTTTGTATAGCTGTATCATCTAAATTAATTAAAATGCGATACTCTATTTCATACTCATAGTCTTTAACTTTGAAAAGGTAGAAATCTTCTTCAATTTCTCAGCAAAACTTATCAATTCTTTTTCAGCTTCCAGCTCTTGCAATTTTTCAAATAGCTGTTTTAAATTATCAAGAGATTTACCAACATCTGTTTCTTCTTTATTCTCGGACATTAAATCTAAATAATGAACTTTAACAAACTCTATCGATTTATGAGCAACTATATCTTCAAGATAAGACAGATCATATTCAAGAAATGCTCCCTGAGATGAATCAGCATATTCCTTCCACATAGGTAAACTATCAGATACCGTGGTTAGAGAAGATATAAAAACATTGGAAGTTTGATATTGTTTGAAAAAAACGTATTATCTATACCCAAATAATCATATATTACTCTTCCTTCCATCGGGTCATTTAACTGTTTTAGATTAGTCAGTCGTAAAAAAATGGAGGTTGAGTTTCAGAATTGTTTTTCATTTTTTTCCAGTCTGCTTTTTATAAGAAAATTTGTTAAAGTATCAATCTTAGTATAATGTCCAAAAAGAACCTATTTTTCAACTCTTCAGCGTCAACAGTTAATTTAGAACGTATATAGGAGATAACATTATCTGCTTGTTTTAAAAGTTGCTTTAGCATCTAACGAGGAGATTGATTCTGAATAACTTTTCTCATTCGAGTAAGCATTATCATACTTCTCAATTAACTTAGTGCTTGATCTCGAATTATATCAGAATTATTTTCTTCTGCTATCTTTCGAACAACATCAATCGAATCATTAATTACAACATCAAAGTGTCTTGACACAAAATCTAGATAGTCATCAATATCTTCAGCTTGTGGATTATCAATAAAATATTTATTTATTATCTTTAAGTGCTCAAATTGAAAAATTGAAACAAGCTCATCTAATCTAAAAATACCAATATCTAGTATAATTAAAAATCAATATTTTCAAAATCAATATTTTTCAAAATCAATATTTTCAAATATAAAGTTGATGAACGGTTCTAATTCACTTTTAAAATAGTTCCTTCTTTCTTCTGGTAAACTTTTCTGTCTAAATAGTGGAACAAAAAACTGAAAGCAAATCCGAATAAATCATTTTACTATTCTCTAGATTATCTTTTAATACTAAATCAATAATTTTAAAGAAATAACTCTCATTTTTCAAACAATATAGAATATTCTTCATATTCTTTTTGGTTCAAATAAATAATAATAAAGAGAATCTAAATACCTAAAAGCATACACTCCAACTATATACTTGTGAATTATTTGATAGTATTTTATTTATGGACTCTAAAAATCTTTTTGGATAATTTTATCAATCTTCTCTTCAAAATCACTAAAAATATAAAGAACAAGTTCAACACATTTCAATTGTTCTTCTTCAGATAATTTTAAATATTGATTTATAAAAATTTTTCAAGTTCGGATTTCAGTTTTTCTTCATTCAAGGAATCAAAATGATCTTCTAATTCAGATTTACTAAATTTACCTGTAAAATAATTTAACTTTTTCCATTTTTGTCTCCTTCCAAAACCTACCCCAACGCCTTGACTTCCAACATCATATCACGAATCTGTGCTGCTAGTTCAAAGTCAAGCACTTCAACGGCTTCTTGCATTTGTTTTTCTAGTTTCTTGACGAGTTCTTTCCGCTCTTGTTTGTTGAGGCTATTGATATCGACTTCCTTGTCCTCTTCCTTGGCAACTGCCTTGGTTACAGCAATCAAATCACGAATTTCTTTCTTAATGGTTTGTGGAACGATACCATGTTCTTCATTATAAGCCATCTGAATTTTGCGACGACGGGCCGTTTCATCAATAGCACGTTGCATAGACTGAGTAACGGTGTCCGCATACATGATAACATGCCCTTCGCTGTTACGAGCAGCACGTCCAATAGTCTGGATAAGGCCACGTTCGTTACGAAGGAAACCTTCCTTGTCAGCATCAAGTATCGCAACTAAGCTAACTTCTGGAACATCAATCCCTTCACGGAGGAGGTTGATTCCAACCAAGACATCAAAGACACCCAAACGCAGATCTCGGATAATCTCTGTCCGCTCTAAAGTCTTGATATCCGAGTGCATGTACTTAACCTTGATACCCATTTCTTTGAAGTAGTCGGTTAAGTCCTCTGCCATCTTCTTGGTTAAGGTTGTGATAAAGGTACGCTCATTCTTCTCAACACGGGCATTAATTTCACCTAAGAGATCATCAATCTGTCCCATAGTCGGACGGACTTCCACCTCTGGATCCAAGAGTCCCGTTGGACGAATGATTGCTCAATCACTGTCTCAGTCTGTTCATTTTCATAATCACCTGGTGTCGCTGAAACGTAAACAATCTGATGTACATGACTTTCAAACTCCTCCCGACGGAGAGGACGATTGTCCAGAGCAGACGGCAAACGGAAACCATAATTAACCAGCATTTCCTTACGAGAGCGGTCTCCATTGTACATTCCCTTGATTTGTCCCATAGTCATATGACTCTCGTCAATCATAATTAAGAAATCATCTGGAAAGAAGTCGAGAAGCGTATAAGGTGGCTCACCTTCGCTACGTCCATCCATGTGGCGTGAATAGTTTTCAACCCCGTTGGTATAGCCCATCTCACGCAGCATTTCAATATCATACTCTGTCCGCTGTTTCAAACGTTGGGCTTCAAGCAATTTACCTTCCTTCTCAAAGATAGCTAGTTGCTCCTCCAACTCGGCTTGAATCTTTGCAATGGCAACTTCCATGTGGTCGTCATTGGTCACAAAGTGAGTCGCAGGGAAAATTGCCAAATGATCCACTTCTCCCAACACCTGACCTGTCAGAGCCTCAACCTCACGGATACGGTCAATTTCGTCTCCAAAGAATTCTACTCGAAAGGCGTGTTCATCACGGGAGGCTGGGAAAATTTCCACTACATCCCCACGCACACGAAATCTTCCCCGTTGGAAATCAATATCATTTCGCTCAAACTGAATATCGACCAAGTCATTCAAGAGTTTATCACGAGAAATTTCAAGACCTGGACGTAGACTCACGACACTATCAGCGTATTCCTTGGGCGAACCCAAACCATAGATACAAGAGACTGAGGCCACGACAATAACATCATTACGCTCCAGAAGAGCCGAAGTCGCTGAGTGACGAAGCTTGTCAATCTCGTCATTGACAGAACTATCCTTCTCAATATAGGTATCGCTAGAAGGTACATAGGCTTCTGGCTGGTAATAGTCATAGTAGGATACGAAGTACTCAACAGCATTTTCAGGGAAAAATTCTTTAAACTCCCCATAGAGCTGTCCTGCCAGAGTCTTATTGTGGGCGATGACCAGAGTTGGTTTATTGACTTTGGAAATAACCTGACTCATGGTATAGGTCTTCCCTGTTCCAGTCGCCCCCATCAGAATCTGAGCTTTTTCTCCACCCTCGATATTATCAACCAACTGCTCAATAGCTTGAGGTTGGTCTCCTGATGGTTGATATTTTGATACTAGTTTAAATTGATTATCTGTAATGCGATTGATCATAAGAATCCTCTTTCGATGTGCTATTCCTATTTTAGCATACTTGTAGCATTTTCACGAAGAAAAGGACAGACCGAAGTCACATCCTTTCATTTTCTTTCTTTAATTGATAAGCGAGATAGACAATCAGCAGTAGTAAGACCAGACTTGTCATGATAGATCCTTCTATCCCAAAAGAGCCACCTGATAGCCAGCCTTGATCGCCTTGTGGTAAAAAGGTCATTAGCGATGTTCCCGACGGTTGACCACTAACTAAAATCCCAAAGAGATTTCCCTGAGCAAAATTCCAAGCACCATGAATACCTGCAACACCCCAAACTGTATCGGTTTTGAAAAGGTAAAGAGCCATGGCAACTCCGAATAAAAAGAGATTGACTAAAGATAGAGGGGTTAGACCAGAATTGCCCATATGAAGCAGGGTAAAGAACAGGCTCGATATAATAACAGCAAGTTTTAGATTGGTTCTTGAGGCCAATTGAGGTAGGAGCCAAGTACGGGCTACCACTTCTTCTGTTGTCCCCTGTAAAATCCAAAATGGAATGGTAAAAATGACAAAGACAAGCGAGTAAGGATTCAAGTGAATAGACTCAAAACGATATTGCCCCACGGCCACTAAACCTAACAAAGTAAGAAGAAAAAGTGCCAGACCTAAGCCAAATCCTTTCAGAAGACTGCTGAGGAAATTTTCTCTATAAAATCCTAAAGTTCGAATAGGTCTTTTCTCAACTTTTCTAGTCCATCTGAACACAGTGTTGAGTATAAAACCAAAGGCCAGTAAATCTAAAATTAAATGAAAGTCACTTGTTTTATCCATCAAGCTCTGCTGCAAGGTCTGCAAGTAGGTTGCAAGATTTTGACCAGCCTCTCCAAAATTTCTAGCAAGTCCGATGAGAGCTAACAAACTAATACCATACAGAGTATAAGCCACAAACTCTCCTATGAAGACAAAAGCAAAGGCTAACAAGAGGCTTGTGTAAATGTTTAAACTCATTTTTGAAGCTTGGAAGTCTTTAAATATTCTTTTGTTCTTCATATCCCTGTCCTCTTTTCTTCTATATATACTATTATTATAGCACTTTTATAGTAGCAATTCAAGAAAAAGCAAAAAAACAATGTTATATTTTCTGACACAGAAATATAAAAATTTGCCTTTTTACTTTTTTCTGATATAATGGGAAAAATATTCGGAAAAGGAGACTAAAAAATGAAGAAAAAATTTCTAGCATTTTTGCTAATTTTATTCCCAATTTTCTCATTAGGTATTGCCAAAGCAGAGACGATTAAGATTGTGTCTGATACCGCCTATGCACCTTTTGAGTTTAAAGATTCAGATCAAACTTATAAAGGAATTGATGTTGACATTATTAACAAAGTCGCAGAAATTAAAGGGTGGAACATTCAGATGTCCTATCCTGGATTTGACGCAGCGGTAAATGCGGTTCAAGCTGGTCAAGCTGACGCTATCATGGCAGGGATGACAAAGACGAAAGAACGTGAAAAAGTTTTCACCATGTCTGATACTTACTATGATACAAAAGTTGTCATTGCTACTACAAAGGCACACAAGATTAGCAAGTACGACCAATTAACTGGCAAAACCGTTGGTGTTAAAAACGGAACTGCTGCTCAACGTTTTCTTGAAACAATCAAAGATAAATACAGCTTTACTATTAAAACATTTGACACTAGTGATTTGATGAACAACAGCTTGAGTGCTGGTGCCATCGATGCCATGATGGATGACAAACCTGTTATCGAGTATGCCATTAACCAAGGTCAAGACCTCCATATTGAAATGGACGGTGAAGCTGTAGGTAGCTTTGCTTTCGGTGTTAAAAAAGGTAGCAAATACGAGCACCTGGTTACTGAATTTAACCAAGCCTTGGCTGAAATGAAAAAAGATGGTAGTCTTGATAAAATCATCAAGAAATGGACTGCTTCATCATCTTCAGCAGTTCCAACTACAACTACTCTAGCAGGATTAAAAGCCATTCCTGTTAAAGCTAAATATATCATTGCTAGCGATTCTTCTTTTGCACCTTTTGTTTTCCAAAACTCAAGTAACCAATTTACTGGTATTGATATGGAATTGATTAAGGCAATTGCTAAAGACCAAGGTTTTGAAATTGAAATCATCAACCCTGGTTTCGATGCCGCTATCAGTGCTGTTCAAGCTGGACAAGCTGATGGTATCATTGCTGGTATGTCTGTCACTGATGCTCGTAAGGCAACTTTTGACTTCTCAGAATCATACTACACTGCCAATACTATCCTTGGTGTCAAAGAATCAAGCAATATTGCTTCTTATGAAGATTTGAAAGGGAAGACAGTTGGTGTTAAAAACGGAACTGCTTCTCAAACCTTCCTAACAGAAAATCAAGTAAATACGGTTACAAAATCAAAACCTTCGCTGATGGTTCTTCAATGTATGACAGTTTAAATACTGGTGCCATTGATGCCGTTATGGATGATGAACCTGTTCTCAAATATTCTATCAGCCAAGGACAAAAATTGAAAACTCCAATCGCTGGAACTCCAATCGGTGAAACAGCCTTTGCTGTTAAAAAAGGAGCAAATCCAGAATTGATTGAAATGTTCAATAACGGACTTGCAAACCTTAAAGCAAACGGAGAATTCCAAAAGATTCTTGATAAATACCTAGCTAGCGAATCTTCATCTGCATCAACAAGCACTGTTGATGAGACAACTATCTGGGGCTTGCTTCAAAACAACTATAAACAACTCCTTAGCGGGCTTGGTATCACTCTCGCTCTAGCTCTTATCTCATTTGCTATTGCTATTGTTATCGGAATTATCTTCGGTATGTTTAGCGTTAGCCCCTACAAATCTCTTCGTGTGATCTCTGAGATTTTCGTTGACGTTATCCGTGGTATTCCATTGATGATTCTTGCAGCCTTCATCTTATGGGGAATTCCAAACTTCATCGAGTCTATAACAGGCCAACAAAGTCCAATTAACGACTTCGTAGCTGGTACTATTGCCCTCTCACTCAATGCGGCTGCTTATATCGCTGAAATCGTTCGTGGTGGTATTCAGGCCGTTCCAGTTGGTCAAATGGAAGCCAGCCGAAGCTTGGGGATCTCTTATGGAAAAACCATGCGTAAGATTATCTTGCCACAAGCAACTAAATTGATGTTGCCAAACTTTGTTAACCAATTCGTTATCGCTCTTAAAGATACAACTATCGTATCTGCTATCGGTTTGGTTGAACTCTTCCAAACTGGTAAGATTATCATTGCCCGTAACTACCAAAGTTTCAAGATGTATGCAATCCTTGCTATCTTCTATCTTGTAATTATCACACTTTTGACTAGACTAGCGAAACGCTTAGAAAAGAGGATTCGTTAATGGCAAAATTAAAAATTGATGTAAATGATTTACACAAGCACTATGGAAAAAATGAGGTTTTAAAAGGAATTACGACCAAGTTCTATGAAGGAGATGTTGTTTGTATCATCGGTCCTTCAGGTTCTGGTAAATCGACCTTCCTTCGTAGCCTCAACCTTCTAGAAGAAGTTACTAGCGGTCACATCACTGTGAACGGTTATGACTTAACTGAAAAAACAACCAATGTTGACCACGTCCGTGAAAATATCGGCATGGTTTTCCAACACTTCAACCTCTTCCCTCATATGTCTGTATTGGACAACATCACCTTTGCCCCTATTGAGCACAAGTTGATGACTAAGGAAGAAGCTGAGAAATTGGGAATGGAGTTGCTTGACAAGGTTGGGCTAGCAGATAAAGCTAATGCCAACCCAGATAGCCTATCAGGTGGTCAAAACAACGTGTGGCCATCGCTCGTGGACTTGCAATGAATCCAGACATCATGCTCTTTGATGAACCAACTTCTGCCCTTGACCCTGAGATGGTCGGGGACGTACTAAACGTTATGAAGGAATTGGCTGAGCAAGGTATGACCATGATTATCGTAACCCATGAGATGGGATTTGCCCGTCAGGTTGCCAACCGCGTTATCTTTACTGCAGATGGTGAATTCCTTGAAGACGGAACACCAGATCAAATCTTTGACAACCCACAACACCCACGTCTGAAAGAGTTCTTGGACAAGGTCTTAAACGTTTAAACTTAAACTGTAAGGATTTCCTTGCAGTTTTTTTCTATCTCGTATTGGATTTTTGATTTTTCGGAAAAATTATGTTAGAATTAAATTTATGAAAATGAGGTTTCCTCATACCTAGCAAGACTAGGAATAAAAATAGAAATTAGGTAGCTAGATGTCATCTAAGGTTATTGTTACAATTTTCGGTGCGAGTGGAGACCTGGCTAAACGCAAGCTCTACCCTTCCCTTTTTAGACTATATAAATCCGGCAATCTTTCCGAGCACTTTGCAGTTATTGGAACTGCCCGTCGTCCTTGGAGCAAGGAATATTTTGAATCTGTTGTAGTCGAATCGATCCTTGATTTGGCAGATAGTACCGAACAGGCTCAGGAGTTCGCTAGTCACTTCTACTATCAAAGTCATGATGTCAACGATACAGAGCACTACATTGCTTTGCGTCAATTGCAGGCTGAACTAAATGACAAGTACCAAGCTGAACACAACAAGCTCTTCTTCTTGTCTATGGCACCTCAGTTCTTTGGAACTATCGCAAAGCACCTCAAATCGGAAAACATTGTAGATGGTAAAGGCTTTGAGCGCTTAATCGTTGAAAAACCATTTGGTACAGATTACGCAACTGCAAGCAAGTTGAATGACGAACTCCTAGCAACATTTGACGAAGAACAAATTTTCCGTATCGACCATTATCTTGGTAAGGAAATGATTCAAAGTATCTTTGCAGTTCGCTTTGCAAACTTGATTTTTGAAAACGTTTGGAACAAGGACTTTATCGACAACGTTCAAATTACCTTTGCGGAGCGCTTGGGTGTAGAAGAACGTGGTGGCTACTATGACCAATCTGGTGCCCTCCGCGACATGGTACAAAACCATACACTACAACTTCTTTCTCTCCTTGCTATGGACAAGCCAGCAAGCTTCACAAAAGATGAGATTCGTGCTGAAAAGATTAAGGTCTTTAAAAACCTCTATCATCCAACTGATGAAGAACTTAAAGAACACTTTATCCGTGGTCAATACCGTTCTGGTAAGATTGATGGCATGAAATATATCTCTTATCGTAGCGAGCCAAATGTAAATCCAGAATCAACAACTGAAACCTTTGCATCTGGTGCCTTCTTTGTTGATAGCGATCGCTTCCGTGGTGTTCCATTCTTCTTCCGTACTGGTAAACGTCTGACCGAAAAAGGAACTCATGTCAACATTGTCTTTAAGCAAATGGATTCTATCTTTGGAGAACCACTTGCTCCAAACATTTTGACCATCTATATCCAACCAACAGAAGGCTTCTCTCTTAGCCTAAATGGGAAGCAAGTAGGAGAAGAATTTAACTTGGCTCCTAACTCCCTTGATTACCGTACAGATGCGACCGCAACTGGTGCTTCTCCAGAACCATACGAAAAATTGATTTATGACGTCTTAAATAACAACTCAACTAACTTTAGCCACTGGGATGAAGTTGGTGCGTCATGGAAATTGATTGACCGTATCGAAGAACTCTGGGCTGAAAATGGTGCCCCACTTCATGACTATAAAGCTGGAAGCATGGGACCTCAAGCAAGCTTTGACTTACTTGAAAAATTCGGTGCCAAATGGACTTGGCAACCAGATATCGCCTATCGTCAAGATGGTCGTTTAGAATAAAAAAATTTCCTGCAAGTTTATACCTTGCAGGATTTTTGCTTTTGATTAGATTAAGCCTTCCAAGAGACCCTTCATAAAGTTTTCATTAATATTCTTAATAAAATTAACAGCAAACTTATAGCACCAAGTATAGATAAAACTGAAAAATAATTTATTACCTGTTTTAGGCAAATTTCTTTCAATTCTTTTTGGATATTGATTAATCTTTAATTCATTATTTTTCAATCATATCAGAATTAGCATTTTCAAACAAATTACCTTCACCATATGGACTAAATCCATTATTTTGTAATTCGTCCTGAACTATATAATTCCATGTTTATACTTTCACTATTATTCTTATCCGGAGATTGAACAGTAGCTGAATTTTCACTGTCAGACTTCTCCGGAGATTGAACAGTAGCTGAATTTTCACTGTCAGACTTATCCGGAGATTGAACAGTAGCTGAATTTTCACTGTCAGACTTATCCGGAGATTGAACAGTAGCTGAATTTTCACTGTCAGACTTATCCGGAGATTGAACAGCAGTTGAATTTTCACTGTCAATCTTATCCGGAGATTGAACAGTAGTTGAATTTTCACTGTCAGTCTTATCCGGAGATTGGGTAGTATTTATATTTTCATTGCTAGTCTTATCCGGAGATTGAACAGTAGCTGAATTTTCACTGTCGGACTTATCCGGAGATTGAACAGCAGTTGAATTTTCATCTATTGGCTGGTTATTTGATAATGAGTCTGTTGGTAATATATTAGCATCATTTTTGACTTTTCAACATTAGTAATACCATGAATTGATAATGTTGACTCTTTTTCACTATTAATCGAATCTAGGGATGAAATTTCTCTTCTATTAGCTACTCTTAGAATCGGAGAAGATTCTTTAGGTAAATTCTCAGAATTATACTCTGAAATATTTTTTGCTTTGTCATAAATGAGCTAATCTACTTATCTCCCAGTCACCTGGGAAACTATTTTCATCTACTTGATATCTAAAAATCAACTGACCTTCTTTATTTAATTTGCCTGTTAATATTTCATACTTAGAAGGAAGACACTGGACGAGTGTCAAGTAAGCTGAATCTAATTGTCTATTATCGCTTGCATCTATTGTATAAGTTACAACATCATGTTCCATAGCATTTGTCTGGTTAACTTAATTGAAATTAATTTAGGCGCTTCTGTGTCTGGTTGAAGATTATTTGAAATAGTTAAAAGCGAGAAGATTCTTTAGGTAAATTCTCAAATTATACTCTGAAATATTTTTGCTTTGTCATAAATAGCTAATCTACTTATCTCCCAGTCACCTGGGAAACTATTTTTCATCTACTTGATATCTAAAAAATCAACTGACCTTCTTTTATTTAATTTACCTGTTAATATTTCATACTTAGAAGGAGAAGACACTGAACGAATTGTTAAAGTAAGCTGAATCTAATTGCCTATTATCGCTTGCATCTACCGTATAGGTTACAACATCATGTTCCGTAGCGCTTGTCTGATTTAACTTAATTGAAATTAATTTAGGCGCTTCTGTGTCTGGTTGAAGATTATTTGAAATAGTTAAAAGCGGAGAAGATTCTTTAGAGTAAATTCTCCAGAATTATACTCTGAAATATTTTTTTGCTTTGTCATAAATAGCTAATCTACTTATCTCCCAGTCACCTGGAAAACTATTTTCATCTACTTGATATCTAAAAATCAACTGACCTTCTTTATTTAATTTACCTGTTAATATTTCATACTTAGAAGGAGAAGACACTGAACGAATTGTTAAGTAAGCTGAATCTAATTGCCTATTATCGCTTGCATCTACCGTATAGGTTACAACATCATGTTCCGTAGCGCTTGTCTGATTTAACTTAATTGAAATTAATTTAGGCGCTTCTGTGTCTGGTTGAAGATTATTTGAGACATTATTTAAACTTGATTCACCTACTTTCAATGGTTTACTATAAAGTGCCAAGGCATCTTCACCATATATATCTACATAATTATCAGAATCATCTCGTAAAGTGATCTCATTTAGCCTCCATATACCACTAGATAGTTTTTCATCAACTTCTAAGGTAAAAGAGTAAGTACCATCTGTAGTTGGAGCATCTGCATAGAGTGATTTTGTTTTTCCGTTTGCATCATTTTTTAAAACAATTGAAGCGGTAGTTAATTTGCCGTTATCTTTTGCTTTTAGGGTGTAATTAACTCGCTCACCTGATCTCACTTCTGTCTTATCTGAAGCTAGAGATACAAATTCAGGTGGGTCAACATCAACAGTAACATTATTATCTACTTTTTAGAGGTTTTACTATAAAGTGCCAAGGCATCTTCACCATATATATCTACATAATTATCAGAATCATCTCGTAAAGTGATCTCATTTAGCCTCCATATACCACTAGATAGTTTTTCATCAACTTCTAAGGTAAAAGAGTAAGTACCATCTGTAGTTGGAGAATCTGCGTAGAGTGATTTTGTTTTTCCGTTTGCATCATTTTTTAAAACAATTGAAGCGGTAGTTAATTTGCCGTTATCTTTTGCTTTTAGGGTGTAATTAACTCGCTCACCTGATCTCACTTCTGTCTTATCTGAAGCTAGAGATACAAATTCAGGTGGGTCAACATCGACAGTAACATTATTATCTACTTTTAGAGGTTTACTATAAAGTGCCAAGGCATCTTCACCATATATATCTACATAATTATCAGAATCATCTCGTAAAGTGATCTCATTTAGCCTCCATATACCACTAGATAGTTTTTCATCAACTTCTAAGGTAAAAGAGTAAGTACCATCTGTAGTTGGAGAATCTGCGTAGAGTGATTTTGTTTTTCCGTTTGCATCATTTTTTAAAACAATTGAAGCGGTAGTTAATTTACCGTTATCTTTTGCTTTTAGGGTGTAATTAACTCGCTCACCTGACCTTACTTCTGTCTTATCTGAAGTTAGAGATACAAATTCAGGTGGGTCAACATCAACAGTAGTATTAATTAAATTTTCCGTTACACCCGAATAGGTATAATTCTCTTCAGCTTGAGCATTTTCACATAAAGTTGCCCCACATATTAATAAACCTGTCAAGCTAACTTTGGTAATTTTATTCCAACTAATATATTTCATAAATATATCTCCACATTTTTAAAAATCAAAATATTAAATTAAGCCTTCAAAGAGACCCTTCATAAAGTTTTCTGAGTTAAACTCTCCAATATCATCGATTTTTCACTAAATCAATCAATTTTACAGGAATATTGAGTTCTTCACGGATAGCTAGAACAACACCACCTCGAGCAGTTCCATCAATCTTAGTCAAGACAATTCCAGTTAATGGCGTGATTTTTGAAAATTCTTTGGCCTGTACAAGAGCGTTTTGACCTGTTGATGCATCTAGAGCCAAGAAAGTTTCATGAGGGGCTTCTGGCACAACACGTTTGATGATACGACCAATCTTTTCCAACTCAGCCATAAGGTTGTCCTTATTTTGTAGACGACCCGCTGTATCTATCATGAGAATATCGATACCTTCAGCTACGGCACGTTCCATGCCATCAAAGACTACGCTGGCTGGGTCAGCTTTTTCAGGTCCAGTCACAACTGGAACATCCACACGGCGTCCCCATTCTGCTAATTGGGCAACGGCACCAGCACGGAAGGTATCTGCCGCAACTAGCATAACTTTTTTACCTGCTTGTTTGTAGCGGTGGGCTAGTTTCCCGATAGAAGTTGTTTTCCCGACACCATTAACACCGACAAAGAGCATGACTGTCAAGCCATCTTGGAAGTGGATACTTTCATCATAGTTGCCATCCTTTTCATAAAGCTCAACCAATTTCTCAATGATAACACGGCGAAGTGCGTCAGGTTTCTTGGCGTTTTCAAGCTTGGCTTCGTAGCGTAACTCCTCTGTTAAGTTAGAAGCGACTTGGACACCAACGTCACTCATAATCAGTAATTCTTCCAGTTCCTCGAAGAATTCTTCATCGACAGAGCGGAAATTAGCAAAGAAGGCATTCAAGCGAGCTCCGAAGCCTGTACGAGTTTTCTTAAGACTACGGTCATATTTTTCCTGAACAGTTTCTTCTACCTGAGGCCTTTCTGCTTCAAGAACTTCAGAACTATTTTCTTCTACAGTCTCTAAGAGCTCAGTATTCTCTTCCTCTGAAACTTCTTGTGAGTTTGGAAATTCTTCGACTTCTTCTTGAGAAACTTCTACAACTGGCTCTAAATTGTTATTTTCTTCAACTGTGTCTTGATTTTCCTCTTCTTGGAGCAGATCTTCTTCAGAACTTTCAACCTCTGCATCTTCTTGAGGAACTTTCTCAGCTTCTGTTAAGGCAGGCTCAGCATCTTCAGATAAATCAAGATTTTCCAGAGCTTCTTTTACAACTTCTTCGATTTTAGGTTCTTCTTTTTTTCCGAATAGACGGTCAAATAATCCCATATCTTAGTTCTCCTTTAGTACGTATTCTTCGATAGCCCAAGCGACAGCTTCTTCATCGTTGGTCATCGGCGTCACTACATTTGCGACTGCCTTGACTTCAGGAACAGCATTTTGCATGGCAACACCGAGCCCTGCCCATTCAATCATCGAGAGGTCATTAGCCTCGTCACCACAGGCCATAACTTGGCTTTGGTCGATTCCAAGATAGCTGATTAATTTTGCCAAGCCTGTTGCTTTATGAACATTCTTTGGTGACCACTCTAGCAACATTTCACGTGATTTAAAGATTTCATATTGGTCAAACAATTCTGGAGAAATCTTCTGAATGGCTGCATCCAATGGTTCTTGAGCAAAGGCAGTCACGCACTTATTGTAGGTCATTTGACTAGATAGGTCTTCAAAGGCCACTGGAACAAAGGTCAATGCTGGATTAAATTTTGCATAAAGACTTTCTTGGTCAGATTGGATTTGATAAACAGTTCCTTCTGAGATGGCGTCAAGAGGCAGTGATAATTTCTCTGTTTCCTCATACAAGCGTGCTACATCATCATATGAAAAGACTGTCTTATCAAGGATTTCACCTGTATTTTTCTGAACCAAACCACCATTAAAAGTAATCGTATACTCATCTTCATGGCCGTCAGTCCCTAGCTCATGGAGAAAGAAATCCATAGCTTTTAAGGGACGACCAGTTGTCAATACGACCTTGATACCACGATCACGCGCAGCTTTCAAGGTTGCTTTGGTACGATCCGTCAACCTTTTATCAGTAGTCAGCAAGGTCCCATCCAAGTCCAATGCAATCAATTTTATATCTGCCATTATAAGCCCTCCATATAAGCTATAACCGACTGGTCCTTATGGTGACCAATCACAGTCTCTGCTAATTCTAAAATTTCAGGTCGTGCATTTTCAGGAGCTACAGGATGTCCCACAACCTGCATCATATGTAAGTCATTAAGATTGTCTCCAAAAGCCATAACCTGATCCATTGTGATGCCAAGTTTTTTAGCCAATTCAACAATGGCCACTCCCTTATCGACATAGTCCAGAACAATATCAATAGATTCAAAGCCAGTTGTCATGGCCTTAACACCAGGAACATGTTCATTGACCCAAGCTTCTCCAGCTTCTAGCGTTTCTTCTGTGAAGTTGGTTGTAAATTTGAAAATGTCATCTGTGATAGCTTCCAAATTCGCTACTTTTTGAATATTTTCATTATAGTGCTGACTCACTTTTAAATAGGTCTCATCAACCGTATCTAGAACATAAGCTCCCTTTTTTCCCGTCAAGAGCAGTTTATTGATATCTACATAAGGTGACGTTTTCAGCCTTTCAAAAGTTGATAGATAAAAGTCACGAGACATAGTCGCTTCATACAAGTCCTGACCTTGATACTCTACTAAACTGCCATTTTCCGCGATGAAAATAATGTCATCACGAACATCAGCAAATAATTTTTCTAGAGACAGAAATCCGCGCCCTGAAGCTACTGCAAAGTAAATCCCTTTTTCCTTGTAGGAAACCAAGAGAGACTTGAGGCGGTCCATATCAAAGCGTCCATTCTCATCTAGGAAGGTTCCGTCCATATCCGTTGCTACTAGTTTAATCATAAATTCTTCATACTCCAATTAATAAATCCATCTTCTATTATACCATAGAAAAAGCAAATAGCGCCTAATCCATTTGAGATTAGACGCTTGATAAACATAAGCGCGTCATAACAAGGTATCTATCATTCATGGAAGACCTCCTGTATACTATTAGTAAAGTAAAACTATTGGAGGATATTGTAATGCCACAACCTATTGTTCCTGTAGAGGTTCCACAATCTCATCGTTTTGATTCTAAAAAGAGAAATGATCTTCTGCTTACAGTTCGTATTGGAAAGCTTGAACTCAGTTTTTTCAAGCTCTCAATCAAGAAATGATAGAAAAACTTTTGGATAAGGTGTTGCTCTATGGCAATTCATCTATCTAGCCTAGGGCAGGTCTATCTCGTTTGTGGGAAAACCGATATGAGACAAGGCATTGATTCACTAGCTTATCTCGTTAAAACCCACTTTGAATTAGATCCCTTTTCAGGTCAAGTCTTTCTCTTTTGTGGTGGACGTAAAGACCGCTTTAAAGCCCTTTACTGGGATGGTCAGGGATTTTGGCTACTTTATAAACGCTTTGAGAACGGTAAACTGACTTGGCCAAGTACAGAAAAGGATGTCAAAGCTCTCACACCTGAACAAGTAAACTGGCTTATGAAAGGCTTTTCTATCACTCCCAAAAATAAATTCATCAGAAAGTCGTGATTTCTATTGAAATGAGGACTTTCTTTTTAGTATAGTGAATTGAAATAAGATATGAACATCTCTATCAGGAAAGTCAAATTAATTTATAGAAATATTTTAGCAGTCAAGGTGTACTGTTATAGATTCAATACACTATATAATAAAGTTAGGAAATAAGGAGGAAAGTCTATGGGAGAAGATTGAAAATCATTCAACAACAGAGTGCTATAATTGATAGTCTCACCAATGAACTTGCCCTTCTGCGTGAACAAGTGGCTTATCTAACGCAAAAGCTCTATGGAAAATCCTCTGAGAAAAGTGTTTGCCCCTCTGGACAACTCAGTCTTTTTGAGGAGGAACAAAATCTGGAAGAAGACTCTGACTTACCCAGTTGAAAGAGAAGAAATCACCTACAAACGTAAGAAAGTTAAAGGGAAACGTCAATCTCTTCTTGCCCAATTTAATTCAGAAGAAGTTCATCATCGCTTAGAGGTCTGCATTTGCCCTAACTGTCAGGGAGAGCTAAAAGAAATTGGAGCGAGCCTTCAAGGACAAGAATTGGTCTTTATTCCTGCGCAATTAAAAAGAGTTGATCATATTCAACACGCTTACAAGTGCCAAGCATGCAGTAAGAATAATCCAAGTGATAAAATTGTAAAAGCTCCTGTCCCTAAAGCCCCTTTGGCGCATAGCCTTGGCTCAGCCTCTATTATCGCTCACACCATCCATCAGAAGTTTAATCTGAAGGTACCCAATTATCGCCAAGAAGAAGATTGGGCTAAGATGGGTTTACCAATCACACGTAAGGAAATTTCTAATTGGCATATCAAGACGAGTCACTATTATTTGGAGCCCTTTATAATCTTTTACGAGAAAAAGTTGTTAGAACAATCTCTTCTTCATGCGGATGAAACCTCTTATCGGGTTTTTAGAGTGATAGCCATCTGACCTACTATTGGACCTTTTTGTCAGGGAAAAACTGAGGAACAAGGCATCACTCTTTACCATCATGATCAGCGTCGGAGTGGTTCGGTAGTACAAGAATTCCTAGGAGATTATTCTGGATATGTGCATTGTGATATGTTGCGGCAGTAACTTAGGACTTTAGTCCTCTAGTTCTGCCTATGCGATAGCAGTCCAAGGTTTAGGAGCAAGGCGACGCTAAGCATGGTAAACTGCGAACCGCTAGAAGCTTATCGTCAACTGGAAGAAGCTGAACTTGTTGGATGTTGGGCGCATGTGAGAAGGGAAGTTTTTGAAGCGACCCCCAAGCAAGCAGATAAATCATCCTTAGGAGCTAAAGGTTTAGCTTATTGTGACCAGTTATTTGCCTTGGAAAGAGACTGGGAGGTTTTGCCAGCTGATGAACGACTACAGAAACGTCAAGAAGAGCTCCACCCCCTAATGGAAGACTTCTTTGCTTGGTGTCGGCGTCAGTCAGTTTTACCTGGTTCAAAACTAGGAAGGGCAATTGAATACAGTCTCAAGTATGAAGAAACCTTTAAGGCCATTTTGAAAGACGGGCATCTGGTCCTTTCCAATAATCTAGCTGAACGTGCCATTAAATCATTGGTTATGGGACGTAAAAATTGGTTGTTTTCTCAAAGTTTTGAAGGAGCTAAAGCAACAGCTATTATTATGAGTTTGTTGGAAACAGCTAAACGTCATCAACTAAATAGTGAAAAATATCTATCCTATCTTCTAGAATGTCTTCCAAACGAGGAAAACTCTCGTTAACAAAAGAGGTTTTAGAGGCTTATTTACCATGGATTAAAGTTGTACAAGAAAAGTGCAAATAAGAAATCTCCAGATTAGGAACTGTCAATGAGTTCTCTAGTCTGGAGATTTTTCAATATACTTCGTTATTGGACGGTTACAAAGATTATTACTAGATGTTTTGAATATATTCCTATTTTTCAGTTAAGACACCTAACACCAATAATTTTTGATAATTTTTCTAAATCTTTTCGGCTTTCTTCTCCTTTACATCATAATTATTTAATATTTCTGCTAACAAATACTCCCTAGAGATTCCATTTCTGATGCTTTCCCAAATAAATGGAGCAATACCTGTAAGGATGTGAACCTTATTATTATAAATTAGGAATAAATTGTTGTCCTGATATTTTTCAGTGACAAAAGGATTCTTTTTCTAACATTCTTAGTTCTCCTCTCCTTTTGATGATTTAAATTACAATATTTTTAATAAAAAAACTTTATTTCACTAATGCCACAAAAATAGATTTATTCTGTGTATTGCGCAATTAATTTTTCGCACTCTAAGTTTATTTTTTTGACATTCTTTTTAATACTATGACTGTCTTAGCCTTTAAACTTAGTTCATCCGAAAAATCAATCTGATTGTATGATATCACCATTGATTCACTAAGCTGATATTCAGCTGGTTAGATTTCTCAAGTCTGTGTATTTTTTTAATTAACCATTTTTTTATTTGGATTAGTCTCACCAAAAAGTGAAAGGTAGGAACTAATGCAGTCTTCTAACAAAGACAATGCCATATATAGAGAAGTGTCATATGCTCCTTCTTCAAAAGCTCCTTGAATATCTGTAACTCTAATACTATAATACATCCTCACTCCTAGAGGGACAATCAAATTATACTTGTTATAGTCTATAGAATTTTTAATTTTTCTAAAAAAATTCTACTCCACCAAGTGGTTGCGCAAATTTTAATCGATGAAAAATCATAATAAGGACTATATTTCGATCCTTGTCCTCTATTAACAAGCTCTGCATAATTCTGGATAGCATCTACTTCATGTAACTCAATGTCATAATCAACCTCTCTATATGTAATCGTTAACATTCTTTTATGTTCACGTTTGAATAATGAAAAATCTTGATTTTGATTGACAAAACTTGTTAGAACTTGATCATCAATTCTATTTAAAATTATGAATATATCTATATCAGAGCGACTATTACCAAAAACCTTCAAAAATTGAACCTGCAACAAATACTGTATTTATATTAAGAATATTGAATTCCTCGTAGATACTAAATCTCGATAATAAATTTTCTGCTAATTTTTAGCATTATTATTTAAATGATTCATTAAAAACACCTCATTCTTTTGTTTTTGCTATAAAGGTACATTCTATAATTAGTAACAAACCAAGGTATATTACACAATACATGGAAAATAATTGAATAAATAATATTATGTGTAAAATAGTATATTAGAAATGAGAATAAAAGATAGGATGAATAGTTTCAAGTGAAATGTTATATCATTACTCTGTCCAATATAATGAGCTAGATTAAACAATAAAGTTGTTAGTAAAAAGATAATCAATATTTCCTTTATAGAGCCTGTGATTGGGATTGTTCCTCTATAAAACAGTTCCTCTATAAGAGGCATCACGGTAACCTCGCTAAAAACGTGATAATAATTGTTCTTTCCTGACCTCCCAAAATATGAAAAATATTGCAGGATTATTTGAATAAGATAAATTTTTAAAATCAATAAGAATATATATGATACTTAAAAATAATTGGTAATAAAAATCATATAATTTATAAAAACTATATGATGGATACTTTATAATAAGAAATATAGCTAGATATGGAATATTAATACTTAATATCCTGACAATACGTAAAAAGTAAATCACCTCTAATTTTTGCTTTGAATTTGATAAGATAGAGGCAAAAGCAATCCAAAATACAACAATTATTGCTAAAAACTAGTCTAATCAATGACTTCTCCTGTTTTTAAAAAGATAAAACCATCTTAAGTATTAGACTTAAGATGGTTTTTTTAAAATAACTCTATAACACAATCCTGTTAAGCCTTAACATTAATTCCAGCTGCTGATTTTAACTCGAGATACTTTAGGGTGTTTGGTATTTTTCTTTGCCATACACTATACTCCTTTCTAAAAAATTAAGAACTACACTCTTATTATATATGATTACTATACAAGTATACTATAAATAGCAATAAAAGGCAAGTCTTTCCGTTAATATTAATAGAAATCGATACTACCATTTTTCCTTAAATGAGCCTCTCCAAGTTTTAGCACTAACTATTGTAGTTAATATTATTAAAATATTAACTACTAAAAACACTAAAAGAAAATTGATGATATTTTTAGTAAGGATTGACCAATTAGTATTTCCCTTAGTAAAAGAGATTGTATATGATAGAGGGAATAAGCTTCAATAATTCTTACAAATTTTTGGGGATATGCTCAAAGTACTTGGACACCACTAAAAAGTATCTTGTGGACCTTGAATTAATACAAATAATAATGTCCCGTCTCTGCATTATTATGAAAAAGCTTACCAATGAAGGCGGACCAAATCCATACCACTACTATCATTATTATAATAGCTAACGTAATTTTTAAGAACGGAAATAAAAATCCTTTTCGCTATATAAAAAATACCTAAAATAAACAATAATATGAAAAAAACCATGAGTTACTCAAAACTAGTGAAAAAAACTTCTAATATATATCCACCTTATTTTTGTTAATTGGAGCTAAAAAATATTTGAGCTTAATGTACCTTGAATTCTTTTCCGAACCAAGACGCCATGAACTTTGCACAGCATTTGAAAAATAGTATAAAAACACAATAGCCTATAAAAAATAAAAATAATATAGCTGCTGTTCTGAATTAATATTGTCAATTTTAATTTTTCAATAGGAAACAAACTCAAATTATAAAAACGTATGGATAAAAAAGAAAAAGTGGCCAAATAATAAGTGAAAAATAAATAGAAGCGATTTATACTATCGTTTAATAATGTTCTCCTCAATTCAGCCCTAAACATACTAATCATCTTTATTCTCTTTCTTTAATTTAATTATAGCGTCTTCAAGAGACGGTTCAATTACTTGTAGTTTATTGAATTTGTACCCATGTGACGTTAAAGTACTTAGCACTTCTGTAACCTCTCGATCTTTTAACTTCAGCCTAAATACACTCTCCATCCACATCAGTTATTTCACTTTCGGGAAATATATTATTCAGATTTAGTATAGACCGATCATCTGTACCAGTCTCGATAAGATTAATAATAACTTCCTTATCTAAAGAAAGCTTCTGCAGTACTTCGTCTTTCGTTCCTTCTAGTATAATTCTACCCTTGTTCAGTATATAAATATAATCACATAATTCTTCAGCTTCTGCCATATAGTGTGTTGTGAGCAAAACTCCCTTATTTTTATTATTAGCAATATCTTTAATTCTTTCTCTTAGATCCCTAGAAACACTAACATCTAATCCAATTGTAGGCTCATCTAGAAAGAGGTAGCTAGGATTGTTAAGTAATCCTTTAATGATTTGAAGACGCTGTTTCATTCCCTTCGAATATTGTTCAACTGGAATATCGCGACTTTCCCACAGACCGAACTCAATTAGTAATGGTTCTGAGATACTTAATGCATCATCCCTCGATATATTATATAGCGAGGCAAAATATACAAGATTTTCAATAGCTGTAAGACGCCAATAAAGATTTCGTTCACCACCGTTAATAACATTGATTTTTTTTCTTGTAAGAGCCAGGTCATCATTAATATCATTACCATCTAGTAAAATTTCTCCACTATCCGGTAGAAGCAATGTCGTCATCATTTTAATTAGAGTAGTCTTTCCTGCACCATTTTCACCCAAAACTCCTATAATTTTTCCTTTAGGTATATTTATTGATACATTCTTTACTGCATTCTTTTTAATTTTAGAACTGCTAAAAATTTTTGCTTCTTTTATAACATAATGCTTACTTACATTTTTTTACTTCTAACAACTTTTATCTCCCTTATTTTTTTAATATGAGATGTATCCAATAACTTTCTGCTCCACTTTCTTGTAGTAAAATAAACCAACAAGATAATATATTACTGCCCCTATCAAACCTTTTTAAAAACCACATTAAATATGTCGTTATAAGTATAGTTAGAAGTCATAAGCATACGGATAAATTCTAGTGCATGAGTCAATGGAATAAGTTCACCAATAAAGCTCAATGGTATTGGCAATATATGTCTTGGAAATGTTATACCTGATAATAAAAAAATATTACTACAAAAGTGTATTTTGACTAAGAAATGTGTCTCGCAACCACAGCATAATATTAGAAAGTAACACTCCCATACAAAACGAAATAAGCGAAACATACACAGTTCCTAATATCCATACAACAGGAGATATACTTAAAATTTCCGCCCCTAACATCAAAGCAAGAAGGATTGTACACATACATTCTATACAAGTTCGTCCCAATTGTTCGATAAAAACCCCAAAGTAATATTTTCTAACTTTATAAGGTGTTATTAGTAAACTTTCTAGAGTACCTTCTTTGACTTCTGTAATTAGCGACCTACCAACATTCATTAGAACCGCTACAGACACATTATAAAATATCATTCCTATAGCAGCGTAGGTGAAGTAGTCTTTAATAAAATAACCAGAGCCAATCTTTGATTGATTAGTAAACATATAATTAGCTATCAACCAAAAATACTATTAGTTGAAAAAAATGCATCTAAGATTCTATTCAAAAAAATAAAAGTAATTGGAAAGTATCTCTTGTACATTTGCCAATTTCGTTTAATTACAGCTAGAATCATCTGTCTCCTCCTTCATAATAGATCTTTTTCATAATAAATATTGTGTAAGTAGCTTTCTATGGCTACTTTGTTTTGTGGAAGTATATTTTTAGGTAAACTATAAAGCTTGGACCAAAATAAACCTTTTTATTTGATTAGGCTCGTTTATACGATATTTAATTTCTCCATCAATTGGGAGATCATAAAGAAAAATAAGTATAAATATAATTATCTCTAACATTTTGTATCATCGTAATGAATTTCAATTTTTTTCTGGAACAACTTCCAAATTTAATTCTTCATGAGCTTCTCGAACTGCTGCATCCCTAATTCTTCCTGATTTTTTTAACATGTCCACTGACACCTAAATCCCAATATCCGTCCATATAGCCCGTCTGATCACGTAACTGAAGAAGCACCTCATCCCCACTCTTTATAATTATTGAAACTGTCAATTTAAAGTTTCCGTCTTCCAAAAATTATCAAATCAATTTTTCCTCTTTGTTTAACATCCAATATTCCCAAATATAATAAACCTGCAAAGATTTATTACCACTCCAATTGTTTGTTACACTATTCACATTTTATTTTGGATATACTTCTTTCAGGTAAATTATATAGATATTCAATAGCCCGATGCAAGCCTAGATCAGCAACTGGTACAATATCCGGGGCTGTAAAATAAAACAAACCTAACATTTCAACTGTCCATTTACCTATACCTTTGATACAGATCACAATATCTTTCAATTCACTATATGAATAATCATCTAAAGGTTTCTCCATTTTGCGTACTTTAATAGCTAAACTAATGATAGCGTCTGCACGTGTTAAGGGAATTCCAATTTCCCTTAGTTGAGTAACGGTTAAACTTGTAGCAATGAATTCAGCTGTAGGAAATTGAAAGTAGTGAGTTCCTTCGAATTCTATGCTATCTCCATAATACTCAATAAATCTTCTAACTATATTTGAGGCAGCCTTCAAACTAACTTGTTGGCTAATAATCGTTCGTATTATACAATTCAAGATGTTTGTATCCTTTATGATTCGGAGTCCCTTTAATGATTTAAACAATATTGTGGAGTCTACTGTTCCGTAAGCATAAGCATCTATTTTATTATAATTATTATTATGTAAATCAAAAATACTAAATACTTTGTTAAACATCTGCTGAGTCTCACTATCACTTAGTTCACCTAATAGCATAGTGACTTGAAAATCATTACCACATTGTGAGACTTCAAATAAATAATTAGTATCATTATTTCTAATAAAAAAATTCTACAAGCACTGTCATCAATTCTCACAATTGGGGAATAATTTCCCCATCCTCTCAAGACAGTCCAGTGATTTACTCAAAGAATAATTAGTTACTCTAACTTTTTATTGTTTTCATTGTTTTCATTATTTTCTATCTCTGTCATAGCCCAGTTCTTGCTCACATATTTAGGGACGCTACAATATTGTAATGTCCATACACTTTCATATCTATGAGTACACTCCCTTTCATCATACTCAACGACTTGTCTAAAATACTTAACTTTATTCCTTATTATGCTATAATACTTATCTGCGGGTTCAAATATCTGACATTCGATTAACTTATATACTGGCACAGTCACACATGTGATTAAAGGTACATACCCCTCTTCAAATGCCTTTTGTTTTACCCAATCAGCATATTTAAAATATTTGTCATCCAAGTCTAATAGTAGGACACTCCTCAATTGATTTGTAAGAAAAATTGTCTGTTCCAATTCTTTGCATTTTTCCCTATTTAATAGTTTGTATACTTCGTCACATGAGTAGTCAAATTCATTAAGCGATAAAACCCATTCCCCTGAAAAAAATTTTTTAACTATATCAATCGGGATAATCTTCACATTAGAGCCCTTATTAGCTTTCCATTCTAAAAATTCAAATATCACACCTTCAGGTAATTGGTGATTTTCATTATCAGAAAAAATCCAAAGCTCATCACAAATTAGCTCAAGAGATACACAATCTTTGACACATTCAAACTTATTATTCTCATAATAAGTAGTTGACAAATAGTAACCCAAATTGTTAGTTGGATTGACAGGAATATTGCCAGTATTTAATACAAAAACTTATAAAAAGTTCAATTAAATGGATGTTATCACCATCGTAAGAAGTATATATCAGCTTTTTCATCCTTTTTGTTCTCCAATTTACTACGTTAATTAATATCAGCAATATGAGTTAATATTATCTTTCGTACTCGTATAATCCACTTATAATCAGATGTATTACTAATGTGAGCTTATTGTCTGACATTAAATAATTAAATCTATCGTATCTTTTGCTATCTTTCTTTCATCTAAGATAATTGCTGGTACTTTTCTTTCACGCAAATGAATACTCAAATGACCTAACACGGAGCCTGATTTAAAAAAATAAATCCCGATACTTTATTTAATAAAGGAAATAAACTTATATCTGGATAAGGTGCTAGCAATATAGGATTGGAAACTGTTGATATTTTCATTTCTAATTCTTTCAATATAGAGTTATTCTCAACATTTTCCATTTCGTTTACACTAGGTACAACGCTAACTAAGGTTTTATTTTGCATCGCTAGCTTAGAAAATAAAATCTCATCCAGCTCTATAATATTTCCAGATAAAGATCCAGTGGAAATCACACGATACCCTTCAATAGTTTGATAGTTATCATTGATAACTGATTTATCGTCGGACATATCATATACTAAAACCCCTCTATCAGTTAATACCCACTCTACGACCACACCCCTATATTCTATATCTAAGGTTGTCGTTATATCTCGTATTTGATTCAAATGTTCATTTGAGATTTTTGGTACCGGTTCATAATAATCCACTCTAACCGAATTGTTTGTTTGATCAAAAAGAATACTGTATTTTCTGTTCAGAAATACACTCATGTATTTTAATCCCATTAACAGAAAGAATAACCTCAGACATATAATTTATCACTTCATTCTTCAAAGCCAATCAAATCACCTACAATGTATTCTATTATAATGTTCTGGTTTAATATTTTAGAATAGCCAGACAAAAATTGGTTTATGAAATTCAGTTACCCAAACTATGCTAATCCCACCCAACATAGCAATTGAATCTATTGAAGTGCTAAATTCACTTCTATTTATTATCTTATTTTTGTTTTTCCCATCCTGAGTCTCAAATATAAGTAATAATTCTTGACTTGAAAATATCCTATCAATCTCACTCTGAATTGTAACCTCACTTGCTCTAACTTTATCAAATACTAAGAATCCAAGTCTATAATCTCTGTTGATACCTGCATTACGGAGGATTTGTTTCATCCAATGTCGCTTCTTCCATTGCTTAGAAATCAGCCCCTTTTGAAATTTCAGGGAACCCCATTTTATGCACTTCGTCTGAATCTAAATCGATGAAAAAGCACTTCTCCTTTTGAGCTCTTTCAAAAAATAAAGGTTTCGTTGTGATTGCTCGTATTTGAAATACAAATAATTGACCATCTTGACTAAGTCCCCATTCTAAATCTACTCCTGTCTTACTAAATCCAGCTAATTCTTCCACTTCATAAATTAACTCCTGAATCTTATCTTTATATTCATTATCTTCTTTAAATTGCTTTTCTTCTTGCGTCTCTTCCACTTGCTCGTTATCTATGCTATATATCGAAACATAGTTAATTTCTCCATTAACAACAGATTTATTACTTTTTCCTATCTCTAGTATAAATTCATTTTCCATAGTTAACGGGTTTCTAGAGAATGCCACCCCATTGTATTTTAAGTCAATATACTCTTGAATTAATACCGGAAATATGACATGTTTTTCTTTCCATGTATATTTGTATTTTATATAAGACTCGAATACTCTCATTACTCCACTAACTATGTCAAAATGATTCATTTTGACATTTAACACTATAGTGTAATTACCCGCACTTGCTGTATCAGTATTATCTTCATTTAATGAGGTACTTCGAATTGCAATCCTTTTATTAACACCATAAGCATCTTCAATCTCATTGAATAAATCATTCCAAAGTGGATTATACTTTGAATCTATTAATTTCTTCTGTAGTAAATTTCCCAAATTTGTAGAATCACTATTAACATCAAAGAAATCACTCCCTATTAAATCCATTAAAAACTCTGAAGAAATGGCGTAAGAATGTGGGGTTTTTGACTTTTTATTTTTTTCTAATAAATTTACATAATAGGCCTTATTACCTATCGTCTTTTTAGTTATATTATTTGCACCATTTAAATTAATTAAGTATTTTTTTCATAGATTACCCTTTTAAATAAATTTTTTTATAAATCTTCTTTGGAATAGGACATGTATATTTTGCCGCAGATAAATTATCTGGCTTATGTCCTAAAAACTCGCTCTGTATTTTTAAAAAGAAATCTCCCATAAAGCATCTTGCTTCCTTGGTTCTATCATATCTACTGGCATATCAGCATTGTGAGCATCACTAACATTTTTAGCCTTATGATACATGCGTCCAGTATCTTTAACCTTTAACCTTATTACGATTTGTGTAATTGGACATTGCCCTAGTTGCTGGAAAAATTACTAAACGGTCCCAGTGCCATTATCCATGAGTTATTTTTATTACCCGAGATATCCAGTCTGAGTGAAAGTAATATTAATTCCTCAGAATATTCTTGAGTATTTTCAATAAAAAATGGAGTGTACTCTACTAGTGACTGAATTAACTCTGCAAATCTAACATCAGAATCAATATTTGGAAATAATATTGATAGTACCTCATCTCCTGAAGCTTGCAAATGTTCATTAATTCTACCATATAGCTTACTTATTGAAGATTTAGTGTACTCAGATTCTTTCTCAACAATAAAAACGCCAACCGAATTTATCAGCATCACCTGCCATATATTGCGCAAATCCACAGCCAACTTGACCTTGCTTAAACCAATTTTGTGTTAACTCGATAACTAACTCGTCATTCTCCAAAACCTCGTTTTTAGGAATATTATATTTCTTGAAATATACTCTATATAATCATCTCTATCAGAATAAAATTTACCACTTATATAGTTAGATCTCTTCAATTTTTTTAAACTTTTTCCATTACAATACCCCCGCTTTTTATATCTTTATAATAAACTATTTTTCAGAATATCTTCAACTGCAGCTCTTATTTCATGGTTTAGATAAAAATTAAATATTGTATCAATTTCCTTATCCCGATTTCC
>BNJU01005092.1_pt1 | contig 200230 bp, 200 predicted proteins | sample 8539281 | NCBI WGS metagenome assembly BNJU01 (sample SAMD00202456, study PRJDB9452) | human saliva metagenome | isolation source: human saliva | place: Japan | reverse complement strand
CGACCATGACGTGGTCGCCGTCGGGCACGATCCGCACTCGCAGCCCGTAGACCTCGGCGAGGATGTCGGGCTGGAGCACCTCGGCGGGCGATCCCTCGGCGCGGATCGTCCCGCCGGCGAGGATGGCGAGGCGGTCGCAGAAGCGGGCCGCCAGGTTGAGGTCGTGCAGGGCGACGACGGCGAGGCGGCCGGTGTCCCGGTGGCAGATCCGGCGCACGTGGGAGAGGACCGAGACCTGGCGGCGCAGGTCGAGGGCGGAGGTGGGCTCGTCGAGCAGGATGAGTCCGGGCTCGCGCACGAGTGTCTGGGCCAGGGCGACGAGCTGGCGCTGCCCGCCGGAGAGCTGGCCCAGTGGGCGGTCGGCCAGCTCGGCCACCCCGAGCTCGTCCAAGGCGCTCCAGGCCAGGTCGATATCGGCACGACTCGTGTGCCAGGTCATGCCGCGCCGCGAGGCGGTGAGCACCGACTCAAGGGCGGTCAGGGCGGCGTCGCCGGGCAGGCCCTGCGGCATGTAGCCGATCGTGCCGCGCAGGTCGTGGCCCCGCCGCCCGGCGAAGGTCACCTCCCCCAGGTGGCGGCGCAGCTGGGCCACGCAGGTGACCAGAGTGGACTTGCCGGCGCCGTTGGGGCCGAGCAGCCCGACCGTCTGGCCGGTCTCCCAGGTGGCGTCGACGCCCTGGAGGACGGCCCGCCTGCCGTAGGAGAAGGTGAGGTCGTTCAGGATGAGGCTCATGAACCGCTCCTGACCGCCGAGCGCTGGCGTCCGAAGATGATGGTGAGGAACACCGGCACACCCACCAGGGCGGTCAGGATGCCGACGGGGACGGCGACACCCGGCACGATCAGCTGGCTGGCGGTGTGGGCGGCGGTCAGCAGGGTGGCGCCGCACAGGATGGAGGCGGGCACGAGGAAGCGCTGGTCCTCCCCCACCAGGCCGCGGGCCATGTGCGGCCCCACGAGCCCCACGAATCCGATGATCCCGACGAAGGCCACGGACAGGGCGGCCAGCAACGAGACACCGACCAGGGTCCACGCCCGCAGGCGCGCCACGTTGATGCCCATGGCTGCGGCTCGCGCCTCCCCCAGGGTGACGGCGGTCAGCCGCCAGCCGTTGACCCAGAAGACGGGCGTGGCCACGAGCAGGGCCGCCGAGACGGTGCCCACGGCCGGCCAGGTGGCGCGCATGAGGGAGCCCATCGACCAGAACACGATCTGCTGAAGGCTCTCGGTGGAGGCCCGGTACTGCACGAGCGCCAGGAGCGCCTGGCAGCTGAAGACCAGGGCGATGCCCAGCAGGATCGTCATCTCCTTGGTCACCGAGGGCAGCCTCGAGACCATCGCGATGGTGAGGGAGGCCGCCAGCCCCGCCGTCATCGCCACGATCGGCAGGGTGGCGCCGGTGGCCACCGGCAGCACGAGGCCCGTGACGATGGCCAGCGCCGCCCCCAGGGCCGAGGCCGCCGAGATCCCCAGGGTGAAGGGCTCGGCCAGCGGGTTGTCGAGGATCGTCTGCATCTGCACGCCGGCCAGGGACAGTGCCCCGCCGACCAGGACCGCGAGCAGCGCCGGCGGCAGGCGCAGGTTGATGACGATGTTGGCGACCCACGGGTCGTAGTCGGCGTCGAAGAGGGCTCCGAGCACCTGGGCCGGGCTGAACCCCAGGGGCCCCACCATGAGGGCCACGAGGAAGACGGTCAGGAGCAGCGTGGCCAGCCCCAGGAGCATCGCGACTCGCCGCGCGGTTCGACGGCGGTAGGAGGCGTAGGCCGACGCCGCCGTGTCCGTGGGCGCATCGGCCGGCCCGTCGGCCTTCGTCGTCGACGCCGCACCGTCCGGTACCCGGCCGGTATCGGAATGGTGCGCTGCGACGTCGTCGGAAGGAGCCGTGACGTGGGGTTCCCCCATCAGATCGCGGCGAAGAAGACGCCCTCGGCCTTCCAGGGCATGTGCTGCTCGTGGAAGTCCTTCCAGACCTTGGCGGGGTCGACGTCGGAGAAGGCCTCGGGGTTCTGCCACTTGGCGAAGGTGAGGTAGGCGATGAAGTTGTAGGGGGCGTCGTAGAACTGGTGGTAGATGCCGTAGACGTGCCGGTCGGTGAAGGCCTGGATCTGGTCGTAGCCGGGCTGGTTCTTCAGCTGCTCCAGGCTGGCCTTGGCGGAGGCCTCGTCGGCCTTGTAGCCGAGGTGGACGTAGCTGGTCTGGGCGGTGTCCTTGATCTTCTGCTGCTGCCACTCGCCGCCGGTGGCGATGATGTGCTGGGGGTTGGAGGCGATGACCTGCTCGGGGGTGAGCACGCCCTCCTCGCCGGACAGGAGGCTGTCGGCGATGTTGGTGCCGCCGGTGGCGGTGACGATCGCACCGAGGTTCGCGGTGGAGTAGGTGGAGCCGGGGTCGTTGACGCCCGGGCCACGCCACAGGAAGGTGGTGGGCTTGGAGGACAGGGACTTCGCCTTGGCCACGATGGGATCGACCTGCTTCTTGTAGAAGCTGACGAAGGTCTCGGCCTCCTTGCGCTTGTCGAAGATGGCGCCCATGAGGGTGACCGAGGGGACGGTGTTCTTCACCGGGTCGCGGCGGAAGTCGGTGACGACGTAGGTGATCTTCTGGCCGTCCAGCTTCTCGAGGTAGCCCTTCTCCTTAGCGGAGTTGTAGGCGTCCAGAGTCATGATGAAGACGTCGGGCTTGTGGCTCACCAGGGTCTCGATGGGCAGGCCGTCCTTGGCGATGTTGCCGATCTTCGGCAGGTCGGCGGCCTTGGGGGCCACGGAGAGGATCTTCTCGTAGAAGTCGGGGGCGGCCTTCTGGAGGTCCTCGCCCCAGGCGACCACCTTGTCGATGGGGTTGGTCTTGTTGAGGAAGGCCAGGGAGTAGACGTGGCGAGACTCGCTCAGGACGATCCTCTTGGGCTGGGCGCTGAAGGTGACCTTGCGGCCGACGACGTCGGTGACCTCGAAGCCGCCGTTGGAGGCGCCCGCGGAGGCGCCGGCGCTGGAGCCCTTGCCGGCGCGGGAGGCGACTCCGCAGCTGGCGAGGACGGCGGTCAGTGGGAGGGCCATGAGCAGGGTACGACGGCGCATAAGAGTCCTTCGGTGAGGCGAGGGCGAACACAAAGCACCTAGGACCTTAGGGCTACCTCAGTTAATTTGACAAGGGATCTCATCTAATTTTAGTAAGGTCATACAAATCTTACGGGAGGTATGTAGAGGTTGGCACAGGGGTCCGCTCGCGACGAGTCGCCGCAGGCCGAGCGGGCCAACTACGGCGCGAGCGCGTGGACGACCATGACGGCGAGCAGCGCCGCAGCCGGCGGGAGGTACTTGCGTGGGTGACGCATGACGTCACGTTCGGACTTCCAGCCCGTCAGCGGCCAGTAGATCTCCAGGAGGACCGCAGTCACCGCTCCAGCGAGCGAGGCCACCACTCCGGCCACAACGGTCTCGACAAAACCGCCGCCCAGCCAGACGACGAACACACCCACCAGACAGTTGGACGCCATATACAACAGTGCGAGGCCCCTGGCATAGGCGGCCATGACCCGTCTCGATCCGGGTGCGGCCATCACCACCGCGCGAGTGCTGAGGTAGCGGGAGAAGTAGGCATTCAGTGGCGTGTTGACGACGACGAAGGCCATGGGCAGCGGGATCGTCAGGCCTCGACCGGCCATGGTATAGGTGAAGACCAGAGCGACCGCAAGCATCATCAGAGTATTGACCTGCGTGGTGCGCACGGTCGCCAGCTCGCCCAGGACCAGGCTGTGGCGGCCACCCCGGACGGTGCCCACCTGCCTGCGGCGCGCCCGCAACCCATCGGTGCAGCCGAGCATCGCCACGACGCAGACGGCAAAGAGGAGAGCCGAGGCCGCAGGCGCAAGCCACCAGAGGAGCGTTCCGACAGCGAGGGCCCCACCGGCTGCCCAGCGCAGCCCGATCCGCTCCCCCGCCCACAGAGTCAGCCCCAGCGACGAGGCTCCGAGCCCGACGACGACCATCTCCACCGCCGTCGTCGCGGCAATACCCGCCTCAGAACTCGGGCCGCCCCTCCCGCCGTCGGCCAGCGTGATGAACAGGGTGATGGGCACAACCGCCTCCAGCAGGATGACGGCGTCGGCCACGAGGCAGGTGGCTCGGGCGAGCTCGTCGCGCCGGAGAGGGAAGCGGGCCAGGTCGTCCCAACGGCCGGAGCCGATCCAGGTCGAGGCGATGGTGGCCGACAGGCCAACGGGGGCCAGAACCAGTCCGGCGACAGCGATGCGCGGGTTGACGCGGAGGTCGGTCGACGTCCCGAACCAAGCGGCCAGAGCGCACAGGATGACGGCGCTCAAGACGGTCTGACGCCCCACGAACTGCCCGGTCACCGCCTTCAGGGCGGCCCGGCTAACTGACCAGCGCCGCCACGGCATCGGAGTCCTCAGGAGTGGAGAAGGGGCCGGTCATTCGGCCGGCGGAGAGCACGTAGAGGCGCCGAGTGCAGCGGGTGAAGGACTCGGCGATGTGGGAGCTGAGCAGGACCGAGCGGCCGGATGCGGCGGCGTCGTTGATGCTGCGGTACAGGAACTCGGTGGCGGCGAAGTCGAGAAAGTCGACGGGCTCGTCCAGGAAGAGGAGGGGCGTGGTCAGGTAGAAGGCGGCGATGAGGTTGGCCTTCTTCCGTGAGCCGCTGGAGAGGCGGGAGAAGGCTGTGGTCCGGTAGCGGCCGTAGTCGAAGCCCTCAATCAGCTCCTCGAGGCGGCCACGGTCCGGGCGCAGGCGATAGGCGTGCTCGAGGAAGCCGATGAAGGCATCCAGGTTCCAGGTGGGGAAGGAGGAGTCGTCGGCGAGGCTGAGGTAGCGGGCGGCCTTGAAGCGCTCGTCGCCCGGGCGCACCTCCCGCCCCCGATAGCGCAGGGAACCAAGCCGCGCTCCGCGGTGGACGTCGCACAGGGAGGTGAGCATCGTGGTCTTGCCGGCGCCGTTGAGGCCAATGAGGCCCACAGCCTCGCCGGCCTCGAGGGTGAAGGAGACATCGGTGAGGACCGGGCGATCGCGCTCGTACCAGGCGGACAGGCCCTCGACCTCGAGGAGGTGGGCCCGGGGCATCGCCGACGGCGCTCATGAGCTCGGAGGCGTCCGGTCGTCTCGACCACGGCCTCTACCGTCGGAGGATGAACGGGCCAGCTGGATCAGGAAGAGCGCGGCAACAGCAATGGCGATGACCATGGCCGAGGTGTCTCCCCGCCGGAAGGAGACGACAGCCACCATCACGTTGAGCACCACAACCACAATGCGAATAATGCGCAGAGTCCGTTCCGACAATACGACCGCCTCCTTTGTCGCAGATTCTCACGGCGGGCACCATCTACGGGCACCAGGTACCCGATCCCCTTTCACTGTATGCGCAGGCCAGGACCCTTGGAAGGATTTCAGGGACCATCTGCGCGCAGGACTCTCACCCTCCGGGAGTATTGACACCTGACGCGACGCCATTCTCCGCGTCGTTCCACCAGCCGCGGCTTCACAGGAGACCCACAAGGTCAACCTACGTCTGGCATACGCGGCGCCGACACGGTTGAGTCATGCACAGCTCCGACACCCTCAGCCCGCCCGAGTCACCCCAGTCCGGCCAGGACCACAACTCCGGCCGGCGCGACCGCTCCTCGAAGTCCAGCAAGCACCCGCGCCGCCGGTTCCTCCTGGGTGGCGCCGCCGTCCTGGGTCTGGCCGCCACCGGCACCAGCGCCTGGGCGCTCAACCGCTTCGTCATCGAACACGTGGAGGTCGGCGACGTCACCGCGCTGGAGGCCAAGGCGCAGAACGCGGCCAACTCCTCGGCGACCCCGGCCACGAACGTGACGGTCGGGGACAACTCCTACTCCTCATCGAATACGAGCATCCAGATTGAGCAGGTCTCCACCGGTTCGGGCAACGACACCATCACCTACTACGTGGCCGACGTCAAGCTCACCAACGCCACCGACCTGCGCAGCGCCTTCGCCAGCAACTCCTACGGCACCAACATCGTCGCCAAGCCCAGCGCGATGGCCTCCGAGCACGACGCGATCCTGGCCATCAACGGCGACTACTACGGCTTCCGCAGCGACGGCATCCTCATCCGCAACGGCGTCATCTACCGCGACAGCGGCACGCGCGACGGCATGGCCTTCTACAGCGACGGGCGCGTGGAGGTCTACGACGAGACCACTACCAAGGCGCAGACCCTTCTGGACGCGGGCGTGTGGAACACACTGTCCTTCGGGCCGGCGCTGGTCAACAACTCCAAGGTGCTCTCCGGCATCGACCAGGTCGAGGTAGACACCAACGTTGGCAACCACTCCATCCAGGGCCAGCAGCCGCGCACCGCCGTGGGGTGGGTGGAGACGAACCACCTCAAGCTCGTCGTCGTCGACGGCCGCAGCGAGGGCTACTCGCGCGGCGTGACCATGACCGAGCTCGCCCAGATCATGGCCGACCTGGGGTGCGCCTGCGCCTACAACATCGACGGCGGCGGCTCGTCGGCCATGTACTTCAACGGCTCGATCATCAACCAGCCCTCCAACGGGGGCGAGCGCGACACCTCCGACATCCTCTACATCGCGAACGGAGCCTGAGATGAGCGGCACCGACACAGCCCTTCAGACCTCACCGCGCATCCTGCCGCGGGTCATCGCCCCCGCGAACCGGACTGCGGTCAATCGGACGGCGGGCAACCGGTTCGTGGGCAACGAGACAACGACGCGGACCGGGGGCGAGCGCCGTCCCCGGGCGGCGGTGGCGCTCGTGGTTCTCATCCCGGCCTACAAGCCAGATGAGCGTCTGGCCGTGCTCGTGGCCCGCCTGCGCGGTGCGCGCCGGGACTGCGCGGTGCTGGTCGTCGACGACGGCTCGGGGCCGCAGTACGCGCCCTTCTTCTCCGCCGCCCGCGCCCGGGGCGCCGAGGTCGTCAGCTCCCCGGTCAACCAGGGCAAAGGCCAGGCGCTGCGCACGGGCCTGGCTCACGCGGCCGCCACCTGGCCCGACGCGGACGTGGTGTGCGCCGACGCCGACGGGCAGCACACGCCGTCGGACATTGAGGCCGTAGCCGCGCGGGTGCGCGAGACCGGGCACATGACCCTGGGGGTGCGACGCTTCACCGGGCCGGTGCCGCTGCGCAGCCGGATCGGTAACGACGTGACCGCCCTGCTGTTCCGGGGCGCGACCGGCTGGAGGCTGGGCGACACCCAGACAGGTCTGCGCGGCTACCCCGCCGGGCAGCTGGCGTGGCTGCAGGAGGTTTCCGGGGACCGCTACGAGTACGAGCTCTCCGCGCTGCTGCGCCCACGAGCTGGGGATGGTGGTGGAGCAGGTGGAGATCGCCACGGTCTACGAGCCGGGCAACACCTCCTCCACTTCCGGCCGGTGCAGGACTCGGCGCGAATCTATGCTCCGCTGCTGCGGTTCATGGGGCGTCGCTGGCGAGCTTCGGGATCGACTGGCTGGGTGTCATGGTCATCTTCGCGATGACGGGCAGCCTGCTGGCGGCGGTTGTGGGGGCGCGGCTGGTGTCCGGGACGGCGAACTTCTTCATGAATCGCCGGGTCTTCCGGGCGCGGCGCGGGACCGTGGTGCGCACGGCGGTGCGGTACACGGTCCTGGCGGTGAGCCTGCTGGCGGCCAGCTACCTGATGCTCAAGGCGCTCACGGCGGTCGGAATTCCCCTGGGGATCGCCAAGGTTCTCGGCGACGGGGCCATCTACGTGGCCAGCTATGTGGCGCAGCGCCGGCTGGTGTTCAAGGAGCGGAGGTGAGGCGGGCACGGGGCGGTTGGGGCGACCAGGGCGCTGCCGGCCTCCGCGAGGTCGAACCTTGCAGCGTTGGCCTCCGCGAGGTCGTACCGTAGGTCTCGAGGTCGTACCCTTTACCCCTCGATCTCACGCCCTAAGGTACGACCTCGAGCCCACCCCTCGGTCAGGGAACCGGCTCAGTGCACGGCAGTCAGCTCACGCCTGCGCGGATCTCGTCAAGGAGGCGCGCGGCTGATCCGGTGAAGTAGGTGCTGTGCGTGACTTTAATCGTCTCCAATGATTCAGCTCCGACAAGCACGATGTCCATCTCAGGGCGATCCTGATACTCGATCTCAGCGGCACGGTACGCAGTAGTTGCGGCCACGGCATCATCTCCGAACGACTCGTGAGACAAGAGCTCGTCTCGCCTACGGTCGTAGATGAGAAGGAACTGCTGGATGGAACCAGTTCTGGCGCTCATATACTCTCTCCTCCGAACATGGGTCCAACATTCTTACCAAGTCCTGCCAGTTCCTCAGCAATCAGTGCACTGAGACGCTCGAACTGTTGCCGATCCTCATGAACTGGAATCTCACTAGCATCGAGGCAATGTACATCTTTGCGGTGAGTCTCGCATACTCTTGGACCAAGGATTCTCCGTCCTGCTTATAGTTGGTACCGAAAGCAGCACTCAGCCCTTCGACGCGTTGCGCCCACTGATGCATGCGCTGAGTACGCAGTTGAATCTCAATGAGCCGTTGATCCTGCTCAACAACCACGTGCACAGCTCGATAGCCCGATGCTCGCGGCCTGCCCACGTAGTCCGAGGTGCGTCTCACTGCCTCCGCCCAACGCTCACGTACACATGCCTCCAAACGACGCAACTCACTGATTTCGTTCGAAGACAACACCACGCGACAACCACCAATGTCCTGCATTCGTGACAGGTCCAGCTTCGACTCCCTGGAAGTGATCTTCTCCAGGATCGTAGGCATACGTTTGAGACGTTGACTCACTTCACCCTGAATCTGGTGGACTTCCAGAAGAGTTGCTCATTCGCCGCTTGTGGCCTCCAGTGGGCCGGCGAAGGAGGCCCGAAAGGCGCTAACGATGGCAAGCGCCCGCTCCACCTCTTCCTGAGATGCCTTCCCCTCAGCCTGACGTCGCATCACCGAGCCGGCCTTACGTACCGCACTCTTGGAGAGCATCTTCCCCTCCATCCAGCCTGACGTCACCGCTTCTCACGCCTCGTCCTCGTAGCCTCGAGTCTATGCGACGGTAGGACAAGCGAACGAGACCCCCAGTTTCGCATCATGACAGACTTCAGCGGGGGCTGATGAGGCCGGCCTCGTAGGCGGCGATGACGAGCTGGGCGCGGTCGCGGGCGCCCAGTCGGGCCAGGAGCGCGGTGATGTGACTGCGGCAAGTGGCCCGGGTGATGCCGAGCTCGACCTCGATCTCAGTGTTGGACAAGCCCCGGGCGATGAGCAGGAGGACCTCGCGCTGGCGGGGCGTGAGGGCCTCGACCTCACCCGCCCAGGTGCTACGGGAGGTGCCGGTCGACGTCGTGCGCGGCATGCGGGCCACGAGGCGGGCCAGCACCTGGGGGCTGAGCAGTGACTGCCCCTCATGGACGGTGCGCACGGCGTCAACGAGGGACTGGGGGTCGGCATCCTTGAGGAGGAAGCCGCAGGCGCCGGCGCGCAGGGCGCCCAGGACGTAGTCGTCAATCTCGAACATGGTGAGGATGAGGACGCGCGTGGCCGCGAGCACCGGGTCGGCGCAGATCCTTCTGGTGGCCTCTATGCCGGTCAGGCCCGGCATCTGGATGTCCATGAGGACGACGTCGGGGCGCAACTCGGCGGCCAGGGTGACCGCGCGGGCACCGTCCTCGGCCAGGGCCGACGACGCTCATGCCGGGCTCGGCCTCGAGCAGGGCGGCCAGGGTGGTGCGCAGGAGGGCCTGGTCCTCGGCGATGAGGATCCGGATGGGGGCGCCGGGAGACCCACCGGTCATGTCGGTCTTGTCGGTCTTGTCGGTCAGCGCATCGGTGGGATCCGTCATGGCTTGCCCCTGTCGCTCCTGGGATCGGTATCCGGTGACTCATTGGCTGGTCTGCGTTCCGGGCCCGCACTGTCCCCGCAACCCCGGGTGCTGCTGCTAGCCCCAGCCGCGTCGTCGGTGGGAATGGGCAGGATGGCTTCGACGACGAAGCCGGGGGTGTCGGCGCGGGGTCCTGCGGTCAGGGTTCCACCGAGCGCAGTCAGGGTCTCGTGAAGTCCGCGCAGTCCTTGCCCGGCCCCGGGGTGAGGCTCCCATCCGGTTGCGGGCCCGTCGTCGACAACGGCGATGCACAGCCGTCCCGGCTCCCGGCGGAGGGTCACGCGGGCGCGCGTGGGGCCGGCGTGGCGGGCGGTGTTGGCCAGGGCCTCGGCCACGACCCGGGTAGTGGCCTGCGCCGTCGGAGCCGGGAGACCGTCGGTCATCGCCGCGGCTTGGGCAGCGCCCGCATCTGCGCCGATGTGCGGCGCATCGGCGTCGAGATCGACGGCCACTCCGGTGCGGCGGGCCTTGCCGATCAGCTCCAGAAGGGCCTCGGCGAGGCTGTTGACGGGGTCGGGGCCGGCTGCCGGCGCGTCTCCCGCCGGGATCGCTGCCAGCGCCCCGGGCGTCGGGGGCCTGTTCTCGTCGCGCAGGACGGCGAGCATACGCCGCAACGCCTCGGTGGCCTCGCGGGAGGCGGTCTCAACGTCGTCGAGTGCGGTTCGCAGCCCGTCGGGGGTGGTCTCGAGGCGCCGGGCCACGGCGCAGCGCACGGTGATGGCTCCGAGGTTGCCGGAGACGGCGTCGTGCAGCTCACGGGCGATGACGAGGCGGTCCTCGGCGACGGCGCGCGCGGCGGTCTCCTGGGTCAGGCGCCGCTCGTGAGCACGCCGGTCGCGCCGCCGCAGCCACAGGGAGGCGGCGACGAGCCCGGCCATGACGAGCAGCACCGTCATCTGGGCGCGCCGAGAAGGATCCGGGGAGTAGCCGACCAAGGTGCCCAGGCCAAGAACAATCACGGTCAGCCCGGTGATGGCGCGCCCGAGCGGCGAGTGGCGCGGTGGGACGTCGGGGGCTGGCACGCGGCCAGTCTAGGAAGGCGGCTCAGGGCACTTCATCGAACCGGGGTCTGACGGACCTGGGTCTGAGGTGGCGGGACCGCCTCGGCTGGGCGGCCGATGCGCGCTGCCGCTCGGCGCGCTGGAGTTGGCCCATGATCTCTATTGAGAACCTCGTCAAGCGGCACGGGGCGCGGGAGGTGCTTCACGGCGTGAGCCTGGAGGCCCGTCCGGGCCTCGTCACCGGATTCGTGGGGCCGAACAGTGCCGGTAAGTCCTCGACCCTGCGGTGTCTACTGGGTCTGGACCGGGCCGACGGCGGGCGGGCGCTCATCGGCGGGCGCCCCTACCGCGAGCTGCGTGAGCCGCTGCGCACGGTGGGAGCGGTGCTCGACGGCTCGGGCGCGCACCCCTCGCGCACGGCCCGCGGTCACCTGGGCTGGGTGGCCTCGGGTGCGGGGATCAGTCGGCGTCGGGTGGCTGAGGTGCTCGACGTCGTCGGGCTGAGTGAGGCGGCCGGGCGTCGGGTGCGCACCTTCTCCTTGGGAATGGGGCAGCGCCTGGGGTTGGCGACGGCGCTGCTGGGTGACCCGGAGGTGCTCATCCTCGACGAGCCGGTCAATGGCCTGGACCCGGAGGGGATCCGGTGGATCCGCAGGCTGCTTCGGCAGCGGGCCGACGCCGGGGGCACGGTCCTGCTGTCCAGTCATGTTCTGGCCGAGCTGGCTGAGGTGGCCGACGACGTCGTCGTCATCGCCGGCGGGCGGGTGCGGGCGGCCGGGACGCTGGAGGAGGTCGCGGCGGGTTACGCGAACCTGGAGGAGGCGTTCTTCTCGTTGACCGCCCCGGCCGGGGACGAGGCCGGCAGCGGGGTCGGCGGTGGGGCCGGTCAGGCTGGCGAAACTGGACGGGCCGACCGGGCGGGCCGGGCCGAGCGCGAGGACGGGGGCCGTTCGTGAGCGCGGCGACGGCGCTGGTGCGCTCCCTCAAGGCGGAGGTGCGCAAGACGGTGGGTCTGCCGGGGGTCTGGCTGGGGGTGGCGTTGGCGGTCGTCCTGCCGCTCCTGATCGAGTACTACACGGATCACGACCTGGCGGCGCGGCTGGCGGCCGGAGACCCGGATGCGCCGGCGCGGCTGGGCGACGTCGGCGTCATCGGACTGTACGTGGGGACGACGGGGATCGTGGTGCTGGCGGTGAGTGTGGTGGTCAGCGAGTAAGCGAGTGATCCGCGCGCGAGCGGGGCCTCCAGCGCTCCGCGTCAGGTGGTGACGACGATGCTGGTGCAGCCGCGGCGCGGGGCGGCGGTGGCCGCGAAGCTGCTCGTGGTGCTGGGGGCGGCGACGGTGCTGTTGGCGACGGCGTGGGCGGTGACTTTCGCGCTGTGCCGGCACCTGCTGGGGGCGAACGTGCCCTTAGAGTCGGTGCCCTGGTGGATGCTGACGGGGATCCTGACGTGGTGGGTGTTCTCGGCGATGGCGTCGATGGCGCTGGCGATGGTGACGCGCAGCGCGCTGGTGTCGATGACGGTCCTCGTCGCGATGTCGACGATGCTCTCGCCGGGGGTGTTGCTCATCAAGTCCACCGATGCGGCCCGGTTCTTGCCGGACACGGCGGCGGTGCGGCTCATTGCGAACCCGACGACGCTCAACTACGACCGGCTCGTCGAGCTGCTGTCGATCCTGATGGCGGCCGCCGTCTGCGCGGCGTGGGCGGGCGGGTGCGCGGCGGTGCTGCTGGGTGTGGATGAGGCGGGACGCATGAGCGGGGCCGGTGCGGCCAGCAGGGTGAGGGCTACCGCTGGGGTGACGACAGCCTGGGGCGGGCGCTGCGCGCGGAGCTGGTGAAGGTGGTGACGCTGCCGGCGATGTGGTGGTCGGCTGCGGTGGCGGGCGCGGCTGCGGTCGCCACGATGACATCAGTTCTGCGTGACGTGGTGAATGGGCGGGACCTCGGATTTGAGGAGATCGCTCCGGTGTGGGCGCTGGCGGTGCAGATCGGCTTCGTGGCGGCCGGGGTGGCCGCGGCGGGTGCTGAGCACTCCACGGCTCAGGGCATGACGAGTCTGCTGGTGACGCCGGCGCGGGGTCGGCTGGCGGCGGCGCGGCTCATGGTGCTGGCCGGTACGGGACTGGTGGTGGCGAGCGTCCTGGTCGGGGCGAGTCTGGCGGCGTGCCCGACGATGTCGACGGCGGCGCTGTGGGCCGGCGGACGGACCGTGGTCTGGTTGACGGCGGTGCTGCTGCTGTCGGCTGGGCTCGGTGCGGCGCTGCGCAGCGTCATTGGTGCCTCGACGGCGGCTGTGGTGCTGGTGATTCTGGCACCGCAGCTGGCCGTGTTCCTGGGCGACGCCGCCCGCTGGCTTCCGGGCCAGGCGGCCCAGATCTGGCTGGCGGCAGACGCATCGCGAGCAGACGTCATTTCTGCCGGAATCATCATCCTGGCCTGGACGACGGCCGCCCAGATAGCCGGAATCATCCGGCTAGTGCGGGCGGACGGATGAGCATCAGGACGCCACACGTACGAGCCGGCCTCCGCCCATCAACGCCGGGGGTGGGAGCGGGTGAGGACGCTCCCACCCCTATCCCTTGACGAGTAGACCCAGATCAATCGGCATCGTTCCAGCGCGATATACTGTCGCAGGGACATTCTGCCATCGCAGGCAGACATCCCAATCTCTCAGCTGCTCTTTTCATGAGGAATACCACCATGGACCGGCAAATTTTTACTCCTTTGGAGGAGCGTGATGCGCACTTGGCCGCCATGCAGTGGTTCGAGGCGGAGCGGATGAGTGGCCACGAACTCTTCTCTCACAAAGAGTTAATGGACGGTTTCTCTTGGCATGGCCACCACTTCCGCCTCACTCATCAATCCCAGGGGATTTGGAAGCCACAAGAATTTGAGGCCGCCCTGACATTCAAGACAGCAGCCCCCGATCCCAGAAAAGAAGCACCGTACGCCGACCGGATTGACGACAGTGGGTTACTTCGCTACAAGTTCTCCAATACGAAGAAGTGGGCGAACGATGCGATGAAGGTAGCCGCTCATCGGAACTATCCCCTCGCCTGGCTCGTGGGAGTGAAGCCGACCCCGTCAACGCTGTTCTATTACGCCCGGTTCCCCGCCTACATCGTTGACATCGACGAACGTAATGCGGAGTTCATCATCGCCATTGATGAGACGACACCAGCCACCTCATATCACAAGGATTCTGGCCAGATCGAAAAGAAGTACGTTTCCAGGTGGACGAAGGAGCGAATCCACCAGCACGACTTCAGGGAGCACGTACTCAGTGCCTACCAGATCTCTTGCGCAGTCTGCGATCTTCCGCACGCGCAGCTCCTGGAAGCCTCGCACATCATCGCCGACTCCAGGGAAGCGGGAGTCCCTGAGGTCAGCAATGGTTTGGCTCTGTGCAGGCTCCACCACACCGCCTACGACCGTCACCTCCTCGGCATCGACGCCGACCGTCGTATCCACGTGGCGACACGAGCAAAACGCATCGAGACCGTCCATCTGCAAACTGGCTTACTGCCATTTGAAGGCCGCTCCCTGACGCACGTGCCTGCCGCCAAACAGATGCGCCCTGATGGCGACCGCCTTGCCGAACACTTCAAAGAGTTCCTCCAGACAGAGGAGCAGACAGTCGGGTAGGCCCCAAAGCTTCCAGCAAGCTACGCACCACTCCAGAGAATGGGCTTTCACCACTCGAAGGAGCCCATCATGATCCACTCACGAGACATCACGACTGAAGCCGAGGCGGCGGTGCTTGAACACGCTGATCGCCTCGCCGCCATCATCGGCAAGCACTGGCACCCCACAGACGACACCGCTCAAGACGACGTCATGCTACTCGTCGCCGACCTCTACGCGCGCACGCCGAGACGGGGATTGAGATGCAAACCTGGAGAGCCGCACTCGATGTAGTCATGGATCATCTCGCCGCCGAGCCCGAAGGCGCCGATCTGCTCCACCGCCTCGGCCGGCCGGTCTGGTTCACCGTCATCGGCACGACCAAGGACGGTCAGCGCGAGCCCGTCGCCGTCCTGCCAGGCCGACGTCGGCTGGAGGTAGCCATCGGTGCCTGGACCACGCAGGTTCAGGCACCCACCGCAGCAGACGCCGTCCGAACAGCGTCACGTGCGGACCGGCCAGCCGCCTGAGACGGTCACGTTGCGAAGCACTCGCTCAGTCACACGGATTCGCAGGTCAGTCAGCAGTCCAGTTGCCTGAGGCGGCGTCAGTGAAGTCCTGCCCATCGCAGGCACTGCTCGCCTGTACGGCGCGCGAGATTCGAGGGCTCCGCAGGCCCCTGTCTGCCCGTGGTCAATCCCTCGCTCACATCACGCCACCTCACCTCGCACGATGCGAGCAAACGTCACGCACCTACGCATGGCCCCACGACCTGCTCCCATCCGATGTGCGTCGTGCGCGACGCCTGGACGTTACGAACGACGCACATCGAGCGGGTGGAGACTCTCGCACCACCACCGCTCTCGATGGTAGGCATCAACCGACCCCTATTTGATCTCGCAGGCGATGCCGTCCCGGTCTCGATCCAGTTCTTCGCGGTATCCAGGGTCGCCCCGATACAAGGGAGCTGCTCCCGCCTCCTTTGCCTTCTTGCAGTTGGGAAAGTACATGCTCTCCTGCCTCGGCTCCGGCACGGGCGCGGGAGCCGCCGCGCCACCGCCGGCCTGAGTCTCCTCTTCTGGTGTCGACTCTGGCTCAGGCTCTTGCGTCGGCTCAGACTCCTGCATAAGAGGCTGCAACGGAGGCTGCGATGTCAGGGGCCTGCGTCGTCGGAATCGGCGACGGCGTAGGACTCGGGGTCGGGGATGGGGTGGGACTCGGAGTAGGCGACGGAGAGGGAGTCGGAGTGGGTGACGGCGACGGCGAAGCAGTCACCGTCGGAGATGGTGCCGGTGTCGGTGAACCCGCATCATCAGCCACGGACGGAACCCCGCAGCCGGCGATTCCAACACCAAGAGCCAGGGCGAGGAGCACAGGAGCCGAGGTCCTCAGCAGCCCCCGCCGCCTCGACGTCGAGGAAGACACTGATGAAACAGACGAACGGGAAAATATGGGAGAAATAGGGGACAAAATGGGCGCGTTCACGAGAGCCTCGAGTCAGAAGAAGGGATGGTGGGCGGCTAGCCGATAGAATTGAAGCACTCCAGGGGCAGTAATAACTCACGCAGCCATAAAATGCAATCGGATTGATACACATATTTTTTACTGTTGCCGAGAATAGAAATTGACATGAGACCGCCTGGCAATTGTCCCTTATTTTTACGATTATGGGTGGACTTCCACCCCCACGGCAGCCGACCACCCATGCGCTCAGGGAGCTCAGCGAGGCTTAGGGAGCCGAACCGAGTCTGACGAACCAGGGTCTGAGGGGCGCACTGAGGCTAGGCCGCCGGGGCGATGTGGCTCGCAGGCCGGCCGCCCACACTTCCGGCCATGAGCACCTCCCGCACGTCCCTGTCCCAGCAGACGCCGACCGCCTTCGGAGTACCGAATCCTTCGCCGTCGGACTTCGCTCCGAGCTCCGCTCCGGTCTCGGCTCCGACCGTGAGCACCCGGCCCGACCGACTGAGCACCGTCGCGCTGGTCATCTTCACAAGCGTCTACGCCTTCTTCTTCCCCCTCCACCTCGGCCACTTTCTCATCTCCGAGGACGCCGGCCCCGCAACCGGCCTCACGCTCTACATCGCTCTCTCGCCGTCGGCGGCGTCGCCTTCCGCCACCCACTGGCCCAGGGTGCCCGTCAGGTAGCGGCCCGTAAGCGACGGGCCGCCCTCACTCTCATCGTGGGCGGACTCGCCACCTTGGTGATCGAGCTCATCGGCGGCCTGGCCTCCTCGGCCCTGCTCAACCTCGCCGGCCTGTCCGGAGCAACCCTGCAGAATGACGCCAGCGTTGCCGAAGTCATTCAGATGTTCCCGCCGATCATCATCGTCGTCGTACTCGGGATCGTGGGGCCGATTGTGGAGGAGATGTTCTTCCGTCAGCTCCTCATTGGGCTCATCAAGCGCTTCGCACCGACCTGGGTGGCTGTTGTCGTCTCCAGCGTCCTGTTCGGTGCGCTGCACATGCACTCGTTCGCGCTCTCCGAGGTACTGAGCGTCATCCCGCACGCCTTCTTCGGTCTCAGCTGCGGGCTGCTCTATGTCAAGACCGACCGCAACCTGCTCTACCCGGCGAGCATCCACTGCCTCAACAACCTCAGCGCCTTCCTGCCGCTCCTCCTGTACTGAAACGACTCCCCGCCACCCCGCCCGGGCGTTGCGGGAACATAAGCGTTTGCGCCAACACCCTCGCAACACTGGCTCCGGTTGGCTTGCCCTCGACAGCTTCACTGTTGACGGCGCCCGAGGCGCCCCGTCAGCACGGGACACGAGGAGGAGATACAGACCACCACAGTCAGGCCGAGCGCCGGGAGCGGCATTCTCATCCATAACTTCCTGCCTCATTCCCTACAGCACTCGGCCCGGAGCCTCACCCTCCCATCGAGAAGAACGGCTACTTCTCGAGCAGCAGGACCGCGGCCTTCACAGCGCACACTCTCCGCCCCCACACGGATCGCCCGTGCGACGGAGACCCGCTGCGAGGCCGCACGTCAGGAGGGTGAGGAGAGCAAGGGCGGGGACAGCAAGACTGCCTTGTCGGGACAACATCCGCCCCGGGGGAGACGGCGCGTGCTTCAATCGGAGCATGGCAGTCGTCTCCCCCGTTCCGGTTCCTGGCCCCGTGCCCGCCGAGTCCATCCTGACCGAGCCCGACGCCTCGCTGCTGTTCAGCGGGGCACGCACCGCCTACACCTTCACCGACGAGCCGGTGACCGACGCCCAGCTGCGGGCGATCCATGAGCTGGCCAAGTGGGCGCCGACGGCGGTCAACGCCCAGCCGCTACGGGTGGTAGCCGTCCGATCGGCAGCGGCCCGCGAGCGCCTACTGCCCTGCCTTCCCAGCGGTAATCGCGAGCAGGCAGCAGGCGCGCCTCTCACCCTCGTCTGCGCAGCCGACCGCTCCTTCGCCGAGTCCCTGCCGCGGCTGCACCCGCGCGGCGAGCGCTACCAGCGGCTGCTGGAGGAGGGCGGGGCGGAGATGCGGGCGCGTTGGGCACGCGCCTCAGCACTGATCCAGACGGCCTACGTCATTCAGGCGATTCGCGCCGTCGGGCTGGCAGCCGGCCCCATGAACGGAGACGACGCCGAGGCGTTGGCGACCGAGTTCTTCGCCGGTCAAGACGTGGAGGTGCTGCTGGTCATCAACGTCGGTCACCCAGGGCCAGACGCCTACCAGGAGCGCAACCCGCGCCTGCCCTTCGAGGAGGTCTATCGGGTGCTATGAGCCCAGCGGGTCGATCGCACTCAGGCCCCAGGACCGGGCGGCGTCGGCCAGCCGAGCGTCATGAGTCAAAACCGTGACAGGGTGGCGAGGATCGTCCAGCAGCGTCGCAGTCGCCAGGTGAATGGCATCGAGAGACTTCAGCTCACCAGTCAGGGCGCTGGCGCGCTCAATGACATCCGGGCCGATCTCGACGAGCTCCACTCCCTCGATGAACTCATCGACCACGCGGATATCGAAGCGCTCCCGATGCGCCGCCCGAGCCATCTCCACCGTGAGCAGACAGGAGGAGACCAGCCCCTCGGTGGCATGCGCATCCATGATGAGCCTCGCCGCCTCATCGGCTCCAGGCTGCCCGAGGAGGGAGAGCAGCGCCACCGAGGTATCGAGGTAGATCACCTGTCCTCCTCGCGCTCACCGAGGAGGAACTGCTCCAGGTCGAAACCCTCAGGCGTCCCCCACCGCCTGGCGGGCAGCACCCAGTCGCCTGCAGCCCGACGGACCTTACCCTCACGGACCATCCGCCCATACCAGGTCTCGTCATCACGAATCGGGACGATCTGGGCGATCGGGCGGCCGCGGTCGGTGACCGTCACAGGCACACCAGAGGACTCGACCTCACGGTAAACCCGCCCGGCCTGCTGATTGACCTCCCGCAGTCCCACAGTCCTGCTCCCCGAAGAAACCGGCACACCCGCTGCACTCATGACACGAGAATACGACAAAGGTTCTACATGTACTACTTTGTGGCTGCGGGGGCGGAGGCGGAGGCGGGGCCGAAGGCTCGAGGAGCGACGCCACGCCGGCGCGCCGAGCTACCCCCTGGTGTAGTGGGCGACGTAGTCGATCTGGATGTCGGAGACAGCCGGAGTGAGCGGGCCAGGGACAGCGCCGTCGACGGTCTCGTACCATCGGGCGTTGTCGTGGTTGGGGTCCATCGCGCCACTCTGGACCCCGAAGAACATCCGTTTGCTGGAGATGTCCTCGCCGACGTCGTCCCGAGTGATCCGGCCCCACTCCTGGCCGTCGAAGGTGAAGGCAATGTACTCGTCCTCCACGATGACGCCGTACGTGTGCCAACCACCCATGTCAGGGTTATCGCGGCTCACTTGTTTTTGCTTGTGTCCCTTCGGAGTGGCATCACCCCAGTGGTAGGTGCCCACCACCGGCGGACCATGGAAGCGCCCCTCGACGAAGTCGATCTCCGGCGGCGCCTTCTGGTCCTCGGGCCACAGCAGGATCGCATACCCGATGCCCTTTGCCCGGGGGAACTTGGCGCGCACTTCCCACCGGCCGCGCGAGGCCGCGAAGACCTTGTTGGTCGAGGCACCACCGGCGCTCCACTGACCATCCTGGTACTGGGTGCGGATGATGAGCTCGCCGTTCTGGGTGAAGGAGTCCCTCCTCAACCTCATGCCCATGGCTCCCGGATCGCTGAGGGGGTTATCGCCGTACTGCTCCCAACCAGTTTCCTCGATGGAGGCGTCAAAGCCCTCGAAGAAGTCGACGTTCCAGCCGTCGATCTCGACCTCGGAGCGCCCCCGACCCGAGCCCTCGGAGGGCTGCGAGGGTGAGGCGGTTGCGGCGTCGGACGAGGAGGCGGCGGTCCCGTTCGGCGAGGCTGAGGCCTCACCGGAGGGGGCGGCAGCAGCCGACTCCCCCATGCTCGACGACGGTGCCGCCGGCATGGAGACGTCATCGACCGACGTCGCCGAGACTGCCGCGCTGACCGGGCCGCCGGGGGATGCCTGCTCGGTGCTGACGCTGGTCGAGAGCGCCACAGCCGCAGGGGTTACGCCCTGGGGCTGGACCGGGAAGCAGGCGGTGGCCGTCGCCACGGCAAGACCTGCGGTCATGAGAAGCTGGGTTGCTCGTGCGGGTTTCACGGTCGTCTCCTTTGATGCGGGAACCCTTCCAGCAGGTACGAGAAGCCTAACCAGTCGGTCGTTATTGAACAAGGTATCCGCACTTATGAGAGGTCCGGCGTGGTGCCGCCATCCCGCCCACCGCTACGGCCGGAAGATCGAGCTGTCCTCGCTGACGTAGGCGACCGCGAGCCGCTGCGTCCAGGCCATCTGGCCGACGATCTTGACCAGCGCGTTCGCGTCCGACCAGCCGACACCGATGTAGATGTAGTCCGCGCCGATGGTGTAGTCGGCGACCGGCAGCCCCCTGTTCCTCCCGCTCCTCGAGCTCCGCCTCACTCAACGCGTCGGGACCGTTGAACGGAGGGAAGGCCCGGATGAGGTCGCGGTAGAAGGCCCTGATCGCCGGGGTAGAGCCCTCGGTGGTGTCGTAGTCGCGCGGCTCCTCCCACCGGGAGACCTGTTCCCACCACTGGGGAAAGTCCTCATCGGTGACCACGTCCGGCTCGAAGATCAGGATGTCGTAGCTCATACCCCGAGGCTAGAAGTGCACCCCGTCACCAACCATGGACACCGCTCCCCACGGCGACCTCCAACAGCGGCCCACCGCCTCCACTGGGAGGTGGCGGGCCGCCGTCGGATACCGGGACGCAGTGCTCAGAGTGCTCAGAGCACGTAGGGGTCGTTCATCGGGTCGGTCAGCGTGGTCGGGTCAGCCACGTTGGTGTCGCGGCCGGCCGGGCCGAGGTTCGCGGCCGAGGCCGGGGCGGCGGGCGACGTCGGGACGTCGAGCTCGGCGTTGGCGCGGTTGCGCGCGAGCCACAGCTCGTAGGAGTCGGCAGTAGCGCCGTCGAGGTCCACGCTGTCGATGTCGATGCCCAGCGCCTGGGCCACGCCACGGCCGTAGTCGGGGTCCGCGTGGTAGCAGTTGAAGATGTGGCGGTGCTTGATCTGCAGGGTCGAGTCCCCCATGGCGCGGGCGGTGTTCTCGCACAGGACGAGCTGCTGCTCGGGCGTCATGGCGCGCCAGAGCATGCCGGGCTGGGTGTAGTAGTTGTGGTCGTCCTCGCGGAAGTCGTACATGGCGACGTCGCCTCCGGCCTGGACGGGCTCGGAGAGCTCGCGCGAGTCCTGCCAGTTGCCGTAGGAGTTGGGCTCGTAGGCGTTCTGGGACCCGGCGTTGCCGTCCACCCGCATGGCGCCGTCGCGGTGGAAGCCATGGGGGCAGGCGACGCCGCGCGGGGAGTTGACCGGAATCTGGTGGTGGTTGACGCCGAGGCGGTAGCGCTGGGCGTCACCGTAGGAGAAGAGGCGGGCCTGGAGCATCCTGTCCGGCGAGTAGCCGATGCCGGGCACGATGTTCTGGGGCGTGAAGCCGGCCTGCTCGACGTCCTGGAAGTAGTTATCGGGGTTCCTGTTGAGCTCGAGGACGCCGACCTCCTGGAAGGGGAAGTCCGCCTTGGGCCACATCTTCGTCAGGTCGAAGGGATTGAAGTCGGTCAGGGCCTCGGCCTGCTCAACGGTCATGGTCTGGACGTACATGGTCCAGCGGGGGTACTGGCCCTTCTCGATGGACTCGTACAGATCACGCTGGTTGGACTCGCGGTCCTCGGCGATGACGGTGGCGGCCTCCTGGTCCGTGAGGTTGGCAAGACCCTGCTGGGAACGGAAGTGGAACTTCACCCAGGTGCGCACGCCCTCGGCGTTGATGAAGGAGTAGGCGTGCGAGGAGAAACCGTGCATGTAGCGGTAGGACAGCGGGATGCCGCGGTCGGACATGGTGATGGTCACCTGGAGGAGCGACTCGGGCAGGCTGGTCCAGAAGTCCCAGTTGGTGTTGGGGCTGCGCAGGTTGGTGCGGGGGTCGCGCTTGACGGCGTGGTTGAGGTCGATGAACTTCTTGCCGTCACGGAAGAAGAAGACGGGGGTGTTGTTGCCGACGACGTCCCAGTTTCCCTCGGAGGTGAAGAAACGCATGGCGAAGCCGCGGATGTCGCGCTCGGCGTCGGCGGCCCCGCGCTCCCCGGCGACGGTGGAGAAGCGCATGAAGAGCTCGCACTGGTTGCCCTCGGCGGAGAAGATCGCGGCGCGAGTGAGCTCGGGGATGGCGCGGGTGACGGTGAAGGTGCCCCAGGCGCCTGAGCCCTTGGCGTGCATGCGGCGCTCGGGGATGACCTCGCGGTTGAAGTGGGCGTGCTTCTCCAGCAGCCAGGCGTCCTGGAGGGCGACGGGGCCGCGGGGCCCGGCGGTCATGGAGTCCTGGTTGTTATAGACGGGCGAGCCGTTGGCCATCGTCATGCGACCCTGACCGACGGCGTTGTTGCGGCTGGGCAGGTGCTCGCCGAGGCCGGCGCGGGACATAGGGCAGCCGGCGGGAGCACCGTCCTGAGGGGTCTCGGGCAGGTTGGTGTCGTTCATGGGTATCTCCTTGCTCGGCCAGCGGGCCGGGGTGTCGCAAGGCGCGAGGTGCGCCTGAGCCGGTCGGGGCGCCGCGGGTACCGCTGACCGCTGTCAGCCGCGACGACGAGATGACCGCCCGTCAGCAACCATAGCCGAACAATAAGGAGATGTCTCAGTAGTTGCCCCACTGAATGGGATCACTAATGTGTCGGTGGGTGTCGGCCGCCACCCAAGCTCACCGGCGGTCACCACCAGCGCATCGGTGGCTGACCAGCTGACACTGACCATGGACACCGCCCTCCACGGCAGCCTCTCTACGCCGGGCGGTAGGTGAAGCGGTCCCAGCCCAGGGGCCTCGATGCGCTCGGCCATGCGCTCGCACGTCCCGTCCCAGCCGGGCGCCACGACGTCGAATTCGCCGCTCGTCCCCTCGGAGCGGGCCTGCTGGAGGGCGTAGACCCGTGCCCCCGCCGCGTGCACCCGCCGAGCCACCTCCACGGCGTCGTCGGCCGTCACGTCCCCGGGCACCACGGTGGTGCGAACCTCGAAGTCGGGCCCGCCGCAGCCGGCCGCCTCAACGAGTACCTCCAGGCTCTCCCAGGCCCTCGCGGCCGCGTTCGCCCGGCCGACCACTTGCCCGTAGTGCTCGGGCAGGGCCTTGATGTCCAGCCCCACCCAGTCGACGAGCCCGGCCTCGATCATGTCCCGCAGCCGCCGCGGGTAGGGCCCGGCCGTGTGCAGCCCCACCTGGAAGCCCATGTCGATGACCTCGCGGGCGGCGTCGGCCAGGGCGTCCTGGCGCAGGGCCTCTCCGCCGGTGAGGACGACGCCGTCGAGCAGCCCGCGCCGGCGGCGCAGCAGGGTGCGCACCTCCTCCCACGCCACCTGGCCGGGCGTGCGGGCCGGGATGAGGTCCCGGTTGTGGCAGTAGAAGCAGTTCCAAGGGCATCCCTGCAGGAAGACGGTCGCGGTCAGGTGGTCGGGCCAGTCGACTGTGCTCATGGGGACGAGCCCCGCGATCACCAGGTCGTCGGCGGGCCGGCGATCGAGGCCGACAACGACACCCTCCCGAGACCCGGTCGCTCCCAGCCCGGTTTCGGGAAGGCCGGGCTCGCCGGTTCCGCCAGTCCCGCCGGTGTGGGCACCCGCGGACCTCGAGCCGGCAGAGGCGCCCAGGCCCGCACCGCCATCAGTGGCCCGGGACGGCTGCTGGGAGGTGTGCGAGCCGTTCGGCGGACGTGTCTGCGGCGAGGTCACTGTCCCCTCCTCTCGGGACGTCGTCGGGGCTGCGGGGAACTGCCGGGCTGCGGGGCCGACCCGAGGGCCGACGTCGTTGCGACACCGAGCCCGCTGGGCGCCGTCGCCGGATCATCCGACGGCGCCCAGCGGTCCCGGCGGGTCCTGTCAGGCGCTGACCGCACTCAGACGCGAGACGGCCGGGCCGTGACCACCGGCGGCGACCTCGGTGAACATCTGCCGCTCGGCGTACTCGCCCTTCTTGCCGATGTTGAAGGAGCGCACCGGGCGGAAGTAGCCCATGACGCGCGTCCACACCTCACACTCGACCGGCTCGGCCTCCGGGTGGAGCTCGGCGCACTTGTCGCAGGTGAGGTGCTCACCCACGAGGTAGCCGTGGACGGGGCAGATGGAGAAGGTCGGCGTGATGGTGATGTAGGGCGTGCGGAAGGCGGTCAGGGAGCGGCACACCAGCTCCTTGCAGGCGGCGGCCGAGGAGATGCGCTCGTTCATGTACAGGTGCAGGACGGTGCCGCCGGTGTACTTGGTCTGGAGCTCCTCCTGCATCTCCTGGGCCTCGAAGGGGTCGTCGGTGTAGCCCACGGGGATCTGGGAGGAGTTCGTGTAGTAGGGGTTGGTCTCCGTACCGGCCTGGAGGATGCCGGGGTAGCGCTTGCGGTCCTCCTTGGCGAAGCGGTAGGTGGTGCCCTCGGCCGGCGTGGCCTCGAGGTTGTAGAGGTGGCCGGTGGCCTCCTGGAACTCGACCATCTTGTCGCGCACGTGGTCCAGGAGGCGCACGCACATGGCGTGGCCGCGCGGGTCGGTCAGGTCGTAGGCGTCGCGGGTGAAGTTGCGAACCATCTCGTTCATGCCGTTGACGCCCAGGGTGGAGAAGTGGTTGTCCAGGGTGCCCAGGTACCGCTTAGTGAAGGGGAACAGGCCGGCGTCGATGTGGTGCTGGATGACGGTGCGCTTGAGCTCCAGGGTGTCGCGGCCGATCTCGAGCAGCTCGTCGAGTCGGGCGGTCAGGGCGGCCTCGTCGTCGGCGTAGAGGTAGCCAAGCCGGGCCATGTTGATGGTGACGACGCCGACCGAGCCGGTCTGCTCGGCCGAACCGAACAGGCCGTTGCCGCGCTTGAGCAGCTCGCGCAGGTCGAGCTGGAGGCGGCAGCACATGGAGCGGATCATGCCGGGGTCGAGCTCGGAGTTGATGAAGTTCTGGAAGTAGGGCAGGCCGTACTTCGCGGTCATGGTGAACAGGAGCTCGGTGTTGGGGGCGTCCCAGTCGAAGTCGCGGGTGATGTTGTAGGTGGGGATGGGAAAGGTGAAGACGCGGCCCTCGGCGTCGCCCTCGGTCATGACCTCCATGAAGGCGCGGTTGATGAGGTCCATCTCCGCCTGGAGGTCGCCGTAGGCGAAGTCGCAGACGTCGTCGCCGACGAGGGGGTGCTCGTCCGCGAGGTCCGCGGGGCAGGTCCAGTCGAAGGTGAGGTTGGTGAAAGGCGTCTGGGTGCCCCAGCGCGAGGGGACGTTGAGGTTGAAGATGAGTTCCTGCATGCACTGCTTGACCTGGGCGTAGGTCATGTCGTCCAGGCGGACGAAGGGCGCCATGTAGGTGTCGAAGGAGGAGAAGGCCTGGGCGCCGGCCCACTCGTTCTGGAGGGTGCCCAGGAAGTTGACGATCTGCCCGACCGCCGAGGAGAAGTGCTTGGCCGGGCCCGCGGCGATGGCGCCGGGGACGCCGTTGAAGCCCTGCTGGAGGAGGTCCTTGAGGGACCAGCCGGCGCAGTAGCCGGCGAACATGTCCAGGTCGTGGATGTGGAGGTCCGCGTTGCGGTGGGACTGGCCGGCGGCGGCCGGGGAGACCTGGCTGAGCCAGTAGTTGGCGACGACCTTGCCGGAGGTGTTGAGCATCATCCCGCCCAGCGAGTAGCCCTGGTTGGCGTTGGCGTTGACGCGCCAGTCGGAGCGGTCCAGGTACTCGGTGATGGTGGCGATGGCGTCCACGGTGGGGCGCTCGCCACGGGCGACGGCTGAGTCGGCCGAGCCGGGAGCCACGAGGCGCGGGTCGGTGGTGGGGGTGGCGGCTGGAGTGTCAGCCGGGATGGAGGTGGCGACCGGATTCGAGGCCGGGCCGTCGAGGGGGCTCGGGGTGGCGGTGGGGCGGGTTGGTTCTCGAGCACGGGTCTCTCCGATGGTCCTTCTCGTTCCTGTTCGCGGCCCTGCCGAGCATGGATGGGGCCGGTCCTTCCGGGTGCCGTCAGCGGCTGCGCGCTGCCTGCGGGGAGCGGGACGGTCGGCGGCACCGGTGCCGACCCTACGCCCGGATGCACCGCAAGAGCCGCATTGAGACACATGATGTTGTGTATCCATTGTATCTGGACCACAACATCTTGCGATAGAGGCGAGGACTTTTGTCCTGATAGGTGATGCTTTCTCTCGCGCGATCCTGCGGATGCAGCTGGGCCGGCAGCACGGACCATCGAGGCCACAGGGAAGCCGCGGGCACGATCCAGATCCCCTCACCCGGCGTGTTGGGATGAGGCCAGGAGCGTGGACCTCGACCCAGCACGAGACCGCTCCCCGGACAACCCGATTGACCTGTCATGACTATCGATACTGATGTCATCTGACCTACTGAGGATTCACTCCAACATCATCACCCTGGACGCCCCGTCACTCTCACTGAGGAGCCGTCACCAGAGCAGCCGATGACCTCCTTGAGGGGCTCTGTGTCCAGATCTGCCACAAAGAGGTTCAGGCGCCGTTCACTGAGCAGCAGGAACCGCAGAATTGCGCGGTTCTGTATTTTCTATCCGAGACTCACAGCAGCCTTTGTGGCAGATTTGGACACTTCCCAGCACTCCACGGCCTTCAGCACGTCCGGAACGACCTGATGCGCGTAGACATCCTTCCTTGTGAAGCGCAGTGGCAGGAAGCCGCGGGCGACAAGCTGACGGTCGCGCCAGCGGTCGAGGCCGAACTGGTACTCGTCGCAGTGGTAGGTGTAGCCGTCGAGCTCGACGACCACCCACCCCTCGATCACCAAGTCCACCTCGCCGACTCCCTCGATCTCCACTCCGTCCTCGAAGCTCAGGCCCGCAGCCTCAAGGTCCATTCGCGCCAACGTCTCCAAGGGGGAACGGGCCCGGTCGCTGGCGCGATCGAGTCGAGCGAGCGCCCGAGCCGAGCCAGGGCCACGAAGCAGATTGCGAATCTGCTCGGCAGTGACGCGCTCATCATGAAGTGCCGCATCGAGAGCGATGAGTGGGGAGTCGTCCTGGAGGTGACAGCGCAGAAAAACGCGCCAGAGCCTCAGGAAGTGCCTGTACGGGGAAATGAGTCGGAGATGCTGAACCCTGGCTCCGATCGACATGGATAACCTCACGTCCCACGGCTGCGAATCGTCCGCTATCCGAAACCACGAGGTGAACCTGCTCGGCCCCTTGGGCCACGGGCAGCCCGTAGTAGCGCATAGCTGCCTGGCAGGTGAGGAGCCCTCCGTGAATGCGCGCCAGCACAACGGCGCGCTCAGCACCCGGGATACCAACAACCCCATGCTCATAGGGCAATGAGCTCACCGGTCCTCACCAGCGAGGCGATGTGACGGCGCTGGGTGCGAGACAGGTCAAGGTCCCGAACGCGCACCGCGCCGTAGCAGCCACGAACCGCGGCGAGCAGCTCAGCGTCCATGGTGTTCACGGAACTCATTGCCGCCCGTCTGCGGAGTGGACGCAACCCGGCCGCCGTCACTCTGTGGACAACTGGAGCATCCGTCAGCCTGTGGCCTCCAGGACCCATCGAAGTGTCACCGATGTCGTGACACTGGACTGTCACCCATGTCCCGAGACACAACAACCAGAGACTTCACGCCCCAGTAGCCAAGGCATGGTGTCCAAATCGGACACAAAGGAGCCCAACAACGTTTCACCCAGCGATACGAACCGCGGAATCATGCGGTTCTGTCAGACGCGCTCAGTACTCGTTGCCGCCTTTGTATCCGATGTGGACACTCCCCACCGCTCCCAAGGCCCTCTGCACGCCCGGAACCACACGGGAGGCCGTTCGCCGACATCACCATTACCCGCGCTCACCCGGATCCGGACGGGACACCCCGCCTCACCCCGCCACCCCGTCCTTCTCGTGGACCGTCACGGTGTTGTCGGGCTGACCCGACATCGACCGACCAGGTGGCTGGATCGTGTGGACGGTCACGCTCCGACAGCCTGGGTCCATGAGCACGGATACCTCTCCCTTCCACCGTTCCCGACCTCCGTCGCAGCAGGTCAGACCCACATCTCCCACCCGGTCTCGGGGCCCTGGGCGCACGTGCCCACCTGGATCCTGGCGGCGGCATCGCTGCCCGGCCCGTACGGGATCGTCCGAGGCATCACGCTGTGGCCGGATCTGCCGGCCCTGCCGCGTCGCCGGGCCTGGCTCGACTGGACGCAGGTGGCGGACTGTCGGCTTCATCGCCGTCTGCCTGGTCGTCGCTTGGCCCAAGGCCTGAGCCGGCCACGCCTGGCGTCGCCTTCGCTCCCCACGCCGCATCCCGGGCCCCATCCTCACCGCCGGTGAGCCACAGGCGTGAAGGCGACGCTACCCTTCCCCTCATTCACCACCGATTCACGTCCGGAAAGCTGACATCATGACTGATCGCCGTTTCTCCGCGCCCGGTCTCGCCCGGCGCCTGCTGGCCCCGATCGCCGCCCTGCTGGGTCTGGTGGCGGGCCTGAGCGTCCTCATCCTGCCCTCCTCCGCACCGACCACCGCCGACCCGACCGAGTTCTCCGCCGAGCGTGCCATGGCCGCCATCAACCGCCTCGCCGACGAGCCCCACAGTGTCCTGCGCCGCGAGGCGCACGACCGGGCGCGCGACGACGTCGTCGGCATGTTCACCGACCTCGGCTACACCCCACAGTGCACTCCGACCCGATGTTCGATCTCAGTAACCCGGAGGACAAGAGGATTTTCGATGACTTGTCCGCCGAGCAGCAGGCGGTGCTCAAGGACGCGCCGGCTGAGACGATCGTCGTCGACGTGCCGGGGAAGTCCGAGCACACCATGGCGCTCATGGCCCACTACGACTCGTCCACGGTCGAGGCGGACAAGAACGGCCATCAGCACATCACCGACGGCACCTCTCTCGGGGCAGCCGACGACGGCTACGGCGTGGCTGCCATCGTCGAGACGCTCCGGGCGCTCAAGGCCGAAGGGCGCCAACCGGAGAACTCGCTGAAGATCGTCATCACCGACGGCGAGGAAATCGGCCTTGTCGGCGCCCGCAACGAGATGCGCCACCACCGCGCCGACTACAAGAACGTCGACCTGGTCCTCAACCTCGAGGCGCGCGGCACGAGCGGCCCGGCGCTCATGTTCGAGACCTCCTCGAACAACAGCGCCGTCGCCGGCTACTTCCTCAGCCACGTGAAGCAGCCCGTGGCCGGCTCACTCCTCCCCTCGCTGTACGCGCGCATGCCCAACACCACTGACATGGCGGCGTTCATCCCCGAGGGTTTCACGGTGCTCAACATCGCGGCGATTGGGGAGGCCGAGCACTACCACCACCCCACCGACGCCCCGCGCTACGTCGACCACTCGACCCTCCAGCACTACGGCGACCAGGTCCTGGACCTCGCGCGGGCCTGGGCCTTCGACGGGCAGGCCCCCACGCTCACGGCCGACGGCGACCTTCACTTCTTCCAGCTGTGGCGGGGGCTGACGGTGCGCTACCCGGCGGCGGTCGGGACGGGGCTGGGGTGCCTGGCCGTCATCGCGGCACTCGGCGTCGTCGTGGTACGGGTCAGGTCGCTGCGCTGGAAGCGGGTCCTGGGAACTGTCTGGGGCCTGACCTGGCGGGCCACGTTCGCCTCTGCCGCCGCGGGGCTGGTGCAGCGCGGGGCCATGGCGATGAAGTGGGCGCCGGAGAGCGGGCTCGGACCGAACCCGCTGCTGGTGTGGATGTTCGCCGGCGGGGCCCTGCTCGGGGCCGGGCTCACGACGCACTTCGTGGTGCGGCGCTGGAAGGAGGGGCTCGGGCAGGAGACCCTCGCCGCGGTGCTGCTCCTGCTGGCAGCGGCCTGCGTGCCGCTCATGGTGCTGCTGCCCGGCGCTGCCTACATCCTGGTCCTTCCCACGCTCGCCCTGGCGCTGACCGCGCTGGCGCCGAGGCGGGTGCGGCCGGTGGTCGGGGCGCTGGCGGCCTTCAGCATCGTGGCGATCCTCGCCCCCGCGGTCCTGCTCATCCACGAGATGCTCAGCCTGGGCGCGGTGTGGGTGACCGTGTTCTTCGCGATCGTGCCGGTGGCACCGCTGGCGCTCGTGCTCCTGCAGGCCGGTTCCCGACGCACCCGGAGCACCATCGCGTGGACCAGCAGCAGTTCTGACGGCGTTCCCGACGGCGCTGCCACTGCAGGTCGGGCTGCCGCGACGGCGTAGGGAGGCGCACAGAAAGCCGCCGCTGCGAACGCGGCCTCGGGGCCTCGGGACCACTCCTGGTGAGTGGCACCGAGGCCCCGGCCTGTTGAGCGGGATGAATCAAGGTCCCGGCCGGGTGCGACGGGGCTGGTGCACGAGTCTCTTTTCGAGGTTTTCCACAGGGTGTCCTTAGGGGCTGGTTTGGGGGCGTTGGGGCAGGTAATGTCAATGCACCGTCTGGACGGGCAGTGTCGCCCGGCCGGGTGGGGTGTGGAGTTGTTTCGGTGGCGAGGAGGCTTCCGTGATGAGTGCGTCCCTACGATTTGCCAAGCCCTCGGGTGTGCGGCGGCCAGTTCCCGGTCCTGGCCGTTCAACCCCCACCAACGCAGCGCTCCACCGCGCACCACCGTCAGGCCGAGCTGAACCTCGACGGCATCGGCGGGCACGCGGAGCAGCAGGCTCCGGCGGAAGTGCCGCAGCGGCCAAGCAGACGGCCAGCCACTTCGGGGCAACGTTCCGCCGCACACAACCGTCAGACCGGCCTGAACCTCGATAGCGCCGACGGGCACGCGGAGCAAGAAGCCCTGGCCGTCAGTCCGGGACGGCCAGGTCGGGTGGTGCTGTCGGGGCCCAGGCCCCGCCCCGAGGCTCGACCCGGAGCTCGTTTCGGACGCCGGAGGGGTGTGGCCGGACTGGTGGCGGTGTGTGTGCTGGCGCTGGGGGTGGCGGCCTGCTCAGCAAGGGACGCCAAGGCTGAGGCCAGTGCGAGCGCCAGTGCCAGCGCGTCGGCGGCTATTGCTCGGGCGGAGAAGGGCATCGCGGATGCCAACGCCTCGGCGACTGCCTCGCGGGAAGCGGCTCTGACTCCTGAGCTGCGCGCCAAAGCGCGACGCGGCCTTGGCCGAACCTGCCCCGCAGAAGCCCGAGCAGATGAATGACCAAACACGCGAGGGGGCATCCATGACGGCCTGGTACTTCCTAGAGCTGTACCGCTACGCCTACATGACCGGCAACACCACCGAACTAGCAAAGATGAGCGACGACCGCTGCCAGTTCTGCAAATCCGTTATCGATCGAGCCACCAAGCTCCACGAGAACGGCGGCTGGACAGACAAGTGGGACCAAGAAATCACGAATTACACATACTACGAGAAAATCGAAGGATACAAGTACAACGAACTAGATGTCACCGCCAACCAAGGAAAGGTGGTATCTCACCCAGGCGGAGGGGAAAAACCATCAGTTACCGAACCCAAAGATAACCAAGTCCTGGACTTTGCAATCCGACATGACGGAACTCGCTGGATGATCGGCGGAGTCAAGGTGTTGGAACAATGAAATCACACAATCGTTTCACCATTACCGTATTGCTGTGCGCGGGAGCGCTATCTCCAAGTGCCGTGAGTGCACCAGGCTCCTCTCAGGACTCTGGAACAGCCGTAAGCTGGGGAGCGGAGTCCGGCGACAATCATGTCGTCACCCATGGAGAACGTCATGAAACTGTGACCCCGCCTCAGCCAGCAGAGCAGCCTGAGCCTTCCAGCCCTCCAGGAACGACAGTACAGTACTCTGATAATCAGACGAAGGCAGCAGTACCTCACGGCAGCTGCAAGTCTTACCAAGATGAGCACAAGAAAATGCGGGCTGCGTGCAATTGGGATCCGGAGCCTGAACCCTCCGAGCCTGCCGGCGATGATGAGCCCCGCACGGTCACGGTCACCACCCGCCAGGCCGCCACCCTGATCGCCTCGGGCTCGGGCATCACCCGTCAGCCACCAGGACCGAAGGTCATCATCTCCAAGGCCTTCATCGTCTACACCAGCCCCAGCCCCCAGCACCAGACCACCACCATCCTGGGCACCTCCATCGAGGTGGAGTTCACCCCCGTCTCCTACACCTGGGGCTGGGGAGACGGCACCACCACAACCACCACCGACCCAGGAGCCCCCTACCCCCACCAGACCGTCACCCACCACTACCAGCACACCGCCACCGGCGTCACCACCACTCTGACCACCACCTGGACCACCCGATACCGCCCCACCGGCGAGAGCCAGTGGCGGCCCATCGAGGGCACCATCACCACCACCGAGACCTCCACCCCCTACGACCTGGTCCGCATCGTCACCTACCTCACCGACGACGCCGAAGAAGCCCAAGGCCACTAACCCCCAACAACACACGCCCACACCCCAGACCACCAGGCTCACTCCACAAGCGGTGTCACAAACGGCGACTTTTAAAAGCACACCTGGCCCGACAACCACCGCACCCTGGCACATATGCGCAGGCCAGAGCCCTACAGGCCCAGGCACGCCAGCCAATGGACGCCCGAAAAGTCGCCAAACGTGACACCAAAGCCTCACAACGCACCACCGAGGCCCGACCACTGAGCCCGCAGCACCTCAGCCCCAGACCCCAGCGCACGCCGACACCTTGGAGCGGCAGCCGCAGGGTGGTGTCACAATTGGCGACTTTTAGAGACGAGCCAGGCTCATTGCCATCACGCACCGGCTCATATGCACAGGTCAGAGCGGTACACGCTCGGGCACACCAGTCGATGGGCACCCTAAAAGTCGCCAATCGTGACACCAAGGCCTCGCAACGAACCACTGAGGCCAGCCGCTGAACCGTCCGACGCACGCGGTCGTAGGGTAGGTGGCCTGTTCGTACCCTTTACCCCTTGTGTTGTCTCATGACTTCTGAGAGTTTCGGATGTCATGACATCTGAGACACTGGTGGGGTGGGTATGCCGGATGGGAGAGCTGCTGCTTCGGCCTGCCGGAGCAGACTGGCCCGGTCACTGTGGTGGCTGCCGGCGTCGTCTGGATGCACTGCACGAGGTGTGGGTGTTACTGGACGAGGGTTGGGGTACTGGGGGTAGGTGGGGCCTTCGTGCACTAGGCACAACCCTTGGCCAGTAGATCCCGACCCTCGTGGAGCAGGCCGACTCGAGCCGACTCGGGGCGGGGCCGGAGTCGAACCATGACCACCGGCCCTCTGCGCAGGCGGCCGTCAGGGGACGGTGCAGGAGGACCTGTGACGGAGGCGCCGGGCTGTGTCGTAAGAACCCCGGACTCACTCCTGCGAGGCCTGGTGTCCATAGCGCTGACATTACCGAGCCTGCCGCCGAAGCGCCCCGCGGGGATCGTTGGAATCCTGCGGTTCTTCACCGGCTAGCGGCACCGATTCGGTGGTTAATGTCAGCGCTGTGGACACCCACACCCCGTCATGTCTCGCCTCTAGGCCGCCCTCGCCTCCAGGGCCACCGGCCCGCCCAAGGTTCCCGCCCGAGCGGGTGTCTCAGAAGTCATGACACCCAAACGTCTCAGAAGTGAGGAGACAGCACAGTACCCTTTACCCCTCGAACGAGAGGCATAAGGTACGAACGCGACGGCCAGGGACGCCCGCCACAGGCCCCAGACACCGCCCGGAGACCAGTCAGACGCCTCCATCCACCGGTGGTGCACACTGTGCCCCATGGCAGACGGGACCGCACGCGACCTCACCGGGCTCCTGGAGTCCATCGGCGGACGCGATGGCAGGCTCGTCCACCTCCAGCGCACCCCGGCCCGCCCCGGCCACCACGCCGACTGGCCCGACTGGGCGGACCCAGACCTCGTGGCCGCCTACCGCCGTCTGGGCGTCGAGCGCCCCTGGACGCACCAGGTCGCCGCCGCGCACTCCGCCCACGCCGGCCGCCACACGGTCCTGGCGACCGGCACCGGTTCGGGCAAGTCCCTGGCGGCCTGGCTGCCGGCGCTCTCCGACGTCCTAGCCGCCCAGTCCCCCGGTGCCGGCTCACGCATCTCCGCCCACACCCGGCGCCCCACCACCCTCTACCTCTCCCCCACCAAGGCGCTCGCCGCCGACCAGGCCGCCGCCCTGGCCCGGCTCATCGGCGAGCTCGAGGCCGTCCAGCGCGAGGCCGGCACGCCCGCGGGCTCCCTGCGCACGGTGCGCGCCGGCACCTGCGACGGCGACACTCCCCTGCCCGAGCGCGACTGGGTGCGCGCCCACGCCGACGTCGTCCTGACCAACCCCGACTTCCTCCACTTCTCCCTGCTGCCGGGCCACGAGCGTTGGAGCCGCCTCCTGCGGGGCCTGCGCTACATCGTCATCGACGAGTGCCACGCCTACCGCGGGATCCTGGGCGCGCACGTCGCCCTCGTGCTGCGTCGCCTCCTGCGGCTCGTGGCGCGACTGCGCCCACGCGGCCCGCAGCCGGTCGTCCTGTGCGCCTCGGCGACGGCGGCCGAGCCGGCCCTCACCGCAGCCCGCCTCATCGGCGTCGAGCCCGACGACGTCGTGGCCGTCACCGACGACGCCGCACCCGCCGGGGAGCGCACCCTGGCCCTGTGGCAGCCGGCCCTGCGCGACCCCTGGGTGCTGCCGGCCCCCGGCGAGGGCGGTCCGGCCCCGCGGACTCCCCGAGTCCCGACGCACCCCAGCCCACAAGCCACAGCCGACGGCGAAAAGCCTCCCCGCCCCCAACGTCACGCCGTCCCCGCAGCAGGGTGTTGAGAACAGAGGCGCCGCCGAGGGCCGGCACCGACGCCATCGCCTCCGCCGCCCACAGCCGGCCTCCGGTCACGAGCGGCGCGACCCCGCCTGGCAGCGCCGAACCGGACTCGGGCGACCCTAGCGAGGATCCCTCGGCGCGGCGCAGCGCCGTCGTCGAGGCCGCCGAGCTGCTCGTGGACCTGCTGAGCGTGGGCGCCCGGGCGCTGGTGTTCGTGCGCTCGCGTCGCTCGGCGGAGGTCGTGGCCGAGCGGGCCCGCCACACGCTGGGGCTCTCGCTGCCCGAGCTCGTCGGCACGGTGTCGGCCTACCGCGGCGGCTACCTGCCCGAGGAGCGCCGGGCTCTGGAGGCCGACCTGCGTTCGGGCCGACTGCGGGCCCTGGCCACCACCAACGCCCTGGAGCTGGGCATCGACGTCACCGGGCTGGACGCGGTCCTCATTGCCGGCTGGCCGGGCACTCGCGTCTCGCTGGGTCAGCAGGCGGGCCGGGCCGGACGCGCCGGTGGCCGCGGCCTGGCCGTCCTCATCGCCTCCGACAACCCGCTGGACGCCTACCTCGTGCACCACCCCGAGGCGGTCTTCGCCGCCCCGGAGGCCACGGTCTTCGACCCGGCCAACCCCTACGTGCTCGCGCCCCACCTGTGTGCCGCCGCCTCCGAGGCACCCTTGCGGGCCTCGGATCTGGCCCTGTTCGGCCTGGCCGACGACGCCCTGTTGCGCGAGCTGGAGGGTCGGGGCGCGCTGCGGCGTCGGCCCACGGGTTGGTTCTGGAACGTCAACCTGCCCGGGCGGCCCCAGGACCTGACCTCCCTGCGGGGCGACGGGCCGCCCGAGGTGCCGGTGGTGGAGGCCGACACGGGCGTCATCATCGGCACGGTGGACGGCGCGGCCGCCGACTCCACCGTCCACGAGGGCGCGGTCTACGTCCACCAGGGGCGCGTCTACGTGGTCGAGGAGCTGGCCGACGACGTCGCCCTCGTGCGGCAGAAGGCGGCGGTCGGCTACCGCACGCGGGCCAGGTCGCGCTCGAGCGTGCGCATCATCGCCGAGCGCGAGCAGCAGGTCTGGGGCCGGTCGGGTCAGACGACGCCGGGCGATAGCCGTGAGCCATCGGCGCGCGAGCCGGAAGAGCCGACCGGTCCCGGCGGCGGTCCCAGCGGAAGTTCCATTCCAGCCAGTACCGGCCCCGGTCCGGCCGGCAGCGGGCAGGCCGGCTCATCCCCGGCGACGCCCCGAGCCCACGGGCACGTCCGCCATCACCTGGTCCTTCGGCTCGGTGGAGGTCACCAGTCAGGTGACCGGCTACCAGCGGATGGCGCTGCCCGGCGGGGAGGTCGTCTCACAGCACGCCCTGGAGATGGACGAGCACGTGCTGCCCACCGCCGCCGTGTGGTGGACGATCCCCCAGGAGGTCTGCGAGGCGGCGGGCCTGGAGCCCACCGACCTGCCCGGGGCCCTGCACGCGGCCGAGCACGCGAGCATCGGGATGCTGCCGCTGCTGGCCACCTGCGACCGCTGGGACATCGGCGGGCTGTCAACGGCGATGCACCCGCAGACGGGGGCGCCCACGGTCTTCGTCCACGATGGGCACGCCGGCGGGGCGGGCTTCGCCGAGCGCGGCTACCGGGCCGGGCGCGACTGGCTGGAGGCGACGCTGGCCGTCATCGAGGGCTGCGGCTGCGCGAGCGGCTGCCCCTCCTGCGTGCAGTCGCCCAAGTGCGGCAACAACAACGAGCCTCTGGACAAGGCCGGGGCTGCCGTCCTGCTGCGGCTCCTGCTCGAGGCGGCGCCCCAGCACCCCTCAACCGCCGACCCCGCTCACCGAGACCTGTCCAGAACGGACGACGCGGACGCCCCCTCGACCCCAGTGACCAGAGGCAACTGAGCTTCAACCTAGTGCTTGGCGAGTCGAACCTCGCAGAATCAGCGGCGAAGTCATCCGACACCGTCAATCCAGCCGCCGAACCCGACGCGACGTGAGCCCGCCCCCTACACGGGCACAACCAACATTCATAAGACGCTCGCCCTCATATTCATGAGATGCTCGCCCTCACGCACCGTGAGGCTGATACGTTCCCAGCATGCTCCTTCGATTACTGCGCACGCACCTGCGCCCCTATACCGGGTTGCTGGTGTGCGTCCTGGTGCTTCAGTTCGCTGAGGTGATGGCCTCCCTGTACCTCCCCACCCTCAACGCCGACATCATCGACAAGGGTGTGGCCACCGGGGACTCCGGATATATCTGGCGGATGGGCGCGTTCATGCTGGGGGTGAGCCTGGCCCAGGGCGTGTGTTCGGTCGCGGCGACGTATCTCGCGGCGCGCGCGGCGATGAGCATGGGCCGGGACCTGCGCGGCGAGGTCTTCGACCGGGTCAGCGGCTTCTCCGAGCGGGAGATCTCCGCCTTCGGGGCGGGCTCGCTCATCACCCGCAATACCAACGACGTCCAGCAGGTCCAGATGCTGGTGATGATGAGCGCCACGATGCTGGTGACGGCGCCGTTCATGGCGGTGGGCGGCATCGTCATGGCGGTCACGCGCGCCCCGGGTCTGTCGTGGCTCATCGGGGTGTCGGTGCCGGTCCTGCTGGTCGCGGTGGGGCTCATCGTGGGCAGGATGCTGCCCCTGTTCCGCTCCTACCAGGACAAGCTCGACGCCATCAACCGGGTGATGCGCGAGCAGCTCACCGGCATCCGAGTCATCCGCGCCTTCGTGCGCGAGCAGGCCGAGACCGAGCGCTTCGGGGACGCCAACACCGATATCGCCCGGGTCGGCGAGCGCGTGGGCCAGCTCTTCGTCCTGCTGTTCCCACTGGTGATGCTGGTGCTGGACGTGACGATCGTCGGCGTCATCTGGTTCGGCGGCCACCAGGTCGGCGACGGCGACGTGGAGGTCGGCACCCTCATCGCCTTCATGTCCTACCTCATGCAGATCCTCATGGGCATCGTTATGGCGAGCTTCATGACGATCATGATCCCGCGCGCCGCCGTGTGCGCCGAGCGCATCAGCGAGGTGCTGGCGACGCCGCCGACCATCACCTCCTCCCCCGACGCCGTCGACACCTTCCCGGCTCCCGGGACGGTTGAGATGCGGGACGTCACCTTCGTCTACCCCGACGCCGACGCCCGCGTCCTGGCGGAGGTGAGCTTTCACGGTCCAGCCCGGGACGACGACGGCGATCGTCGGCTCGACGGCGTCGGGCAAGTCCACGGTGGTGCGGCTGCTGGCCCGGTTGCTTCAGGCCAGCAGCGGGCAGGTGCTCATCGGCGGCACCGACGTTCGTGAGGCCGACCCCGAGGCGCTGTGGGCCCAGATGGGGCTCGTGCCTCAGCAGCCCTTCCTGTTCGCCGGGACCGTGGCCTCCAACCTGCGCCTGGGGCGTGAGGAGGCCACCGACGACGAGCTGTGGCAGGCCCTGGAAGTCGCCCAGGCCAAGGACTTCGTCTCCAAGATGGACGGGGGCCTTGAGGCGCCCATCGCCCAGGGCGGCACGAATGTCTCGGGTGGTCAGCGTCAGCGCCTGGCCATCGCCCGGGCCCTGGTGCGCCGGCCCGACATCCTCATCTTCGACGACTCCTTCTCGGCCCTGGACGTGTCCACCGACGCGCGGCTACGCGAGGCCATGGGGCCGGCGACGGTCGGCATCACGAAGGTGATCGTGGCTCAGCGCGTCTCCACGATCGTCGAGGCCGACCAGATCCTCGTCCTGGACGGCGGCCACCTGGTGGGTAGCGGCACGCACACTGAGCTGCTGGCCACCTGCGCCGTCTACCGCGAGATCGTCACCTCCCAGCTCGGAAGCGGAGGCCGCAGCATGAGCAGGAACGCGAGCAGCCACATGGGCAAGAAGGCCGGCAGGAACGCCGACAGAGACACCCGCAAGAAGGCCGGGAGCGGTGCGCGTACCGCCGCGAGCGCCGTCGTCGGCCCCGATGAGCTCAGCGAGGAGGACCTCAAGCTGGCCGTTGAGGCGCAGGCCGCCTCGGGTGACTGGCACGACGGTCCGCCTCCGGGCAAGGCCGAGGCCTTCTGGCCCTCCTTCAAGCGGATGGTCGGGCTGCTGGGCGCCTACCGGGTCTCCCTGGTGGTCGTGGCCCTGGCCGCCGTGGGCACGGTGGTGCTGGCGGTGGCGGCTCCCAAGGTGCTGGGTCAGGCCACCAACGTCATCTTCGAGGGCGTGGTCTCCACGATGCTGCCGGCCGGCACCACCAAGGCCCAGGCCGTTGAGGCCCTGCGAGCGCGGGGGATGGACGACTTCGCCACCATGCTCTCGGCGATGGACGTCGTCCCCGGCGCGGGTATCGACTACACCCGCCTGGGCCGGATCTGACAGTGGTGCTGGGCCTGTACGTGGGGTCGAGCCTGCTCAACTGGCTTGAGGGCTGGCTCATCAACCGCATCACGATCAAGGCCCTCTACCGGCTGCGCGCCCAGGTGGAGGACAAGGTCCACCGCCTGCCGCTGAGCTACTTCGATACCGTTCAGCGCGGCGAGCTGCTCAGCCGCCTGACCAACGACGTCGACAACGTCACCAACACCCTGCAGCAGTCCCTGTCCGGCGCCCTGACGGCGATCCTCACGGTGGTGGGGGTGCTGGGGATGATGTTCTCCATCTCCTGGAAGCTGGCGCTGGTGGCGCTCCTCATGTTCCCGCTCATGGGCGTGGTCTTCGGGGTGATCGGGCCGCGCTCGCAGAAGGCCTTCACCCACCAGTGGGCCCGCACCGGCAAGATCAACACCCGAGTGGAGGAGTCCTTCTCCGGGCACGCCCTGGTGCAGGTCTACGGGCGCACGGCCTCGGTACGCGAGGCCTTCGCCGCCGAGAACGAGGAGCTGTTCCGGGCCTCGCTGCGCGCCCAGTTCCTCTCCGGGATCATGATGCCGATCATGCTGGTCATCGGGAACATCAACTATGTGGCCATCGCGGTGGTCGGCGGCGCCATGGTCGCCTCCGGGTCGCTGCGCCTGGGCGATGTTCAGGCCTTCATCCAGTACTCCCAGCAGTTCTCCCAGCCCCTGGGCCAGCTCGGCGGCATGGCCACGGCCGTGCAGTCCGGGACCGCGAGCGCCGAGCGGATCTTCGAGCTGCTCGACGCCGAGGAGGAGCGCCCCGACGACATCGCACCGGGGAGCGCCGGTGCCGCAGGTACTGCTGGCGCCGCGGGTACTGCCGGCACCGCGACCGCCGATGCCGGGAAGGCCGCGGATGCCGGCCGAGCCGCCGGGGCCGGCACCGCGGCGGCTTCGCCGAAGAGCCCGGCGGGCCCGGGTGTCATCGAGATGGAGCACGTGCGCTTCTCCTACAGCCCAGAGGTCGAGCTCATCCGGGATCTGTCGCTGCGGGTGGACCCCGGGCACACGGTCGCGATCGTGGGGCCCACGGGAGCGGGCAAGACCACCCTGGTCAACCTGCTCATGCGCTTCTACGAGCTCGACGGGGGACGCATCCTCATCGACGGGCGCGATATCGCCACCATGACGCGCCACGACGTGCGTCGCCGCACCGGCATGGTCCTGCAGGACCCGTGGCTGTTCGCCGGCACTATCCGCGAGAACATCCGCTACGGGCGGCCCGGGGCCAGTGATGGGGAGGTCGAGGCCGCCGCGAGGGCGTGCTTCGTCGACCACATCATCAAGGCCCTGCCGCAGGGCTACGACACGGTTCTGGAGGAGGACGCCGCGAACATCTCCGCCGGCGAGCGCCAGCTGCTCACGATCGCGCGGGCCTTCGTGGCCAACCCGGCCGTGCTCATCCTCGATGAGGCCACCAGCAGCGTGGACACCCGCACGGAGCTGCTGGTCCAGCAGGCGATGAACGCACTGCGCGAGGGCCGCACGAGCTTCATCATCGCTCACCGCCTGTCCACGATCCGCGACGCCGACACCATCCTGGTCATGGAGCACGGCGACATCGTCGAGCAGGGCAGCCACGATGAGCTCATCGCGGCGGATGGCGCCTACGCGCGCCTCCCACACGGCCCAGTTCGCGGGCGGCGCCACCGTCGCCATCGAGGACTGAGGCCCGGGCCGGTTCACGGCATAGGCGGGGCGTCGACAGGGCCGGCGCGGGCCTGGGCGGTGGCCTGGCGGGGTTGGCCGAGGATCGTCGTCGGGACGACGACGCTGACGGTGACGTCCTCACCGGCCACGGAGCAGGCGCTCACCGAGGCGCCATTGGCGGCAGCCACGCGCTGCGCCATGGCGCAGGGGTCGCCGGGGGCGATGACCGAGGACAGGACCGTGGCACCGGAGATGGCCGCGAGGTCGGCGGCCGCCCGGGCCCGGCCGGCGGCGCTCTGAGCCTGGATGAGGCCCGCGATGCCGACTGCCGCAGCCAGCAGCACGGCGATGACGCCGAGCGCGTAGACAGTCCCCGAGCCACGCTCGTCCCACCCGGGGCGGTTTCCTTTGGCGCCCCGGGCGGCCGGTTGCTGCGCCGATCGTCCAGCCGGGCGGCAGAACGGCCGTCCGGCCTCCCGGCTGGAGGTCGCGAGCGCGGTGGAAGCCACGACGGGGAAGGCCAGCGGATCCGGAGCATGGGCCATCTGTCGGCTCCGGTCTCCATGGCGATTCATGGGCTGCTCGGTTCGGTGTAGGGTGCAGGCGCGGGCCCGGGCCGTCAGGCCCAGGCCGCCCAGGGGGCCGGGGACGGGTCGGGCGGCGGTGACGCACGTGAGCTCGCCCTGCTCGACGCCGAGGCTCACCCCTCCGGCCACGCGTTGGGCGGCGCCGGCGTAGTCCTCCTGGCCGATGGCGGCCTGACGGGCGGCGGTGCGGGCGGCGTCGGCCACCCGCAGCTGAGTGACGCCGGCACTGACCGCCGCCAGAACCATCAGCAGGACGAGGATGACGGCGGGCAGTGACAACGCCGTCTCAGCCGTCACCATCCCCTCCTCTCCTCCTGTGGTGCACCCGCCCTGGTCACCGCCCCAGCGGCCTCGTCGGGGCCGGCGACCAGGTGAGGGATGCGGTTCCACGCGGCCGGAAGGCCTGCGGGAAGCGGGACCCGGGCGGCGACGTCGGCCACCATCAGGTGACCGGGCCACTCGGGGGCGAGCGCGCCCACCTGCTGCGATGACGGCGCACATCACACCGAGAGCGCCGACTCGATGATGGACTGCAACGCCCCGCTCAGGCTGCCTGAGCGCATGAGCGCCAGCAGCAGGCCGGCGAAGGCCGCGGCCGCCAAGGTGCCGATGGCGTACTCGGCGGTGGCCATGCCCTCCTCCTTGCTCGTCAAGCGCCGCAGGAGCGCCGGCAGCGTTGAGGCGTCACTCGGGCGGGCCAGCATCACGCTGGTGCGCAGGGTACGCAAGGTGGTCCGGGTGGGTCTCCTCATGGTGGTTCTCCTCTGATCGGTGGGGACCAGCGCACCGCTGCTCCCCAGCGGGCGCCGTGCCCGCCCCACCAGCATCGGGCCGCCCTAAGACACCGCGCTCAGGGGCTTGTCAGCCCTGTGGAGACCGCCTGCAGTCCCGGCTCTGTGGCATCGGGGACCGCCTGTGCCCTGGCCGAACCGCGTGAATCGACCCCCTACAGGCGCCCGTGAGGCGATGGCCAGCTGGCACAGAAGGAGGCCGAGGGAGTAGGGGAATAGCCGCAGACTGCCCCGGCCCCACCCCATCACTCCCCGTCGGGGACATTCCGCGCGTCCGGGTGCGTGTCGTTCCGGGCAGGGGCATTCGACGCCGTCGGGGACCGGAATCCCGTCCCCAACGCGCACGATGTCCCCGGCCAGAAAAAAATTGTCCCCAGCCGCGCAGAAGGCCCCCGCCCGAGCACAACCGGATGGGGGCCGCAGCGCAGTTGCTTGGGCACGGCCGGCCCACGGCGGCGTCCGACGACGTCGAGAGCCTCAGCCCTCGATGAGCTCGCGGATCTCGGCGGCGGTCAGTGCCGCCGGACTGAGCCCGCCCGAGCCCACCGCACCGGCGCCACCCGCACCCGCACCCGCAGCACCCTCACCGCCGGCCTCAGCCTCACCGGCCCCCTCGACGACCCGGGCGAAGAGCTCGGCCTTCTTCTCCTTGAGGGCCATGACCTTCTCCTCAATGGTGTCGGCCGAGACGAGCCGGTAGACCATAACCGGCTTGTCCTGGCCGATCCGGTGGGTGCGGTCGATGGCCTGCTCCTCGGCCTGCGGGTTCCACCACGGGTCCAGCAGGAAGACGTAGTCGGCCTCGGTGAGCGTGAGTCCGAAGCCGCCGGCCTTGAGGGAGATGAGGAAGACGTCGGCCTCACCGGCCCGGAAGGCGTCGATGACCTTCTGCCGGTCGGGGGTGGAGCCGTCCATGTAGGCGGTTCGCACACCGGTGGCCTCCAGGTGCTCGCGCACGCCGGAGAGGTAGCGCGTGAACTGGGAGAAGACGAGGGCGCGGTGCCCCTCGGAGAGATGGGCCCCAGGTGCTCGACCAGCACCTCGACCTTGGCCGATGGGCTCGGTCGCCGCCCCGGCCCCTGCGGCCCGCTGCGGGGGCGCCGGCAGCCTTGCCCTTCGCACCCTTCCCGCGGGCCGTCTTCCTGCCAGAACCGCCCGTCCCGCCGGCGGCCTCGCCGGCTTCCCCACCACCCGCGCTCTCGGCGGCCTCAGGCTCGGCCCCGTCCTCGCCGTCGACGAGCGCCGGGTCGAGCGCCATCTGCCGCAGGGTGGTCAGCGCCTTGAGCGCGATGAAGCGCGACTGGGCGGTGTCCTCCTCCAGCAGCCCGAGGATCCGCTGCCGCTCGCGGGCCAGGCGCTGGTCGTAGGCCTTGCGGTGCTTGGCGCCCAGCTCGACGGACAGAACCTGCTCGGTCTTGGCTGGCAGGTCCGCGGCCACCTGCTCCTTGGTGCGCCGCAGCAGAAAGGGCCGCATCCTGCGCCGCAGCCGCCCCAGCGCCTCGGCGTCCCCGCGGTCAATCGGCTTGCGGTAGACCTGCCCGAAGCGCTCCGGGTCGGGCAGCAGCCCCGGCGCCGCGATGCTCATGAGCGCCCACAGGTCCATGAGCGAGTTCTCCAGCGGCGTGCCCGTGATCGCGATGGTCGACGGCGAGCGCAGCCGCCGCACCGCCTTGTAGGTGGCCGAGGTGTGGTTCTTGACGAACTGGGCCTCGTCACACACCACCCAGGCCCAGTCCTGGGCGATGAACTCCTCCTCGCACAGGCGCACGATCGTGTAGGAGGTCACGACGACGTCGCAGCCCTCCACGATCTGCACCAGAGTCTCCTCGCGCTTGGCGGCGGTCCGCCTCACGGCCCGCACCCGCAGCCCCGGGCAGAAGCGCTCGGCCTGCTCCACCCAGGAGCCGACGACGGAGGTCGGCGCGATGACGAGCACCGGCCCGGTCCCCTCCGGCTCACCGGGGCCACCGGAGCTGGCCGGCTCGCTCCCCTGGGCCTGCGCGCGCTGCTCGATGAGGCGCTGGACGGCGGCGAGCACCTGGACGGTCTTACCCAGTCCCATGTCGTCGGCCAGGACCCCGCCGAGGCTCGCCTGGCGCAGGAAGTCCAGCCACCGGTAGCCCTCGAGCTGGTAGGGGCGCAGCGTCGCCCGCATCCCCTCGGGCACGGCCACCCCGCCGGTCCCTTCACCGGTCCTCTCGGCGGCGTCGCCCGCGTCGTTGCCTTCGACGGACCGTCCACCAGGCACCTCGGCCGCGGCCTCGGCGGCGCGTGCCCGCTCCAGCAGCCGCCCGACCCGCTCCTTCCAGCGGGCCGTGGCCCGCTCGATGACGCCGAGTGACTCCAGGACCTCGTAGTAGCCGGCGTGCAGGGCACTGACCCGCAGCTCGCCCTGCGCCTGCGGGTCGGCCAGCTCGCGGCCCTCCTCCATGAGGCGGGCCAGGGCCTCGATCTCTGGGCGGTCGATGCTCACCCAGGTGCCCGACTCCAGGAGCACCTCGGGCTCCCCGGTGGCCACAGCCGCCATGAGCAGCGCCAGGGGGATCTCCTCCTGGCCCACGTGGACGCGCACGGACAGGGAGAACCAGTCGGGGCGGTCCTCGTCGTCGCTCACGCTGGTGGTGATGACCGGGGCGGCGTCGGCCTCGCGGTAGTCGGGGACGTCGTCGTCGACCTCGATGTCGAAGGCCTCCAGCTCGCGCAGGACCGGAAGCGTCTCGGTCATGAAACGGGCCGTGGCCATGCCGCGCAGGTCCAGGGGCTGCCAGAGGGCCGGGTGCAGGCCGGCCAGGGGCAGCAGGTGGTTGAGGATCTCGCGGGCCAGGCGGGTCTCCCCGTCAATGTCCCGGCCGGCGGTCCCGCCCTCGATGCGGCCCTCGGCCGCCGCGGCCAGGTCGGGCAGGGCGTGACTGCTCCGGACCTCGCCGTCCTCGCCGACGTAGCGGATGAACCACTCGGTGCTCAGGTGGTGCTCGGCGGTATCGACATGGACCGCGAGCACGGCACGCAGCGTCGTGGGCCGGGGCATACGGATGGAGATGTCAGCGGACAGGACCGGCAGCGCCCGGGTGAGGGCCTCCAGATGCTCGGTCTCGAAGCGCTCGACGTCCTCGGCGGGGATGGTGATGGCCTCGCCGTCGCCCCGCAGCACCCGGGAGAGGGCCTCGGTGGGGCGCGGCTCGAGCGGCATGAGGAGCAGCTCGCGCCCGGGCATCCACGTGTGAAGCCGTGGACCGGGTCGCCGATCGGCATGAGGGAGAAGCTCAGGCGCAGTCCGGGGACCTGGAGGCGGCGCAGCTCCTCGACGTCGTCGATCTCCAGGGCGGGGGTGATGGCGAGGTCGCCGTCGTCCTCCCGGGTGAGGTAGATGCCGCCACGCAGGCCCTCGGCGAGGTAGACGGGCATGCCGTGGCGCTGGGCGGTGGTGAGGGTCAGGCCGGCCACCACCCGCGGCGCAGCACGTCCCAGACGTGGGCCGGTGCGGTCGTTAGGGAGAGGCGGTCGTCGGCGTAGTAGAAGCCGTAGCCGCCGGCCATGCCGGCCAGCTCGCGCAGGACGCCCATGACGGCGGGATCGACGTCGTCGTCCAGGCCTCCGGCAGCGATCTGGGTCCAGGCGGCGCCCTGCCGGTTCCAGCCGCGCTTGCCCTCGATGAGCGGCAGCATGGACAGGCCGGCGGGGGTGCCCCACATGTCGCCGGGGTCGTCGATGATCTCCAGGGCCATCCGACGTCGCGGGGCTCGCTCGACCTGCAGCAGGTCGGCCAGCCGCCTCTCCCAGGGGCGGGCCCGCCGGAGGGGCGGCGGCGTCGGGCTCGGCCTGCGCCAGGGTGCGCGCGGCGATGAGCAGGGCGGCCGTGTGCTTGCAGTCGCTGCCCACCGGGCACGAGCAGGTGCCGGCCCAGGACGCCGGGGCGCTGCGGGCGCCCTGCTTGCGGAAGACCATGGTCTGGTAGGTGTGCGCGCCCGAGCCCTTGGACTGGGCGCTGATGATGTCCCCGTCCCCGGCGACGCCGATACCCGCACCCGCCCCTTGCGCGCGTAGTCCAGGCCGCGCTCAAAGGCCCGGTGGCCGACCCGACTGATGATCTGGTCATCAGTGAGCTCCACCGGCCAGTCGTCATGCCGAATCGCGCGAGCCATGACCCCAGGTTAAACGCGGGGTACGACAGCTTCGGGCGCCGTCCGGCTGCTGATCGCACGCTGGGCGCGAACGACACCGGTCTCGCACCCGGTCACGTGGGGCCGGGTGAGGGATGGGGTGAGCGACCGGCCGTAGCCCGGTCGGACGGGCGGGTGGAGGCCTCCCCCGTGAGGAGGAGCCGGGTCGATCCCGGATCTCGCACCCCGGGTGGATCACATTCCGATGACGGTGCGTTGTACTGGATTCATGAACGCGATGCTGACCTGTGAAGAGCTGTTCCTGCTGCTGACCAAGGACTCCGGCAAGCCGGAGAGCCGCATGACGTACCCGGCCTACGGGCTCACCGGCGCGCTACTCACCGATCTGCTGCTGGCCGGCCGTATCAGCCTGACCGAGGAGCGCAGCCCCCGCGTCTACATCGTCAGCGCCGAGCCGACCGGGCACCCCGTCCTGGACCGGGCCCTGGAGATCCTGCCCGCCAAGGACGGCAAGCGATTCTCCTCCCTGGTGTCCTGGGGCAGGCTCAACCCCACCCGCAACATCGCCCAGTCCTTGGAGGCGGCCGGGGTGGTGCGCATCTACACCGGCGGTCTCTTCGGTTCACTGAACCCCAGCTACCCCACGCTCGACCCCCTCCCCGAGCGGCAGCTGCGCGCCCGCATCGACGCCGCCCTGCGCGGGGTGCAGCCGCCGACTGCCTCCGACATCGCCCTGCTGTCGATCCTGCAGGCGCTCAGTGTCGCGCCGACCGTCCTGCCACAGCAGGAAACGGGTCTCAGCCGCGGCGAGCTCAAGCGCCGGATCAAGGAGCTCGCGGGGGAGAACCCCGTGGGGCGTGCGGTGCAGCGGGCCGTGGAAGCCGTGACGATGGCCATCATCGCCGCAGGGAGCGTTGCGGCGGCCTCGTCGAGCTGATCGCCGCCGGCACCCCGGGAACCACCGACCCCGTCCCGGCCCCGTCGGGGACATTCCGCGCCGCCGGGTGCGTGTCCTTCCGGGCGGGGACCTTCGACGCCGTCGGGGACCGAAATCCAGCCCCCGAACGCGCACCATGTCCCCCGCTGGAGTGGAATGTCCCCGGCCGCGCGAGACGTCCCCGTCGGCGAGAAGGCCGTCACTCGCTGCGGGGCCGACGTCGTCGAGCCGCCCGGGAGGTACCGCCGTGTCTGCGCGCGCGGTGCCAGCGCTCGCGCCACAGGGCGTGCTCCTGCTCGATCTCGACCAGGCGCGCGGCCAGGCGGTGCGACTCCTCCAGCGACAGCCCCCGAGCGTGCATCCCCAGCTCGGCCAGGCGCGCCATCGCCGGCGTCGTCTGCGCACGCAGGTCCGGCAGGCCCACGAGGTCGGGCTGCGCCGGCCGCTTCACTCCTGCGGCCGGGGTGCGCTCCCCCGCCGGCAGCCTGATGCCGCCAGGCGGCGACGCCGGTCGGCGCGGCTCCGAGACCTCCTCACCGACCGGGACCGTGGCCTCCTCGGGGGTGCGTCCGTCGGGAGCGGCCGGCCCCTGGACCACGCGCATCACCTCGTTGGCCGGCACGTGGTCGCTCCGGTGACCCAGCGCCAGCCCGGCGGCCGGCAGGACCAGCACCGACAGCACCCCGGCCAGCACGAGGGTGGAGGCGAAGGAGGTCGACATGGCCCCGGCGCTGACCGCCACCTGGGTGACGGCCACAATGATGGGCAGGGCCGTCGTCGAGTAGACGGCGATCTGGAGGCTCTGACGTATCGAGTAGGCGCGCGAGCCGTCCCTGCGCCGCTCCGCCCGGGAGGCCAGCCACACCGGCACGCCCCGCACGAGCACCAGCAGCACGAAGAAGGCCAGCAGGTTGACCAGGTCCCCGGCATTGAGCCCGGCCTCGATGCCCATGCCGGAGGTGACGAAGAAGATCGGCACGAAGAACCCGTAGGCCAGCCCGTCGAGCTTCTCCTCGAACTCGGCGTCCCCCTCGGGCAGGCGTGACGCAGGACGAAGCCGGCGGCGAAGGCCCCCAGGATGACGTCAAGGTCGAAGATGGCGGCGATGGCGCACAGCCCCACCAGGAGCAGGACGGTAGCGCGGATGGTGGTCTGCGCCGTCGTCGAGGCCCCCAGGTGGATGGCCTCGACCAGGCGGCGCCCCACGCGCTTGACGCGGCTGGTGAAGCGAACAATGAGGAGGGTGATGATGAGGAAGACACCCAGGATCACCATGCTCGCCCAGGTGGAGCGCGACCCCAGCAGCAGCGCCATGACGATGACCGGCCCGACCTCGCCGACGGCGCCGTGGTTGAGGATCGAGGCGCCCACCGCCGTGGGCAGCAGGCCGCGGTCGCGCAGGATCGGCAGGATCGTGCCGATGGCCGTGGAGGTCATGGCGGTGGCGATGGCGATGCCGTTGGCCGACGCCGCCCCTCCGGTCACCCCGATGACGCTGACCGCGCCGAAGGCCAGCCCCAGCGAGAGCAGCCAGGCGACGGCGGCGTGGCGCCCGCCCGCCCCGCGCAGCTCGTTGATGTCGATCTCGTAGCCGGCCATGAGGAAGAGGAAGGCGACGCCGAGCTCGCGCAGCAGCTCGATCGAGGAGTCCTCGACGGCCAGCCCCAAGCCGTGGGGACCGATGAGCATCCCGCCCAGGATGAGCAGGACGACCTCGGGCACGAGCCGCTTGGGGATGGTCCAGGAGATCAGCGGCGCCACGAAGGCCACCGCGACGATGAGCAGCAGGGAGGTGAAGACCTCGGCCATATCGTCTCCTTGTCTCCGGTCAGGTGCGGGGGTGCAGGGGATGGGGGAAGTGCGGGGCGCAGGGCCGGGCCCGGCGCAGGTCCGCACTGAGCCAGAGAGACTACCCCGACCTCAGCCGGCCGGGCCCGCCATCAGGGGCCACAACCGCTCATCAGCTCATTGATGACGTGAAGCGCTGATGCGATCATGAGCGCATGAGGACGACACTTGAGATCGACGACCGGGTCCTGTCCCTGGCCCGTGAGCGCGCTCATCGCGACGGGGTCTCACTCGGGCGCGCCGTCTCCGATCTCGCGCTCCGGGGAATCTCCCACGGGGGCCGCACCAGTAGGCACGGGATCCCCTTGTTCTTCCCGCCCGCAGGCCAGCAGGCTCATGTGGTGACACCGGAACTCATCGAGCAGTACCGAGATGACGACCACTGATCGCCTGCGGCTGCTTGACGATCACGTGTTCCTTGTCGACGATGTCCCTCCTGCCAAGCCGTCCATCAGCTTCTCGAGACTGAAGGGCCCAAAACAGGTCACCGACCTGCACCTGGTGGACCTCGCAGCAGGTCACAACGCTGTTCTCGCCACCATGGACGGACGCATGGCGCAGGCGCTCACGTCACAGGATCGACGACATATCGAGATCATTCCCCTGTAGGCAGGACTCGCCCCGTCCACAGAGGCCGGCCGGGGCCCGCCATCGGGGCCACCGGGCGCGCAGGAGCGGCGTAAGGCGTCACAATGGAAGCATGCTCATGCCGTACTCCCCCCTCCGCCGAACCACTCACGCGCCTGGCCGACGGGACGGTCAAGCAGATCAGCCCCTTCACCGGAACCGAGGTGTGGACCGTGCCGGGGCGCGCCAACCGCCCCATCTCGCACCCGGTGGCAGAGGTCCGCCCGCTGGAGGAGGCCGACCGCACCCACAGCTGCGCCTTCTGCTCGGCGCGCTACCTGGAGACGCCCCCGGAGAAGGCTCGCCTCGTGCGCGGAGCCGACGGCGGTTTCGAGCGCCTCGACGCCGTCGCCGCCTCCGCCCTGTTCGACACGGTGGCCGAGTTCCGTCGGGTGCCCAACCTGTTCGAGATCCTTTCCTTCGACTACTGGCACATCAACCACGGCTATGAGATCCCCGACGCCGCCCGCGAGCGCATGGAGGCCTACCTGGCTGACCCGGCCGGCGTCGAGCACGTGGAGCGGGTGGCGCGCACCAAGCTGGCGGCCGCGGGCGCGGACCCGGACTCCTGGGACTCGATGGACGAGCGGACCCGCCACACCTTCTTGGCGGCCTTCTTCGCCGGGGGCCATGACGTCATCGTCGGCCGGCGCCACTTCACCGATGACGCTCACGACACCACGGGCCTGGCCGGCTCGGGGACGCTGAGCGTGGCCGAGCACCGCGCCTACACGCGCCTGGCGATCCACGCGATGCACAGCCTGTACGAGGCCAACCGTTGGGTGCGCTACGTGGCCGTCTTTCAGAACTGGCTGCGGCCGGCCGGGGCGAGCTTCGACCACCTGCACAAGCAGCTGGTGGGCATCGACGAGCGCGGGGTGACCAGCCAGCTGGAGCTGCAGAAGGTGCGGGCCAACCCCAACCTGTACAACGAGATGGCCGTGGACTACGCCGCCTACCAGGGGCTGCTGGTGGCGAGCAACGAGCACGCGGTGGCCTTTGCCGGCTTCGGGCACCGCTACCCGACGCTGGAGGTGTACTCGACGTCGGCCATGCCCGAGCCGTGGCTCATGAGCCGTGAGGAGGTCGACGCCGTCTCCGACCTGGTGCACGCCCTGCACGCGGCCACGGGCGCGGACGTGCCCAGCAACGAGGAGTGGCACCACAAACCGCTCGACGTGGATCAGCCCATGCCCTGGCACATCACGCTCAAGTGGCGGGTCTCCACCCTGGCGGGCTTCGAGGGCGGCACGAAGATCTACCTCAACACCATCGATCCGTGGACGCTGCGCGACCGTGTGGTGGCGCGACTGGAGGACCTGCGGGCCGACCGGCTCATCGCGCCGATGGCCGTGGGTGAGGAGTGCCCGACGACGCCCAACCGGCTCCTGTACAACCCGGTCCTGACCGCCCGGCCGTAGCAGCCGGCGGGCCCGGACCGACGCCGGCGGCCCAGCGCTGGCCCGTCGTCGGCCCGGCGCTGTCTTCAGCAGCCCAGGGCGCTGCGCTCCTCCGGCCCCACCCAGCCCGAGCGGCCCTCCAGGGCGCGGAACCAGCGGGCCAGGGCCGGCCAGAAGGAGATCGACGGCGCCTCCCCGCCGGGGTAGTGCTGGCGCCCGCCGTACTCGTAGGACTGGACGGTGGTGAACAGGCGGATGTCGCTGCCGGTGGGCTTGTCGCCGCACAGGTACTGGCCGATGGCGACGACGGCGGACAGGGCCGGCCCGTCGAGCATCGTCAGGCCGTCCTCGCGGGAGGCCTCCATCCGCGTGGCGCGGGCCAGGAGAGTGTCGATGACGTCGAAGCCCACGAGGACGCCGTTGGCCGCCGCCGCGGCCTTCTCCGGGTCCTGGGAAGTGGGTGGCCACCGCGTGGCCGATGTTGATCTGCGAGCCGATCCACGCGTCCCAGGCGTCGGTGGAGTTGCGGCGGTTGAGCGGATAGAGGTCCGGGGCACCCTCCCGGTGGAGGTCCCACCAGGCCGTGGACAGGTCGAAGAGCAGGTCGCCGGAGTCGTCGCTGACGACCTGGCCGGTCGTGGTGTCCACGAGGGCCGGGACGGTGGGCGGAGGCGTATAGCCGGGGGTCGTCGCGTAGACCTCAGCCAGGGAGCGGGCGCCGAGCGCCGGATCCACGCCGGGCTCGCCGTCGGGGCCGGTCAGCTCCCAGTACCCGTCCGCGCCCTTGCCGTAACTCCAGGACACGGGGATCGCCTCGGTCAGGCCCAGCAGGCGCCGGGCGATGAGGACGCGGCGGCACCACGGGCAGGCCCCCGACGCCACGAGTCGGTAGCGCCCCGCCTCTACGGGAAGGTCGCCGCTGGGTACGAATCGGTATGAGACTACGATGGCCAAGGGGTACCTCCCGGAAGGGTCTACGGGAAGGTCGCCGCTGGGTACGAATCGGTGTGAGACTGCGATAGCCAAGGGGTGCCTCCCGGAAGGGTCGTCGAGGGGTCGTGATGCCCAAGGCTAATCATTCCTCGCGCATCGGCCACCGTCACCCGATTCACACGGGGCGGAATCGTCCACCCCGCGCCCGCCGACGCCGGATACTCCTCACTGACCGGGGACATCCTGCGCGTCGGGGTGCACCATCTCGCGGCCGGGGACAAACTGCGCGTGCGGGGACAGGTTTTCGGTCCCCGACGGCGTCGAACGCCCCCGCCCGGAACGACACGCACGGTGGGGTCTGGTGGTGGATGCACCACTCGTGGAGGGGTGTCTTGTGTCTGGTACTGGGGTTGGTCAGGATGTGCGTCGTGATGCGGTGGCGCGTGTGGTGGCTGGTGAGTCGGCCTCGGCGGTGGGTCGGGTTCTGGGGTACCGGCGTGGGACGGTGAGCCGGTGGTGCCAGGCGGCGGGGGTGGAGCTGGTGCGCGGCTCCAAGGGCGGCACGCTCGAGGCTGACCAGGCCAGACGCGCCAAGGTCGTTCAGGCCGTCCTGGCCGGAGCGTCCCTGACCCGGGCGGGAGCCGAGGCCGGGGTGAGTCGGGACACCGCCAGGCGGTACTGGCACGATCAGGCCATGGAGGACGCAGCAACAGCATCAGGACGCTCGTCAGGGACGCTCGTCGGGGCGGCGGGGGGCGTGAGGGCTGGTCGGCGTCGGCCTGCGCTGGGCGGGTCGGGCGCGGGCAGCGCGTCAGCGACGCCGAACGGGTCCTGATCGCTCAGGGCCGGGCCCGTGGGGAGTCGGCCGCCGCCATCGCCCGCGCCCTGGGGCGGTGCCGTCAGACCGTCTGGCGGGAGATCGCCCGCAACACCGACCCTGACGGGGTCTACCGGGCTCCAGTGGCCTCAGCTGCGGCCCAGGAGCGCCTGGCCCGCCCCAAGACCAGGAGGCTCGACGCCGATCCCGTCCTGCGCGCCGGGTGGTGGCCCTGCTCGAGGACGGGGCCAGCCCCCGCCAGATCAGCGCGCGCCTGCGCTGGGCCCACCCGACAATGAGTCCATGCGCATATCCCACGAGCAGATCTACCAGGCCCTCTACGTCCAGGGCGCCGGGAGCCTGCGCCAGCAGCTGCGGGTGGACAAGGCCCTGCGCTCAGGACGCACCCGGCGCCTGCCCCGCTCGCCACTGGCCGGCCTGCCCCGCAGATCCAACCGTCCCTGGATCGAGGGGGCCCAGATCAGTGTGCGCCCGCCCCAGGCCGCCGACCGGGCCGTACCGGGTCACTGGGAGGGCGACCTGGTCATCGGCGCCGGCGGGCGCAGCGCCCTGATCACCCTGGTGGAGCGCACCAGCCGCTTCGTGCTCATACACCGCCTGGGCGCCGGCCACGACTCCCAGACCGTCACCACCGCCTTGCAGACCATGGTCGCTGACCTGCCCCGAGCCGTGAGGGCCTCGATCACCTGGGACCAGGGAAGCGAGATGGCCCGGCACGCCGACTTCACCGCCGCCACCGACATCCCGGTCTACTTCGCCGACCCCCACAGCCCCTGGCAGCGCCCCACCAACGAGAACACCAACCGCCTGATCCGCGAGTACCTCCCCAAAGGCACCAGCTTCACCGATGTCACCGACACCCAGGTCCAAAGCCATCCAGGACCGCCTCAACCGCCGACCCCGCATCGTCTTGAACGGACAGACCCCAACTGAGAAACTCAACGACATCATCAACGGTGCAAACACCACCTGACCCCACCCACCCGGCCGCGTCGATTGTCCCCGGCCGCGAGCCACAGCGGCGTCACAACCCAGGACAGCATTGCGGGCCGGGGCCTCATCACGGCGGCAGAGCCCGCGCCATACGTCAGCGCAGCGTCTCCTCCACGGAGGCCACAAACTCCAGCGCGTCATGCCCGTCCCAGTGCGGCTCGCCCAGCAGGTCGCGCACGCGGGCGCAGGCGGCCAGGGCCTCGTCGCGCTCGCCGCGCTCGGCGTGCAGGCGGGCCAGCATGCACAGGGCACGCGACGCCGAGTCGCGGTCCTCGGTGTCCATGTAGCCGTCGTAGGCGGATTCGCAGTGCTGGACGGCCTGCCAGTTCTGGCCGGTGCGCCACAGAATCCAGGCCATGTCGTCGTGCCAGTCGCCGATCTCCCAGGCCGAGGAGTAGCCCTCGGTGTCGGCCACGCCGGCGAAGGCCTGACGGGCCTCCTCCATGATCTGGCGGGCCTCGTCGAGCCTCCCCCGGGCCATAGGCAGGGTGAGGTCGTCCACCAGCGCCCGCGCCGAGCGGCGCAGCGCCCGCCCCCGGTCCAGGCAGCCCTGATCGGTGCGGGTGTCCTCCAGGTCGGCGGCCTGGCGGAACAGGGCGGCGGCGCGCACATTGTCCTTGAGATTGGAGACGGCCATCGCCGCGTGCGCGAGGTACTCCCCCCGCCAGCGCCCGGCGCCCCTGCTCCTGCAGGATCCGGGCGGCGGCCAGCGAGTGCTCGGCGACGCTCTCCTCCTCGCCCATGGCCATGCCGGTCTGAGCCAGGAGCCGGTGCAGGTACAGGGCGATGCTCGTGGCCCCGGTGCGCTGGGCCAGGGACAGCGCGGACTCCAGGACCTCGGCGCTCTCCAGGTAGCGCTCGGAGGCCTCCAGCGCCGAGCCCAGGGACAGCAGGGAGGCCACGGCGTACAGGGTGATGCCGGCGGCCAGCATGATGTTGGCCTGCTCGCGGAACTGGGCGATGGCCTCATCGAACTGACCCACCTCCATGGAGGAGATGCCCAGCAGGCGCCGACCGCGGGCGGCCAGGACCGGGGAGACCTTCTCGTGGCGGCGCATGACCTCCTCGGCCAGCAGGCAGCCGTTGTAGACGTCGCCGCACTCGGCCAGGACCTCGGCGCGCGCCATGTCGAGGATGTCGTCCATCCGCTCGGCGTGGCGGTCCTCGGGGACGGCCTCGGCGGCGCGGGCGACGACCTGGATCGCCCCGAGCGCCTCGTCCTTGGCGTGCAGGTCGGTGAGGACCGAGGCCCCCACGAGCAGGGCGTCGGCCGCCAGGACGAGGGCGTCGGTACCCCCGGGGTCGAGCAGCTCGGTGGACACCAGGTCCTCGACCTGGGCCTCGATCTGCCCGATGAGGGAGGTGGCCCGCTGCAGGCGCTCATCGCGCAAGACGTCCTGGGATAGCTCGGCAATGGAGTCGGCGGTGATCTCGTTGTCGAGGTTGAGCAGGTCCACGTAGTAGGCGCCCAGCGGCCCGAAGGCCAGCTCGATGAGAGGGCGGATCCGCAGGCGCTCGGCGATGGCCTCATCCATCTCGGTGCGGCAGGTCATGGCGGCGGCCCGCAGCAGTCCCGTGTGGTACTCAGGCCCGGGATCTCCTCGCCGCGCGGGGGCAGCAGGTCGCGCGTGGCCACCTGGTCGACGACGTACCAGTAGTCCATCGTCGAGGAGCCGATGGTGCGGCGGTGGTCGACGTAGCGGCGCACCGCCTCCTCACCGTTACGCACCGGCCGGGGCCGCACGAGATCCACCAGGGGGAAGGGCTCGTCGCCGCTCTGGTGGCTGGTGGCGGCGCGGGCGCGTCGGCCGGCCGCTTCCTGGCTCGACGACGTCGTGCGGGGTGCGTGCTCCTGGACCAGACCGTTGTCGTCGGCCACCAGGCCCAGGAGAGAGGCGACGTCGGGTGCGGCGCCGTCCTCGTCCACGGTCAGGCTCGTCTGGGCCGCCTCGGGCAGCTCCTCGGAGGGCTCCAGGAGGTCGACCTCCACGCCCAGCCCGTGGACCGCGCCGGGGGCGGCGTCGAAGGCGGCCCGGGCCAGAGAGCGCTCCAGGTGGTCGGAGATGGTGGAGTTGCCGTTGCGCATGTCGAACTGCTGGGCCAGGCGCCGGGCCCAGCCGGTCATCTCGGCGTAGACGCGCGAGATGGTGGTGGAGGCCTCCAGCCCCGGCAGCGGGTACCACAGGTCGGCGGCCGGAACCTCGACGCCGAGGGCCTCCTCGCCGCGGCCGGCCCGCTCGGCCTCGCGCAGCACCAGGCTCATGCCGCGCAGTGCCGACAGCAGCACGTAGGCGGACTCGGCCTGGGCCAGCCAGGACAGGTGGCGGCGCAGGAGCTCCAGGCCCCGGTCCACCCGCCCCACGAGGGCCAGGTACTCCCAGGTGGTAGGCCAGGGAGATGAGGGCCTTGGGGTTGCGGCGGATCTCCCGGTAGGAGCGCAGGTGCGCCTCCCAGGCCGCCCGGGGCCGGCCGGAGGCCAACAGGGGCAGCAGCACGAGGGACTGCGTGGTCTGGGGCTGCACGGAGCAGCTGACGGCGCCGGTCAGCACGGGCACGGCGGTGGCCACGGCCAGCTCCCAGGCCTCGGTGCGGTAGGCGAAGGCGACCTGACGCATGGGGTCGCAGCCCTCGCAGTCGGCATTCTCGTCACGGTGGGTGGCCCGCCAGGCGGCCAGCTCCTCAGCGGCCTCCTCCTCGAGGCCCAGCAGGCCGGCAACCGAGGCGCGCTCTCCGTGGACGACGTGCATGGAGGCGCCCCCGGAGCGGTAGAACTCCTCGAGGCTGGCCTCGAGCTGGCACCTGCTGTCCTGGAGACCCTGGGGTTGGCGCCCGCCACGGCCACCGCCCACTTGAAGTGCCAGTGCAGGGTGCGCACCTGAGCGTCGTCGAAGGCCTCGGGGCGGCGCTGGTAGCGGCCGAGGTTCCACGAGAAGGGAGCCAGCGCCTTCCACGCCTCGTTGCCCTGCTGGTAGGCCTCGGTCAGGGCCAGCCGGGTGGCGATCCGCAGATCCTCGTCGCCCAGTGCGTCCGCCCAGCTGACGGCCTCCGCGATGAGGGCCGAGGTCTGAGGGCCGGGGCCGAGGGCATCGGCGTAGGCCAGACGCTCGAGGATGTCTTCGCGTGTGGTCATGGAGTCTGTCCTTCCGGGCGGAGCCTGACGTTGCACCGTCATGAGGCGAAGGCTCCCACCGTGTGCTGCAAGAACGCACGGAATGCGCTCCGCCGACCCCAGGGATGCCGTGGGTGGAGCGTCGTCCCGCACCGCTCACCGGTGAACGGCGGCATGGGCATCTCGGGCTCCTTTCGTCCAGAGGGCGGTTGTCCGACGTCCAGTGTTACCGAACAGTTATAGAATCCGCTACTGCAACGGCCAGCGGCAACTCGGCCGCGGGGCATGTCGGGGTCGGGCGCCGCCGCCCGCACCAGTCGGCACCAGGGCCGCCCACTCCGACGCGGGCTCCCACCACTCCAGTATTTCCAACGGATGCCGCCGCACCGGGTCTGGGAGCCCGGGGCGCGCTAGGACACCAGCAGAGGCTTGGGGGTGTCGGTTGTCTCAGCCCCGGTTCCGCCCTGAGCATCACCCGGGACACCGGGGACCGGCCCGTCGACGACGGCGGCCATCTCCACAGTCGCATCCGCCATGCCCGCAGCTGTGTCGGCAGCCATGCCGACAGCCGCGCCTTGCGTCGCCACCGCGGGAGTCTGCGCACCCTCCTGCCCGGACTGACCTCCCGCAGCCTCAGCAGCGCCGGCGACGCCGGTGGGTTCGTCTGCGGCCCGGGCGGGCCGGGGCGCCTCGGGCAGGGCGATCACGGTCGCCCCGTCGCGCTCACCGTCAGCATCGGACACGCCCTCGGTCTCCGGCCCGACGCCGGGCCGCCTGTCGGCAGCGGCGTCCTGGGCGGCCAGAAGGCCGAGGACCTCGCGCAAGGCCTGATCGACGCCGTCGAGGATGAAGTCCAGGGTGCCGGCCAGCTGGGCGTCGTCGAGCCCGGCCCCGATGTTGGTGAGGACCTCGGCGCACAGGCCCAGGCCGGCGTCGTCGACCTCGGTGTAGAAGGCGGGGATGAGCCGGCCGCTGGAGACCTCCTGGGCCACGGCGCGCACCCGCGAGAAGCTCCGCGGAGCCGGGCAGGGCGGCGGCAAGCCGGTGGTGGGCGCGCACGGCGAGGATCCGGCGGTCCACCACCATGGCCACGTAGTCGAACCCGGCCACCGAGAAGTGCACCACCCCCTCGGACAGGTCGAGGTCGTAGCGGTGGCCGCGCTCGGCCATCCAGGCGGCGAGCCGCCTGAGGGTCACGGTCGGGGTCACCGACCCCTCCGGCTGATTCCACCAGGCCATCAGTCCTCCTCCCAGGTGACGAGCTCGGGGAAGCGCTCCTCCACCGTGGAGAAGAAGGCGCGGGTCATGCCCAGGCCCATGTCCATGAAGGCGTCGAGCTGGGCCTGGCTCATGCCCGCGCCGACGTAGGCCACCATCTGGGTGCTCAGCAGGAGGTGGCTGGGGTCGTGGGCGGGGGTGACGGCCAGGTCCGGGCCGTAGGTGGAGCGGTGCTGGGCGTCGATGAAGGCCCGCATCTCATCGAGGCGCTCGGCCGCCGGGCGCCCACGCCACATGCCGGCCACGACGAGGGCGTCCTCCTCGTCATGCAGGTAGACGCCAATGTCGCAGCCCGGGAAGCCCATGAAGACGGCACCGTCCTCCTCGGGGCCGGCGGTGATGCCGTGCCGGGACAGCCAGGTCTCGACCCGCTGAAGGGTCAGAGCCGGTTGGGCACTCATGGGATCTCTCGCCTCCTTCCCGGTGCGGGACGTGATGCGGATTCGGTGCGGATGGCGCCGCCTGGGGCGTGCGGCGCACGGTTGAGGATCCGGCTCGGGGCCGGTGGTGACGCAGGGCGGGCCGTCAGAACTCGATGTCGGAGGCGATGTCCGCGACCGTGTCCACCTGGCCGGCGCCGACCTGTGTGCTGCGCACGCTACCCGCTGACGCCCCCCGACCCCTAGTCGAGCGCGGGGAGCCGACGGCGTCGGGGCGGCTCCCGGCAGCCGGACCCCCTGAGCCCGCCGGCCCGGCGAGGCCCCGGGAGGCGGCGGGGGCGCCGGGCCCCTCCGGGAGTCGCGCCAGCGCCTGGTCCAGGGAACGGCCCAGGACACCGGAGGCCGACTCGGCCAGGGTCAGGCAGCGCGAATCCATCTGCTCGGAGGTCGTGTATCCGCGGCGGCCAGCGGCCGTGCTGCGTCGCCCTTTGCCGGTGCGCACGGTGGGCTCGTTGCGCCCGGCGCGGGTGCGCTGGGGAGCACCCGCGGAGGCGGCCCCCGCTCTCCCGTCCGCCCTGGCACCGGATGACCGGGAGAAGGAGGCGCTGTCTTGGGACTTCTTGCGGAAGCCGACCATGGTGGTCCTTTCGGGAACGGTTCCGAGCGGCGTCGGGCCGCCCGGGGGACGAAGAGCTGACAAGCCGACGGGAGGGCGAAGGAGTCGCGCGATGCGCCGTCGGGCTCGAGCCGTCTGCGCGCCGCCTGCGTGCCAGGCCGGGCGGACGGCGGGTGGGAACGCTAGCGGGGCACCTCGCAGGAGAGCTGGTCGGCGGCGTGGGCCTGCTGGCTCCACAGCTCCTCGGTGAAGGTGTTGTCCAGGATGGAGCGGGCCAGGGGCTCGTCGGGGCGCATGATGTCGCGCACCGTCTGCAGGATGAGCTCGCGGCGGTCCTCGAGGCCCTCCTGGCCCAGGATCTGGGCCGAGCGGCCCAGGCCGCCCATGAAGTTGACGTACTCCATGGCGTGGTACTGGGGGGAGACCTCGTCGGGGCGCAGCTGGTGGGTGCGGGTCTCCAGCGCCTTGCGCACGTCGCGGCGCAGGGCCTCCTGGCCGCCCTGGGAGCGCACGTAGAAGGGCAGCAGCCGGTTCATCATGAGGTGGTGGGCGATGGCGTAGTCGACGTAGTAGAAGAAGGCCAGGCCCACCCCCTCCTCGGCGGCCTGCTCCGACTCGGACTTCTGCCACTCGGCGTAGCAGGTGGTCTTGGCGACCTCCTTGGCCCAGGTGGGCGCGGCCGCCATGGCCTCGGTGGGCTGGAAGGCCACGCGCGACTTGCAGCGCGGGCAGGTGATGAACACCGGCATGTGGTAGAGCTCGGGCAGCGGCACCGGGTCGCCGCACTTGTCGCAGGTGAAGGAGAACTGGGCCTGGCGCCAGTCGGTCATGGCGCGGTTCCACTCCTCGCGGGCCTGCTCGGCACGGCCGGGGGCGAAGACCTCCTCGATGATGTTGCGCAGGCGCACCTCGAAGCCGCCCACGAGGTTGGCCGCATCCTGGAGGCGGGCGGAGAGCTGACGGTCCTCGTCGATGGACAGGTCGGCGTCGATGTCCAGGAAGGGGCGAAGTGCTTGGCGAAGACCCGCTGGGCCTTGGTGTGCAGGAACATGATCTGGGCCTCGACCTCCGAGCGGAAGGCGGAGACGGAGGCCGGGTCGGTGATCTGCATCTCCATCGCGGTGCGGGCCGAGCTGACGCCGAACTCCCGGGCGCGAGCCTCCAACCGGTCCAGGTAGGTGCTCAGGCGCTGAGTGAGTGCCTGAAGCCGCCGGTAGTAGCGGACGTAGGCGGACATGTCAGGCTCCTTGCGGTGGAGGATCGGGATTATCACTGAGGAAGGCGCCGATTGCCGAGGAGGGAGACACGCGACCCCGGGGCCGGCGACAACACCGACGCACGAGCCCAGCGCAGAGGCGCCCACGGCTGCCAGCACTGTGGATGCTACTCAACTGGAGACTTCAACTGCGACCTGTTCGTGATCTTTTGGCATCGTCGGGCTCAGCATCCGAGCGCGGCTCCCCCTCGCCATTCCTCCGACGACACGGCCTCTCGTCCGCCCACAACGGCGGCGCCACACGGGAGAAAAGTCCCGATGGGGCCCGAGCCGGAGCGAGCCGGGAAACGTCGATAAGTGATAAGGATCACGGCGTCACTGCGGGCGTGATCCGCCCTGCCGGCGCGCGCGGCGAGACCTTTCCGTGACCCGCAGGTGGCCCAACGGTTTTGAACCGCGCGGTCGTAGGGTAGGTCGCGAGGTCGTACCCTCTACCCCTCGAACGCGCCGCATAAGGTACGAACGCGACGACGGGCTTCCGCACTCGTGTCTTACAGCCGGGCGGTGCGGGCGGGGTCGAGGCTCAGGGTGACGCGAGCCCCGGGAGCGTGGGGGCGCCGGGTCAGGGCGGTAGCACGGACAGCACGGACCGGCTCAGGCTCAGCCGCAGCGTCGGCCCCACTGCCGGACGGCTCAGCCGGCCCGTCCAGCCCGGCCACCTCGTCTGGCCCTGCCAACCCGGCCGTCCCTGCCAGGGCGGAGAGCCGCTCGGGGTCGAGCTCGACCTCGGCCTCCCACTGGCCGCGACGCAGCCGCGAGGCCAGCACGGTAGCCGACAGAGTGGCCGGCAGGGTCTCCGGTGTCGCCGGTGTCTCCGTCTGTGCGGCCCCGCCCCGCTCCCCCGGTTCCCCGGGCTCCCCCTCAGCGGCCTCCACCACGCGCAGCGCGCCGGGGGCGAGGGCGAGGTCGCCGACGACGTCGAAGCCCAGGAACCGCGCCACCTTGCTGCTTCCGGGGTCGGCCCACAGGCGCTGGGGGGTGTCCAGGCGCAGGAGGCGGCCGGCCTCCATGACGCCGACCCGGTCGGCCACGGTCATGGCCTCGTCCTGGTCGTGGGTGACGTAGAGCGCCGTCGTGCCGCCCTGGCGCAGGATGGTGCGCACGTCGGTGGCCAGCTGCTCGCGCAGGGCCCGGTCCAGGGCGGACAGGGGCTCGTCGAGCAGGAGGAGCCTCGGCGCCGGGGCGAGCGCCCGGGCCAGGGCCACCCGTTGGGCCTGACCGCCGGACAGGGTCGTCACGCGCCTCCGCTCGAAGCCGGGCAGGCCGACGAGCTCGAGCATCTCGCGCACCCGCTCACCTCGCTGGGCGCGCGGCAGGTCGGTGAGACCGTAGGCGATGTTGCTGCCGACGTCGCGGTGCTCGAAGAGCTGGCCGTCCTGGAACATGAGGCCGAAGCCGCGCTTGTGGACGGGCACGCGCACCATGCTCCGCCCCGCCCAGGCGACCTCGCCGGCGGCCACATCCTCCAGGCCGGCCACCGCCCGAAGCAGGGAGGACTTGCCCGAGCCCGAGGCCCCCAGGAGGGCGACGACCTCCCCGGCGGCCACCTCCAGGTCGACGCCGTCGACGGCGCGCAGGTCCCCGTAGGTCACGGCGAGCCCGCGCACGGACAGGCCCGTCGAAGCACTGGTGTCACTGGCAGTCGGGCTCATGGCCGCTCGCCTCCATCCGTCCTGGGCCCGCGCGACCGGGCCGTCTCGTTGTTTCCGCCCGTCGTGCCCGCCGCATGCTGGCCGGCGTCCACGGATACCGCGCGCTGCGGAGCCGGCTGAGGCGCCGACGCCCCACCGGGCCTCGACGCCGCGCCCGCGCTCCCGCCCCGCCCGGGGCCGAGCCGGGTCTGGAGCCACTCGCAGCCGAGCATGACGGCGGCGCTGCCCACCGCCAGGACGACGCCCCCGGCCAGCGCCATCCCCTGGTTCTGGGACCCGGGGCTGCCGATGAGCCGGTAGACGACCACCGGCAGGGTCGGCTCCTGGGGGCGGGCCAGGAACGACGTCGCCCCGAACTCCCCCAGCGACGTCGCCAGGGCGAAGCCGGCCGCCAGTCCGCCGGCGCGCAGCACCTGGGGCCCGTCCACGCTCAGCAGTACCCGGCCGGGCCCGGCCCCCAGGGCGGCGGCCGCCTCGCGCTGACGCGGGTCGATGGCGCGCAGTGCCGGCAGCAGGGTACGCACCACGAGCGGCACGGCCACGACGGCCTGCGCCAGCGGCAGGATCCACCAGGAGCGGGTCAGGGCCAGGGGCGGACGCGCCAGTGTGATGAGGAAGCCGAAGCCGACCGTCACGGCGGAGACGCCCAGCGGCAGCATGAAGGCGGCGTCGAGCCCGGTGATGACCCGGGCCAGCGCCCGGCTGCGGGGGTGGCGCGAGACCACCAGGCACACCGCCACCCCCAGGCTCAGGGCGATGGCCGCAGCCGCCACGGCCACGGACACCGAGTTGGCGGCCGTCTCCCACACGGTCACGAGCAGGGCGCTGCGCCCGCCGGTCGAGCCCAGGTCGGTGTAGTTCGCCAGGGTCCAGGCGCCGTCGCGCTGCAGGGAGCGCGCCACCAGCACCGCCATCGGCGCCACCAGCAGCCCCCCGACCGTGGCCGCGGTGACCACGAGCGCGGGGGCGTCGGCGGCCCGCAGCCGCGGGGCGGGCACCTCGGTGTGCAGGCGCAGGCGCGTCTGGGTGGCGGCGCGCGCCCGCTCGGCCACCCACAGGGCCAGGGCGATGACGCCGAGCTGGACGACCGACAGGACGGCGGCGCCCCGCAGGTCGAGGTACTGGGTGGTCAGCCGGTAGATCTCGGTCTCGATGGTGCCGATCCCCACCCCGCCGAGCACGAGGACCACCCCGTAGGCAGTGGCGCAGAACAGGAAGGTCAGGGAGGCGGCCGAGGCGATGGCGGGGGCCAGCGCGGGCAGGGTGACGGTGGCGAAGGCCCGCATCGGCGAGGCCCCCAGCGCCCGTGCGGCCTCCACGGCGCGCGGGTCGAGGCGCGACCACATGGTGCCCACGGTGCGCACCACGAGCCCGTAGTTGAAGAAGGCCAGCGCGGCCACCACCGCGGTCAGCGTCCCGTCCAGGTTCAGGGCCTCCAGGGGCCCGCCGCGGGTGACCAGGGCGTGAAAGGCGACGCCGACGACGACGCTGGGCAGCACGAAGGGCACGGTCACCACCCCGCGCAGCAGGTCGCGGCCGGGGAAGGCGCGCCGGTAGAGGACGAGGGCGCCGGGGATGCCGAGGGCCACGCACACACGGCGGTGCCCAGTACCGCCTGGATGAGGGTCTGCGTGAGGATCCGCCAGGTGCGCTCGCGGGCCAGGACCTCGCCGAAGCCGCTCAGTCCAGGGCGCCGTCGGGGGCGAGGCCGCGGCCCATGAGCGTGGCCACGGGCCAGGCGAAGAAGACCGCCAGGAAGGCCAGCGGGCCGACGACGGCCAGGGTCCAGCCGGCCCGCTCGCCCCAGCCGGGCCGGGGGCCGCCGGCGCGCCGAGCAGCCGTCGCGCCACCTCCGGCCGGCCGGACTGCCGTCCCCGACGCCACCCCCGGCGCCGCTGTCGCCGGGGAGGCTCCGGCGGCGGGCCGGACCGGACCGCCTGCCGAGCCATCCGCTGGGCCCTGCACCCCGGCCACCGTCCGAGCCCGGCGGGGCGTCCCGGCGGGCTCAGCGTTCCGGGAGGCTCCGGCGTCGGCTCGCGCGGCGGCGTCGGCTCCTGGGGTCTTCTCGCCCGGCGCCATCACTTGCCGACGGCCTCGGTCCAGGTGTTCAGCCACTCCTCGCGGTGGGTGGTGATCTCCTTGGGGTCGACCTTCACCGGCGACTTCGACAGCGGCCCGAACTTCGTGAGGGCCTCGGGCAGGGCGGCGTCGGACAGGACCGGGTACATGTACATCTGCCCGGGGATGTCCTCCTGGACGGCCTTGGAGAGCATCCACGTCACGAAGGCCTTGCCGCCCTCGGGGTTGGCGGCGCCCTTGAGGACGCCGGCGTACTCGACCTGGCGGAAGGCGGTGTCCAGCAGGGCGGAGGTGGTACTGGAGCTCTTGTCCTTGGAGACCGTGAAGGAGGGCGAGGAGGCGTAGGACACGACGATGGGGTAGGTGCCCTTGCCGCTGCCGGAGAAGTCGGTCTCATAGGCGGCGCTCCAGTCCTCGGCGATCCGGGCGCCGTTGGCCATGAGCTGCTTCCAGTAGCCGGCGAAGGAGCCGGCGCCGAAGTGGCCGATGGTGGCCAGCAGCCAGGCCATGCCGGGTGAGGAGTTCGTGGGGTTGATGGCCACGAGCAGGCCCTTGTACTCGGGCTTGGTGAGGTCCTCGAAGGTGGCGGGGGCGTCAGGCCCTTGCCGGTGAAGTAGCCGGTGTCGATGTTGAGGCAGACGTCGCCGACGTCGATGGGCGCCAGGGCCGGGGTGTCGGCGACGACGTAGCTCTCGGCGCCCTTGGGCAGGGTGACGGTGGCGGAGGTGTCGATGACGCCCTGGTCGAGGGCGCGGGTGGCGTACGTGTTGTCGATGCCGAAGACGGCGTCGCCCAGGGGCGCGTCCTTGGTCAGGACGAGCTTGTTGACCAGGGCGCCGGCGTCCCCGGAGGTGGCGACCTTGAGGGTGTAGCCGGTCTCGGAGGTGAAGGCCTTCTGGAGGTCCTCCGAGACGTGGAAGGAATCGTGGGTGACGACGGTGACGGTCTTGGAGTCGGCCTGGGAACCGGCCTTCTTGCCCTTGCCGCAGGCGGCCAGGCTCAGGCCGACGGCGCCGGCGGCGGTTCCGGCGAGCAGGGCGCGGCGGCTGAGGGCCGGGTGGGGCCGGCCGGGGCGGTGGGTGGACTGGATGCTCATGTGTGCCTCCTGGATGGTTCTCCGGAGGGCCCGGCGACCACCTGCGGCGCGCCGGGGAGATGGTCTCGACTTCCTTCGCCGGTACTAACCGGAGCAGGTTCGAGGGTCTGCGGGCTTCCGCACTCTCAGCGCCGTCGGCGGCGGCCCGTCGGCCAGTGGCGGCCGGGCCGACGACGGGGCGCTCCCCTGTCGTTGCAGGTCAACTGTAGTTCGAGGGCGCCCGCTGACACCAACTCCATCCGGCCCGCGCCGCGCCTGGGCTCTGCCGCGTCACCCTCCCTCGTCACCCGCCCGCGCGTTCGTAGGGTAGGTCGCCGGTTCGTACCCTTTACCCCTCGAACGCGCGACCCTAAAGGTACGAACGCGCGCCGAGCAGCCAGAGCCTTGGCTGCGACAACGAGTGGATCCGTGGGCTCCCGGCCCAGCAGGTACGGAAGGTCATCACCCGTCCCGGCCAAGAACCCGTGCCGGATGACACTGGCGATCGAGAGCATCAGGGACTGTCGGAAGGACGGCATCCCACCCTCGGCGAGCAGTTGCCGGTAGTCACCCAGGCTGATGTCCCTCACCTCACAGCCCAGGCGGACTGCGACGTCGGCGGCGGACACCGCACGGCTTCCCACCAACTCGTAGACCTTCCTCTCGTGCCTACCCGGGTCGCAGAGGAGGGAGGCCGCCGCACAGGCCAGGTCGTGCCGTGCCACCGCAGCGACGGCCCCGTCTCCCAACGGCGACACAATTCTCAACGCTTCCCCGTGCCTCTCCCACGAGAGCGGAGCGCAGAGAATCTCGGCGTAGACGCCGTTGCGCAGAATGGTCCATGTCATACCGCTGGCCATGATCATTCGCTCGGTGACGCGGTGCGGCAGCGCCATTGACAAGTGGTCGCCCGCACCAGTGAGGCTCGTGTAGACGATGTGGGAAACGCCGTCGCGCTCCGCGACCTCAACGGCAGCGTGGTTGAAGGCGATCTGCCGGTCATCCTCCTGCGCCCCGGCAGGCACCAGCAGCAGGGTGTCGACGCCGTTGAAATCCAGGCTGTCCGGGGCGCCGAAGTCAACATGCCGTTGCCCCGATGACGGCGTGCGACTGCCACCCAGCGCCGGAATACCGCGAGCGCGCAACTCCGCCAGGACGGCTGAAGAGAACCGTCCCCCTCGCACCGGTCACCATGATCATGAGTAGGCTCCTTCAGACTCAACCGCGCCCCAGAAACCAGTTCCCGCGGCCACCGAACCTTCTGCGCATGAGCCTGAGGCATCGTGCACGCACCTACAAAGGAGGCAGTTTCTTGTCACCGACGCACAGCGATGTGACCACCGGCAATCCCCATCCGGCGCCTCTGGAGCGCTGCACCCAGGCACACCGCGAGGATCCCGGCATCCGGGCGCTTCATGACCGACTGGGAGACAAGTGGTCCCTGCTGGTCATCGTAGAGCTGACGCACGGTCCACTGCGCTTCCGTCAGCTGCAGCGCGCCGTCGGCGGCATCTCGCAGCGCATGCTCACCCTGACGGTGCGGCGCCTGGAGCGCGACGGGCTGGTGCACCGCACGGTCTACCCCACGGTTCCCGCCCAAGTCGATTACCGGCTCACCGAGATGGGGGCGAGCCTGACGCATCTGCTGAAAGCCCTTGCCGACTGGTCGCTGGCGCACCGGAAGGACATCGCCCAGGCCCAGACCGATTACGACCGCGCCCAAGCGGGCCGCCCCGCACGTTAGATCGCGGCGTGAGCCTCCCGGCCGGTCCGGCCACCTCACCCCAGGGAGGAGCCGGGGCGCGCGCCGTCCTCCGAAGGGTGGAGGGCCGCCTCCCACGAATCGTCCCAACGACGCTCACGCCCACCGGCAGCCGCCTCCTAACCTGCTCATATGAGCGCAAGGCGGCTCCAGCTGGCCCCGGTTCTATGATGAGCGCCGCCCCGTCGGCATCCACCGTCCCGCGCCATGCCGGGAAGGCCCCGCCTTCCCCACATCCAGGACAAACCCAGCCCCCTGCACCACGAGAGGAAACCACCCCATGAGCACCCCTGGTTCCTCCCCGCTCCGCTGGTCGACGTCGCCGCCCTGGCACTGTGGTGGGGGCTCCTCAGGCTCTCGCGACGCCGCGACAACCGCCGGCTTCGCAACGGACTCCTGTTCCTGCTCCTGGTCGGCGCCACGGCTAGAGCACTGCTCCACCTGGCCTCCCTCATCCCCGCCCTCAAGCTCCCGGTGGGACTGAGCAGTGCCGCCTTCTTCCTGCTCATCGCCCTCATGCCGTTCCTGCTCATGTTCAACGGCGTCGTCCTCATCCGCCGCGAGGGCCGGCGCCTGAGCAACCTGCTGTGCCTGGCGGCCGGCCTGGGACTCATCGCCACACCGATGGCTGCCGTCGCCCTTGTGGCCACCGGCAGCCCCTGGACCCTGCTGGTCGCAGCACTCATGTTCTGCGCCTGCGCCTACCTGGGCGTCTTCCTCCTCATCTTCCTGGGCCAGACGGCAGTGCAGCGAATCTGGGGCGGACGCCGAGCCATGCCGCACCCCGACGTCGTCGTGGTCCATGGCGCCGGGCTCATCAACGGGAAGGTCGGTCCGCTGCTGGGCTCGCGGATCGCCGGAGGCATCGAGGCCTGGCGCGACGAGGAGGGCCTGCGCCCCGGCGTGCCGCTGCTGGTCATGAGCGGCGGGCAGGGCGCCGACGAGCCGGTCAGCGAGGCGCGCGCCATGGCCGACTACGCGATCGCCCGTGGTGTCCCGCCTGAGCGGATCCTCCTGGAGGACCGCTCGACGACGACTCGCACGAACATCTCCTACACGCGCGACCTGCTGGCCAAGCGCGGCATGACGGACCCGCAGGTGCTGCTGGTGACGAGCTCCTTCCACGCGGTGCGCACCGCGATCCTGGCCTCCGACATGGGGGTGCCGTGGGCGGTCGCGCCGGCGCGCACGGCCTGGTTCTACATCGTCAACGCCTGGCTGCGTGAGTACGTCGCCGTGCTGACCTACCGGCGCCGCCCAGCCCTGGCCTGCGCCGCCGTTGCCGGGGTCTTCGCCGTGCTGTACGCGCTGCTGGTCCTCGGCGCGCAGACGGGGCATATCGGCTGAGGGAGGCGGCCTTTCCCGCCCAAGAATTTCAGAACGATTGTTCTTGACTAGCCGTTCCAGAACGTCTATTCTGGATTCATGGGACGACGACGCACCTTCATCGAAAGCGAGGCCATCAGCTCCGCCACGGCGGTCTTCGCCGAGCGCGGTTTTGCGGGAGCCTCTGTAGACGATCTGGTTCGGGCCACCGGCGTCAATCGCGCCAGCCTCTACGGGGTCTTCGGCTCCAAAGGACGGGCTCTTCCAGCGCTGCCTCACTGAGGCGCTGGCCGCTCTGAGTCCGGTGGCCACCCCCGGGGATTCCGCCGACGCCGCAGGGGCGGGACACGAGGAGCTCGACCTGATCCTTGTGGCACTCATGGAGATCGCCCCCGGGGACCCGGCCGTGCGCGAGGCCCTCGAGGTCGCTTTGAGCCGGGCGGGCATCACCGCCGAGGCGCTGGGCCGACGCCTGCTGGTGCGGGCCGGCGCTACGACGTCGAGCTTGGCCACAGCGACCGGAAAGACATCAGCCTCACCGCCGACGTAGCCCACCCCACCCCCGCGCTCACTAGCCAGACCACCAGCTCACTTCCACCCAACCGACCTGCCCGCGAGAGGAGCAGACATCATGAGCCGCAACACCGTCACCATCACCGATACCTCCCTGAGCGTTGAGCCGCACGGGCTGGACAAGATGTGGTCCTACACCTCCCGACTGGAGTTCCCGCTCGCGCACGTACGCGGCGCCACGCACGACCCCGGCCTGCGCCACGAGCCCAAGGGCTGGCGTGGGCCCGGACTGCAGGCCGGCAGCAAGCTCTCCGGGACCTTCCACGCCGACGGCACCGCGCAGTTCTGGAACATCTCCGGTTACGAGAACACCCTGGTCGTCACCCTGGAGGACGAGCGCTTCACGCACCTCTACCTCACGGTCGACGACCCCGCAGGCTTGGCCGCACAGATCAACGCCGCCATCCGCCCCGCCCAAGTGTGAGCCCAGGCCTGAGCCGCTGCCTCATTCAGGCAGGGGCTAGGCATCGCACGCCACGACACCCATCACTCTCCCGCGCGTTCGTGGGGTGGGGCACCGCTTCGAGCCCTGACCCCCGAACGCGCGGCGCACGGTACGGCCACCCGGGCCCGGCAGTTGGAGCCACGCGGGCCCGGACTGGCTGTGGCGTCAGCCCGAGAGGTACCACACGCCCCGACCACCCTCACACACGAAGGGATAGGCCAGCTCCAGCCGACCGACTCAACCAGATTGCTTCAGCCCGACCTTCTTTGAGGATCTCCAGGTTCGCCAGCAGGCGACTCCGACCAACAGAACCAGCGGCCCGATGACGCCTGTCGCGGAGCCGGCGTTCGTCCACATCGCCACCAAGGGCAGAGGCACGAGGAGTAGCACGGCACCGACAGCCGCGGCGAAGGACTTTGAGTGAAGCGCCATCAATGCGCAGGCAATGACGGCAACAGAAGCCAGTGACAAGACTCTTCCCGAACCCGACCAGTTGACAGCAACAAATAGCGCAGCGAAAACAATGACAATGACATACGTCAGCAGGACACTCACACTACTGTTCTCTCGCAGCATTCAAGCACCCCCATCAAGCAAGCGCGGCGCCTACTCTTCAGCAGGCAATCCCACCAGCCGTAGATCCCTCGACATCCTGACCATTCGAGGAGGATCAGGAAATTTCCAACACCTCACAAAGGAAGGTAACAGGGCGCACTGACGAGCACAAGGCACCTGCCACTCAGTTTTCTGGAAACCACTGAGGCTCCCCCTGAAACGTCTTAACAATCCAATGCGTTGATGCCATCCGCCCTGCTCGTTCAAGCGCCTGGCGCCACGAGAATCCCCCCCACCCGGGCCCGGCAGTTGGCGCCACGCGGGCGGGCACTGGCTGCGCCGTCGGCCCGGGTACGGCATGATCGGGGCGGAACGGGCCGACACCATCGGTCCGCCGCCAGCACGCAGGTACCCACGACGCCGCCCGACCCGGGCGCAAGGAGGACTCATGAGCGACCAGGACCCCGCCCAGATCGACCAGACCACCGACTTCATGTGGAAGGCGACCGCGGCCGTGGCCACGCTCGCCTCCGGGTTCGTGGCTGAGAAGGTCGTGGCGCTTGGCTGGCGGGCGATCTCCGGCAAGCCGGCCCCGCGCGAGGAGGACCAGGTCCTCAACTACAAGCTGGCCGAGATCGTCACCTTCGCCATCATCTCCGGGGCCACCGTCACCCTGGTGCGTGAGCTCGGACTGCGCCAGGCCGCCAAGTGGTACAGCGCCCGCCGCCCCGACTCCCCCTACGCGCAGCGCGCCATCAGCGCCTGAGGACTCAGTGCCGGCCCCAGTGCGGGGTCGGCACACTTTTTTGCGGTCCCGTGTCACGGTTGGCGACTTTTCCAGTCGGCACACCGTTCGCGAGGGACCTCCGCACACTCGGCACCACGGCGTCTTCGCAGTTCAGAGTCAGTCTCCGGAGTTCCAGCCGAGCTCGCGGCCGCCGGCCGCGCCTTGAAAAGTCGCCAATCGTGACACTTTTTCCACTGTGGTGCCTCGGCACTCAGACCGCGCCCCTTCCAACTCCCAGTCACCCCCCGGGTAGGCTGACGTAGAGCGCCAACGGTGTGCCGCGCAGGCGACCTTCCGGGGCGCCTCCGGCCACCTCCCAGCGCTTCCGCCTTTGCCTTCGGAGACCTGAGGAAACCCGCCCCGATGAGTGCCGTGCAGATCGTCTGTGTCGTCATCGTCGTCATCGCCACGACGATCGGTATCGCAGTTTTCGCACGCGCCTGTTTCACTATTGGCGCCCGCATGGCCGTGGGCCGCGCAACCGCACCGGAGCGCCTGCGCCCGGTCGGCAAGCGCCTGGCGCTCACGCTGGGGGCGCTCGTGGGCCACACCGCCTTCAAGGGCCGCCCCTTCATCAAGGCCGCCCACTGGCTGGTCATGGTCTCCTTCCCGCTGCTGTTCCTCACCCTCGTGGCCGGCTACGGGCAGGTGCTTGGCGGGCCCGACTTCGCGCTGCCGCTCATCGGCCACGCCGCCTGGTGGGCCTGGGTCGTCGAACTCATCGGCTGGCTGTCCGCTTTCGGGATCGTGGGCCTGACCATCCTGCGCTGGCGCCTGACCCGGGCTGGCCGGGCCGCCCCGCCCTACGCCCCGGACTCCGACGGCGGTAAGCGCCCGCGCACCTCCCGCTTCGCCGGCTCGACGTCGGCCCAGGCGAAGTTCGTCGAGGCCACCATCATCGGCGTGGTCGCCTGCGTGCTGGCGCTGCGGATGCTGGAGCACGCCCACCTGGCCGCCTCCCCCGACCCGGCGCAGCGGGCCCTGGCCTCCTGGACGCACTTCCCCCTGACGGCCTGGACCGGCCCGCTGCTCGCCCCCGCGAGCGCCGGCGCCCTGGCCAACGCGATTCTCGTCGTCGCCACCATCAAGGTGGTGCTGTCGATGACCTGGTTCGTCGTCGTAGGCCTGCAGCCCTCGATGGGCGTGGCCTGGCACCGGTTCCTGGCGATCCTCAACGTCTACGCGCGCCGCGAGGTGGACGGCTCCAAGGCGCTGGGCCCGCTTCAGCCGCTCATGGTCGGCGACGAGCCCCTGACAGAAGCCACCATGGACACGCTGGAGGAGGCCATGGAGGCCGCCGACTCCGGCGAGGGCCCCGAGGTGCACCTGGGCGTGGGCCGCATCGAGGACTTCACCTGGAAGGGCCTGCTGGACTTCTCCACCTGCACCGAGTGTGGCCGCTGCCAGGACCTGTGCCCGGCGTGGAACACCGGCAAGCCCTTGTCCCCCAAGCTGTTCGTCATGGCGCTGCGCGACCACCACGCGGCGGCCGCCCCCTACCTGCGGGCCGCGAGCGCCCTGGGGGTCGAGCCCGACGACGTCACCGAGGAGATGGTGGCCTCCCGCCCCACCTCCGGTGGGCTGGTCGGCAAGGCGCTGGGCATGCACGACGGCCTGGCGCGCGAGACCAACCTGGGCCTGGAGCCGGGCACCGCCCACACCGGCGACGTGCTCGGCGCGCTGCTGGCGGCCAAGGCGGCCCCCACCGAGACGGGTGTGGCCACGCGGCCGGCGCCCCTGGCCGGGGAGGTCATCCCCGCCGACGTCCTGTGGGCCTGCACCACCTGCGGGGCCTGCGTGGACCAGTGCCCGGTGGACATCGAGCACGTCGACCACGTCGTCGATGTGCGCCGCCAGCAGGTGCTCATGGAGTCGGCCTTCCCCAAGGAGCTCGGCGGCATGTTCCGCAAGATGGAGTCCAAGGGGAACCCGTGGGGGCTGCCGGCACGCAAGCGCCTGGACTGGGCCAAGAACCTGGACTTCGAGGTGCCGGTCATCGGCGACGACGTCGAGAGCGCCGCGGACGTCGACTACCTGTTCTGGGTGGGTTGCGCCGGCGCCTACGAGGACCGGGCCAAGAAGACGACGCGGGCGGTGGCCGAGCTGCTGCACACCGCGGGGGTGAGCTTCGCGGTCCTCGGCGACGCCGAGACCTGCACCGGCGACCCGGCCCGCCGCGCCGGCAACGAGATCCTCTACCAGATGCTCGCCGCGCAGAACGTGGAGACCCTGGGCGAGGTCGGCGCGAAGAGGATCGTGGTGACCTGCGCGCACTGCTTCAACACGATCTCGCGGGAGTACCCGCAGATCGGGGGCCGCTACGAGGTCGTTCACTACACCCAGCTGCTCAACCGGCTCGTGCGCGAGGGGCGGCTACGCCCGGCGCCGCCGCAGGCCGCGGGTGGTTCGACGCCGCCCGGCACCCCATCGGCTTCCCTCCCCGGCCACGTCAACACCCGCCTCCGGGGAGGACGGGGACTCACCGGCCGGGGACGCTCCGACGTCGAGCACCGAGGCCGCCGAGCCGCAGGCCGAGGCCCCGGCGGCACCGTCGGGCGAAGAGGAAGCCGGTAAAGCGGCGGGCGGGCCGGTCATCCCGACGGTCACCTACCACGACGCCTGCTACCTGGGCCGCCACAACCAGGTCTACTCCCCGCCGCGCGAGCTGCTGGAGGCGACCGGCGCGACCACGGTGGAGATGCCGCGCAGCCGCGAGCGGGGCTTCTGCTGCGGCGGCGGCGGGGCGCGCGCCTTCATGGAGGAGACCATCGGGACGCGCATCGCCGTGGAGCGCTCGCGCGAGGCCATCGGCACCGGCGCGCAGGTCATCGCCACGGCCTGCCCCTTCTGCACCACGATGCTCTCCGACGGCGTCGCCTCCGAGGGCGCCGACGTACGGGTCACGGACGTGGCCACCCTCATGCTGGAGGCCGTGCGCCGCGGCGGGGAGTAGGCGGACGTCGGCCTCAACCCCGTCGGCTCGGCTGGGGGCACTCCACGCAGCCGGGGGCACTCCCCTCCCGCCGGGGACATCCTGCGCGTGTGGGGACCGGATTCCTGTCCCCGCACGCGCGAACCGCACCCGGCCGCACAGAGATGTCCCCGACGGCGTCGATTGTCCCTGTCGGTGAGAGGCGGGTCAGGAACTGGCCTACATCTCAGTCCCCGCCTGGCTCGGTTAGCCGGCGCCTCCCTCACCAACGTCCTCGCCACGTTTGCGCGCCCGCAGACCCTCCCAGTACTCCAGCCGCTCACGGATGCGGCGCTCGTGGCCGTTGGCGGTGGGCTCGTAGAGGCCGGCGCTCGACGCCGTCGGGCAGGTAGTCCGCACCAGAGAAGCCGTCGGTCGTGTCCGGGTCGTACTCGTAGCCCTCGCCGTAGCCGAGCTCCTTCATGAGTCGGGTGGGGGCGTTGAGGATGTGGGCCGGCGGCATGAGCGAGCCGGTCTGTCGGGCCAGGCGCACCGCGCGGCCGTAGCCGCGGTAGACAGCGATTGACTTGGGCGCGGTGGCCAGGTAGACGACCGCCTGCGCGATGGCGAGCTCCCCCTCGGGCGATCCCAGGCGCTCGTAGGCGTCCCAGGCCGCCAGCGTCATCTGAAGGGCGGCCGGGTCGGCCATGCCGACGTCCTCGCTGGCGAATCGCACCAGACGCCGCGCCACGTAGAGCGGATCCTCGCCCCCACTAACATTCGGGTCAGCCAGTACAGGGCGGCGTCCGGATCGGAGCCGCGCATCGACTTGTGCAGGGCGGAGATGAGGTTGTAGTGCTCCTCATGGGACTTGTCGTACAGGGGTGCCCGGGAGGCGATGACGCTGCGCAGCCCTTCAACCTCAAGTGGTTCCGGGCCGTCTGCGTCCTGGGCGGCGAGGACCTGCTCGACCATGCCCAGCAGGTAGCGGCCATCGCCGTCGGCCATGGACAGCAGGGCGGTGCGGGCATCCTCAGTCAGAGCGAGGCTGCGACCCATCAGGGACTCGGCGCGCGCCAGCAGCTCGGTCAGGGCGGCCTCATCCAGGCGGCGCAGGACCATGACCTGGCAGCGTGACAGGAGGGCGCCGTTGAGCTCGAAGCTCGGGTTCTCGGTGGTCGCGCCGACCAGGACAACCGTCCCGTCCTCGACGTAGGGCAGGAAGGAGTCCTGCTGGGCCCGGTTGAAACGGTGGATCTCGTCGACGAACAGGAGCGTTCCCTGCCCGATCTCGCGGCGGCGGGCCGCTGCGGCGAAGACCTTGCGCAGGTCGGCCACCCCGGAGAAGGTCGCCGAGACCTGCTCGAAGACCAGGCCGGTGCGGTCGGCCAGGAGCCGCGCGATCGTCGTCTTGCCGCAGCCCGGCGGGCCCCACAGGATGATCGATGACAAACGGCCCGAGGCGACCATGCGGCCCAGCGGGGCGTCGTCGGCGAGCAGCTGGTCCTGGCCGACGACGTCGTCGAGCACCCGCGGGCGCAGCCGATCGGCCAGCGGGCGGGCCGGGTCGTCGACGAGGCCGGAGCCGTCGGGGCCGGCGGCATCGAACAGTGAGGGTGATTCCGGTTCGGGCGTACGGCGAGCCATGCCTCGAGCGTAGGGCCTGACGGTGACATGTCCGCGCAGCCGGGGACATCCTGCGCGTGCGGGGACCGGATTCCTGTCCCCGCACGCGCGAACCGCACCCGGCCGCAGAGAAATGTCACCGGCCGCGCGAAACGGCCCCGCACGCGGACAGCCAGCAGACAGCCAGCGGACCAAGCACCGCTCGCCGGGCAGGACAATTCCCACCATCGGGCTGACATGGCCCCTCCACCCGGGGGAGACTACGAGGTGCGCGGCCCCACTGCCGACCCCCGCACACGGGGCCGCACGCGACACGACCGGCAGGACCGGCGGCGTCCCACCACGGCGCCTCCACTCGGCAGGACACCCCATGACCTTCACCTACACACTCACCTGCACACTCGACACCACCACGGCCCTTCCACCCGTAGCCGGCAGTGAGGAGCAACGCGCCTACTGGGTCACCCCCACCATCCTGGCGTGGCCGCTGTCGCTGCTGCCCCGGGGGATGGACCGCGAGGTCGTCGTCACCGACGCCGGCGACCCCCTCCCCGGCTCCGGCCTCGCCCTGCGTCTCATCACGGCGCCCGACGGCGGCGCCGCGGCCATCCACGGCCGGATCCTGGGCGCGAACGGTATGCCCGCCCCGACGGTCACGCCCCTGCGCATCGTCGGGAACCTTCCCGACGAGGTCCTCGCCGCGCACCCTCACCTGGAGGGCTACATCGCCCTGAGTGCGACCGACGCCGCCGGCACTCCCCCTTCTCGACGACGCTGCCGTCGCCTCCGCCCTGACCGGCCAGGTCGCCATCGCCCAGTACGTCGGGCTCCCGGACCCCACCGAGGACGCCGACGTCAGTGGCGCCCGCCTCGACGCCTTCACCGGGGTGCAGACCGCCATCCTCTTGGACCACCTCTATGCCGAGGCCGCCACCCGCGCCGAGCTGGGCGTCACCTTCACCGGCGGCCTGCCCTCGTTCGCCCTGTGGGCGCCCACCGCGCAGGCCGTCACCCTCCTGACCTGGGAGACCGGCGACCCGCTGGGCTCGGTGCCGGAGGTCCCCGGCCCGCCGCGACGCACCCCGGCCGTCCGCAAAGGCGACGGCCGCTGGGTCGTCACCAACCACCCCGACCAGCCGGCCGGCGCCACCTTGAGCACCCCCGGCGGCGAGCCCGGCCCGAGCGCCCCGGCGCCCCCATCACCGCCGGCTGCCAGTACCTGTGGGAAGTGCGGGTCTACGTACCCAGTACTCGACGCGTGGAGACCAACGTCGTCACCGACCCCTACTCGACGACGCTGACAACGGACTCGACCCGCTCGGTCGCCGTCGACCTGGCCGACCCGCACCTGGCCCCCGAGCAATGGGCCACCACCCGGGCGCCGGCGGTCCGCAACGACTCGGCCCGCAGCATCTACGAGCTCCACCTACGGGACTTCTCCGCCGCCGACGGCACCGTCCCGCCCGAGCTGCGCGGCACCTACCGGGCCTTCACGGTGGCCGGCTCGGCGGGCGTGCGCCACCTGGCCGAGCTGGCCCGGGCCGGCATGAACACGATCCACCTGCTGCCCACCTTCGACATCGCCACCATCCCCGAGCACCGCGGCTCCCAGCGCCACCCCGACATCCCCGACGGCGCGCACCCGGCCTCGGCCGACCAGCAGGCAGCCATCGCGGAGGTGGCCGACCACGACGCCTACAACTGGGGCTACGACCCGCTCCACTGGGGCGCCCCCGAAGGCTCCTACGCGACCGAGGGCCACCAGGACGGCGGGGCGCGCGTCGTCGAGTTCCGCGAGATGGTGGGGGCCCTGCACGATCTGGGCCTCCAGGTGGTCCTCGACCAGGTCTACAACCACACGGCCGCCTGCGGGCAGGACCCACGCAGCGTCCTGGACCGGGTGGTGCCGGGCTACTACCACCGTCTCGACGCCGTCGGGCGGGTGACGAACTCGACCTGCTGCGCCAACACGGCCACGGAGAACGCCCTGTGCGCGCGCCTCATGGTCGACTCGGTGGTGCGCTGGGCGCGCTGGTACCGGGTCGACGGCTTCCGCTTCGACCTCATGGGCCACCACCCGCGCGCCGTCATGGAGCGCGTGCGGGCGGCCCTGGACGAGCTGACGCTGGAGGCCGACGGCGTCGACGGCCGCTCCATCTACCTGTACGGGGAGGGGTGGAACTTCGGGGAGGTCGCGGGCAACGCCCTGTTCGTGCAGGCCACCCAGGGGCAGCTCGACGGCACCGGGATCGGTGCCTTCAACGACCGCCTGCGCGACGCCGTCCACGGCGGGGGTGCCTTCGACCCCGACCACCGCGTCTTCCAGGGCTTCGGCACCGGCCTGCTCACGCAGCCCAGCGGCCTGGACCATCGAGGCTGGAACGAGCAGTCGGCGGACCTGGCCCACCGCACCGACCTGGTGCGCCTAGGCCTGGCGGGCAACCTCAAGGACTACGTCATGACGATCTCGGACGGGTCGGTGCGCCGTGGCATCGACCTCATCCACAACGGGGCGCCGGCGGCCTTCGCCTCCCACCCCCAGGAGAACGTCAACTACGTCGACGCCCACGACAACGAGACGCTCTACGACCTGCTGGCCTACAAGCTGCCCCAGGGCATGCCGGTGGCCGAGCGGGTGCGCATGAACACCGTGTGCCTGGCCACGGTGGCGCTGGCGCAGTCGCCGTCCTTCTGGAGCGCGGGCACCGAACTGCTGCGCAGCAAGTCACTGGACCGGGACTCCTACAACTCGGGGGACTGGTTCAACACCATCGACTTCACGGGGCAGTCCAACGGTTTCGGGCGGGGCCTGCCGCCGGCCAGCCGCAACGAGGGCTCCTGGGCGATCCAGGGGCCACTGCTGCAGGACGACTGGCTGCGGCCCTCGCCCGAGGAGATCGCGGCGGCCCGCTCCCAGGCCCTGGATCTGCTGCGGCTGCGCGCCTCGACGCCGCTGTTCAGCCTGGGCTCGGCCCGCCTCATCCAGGACAAGCTGAGCTTCCCGGGAGCGGGCTTCGGGGCGCCGGCGGGAGTGATCGTCATGCTCATCGACGACACCCGGGGCGGCAGCGACGTGGACCCCGAGCTCGACGCCGTCCTGGTGGTCTTCAACGCTTCGGGGCAGACGCTCACTCAGCCGCTGCCCGAGCTGGCGGGCCGGGACTTCCGCCTCTGCCCCATCCAGGCCGAGGGGGCCGATGAGGTGGTGCGCCGCACCGGCTTCGACCGTGCCAGCGGGACGATCTCGGTGCCGGCGCGCACCGTGGCCGTCCTGGTAGAGCCCCAGAGCCGCTGAGGCCGCAACCGCTCCCGGCCGTGGCTCACCATCCGGGAAACTGTCACTATTGGCGACTATTCCCCGACTCTAAGTGCCCCGCCGCAACCAGCACACCGCCCTGACCTGGGCAGATGCTCACAAGCCACGGAGGGCCGAGAAGGCGATCAGCCCTAAAAGTCGCCCACAGTGACACAAAGCGGCCCCAGGCGGCTGACTCAGAGCGCGTCCGCGGGCCTTGAGCTCCGCCCCAGGACGTCATCGAGGCCGATGACGCCGCCGCGCAGGGCCAGCAGCACCAGCTGAACCCGATCTCGGCAGCCGGTCTTGGACAGCAGGTGGCTCACGTGGGTCTTGACCGTGGGCATGGACAGCCACTCCCGGTCGCAGATCTCCTGGTTGGTGAGCCCCAGGGCGATAAGCGCCAGGATCTCGCGCTCACGCTGGGTCAGGCCCGCGACCTGCTGGGAGGCCTCGGCGGCCCGAACCGCCTCGACTGAATCCTGGGAGGCATGGCGGCCAGCGCCGTCCCCGGGAAGAACGCCGCTGAACTGGCCGGTGCGCACGGCGGTGAGCAGCTGGCGAGTGGGTCCCGGGGAGATGACGGAGTCGCCATCGTGGACAGTGCGGATCGCTGCGATGAGGTCCTGGGGCGGGGTGTTCTTCAGCAGGAAACCGGCTGCACCGGCCTCGATGGCACCCATGACGTAACCGTCGGTGTCGAAGGTGGTCAGAATGACGACCCGTCCGGTGACGCCACGGGCCATGAGTTCCCGGGTCGCGGACAGCCCGTCCAGCCCGGGCATCTGCACATCGAGGAGGAGCACGTCGACGGGGTCGGCGGCGTTGCACCTGAGGGCGTCGTTGCCGTCGACGGCGCGCCAGACGACCTCCATATCCGGCTGCGCCCCCAGCAGCATGGCCAGCCCCATGGTGAACAGCGGCTCATCATCGGCCAGACCCAGGCGGATCACAGGTGCCTCCCCTTCTTGACGGTAACTCACCGGAAGTATCCGCCCTTCGGGTTCGGCTGGTGCGGTTTTGTGCTGACGAGGTACCGACGCCCCCCTGCGATGTTCGCCATATGAGCAGAGGTGGCTCTCACTGTGGAACACAGGGGAGCTCTGTCGTCACCCTCCATCCGCCCTCAGCCGTGGGACCGGCGGTGAAGGTGCCTCCGACCTGGGCAACCCGGTCACGCATGCCGATGAGGCCGAAGCCGCCGTGCCTCAGACCTTCGGAGACGCTCACCGCGGGACGAGACGTCGCGGCCGAGGCGTGTGGCGTCTGCCCTGGCACGGCGTCCACCTGTTCACCCCTGTCCTCACGATGCGGGTCGTCGGTCCTCGGCATCGGATCCGCATCTCCTGCCAGCGACGCCGGGACCGAGGCGTTCTCGACGACGAGGATGACGCGCCCCGCCCCGGTGCGCAGCGAGACTCTCTCGTGGCCGCACCGGGAGCGTGGCGCAGCACGTTGGTCAGCGACTCCTGGACCACCCGGTGAAGGACCTGCGCCACCGCCGGGGGAACCCGGCCGGCCGGGTCGGCCTCCAGGGTGACGGGCAGTCCCGCCCGCTGCGCCTGACGCACAGGTTCGCGCAGAAGCTCCACGTGCTGTCCCGACGTCGCCTCTCCGGTTCCGGTGCCAGCCTCGGCTCCGGCCTCAACAGTGCCGGAAGCCCCGCCGCCGGCACCACCGGCGGGACGGCCTCCAGCCCCGGAACCGCCCACACCGGCGGCACCGGCATCGGAACGCAGCATGTCGACCAGGGCATGCACCTCGTCGACGGAGCGGCGGGAGGTCTCTCCGATGACGGCCAGGGCCTCGTCGGCGGCCGCCGGATCGGTGGCCAGGATGGCCCGGGCGCCCTCGGCCTGCATGGCGATGACGGTGAGACTGTGGCCGAGCAGGTCATGGACGTCACGGGCGATGCGCTGCTGGGTCTCGATGACCGCGAGGCGCCGCTCGGTGGCCTGCTGCGCCTCGAGCACCGAGGCCCGCTCGAGGGCCCGGTTGTAGCGGTCACGGCTACGGCGCCGCGCAGCGCCGACGAAGGCCGCCACGATCGTCACCAGCCAGATATTGACGACGACCACGGACCGTGCCTCACCTGCGTGGACGTAGCCGCCGATGAGGTGGAACACGCGCGCCGTCGCCAGCTCCACGCCCACGATCTCGAGGACGAGCGCCACCCACCGCCACGGCGCCTCCAAGCGGGACTGCGTCGTCTCCACCGCGATCAGGCCGGTCACGACGAAGAAGACGGAGAACCCCGTGAACAGCACCAGGTGCGCGCTCAGGCAGATGCCGGCCACCACAACGAAGAGCAGCGGGCAGCGGCGCCGGACGGCCAGAGTCAGGGCGCAGGCCCCCACCAGCAGGGCGTGGAGCACCGGCCCCGCCCCGTCGACGAGCCAGAACGCCGAGTCGGGCCGGCCCAGGCACAACAGGAAGAAGAAGGCCAGAGCGATGACGACGTCGACCGCGCTCGTCCACGGGACCACGCGCGGGTCGCGCCAGGCAACCGGGGTCGATCCCACCGGCGCCGCTGGCCCGGCCGGGGCGGGGTCCACCGAGTCGGCCCGCGCCGCCTCACGCCCCAGCCGCTTTCTCATACCTGAACCGTACCGTCGCGACCGCACGCCTCCGAGGCCGCCGCCAGGATTTCATACCCGGGTATGAGTCCCGCCATCCCACCGATTCCCGGAGCAGACCACAGGCTGATGCTCAACAGGTCCAACGCGAGCATCCTTGTTCCCATGACGACCTCGCATCGCATCCCACCAGCGCCTTCAGCACCTCTCCAGGCGCAGGCGGCCGCCTCCAGCACGCCGGCTCAGCCAGGCCGGACCTCCTCTCCGGCTCGCCTCCCACAGTCCGGCGGGCCGGCCCCGGGAGCGCCTGCCTCCGACGCCGTCGTCCTGACCCACGACCTCACCAAGACCTTCGGCAGGCGCACCGTCGTCGAGGGGCTCAACCTCGTGGTGCCCCGCGGGTGCCGTCTACGGCTTCCTGGGCCCCAACGGCTCGGGCAAGTCGACGACGATGAAGATGCTGCTGGGACTCCTGGCGCCCACGCGCGGGCAGATCAGCGTGCTGGGGAGGCCCTTCAGCCCGACCACGCGCGCCGAGATCATGTCGCGCACCGGCTCGATGATCGAGAACCCGCCCGGCTACAGCCACCTCACGGGCGCGGAGAACATGCGGATCGCGGCGAAGATGCAGGGCACTGAGCGACCAGCAGATCAGTCGCGCCCTTGCCCTGGTGCGCCTGACTGAGCACAAGGACCGCCTGGTGCGCACCTACTCACTGGGCATGAAGCAGCGCCTCGGGATCGCTCTGGCGCTGGCCCGCCAGCCCGAGCTGCTCATCCTCGATGAGCCCACCAACGGCCTGGACCCGGCCGGTATCGAGGAGGTGCGCCGGCTGCTGGTCGAGCTCTCCGGCGAGGGCGTCACCGTCATGGTCTCCAGCCACCTGCTCGACGAGATCGACCGCATGGCGTCCACGCTCGGCATCCTGTCGGGCGGGCGCCTGGTCTTCCAGGGCACGCGCGCCGAGCTCATGGAGCGCTCGGTGCCGGACGTGCTCGTCGTCACCCCGACGCCGCAGGCCGTCCTGAGCCCTCAGGTGCTGGCCGGGCTGGTGCCGACGCAGGCACTCGCGGCGTCGACGGCGGCCGGCGCCCCGGGCGCCTCCGCCTCGCCCAGCCCGACCGCTGTTCCCGTCACCGGTGCTGCCACCGGCCCGACGCTGACGCCGCAGGGCGTGCGCATCCCGGGAATGTCGAAGGAGGCGGTCGCCGAGCTCATCAACCGTCTGGTGAGCGCCGGCGTCGAGCTGCACGAGGTACGGCGCGAGGCCCAGAGCCTCGAGGACGTCTTCATGGACCTCACCGGTCGCGGAGGTGTGCTGTGACGACCAGCGCCGCACTCTCCCCCGTCCCCGCCGTCGTTGCTCCGACGTCGGATCATGGCTCGCCCGGTTCCCGGCAGTCATCCGCACCCGGCTTCCTGACGGCTGTGGGTGTCGAGCTCCTCAAGATGCGCCGACTGCGCACGCCTGTGATCACGGCACTGATCGTCGGCACATCGGTGGCTTTGTGCAGCATGAGCCTCTTCAGCGCGTCGTTCACGGAGAGCTCCCATGACCCGCATGCGATGCCGTGGGCAAGGCTGTTACTGACCACGGGCTTCTTCAACGCGATGATCGGGCCGATCCTCGTCTCCGTGCTCGCCAGCCGGCAGACGGATATCGAACACACCGGCTCCGGCTGGAACCTGGCCGCCGCCTCCGGCCTGACGCCGGGAACCCTGTGCCGGGCCAAGCTCGTCGCCCTGTCACTCCTCATCGTCCCAGCTGTGACGGGTCAGAGTCTGGGCATCATCACGCTCGCCCGTTTCAGAGGACTGTCGGTGGCGCTCGACGTCGGCCCCTGGGCCACGTACACGACTCTCCTCATCTGCGTGGACCTGGCCATGCGCCTACTTCCTGTGGCTGGCAGCCGTGGTGGAGAACCAGATGATCGTCATGAGCACCGGGCTGCTCAGCGGCTTCATCGGAATCTTCACCCTGCTCGTACCACCTGAGATAGTCCAATGGACCCCCTGGGGGTACTACGCGCTCATCACTCCCGCCGCCATGAGCGCCACCGAGCACTCTCAGCCGGACGTCACCTACATTGACGTCCCGGCGGGGTGGATCGCCGGCTTCCTCATCCTGACGGTTCTCCTCTTCACCGTTGTCACCCACCGGCTCGACAAGATCGAGAGGTAGTCCCCGTGAGCACTTCTGCACTCATTCCCGTCACGACCCGCCGCGCGGGCAACACCGGCTTCCCGTCCCAGCTCGCCGCCGAGGTCATCAAGCTCAAGCGCTCCTCGGTGTGGGTGGTGGCCGTTCTACTGCCGCTGCTCGCAGTCATCACCGGCACCTTCAACTTCTACCGAAATCAGGGGGTCTTCACCGCGGAATGGGGAGATCTGACGTCCCAGATATCCTTGTTCTACTCGATGTTCTTCTGCTCGTTGGGAGTGGCCCTGCTGGCCTCCGCCGCATGGCGGATGGAGCACCTGGGCACGAGCTGGAACGCCATGCGGACCTCCCCGCACTCCCCGGTATCCGTCATCCTCGCCAAGACCCTGGTCATTGTGCTTCCGGTGCTGACCATGCAGGTGGCGCTCATCGTGCTGGCCTGGATCTCGGGGGCCTTCGTGATGGGTCTCGGTCTCGCAATGCCCAGCACCGTCATCGCCTCCAATCTTCTGGCAGTGGTCAGCATCATCCCGCTCATCGCCCTGCAGTCACTGCTGAGTATGCTCATGCGGTCCTTCGCCGCGCCAGTGGCACTGGGATTCGTCGGCTGCGTCCTCGGATTCGGCCTGGGAGCGGCACAGAACCCTCTGGCCTACGCCATCCCCCAAGGGCTTGTCAGCATGACACTGTCTCTGGGATCGACAGCCTTGACGGCCGGGGAACTGGACGCGGCGAGCATGGTTCCTCTCCTGCTCTCCATTGTTGGTGTCGGCGCTGTCATGTGGTGTCTGCTGGTCCTTGTCGCCCGCCGCACCGGCGGCGTGCGCTAGCAGATCGTCACTGCGCCCCCGCCCGGCGTCGTCGAGAACGTGCCTTTCCATCCAGAACTGCGTTCTCCCGCAGGTGCCTGGGGACAGATCTCAGTCATCTGCGGGAGAAGTGCGTCCCCGACGAAAAACGCAGTCGCTGGCGGCGTTCCCCCCGAAGCGGCGCACAGTGCGGCCGCCGGCGTTCACCCAGCCGTGGCGAAGTGGTTAAGCAGGGAGTCGATGTCCTGCTGAATGCGGCCCCAGCGCACGACGTGGGCGCCGGTGTCCTCGTAGCGCTCGTAGCCGATGCCGGCGCCGTCGAGCGCCTTCCCGAAGCTCTGCTGGCTGGGTAAGACAACGCTCTCGTAGCGATCGCTCTCGGTGCCGGAGACCAGGAAGACGCGCTTGCCGCGGTAGCTCTCCACGTGTTCGACCGGGTTGTCGGCGCTCACCCGCGCTTGGTCCCACGGGATCCCGTAGATGGTGCCGCCCTTGAGGTCGGTGGCGCCGGCGGTGAGTTCGCCCAGTGGACCACCGCCCCATCCTGGATGCGCAGGTCGGCCCGGCCCCGAGTGGCTGGAGACCGACGCGAAGAGCTCGGGGTACTTCGCGGCGTACTTCAGGGCTCCGAAGCCGCCCATCGAGAAGCCGGAGATCGCGCGGCGGGAAGCCTGCCCGGTGGTGGCGAAGGTGGCATCGACCCAGGGGATGAGCTCCTTGATGTGGAAGGTCTCCCAGTTGCGCGGCCCCACGTTGGAGGACTCGGGGTCGCAGTACCAGCCGGCCGCCCCGCCGTCGGGCATGACGACGATGAGGTCGCGTCCTGCGGTGTGGTTGCGGATGTCGTACTTCGTGTCGAAGGTCGAGTAGTTCTCGCCTCCGCCGTGCAGCAGGAAGAGCACCGGGTAGCGGTGCGAGGCGTCGTAGCCGTCGGGCAGCAGCACGTTGACGCGCGGCAGCCAGCCAACCGACGACGTGGCCAGCTTGTAGTACTGCATGCGACCGTGGTCCTCGTGCTCGGCCACCGTGACGGCTGCCTGGGCCGGGGCCGATCCGGCGACGACGGCGCCGCCCCCAATGACGGAGGCGGCGGCGAGCCCACCCACACCCTTGAGCAGGGTCCGTCGGCTGAACCGGTGGGAGCAGACGCGGCTGTACTGGAAGTGGGATGGCGAGTCAGCGGGCGAGGTCTGTGCGCTGAATGACATGGCGTGTCCTTGGTGAGTCGACGATGACGGCAGTGGCGGGGCGGACCTGCCGCCCCGGAGTCCGGTCGACCGACGGACACCGGTCGACCCTTGCGACGGGGCCTCACGGTGGCGCCTCCATCGGCGCCCACCTATGAGACTTGCTTCACACCATACGCTAACCGCTCGGTTAATACCCCCATCAAGCCCCACCCTTCGGGAGCCAGGCGTCGAGCAGGGCACGCAGGTTCCACCGATCGCCCGAAGACCTCTCGGCCGGACACGACGGTGGTGCCGGAGTTCCGAGAGGCGAAGCGGAAGGCAATACGACCTCAGACCTCCAGCGCCGATGGCGTCAGCGAGACAGACACAACTCATGCAGCCAACACAACATGCAGCCTAAACCCAGAATGGCGATGCACTGATAGCATCCAACAGAACCACCACCAACGTTACAACTGCCGCACACGAGCTTGATGATGGAACATCACCGGGTAGCGTTGTCACGACCACTGGGATTGAGTGAGAAGAAAAGTTCATCGCAGCCGGAAGCCCGCCATCAACTGAATCCACCGAAGAAGACTCTCTCAGCAGAAAGGGTGTACGTGAATAAGATTCACTCATGCGAACGTATCGACTTAAGCCGCCTGCATGAATCCTACTTCTTTGGCCTCGCAGCCGTGATATGCTTCGGCGCCGCCGCTCTTTTTATCAACCTCACCTCCGCCCCTATGGAGATTCTATACCTAGGGGTCGGCTTGTTCCTCACTTCCCATGCCATCAATCGAAATATGCAGTTCAAGTTCGCTCAGCACTCCTACAAAAAATGGAATGCTGGACCAGACCGCATTGAGTTCGGTCCATGCTGGTTCTTCAACTGTGGAGCATCCTGACGATAATCATTCTAGTACTTACTACAGTCACCGCGACCTGGTTGACGTTTTTTGGTGGAACACCTTACTCGGACCGGACACAAATGAAGATCACAATCATGGCCGGGGCCTTGCTGATATTATCGGCGACAGGCCTGGTTTCATTTCCGTTTGGGCGATGGACGAAGCCTGAAATCATTATCGACTCGGTCGGAGTTCACCTATGGCCCGCTGGGCGCTATCGAACCACGATCCCTTGGGCAGCACTGCCGAGAGTTTTGGGCTGTGTGATACATAACGGCACGCCCGTTGCTCTCATAGAGACCAGAACCAACTCTTTTTACTATTTTCCGATGTTCACACTCCCCCTGGGGTACGTGCAGCTTCAAAGAGTTCTCGAGTTCTACTCAGGTTACACTGATGCACGTCGAAGCATCGGTACACCACAAGGCCTTGTACACGTACGAAGCCTGATGGATTTTTCCAGTCTCCGACATAGCCAGGACCTTCATAACCAGTGAACTTCGACGTTCTGTGGCGAGAAGATCTACGTCTCAATAGGTGGCATACCTCTCGGCTGCGAACAGCTACACAAGCTCTTGGTGTTCTACCGCGATCATCCTGAACTTCGTGGTGAACTCGCTCAACAGCGCGGCCTGGAACGGGTCCGGGGAACTGATGTACGCCTCATTGAATGAGGTGGAAGCAGGTCTCGCCAGGGAACGCACACAGTCCGCGAATCAACCGGCCCCTCACCACCCCCGTCCCAACAGCACCCATCGAGGACCTCCAGCATCACGGTCAGCCGCCGAACCACCCACCTCAGCCGGCAACGGGGAAATACGACGTCGGCCGAATGATCACCGGCCCCCTCGCACGAGCTCCAGCCACTCAGCCTCAGGCGTCAAGCAGAGCACGCCGGTTGCGCACTGATCAGACGAAGGCCTCTCGGCCGGACACGACGGTGGTGCCGGGTTCCGGGAGGTGAACCGGCAGGCGACGCAGCCTCGCCCCTCAATGGCGACGACGCCGGCAAGCAGGCACCACAGACCCAGCCGCCTGACGCACACGCAAGCCCGACAAGGCTGGCAACCACAGCATCGGTTGCGCCAACACGGTGACCGACATCACCATCTAGTCGGTAAAAATTGCTGCGAGACGCGGTGTCTCGATAGCGTCGAGACATGAGATCCGCTCGCGACTTCATGCTGCTGACCCCTCCAGAGCAGACTGAGACTGCTCCGCCCCTGGGTGACGAGGACTCCCTCGGCCCCGACCCCGACCACCCCTTCGTGCCTCCCGCACTGTACCTGCCCGCCACTGGAGTGCCCAACGCGCAGGGCACGGAGATCGAGCTGCGGCGCTTGAGAGACGGTCGAATGGCCCTGCTGGCATACACCGCCGTCGACCGCCTGGTGAAGTGCATGGGACCCAACCAACCCTGGGCGCTGTTCCTCACGGAGAACCTCAAAGACCTCGCTGAGAAACAGCCCTTCGACGTCATCATGCTGGACCAGCGCATACCCCAAGAGCTCTGGCGCCAAGAGGAAAGGAGATAGTAATGGCTAATGAAACTAAAATGGACTACGACGAGGCGGAGGACCTGAAGAAAAAATTCTACGACGCCGAAAACGACTTGGAAGAAAAATAAGAATGACTTTCCCAGCGACGTTGACGGAGGGGAAGCCAATGACTATATCGTTGCGATGCTTACCACGATTGCCGAAGAAGCGGGCGACATAGCCATCGCATCAGGATTGGGCGGCGACAAGCTGGGCGCGGCGATAGATAAAGTGAAGGGCGTAGACGAGAGTGTCGCTCAAACCTTTCGAAGCATGGCAGAGGAGATGCAATGAGCGCTGATGGAGATATCGACGTCACAATCCCCGGAAACTCGGGGTCCGTCAAAAGTGCAGCAGAGTGGATGGGGAGGCTGCGAGATGACGCAAACACAGCCAGTGAACTACATAATAAGATCTTTGTTAGCGACGCCACCGGAGAGGGTCGCTAAGGCCATCGCCTCCTATAGCGCCCCTCTTGGGGACGCCAGCCATGACGTCTACCAACGAGCAAGGGGCGCTTCGGACGTCATGCATAGCTTCGCGAAGCAGCTCAAGTGGCGCAAAGACGACATGAACGAGCATCTCGAAACAGCTAGAAACGACGGCCTAAAAGTCGAAGGAAATATCATAAAACGCCCTTCCGAAGTCGAGAAACCTGGCGACTTTCCTTGGCGAGGAACATGGGAAGCACAGAGCGACTGGAATATGAAGGATGCCGCATACGATGAGTACGTCAGGAAATTGCGGGACTTCAAGAAGATTCAAGGGAGGGTTCAAGCCACTTTCAGGAGCTGAACGACTGGATCGTAAACAATCTCGTTGCCGCTAAGAAGCTGCGATTAAAAGCCTCCATGGGAACGTCATCAAAAACCTTTACCGAGAACACTTTAGGGCACCGCGGTGGCAGACGGTGGCGCTTACGAGAATGTATATCACAAGATCGCCTCAGATCTTCGCACCACAGCCGCCAAACTTGCTGGCAACCGGGGCGCCGCCACTTCTGCTGCAACCCACGGTAAACCACCAAGCCAAAAAGAGATCGACAGGGGCCTTGAAAAGGTCAAAAGGCTTCAATGATGGAGCGAGTCGCAGAAGACATCGAATCTGCAGGAGATGGAGTAAGGAAGTTTGTTGGAAAGGCTGTCGCCATAGGGTGGGCCAATAGCCGATTTAGCTATGGGAACTCCTGCCGCAGAAGTGGCGATATCGACCGTCGCAGGTATCGGTGCAGTTGCCCTGCTTCCAGAGAAGCCGCTGCCGCGACAGTGATCACCGTAGGCACTGTCGCGGCTGTAGGTGCTGGATGGGCCTACAACCAGATGGTTCCAATGAAATATCGCGAGCAGATCAATCACCCTTGGGAAGAAGCGAAACATGGGGCTTCGAAAGCAGTGGACAGCGCGACGAACTGGGCACAGGATGCTACGGACTCGGTTAAGGATGCGGCGTCGGATGCCTGGCATTTTGCTTCCGGGTACGTGGGACGACACACAAACTGGATGTAGAGACCATGCCCATGTCCTACCATTATATACTGGCACCTGAGAGGTCATAGCCTCATCTCAAGAGGAAGCGTGTTTGTATGACTGTGTTTCAGAAGCTCTCACCTATGGGCGGAGGCGAGCCCGCAGCGCAGAATTATGGACGCGCAGACCAGTTGAGGGGCCTGGAAGCATTCATCATGCTGATAGCCGGGGTCGGCCTGGTACTCCTGTCCTTCACCTATCACTCATCCACTGCTTTCATGGCGTGGATGCTGCTCATGGGCTGCTCCAGCATCGCATACGGGTTCCACAGATACATCATCTACGCTCAAATACACCACGCAGAACGCCATTGGCGCCACAACGGAACTCGCATCGCATTCGCCCCGCCTTGGCTGTGCGAGACCGGCGAGATTCTCGTGACCTCAATGATGACTCTGTCATCACTGCTTTCTCTGTGTCTTGCAGTACTCTCTGGCCTCAATGAACCAGGTGACACCAAGGCTTTCTGGCTCTCGCTCCTGACGAGCGCCTTTTTGTGCATTCGCATGGACATCCACTCCCTGTATCGTCCCGGATCTCCCGTCTTCGAGGCATCTCCTCACGGCATTCATCTGCGGACAGCAGGGCTTCGCCACACATTCGCCTCCTGGGACTCATCGCCTACGTTCCAGACATACGGAACAATAAGAGGAATCCCTCATGTCACCCTGGCAACGAGTAGCGAGAAGATCTACGTCTCAATGGGTGGCATACCTCTCGGCTGCGAACAGCTACACAAGCTCTTGGTGTTCTACCGCGATCATCCTGAACTTCGTGGTGAACTCACTCAGCAGCGCGGCCTGGAACGGGTCCGGGAACTGATGTACGCCTCATTGAATGAGGTGGAAGCAGGTCTCGCCAGGGAACGCACACAGTCCGCGAATCAACCGGCCCCCTCACCACCCCCGTCCCAACAGCACCCATCGAGACCTCCAGCATCACGGTCAGCCGCCGAACCACCCACCTCAGCCGGCAACGGGGGAAATACGACGTCGGCCGAATGATCACCGGCCCCCTCGCACGAGCTCCAGCCACTCAGCCTCAGGCGTCGAGCAGAGCACGCAGGTTGCGCACGTACCGCTCGAAGGCCACCCGCCCCTCGGGAGTCAGTGCCAGGTAGGTGGCGGGACTGCGCCCGGAATAGGTCTTGTTCTGCTGCACGTAGCCCGCCCCCTCCAGCTTGGACAGGTGCGTGGACAGGTTGCCGGCCGTCATGTCCAGCAGCTCGCGCAGCCGCGGGAAGTGCAGCTCGTCACCAACGGGCACGGCGGCCAGGGTCGCCATGATCCGCAGCCGGGCCTGGGCGTGAATGACGGGGTCGATGTCGACGGCGGAGACCGTCGCGGCAGCGAGGGACTTCGGCTCCGGCGCCGGCCGACTCAGCCGACCTCTCTGCCCGGCCGGCGCTCTCCGGCCTCTCGGGCCGCTGCACCCTGACCCCTCCGGTCACGTCACGCACCTCGCTTCGATTCTGCGGCAGCAGCGACGACAGCGGCCACCAGCATGCCGCCCCCACCGGCCACGGACATGATCCACCAGGCCCAGGGCATCCCGACAATCGTGACCACCAGGGTGACCAGGAGGATCCAGCCGCCCAGGACTCCCATGACCGCCTCATTCCACAGTGCGGCGCTCATGAGGAAGATGACGCCGACGACGAGACAGGGCACGGCGTTGGACACCACGCCGGCGACCTCGTTGGCCTGGCTGGTGTTGAGGTCGGCCAGGAAGGCATTGACCCGGCTGAGCATGAGGGCGCTCAGCGGCATCCCGAGGAACCAGGCGAGACTGTAGTAGGTGCCCTCTCGGCTGCTCCGACCGCGGATGCCGCGCACCTTGGGGACGATATAGGCGAAGGTGAACAGCAGGGCCGCCGCGAGGCAGCCGCAGAAGAACAGGTAGGGCACCAGCGGCAGCTGTAGTCCGCCCTGCGGGAGAGGGCCAGGGCGGCATAGCCGAGCAGCCAGGCCAGCCCCCAGGCGACCAGAACCGGAGTCGCCTTGACCCTGTGCCGCTTGAGATAGGCGCTCCGCTGGGCCTCGACGACGGCGAGGGCCTCATCGGGCCCCGCCGGGATCCTCTGATCCTCAGTGGCCGCACTCATGGTGAACCTCCTCGTCAACATGGGTTTGCGTTTCAAACCAGCTCCAGGATAGCGCCCTTTGGTTTGCGTTGCAAACTACTTTGAACAGACCAACGCCGCCGCGCGGCTCCTTCCGGCGTAGGAGGGTCCGCCCAGGCTCTCCCCCTAGAATCGGCGTCATGACAGATGCGGCACCAGGCTCGCCCCCGCCGGCCGGCGACCTCGACCACGCCTCGATGCACACCGAGCCTCCCGGCGAGCCCGCCACCGCCGTCGCCCGGCAGGAACCCGCGCCTCCCGTCCCCTCGGCCGCCTCCGCACCCTCCATATCCTCTGCACCCTCAGCGGAGTCGACCTCCACCTCGCCCGTCGGCATCCCCGTCATCGGAGTCGCCCCGGTGGCCGAGCCCACCCCGGCCTCCGGTCCCGCCGCCCCCGCTCGACGACGCTCCTGGTGGACACCACCGCGCACCGCCTGCGCCGCACGGAGGATCTGCTCGACCTGACCCTGACGCTCCTGGGCATCTTCGCCGTCCTCGTCCTGGCGATCTACGCCCGCGAGACCACGACCGGCGTCACCCAGGACGTCCAGAACGCCCTGGCGGTGGTGCTGCGCCGCATCCTCGTCTTCCCCCTGCAGACCATTGAGGGCCTGGTCACCTTCATCGTGCCGCTGGCCGTTCTGCTGGACCGGGTCCTGCGCCGCTCCTGGCGCTCCTTGGGCCAAGCCGTCCTGTCGGGGATCGCCGGTCACCTGGTCGCCGTCGCCGCGATGACCGGCCTCGTGGTCTGGGGCCCCACCGCCCTGGTCATGGGGCTGACGGTCACCGCCTCGGGCACCGCCCAGCTGGGCGTCTCCACCGTCTTCGCCTCCATGGCCGGCCTGCTCACGGCCGCCGGCGACCGCAACAGCTCCACCGTGATGCGCTCGGGCTGGGGCGCCCTATGGGCGGTCCTGGGCATGGCGGTCCTGCGCGGCGCCCTGACCCTGCCGGGCGCGGTGCTCTCCCTGCTGCTGGGCCGCGTCGTCGGCCTGCTGGTCCGTTACGTCTTCGGTGTCGAGGATCGCCGCGCCCACGGGGTCACGCTCGTGCGCGCCCTGCGCCGGGCCGGGATCGACGCCGTACGCGTGGTCCGTATGGACCGCGCCCCCGAGGCGCGCGCCTGGGTCGTCACCACCGACGCCCCCCTGGGCTACACCGAGCAGGTTCGTGAGCAGGTGCGTGAGAACCCGCTGAACCCACCGCCACAGGAGCCCGCGGGCCTCGAGCCCGCCACCGACGAGGCCTCCGCCGACGAGGCCTCCGCTGACGAGCAGGTCACCGACGCGACCGCCGCCCCATCGAGCGGACAGGCCGCCTCCCCTCTCGACTCGGCGCCAGTGGACACGGCCGGGACCGGGAGCACGCAGACCTCGGCGGAGGCGAACACGATCAAGCCGGCCACCGACGTCGACCTGGCCGCGGTCCTGGCCGAGGCCTCCAGCGAGGCCCTGTCCCAGGAGCGGGCCTCAGTCCACCGCATGTACGCCGTGTGGGACTCGGCAGGTGAGCGCCGCAACGTCACCCTCCTCGACGCCGACCGGCAGGTGGCCGGGTTCCTCTCCAACATCTGGGACCAGATCCGCGTCAAGGGCCTGTCCCCCACCCGCGACCTGTCCCTGCGCCCGGCCGCCGAGCACGCCGCCCTCATGACGATGGAGGCCCGCCGCGCCCAGGTGCGCACCCCCGGCCTGCTGGGGATGGCCGAGGCCGCCGAGTCTGTGCTGCTGGTGACCGATCACGTCGTCGGCGCCCGCTCCATCAGCGACCTGGGGGCCGAGGTCGACGACGACGTCCTGGACCAGCTGTGGAGCCAGCTCCAGCGCGCTCACGCCGCGGGGCTGGCGCACGGGAGCATCGACGCCTCGAGCGTCGTCGTCGACGAGTCCGGGAGGCTGTGGCTCCTGGACTGGGCCTCGGGCGAGACGATCTCCTCCGAGCTCTCCCGCCGCGTGGACCTGGCTCAGGCCCTGGCGCTGACGGCGCTGGCGGTCGGAGCCGAGCGGGCCATCGACGCCGCCTCCCGCTCACTGACCACCGCGCAGCTGGCCTCGATCGCCCCCATGCTCCAGCGGGTGGTGCTGCCGCGCCAGACCCGCGAGGTCATGGGACGGCGCGGCGCCAGCCGGCAGGTGCTCCAGGACCTGCGTGACGCCCTCGTGGCACTGACCCCCACGGCCGACGCCGAGCCGGCCCGCCTCAACCGCTTCTCCACGCGCGTTGTCCTCATGGTCGTGGTCGGGCTGGTCGCGGTGTGGACGCTCATGGCCGGGATGGACTTCCAGCAGGTCTCCACCGCCGTCTCGCAGGCCAATGTCTGGTGGATGCTGGCGGCCCTGGTCTTCTCCGTGGCGACCTACGTGGGCGCCGGGCTCACGCTGGTGGCCTTCAGTCCCGAGCGGCTCTCCCTGTGGCGCTCCACCGAGGTGCACCTGGCCAGCGCCGTCGTCTCACTCGTGGCCCCGGCCGGTGTGGGCGGGGCGGCCATCAACCTGCGCTTCCTCAACCGCAAGGGGGTGCCCACCGCGGTCGGCGTGGCCACGGTGGCCCTGGTCCAGGTGGTCCAGTTCATCGTCACCGTGGTGCTGCTCGTGGTGCTGGCGGCGATGACCGGCCAGTCCACGGGACTGACCCTGCCCTCGGGCTGGGTGCTGGTCGCCGCGGGCGCCGTCGTCGTCGTGGCGGCGGTGGTCCTGACCATCCCCAAGGCGCGCACCTGGGTGTGGGCCAAGATCGAGCCCACCTACCGCCAGGTGTGGCCACGGCTCGTGTGGGTCATGTCCAACCCGATGCGACTGGCCCTGGGCGTGGGCGGCGCACTCACGCTGAGCCTGTCCTACATCCTGTCCTTCAGCGCGAGCCTGTGGGCCTTCGGCTACACGGTGCCCTTCGCGGTCCTGGCCATCACCTACCTGGCCTCCAACACGGTGGGCTCGATCGTGCCCTCCCCCGGCGGTATCGGGCCGGTCGAGCTCGCCCTGACCGCCGGGCTCGTCGCCGCCGGCGTCCCCTACGGGGTGGCGCTGTCCACGGCGATCGTCTACCGCCTGGTGACCTTCTGGATCCCGATCCCGGTGGGCTGGCTCAGCCTCCAGCGCCTCCAGAAGGTCGGAGACCTGTAGCGCGCGCACGGACAGGGCCCTGTCATGAAGGTGCCGTCGATGCGGGCCGGTCACGCCCGGGCGCAGGCGCCCACGCGGTAGAAAGTCCGCAGGTACGACGCGTCGATGGGCTCATCGACGATGCGATCGTCGGCCTCGATCCAGGCGTGGGCGGCGAAGGGGGGCGTGGCGACGACGCCGACGCACCACGTCGGCGCGTAGCCGCGCTGCCTGCACAGGAGCATCGCGGCCACCGACCTGATGAGGCACGCCCTGTCCCCGCGGCACACGGCGCTGGCGGAGAGGATGTCATCCCTGGCGTCGCGGGCGATGCTGTAGTCGGCGGGCTGCGCGCCCCGCACGACGAAGGACATGAGGCGCTGGAGACGGTGGGGCTTGAGATGGCGCAGGAGGCGGGACAGGCCGACCAGCACGGCGATGTTCGTGCGCTGGACCAGGCTGATCGAGTGGCGGGTGGTGGGGAGCATCTGGCTCATGTGAGGACACCTTTCTGAATGCGAGCCGGCTTTGCTGCCGATGCCCTGGTGGTGGCGATGGGCGGTCAGTGACGGGTGGGAGGGACTCAGGCGTGCGTGTCCGTCCGATTGAAGTAGCGCGCTGTGGCAAGAACGCAGAGCGCGGTCAGCGCGACGGACAGAACGACGGTGAGGGTGGCCGACTGGATCGTGAGCGCCGACGCGTCCGCCCCAGAGCCTGATCCGAGCTGAGTGGTATGAGCCAGGAGGCAGTAGGCGTAGATCAGGGCCGCCCTGACCTTGATGGCGAGAAGAACGGCACCGACGCACGTGAGCACGAACCCGATCACGACGGGAAGAACGAACGAGCGGGACCTCGCTGACAGAGCGGACTGTGCCGCGCAGACGGGCACGCTGGCCACGACCACGAGGACGCTGACGGCGTAGTAGCGAGCCGGGAGCCAAGCGGGCAGGTGGAACACCACCTTTCCCAGGAAGAGCACGGTCAGGAGGAGGACTGCCTGCATGACGGTCGCGAGGAGGGCGAGCGCGAGGACCTTGGCGGAGGCCAGCCTCCAGGCGGCCACCGGTTGGGCGGTCATGGCGTTCCAGTTGTTCCCGGTGTGCTCGGCGCGCCAGACGAGGGAGGCCAGGACGGATAGTCCGACGCCGAGCATCAGCATCCCGTAGAGGCCGATCGATCGGATCCACAGGGTGTTCCAGCCATCCTCGAAGCCGCCAGAGGTCCAGGCTCCATGGCGCTGGCCACGGCAGTGACGGAAGGGACGAGTGCGGCGAGAATCCACGCCGCTGAGCGCCGGATCTTGATCAGCTCCGCAATGAAGACTCCCATGTCCTACACCTCCTTGCGGTCGAGACGAGTGGTGATGACGGTGAAGGCGACGGCGCCCGCGATGGCGAGTACCAGCGCCCCGGGGAAGGGCGCGTCCAGGTACACGGGATCGGATCCCGCGAACGTCATGGGCACAACGAGGGAGTAATAGGTCCAGGGGGTGAGGTATTGCGCCCAGGTGGGTGCCATAGCGCCGATCATGCTCAGGAGCACCCCCAGCATTCCGGCTCCTACTGCCAGCAGCTGGTTGTCCGAAGCCAAGGAGATGAGGAGCTGGAGCGCGAGAATGACAAGACTGATGACGCACACCGAGGCGGTGTACGCGACGATCCTGCCGGTGGGCACTGGGGCGGGGACGCCAAGCAGTGCCCCCCACACCGGCACGCACAGTCCCCACAGCACGCAGACGGCTGCCAGCGGCGCACCGAGGGCGAGGAACTTCGCACGGCACAGCTGCCCAGGTGTTGTTCCCGACGCCGCAAAGAGAAGCCATCCATTGCCCGCGCGCTCAATCTCCGTCACCCTGCTGGCGATGACCGCGATGAGGAGCGGGGCGAGGAGGCACACCCCGGCGTGAAGGCCACCGAGCAGCACCTTCCAGCCATCCCCGTCAGGAGCCTTGAGATCGACGGAAACACCGGCGCCGAGGGCGAAGAGCGCTGCGATGCCCACCGCACCGAGGAGCAGGAAGAGCAGAAGGGGGAGGATCCTCAGATTCCTCATCTTGGAGTACTCAGCACGCAGGACGCGTAATGGGCGGGGTCTGGTCGAGGTCCGGGTTGCCGCTGTCACCGGATGCCACCCCCTTGCGTCATCCGCATGAACGCGCTTTCCAGCGTCTGCTCCTCCGGGACGGCGCTGTAGATGTCGATGCCTCGGCCGACCAGGCTGGAGATGGCCTGCGCAGTTGTCTCCCGTGTGATCCCGCGCAGCCTGATGAGAGCGCGGTCTGACCTCTGCTCGAGGATCGGGGAGAGGGAGGAGAGGGATTCGCAGGCGCGCGACGGGGCCGCGCAGTCGATCAGCATGTCCGGCGCGGTGACGTCGAGCATCTCCGAGCGGTTCCCCTGGAAGACCAGTCGCCCCTGGGCCAGGACGCCCAGCACGGTGGCCGTCTTGTCGATCTCACCGAGCAGGTGCGAGGAGACCATGACGGTTGTCCCGCGCTCGGCGAGCCGCTGGAGAAGGTCTCGTATCTCCTCGATCCCCGCGGGGTCGAGGCCGTTGGTCGGTTCGTCGAGGATGAGCAGGCGGGGCCGGCGGACCAGCGCCATGGCAATGCCGAGGCGCTGCTTCATGCCGAGGGAGTAGGCGCGCACCTTCTTGTCGATGTGCCTCTCGAGATGGACGGTCCGCACGGCGTCACGCACGTCGTCGTCATTCAGTCCGAGGAGGTGCTGCACGATGCGCATGTTCTCCGCGCCGGTGAGGTGGCCGTACCCCGGAGGGGACTCGATGAGCGAGCCGATCCGGCCCAGGAGCCTGTGACGGTTCTCGCGCGTCATCGGCTCACCGAGAATCCGGATGCTCCCGCTGCTCGGGCGGATGAGGGACAGGAGCATCTTCATCGTGGTCGATTTGCCAGCGCCGTTGGGTCCCAGGAACCCGTACACGACGCCCTCGGGAATCCGCAGGTCCACGTCGTGAACGACCTGTCGGTCGCCGTAGCGCTTGCTGAGCTGATGGGTGGTGACGATGTCGCTCATCGGGCGATGCTCCTCTGTCTTGTCTGCGTCGTGGATCGGCGTCTGCGCCTCGTGGCGGCTTGATGGCGCGCCCGAGCACCGGCGGCTCGTGGGTTCTGTGGGCTCGTTCTGCGTGCGCGCCGGCCGCCCTCGCACGCCTTGTGCCGGGCCGAGCCTCGTCGACCGCCGGAGCACCTGGAGGCGCGGCGCAGGGCTCTGCGAGCCAGCGAAATCCCGATGACCAGCCAGATGAGGGGAACGATGAGGGCCACCGACCAGCACCGTGAGGTCGCTGGGATCACCCGAGTGGGAGGACTCGGGCAGGGAGGGCGTTGCGCAGGCTCGCACTCACCCAGAAGGTCGGCAGCGTCATCGCACCCGCCTGCGTGAGCCCTCCCGATCCTGCGATCGGATGGAACGCCCCCGAGGCTGCTCCGATGAGCATGACGCTGATGGAGGCAAGGCTGAGCTGGCGCGGACTCCTGAGCGTCGCGCCGACGACGACGGCCAGCGGGAGCAGTGAGAGGAGCCCGGCAGGAGCGACGACGAGGAGGGCCGCGGTGCTCACGGGGGAGAGTGCCGTGCGGCCCGTGACCAGCCACAGGAGCGGGAGCGCCGCCGCGAATGCGGTGACGGCGAGCTGGAAGTGGCTGAGGACCTTGCTGATGGCGTACGCCGTCGTGCCGTGGGGCAGACAGCTCGACCTGAGCAGGGTGCCGTCCATCCTCTCCTGCATGACGGTCGAGGCGGCGCCCATGACGCCCGACAGCAGCGTGTTGATGAGCAGGATGCCGATGAGGGCGTAGTTCCCGAAGGAGCCGCCCCGGCCGGCGAGCGCGTCGCTGTGACGGACGATGGAGATCGTGACCACCGCGATGACTGGGAACATGAGATGACCTGGCAGAGAGCCGAGGTTGTTCCTCAGCTCGATGAGGCTGCGCCGGTATCCAAGGGCGACGATTCCGCTGGGGCTTCCGGCCGCCATCATGATGCGGCCCTCCGGGCGTGTGCGGCCTCGTTGGTGATGCGCAGGTAGAGCTGCTCCAGCGTGGCGCGTCGGACCTCGAGATTCTCGAGGGACTCGCCTGCGGTGTTGACGAGCGTCTTGAGAGTGGGGACGGTGGCATCGGGAGGTGTTTCCAGCACGTGGAACTCACCCCGGTCCGTATAGCTGATGCGGTCCTTGACCTGCACCCGCTGTCCGAACTCCTCCACCGTGCCCTGGAACCTCACCGTCCCCTCGGCCAGGACGATGACGTGACTGGCGAGCTCCTCGGCCTCCCTGAGGTCGTGAGTGGTCAGGACAATGGTCAGGGTCCTCCGCGCGACCAGAGCATGGATGAGTGCGTGGAACTCGTTGCGCGCCTCGGTGTCGAAACCGGTGGTCGGCTCGTCGAGGAAGAGGATGTCGGGGTTGCCGACAAGCCCAATGGCGACGTCGAGCCGCCGCCTCTGACCACCGGAGAGCGTGCGGATGCGCTTCGCCGCGACCGAGGACAGACCGACGACGCGCAGGAGCTCATCGGGGTCCCATCCCGCCTCAGAGGAGGAATAAGCGCCGTAGTACTGGCTGAGGTGATGCAGGAGGTCACCGACGCGCCAGCGCTCGTGATCACGCCAGGACTGACGTACCACGCCCACTCGCGCTCGCCACGCCTCGTCGGCGTGGGCGGGATCGATCCCCAGGACCCGCACATATCCCGAGGAGCGGCGCTTAAGCCCGCACAGGATATCGATGGTCGTGCTCTTGCCTGCGCCATTGGGTCCCAGGAGCGCGAGGACGGAGCCGCGCGGGATGGTGAAGGAGGTTCCGGCCAGCACGGTCTTGTCGCCGTACGACATGGTGAGCTGTGAGGCCTGGACTGCAGGGGCTTGAGTCATCTGCGGCATGGTTCTCCTCCTTTGGCGCGGGTGCGTTCGATGGTTGTTGTCAGCGCGCGGCTGCATCTGAGAAGGGGCGGGGGCGGGTGCAGGACCCGCCCCCACTTCCTTCCCGGGGTTACGGGGGATCAGCCCTCGTAGGAGAAGTCCCAGAACGGGAGGACGTACTCGGTGTATGGACCGACCCACTCACCTGTACGGGTCTGGAAGTCTCCCAGCTCCTGGACGGTCGGAGTTGCGTATGCGGTCATTGTCATGACCTCCTTTCTTGTGTCAGTGATCTGTGCTGTGATTGTTTCTGAATGTGATCAGAACGGGTTCGGACCGTAGATGTCTGCGATGATCCACCAGCCCTCCTGGGCGCCGCCGATGCCGAAGCCGGTCTCCTTGGCGAATCCACCGAGCTCGTGAATCTCGGGTGCAATGTAGTTGCGCACAGTGCTCACCTCCTTTCGAGTTCTTTCTTCTGTCATCCGATCAGTGGAGTGACGTCGTGGTCAGCTGGGACGGTTCAGGGCTGCTGGCCCCGCAGTTCGGAGCGGGCCTTGAACGGAGCCGGGGTGGCGGGGCCATCCCTGACCCGGTGACTCACCGGGTGGACTGGGAGGAGGATCATCAGACGAGACCCTCACGGTGAAGTGATGCGATGGTCGAAGCGACATCACGTGAGGCCTGCTCGGCACTGATCCCGTATGTGGCCACAAGAGCATCCGTAGCGCTCCTGGCGTCGCCCCCGGTCTGGAGCTCATCGAGTATCTGTGCCGCTGTGGAATTAAGGTGCCAGTACTTCCCGCTCTTCGGGGCCAGCGCTACCTCACCGTAATCGGTCTGCACCCGCAGAGGGGCGGCTTTCTTGTTTGCCATGTGTCTTCCTTTGGTCAGTTGACGTGGGGGATCAGGAAGCAGTCGTCACCGAGGGCGCGTTCCTGAGGAAAAGAGCGGTGTTGATGAGCTGGGAAATCAGAGTGGGTGGCATACTGGTTTCCGACGGTCGAATCGACTCCTCCAGGGCGTGACGGTCAATAATCCCGAGATCCATGAGGCTGGACTCGTCCAGCAGATCCTTCACTGTCGAGAAGTTCTGTGCGTATCCACGAACGGCCTGTGGCGATCCCCCCACCTTGGTGGTTCGGAGCAGGTATTCGTCGGGGAGAATCCCGCGCATCGCTGCTTTCATGAGGGGCTTCCACTCGATGGGGCTGTCCCGATCTGTGTAGGCGACACTGAGAACTGCCTCGACGACATGGTCATCCATGAGTGGTGACTCATATCCAATACCTTGATGGAGGCCGACCTGAGACATTCCTCGAGTCACTCTCGAGGCGTCGATGATGCTCGCCAGATCGAAATGCTCACCACGTTCAGGGGAGAGCGGCTTGGCATGCTCGGCCGAGGCGACCATGGAGGCGATGAGTTCCTCTCGCGCCTCCTGGGCGATCCAGGCAGGGATGCGGGGCGGTATGTACCAGTCGCTTGCTCTGAGGGAGAAGGTCTCCGCAGAGGGACGCACCGACTCGTACGCCATGTCCTTCAACCAGCGCGAGTACGATCGCCGGTCGATGAGGCGCCGGAGCGCCGTAAGGCTGCTCTGCTTCATCGCGGCGGCCTCCGCCCGGGCCCGGTTCCAGCCGAGAATGGGGTGGCGCCGGGCAATGCTGTGGTCCCATGCAGGGACACCGCGGAAGAGATGGTCACCGCCGGCGCCATGAAGGTGCATGGTGACGCCCTGGTCGCGATCACGGTCGAGCGCGTAGAGGATACGGGGCGCGGTGAGTGGCACCTGGGTGGGCTCATCGACGGGAATGTCCATCTCGCCGATTCCCTCGTAGAACGACGGCGCATCGCCCAGCCAGAGTGCTTCATGCCTGACTCGAGGCATCGCCTGAGCGGCGATCTCAGCCCAGCGGAGGTCCTCACGGCCGCCAGGATCATCGCTGTAGAACGTGAGAAGCCGTGACCCCCTGAGGTGCGGTGGAGGCGTAGTAGCACACCGGCGTGGAGTCGAGTCCTCCAGAAAGATCGCATGCCAGGTCGCGATGCTGCTGGGAGCGCACGGCTACTGCCGCCTGGAGCCTTTCTCGAAGTAATGCCGCGCCCTCGGAGCGGCTCAACCGCGGACTCGGCCGCCGCCACCAGGCATGGGTCGATGTCGAGGCGCTGGCGTCCACGGTGAGACAGTGACCGCCGTATACCGGGGTGATGCCCTTCCACATGGGCTGCTGGGCGTCGTCGAAGTTGGGCTGGCTGCCCAGGAGGGAGCGAGTCACGGCTGCCGTGTCCAGCGGGAGCCTCCCCAGGGCCGCGAGAGTATCGGCGCGATCCGAGACGATGGTGGTGCCGAAGATGCGGGCGTGGAAGACGCGATGCGTCTGCATCGCCGGCCCGCAGGCGAGGATCGTCGCATCCCGCAGCGCGTAGACGGTGAAGCTCCCGTCGAACCGCATGACCTCGGCGGCTGTTTCCGAGAGCGAGGCACCGCGTCGCGCGATTCTGTTGAGATCCTCGACTGAGGCGGAGCACGTTCCTACTGCCACGATCCTGGTGCCAGGAACTGTTGAGGCCGTGACGTACGCCTGCGGCATGCGCACCATGAGCCAGGGCCTGCCCGAGGCGTGCCTGGCGATCATCGTCGCCTGCGGGGCGGCGATGCTGATGACGTTGTCAGCCTCGGCCGTGTCCGGTACTGCGATGGCGAATGCCTGAGGCAGGATGATGGAGTTATCTTGTTGATCGACGGACCGGACGGTGATCGTCGGGTTATCCGCGTGATCCGATTCCGTCATCTCCGGGGCGGTGATCGTCATGGCGCTCGCCTCCTTCCTCACTGATCTCGTTGGTGTGTCGTTGTCGATGACTTAATACTGCCGGTTCCGGACAGCCATGTAATCCGCCATTCGGGTTATCCGGTCGATTGATATCTGGTCACCCATTCGTCCAACGAGCGGGAGCACCACTTGGGAAATGACGGATTCGGCTATCTCCCGCAGCTCGACACCACCATCCACCCACCACACACTTCGACCGAATCTTCATAAACGACGCGGCTCCGGGTCGTTTATGAAGATTCGGTCGAAGTGTTGCGCCTCCAGCACCCGAACGAGCACTGCGTATGGCTGCAGACGCGACGGGGCGCCAACACCCCGCAGGATGTCGGCGCCCCGGCCTACGCGCCCCTGAGGCGTATCCTCCTGAGGCGTGCGCCCCTTAGGCGTCTCGCGTGAGGAAGATTGCCGCCGCGATGGGCAGAGGAAGCACAGTCCAGGCGAGGAATATCAGAGCCGTCTGCGCCTGGGAGAGGAAGGTCGCCGTATCCTCAACGCCCCAGGTGTTCGCCACGGCGAAGGGATCCGTGATGGCGGCGTCGGCGGAGGTCGGGAGCAGACCCGCGAGCTCTTTGGCCCACTCCCACTGCGAGGCCATCATCTGCAACGGCACCATGATGACGAAGAGCACCACGACGACGGTCGTGATGGCGCCGGCCGTGGAGCGCAGGAGGAAGCCGTAGGCAAGACCCATCAGCGCGATGGCGGCGAAGGCGAGTCCGGAGCCCCAGAAGAAACCCAGGTACTCGCTGTCGGTGATACTCCCGGCGTCATCCTTGAGGAAGGGGACGGTGACGGCCCACGTCGCCATGGTTGACAGTAGTCCCAGGAAGAAGGCAAAGACTGCGACGACCGCGGCCTTGGCCATGAGGAGTCGACCCCGGTGGGGGGTCGCAGTGAGGCTGGAGCGGATCTGACCGGAGGCGTACTCCCCGGTGACTTGGAGTGCGCCGAGGACGGCGACGATGATATAGCCGAAGGGCGCGGCGGACGTGATCTGGTACTTGGCCTGATCGACCTGCTCCGGGATGTCGTGGTAGCCGATGGCGGTGGCCGCCCCGAAGAGGACCATGACGCCCATGGCGACGGCAGAGGTAACCCAGGTGGAGCGCAGAGAGCGGATCTTGATCCACTCGGAGCGCAGAGCGCGGCCGAAGGTCTGGTGGCCGTTGATGCGGGGGGCACGTAGCTTCGTGCCGGATGCGGTGATCGCGGTCATGGGGTTCTCCTTGAGGTCTGCGGGGTCAGGCTCAACGCAACGCGTGCTGCTGGGTGACCGGCTGGTCAGCCTGGCCCCTGGGGATGCTGGTGTTGTACTCGGTGTTGCCGCCGGTGAGCTCGAGGTAGGCGTCCTCGAGGCTGGCCTTGATGGTGGTCAGCTCATGCAGGACGATGCCGTGGGCGGCGGCGAGCTCGCCGATGCGAGCGGCAGGGGCGGCGGTCAGGGTGAGCACGCCACGCTCCGGGGTCTCGACGGCGATCCTCTGGGAGGCCAGGAGGTCGGCGAGGTCGGTTGCCTGGGGGGAGGCGACGCGCACGGTGTCGCAGGTGGCCGAGGCGATGACGTCGGTCACGGGACCGGTGCTGAGGATGCGGCCGCGGCCGATGACGATGAGGCGATCGGCTGTTTGGGCCATCTCGCCCATGAGGTGGGAGGAGATGAAGACGATGCGTCCCTCGGCCGCCAGGGAGCGGCAGATCTGGCGAACCCAGATGACGCCTTCGGGGTCCAGACCGTTGACGGGCTCATCGAAGATGAGGATGTCGGGGTCTCCCAGGAGGGCGGCGGCGATGCCCAGACGCTGCCCCATCCCGAGGCTGAACCCCTTGACCCGCTTCTTGGCCACCGAGGTGAGTCCGGTCATGTCCAGGACCTTGTCAACCCGGTTGACGGGGATGCCGTTGGACACGGCCAGCTGCGTCAGGTGGGTGCGGGCCGTTTGCGATCCGTGCAGGCCCTTGGCGTCCAGCAGGGCACCGACGGTGCACAGCGGGGCGTTGAGGTCCTTGTACTTCTTGCCGGCCACGGTCACGGTGCCGGTCGTGGGCTTGTCCAGGCCCATGATCATGCGCATGGTGGTGGACTTGCCTGCGCCGTTGGGGCCCAGGAAGCCGGTAACGGTGCCCGGCTCGACGGTGAAAGAGATGTTGTCTACAGCAACCTTGTCGCCGTAGCGCTTCGTTAATCCACGTGCCTCGATCATGAGGCGCTCCTTTCTCGCGTGAAGAAGAGGAGGTGCGGGCGAAGGCAGCCCTCTTCTGCTCCGTGTTTGTCCCGTAAACCTTAGGCAGGGCCAGGAACGGCGCGGATCGCCCATGTGGGGTACCCGATGGACGGGAGAAAAGCCCCCACCCGTCGGCATGAAGAGTTCCTGGCCTTCGAGAACACCTCAAACGGGCGAGGCGACGAATCATCTATCGAGGCGGCCTCAAGACCTCGAGGCCCTCACAGCATGCTCGATCTGTTGCGATGAACGGATCGGACTCGCGTACTACCCGACCAGGGTTCCCCCACAGCCCCCTCGGCGCGTCCGCCGGTCGACCCATCCGATCGACCGATGCCCAAGAGAGCTCACCATCGTTGAATGGTGAGATCGAAAGAACTCCGCTCCTCCAACGGGAAGGAGCCACTGATGACCCACCACAGAGTTCCGGAGGTGATAGCCCGTGCTTCACGAACGAGCAGCGAACCATACGCCCAGCCTTTACGCCGACGACGACGCTCACCGACGCTGGGAGCTCGCACGCCGGGACAACACCGAGATCACCTCGATCCTCAGCTTTCTCGACACCCTGCCCGATCCGGCACTGGCCGGTTTGCGAGTCCTCGAGCTCGCGTGCGGCTCAGGACGCACCACTGTGCCCATCGCAGCCGCGGGACACCACGTGCTCGCCACAGACATCAGCATCGACGTGCTCAACCTCCTCGCCGATCGACTGAAAGAACGGCGGGCCATCCAGTCGGGAGCTGCAGACCGGATCGAGCTCCGGCAGGCGGACATGGTCTCCTTCGACATCAAGGAGTTGTTCAAGGCGGTCTGCCTCCCCATGGCATCCATCAGTCTGTTGAATCCTGAGCAGCGACGAGCTGCCATACGATGCATGGCCGCCCACATGGCGATCGGCGGAACCCTCATCACCTCCATCGATCACGTACTCCCAGAGGCGGCTGAAACCAGCACCATCCAGCTCCAGCCAGATACGTACCTCACCGAGGAGATCGACCAGGTGGGTCGCCGGCGACGCACCATCCTGCGCTGCCGCGACCAGGAGCACGTCTCCGAGCACCACCTCGTCGCGCCCGAGGACCTCGTCAACGACCTCAAGGGAGCCGGCCTCTTCCTGGCCACCCAACGATCCACCCCAGACCCGGTCCTGCCCCACCACATCAGCGTCACCCTCGGCGCCGTCAATCGACGGTGACACACCCGGGCGCGAGCACCCCTGACCCCACGCCTTCATAGTGGGTGAGGCAACCGATCTTGTCTGACCACCGGCAGCCCAGTTCCTCGTCGGGAGTGCTGACAGCTTGCAGGGTTCGAAGAGTGGCACCGCAGGCTGGTCAGGCACCACGCTCACCCACCCCACCCCAGCGCCTACCACCAGCAACGCACGACAACCGGTATCACCCCGAATTCACGTTCATAAATAGCACTTGACATACCAATAATTTATCCGGTATTAAAGTGTGGTGAGTAACTTCCTAGATGCCATCAGAACCCACTCCCACTGGTGGCCGGGCACGCATCTACGGAGCGCCACTCGAACTCAGCGGCGATATGCCGCCATTGGCACTATGGTTGGTGTCATCAACATGACACTCATGCTCACCCTTGTCACATCACCTACCCCAGAGCGCCTCTTTTTTCTTCTCTTAACAGTTGTTGCTCTATTCCTGATCCCCATATTCCCCATATGGGGTTCTCTCGGTTATCTGACCCTATGGATCGTGCTTCTTCAGGTTCCACACGTTCCCGCCAGCGACATGACCATCACCAACGCCGCCTTTTTTTTCTTCTTGGCGACATTTCTTCCCCTGCGGGTGGCACTCACTCTCGCGTTAGTCGTCCCAGCGGCGCTCATCATACCAACAGGCCCCCTTCCGGATGCAGTTTCTTATTTGTTCCTCGCAGCCTGCACCCTTCTTCCCGGATCTATACTGCGTCACACGGAGGCATCGTTAAAGAGAAGAAGTATCAACCGCCACAGAGAAGCTGAAGTCCATCCGCTCCGAAATTGCACGGGAAATGCATGATCTCGTCGCCTACTCGATGTCCCAGACCGCCTTGCGGGCGCAACGCGCGGCTGCAGATCCCTCCTATCCCGTCGCCGCTCAGCAGGAGTTCGCCGCGATCGAGTCCACCGCGGCCGACGCACTTCACGAGCTGCGCCTCGTGCTGCGAGCCCTAAGAAGCAACGAGGACGAGCACACCGATCATGAACACACCGCCGCCGGATTGGGAACCGTCGTACTGGATCTTGAGGAGTCCGTGCGCGCCGTCGCCGACGACCTCTCCGCGTCCGGCTACTCCGTGACCTACCAGTGCAGGGGAGACGGGCACTACACTCGCCTTCAAGCTGCCATCCTCTCCCGGGTGCTTCGGGAGATGTGCTCCAATGTTCTGAGACATGCGGATCACGATCAACCGGTCACCATCACCCTGAGTCAAGACGCTCACAAGGCTCGCCTGGTTGTGACCAATGGGGTCCTCTCTTCGCATCACAGGTTTCCTTCCTCCGGGATGGGGATTCTTGGTATGAAGGAGAGGCTCTCAACCGTCGGCGGCTCACTGGATACGTTGATGGACAACGGCACCTGGCTGACATCCGCCTCCATCCCTCTCTCACAGCCACCCACCCGAGTCATCGAGGATGAGTCATGATCAGTATTGGTATTGCGGACGACGATGCCCTGGTTCGTCAGACGCTGACGGATCTTCTCTCCAGGAACGACGACATCGTCGTTGCCTGGACAGCCAAGGACGGCCAGGAGGCGCTCGACCTCTTCCACTCCTCGGAGGTCGAGAGCAGGGTCCAAGCCGTTCTCGTGGACGTCCAGATGCCCAAGATGGATGGCCTCGCACTGGCTCAAGCACTTCTCGAGGAGAAACCAGATATTGCGATCCTCATCCTGACGACTTTTACAGCCGACTCCATCGTTGACGAAGCCATGGCACTGGGGGTACGCGGATTCGTTGCCAAGGAGGATGGTGCCTCATCCTGGCCGGCGCCATCCACCAGGCGGTCGCAGGCAATCTCGTCCTGTCACCAACATCATCGGCCATCATCAGCGACCAGGCCAGACTGTGGGCAAGCGGCTCCTCCCGCCCTCGGAGTCCATCCCGGTTCCGACTCACGCGCAGCAGCCCCTTCCCCCTCCCCACGGGGTCACCCTCTCAGAACGAGAACGGGAGGTGCTGACACTTGTCGTGGACGCCAAGACCAACAAGCAGATTGCCACTCGATTGAGAGTCAGTGAGGCCACGGTCAAGACTCACGTATCCGCCATCATCGCCAAGCTCGGAGTCCAAGACCGGGTGGGAGCAGCCGTGTACGCCCTGCAGCACAATCTGGTGTGATCGGACTCATCCGATCCGCCTATCCGGTCGGGCGATTCGCCCTGTCACTTAAAACAAGAGACTTAGTGCGTTGCCAACACCGTAACCGGAAAGGACGAACGATGTTCCACTTCTTCCCCTTCTCACTCAACCTCACCTCTTTCAGCAAAGATTTCGACTGGCGGAATTTTCGGAACTGGGGATAACAGCTTCTGACCAGAACACACATGCTTGTTGCAGCAGACCCGGGCTGAGCGAGAAGCTCCGACATTGCCGCCTGAGCCGCCGCGCGTTCGTCGGGGAAAGTCACCCCTGCGCCCCTGTCGTCGAACGCACGCCCTCAGTGACGTGAGCGGGCGGGCCGAGTGCACCTCGGCCCGCCCGCTGAGTCGTTGGCTACGCGCCTACTCGTTGCCGTGGCAGGTCAGACCCTTCTTGGGCATGGTGCCGGAGATCAGGTAGGCGTCGACGGCGTCGTTGACGCAGGAGGCGTCGCCGCCGTAGGCGGTGTGCCCATTGCCCTCCCAGGTCAGCAGCTGGCCGGAGTCGAGCTGCTCGGCCAGGGACTTCGACCAGGCGTACGGGGTGGCCGGGTCCCCGGTAGTTCCCACCACGAGGATCGGCGCAGCCCCACGGGCATGGATCTGCGCGGGCTTGCGGGTCCCGTTGTGCCCCCACACGCTGCACACCAGGTCCATGCCGACCGCGGAGTCCGCAAAGACCGGGGCCTCGCGCTTGGCCTGCTCGTACTGCGCGGCCCAGGTCGTCTTGTCACCCTCCACCGGGTAGTCCAGGCAGGTGACGGCCTGGAAGGCACCGCCGCCGTCATCCTTCGAAGAGGTGTCCTGCTCCTCGGAGGCCGCGAAGGCCGAGCCGTCGCGGTGGTTGATGGCCTGGTCGAGGGCCTTGTTCAGGGGCTCCCAGTTCTGCTCGGTGGTGTAGAGGTACTCGCTCAGGGCGGTGACGATGTCCGCACCGGTCACGGTGCGGTTCGGGTCACCGGTCGCCAGGGGCGTGCTGTTGGCGGAGGTGATGAGGTCGCGGATCTGCTGGACTCCGGCGTCGGTGCCGCCGCTCAGCGGGCAGCCGGTGGAGTTCTGGCAGTAGTCCACGTAGGTGCGCAGCGCCTGCTCGAAGCCCTTGGCCTGCCCCAGTCCCTGCTCGGCGAGGGACAGGGAGGGGTCGATGGCGCCGTCGAGCACCATGCGGCCCGTATTACCGGGGAAGGTCTCAGCGTAGACGGAGGCGAGGTAGGTGCCGTAGGAGAAGCCCAGGTAGTTCAGCTTCTCCTGGCCGGCCAGCGCCCGCAGGATGTCGAGGTCCCGGGCTGCGGAGACGGTGTCGACGTGGTCGAGCAGGGCGGCGGGCTCGGTGTGGGAGGCGCACTGCTCGGTCAGCTCCTGGAAGGACTGCCGAGTCGACTCCGCCCACTCCTCGTAGGACTCGCCGCCCGAAGCGGCCTCGGCAGAGGACTCCGGGGAGGGCTCAGTACCTGCCGACGGCGTACCCGAGGCCGACGACGAGGCCGTGGCGGAGGGCTCGGCGGTGCTGGAGGATGAGTCGTCGTCGCTGGAGCAGGTGATGGCCGTGGAGGATCCGACCCCGCGCGGGTCGAAGCCGATGATGTCGTAGGCCTCGAGCAGATCGGGGCTGAAGGCGTTGCCCGCCCGCTCGGCGAAGGAGACCCCGGAGTCGCCGGGGCCACCGGGGTTGATGAACAGGGCGCCCTGGGCGTGGCCGCCGGTGGCGGCGCGCTTCTTCACGGCGATCGAGATGGTCTCGCCCTTGGGGTTGGCGTAGTCCAGGGGGACGGTGATGACGGCGCAGCTGAAGGTGGCCGTGTCGGTCGCCTCCTCGGAGGAGTCGGCCGTCCCGGTCGCGCCGGTCGCGCCGTCGGCGCTCGGGGCGGCGGTCTGCGCCGAGGCCGTGGCGGCCGTCGTGGAGGCGCTCGCCTGGGCGGTCGTCTCCGAGGCCTTCTCCATGCCGTCGGTGGCGGCGCAGGGGTACCAGGTGACGGCCTGGCGGTAGAAGGACTCCAGGCCGGAGGGAATCGGGCCCGCGACGGTGGCCGAGCCGCCCGCTGCGGGGGCCAGTCCCGTCCCGCAGGCGCTCAGGCATCCGCCGACGAGGACCGCCAGCACACCGATGCTCGTGCGACGACGGCGCGATGCGCCACCTGTCATCGAGGACTGCGCGGACGCCTGCGCCGCGATGGCGCGCCTCGAATCAGCCGGGCGCTGCCTTAGTGTTCTTGTCATGCGCGGCATCTTACGAAGGCCGCCTGTGTCCCCCATATGCCCGGCGTGTTCGTAGGGTAAGTCACGCGGTCGTACCCTTAACCCACACCGCGCGGCATGACCCACGGCCGCGCGGGAGCACGATCACGAGGCGAACAGGTGTGAGACCTCGCTCTTTGCGCGCCGTCCGGGGACCGTCAGGGCCAGGTGGATCGCGACGGCGAGCATCACCGCGGCCCCCACCCCCAGGCTGACGCTGAGCCCCGCATCCGTGGCGGAGCGGACCAGCGGTGCCAGGTGGGAGCGCATGTCAGCCGGCGTGGCGGTGGGCCAGCCGTCCAGCGCCCGCAGCCCCTTGCCGGAGGCCACCAGGGAGATGAGACGCTCCCGATCCGCAGTCCGCCCCAGGACACCGATCTGCGGGGCCATCGTCATCACGCTCCGGATGACGCGCTCATAGCTCACACCCATGACCGCGACCCCCATGACGATGCCGAGCTGCCGGGCCGAGGCGGAGAAGCCCGAGGTCATCCCCGCGGTGTCCTCATCAGCCGAGGAGACCGCCAGCTGGTTGACGATCGTCCCAGTGGCCCCGGTGGCGGCCCCCGCCAGGACGAGCCCGGGAATGAGGACCAGCCAGGTACTCGATCCGCGCAGGAGCATGAGCAGGCAGGAGCCGATGACGCCGCCCAGCACGATTCCCAGCAGGCTCGCCCTGGCTCCGTGGCGTCTGACCGCTCCCCCGCAGGTGGCGGCCACGATGAGGGCGGAGGCGCTGAAGGGCAGGAAGCACAGTCCGGTCTGGGCGGGGGTGAGCCGGTAGATGTTCTGCGCGTACAGGGACAGGAAGGCCATCGGGCCAATGAGGGCCGCCTGGATGATGAAGCCGACCAGGACGCTGCCGGCGTAGGTGGGTTCGGTGAGGATCGAGACGTCGACCATGGGGCTGGCCGATCGTCTCTCGACGAGACAGAACGCGGCGAGCAGCGCCGCCGAGCCGGCCAGCAGGGAGACAATCATGGGCGAGGCCCATCCCCACGTGTTTCCCTGAAGGAGCGCCAGCGTGAGCGCCCCCGTCATGGCGACGCACAGCACCGTGCCCGGCCAATCGACCTTCCTGGATGCCGCCTTGCCCGCAGCGCCGCCCCGGTCCGCGCCAACCTCGGGAACCCAGCGCGATCCGAGCCAGACCGCCAGGCCCACCGGGACGTTGACCCAGAAGATCGAGCGCCAGCCCGCCATCAGCACGAGCCCTCCGCCAAGGAGCGGTCCCAGGGCGATCGCCGCACCGGAGACCGCGCCGTAGACACCGATCGCCCGCGCCCGGGCGGGGCCGGCCTGGTAGCGGTCCGAGATCATGGGGACGCCGACGCCCAGGAAGATCGCGCCACCGACCCCCTGAACGAAGCGGCTCCAGTCCAGGACATCGACCGACGGCGCCAGCGCGCAGACCAGGGAGCCGGCCGTGAACAGGACAACCCCCCAGCGGAAGAGGCGCAGCCGCCCCATCGATCCGCTCAGCGTCGCCGCCGACATGAGGAGTGTCCCAAGCGGCAGGGTGTAGGCGTTGACCACCCACTGGAGCTCGCTCAGCGACGCCCCCAGCGCGGCCCCCATGTCAGGCAGCGCGACGGAGACGACCGTGACGTCCAGGACGTTCATGAAGCTGGCGGTGCAGATCAGCAGCAAGACGAGTGTCTGCCTCACATGGCGCACCTTTCGCGAGGGTTCCCGGGTGGCGGCACGCACCCCAGACTAAACGACCGCCACACAGATTAACACCGGGGCGACCACCTGTGCGCAGCGCTCACCCGGCTGCACGACCGCGCGGTCGTAGGGTAGGTCGCGCGGTCGCACCCTCGAACCCTCGATCTCGAGGCATAAGGCACGACCGCGCGAAAGCGGGCGCCCTTCGACGTGCGCCGCCCCTGCGAGCCTCAGGCCCCGACGGCGCGCAGGTGCCCCAGCACCTCGGCGTGGGCGGTCGGGGTGCCCACGAGGAGCGAGCCGGCGCGGCGCACGTCGAAGGGCGCCCCGTCCATCCGGGTCAGGGCCGCGCCGGTCTCGGCGCACAGCAGCGCACCGGCCGCAACGTCCCAGGGCTGGAGCCGCGGCTGGGCGTAGACGACCGCGCCGCCCGCGGCCACCTCCGCCATCTCCAGGGCGGCCGCCCCGTAGCAGCGCATGCCGCGCGAGGCCTCGATGGCTCGGCCGATGCCCGCATCCTGCGTGAGCTGGTAGTGGGCGATGAGCATGCCCTCGCTCAAGGGCAGGTCCTCCAGCTGCTCCAGGGGTCGCCGCGCCGCGTCGTCGGTGCCCGCCGACCCCGCCAGAAGCGGCTGCACCCATGCGCCCCGCCCGCGGATGGCCGTGTAGAGCCGGTCGGCCACGGGGTCGGCGAGGACGGCCACCGTGGGCGCGCCGTCGTCGACCAGGGCCAGGGAGATGGCCCAGTCGCGGTGGGTGGCCACGTAGTTGAGGGTCCCGTCGATGGGGTCGAGGACCCAGGCCCGCCCGCGGTAGGTCTCGAAGTCCTCGACGCGGTGCGCCTCCTCGCCGTGGATGGGGACGCCCGCGGCCTCCAGGTGGCCGGCGATGCGCTCCTCGACGCCGCGATCGACCTGGGTGACCAGGTCGTTGCGGTGAGCCTTGGCCTCGATGCGCAGCTCCTCACCCGGGTCCAGGGCGAAGGCGGCCGCCTGGCGGACCGCAGCCACCCCGCGGGCGAGCAGCTCCTCCAGGCAGGCCGACGACGTCGGCCCGACCGACGGCGCCGGTGTCACTGACCCACCACCGGCACTCACGACTGGAGCTCCTGCTGCCTGGCGAGCCGGCGGCTGTGGACGAGCCAGGCCACTCCCAGCACCACCAGCCACAGGGGCGAGGCGAAGACCGCGATGCGAGTGTCGTGGGCCTGAGTGAGGGTCCAGATGACGAAGGCGAAGAAGCCCAGGCACAACCAGGCCGCCCCACGCTCACCGGGCAGGCGGAAGGTGCTGGCGCGGTGAAGCTCGGGCCGCAGGGTGAGGAAGCGCAGGTAGCTCACGACGATGACGCACCACACGAGGATGAACAGGACGCTGGCCACCGTGGTCACCGTCGTGAAGGCCGCGATGATGGACTTGGAGGTGTAGAGCAGCGGGATCGAGGTGAGCAGGCTGGCGCAGGTGACGGCTAGGGACACTCCCGGCACCGAACGGGCCGTCAGCTTGCGGAAGATGTGGGGGGCGTTGTCCGCCCAGGACAGGCCGAAGAGCATCCGGGAGGTGGAGTAGACCCCGGAGTTGGCCGACGACGCCGCAGCCGTGAGCACCACGAAGTTGACGACGCTGGCGGCCACGCCGAGCCCCGCCAGGGCGAACATGGCCACGAAGGGACTTGCCTCGGGGTTGATCTCCCGCCACGGGGTGACGGCCATGATGGCCGCGAGCGCCCCCAGGTAGAACAGGACGATGCGCACCGGGATGGCGTTGATGGCCCGGGGCAGGGTGACCTCCGGGTCCTTGGCCTCGGCGGCCGCGGTCCCCACGAGCTCGGTGCCCACGAAGGCGAAGATGGCGATCTGGAAGGCCCCGAAGAACCCGCTCGCACCGTTGGGGAAGAATCCGCCGCTCCAGATGTTGGAGAACTGGGCGTGGGCGCCGTTGGGCGCCGTGAACCCGCGCAGCACCATGAGGACACCGACGACGACGAGCGCCATGATGGCCACGATCTTGATGATGGAGAACCAGAACTCGATCTCCCCGAAGGCCTTGACGGTGGCGAGGTTGAGGCTGAACAGCAGGACCACGGTGGCCACCGGCACGATCCACAACGGCAGGTCCGGCCACCAGTACCTCACGTACCCGGTGATGACGATGACCTCAGCCACAGCCGTCACCAGCCAGCACACGTAGTAGGTCCAGCCCACGAAGAAGCCCGCCCACGGCCCGATGAGGTCGTGGGCGACGTCGGCGAAGGACTTGTAGGACAGGTTGGACAGCAGCACCTCGCCCAGGGCTCGCATGACCAGGAAGAGGATGCCGCCGATGACCGCGTAGACGAGGAACACCCCGGGGCCGGCCAGGGAGATCGTCTTCCCCGACCCCATGAACAGCCCGGTTCCGATGGCCCCGCCGATGGCGATGAGCTGGACGTGGCGGTTGGTGAGGTGGCGCTGGAGCTGGGGCTCGGCGTCGTGGTCCACCATCTGGTCGAGGTCAGGCCGCTGAGGCGGCGAGGACTCGGCCGCCGAGGTGGAATCGGCGGGCGGCGGCGTGAGGGGCATCTCGTCTCCTGATCGTGGGTGACGCCACGAGCCTAGCGCTACCAGGTTCATCCCCGATTCACACGGGTAGGCTCGGCGCCGTGAACCTCAAGGAGCAGATCCGCCACTCGATTCCGGCTGCGATCGTCGTCGTCATCGGCGCCTGGGTGATGATCTACTACTCGATCGTCCAGTGGGAGACGATGAAGCCGGTGCCCAGCTGGGATCTGGCGATCTTCTCCGAGCTGGCCAAGGCCTACGCCCACTTCCAGACCCCGATCGTGCCGGTCAAGGGTGACGGATACAACCTCCTGGGTGACCACTTCCACCCGATCCTCATTCTGCTGGGGCCGATCTGGGAGGCTCTTCCCCACGCCCCTGAGCCTGCTCATCACTCAGGACCTGCTGCTGGCGTTCTCGGCCTGGCCGCTGACCCGCCTGGCCAGCCGCCTGACGAATCAGTGGGTGGCCGGCGGGCTGGGGCTCGTCTACGTCCTGTCCTGGGGGATGCAGGGGGCCGTGGCGGCACAGTTCCATGAGATCGCCTTCGCGATGCCGCTGCTGGCCTATGCCTCGGTGGCCTTCGTGGAGCGGCGCTGGGGGGGCGGTGACGGCCTGGTCGGTGCCCCTGGTCCTGGTCAAGGAGGACATGGGGCTGACGGTGCTCATGATCGGGGTGGCCGTCATCCTCACCTCAGCGGTCCCGGCCTGGTACCGCAGCTGCACGGTCATCCGGCCCGGTGGACGCGGGGCCGACGGCCTCAACGCCGCCGCTGGGAACGCTCCCAAGGACGAGGCCACCCGCAACCGGCATCGGGGGCTGCGCCTGGGCGTGGGCATGATCGTCGGCGGGATCGCGGCCTTCCTCTTCGCCATCCAGGTGTTCCTGCCGGCCTTCAACATCAACGGGGTGTGGGACTACGGCCTGGGCTCGCAGGACCAGCCCGCCTCACCCGACGCCCTGACCCAGAAGGCCACGGTGGTCGTCATGCTGATCCTCACCAGTGGGGTCGTCGGGGTCACCTCGCCGTGGCTGCTCGTGGTGCTGCCGACGCTGGCGTGGCGGTTCCTGGGGTCGGTGGAGTTCTACTGGGTGTGGGACAACTGGCACTACAACGCCACCCTCATGCCCATCGCGCTGGGGGCGCTGCTCGACGTCGTCGCCCGGCGCCGGGCGCACGGCTCCTACGTGGCCGACCGCCCCGTCAGGCAGGTGGGGGTCGATGGCCGAGCGGTCGTGGGGCGCTCCGCCCAGGCCGCCCCTGGCGCGAGCAGCCCTGATGAGTCCGACGTCGACGGCCCGCGCCGGAGCCCAACCGCCTTCCCCACCTGGCTCACGGTGCCGCTGCGGCACCGCTTCGTGGTGGCCACGAGCATCCTCACCACGGTGGCCACCGGGGTGCTGACCGCCCCCCTACCTCCCGCTGTGGCAGGCCACCAACAAGAACTTCGACCCGCTCGCCGCCGAGGCCAAGCAGAGCGACGAGGCGAAGAGAACCGAGACGCATCGGGTGGCCGTCGCCCACGAGGCCATCGCCACCATCCCCGAGGGGGCCACGGTGGTCACCGACCTGTCCCTGCTGGCCTACCTGGTGCCCCGGGCCGAGGTCTCCTGGGTGGGCACGAGCGGCCCCGACAAGGAGTACATCGTCATGACCCCGACCAGCGCCAACCAGTGGGGCACCACCAATGCCGCCACCTGGGGCGAGCAGCACTCCAAGCAGGGGGCCACCTACACCGTCATCTTCAACAAGGACAACTACCAGATCGCCAAGCGCAATGGCTGAGGCCGTCCCCGGCGCCGGTGCCGGAACCCGCGGTGCCTCTGGGGTCTGGGCCGGGGACGGTTCCCACGCCGGGGGCCGGAGGCGGGGCCGAGTCGGGGACTGAGCTGGCTCCCGTCCGTGATCCCCTCCCCTCGGCAGCTGCCGCAGACTCCCCGCCGGCAGCCGGCTCCCCATCGGGCAGCCGGGCGAGCCCCGTCCGTGGCCCGCCTGCCCTGGCCCTGGTCGCCGCGGGCGGATGCGCGGGCACGCTGGTACGCGCGGCCCTGGAGCGGGCCTGGCCCGCCTCCCCCGGGCACCTGCCGGTCACGACCCTGGCCCTCAACGTCGTCGGGGCCCTGGCCCTGGGGCTGCTGCTCGGGGCGCTCGGCGAAGGCCGCCCCCGCCTGCGACTGGCCCTGGGCACAGGGGTCCTGGGCGGGCTGACGACGCACTCGACCTTCATCCTGGAGAGCCACCGGCTCCTGACCTCCGGCGGGGACGGCGGCCACCCGGTCCTCGGCGCCGCCTACCTGGTGGGGTCGATGGTGGCCGGGCTGGTGGCGGCCGGGCTCGGGCTGTGGCTGGCCGGCCGTCTGCGCCGCACGGGTCGCACGGGTCGCACGGGTCGCACGGGCAGTGTGGGCCGAGCAGGCCGAGTGGACCGAGCGGGCAGCGACCCCCTCCCGGAGGCGTCATGAGCGGGGCCGCCGCCGGGCTGGGGACCTGGCTCACCGACTGGCTCCCCCTGGCGCTGGCCGGCGGATGGGAGCGGCCTGCCGCTGGGGCGTGGACACCTCCGTCAGCCGCCTCAGCAGCCGAGTCGCCCGGGAGGCTGCGGCGGGAGGCCGGCAGCGGCGTCGTTCCGGGGTGCGGGCGCCCTGGATGTCACGGATGCTGCGGATGCCGTGGGGCACGGTCGTCGTCAACGTGACCGCCTGCCTCCTCATGGGCCTGCTCGTGGGCCAGGCGGCCGGCCCACCGCACTCCGGGACCTGGGCCGCCACCGCGCTCACCGTCGTGGGGACCGGCTTCCTGGGCGGGTACTCGACCTTCTCCACGGCCTGCGTCGAGGGGGCGCGCCTGCTGCTGGCCGGGCGGTGGGGGCCGGCCCTGGCGCACGCGGCCCTCATGACGGCGGGGACGCTGGGCGCCGTCGGGCTCGGGCTGGCTGCCGGCGCAGCCCTGCGTTAGAGCGCCGCCCGGCCGGGGCCCCGCCTCACTTCGACCAAAACTTCACAAACGACGCGGCTCCGGGTCGAATATGAAGATTCGGTCGAAGTGTGTGGGTCGGGGGATGGGCGACGGCGCCTCCGGGGCCGATGAACTTCGGTGACCTTCGTGAGCGCGCCGTGAGCGGCTCGTGAGCGCCCCGTGAGGTTGGCGGGCCTGCCGAGATCGGCCTGAGACGGCTGTGACGAACTGTGCTCTCATCAGCCATATCAGGCGTATTGCGGGGCCTGTCTCCTCTGACAGACTCGCTGCCATGAGTGTTCAGCCGCCTTCTTCGACGCCGACGCAGACGCAGTCGAAGACCAACCGCGCCACGGTCATCACCCTCGTGGTCATTGCCGTCATCCTGGCCGTCCTCGCCGCAGTGCTGCTGCAGAACGTCGCCTCCCGCCGCCATCAAGCCGCCGCCGCCAGCCAGGCGCCCGCCTCCTCCTCCGATTCGGCCGCCGCGGTCCCCGAGCCCGTACCGGCCCCGCCGGTCGCCGACCAGCAGACCCTGGAGCTCATCCACTCCGAGATCCACCGCGACCCGGCCGACGGCCAGGCCAAGGGCAAGGTCGACGCGCCGGTCGTCATGGTCATCTACTCCGACTTCGCCTGCCCCTTCTGCACCCAGTTCGCCCGGAATGTCGAGCCCGAGCTGAACAAGCTGGTCAAGGAGGGCACGCTGCGCATCGAGTGGCGCGACCTGGCCCAGATCAGCGAGACCTCGCCCCTGGCCGCCCAGGCCGGGCGGGCCGCCGCCAAGCAGGGAAAGTTCTGGGAGTTCCACGACGCCGTCTACGCCGCCGCCGACCCCAAGGGCCACCCGACCCTACACCGAGGACTCCCTGGTCGACTTCGCCAAGAAGGCCGGGGTGGCGGACCTGTCGAAAGTTCCGCACTGACATGACCGCCGCCGAGACCGTCAAGGCCGTCTCCGAGTCCACCGACCACGTCCATTCCATCGGCATTCAGGGAACCCCGTTCATGATCGTGGGCGAGACCTACATCAACGGGTACCAGGACGCCGACTACATGACATCCGTCGTCAAGAGCCAGGCCGCCAAGGCCAAGGAGGCCAAGGGAGCCCAGGGCACTACCGGGTCCGCGAGCCCCGCGGCACCGGCATCGGCGCACTGACCGCCGCGCAGCGGAACGCCGACGGCGCCCCTCGGCGCCCGCCGCCCGCCCACCCGGGGCTCTCCCCCGACTCGCCCCTGGGCGGGCCGGGGACGCTATTCTTCCATCACTTATCCCATTGATAGTCTGACGAGCAACGACGCAACCAGCGACGTCAGCAACGGTCGTCTCACCAAGGAGCGCGAGCATGGCACTGAGCATCGGAGTGGATGTCGGCGGAACGAAGATCGCGGCCGGCGTCGTCGACGACGAGGGGAAGGTTCTTCAGACGATTCGGCGCGACTCCCCCGCCGCCGACCGCCAGGCGATCATTGACACGATCACGACGGTGGTGCGCCGGCTGCGGGAGGACTTCCCCGATGTAGCCACCGTGGGCATCGGGGCGGCGGGCTTCGTGTCCTCCGACCGCAACACGATGGCGCACGGCACCAACCTGGACTGGACCGGGATGCGGATCGGCGACGTCGTCTCCGAGGGCGTGGGCCTGCCCGTCGTCGTCGAGAACGACGCCAACGCCTTCGGGTGGGCCGAGGCCCGCTTCGGAGCCGCCCGCGGCAAGCGCAACGCCCTCATCGTAGCCATCGGCACCGGCGTGGGCGGGGCCATCATCGTCGACGGCCACCTCCTGCGCGGGGCGGCCGGATTCGGCGGGGAGATCGGGCACCTCAACGTCGTTCCCGGCGGACGCCCTGCGGGTGCGGCCTGCGCGGGATGCCTGGAGCGCTACAGCGCCGGCACGGCCCCTGGGCGTCAACGCCTGGGAGCTGGCGCAGTTCCGCCCCGACTATGCGGCCCGCATCATCGAGCTCTCCGGCGGCGACCCGGAGCACATCTCCGGCAAGGCCGTCACCGCAGCCGCCCGCGAGGGGGACCCCGCCGCCCTGGAGTGCTACGAGCAGCTCACCCACTGGCTGGGGATGGGACTGGCCGATATGTGCGCGCTGCTGGACCCGGAGGTCATCGTCATCGCCGGCGGCCTGGCCGAGGCCGGCGACATCCTGCTCGCCCCCACGCGCAAGGCCTTCGCCGACAACCTCACGGCCGGCACCCACCGCCCCACCATTCCGGTGGTCCTGGCCGAGGGCGGCCAGGAGGCCGGGCTCGTCGGTGCCGCGGACCTGGCCCGTCAGCCCTGAGGGCCGCAGGGGCGCCGGTCGGGGAGCCGTCCGGGAAGCTGTCCGGCCGCGCCGAGGCCTGAGCCCGAGGGCTCCGGCACACACCGGCCGGGCCGGAGGCCACGTCGTCGAGAACGTACTTTCTGCACGAGGACTGCGTTCTCCTCCAGATGACTGGGGACGGACCTCAGTGATCTGGAGGAGAAGTACGTTCTCGGGGCCGAAACGCAGTCGCCGATTCCCTGAGCGCCAGGCTCGCCCTGCGGCCATCAGTGCGCCGGGGCGCAGGCCTGAGCTCAGTCCTTGGTGGCCCGGCTCGAGTCCGCGGGCGCGGAGACCTCGACGTCGTCGCCGTCCCCACCGCCGCTGGCGCGCGTGGCCGACTTGCCGGCCTTCTCACGCTCCTTGATGACCTCAGCGCGCTTCTCGACGACGGCCCGGCCGTAGTCGGGGTCGGCCTCGCCAACGCCGTCACCGTCGAGGTCGAGCTGGTCGAGCACGCCCTGGTCGAGCTCATCAGGGGTCGCGCACCGGCGAGTCGCCGGCGGACAGGAAGATCCCCACCCAGCGCGAGCGCGGGTCGGAGTCGATGAGGAGGGCTTTGACGAACAGGGTCAGCGGCACCGCCAGGATCGTCCCCATCGCCCCGGTGACAGTGGACCAGAACAGCAGGCACAGGAAGGTCGTCGTCGTATTGAGCCCCACCGCGTCCCCCGTGAACTTGGGCTGGATGAGGGACTGGATGACGAAGTTGGCCGCCGTGTAGGACAGCACCACCCACAGCGCCGTCCACGGGCCGGAGTCCACCAGCCCCAGGATCGCCGGCGGCACCACGCCCAGGACGAAGCCGATATTCGGGATGTAGTTGGTGATGAAGGAGACCACGCCCCAGGTGATGGCCATCGGCACGTTCAGGTACCACAGGGTGACCGCGTTGATGACGGCCACGATGAGACCGAAGACCGTCGAGACCATCCAGTAGGAGCGCACCGCCTCACAGAAGGAGACCAGGGCTGAGGCCATCCCCGGCTTGAGGACGCCGAGGGCCGCGGTGCGGATCTCGATCTTGGCGGTGTCGAACATGAGGAAGACGACCACCATCGACATGACGCCGAGCATCGCGCTGGCCGAGGTCAGCTGCCCCAGGACCGACTGGGCCACCATGACCTGCTGGGAGGTATCCAGGACATTGGTGACCTGCTTGAGCACCGCGGACTGGTCGACCCCCATGCTGTTGAGCTGGGTCTCGGCCTGCTTCCAGATCGCCTGGAACTTGGGGGCGTACTGCGGCAGGGTGTCGACGAGCTGGGCGACGGCGACGGCCAGGCCGCGAACAGTAGGACGACGAAGGCGAAGATGAGCGCGATCGCCGCCGTCGCCGCGACCACGCGCGGCACCCGGTGGCGCGTCATCCACGACACCATCGGCCGGACCGTCACCACGAGGGTGAGGGCGAAGAAGGCCGGGGCGAAGAGGTCCTGAATGAGGTAGAGCCCCACCGCGCCAATGGTCAGCGCCGCCAGGAGGTAGGCGATGGTCTCCCCCTGCGTGCGCTCCCCGGGGAGGGGGACGGAGGCCTTCCGAACTTTGTCCGACACAGCTGCCATGGGCGCATCCTCCCACGGACTGGCGGCGCGCTGCGCCCCGACGGCCTGGACGCGCCGTGGGAGCTCTCCCCCTTTTCCGCGCTCGCGGCGGTGGCGCGGCAGTGGCGCGGCAGCGACTCTCTCTGGTGGCATTCCAGCGGCGGCCGGGTGGCTCTCCGGCTGCCTGCGGCCCCGCCCCGGCCCGTCTCAGTCCACTGGCAGGACCTCGGCCAGCCAGGCGTCGACGGCGCGGTAGAAGGCCTGTGGGACACTGCGGCGCACCTGGTGGCCGGCCCCGGGCACGAGGACCGGGGTGATACGGAGGTTGCGGGAGGCGGTGGCCAGGCCCTCGCTGCCCACGCGGGCGCTGCCAGGCCGGTCGCCGGTGAGCAGCAGGGCGGGGACGTCGAGCGCCGCCATCGCCTCGTCCCAGGGGACCTCGGGGGTGACGACGCCGGAGAGCAGCAGGCCAGGGTCGGTGCGCTGGGAGGCCCATACGCCCGGGAGGGCCTCGGCGTCGGGCATGGTCTCCAGGGCGCGGCCGACGGCGGCCGGCAGGTCGGCGACCTCGGTGGCGCGGGCCCGCTCCCGGGCGGCGCCGCGGGCCAGGAGCTCGCGCGGGCTGCGGGTGCCGAAGCGGGCCGGGTCCTCCAGGACGACGCCGGTGACCAGGTCGGGGCGACGGACGGCGGCCACCATGGCGGTGGCCGCGCCCATCGAGTGACCGATGACGACTGGGGCGGCCGGCGTCGGCAGGCCCAGGGCGGCCCGGCCGCGCGAGGCGGCCTCCAACTCCTCCAGGACGGCGATGAGGGTCCTCCACAGGACCTCCCCGGCCCGCTCGAGCTGGGCCGGCTCCCACCGCGGGGACAGGCCGTGCCCGCGGGCGTCAACCGCTACGACCCGGTAGCCGCGCTCCACCCAGTGGTCGATGGCCTCGGCCAGGGAGACCGCGGAGCCGGTGACGCCGTGGAGCAGAACCAGGGTGGGGGGCGTCGTCGGGCCCCGTAACGATGCGCGCCAGTGAAGTCATGGCTCCCATCCTGCCTCGTGACCGCCCCTGTAGGCTGAGCCCATGAGCGAGACGAGCCAGCAGAGCACGCCGAGGATGAACGTCGAGTCCTTCAACCTGGACCACACCAAGGTGGCCGCGCCCTACGTGCGCGTGGCCGATCGCAAGGAGCTGCCCGGCGGGGACGTGCTCGTCAAGTACGACGTGCGCTTCTGCCAGCCCAACCGCGCGCACCTGGAGATGGAGGCCGTGCACTCCATCGAGCACCTGAGCGCAGAGCTCATGCGCAACCACACCGACCGGCTCATCGACTTCTCCCCCATGGGCTGCCAGACCGGCTTCTACGCCCTCATGCTGGGGGTGGGGACCGAGGAGTTCCTGCCGCTGCTGGAAGCGACCTTCCGCGACATCCTCACTGCTCAGGAGGTGCCGGCGGCCAACGAGGTCCAGTGCGGCTGGGGGGCGAACCACTCGCTGGCCGCCGCCCAGGAGGCGGTGCGCGGCTTCCTCGCCGCCCGCGAGGAGTGGACGCGGGTCATGGCCTGACGCGGCCGCGCGACTCTGTCCCGCCCGGCCGGGGACACTCCCTCCCAGCCGGAGACAACCTGCGCGTGCGGGGACACTTTCTTCCGGCCGGGGACATCCTGCGCGTGCGGGGACAGGATTCCGGTCCCCGACGGCGTCGAATGCCCCCGCCCGGAACGACACGCACCCGGACGCGCGGAATGTCCCCGCCGGCGAGACGCGGAGCTGCCACAACCAAGCGCCACCGAGACCAAGTGCCACCGAGACCGGGAACCGAGGAGAGGACAGTCCTCACAGTCTCGCAACACCGGAACCGACACAGTGATGGGGTGACACGGCGCGCCGTCGCCGAGCTCCGACGTCGGGCCCGGTCCAGCACCGGCACCGACACCGACCGCATCCTGAATCGCACTCAGCCCGTTACCTTGTTGGTGGTCCCGGGTGGTCCGGGGCTGGGCCAGCTGCCGTGGGCATGATGTCTTGCCCCTGTCCACAGATGATCCGGGGGTGTTGTCACCGCGGCAGCCGGGCGCTGGTGACCGCTGATAAGGGGAACGGCCCGCTGCGTGTGAGGTCTTTCGTAACGTGGGTGCGGGACCGGTCGTCCACCGGCTGACCCTCACCCATGCACCGAGAGGCGGCACGAAGATGGATATCGGAGACATCGACGTCTTCATCGGCATCGACGTCGGTAAGAGCGAGCACTGGGCCACGGCCCTGAGCCGGGACGGGCAGAAGGTCCTCGACAAGGCCCTGCCCAACGACGAGGACCGGCTGCGTGAGGTCTACCAGCGCCTGCAGGCAAAGGGGCAGGTGCTGGTGGTGGTCGATCAGCCCTGCCACCATCGGGGCCCTGGCCGTGGCGGTGGCTCAGGACATGGGCATCACCGTGGGCTACCTGCCCGGACTGTCTATGAGACGCATCGCCGACCTGACGCCGGGCAGCGCCAAGACCGACGCCAAGGACGCGGCCGTCATCGCCCAGGCCGCCAGGACCATGCCCCACACCCTGAGAGCCGTCAGCACCTCGGACGAGGAGGCCGCGGCGCTGAGCATGCTCACTGGCTTCGACCTGGACCTGGCCCGCCAGGTCAACCAGACCGCCAACCGGATCCGGGGCCTGTACACCCAGATCCACCCAGCCCTCGAGGCCGTGGTGGGGCCCTGGCTGGAGCACGACGCCATCCTGGAGGTCATCACCGCCTGGCCTACCCCAGCCGATCTGAAGCGAGCGGGCAAGACAAGGATTGACGCCAGGCTCAAGAAGCACGGGTGCAGGCGGCACGCCACCTGGGCCGGCCAGATCGTCTCGGCCCTGAAGCACCAGACCGTGGTGGTCGCCGGCACCGACGCCGCAGGCACGGTGCTGCCCCACCTGGCTCGTCAGCTCATCACCCTGCACGCCCAGCGAGCCGATATCGCCGCCCAGGTCGAGACCCTGGTGCAGGCCCACCCTCTTTACCAGGTCCTGACCTCCATGCCCGGGATCGGGGTCAGGACCGCAGCCGTCTTCCTGGCCGAGACCCTGGGCAAGACCTTCGACACCGGAGCCCAGCTGGCCTCCTACTCCGGGCTCGCTCCCGTCACACGCCGCTCCGGCTCATCGATCCGCGGCGAGCACGTCTCCCACGGCGGCAACAAGAGGCTCAAGCGCGCCATGTTCCTGTCCGCCTTCGCCTCACTGCGCTCCGACCCCGTCTCCCGAGCCTACTACCAGCGCAAACGAGACCAGGGCAAGCGTCATAACCAGGCCGTCCTCGCCCTGGCCCACCGCCGCATCCTGACCCTGCACGCCATGATCCGCAACGGCGCACTCTACGACCCCCAACCAGCCACGAAACTACCCGCAGCCGCTTGACACACCACATAGGGCACCCCCGCCCACCCTGTGATCGCGCCGCGAGGCACCGAGACGAAGAGAACCTGACGCACGTGGAGAGCATCGAGACCGTCACCATCACCAACCCCGCCAATCCCATCCTCATCTGGTGGGTCATCGCCCAGCCGCTGCTGCTCCTGCTGTCCTTCCTCGTGGGGCGGCTGACGCGGTTCCTGCTGCGCGGACGGGTCTCCGTGTCGGGTGCGGCGGCCACGCTCATCGCGCTGGTCGGCCTGTGGCTAGGGGCTGCTGCTGGCGGGGTGGATCTTCGACGAGGGCGACCTGTTCTCGATCAAGATGCTGGCGACCTCCTGCGGCGTGGCGGTCGTGGTGCTGGCGGCAACCTCCGCGGTGCTCGCGCGTGTCCAGCACCATCCCACGCTGCTGCCGATCGCGGAGGTCGCCCAGATGGGCGAGTCCGACCGCCTGGAGTTCAAGTCCTCGGCGCGCTGGAACCTGCGCGCGGACAAGCGCGACGAGGCCATGGAGGAGGTCGTGGCCAAGACGGTGGCGGCCTTCATGAACTCCGCGGGCGGCACGCTCCTGCTCGGCGTCGATGACGGCGGCAACCTCATCGGGCTCGGCCCCGACTACACGACCCTCAAGCAGCCCGACGCCGACCGCTTCGAGCTGTGGCTGCGCGGCATGTGGCGCACGCGCATGGGCACGAACGCGGCGGCACTGCCGCGGGTGGACTTCGCGCCCACCCCGGACGGGACCGCGGAGGTGTGCCGGGTGACAGCGCCCCCATCCCCGCTGCCGGTCTACCTCAAGCCGGCCAAGGGCCGCGACGGGGCGGCGCTGTGGGTGCGGGTCGGCAACTCGACGCGGCGCCTGGAGGTGGACGACGCGGTCGACTACGTCATGCTGCGCTGGCCGCGGATCAACCACGTGGCCTGGCCGATCCGGTTGGCGAACTTCCTGCTGCGCCGCGACCAGTCCCGCCGGGCGCTGCCCATCAACCCGGCCGCGGCCGTCACCGCCGCCACGGGCTCCCGGGACGACGAGGGCGCGGGTCAGTAGGGCGTCGTAGACCATGGGGCACCGCAACACAGTGGAGCCCGAGGCCTGGTGATGGGGTGCAGCAGGGCAAGGCCCGGCAGACACGGCAAAGCCCGGCAGTGGGGCGAAGCAGGGCAAGGCTCGGCGGACACGGCGAACTGGCCCGATGCGTGCGGGGACATCCTGCGCGTCCGGGGACCTTTCCGCACCGCCGGGGACATCCTGCGCGTGCGGGGACCGTATTCCTGTCCCCGACGGCGTCGAACGCCCCCGCCCGGAAGGACACGCACCCGGCCGCGCGGAATGTCCCCGCCAGTGAGCCCGGGAGCCGGGAGCCAGAAAGAGGGCAACCCTCAGGGCAGCCCTCACTGACCCCATCGCCCTCCACCCACCCCCTGTAGGCTCGGCGCGTGAGTCGCACCAGTGCCGCACCCGTCATCGTCTCCTGCGCCATGGCAGAGGAGGCCCAGCCCTTCCTGGACGCCCTGCCCAAGCGCGCGGCCGCCCAGGCGCCGCCCCTGCCGGGGTCCGCACGCGCCTGGTCCCTCCAGCTTCCCGACGGCGAGCGCGAGCTCATCGTCGTGCGCAGCGGCATCGGGCTCGTGGCAGCCGCGAGCGCGCTGGCGACGGTCCTGGCTCAGGTCCGCCCCAGCGCCGTCGTCTCGGCGGGAACCACCGGCGGGCTCGGCCGCCAGGTCGAGGTCGGCGACGTGTGCGCCTCGGCGAGCCTGGCCTACACCGACGCCGACGCCACCGCCTTCGGCTACGCCCGCGGCCAGACCCCGGGTCAGCCGGAGACCTTCGCCGGGGATGTGGCCCTGCTGGAACGCCTGGAGCAGGTGGGCCAGGAGGCCCTGCGCGGCGCCACGGCGTCGTCGGGCTCGGCGCGACTGCGTGTCGGTCAGATGCTGGCCGGCAACTCCTTCGTGACGGCCGCGAACGTGGCCGACACCCGCGAGGTCTTCCCGGCGGCACTGAGCACGGACATGGAGTCGACGGCGCTGGCGCAGGTGGCGGCGGGCGCCGGCGTCCCCTTCGTCTCGGTGCGCGGTGTGTCCGACCTGTGCGGCCCCGAGGCGGGCCAGGACTTCCACATCGCCGCCGAGGAGGCCGCCGCCCGCAGCGCCGCCGTCGTCCTGGCCCTGCTCGGCTGAGTCGCTGACGCCGCCCGCACCTCCCTCCCCACCCACACTTCGACAGAATCTTCAGAATCGACCCGGAGCCGCGTCGTTTATGAAGTTTTGGTCGATTTGCCGGGCGCCGCTCAGTCGGCCTGGCGCAGGCGGGCCTCGACGCGCTCGACCTTCGCTGTCATCTGGCCGGTCCAGCCGGGGCGGATGTCGGCCTTGAGGACGAGCGCCACGCGCGGGCTCACCTCGGCGACCGCCTCGCAGGCCCGCTTGACCACGTCCATGCACTCATCCCACTCGCCCTCGACCGTGGTGAACATCGAGGTCGTCTCATAAGGCAGGCCGGAGTCGCGCACCACGCGCACAGCCCGGGCCACCGCCTCGGAGACAGACCCGTCGGGAGCATCAGTGGTGGTCGGGGACACGGAGAAGGCGACAAGCATGCAGCCAGGCTAGCCCGGCACCGCCGGGGCCGCCCTCAACGTGGGGCTGACCCGCGAGGAGATCGTTGAGGCACTCCCCCGCCCACCACCAGGTTCCGCGCCTACAGCGCCACGAGGACCTGGACCATGACGATCTTGACGACGATGGCCAGGGCGAACAGGGTCGCGTAGCCGGCCTCGATGCGCTCGTCATCGCGTTTGGACAGGGCGAAGGCAAGGATCGCGGGCTGCCCGACGAGTCCGGCCAGGCCACCGGAGGCGCGCTGCGCGGACACCCCGACCCATCGCGCCCCGGCCAGCAGGACGATCGCGTTGACCACCACGATGAGCGCGGCGAGCACCCCCACCTTGAGCCCCGTCATCGAGAAGGCCGAGGCCGCGAAGTCCGGCCCCGAGGCCAGCCCGATCGCGGCCAGGAAGAACAGCAGCCCCAGCTGGCGGATGGTGGAGTTGGCGGCGTGCGGCAGCCCCCACACGAAGGGCCCGGTGCGCCCCACCCACCCCAGGACCATGCCGACGACGAGCGGCCCGGCCGCCACCCCGAGCCGCAGCGTGATGCCGCCGGGCAGCGGGATCGCCACCAGCCCCAGGAGCACACCGAGCGCCATGCCTGCCCCGACGGAGAAGGCGTCGATCTGGGCGATGGAGCGCTCGGAGTCGCCGAACCAGTCGGCGGCCTTCTCCAGCTCGTCGCTGGGGACGACCGCCAGCACCCGGTCGCCGAGCTCCAGGACGAGGTCCTCGCGGGCCAGCAGGTCCAGGTCACCGCGCTTGACGCGGGTGATGACGCCCTGGAAGCGCCCGGGCATGTCCACCTCGGCGATCGTGCGCCCGGCCACCCGTGTCGAGGAGACGGTCAGGCGCCGGAAGTCGACGGCGGTGCGGTCCTTGGCCAGGCAGTTGTGGAGCCCGGTGCCCAGGTCGTGCATGGCGGACTCGACGGCGGCCGGCGCCCCGACGATGACGACCTTGTCCCCGGGCAGCAGCTCCCTCACCGGGGGCCACGACCCGGGTCTCGCCGTCGCGCTCCAGGTAGGAGATGCGGATGCGGCCCTCCTTGAAGGCCTTCATCTCGCCCAGGGCCACCCGCTGCAGGAGGTAGACGCTGGTGGCGGTGATGCCGTCGGCGCTGGCGGGCCGCGGGTCGCGCCGCCCCGGCCAGGTGCGCCCCACGACCCCGGCCACGATGAGGATGGCGACGGCGACGCCCACGGGGTAGGCCAGGGCGTAGCCGACGGCGGGCTCCTGGGTCCCGGCCGCCTCGATGGCGGCGTCGAGCACCGGTGAGGTCAGGGCCCCCGCATAGGCGCCGGAGTCCATGGCGGGGCTCACCCCGGTCAGGTGGGAGTAGAGGCCGCCCGCCGCGCCGGCGATCACGAGCGCGACGACGCACAGGGCCATGAGCGGCAGCTGCCTGCGCAGGTCGCGGAAGAAGGTATTGCCGGCGGCCCAGTCCCACCGTGTAGCAGAACAGGGCCAGGCCGAGGCTGCGCAGCAGAGTGAGGTCGGCACCGAGCCGGGGGTCGAGGGCGCCCACCGCGAGGCCCACGAAGAGCGCCCCGGCGGCGCCGAAGCGGATCGGCCCCAGCGGGATCTGCCCGACGGCGGTCCCCAGGCCGATGACGAGGAAGACGGTGAGGATCGGCGCCTGCGCGAGGACGTCGAGGACGGGATGGAGCACGGACACGACGCCAGGGTTAGTCGCACGCCCCGAGTGCCCCGAACCGCACGCCACCAGTCCCCGCCCGGGCCCGGCCGGCGTCATGCGCGACGCCGCGACAGCGGCCACCAGAAGCATTATTCAATAGGTGGGATAAATGGCGCTGATATCGAGCCGAAAGACGAACGCCCCGCCGTCGGACTCACGATTGCTTCCTTTCCGCCACCAGGAGGAATACCCTGGGAGGGTCACCGGAGACGATGACGTCACACCTTTTCTCGACGACGAGAACGGAATCCCGATGCCCCAGACAGAAGCCTCTCTGCCGACCTACTCACCGGAGGAGGAGAAGCGGATCATCCGCAACGCCGACGGCGTCCCCGTCGGCATACGTCCTGACAATCGATGGACACCCGTACGGATCGCCACATGGGTGGCCATCACCGCCCTGGGCGTCCTGGGGTGGTGGATGCTGGCGGTCGTGCGCGGCGAGCACGTCAACACCATCTGGTTCGTGGTCACCGCCGTGTGCACCTACGCGATCGGGTACCGCTTCTACGCCCTCTACATCCAGCGGCGCATCATGCGCCCCGACGACACCAACGCCACCCCGGCCGAGCGCATCAACAACGGGCGCGACTTCGACCCCACCCACCGCGTCGTCCTCTACGGCCACCACTTCGCGGCCATCGCCGGCGCCGGCCCGCTGGTCGGCCCGGTCCTGGCCGCCCAGATGGGCTACCTGCCCGGCACCCTGTGGATCATCATCGGCGTGCTCGTGGCCGGCGCCGTCCAGGACATGCTCGTCCTGTTCTTCTCCATGCGCCGCGGCGGCCGCTCCCTGGGGCAGATGGCCACTGACGAGATCGGCCGGATCGGCGGCATCGTGGCGACCATCGTCGTCTTCGTCATGCTCATGATCGTCCTGGCGGTCCTGGCCATGGTCTGCGTCAACGCCCTGGCCGCCTCCCCCTGGGGAGTCTTCTCGGTGGGTATGACCATCCCGATCGCCATCGGGATGGGCCTGTGGCTGCGCTTCGTCCAGCCCGGCAAGATCACGCAGGTCTCCTTCGTCGGCTTCGGCCTGCTCATCGCCGTCATCATCGGTGGGCGCTGGGTGGCCGAGTCACCCCTGGGCCACTACCTGCACCTGTCCCCCAAGACCCTGGTGTGGGCCATGATTATCTACGGCTTCCTGGCCGCGGTCCTGCCGGTGTGGGTCCTGCTCACCCCGCGCGACTACCTGTCGACCTTCATGAAGGTCGGCACGATCACGATCCTGGCCCTGGGCATCATCATCGTGCGCCCCCTGGTGGAGATGTCCGCCGTCACCGAGTTCGCCTTCAACACCGCGGGCCCGGTCTTCGCCGGAACCCTCTTCCCCTTCCTGTTCATCACCATCGCCTGCGGCGCCCTGTCCGGCATGCACGCCATGGTCTCCTCGGGCACCAGCCCCAAGATGGTGGAGAAGGAGACTCAGGTCCGCATGATCGGCTACGGCGGCATGCTCATGGAGTCCTTCGTGGCGATCATGGCGCTGGCCGCCGCGGTCTCGCTGAGCCCGGGCATCTACTTCTCCATGAACACCTCGACGGCGACCATGAACAAGCTCGCCGGCCCCGAGACGGTAGCCGCGGCCCCCTGCAAGACCACCGACGACCCCGAGCACCACTGCGAGAAGCTCGCCGAGGTCGCCGTCGGCAACCTCGGCGTCACCGACGCCCAGGGCCACAAGCCCACCCCCAAGTGGGACTCCTGGGACGACAACGGCAACCCCAAGACCTACACGGGCGCCGAGGCCCTGGAGCGCCTGGCCAGTGACGTCGGCGAGCCCAACGTCGTCTCGCGCACCGGCGGCGCCCCCACCCTGTCGGTGGGCATCGCCCACATCCTCCACCAGATCGGCGGAGGCCGGGCCATGATGGGCTTCTGGTACCACTTCGCCATCATGTTCGAGGCCCTGTTCATCCTCTCGGCCGTCGACGCCGTCACCCGCGTGGCCCGCTTCCAGCTCTCCGACGCGCTGGGCAACGCCTTCCCCAAGTTCAAGGACCCGTCCTGGCACGTGGGCGCCTGGGGGACCACGGCGGTCGTCGTCGCCTCCTGGGGGGCGCTGCTCCTCATGGGCGTCACCGACCCGCGCGGCGGCATCCAGACGCTCTACCCGCTGTTCGGTATCGCCAACCAGCTCATCGCGGCCGTGGCGCTTCTGGTGGTCACCGTCATGGTGGTGCGCAAGGGCTACACGAAGTGGGTGTGGATCCCCGCGATCCCGCTGGTCTTCGACACGGCCGTCACCTTCACGGCCTCATGGCAGAAGATCTTCTCCACCGACCCGCTCGTGGGCTACTTCCAGCAGCATCGCGAGGCCGTGGCCAAGCTGGGCACGCTCACCGACCCGGCCAAGATCGAGGAGACCCGGGCCATTGTGCGCAACACGATGATTCAGGGGACGCTGTCGATCATCTTCCTGGTCATGGTGGCCTTCGTCATGGTCTGCGCCCTCATCCGCATCGTCCAGACGCTCCGCAACCGGGACACGACGACGTCGGAGGACCCGTACCAGGAGTCCAACTTCTACGCGCCCGAGACGATGATCGCCTCCTCGCTCATGAAGAAGGTCTCCCGGGAGTACGAGCAGGTGGGCGACCCGGCCCTCATCCCGCACAAGGCCCACGCGGAGAAGTCATGACACCTCCTCCTTCGACGCCGCAGCCGGCGGATCGACCCAGCGCCCGACGTCGGGTCCGACAGGTCCTGACCCGGGCCCGCACCCTGTGGCGGGACATGACCGGCGAGTCCGCCTACGACCGCTACCTGGAGCGCTACGCCCGCGAGCACGCGCAGTGCCCCCACGGGCACGGGGGCGCCCACAGCCCAGGGCACGGCTCCGGGCACGGCCCGATGAGTGAGCGCGAGTTCTGGCGCGCCCGGGCCAAGCAGGCCGAGACGGAGATCAACGCCAGCTGCTGCTGAGCCGGGGCCGCTCCCGCACTCCGATGTGCTCCGATCGTTACCGCCCGCCTTCCGGGGATTCCCGGAAGGCGGGCGGTAGCGTCGTGAGCGTGCCCGCCCAGCAGCCCGCGCCCGACGCACTGACGTCCGCCGAGTCCCCTGACACCTCCTGGGGGACATCGCCGGCGTCGGCCGCTTCGCCGTCGGGCGGCAGAGCCTCCGGGTCGAGGTCCTCTGAGGCCCTCCTGCCGCGCCACGCCTCTCACGAGCGGATTGCCCGCGTCGCGGCGGTCATCCTGCTGGCCATCGTCTGCGTGGCGGTGGTGTGGCCCTCCGGGCGCGAGGTCGCCGAGCTCAAGGACACCGTGGGGCCGGCTTTCCTCAGCTCCGAGGGCAAGGACATCGTCCTCAACCTGGTGATGCTGGCGCCGGCCACCTTCTGCGCGGTCGCGGGCTGGCGGGACATCCCCTGGTGGATGTGGGCGCTGGTGGGCTGCGTGGTCGGGCTGAGCGCCGAGGTGCTCCAGAGCCTCCTGCCGATGCTGGAGCGGCGCCCTTCGCTGGCCAATGTCGGTCAGAACGCCGTCGGCGCCTGGGCCGGGGCCCTGGCCGCCTGGTACCTGCTGCGCCGCCTGCACGCGCGGGTAGTAGAACCCACCTCCGTGGAGTAGGCCACCCCGCGGCCCGGTGTCCACCAGGCTGACATTGGCGGCCCCGCCGTCGAAGCGTCCAGAGAGAATCCTTGGAATTCCGGGGTTTCTCTGCTCCGTGCGGCACCGGCACAAAGCCAATGTCAGCTCTGTGGACACTGACGCCCCGTCGGACCTCTTCCATCGGGCCACCCGCCGCCTTCTGAGCAACCGGCACGCCCGCCCGGCGCGAAGCGACAAGAGAACGGGATGTCGAAAGGCCCGGACCATCTGGTCCGGGCCTTTCCGTTCTGTGCGCGGGGGGGGACTCGAACCCCCATGATCGTAAGATCACACGGACCTGAACCGTGCGCGTCTACCAATTCCGCCACTCGCGCGAGAAGCGAGCATGAGACTAGCCTGCCATCCCCGCCCGCGTCCAATCCTCACCGCCATATCCGGCCGTGAGACCGCTCACGACACAATTACCTCACACAGAGGGGGCCGTCTTCCCTGCGATGGCTTCGCTACCGTTACGATGGGAACGGTATCGGCCTGCACGCAGGTCCGTGCAGGCCCATAGCGAGGCGGGACAGTCCCGTCTCCCGGCTCCATCCCGGGGGCCGCCACACCATATTTGGGGGAGGTACTGTCCATGGGATTCCTGGACAAGTTCGAGAAGGGCGTCGAGAACGTCACGAACCGCGCCATGTCCCGTTTCTCGGACGACATCGAGCCCATCGAGATCGCCTCGAAGCTCCGCGAGACCATGGACAAGCGCGCCGCGTCCTTCGCCCGCGACCGCTCCGTGGTTCCCAACATCTTCCGCATCCACCTCACCCCGCCGAGCATCGAGCGCATCACCGCCTGGGGTCAGGACGAGATGGTGCGCCAGATGGAGGAGGTCGCCACCTCGCACGCCGCGGACCAGGGCTACTCCTTCGTCGGCCCGGTCGAGGTCTCCTTCCTCGTCAACAACAACCCCAACGCCCCGGCGATCGAGATCGAGTCCTCCACGCGGCGCGGCGCCGCCGCCCCGGCCGCCTCCGCCACCGCCACCCCGGCGCACCCGATCGTCGACATCAACGGCCAGCGCTACCTGCTCACCGGACCGGTCACCGTCATCGGGCGTGGCTCTGAGGCGGACATCATCGTCGACGACTCCGGCGTCTCCCGCCGTCACCTGGAGATCCGTCTGACGCACGGCAACGCCATCGCCAGCGACCTGGGCTCCACCAACGGAACCTTCGTCGAGGGCCAGAGGGTCGACGCCGTCACGCTCGTGGACGGCAACACCCTCACCATCGGCCGCACCCAGATCCTGTTCTGGGATGGCACCCAGAACAGCGGAGTCAACGGTTGAGCGCACTCGCCTTCACAATCCTGCGGCTGGGCTACTTAGTCCTGCTGTGGTTCTTCCTGTACCTCATCGTGCGCGTCATGCGCCGCGATATGGCCGATTCCCCCGTCGCCGGCCCGTCGCGTCGACGCTCCATGGGCGGCTCCGAGCAGCCCTCAGGCCCTCCTCCCAGGGGTCGGCGCCGCAGCGCCACCCGCCTGGTCATCACCGAGGGCCCCCTGGCCGGCTCGACCGTGCCCCTGAGCCCCTCGTCGATCATCATCGGCCGCTCCCCCTCGTGCACTCTGGTCCTCGACGACTCCTACGCCTCATCGCGCCACGCCCGCGTCTTCCCCAAGGACGGCGCCTGGTGGCTGGAGGACCTCGGATCCACCAACGGAACCATGATGGACGGCCGCCCCGTGCACGGCGCCGTGGAGCTCCCCATGAACATTCCTGTCAGAATCGGCCAAACGACGCTGGAGCTGCGCTCATGACCATCTCCCTGCGCTTCGCCGCACGCTCCGACGTCGGCTTGGTCCGCCAGTCCAACCAGGACTCGGGCTACGCCGGCCCCCACCTGTGCCTCCTGTGCGACGGGATGGGCGGACCTGCGGGCGGAGACATCGCCTCGGCGGTCGCCGTCGAGCACCTCATGCCCCTGGACGCCGACTCCCACCAGGCCGGCGAGCTGCTGGGCCTCATGCGCGACGCCGTCCAGGCCGCCCACACCGAGCTCGTCACCCTGTCCTCGCAGGACCCCGACCTCGCCGGCCTGGGCACCACCTGCATCGGCGTCATGCGCAGCGGCAACAAGCTCGCCATGGTCCACGTGGGCGACTCGCGCGCCTACATGCTGCGCGACGGCACCCTCACCCAGGTCACCACCGACCACACCTTCGTGGAGTACCTCGTGGAGACCGGGCGCCTGACCCGGGACCAGGCCCGCCAGCACCCCGCAGCGCTCGGTCCTCCTGCGCGTCCTGGGGGACACCGAGGGCGAGGTCCAGCTCGACGAGTCGATCCGCGAGGCCGTTCCCGGCGACCGCTGGCTGCTGTGCTCCGACGGCCTGAGCGGCCCGGTGACCGCCGAGACCATCGGTGAGGTCCTGGCCGGCGTCGCCGACCCCGGTCAGGCCGCCGACCAGCTCATCGACCTGGCCCTGCGCGCCGGCGGACCGGACAACGTCACCGCCGTCGTCTTCGACGTCGTCAAGGACGACCCCGAGCCCCAGACCGTCCCGCAGGTGGTGGGCAGTGCCGCCACCGAGCGCCTCGCCCAGGAGCGCGCCGCCGCCGCCCACCGTGCCGGTGACGAGCAGTCCGAGGCCCAGGAGACCGAGGCCGCCAGCCCCGCCGCCAAGGCCGCGGCCCTCATGGCCACCCTGGAGGACAAGCCCGAGTCCGCCTCCGCCAAGGAGTCCTCCGAGGTCAGCGAGGCCATCGCCGCCGAGGCCGCCACCCAGGAGAAGGCCCGACGCCGCCATCGCCGTCGGGTTTTCGTGGGCAGCATCGTCCTGCTGGCCACGCTCGTCGGTGCCAGCGCCCTGTTCTACCGCTGGACCCAGACCCGCTACTACGTCTCCACCTACAAGGGCGAGGTCGCCATCTACCAGGGGATCCCCCAGTCCGTCGGCCCGCTCAAGCTGAGCCACTCGGTCAAGACCTACGCGGACCTGCCCGTGGAGAGCCTCGACCACAACATCCGCGAGCGCCTCCAGGCCACCGTCACCCAGCCGTCGATGAGCGCCGCGGAGACCTACGTGGACAAGACGGTCCGTTCCTACCGCAAGCAGGCCGCCACCCCGCAGGGCACCTCGAGTCCCACGGCCAAGCCCTCGTCCTCGACCTCCCCTGCCCTCCGCCGCCCCGTCGCCGACCTCAGCCGCACCGACCCAGCCCGCCAAGCCCGGGCAGGAGGGGTGAGATGACTGCTGCTCCCGGCCCCTGGGCGCCCCCGCGGGCGTCGCGACCATCCAACCGGCCGGCGTCGCGAAGTACTCGGGACGCTGGGCGGAGGCGGCGCTGCTCGGCGTCGCCCTGGTCCTGGGGCTGGGCGGCTTCGTGCTCACCGCCCTCAACCGCACCGGCTCCTCCCCGGCGCAGACCGTGGGCGTGGCGATCGCCTTCCTCGTCCTGACCGTCCTCATGCACCTGTGCGTGCGCTACGCCGCCCCGTGGGCCGATCCGGTCCTCCTGCCGACGGCGGTGGCGCTCAACGGGATCGGTCTGGCCATGATCCGGCGCCTGGACCTGGCCTACGAGGTCAACGAGCAGTGGCAGTTCTACGTGGGCTCCAAGCAGCTGGTCTGGACGCTGCTGGGCGTCATCCTCTTCGCCGCCACGCTCCTGCTGCTGCGCGACTACCGGCGTCTGAGGCGCTGGGACCGTTGGGCCATGTGGTCCGGCCTGGTCTTCCTCGTCCTGCCCTTCATCCCGGGGATCGGCCAGAGCATCAACGGTGCCCGCATCTGGATCCGGATCGGACCGATGAGCTTCCAGCCGGCCGAGCTGTCCAAGGTGCTGTTGGCGGTCTTCTTCGCCTCCTACCTGGTGGCCAACCGGGACAACCTGGCTCTGGCGGGTCGCAAGGTCCTGTGGATGAGCCTGCCGCGCGCCCGGCACCTGGGCCCCCTGTTCATCGTGTGGGGCGTGAGCATCGGCGTCCTGGTCCTCCAGAAGGACCTGGGCTCCTCGGTGCTGCTGTTCGGCCTGTTCGTCGTCGTCCTGTACGTGGCCACCGACCGGCCCTCCTGGCTGCTCATCGGCGCCGCCCTGTTCCTCCCAGCGGCCTGGTTCGCGGCCACACACCTCCACCACGTCCAGCAGCGCATCAACGGCTGGCTCCACGCCACCGATGACGCCGTGTACAACGCCGCCGGCGGTTCCTGGCAGCTGCTGACGGGCATGTTCGGGATGTCCACCGGCGGGCTCATGGGCGCCGGCTGGGGCAAGGGCTCACCGACCCTGGTCACCTTCGCCAACTCCGACTTCATCTTCGCCTCACTGGGTGAGGAACTGGGCCTGACCGGCACGCTCGTCCTCCTCGTGCTCTACCTCGTGCTCATCCAGCGGGGACTGCGCACGGCCGTCTCGCTGCGTGACGGCTTCGGCAAGCTCCTGGCCGTGGGCCTGTCCTTCGCCATCGCCCTGCAGATCTTCGTGGTCATCGGCGGCGTCACCCGGCTCATCCCGCTGACGGGACTGACCCTGCCCTTCCTGGCCTACGGTGGCTCCTCGCTCATCGCCAACTGGATCATCCTGGCCCTCCTGCTGCGCCTGTCCGACGCCGCCCGGCGTCCGGCCACCCACGCGCCGCGGATCATCGACACCGCCGAGCTGCCGCTGTCCCTGCGTCGTCGGGTCCAGGACGCCGGAGCCGAGGAGACGACGCCGGAGGCCGCCGGCGACGCGCCCACCGGAACGACACCTGCCGACGCCGGGGGCTACGCGTCCCCATCAGCCGCACCCGGCTTCGGCGACCTGGCGGACGACGCCCGCCCCGCCGTCGCCGTCAGCCCGGAGGCGCCGCCTCCGCCGCACACCGCACCCAGACGGGGCGACCCTGCGCTCATCGCGGGCCCCGGGCTTCACTGAGGACTCTGACAGGAGGCAGCTGCCATGAACCGACAGATCCGTCAGGTCGCCTTCCTGGTGCTGGTCATGTTCGCCACGCTGGCCCTGTCCGTCACGAGCGTCCAGGGCCTGGCCCGTCCGTCCGTGTGGGAGTCGTGGTCGGCCAATGGGGCCCTCAACTCCGACCCGCGCAACCGGCGCACCGTCAGCCGCAACTTCGACACCGAGCGGGGCCCGATCCTCCTGGCCGGCGGTACCACGATCGCCAGCACCCAGAAGTCCGACAACGGTCAGGGCTCTGAGGACTACCAGCGCGTCTACGCCAACGGGCCGCTCTACGCCCCGGTGACCGGGTACTTCTCGCCCGCCTTCGCCTCCATGACCGGCATGGAGAAGGAGGGCAACTCCGTGCTCAACGGGGACGACCCCTCCCTGTTCTCATCCCGGATCAAGACTCTCATCACCGGTGACTCCCAGCGGGGCGGGGCCGTGGAGCTGACCATCAAGCCCGAGATCCAGCAGGCCGCCTACGACGCCCTGGGCGGCCGCGAGGGCGCCGTCGTGGCCCTGGACCCCAAGACCGGGGCCATCCTCGCCCTGGTCTCCACCCCCTCCTACGACCCCTCGGCCTTCGCGACCCGCAACGGGAACGCCGCCAACGAGGCCAACACGACCCTCAGCCAGGACTCCTCCCGCCCCCTGGACAACCGGGCCATCGCCGGCAACCGCTACCCGCCGGGGTCGACCTTCAAGATCCTCACCACGGCGGCGGCGCTGCGCACCGGCAAGATCACCCCGGATCAGGAGGTCGACGCCCCCGACACCATCACCCTGCCGGGCACCAGCCACTCCCTGGAGAACTACGGCGGGGAGTCCTGCGGCGGCGGTCGGACCACCTTCTCCAAAGCCTTCGCCGAGTCCTGCAACACCCCCTTCGCCCAGCTGGCCATGAACGTCGGTGAGGAGGAGCTCTCCAAGGAGGCGAAGAACTGGGGCTTCGACTCCGACCTGTCCATCCCGCTGAAGGTCACGCCGTCGACCTACCCGCACAACGACTCCCAGGCCCAGACCGCGATGGCCGGCATCGGTCAGGCCTCGGTGCAGGCGACCCCGCTCATGATGGCAATGGTGGCCGCCACCGTGGCCAACAAGGGCGAGCAGATGACCCCCTACCTGGTCTCGCGCATCCTGGACCCCTGACCTCAACGAGGTCAGCTCCACCTCCACGAAGGTGGCCCGCACCCCGATCGACTCGGCTACCGCCAGCTCCCCTGTCCTCCCTCATGCAGACCGCCGTCGCCGAGGGCACGGGCACCAGCGCCCAGGTCAGCGGGGTCCAGGTCGCCGGCAAGACCGGTACCGCCGAGACCGGCACGGACAGCGGCCCCACCACCTGGTTCGTGGGCTTCGCCGGCACCGACATCAACAAGCCTGAGATCGCTCTGGCCGTCGTGCTCGACGGCAATGCCGAGACCGAGGACGGCGCCACCGGCGGCAAGGTCGCCGGCCCCGTCGCCGCCGCAGGTCATCGATGCGGCGGTGAACCAGTGAAACCTGTTGCCGGGCTCCAGCTCCAGGGCCGCTACGAGCTGGTCGAGCAGATCGCTCTGGGCGGCATGGGCCAGGTGTGGCGCGCCACCGACCTGCGCTCGGGACGTGCCGTGGCCGCCAAGATCCTGCGCCCCGAGCTGACCGGTGACGAGATCTTCCTGTCCCGCCTGCGTGCGGAGGCCAAGAACTCCAAGGGGCTGCGCCACCCGAACCTCGCCGTCGTCCTGGACTCCGGGGAGAAGGACGGGCACCGGCTGGCTCATCATGGAGCTCGTCCAGGGGCGCGCCCTGTCCGACATCATCGCCGAGAAGGGGACCCTGTCGCCCGCGGAGATCCTGCCGGTCCTGGCGCAGGTGGCCCGCGCCCTGCAGGTCGTCCACGACTCCGGCGTCGTCCACCGGGACGTCAAGCCCTCCAACATCCTCATCAACCGCGAGGGCCTGGCCAAGCTCACCGACTTCGGCATCTCCACCGGCATCAACCAGCGCCCCCTGACGGCCTCCGGCATGGTCATGGGCACCGCCCAGTACCTCGCCCCCGAGCAGGCCATGGGGAACATGGCCACCCCGGCCGGCGACCTCTACGGGCTGGGAATCATCGCCTACGAGGCCCTGGTGGGGCGACGCCCCTTCAGCGGAGCCACCCAGGTCGATATCGCCTTCGCGCACGTCAACGAGGAGGTGCCCGCCCTCCCCGACGCCGTCCCACCCCAGGTCCAGGCCATCATCCTCAAGCTGCTCGCCAAGAAGCCCTCCGACCGGCCGCACTCCGCCCGGGAGGTGGCCCGCGCCCTGGACCGGGCGGTGGTGAACCTCCCCACGGACGCGTGGGATCCCCGTGAGGCGCTCAGCTGGGAGGCCACCGGTCGCCGTGGCCCGCAGACCCGCGAGCTGCCCCGGCCGGCCACCGTGCGTCCCGGCCGTCACGCAGCCGAGGAGCCGACGCCGTCGCGCACCGCCCGGCACGCCTCAGGGCGCTCCTTCCTTGGCCTCAACCTGCTGACGCTGAGGGTCGTCATCCCGGCGCTCGCGCTCATCACCCTGCACAGCACGGGTACGCTTGCCCATGCGCATCAGGTCATGCCAGCCTTGATGCTGAGCATCCCTGTCAAGGAGGTACTGTGACCAGTCAGTTCCCCCAGGTCCTCGCGGGCCGTTACGAGATCCGCGACCTCATCGGACGTGGTGGTATGGCAGAGGTGCACCTCGGCTACGACACTCGCCTGTCGCGGGTCGTGGCCATCAAGCTGCTGCGTTCGGACATCGCCGGCGACCCCACCTTCCAGGCCCGCTTCCGCCGAGAGGCCCAGTCCGCGGCGGCCCTCAACCACCCCGCCGTCGTCGCCGTCTACGACTCCGGGGAGGAGGAGCTCCTCCAGCCCGGTGGCGCCAGCCGTACCGTTCCCTACATCGTCATGGAGTACATCGAGGGGCACACGGTGCGTGAGCTCCTCAGCGAGGGCGAGGCCGTCCCGATCGCGGAGGCCGCGGAGATCGTCTCTGGGGTCCTGGACGCCCTGGAGTACTCCCACCGGGTGGGGATCGTCCACCGTGACATCAAGCCCGGAAACATCATGCTGACCTCCACCGGAGCGGTGAAGGTCATGGACTTCGGCATCGCGCGGGCCATTGAGGACTCCGCCTCCACGGTCACCCAGACCCACACGGTGGTGGGCACCGCCCAGTACCTCTCCCCGGAGCAGGCTCGCGGCGAGTCCGTGGACGCCCGCTCGGACCTGTACTCCACCGGCTGTCTTCTTTACGAGCTGCTCACCGGCCAGCCGCCTTTCCAGGGCGACTCCGCCGTAGCCATCGCCTACCAGCACGTGCGGGAGATCCCCAAGCGCCCCTCATCGCTGGCGGCCGATGTGCCCGAGTCCCTGGACCGGGTGATCCTCAAGTCGCTGGCTAAGAGCCGCGAGGACCGCTACCAGGACGCCGCCCACATGCGCGCCGACCTGCAGGCGGCCGTCCGAGCCTGTCCGTGGCCGCGCCGGCCGCCGACTCCTGGTCCCCGGCCACCTCGGTCATGGCCTCACCGGAGGCCGAGCCGGTTCAGCCCACCTCCACCTTCGCCCAGGTGGCCTCCGAGCCCTCTCCGCCTCCAGGCGGCCAAGGAGGCGAGGAGCCCGAGGAGAAGCCCAAGAGCCACGCCTGGGTCTGGATCCTCATGTTCCTGCTGTTCATGACCCTAGCCGTCGTCGCCGGGCTGTGGGCCTCCGGGGCCTTCGACAGTCACCCGACCCCGACGCCGAGCCCCACCATCAGCAAGGTGGAGGTCCCCGACACCTCCGGTCAGGACGAGGAATCGGCCCGGAAGACCATTGAGGGCGCCGGCCTGAAGTTCGCCAAGGACGAGGTCGCCAACGAGGAGGTCAGCGCGGGACTGGCCGTCTCCTCCGACCCGGGCAAGGGCACGAAGGTCGAGCCGAACTCCACCGTCACCGTCCACTTCTCCACCGGATCCGCCATGGTCAAGGTTCCCGACCTGACCGGCAAGACCCAGGAGGACGCCCGCAAGGCCCTCAAGGACGCCGGGCTCGAGGGTGGAAACACCTCTCAGGAGGACTCCGCCACGGTCGCGAAGGACCGGGTCATCTACACCAACCCGCCGGCGGGGAACTCCGTTGCGCGCGGCACCACGGTGGACCTGGTGCTCTCCACCGGCAATACCTCCGTCCCCGACGTCTCCGGCCAGGACGAGGCCACGGCGAAGAAGACCATCGAGGACGCCGGCCTGCAGTTCAAGAAGGGCGACGACGTCGCCTCGGCGGAGGTCGAGCGCGGCAAGGCCGTCTCCTCCGACCCGGCCGCGGGCTCCAGCGCCTCCTCCGGAGACACGATCACCGTGCACTTCTCCAGCGGCGCGGCCACCGCGGCGCCGACCGGTCCCGTGACGATTCCCAAGAACCTCAACGGCAAGACCGTCGAGGAGGCAACTGCCGAACTGCAGAAGCTCGGACTCAACGTCACCGTGGACTACAAGTCCTCTGACAAGGTGGATGCCAATAAGGTCATCGGTACGAGCCCGAAGGCCGGAGACCAAGTGCCCGCCGGTTCGACCGTTAACCTCACGGTCTCCAGCGGTAAGGACGGCGGAGGCGGCGACAACCAGCAACCGGGCAACCCCAATCCTGGCGGCGGAGGCGGAGGCGTCAACTGAGCGCCTGGAGGTTCAGGCGCCACGCTCTGGTTGATCCCTTCGCTCAGGTGACTGGTCGGTCCCCAGGCTTTCCTGGCCTGGGACACCGACCATGTCCTTTCGATGGGGCCGTGTGGTGACGATCACCGTCAGCCCCGGGGGCGCGGCCGGCCCGGCGCGTGAGGACGCACCCCATCCCACCCGCTCCTTGCGCACAGACAGGTGAGCCACACGTCGTCGAGAACGTACCTCAGACTGCGAGCCCTCAGGTGCGTCCTCGCGTCCCGGGCGCCCTCATCCAGCAGGCCGTCACCTACGACGGGGACATTGCGCGCGGCCGGGTGCGTGTCGTCCCGGGCGGGGGCATTCGACGCCGTCGGGGACAGCAACCCCGTCCCCGAACGCGTCACCCTGCCCCGGCCACGCGGAAATGTCACCGCACGCGCAGGATGTCCCCAGCCGCGACGCCCAAGTCCGGCAGGCCCGCGCCACCATCCCTCACCGATCAGGGATGAGCTCGCCCCTATCCCAGCAGCCCGGCGCGCTCGGCGAGGACCGCCAAGTGCACCCGGTTACGGGCACCGACCCGCTCCTGCGCACTGCGCAGGTGAGCCTTGACGGTTGAGACCGAGATGTACAGCCGGTTCGCGATGTCCTCAGTGGTCAGTCCCTCGGCGGCTGCCGCGATGACCTCGAGCTCGCGCCGGCTGAGCCCCGCCGCTGCCTGCTGAGCCTGGGCCACGGCGTGCTGACGCTCCTGAGAGCGAAGGTCATGAGCCGCTGCCGTCGGTGCCGTCGGCTGGCAACGCACGTATCGCAGCAGCTCGGCGAGTGCCCCCGGCGAGAGCACCGACTCGCCGGCCATGACCCGACGCAATCCGGCATGGAGCTCCTCGAGGCGGAGTACTTGAGCAGGTAGCCCACCGCACCGGCCTCAATGACGCGCACGACGGCGTCGTCGACGTCCCAGGTCGTCAGCGCCACGACGTGGGGGTGGCGCGGTACAGCACAGATCTGGCGGGTGGCCTCGATCCCGTCCATGACGGGCATGCCCAGGTCCATGAGCACGATATCGGCCTCAGTGCGGCCCACCACGTCGATCGCCTCACGGCCGTCTCCAGCCTCGGCGACCACGGCGTAGTCCTGGCTCGGTCGCAGAAGCAGCTTGATGGCGGCGCGAGTCAGCGGGTCGTCGTCGACGAGGATGACACGCACCGGGCAGGCCGGGGCGGGGGACGCGGACTGGGAGGCCGAGGCGGCCGGGGCGGCGGAGGGATCGGGCACGGAGCCCAGCCTAGGTGCGTGCGCCGACACAATCACCGTCCCAACGGCCCAGGCCCCGGATGGGGCAGGCCGGTGAACTGCGGGCCGACCGGTATCGCCCAGCCAGGCCGTTCAGATACTGGTAGGCGGACGCTCAGCGGCCGGTGCGGGGCGAGTCCGCCGAGCGCCAGGGCAGGTGCGCGCTCACGACGAACCTGCCCTGGCCGTCGGGGCCAGCGTGGAACGTGCCGCCGCAGATCGCCGCCCGCTGGGCCATGCCGCGCAGGCCCGAGCCGCCCTGGGGCTCGCCGACGACGACTCCGGGTCCTGACGCTGCGCCTCGGTCAGCGGCCACGGCCTGAGGCGCCTCATAGGGCTCGGAGTCCTGAGCCTCCGGCTCGGTCCGAGAGATCCGGTTGGAGCAGGTGATGTCGATGCCGGTGTCCGGACCGCCCTCAACACGCAACTGGACACTCGTCCCGGGCGAGTGCTTGCGGGCGTTGGTCAGGGACTCCTGGACGATCCGGTAGACGGCTCGCGAGAGCACCTCGTCGGCCTGCGCAGCGCGGTCGAGGTAGATCGAGGAGCTCAGCGGCTGGTGGGCGGCCAGGACCCCGTCCACCACCTCTCTGAGGTCCTCCAGGCGCGGAGCGGGCTCGACCGCCCCCACTGGCTCGCGCAGCACGGCGAGCAGGGAACGCAGGTCCCGCATGGCCCCCTGGGCCTCCTGTCGCACGCGCTGGGCGGCTGCCCGCGGATCCTCCTCACCGACGGCGCCGGCTGAGTCCGGGGCCTGCGAGCCCTCTGGGGCATGCGAGCTCTCCGACGTCTCCAGCACGCCCTGTTCCAGGGCGGCGGCGTGGAGGGCGAGCAGCGACAGGCGGTGGCCGAGTCCGTCATGCACCTCGCGAGCCACGCGCTCACGCTCGGCCTGCAGGCTAACGGTGTCCGCCAACCGGGTGGATGCCCGGGTCTGCTCCTGGGCGGCGCGCTCGGCCCGAGCTGAGGCGTCGGCGGCCTCCTGGGCACGGCGTCGTGCCTTCTTCTCCCCGTCACGCGCGCGCAGCCACAGTCCGACGCCGATCGGCAGGGACATGCCCACCACCGCAAGGAACAGCACCTGCGGCGCCGACACGTGGGTCACGGCACGGGGGTCGGGGGGAGGAGGAACTGATGGCACCGATCATCGAGCTCCCGGTGGCCCCGTAGCTCGCGTCCCGGAAGAGCGCCGTCAGGGTGCCGACGGCGAGCAGCGCACCCGTGGCCCACGGGACAGGGTCGCGCAGGGACCGGGACCGGCGCACCACGGTGGTGAAGGCGATGAGTCCCACGGTGGTGTCCAGGGCGGCGAGGACACTCGCGAACGCCGAGACAACCGTAATGGGCACCGGCCAGCGCCGACGCAGGAAGAACACCACGAGAAGCGCCAGCCCCGTGAGGATTCCAGCGGCTTCGAGCACTGGGTGGTGGCTCTCCTTTGAGAGCCTGCTCATGGTTGAAACGTGTTCCCAGCGCGATGAGGAACCCCATGGCGCACAGGGCGAACAGGCCCAGGTTTCGCAGAATCGTCAGGGTGACGTGCAGGGCATGGCGTTGCGACGGGGACAGGGACTGCGTGAACGACCGAGCCGGTCTTACAGACGTGTACGGCGCAGGACTGAAGGGAGCCGCAGTCATCGGGGGGCGGAGGCACGGGCCCGGCGCCCTAGGAGTACCAGGGCTAGGAGTACCAGGAGCCGTGGGAGGCGCGGGATATGAGGGATGCGGGGCGTACCCCGCGTACCCCAGGTGGCCCGGATATCCCGGATAGGCGGAGTAGGGGTAGGCCGGCGGGCTCGACGGGTATGGCAGGGCCTGCGCCCCGACGGCGGGCGCAGTGGGCTCAGTCCGATCGCCACCCAGGCCACCGCTCCAGCCCGACACGGGTGGGGTGCCGGGTCCAGGAGTGGGCGGGTAGGTGGGGACCGATATGCTCACTGTAGAACCGGGCACTGACACGCATGATCGCCCGATAGGACACGATTCGGGCGCTACGGCGCGAGAGGCATCGTCCTTTGGTCAGTCGTGATGAGTGCCCTTTCGGATGGCCGCCTCGGACTCATCGGTCGATGTGCGCGTCGCACGGCCGGGGCCATCGTTGTTCCCGTCAGCTGATCCCGTCGGCTCCGGTAACGACTCACTCCCGTGATGGGCACTGCCGCATCCCGCCCAGTGCCTCACCTCCCGCATCTCGAAGGACCCATCATGACCAGCCCCGTCAACCCAGTCCCGTCCTCGCCCGCCGGTGTCCCCTGCCGGTGTCCCTCGCCGAGGGCTTCCCGCCCCAACTGCAGGCGTGGGCGTGCCCGCCCCCGAGCCGAAGCGCTCCTGGTTTGCCCGCCACAAGATCCTCACCGGTATCGGCGCCTTCGTCGCCGTCGGCATGATCGCCTCCGCACTCAATGGTGGTGGGGGCTCAGGCGACGCGAGCACTGCCGCGGCCACCCCGCCCTCCATTCAGTCGATGGCCGGCGCGCCCTCTCAAGCAACCGCCGGCCAGGACTCCGCAGCCGCACCCAGCCCCCAGCAGCAGGAGCCGGCCAAGGATGCCGGTAAGTCGGACTCCGCACTGAGCTTCCCCGGGAAGCAGAGCGGCGACGTCGTCGGGAACGCCGGTGACACGATCGACGACGACGGCATCAAGGTCAGCGCCACACCGGTGGCCGCGGGTGACGCCACCCTGGGCCCCACCGCCTGCTCGACCATCACGATCACCAACGGCTCCAAGAACACCCTGGACGTCAACACCCTGGACTTCACCTTGCAGGACCCGGCCGGAGCGATCAGCAACAGCGGCTTCCTGGGGTCGAGCAACCACCTGTCGGCCTCCAAGCTGATCGCAGGTGGCTCGGTCAGCGGGGATGTCTGCTTCGATGCCGACGTGTCGGCCGGAGGGCAGTACGTGCTCCTCTACAAGCCCACGCTCTCGCTGTTCGGGCACCGCCGGGCCTGGATCAACAACCTCTGACATCCCACGGGGTCCGCAGGTGCATGTGGCACGTGCGGACCCCACCGGCCGGGGACATTCCACGCGGCCAGGTGCGTGTCCTTCCGGCCGGGGGCATTCGACGCCGTCGGGGACAGCAATCCCGTCCCCGCACGCGCAAGACGTCCCCCGCCGGAAGAGAATGTCCCCGGCCGCACAGAAATGTCCCCCGCACGCGCAGGATGTGCCCCGGCCTCAGTACGTACAAGACTCGACATATATTCTGTTGACACTTATGGTGGTGAACTGTCATCGAATTGTCCGGGGGTGTCAGAAATGGATGATGCAGCCGCAGCTGCCTCATGGCCGCGCGTGACCTGGGAGACCCTGCCCTGGCGCCCCCGGGACGGCGCTGCTCTCAGCGCTCGGCAGCGCTCTCGTCTGCCACGCACCTACGACTCGGCCGTCGTACCGAATATCGCCGACGCCGCCATCGAGCTCCCCACCGAGGTCATGGCACGTGAAGCGGCAGCAGTGTCCGCCATCACACGCTTCGATACGACGGCGGCCTGCGCCCTGCTTCCCTTCACACCCCTGCTTCTGCGCAGCGAGTCGAGTGCGTCCTCGCGCATTGAGCGCCTGACGTCGTCGGCACGGCGCATCGTGGAGGAGGAGACCTTCGGCGGCGACCGCAGCAGTGGAAACGCCGCCCTCATCGTGGCCAACACCCGAGCGATGGAGACCGCCACCGGAGCACCCTGGCCCCTGGACCTCGGCTCCCTGCTGTCCATGCATCAGGCCCTGCTGGGGGACTCCGCCCCGACCATCGCAGGCCGTCTCCGGCAAGAGCCGGTATGGATCGGTGGCTCGGACCTGTCCCCGGCAGGCGCCATGTTCGTCCCTCCTCACCATGAACAGGTACCGACCGCACTGGAGGATCTGCTCTCCTTCTTGCGGCGCTCGGACCTGCCGCCCTTGACCAAGGCGGCGCTGGCGCACGCCCAGCTGGAGACGATCCATCCTTTCGCGGACGGCAACGGCCGCACCGGGCGGGCGCTGATTCACGTCATCCTGTCGGGGGAAGGACTGTCCCTCAACGCGCCGCTGCCGCTGTCGGCGATCCTCCTGACCAATGTGGGGACCTACTTCCGAGCCCTGGACAAGTACCGAGCAGGGGCGCCGCTCGCGATGGTTGACCTGTTCATCGATGCGGCGCAGCGCGCCGCGGAGCTCGGGGCCTGGGCGGGCCGGGAGCTCGACGACGTGCACAGGCAGATGCAAGCTCGTGTGTCCTCCCGTGCTGGGACCCCCGACCGCGACCTCATACGTCATCTGGTCTCCCAGCCGGTGACGGATGTTCGCGGGGCGGCCGCTGCGGTGGGAGTGTCGGAGCAGGCGGCGCGGCGCGCGCTGGAGCGCTTGGAGAACGCCGGCGTCGTTCGGGGCTACCAGGTCTCCCGGGGCCGCCGAGCCTGGAGGGCTCAGGACGTCCTGGACCTCATGGATGAGGTGGCCGCGGGGACCGGACGCCGGCAGGCGCCCGCGGACGTGTGAGGGGACGGGTGTTGAAGAATGAGGAGGCGGCCACCGTCTCGGCCTTGATCGGTATCGCAGCACTCATGTTCTGGGCTCTAAACGCTTCATTTTATATACGAGGGGAGGTTTGAGGCGGTCCCAGGGGGAGGTTTGAGGCTTGCGTACTTTCGGCCTCACCCGGCGGCGACCCACACCACCCTCCAGTATCCGCGCGAAATCAGTCGCCTACTCGCCCCGAGGTTGCTCCAGAAGGAGACGGACGGCCTCGGGGTAGTCCCTGTCGCTGTCGACCAGGGACAGGAGCGACTGCCCTACCAGAAGCCCCACGATGGCTGGCCCGACACCGCGCGCCCATTCCGCGGGGCCGAGCCCGTGCGCAGCAGGGACCTCAGGATGTCGCTCCGCCCAAGCGCGCACAGCCGTTTCCGCCATGGCACGCGCGTCGCCGAGAAAGCCGACGAGGAGTTCGCGCACCTCGGCATCCCGACTCGCCAGGCTCCACAGCTCGGGCGCGAAGGAGGGCATGGCAGCCGAGTCCACCGCGGCGGCGACGAGTGCGGCCGGGCCCAGAGCGCCATCGTCCGCTTGGGCGATGATCGTCTCCGCGCGATTGCTCAAGGACTCCTCGGCCACCGCGCGCACGATGTCCTGCTTGCCCGTGAAATATACGTAGATGGCCCCGGCCGACAGGCCCGACTCACGGATGATGTCCGCCATCGTCGTGCGCTGATAACCCTTCCGCTCGAAGCATGCGGCGGCGGCCCGAAGAATCTGCGCGCGCCGCGCATCGCGGTGCTCCTGGCTGACTTTCGGCATAGTCCTCCCCATTCCTCGACGGCGCCCCGACGGCGGAACACGCCCGCTCGGGCGCTCCCGTCCGAGGGTAGACCGCGACGCAGCACCGCCGAAGCCCAGCCCGTGTGACAACAAGAACATTCATTCTGTTTGACGAGAAAGACCTCCGCGAGCACGATAGAGAACGAACATTCGTTTTTGATTTCGAGGAGGACGCCATGTCCACCACCGACACAGACACCGGCGCCGGGGCCACCGCGCCCGCACGCGGCCGGACCCCTGCCATCCGGGCACTCGCCATCGCCGTCGCCATGTCACTCGTGATCGCCACCGTGCTGCTGGCCTTCTCCTGGCCCACCCTCAAGGCCAGGCCGCGCAATCTGCCCATCGACGTCGTCGGCACGCAGGAGCAGATCGACCAGGTCAGCGAGCAGATGGACAGCGCGCAGGCGGCCTCCGGGAACACCGATGCGCTCGATCTGCGCACCGTCGATTCCCGCGAGCAGGCCGTGGAGCACATCAAGACCCGCGACGCCGTGGGCGCCATCGTCCTGCCGGCGGAATCCGGCCAGGCCCCGGAGGTCCTCATCGCCTCCGGGGGGCAACGCCCAGATCACGAGCCTCATGAGGACCATGGCCTCCCAGATGGAGGACAGCGCCAACGCCCAGGTGATCGCAAGCGTCGAGGAGAAGGTGGGCCCCCTGGTGGAGGCTCAGAGGCTCCAGGCCGCAGCGGCCCAGGGGGACGCCGCCGCCGCGAAACTGGCCGCGCTCCAGCGCCAGCAGGCGGCCCAGGCGCAGTCCGGGCCCCAGCCCCAGACGTCAACCTCGGATGACGGCTTCACCATCCCCACCGTCACCGTCACTGTCACCGATATCGCCCCGCTGGCCGGCGGTGACTCCACGGGCACGGGGCTCGCACTGGCCGCGCTGCCGCTCATCATGGGCGGCATCAGCGGGGCAGTCATCCTGTCCACCGTCATCACGGGGCTGCGCCGCCAGCTCTACTCGGCCCTGGTCTACTCCGTGATGGGCGGCCTGGTCGTCACCGGCATCCTGCAGGGATGGTTCGACGTCATGCAGGGCAGCTACTGGATGAACGCGCTCATCATCGGCCTGGAGGTCGCCGCGCTGTCCTCCACGATGATCGGCGCAAAGAACGCCTTCGGCAACATCGGCATGGCGGTGGTCTCCGTGACCATGCTGCTGGTGGGCAACCCGCTGTCCGGGGCGACGGTCCCCGCCTACTTCCTGCCCTCCCCGTGGGGAGAGGTGGGTCAGCTCCTGCCCCCGGGAGCGGCGCTCAACCTGCTGCGCAATGTCTCCTACTTCCCGCAGGCCTCCTCCGCCATGAGCTGGCTGGTGCTGCTGGCCTGGCTCACCCTGGGACTCGGGCTCAACTGGGTGGCCAAGCTCAAAGCACGTCACACTGCCCGCACGCCGGGAAGCGCGCGAGGCCGCGGCGGCAGCCTGATCGACGCCATGCACGACGGCGCGGGGCAGGTCATGAGGACCTGCCCCGCGCCGTCGTCGAGCTGCCGCAGCGCCGGCCGTCAGATTCCGCGAGCGGACAGGACGCCGTCGATCGCCCGCAGCTCGTCGAGGACCTGGGGCTCGATCTCGCCCTCGACGTCGACCAGGGTCACGGCCAGCTCGCCGCGGGACTTGTTGAGCAGGTTGGCGATGTTCTGCCCGTGCTGGGCCACGATCGTGGAGACCTGCCCCACCATGTTGGGCACGTTGCGGTTGACGATGACGAGCCGGTGCGTGCCCTCCTGGCGCGTCATGACGGCCTCGGGGAAGTTGACCGAGTTATGGACCTGGCCGTCCTCGAGGAAGCCGCGCAGGGAGTCGGCGGCCATGATGGCGCAGTTGCGCTCGGCCTCCTTGGTGGAGGCGCCCAGGTGAGGCAGGGAGATGCACTTGGGGTGCTTGTGGACCTGCGTGGAGGGGAAGTCGCACACGTAGCCGCGCAGCGTGCCCTCGTCGAGGGCGGCCACGACGGCGTCGGTGTCGACGATCTCGGCGCGCGCGAAGTTGAGCAGCACCGCGGTCTCCTTCATGAGGGCCAGGCGCTGGGTGCTCACCAGCCCGCGGGTGGCGGGGATGAGGGGCACGTGGACGGTGAGGATGTCGGCGCGACGGAAGACCTCCTCCATGGAGTCGGCCCGCTCGACCTCGGCGCTCAGGTGCCAGGCGTGCTCCACGGAGATTCCCGGGTCGAAGCCGACGACGTTGAGCCCCAGCCCCAGGGCGGCGTTGGCCACCTGCACGCCGATGGCCCCCAGGCCCGATGACGCCGAGCGTGCGGCCGGGCAGCTCGAACCGACGAACTGCTTTTGCCGGCCTCGACGGCCTTGGCGATCTCGGCGTCGTCGCCCTCGAGCGTGTGGGCGAAGCGGGCCGCCGGGATGAGGTTGCGCGAGGCGATGAACAGGCCCGCCAGGACCAGCTCCTTGACGGCGTTGGCGTTGGCGCCGGGGGTGTTGAACACGGGCACACCGCGCTCGGTGAGCGCCTCGACCGGGATGTTGTTCGTGCCGGCACCGGCCCGGGCCACGGCCAGGACCGACTCCTCGATGGGGGTGTCGTGGAGATTGGCCGAGCGCACCAGGAGGGCGTCGGGCTCCTCCACGGAGCCGCCGACCTCGTAGAGCTCGTCGGGCAGGCGTGACAGGCCGGCCCCGGAGATGGCGTTGAGGGTGCGGATACGGAACTTGTGGTCAACGCTGCTGGTGGTCACGGAGATACTTTCTGCAGAGCGGTCCGGGGGAAGGTTGTGGCGGGTGGTCGGGCCCGCGGGCTGGGCTCGCGGGCCCCGCAGGCCGGCCGGGACGGCGGGCGCTCAGGCCCGGGCGGCGAAGTCGGTCATGTAGTCGATGAGGGCGCGCACGCCCTCGATCGGCATGGCGTTGTAGATGGAGGCGCGCATGCCGCCCACGGAGCGGTGCCCCTTGAGGTTGGTGAGCCCGGCGGCCTGGGCGCCGGCCAGGAAGTCGGCGTCGCGGGCGGGGTCGACCAGGGTGAAGGGCACGTTCATCCAGGACCGCGAGCGCTCCTGAACCGGGTTGGCGTAGAAGTCGGAGGAGTCGATGTAGCCGTAGAGGAGCTCGGCCTTGGCGCGGTTGCGCTCGGCCATCGCCTCCAGGCCGCCGCCGTCCTCGATCCAGTGGCCGATGAGCCCCAGCAGGTAGATGGCGAAGGTGGGGGGCGTGTTGAGCATGGAGTCGGCGTCGGCCATCTTCTGGTAGTCCAGGACGGTGGGGGTCACCGGGCGGGCGTGCCCCAGCAGGTCCTCGCGCACGATGACGACGGCCAGACCCGAGGGCCCCATGTTCTTCTGAGCACCGGCGTAGATGAGGCCGTAGCGGGAGACGTCGATGGGCCTCGAGAGGATCGTGGAGGAGAAGTCGGCCACCAGCGGGACCTCGCCGGCCTCGGGCACGTAGTCGAACTCGACGCCGCCGATGGTCTCGTTGGGCGTGTAGTGCAGGTAGCGGGCGGCCTCGGGCACCGTGAAGGAGCCGGGCTCGGGGGTGGTGGTGTAGGAGGAGGCGGCCTCGTCGGCCGGGCACGACGACGTCGAGCTCGTAGGCGCCGGCCTGCTTGATGGCCTTGGCGGACCACTGGCCGGTGTTGAGGTAGGCGACCGTGTCGCCGGGGGCGGTCAGGTTGAGGGGGATGCCGGCGAACTGGGCGCTGGCCCCGCCCTGGAGGAAGAGCACGCGGTAGTTGTCGGGAACGGACAGGAGGCGGCGCAGGGTGGCCTCGGCGTCGGCCGCACAGGCCACGAAGTCGGCTCCGCGGTGGGAGACCTCCAGGACGGACATTCCCGATCCGCCCCAGCTGGTGAGCTCGGAGGCGGCCTGTTCGAGGACGGGCAGGGGGAGCTGGGCAGGACCGGCGGAGAAATTGAAGACGCGCACGGAGTCATCATTGCCGCTTATACGCGTGGCGGCAATCTCGTCCCGCATAGCGACGCCCGCCGACGTCGGAGCGCAGCCGAACCGCTGCCGGAATGCGGCCAGAACACGGCCAGAACGCGGCGCAGCGCGAAATTCTCATGTCCTCCAAAAGTACGGGTGGCACAGGCCCTTCACCCCGTCAACCGAGCACGTTGTCAGCGATAGCACAGGTGGACCGCTCAACTGGCCGGTAGGGTTTACCCACGCCCAAGTCCCTACCTGACAAGTTTTTATGATCGATTCACAGCACGACGAGACCACTTCTGCAGCAGCTTCCGGCTCCACGTCGGCGGCCGCGCAGCAATCGCACGGCCCAGGTTCCGATCGCACGCCCTCCCTGGGGCACCAGGTGCTCGACCGGCTCCGCAGGGGGCGCAAGCCGCGCCTGGGCGCCATCCTCATGGCGTTGGTCGCCGTGGTGTCCCTGGCCACCGGGTTCCGGGCCTGCAACTGCAACCGGGCCTGGACGGAGGTCTCCGCGGCGGCGACCCCGGAGGCCAACCCGCTCAAGGGCATGATGCCCTTCGCGCCGGCGGACGCCTCCCACTCGCCGGCACTGCAGGACAACGCCCCGCCCCACACGATGGAGTGGCTGACGCTGCCGGTCAGCGACGTCGTCACCGGGCCCGGCTCGTACGCGTGGGACAAGCTCGATGCGCACCTCAACGCCATCGCCTCGCGCGGGCACCAGGCGGTGCTGCGCTTCACTGTCGACTCACCCTGGGCGCCCCAGCGGCATCCCGGCCTATCTGCTGAGCTCCCCACGCGGTGCCGACCCACGAGTACACCTTCAACGGCAACGCACCGGGCCAGTCGCTGGCACCGGACTACAACGACCCCGAGATGATGTCGATGCTCACCGGCTTCGTCTCGGCCCTGGGCCAGCAGTACGACGGCGACCCGCGCCTGGCCTTCATCACCCACGGTCTGGTGGGGCTTCTGGGGTGAGGGGCACACCCTACCCGATGAACGGCAAGGTCTCCGGGAGAACCCTCCGGCGAGAACTGGATGCCGTCGGCGGCGAACCAGAACACGCCTCATCGACACCTGGGACGGCGCCTTCCAGGTGACGCCGACGCTGGCGCGCTACCCGTCCGCGGAGACGGTCAAGCGCGGGGTCGGCTACCACGACGACTCCTTCGGCTACGCGACGATGGACACCGCCGACTGGCACTTCCTGCCGCAGCTGCAGCAGGCCAAGGCGGACCAGGCCTGGCAGCAGCACCCGATCGGCGGCGAGATCTACCCAGGCATCCAGGAGTGCTCCGTGCGCAACCCGGGCAGCTGCATGGCCTCGGGCTCCAACGGAGGAACGGTGGACATCAACGCCTCCATCAAGGCCACGCACGCGAGCTGGCTGGTGGACAACTGGGCCTTCACCACGACCCTCAACGGCTCCGAGCGTGAGCGGGCCGTGCAGGCCTCCGCCGAGACCGGCTACGACCTGGCGGTGGCGCGCTGGCGGATGCGCAACGGCAAGGTCGAGGTGCAGATCGCCAACAACGGGGTGGCGCCCTTCTACTACAACTGGAACGTGGAGGCGGTGGCCATCAACAGCTCCAATGGCATGGAGGTCGGGCGCACCACGCTCAGCGGCGACCTGCGCAAGGTCGCGGTCGGCAAGACCCAGACCTTCTCCGGGCAGCTCCCGGCGGACCCGGCCGGACAGAACACGATCCTGGTGCGCGTGGTCAACCCGCTGGACTCGGGTCAGCCGCTGCGCTTCTCCAGCGCCGGCCAGGACCAGACGCTGCCCGGCTACCTCACCCTGGGCCGCACCCCCACCAAGTAGGCGGGGCCCGACGGCGGAGTCCCGGCGAGCACCCGGCCCCGGGTGGGGGCCGGGCGCCCTCACCGGATCCCACTCCAAGACATCGTCTTGCCTCGACCCCCGCGTACGCGGGGCAGGCAAGTCACCCATGAGCGCCTGGCCCTTTGGTGATCCTCTACCCCCGCATACGCGGGGCTGACTCCAGGAGCACCTGGGTCGTGAAGATCTCCGAGCCTCTACCCCCGCATGCGCGGGGCTGACACGTCCTTGTAGGCGTAGGCCACCCCCATTGCCCCTCGACCCCCGCATGCACAGGGGCTGACCTCAACGCCGTCGCCGGCGGTAACGCCGAGACACCTCTACCCCCGCGTACGCGAGGCTAACCACCGTATCCTGACCAAGTACTCACCGGATGGTCCTCTCACCCGCGAGCGCGGGGCTGACCGGACCCGTGATCTTGTAGGCCACATCATCGGTGGCTCGACGTCGGCTCAACCCTGGCGCCGTCCTCGGGCCGGCCCACTCCACGAGGGTGGGGATCTACTGGCCGAAGGTTGTGCGTACTGCACGAACCCCCGCCCCTGGTGGAGTATCCCCAACCCTCTTCCAGTAGCACCCAAACCTCGTGCAGTAGGCGCCCTGGGCAGCTAACCGAGCCCAGGCAGCGTCAACCGCATGTCGATGTAGACCCCCGCGTACGCGGGGCTGACGCCAGGAGCACCTGGGTCGTGAAGATCTCGCTGCCTCTACCCCCGCGAGCGCGGGGCTGACGCCTGCGCTGCGATCGCACGAATCTTGGCCGGGCCTCCACCCCCGCATGCGCGGGGCTGACACTCTGCTCGCCGTTGGCGGCTTCGTCTTGTCGCCTCTACCCCCGCATACGCGGGGCCAACTACGGGCGCGGTGAACGTCGCGAACCGTTCGATGCCTCTACCCCCGCGAGCACGAGGCTAACGCTGTCGGCCTTGGAGTGTGCCTGCCCTGGCAGCCTCTACCCCATGTACGCGGGGCTGACGCACTGCGGCTCACCTGGCCGCCGAACGGTAACGGTAGGCACCGGATGTGAGAAATAGCGGGGATTGAAAATGGAAGTAGCATTCTCAATCCCCGCCCTCCTGGTCAGGGTACGTCCTCTCGGGAAGGAGCACCATGACTGAGACCGGCCGCCGCTGCGTCGTGATCGCCTCGGCGACAAACTCCCCTCCACCCCCGCAAGCGCGGGGCTGACAGGATGTCGGCCTTGCCGTCCCCATCGCCGTCCCCTCTACCCCGCATACGCGGGGCTGACCGCACCACCACAGTCCGGCAGTGGGGTGGAACGCCTCTACCCCCGCTTACGCGGGGCTGACTCCCTGTTGTCGACCACCTTCAGGTAGACCTCGCCTCTACCCCCGCATACGCGGGGCTGACACATCCTTAGCGCCGTTGGTGCGCCCGGTGGCGCCTCTACCCCCGCATGCGCGGGGCCGACCGCCTCGAGCTCGGTGAGCGTGGCGAGGTCGCGCCTCTACCCCCGCATGCGCGGGGCTGACCAGGAGCCTGAGCCCCAGTGGGATCCGGAGGTCCCTCTACCCCCGCATGCGCGGGGCTGACACTCCAACCTCTGTCGTGTCACCAAAACGGTTCCCTCTACCCCCGCATGCGCGGGGCTGACACTCCAACCTCTGTCGTGTCACCAAAACGGTTCCCTCTACCCCCGCATGCGCGGGGCTGACACTTGCTGACCTGCGATGTTAGTCGGCTCGAGGTCGCCGTGGGTTCACTGCCAAGGTAGCGGCCCCCAGGGGAACCATGAGCCCACCGTCGAAGACCACCGGCCCGGGCACTTTCGCGTCGAAGGTGACCGAGACGTGCCAGCGCCCGTTGTCCTCCTGCACATCGATACCTCCGTCGCTTCGTGAGTCGGAGTGACGCTCAGCCCCAACGAGTCCGCAGCCGAGCCCCGAAGCGCATTCCTCCAACAAGGACACAATGTGTTCAGGATCCTCCGCCGTGGGCACAACGGTGGTCCACAACGACGAAGGAGCGGTAGCGGCTCGCAAAACTCGGGGCAGAGAAGCCAATGTCCTGGTCTCGGCGAGTCTGGCCTCAACCACCCCCGTTCTCACCGCGAGTCCCACGGAGGGCAGCCGAGAACCCCCGGCCACGAGCACCCCCCGCAGAACGGGCAGGTGACGGCGATCCAACCCACCGATGAGTGGCAGCATCCAGCCCGCCTCCCCAAGGGAGTCTCGCAGCTGCTCCAAGACAAGAGCAGCGTCGGAGGCATGCACCAGAACTGCCCCTTGCCTGCCACTGTGGGGCATTCGGTAGAGCGAGCACGTGCGCAGCAGCTCCCGAGTATCAGGCGCAGCCCCATCACCGGACCTCCCATCCACGAGCCGATAGAGAGCGGTGGGTCGCACGCTCATATACGGATGCGTCCCCGTCACGGTGCTGCGGCGCCGCTCCTCCTCTCGGGCGTCCAAAGCAGCCAGGAGTCCTTCTGTTCCCACCCGGAGTTGAATCCAGCCCGTCGGGTCCGGTTCCCAACAGGAATGGCCAGGTGGCACCTCGACAACACCGTCGACGACGTCGAGCAGCACGGGTGAGGTCGGACGCCCGAGGTACTCCACGGACCGCGCCACCTTCTGCAGAATGCCCAGATCGGCCGGGCCATCAACAGCGAAGGTCCAACGCACGACGTCGCTCGGGCCGGTACCGACCATCATGCCGCACTCGGGATCCTTCGCCTGCTTCTCCAGAAGACGGTCGTTTCGGTCGACAATCCCGGTCGGCGAACCGTTCTTGTCTATCTTCAGCTCATTGTTAACGGGAACCCACCGCCGGTAACCGATCTGACGCTCACCGACCGGAGGGGCGGTGATCCGTGGAGGACGACATCGAAAGAGAGCCTCGACCTCGGAAACGCCTTCGCCGAGGCCATGGGCGGCAGACAGCATCGCGGCCAGTACCCGCGCTGGAGCCGGCGGCCATTCAGCGCGCCCCTCTCCATTGTGCGCGTTGAACTCTCCGAGGGGGAACGAGGCCGTGATGGTCAGATCACTCATCGCTGCGTCCGTCAGTTTTGCGCCCGTCGACGTCCAGGATGATCTTTCCCAGCGGGGAGTCGTGGGTGATTGTGACAACGGTGGCGCCGTTCCAACCGATCTCCTGGCCCAGGTCACGCACGAGGTCCACCAGCTCATCGACTTCCGGCAGTGCGAGAGGCTCGGAGGGTGCTCCGTGCCTCTCGACCTTGACCTCGAGACCCGGCTCGCGCAGACACAGTTCCGCCCCTGCGCGCAGGTCCAGCCGTTCCTGCAGCAGTCGGTACAGCAGCAGGGTCAGGCTCACCACCAGCGCTCGCGCAGGCTCCGGGCGAGAGAAGGCGAATGCCCTCAACCCCGCGAGGGAGAAGAAAGCCTTCCCCACGATAGAGTCGTACGTTAAATCTGATGGAGCCTCAGAAATATCAAGCGGAGGCAATGACCCAATTCCCAGAGCGGAAAGTTTTACTCCCCGAATCGTCGTTTTATTACTGGTTGCCGCAAAGAGCGGATCCGTCTTCCCGGCCACACGACGACGCTCAGACACGCCGGTCGCAATAATCTCCGATGTGAACAGCCTTGCGGAACGCGACTCCGCAGGATTCATGACGTAGTAACCAAGATATTTGTCTCGCGTCTCATTCAGCTCACGAGCATTCTTACCCCCCTCTTTGCTGCCTCCCTGATTGGCTTTGTCTGCAGCCTTCTGGGAGCGCTTCGTCTGCGAGTGCCACCATCCGAAGGGGATCGCTGTAGGGAATCCAGTGAGCAGGGCATCCGGCTCGGAACGGGTGGCATTCTGGATTCCCTCAAAATCGATCCCCTTGTCGGTGAGCTCGTCTCGTATGAGCCTCCAGGTGGCGTCGGCCTGCCGGTGAGAGAGCTCCGCGGAGGTGGTCAGCACCTCCCCTTCCTCATCGACGAGGACCACCAGGGGAAACCCCAGCACCTCGGCGAGAGTGCTGGTTCCTCCTCTGAAGCGACTAGCGAGAAGCACCTCGCACCGCGAGGCCTGAGACCCCCACGTATCAATAGTGGCCGCCTTCCCATCGTCGACAGTTTCAAAGAAGCCGACAACTTCACCCTTCTGACGGATCGTGCCCGCCGGAGGCGTCACGGTCATTCCCGACAATGAGTCGTATTTGCTGGTTACGCTGATTCCAGCCACCGCACTGTCCTCCATGAGGGCACCGATGGTGGAGCGAAATTCCTGAGCCGTCGTCATCGTTCAATCTCCTCATCTGCATATCTATTGTCATGCTGGCCGAATACAGTTCTCATTCACGTCGTCACAGCACCAAGGGCATTCCGTAGCCGTAGGCCTTCCCCCTCCCGATGCCCTGGTGGTAGGCGGATGCGCCAACCTCACTGATACTGCTCACCGTGCCGGTGAGATCCCGGAGCGTGAAGGAGCGTCCACCTCGCCGGCCCACGAACCACCTCGGCGAGACCGTCAGCTCACTGACCTCCAGACCATGGCGCTCCAGCAAATCGTTGGCCCATCCGTGAGCTTCTTCGTCGAGGACGGCGCGAACGCGGTTCCTTCCCGATTCGTCGGCATGGCGTTTCTCGGCCACCACTCGAACAGTGAAGCGCTGACCAACAGCAAACCCTGACGGCGCCTCGATGGGCTGTGTTCCAGGCAGATCGAGATCGGCCCGGAATCTGATGACCAGGGAGCCCTTCTGTCCGCCGTACTCGGTTGGTAGAGCCAGGCGGTACAGGACACCGAGGTCTGCGCGAATCGACCGCGAAGCGCCTCTGAGATCCGGCAAGTACGACATGGCGAGACGATGGACCGCATCAGGTGTCTCCAGGTCCGATAGCGCCTTCACCAGCGGGAGGACTGCGATCTGATCAGGCATGGGTTGTTGTCACCTCTTTCTCTCTCATGCCCCACGGTGGGCCGGCGCGAACGATGTCACTTTGGCCGTGGAACCGGTGCCGCGAATGCGGGATGTCCACCGGCGCCACGGCAGTTCGGGCGGCGGGGACTCGTGCAGATCGATGATCGCCTCCATCGTGAGGGGAACCGGATTCAGCACCCAGGTGAGGGCCTTGGCCGGATACTCTCGCGTCATCTCGCGCTGCTGCGGCTGGAGGAGCAGGTGCCCGCAGAAGGCCAGGAGATCCACGAGCGGGTACACGTCGCACTCTCCTCCGATCCACTGGTGATACGCGGGGTCGCCTGACTGGCGGAGAAGCGCAGCCCCGGCTTGGCCCGGGCAACAGCAATCTCGCCATGCACCAGTCGGTCAAGGTGTGCCGCCCCTTGCAGCGACAGCATCATCTGCAGTGGCCCATGACGCACCCATGAGCCTCCAGGTGTCCTGCACCGACTTGGCGGTATGGCTCTTGCCGCTCAGCAAGGTCAACGCCGAGGAGCGGACCTGGAGATCCTGCATGCCCGTACTCTTCAACCGCTCGGCTGACGTCGCTGACGCATCGAAGACGGCTACCGGTCCGGATGCGCTGAGGTCACTCGTCTTGTCGGCGGCCTGCCAGCCGGCATGTGACAGGACGTTGACCGCGGATCGCCTGGGCGTCGTCGTGGTGATGCCGCGCAACCCACGCTCCCCGAGGCCCCAGGTTCGCTCCACCAGGCCACGGGCGGCCACATTCACCAGCTCGTCCGTATCCCCGCCATAGCCGACGACGGGGACTCCTTCCCCCTCGAAGCAGAGCGTCGCCCCCGGCAGTAGGGACACCAGTCCCCAGGTCGCCAGGACATAGGCTGCACGATTTCCCGGCAGCGCAGTCAGGCGGTACTCGGCAGCTCATCAGGGCATGGCGCACTACTCATGGTTCTGCTCCAGTTCTTGCGAGACGTCCCAGTCAGCCAGGCGAAGGATCGCCTCAACCAGCGCCAGGGTGTACGGGCCGTAGCGATCATTGAGACGGTGGAAACGGTTCATCGCCTCAGCCCAAGAAGAGTCACACGGGTCCTGATGCCGTGGAGTTGGTCCGTGTTCGGGCAGGCACACCGGTCCTGGACCTCGGAAGCGGCCGTGGTGGCTGAGAACCAGATGCATCACCAGGTCAGGATCGTGCGCCGTCTGCTCACCTTTTTCCAGCTGCTCCTTGAGGAGATCCGCTGAGAACGCTTCGTGCCTCCAGCCGGAGGGCACGCCGGCCATGCGCATGGAGCGGTTCCAGTACCTGCGAGGGAGCCGGGACTTGCTCAGCGACCTTCGACGCTCCCGCTGCCGCGGCTCCTCAAGAAGGAGGAAGCCGCTCTCATCCACGGCAGCCCCGAGGGCGGCCTGCATCCTGGGATCATCCTTGCCGTCATCATGGTGACACCCGGCTGTGACGAGGTCCTCCACCAGGTTCTCGGGCAGGCCGACGGCTCGGGCCCACTGTCCTGCACGCTCACCCACCCGGTCTCCGTGGCCGCACAGGGTGCGCTCGTCGGCGTCATCCTCGGTGCTCGCGGGACCTTCGGTGGCGGCCTCCACGAGCCGCAGGCGGAGCCACGGGTGAAGACTGTCGGCGCCAAGGACGTCGTCGATGATCTGCCAGCCCGGTGGCACTGCGAGCAGGGTCGTCTCTTCCAGGAGGTCGGCGTACGGGTCGTCGGTTCGCAGGTCACCCCCGGATAGGTCCGTGAGGATGACCGCCTCCCTCCGGATCATTCCCCGGTCCGTCTCCGTCGCGAGGGACACCAGCTCCTTGGACACCTCCTCAGCCGTGGCGCCGGGCATGACGTGCTGCTCAGAGTAGTCACGGCCGGCGTTCTCCAGCCCATAGGGGTTGCTGCCGTCACTCGGCGCCAAGACGAGGATCTGACCGGGAACCAGATCGGGAAGAGAGTCCCCGGCCTCAAGGATGCGCGGCTCCTGCGACGTCGGATCGATGATGACGAGGGGCTGCGTTTTCACCGCCTGTTTCGCCACCTCCTGAGCATCGTTCAGCGGGATGCTCCAGGCCTCGGCTCGAAGATCGGGCCGCCAACGAGTCAGGTCCTCCTGGAGGGCCTCGGAACTGACGCCGGCGAGGTCTCCCACACTCTTGCGGAAGACGATGAATGTGTGTCCGGCCGTGGATCGGCCAGCGGCCGGATCCACGGGTGGACCGGGGCGTCGTTGCGGGACCCCAGGGTGCGCAGATAGGCGGCGAAGACATTCGGAGGGATGACGACCGGAACCTGATCCGCGTTCACCAGATCCTCCCGCCCGTCAGACTCATCGAGCCGCTTCACCACCTCACCGAGGGTGGTGGCTCCGCCGATCAGCTCGACGACGGCGTCTGCGGCTCCGCCGTGGATCGGGTCCTGACTCGTGGTGGAGTGAACGATGGTCACGCTGCCGTCGGGGCGGGCGCCGACCCGGTTGACCCTTCCCAGGCGCTGCACCAGGGAGCCGGCCTGACAGCTCTCCGTCAGGAGGTGGGTGAAGTCGAGGTCGGCACCAACCTCCAGAGTCGATGTGGCCACGACGACGGTGGCCTGCGCGTCCTGACGGCCCTCGGCCCCCGTCCGATAAGGGGAAAGTCTTTCCACGACGTGCTCTCCACGGCGAGCAGGCATCCCGCCGACCATGACGTCCACGTGAGGAGCCTGATCCTTCAGCTTTCGGGCCTGCTTCTTCAACCCGGCCACGACCCTCTTGACGGTGTCCAGGGTGTTGCAGAAGACGACCAGCGACTCTCCCCGGCTCAGCTCCTTCGCGCGGGTACATGCCTGCTCCGTGAGAGCGGCTGCCGCTTTGCCTTCCACGCAGTGAACCTCCACCGGGACACCGTCACGATGCGCCCGCCGCGCAGCCAGTTGCGGATCCAGGCGGCACTCCTCCTCCCAGTCCAGGCTGAGCCCGGGAGTCGACTCCTGGTCGGCCCCCCGGTGGAGGGCGGGAAGCGTCATGGGTGTCGCCGTCATCGGCATGACCTGCAGGCCCGGGACGCTGCCACCACAACGATCCTCGAGCCTGCTCTCCTCGCTGCGGAGCACGAACAAGGTGGTCAGGGCCTGCTCGGAGAGGTGTGCCTCGTCGAGGACCCAGAACGCATCCATCCCCGTCAGCGCCGCATCGATGCTGCGGCGGTAGGGCGAGAGCTGGTAGCCGCGGAACAGCAGACGGGACACGGTCATGTCGAGTGTTCCCACGATGATGGCCGGCCGGGAGGGGTAGCGCGTGTGCTCCGTGAGGTCCCGATCAGCATCAGCGAGCCCGCCGCGCAGGCGACGCACCTCGAGCACCTCCGCCTCAGCGGGGATCGCGAAAGCCGAGCGCAGCACCTCGGCCACGCGTCTCACCGTCGACCGGTCACCTGCACCTTCTGCGAGCGCCTTCCTGATCCTTTGCGCCGCCTCGAAGGAGTCATCGACGACGGCACGCCGGTCGACAACCAGATGCAGTCTCAGGGGGACCACCCGCCTCCGACGACGTCGGCTTACCTGCTCGGCGTCCTGTGCCAGCGCGTACAGCCATCCGATGAGGACCGCGAGGGTCTTGCCCATCCCGGTCGGGACGCTGAGGTGGGACGGCGGCTCTCCCCGGGCGAGTCGTTCGGCCAGGCGCACCTGGTAGTCCCTGGGCTCATGCCCAGCGATCTCGCGGAAGAGGTCTGCGAAGTCCAGGCCGCTCACATCAACACTCCTGAGAACTTGTTCTTACCATGGATAAGTTCAACCCCCAGTCCCCTGGGGCAGCACCGCCAGCACTTCCGTGCGGACCATTGATAATCCGCTACCTCCACCAGCTGTGGAGCCGATGCGTCCCTTGAGAGGCATGGCGATGGTGAGACTCATCTTACACTTGGTGAGTCCTCCTGTCACTGCCCGCTGCTGCGCCGAGGGTCCAGAGGGGCACCGCGGTCACCACAGCACTTGACCAAACCGATCATTAACTCTTGACCAAATAGTCGATGAAGGCACGACCGATCTGATCGTCACCCAGTGCTCCCGGACCTCAGAGTTATCCACAGACCCACTCTTTTGGCTGTACGGCAGCACAAAGTGGCCCTTACGATCAGTTCATGACCACCTACCAGCCGCGTCTCATGGACCAGCGCCTCGAGGAGCTGCTGCGGTCGGTCCCGGCGGTCAGCGTCGAGGGAGCCCGCGCCGTCGGGAAGACCCGCACCGCCAGGGCCCACGGCACTACCTTCATTGCCGTTGACGATCCCGATGAACGCGCCCAGCTCGCCGCCATCGGATCGCGCTTCACCACACTTCCCAGCCCTCTCGTCATCGACGAGTGGCAACGCATGCCCGAGCTGTGGGACCGGGTACGTCGCGCCGTCGACGACGATCCCTCACCCGGCCGTTTTCTGCTCACCGGATCCTCCACACCGTCCCAGGCCCCCACCCACACCGGCGCAGGACGGATCATCACCCTGAGGATGCGCCCCTTCAGCCTGGCCGAGCGCACGATCGAGACCCCAACGGTCTCGGTGGGGAGCCTGTTAGGCAGCGGCCTCGGCACTCAGGACCCCTCCGCCCTGACCCCGATCGAGGGCTACACGAGTGTCACGATCGACCAGTACGTCGATGAGATCTGCCGCTCCGGCTTCCCCGCCATCAGGGAGCAGCCACCTTTAGGGCGCAAGGCCCAGCTGGACGGATACATCGAGCAAACACTCCGACATGATCTACCGGAGGCGACGGGCGGCAGGCAACGCTCACAAACCGTGAGGGAGTGGCTGACAGCCTACGCCAGCGCAGTGGCCACAACGGCGAGCTTCACCTCCATCGCCGAGCTGGCGACCAGACCCCTGAGCACCGACATGGGCTTGGCGACAGCACGCTCCTACCGAGACCATCTCAGCGGGATGTGGCTACTGGATCCGGTTCCGGGCTGGAGCCCCAGCGAGAACGAGTTCTCCCGCAACAACCTGACCGACAAGCACCAGCTGTGCGACCCGGCCCTGGCCGCTCGCCTCCTCGGATACGGCCCCTCCGAGGTGCTCGGGGTCGGCCACCCGATCCTCACCAGCCCTCGGGGCACCCCACGCCGCCCCCGAGTACTCGGCTCACTATTCGAGTCCCTGGTGATTCAGAGTCTTCAGGTCTACGCAGAGGTCCTCAGCGCCCGGGTCTTCCACCTGCGCACCAAAGGCGGGCTCCAGGAGATCGACATCATCCTCGAAGGAGCCGACCGTCGGGTCGTCGCCTTCGAGATCAAGGCAAGGGCCACCCCAAGTCGGAGGACACCAAGCACCTGCGCTGGCTGCGCAAGAAGATCGGGCCGAGGCTCGCGGACGCAGTCCTGGTGACCACCGGCCGTCTGGCCTACCGGGACGAGGACGGGATCGCCGTCGTACCCGCCGCCCTGCTGGGACCGTAGGACCTCGGCCGGCTCCCGGCCCCAACGCCGGCCCCGCCTCACAGGGGGTAGGCCGACGGCGCCCCCTCGATGACCTCGGTGAGGTCGATCTCGCGCTCGCCCAGGCTGAAGCGGTAGCGGCCCAGGATCTCCAGGGGCTCGTCCTCGGCGGCCAGGAAGCGCGCACGGCCTCTTTCTCCTCCTCGTCGAGCCAGGTCATCTGGTCCGACAGGCACCGGTAGCGGCTGGCCTCGGCCACGTCGCGCAGCCACTGCATCTGGGTGTCGTCCAGGAGGTTGCGGCGGTGGCGGAAGAAGACGACGTCGGGTCGACCCTCGATGACCCGCCCCAGCCAGAGCCGGTTGATGCCGGCGTGCAGGGGCGTTGTAGGCCTTGGCGTCGGATAAGTCGTCGGAGGCGTAGTTCTCCACATGGGGGCCACGTCCGGCCCCACCCTGCACGGCGTCGAGCAGCCCGATGGAGGGCATGATGAGCGCCCCGGAGCCCAGGAGGAAGGTCTCCTCCCCGGCGGTGTCGCGCACGAGGCGCAGCCCGGTGCGGTAGGCCTCCTCCCGGTCGATCTGGCGGTGCCGGTAGCCGGGGATGGCGGCGGCGTTGATGAAGTCGAGCTTGAGGTAGCTGAAGCCCCACCGGTGGACGATCTTGGCGATGAGCTTGCGCACGTAGGTCTGGGCGGTGGGGTGGGTCGTGTCCAGCGCGTAGTAGTCGCCGCCCCAGTTGGAGCCGGCCACGGCCAGTCCACCGTCGGCGTTGTGGACGAACATCTCCGGGTAGTCGCGCACGGCCCGTGAGCCGGGCAGGGCGATGAAGGGTGCCACCCACAGGCCCGGCTGCATGCCGGCCTCCCGGATCCGACTCGCGGCGGCCTCCATGCCGTCGCCGAAGCTCTCGCCGGCCTCCCAGTCGCCGACCGCAACCTCCCAGCCGTCGTCGATCTGAAGCGTCTTGAAGCCCAGCTCGGCAACCTGCGGGATCTCCCGCTCAAGGGCCTCCTGCGAGATGCCCTCGTAGTAGGAGTACCAGGAGCACCACACGCTCTGCGGCTCGATCTCCCGACCCCCCAGGCTCTCGCCGAGCTCGCGGGCGTAGCGGGCCATGACGGCGGTGGCCGGGCCGGGCAGGATCACCCAGCGCGCCGGGTCACCGGACTCGGTGAAGGCCTCCAGGACCGCGGTGTCGGCGCGCAGCCGCGGCGTGCGCCCGTCCAGGCAGCCCACGAGCAGCGCCCCGGCGGAGTCCTCCAGGACCGCCATCCAGGCCGAGTGATGGCGGGCCGGGTCGTCCCAGGGGGGCGTCGTCGGCGGTCCGACGGCGCTGCTCGTTGGCGATGCGCATGGGCGCCTCACTCAGGCGGCGCCAGCCCGACGGCGACCAGGAGTTCTGACCGGTGCGGTAGAACTCGCCGTCGCGCATGTCGTGCAGGAGGGTGAGATGGGAGGCCTCGACGTAGACCGCGCCGGTGGCCCCGCCGGCCCCGTGCTGGGTGGTCACCGTGCCGTCGCAGGCCAGGGCGATGCTGCGCCCGGTCAGGGTGATGTGGTGAATCATGCGCTCTCCTCGGCTCCGGCCTGTCCTGCCCGCGGCTCTAGTCCCTCTCGAGGCACCGGCACCGCCCGGCTCGCACTGTACGTGCTACCGACCGTACAGACCGACATTTTCTTCAAAGATGACGCGGAGCCGCGTCGTTGATGAGATTTCCGTCGATCAGTGAGAGTTGTGCTGCCCGCGGTGGAAGTAGTCCGCCAGCTCCGCGTCAAGTTCAGGCACGTCGAAGGGCACGGAGCCCGAGCGCAGGGACCGGGTGGCCAGCACCCCCCGCCGCGACGGCGTCACGCGCACTGACCGGGGAGACCTCGGTGGCCCCGCCATCGCGCACGAAGCGCAGGAACTCGTCGATAGCGAGCTGGTCAGCGCTGTCGTGCCCGGTGCCCTCCTCGGCGATGACGTACTCCTGGGTGGCGCGCTCGGCGTAGTGCTCGGTGCGCTCGGTCCACACCTTGACGACGTCGCCGGCCCCGTCACCGAGGTTCTCAGCCCGGCCGCGTGTGCCGATGACCGTATAGCTGCGCCAGTAGTCGGGGGTGAAGTGGCACTGCTGGTAGGAGGTCATGACCCCGTTGCGCATGGTCATCATGAGCATGGAGTGGTCCTCGACGTCGATGACGGGGTTAAGCCCGTCCACCTCGTCGGCGGGCCAGTGATCGAGGCTGAACCAGTCCTGCATGACGGTGCCGGCGCTCGTCCCGCCGGGCGCCGCTCGGCCTCCCCGTAGACCATGAGTCCCGCCCATGCCGACGACGCGGGCCGGGCGCGGAGTGAGCCAGCCAGCTCATGACGTCGATGTCGTGGGCGGCCTTCTGCAGCAGCAGGCCGGTGACGTGGCGGCGCTCGGCGTGCCAGTCGCGGAAGTAGTAGTCGCCGCCGTTGCCCACGAAGTGGCGGCACCAGATGGCCTTGACCTCGCCGATCCGCCCCGAGTCGATGATCGACTTCAGCAGCCGCACCACCTCCATGTGGCGCATGTTGTGGCCCACGTAGAGGCGGGTGCCGGTGCGCCGGGCGGTCTCAAGGATGCGATCGGCGGCCTCGATGGTGATGGCCAGGGGCTTCTCCAGGTAGACCGGGATACCGGCCTCAAGGAAGAAACAGGCCAGCTCCTCGTGCGTGTCGTCGGGCGTGGTCAGGACGACGGCGTCGATCCCGTGCCCCAGCAGGTCGCGGTGGTCGGCCACAACCGCCACGCCCTCGGGCAGGAGCCGCCGGGCGCGCTCGACGGCGTCGGGGGCGGTGTCGGCCGCGGCGACGAGGCGGGCCGGGGACCGGCGAGGAGTCCGCGAGCGCGGCCAGGTAGCAGCGGGCCCCTGATGCCGACGACACCGACCCGCAGATCCCTTGAGGATTCAAGCACTCTGTCTCCCTCAGCTCTTCTGGCGGGCCGCCCACCAGGAGCGCAGTGCCTGGCGGGCCAGGTCCTCGCCGATGGGCCCCTTCTCCATGCGCAGGTCCATGAGGAAACGGTAGGCCTCGCCGACGACCGGCCCGGGGGCCACGCCGAGCTCGGCCATGATCTGGCCGCCGTCGAGGTCCGGGCGGATGGCGGCCAGCTCCTCGGCGGCGCGCAGGGTCTCGATGCGCTCCTCGAGGTCGTCGTAGGCGCGGTCCAGCATGGCGGCCTTGCGGCGGTTGCGAGTGGTGACGTCGGCCCGGGTGAGCCGGTGGAGGCGCTCCAGCAGGGGGCCAGCGTCGGTGGCGTAACGGCGCACGGCCGAGTCCGACCAGGCGGCGTCGACGTAGCCGTGGAAGCGCAGGTGGAGCTCGACCAGCCGGGAGACGTCCTTGATGGTCTGCTTGTCGAAGCGCAGGGCCCGCAGCCGCTTGGCCGTCATCCGGGCGCCGACGTGGTCGTGGCCGTGGAAGGTGACGGTGCCGTCGGGCAGGAAGCGGCGGGTGGCGGGCTTGCCGATGTCGTGGAGGATGGCGGCCAGGCGCAGCACCAGGTCGGGGCCGGGGACGGGCCCGTCGGGCCCGGTCTCCAGGTCGATGGCCTGGTCCAGGACGGTCAGGGTGTGCTCGTAGACGTCCTTGTGGCGCTTGTGCTCGTCGACGGTCTCGCGCAGGGCGCTCAGCTCGGGCAGGACGACGTCGGCCACACCGGTGTGGACCATGAGCTCCAGTCCGCGCCGGGGCCAGGGGCTGATGAGCAGGCGCTCGAGCTCGGCGCGCACGCGCTCGGCGGAGACGATCTCCAGGCGGGGGGCCATCTCCTCCATGGCGGTCATGACGTCCATCTCGACGTCGAAGCCGAGCTGGGCGGCGAAGCGGGCGGCCCGCATGATGCGCAGGGGTCGTCGTCGAAGGACCGCTCGGCGCTGACGGGGGTGCGCAGGACGCCGGCGTTCAGGTCGGCCAGGCCGCCGCAGGGGTCGACGAGCTCGAGGTCGGGCAGGCGCAGCGCCATGGCGTTGACAGTGAAGTCGCGGCGGGTGAGGTCCCCGGTGAGGGTGTCGCCGTAGGTGACCTGGGGCTGCGCGAGCCGACCTCGTAGGCCTCGGTGCGGTAGGGTGGTGACCTCCACGATGGTGGATCCCTGCGCGCGCCAATGGTGCCGAAGGCCCGGCCCACGTCCCAGGTGGTCTCGCCCCAGGCGGCCAGGATCTTCTCGGTCTGCTCGGGGCGGGCCGAGGTGGTCAGGTCCAGGTCGTGGGGGCGACGCCGAGGAAGGCGTCCCGCACCGGCCCGCCGACCAGGGCGATCTCGTGCCCGGCGCGCACGAAGGCGTGGCCCAGGGCCGCCAGGGCGGGGGCAGGGCCCTCGAGGGCCTGACGGGCCTTAGGGCGTCAGGCCGCGGTTCTCGGCGGCTTCCGGGAGTCGGCGGGGTCAGCGGGAGCGGGTGCGCAGTCATCGGCCCAAGCCTGCCATGAACCCTCACCGGTGCGCCGTCGTCCTCGGCCTCAGCCGCCCTGTGGTGAGGACCATCCCGCACCGGGCCACCATCGACCACCGCCGCCCCCTAACGTCCGTCCGCGGATGGCGCAGTTGTGTGCGACGACGTATCGGCCAGCGGCGCCCGGCGGCCCGGACGCCCTAGAGTGTCCCCATGCCCTCTCCACGCACTCCGCACGCCCCGCGCCGGAAAACCCGGCCCACCGGGCGAGTGCGCGCCCTGCCCGATCGTCAACGAGACCAGCGCCGGCGGCCTGGTCGTCGATGTCCAGAACGGGCAGGCCTTCACCGCGGTCATCGCCCGGCGCAACCGGGGCGGGCGCCTGGAGTGGTGCCTGCCCAAGGGGCACCTGGAGGGCGCCGAGACCCCCGAGCAGGCCGCGGTCCGCGAGATCATGGAGGAGACCGGGATCACCGGTCGGGTTCTTCGGCACCTGGCGACCATCGACTACTGGTTCGCCGGCCACGAGCACCGCGTCCACAAGGTGGTGCACCACTTCCTGCTGGAGGCGGTCAGCGGCACGCTGACCACGGAGAACGACCCGGACCATGAGGCCGAGGACGTCGAGTGGGTCGCCCTCGACGACGTCTCCCACCGCCTGGCCTACCCCAACGAGCGCCGTATCGTGGCCGCGGCCTGGGACATCCTGGTGGGGGATGGATGACGGGCACCGCCGCCTCTGTGTACGCGAAGGTGGTCACCACGCTGGGCTCCCGGATGCGGAGCAGGGCGATGGTGACCATTGCCGCCCTACTGGGGGTGGCCGGCCTGGTGACGTGGCCGGTGGCCGCGCTGCCCGTGGCCGAGGCGGACCAGGGCTCCGGCGCGCTCCCGCTCGCGCAGTCCGCCGGACTCTCCGCGGAGATCGCACCGGCCGCCCCGGCAGCTTTCGGCGAAGCCGTCCACGGCGTCGGCCCCGACGTCGGCCTGACGGCCCCCTCATCCGCCCCGGCGGGCAGGAGAAGCCCACCAACCAGGTGACCGTGAGCATCGACGCCCATGGCCCCGAGGTGCTCCACAGCGACCAGGACCTCAACCTGACCGGCACCATCACCAACGGAACTGCTCAGACCATCACTGGGGCGGACCTGGTGACGCGGGTGCAGCGATCCACGGAGTCCACGAGCGGGGGCCTGAGCAAGTGGTTGACCGGGACCGATGAGTCGGGACTGTCCGACCCCTTCACAGTCCCACTGGGTCACGACCTCCAGCCGGGGGGCGTCTCCCAGTTCTCCATCACCATTCCCCGCCGACGAGCTGCCGCTGGACAGCACCGACCAGTGGGGGCCGCGCGGCGTCTCCGTCGCCCTGGCGACCCAGGACGTCTCCCTGGCCCAGGACCGCAGCATCCTCGTGTGGGACAGCGGCGCCTCCGTCTCGCCGTTGCGTATGACCGTCTTTCTGCCGGTCACCGCCTCCGCTCAGGAGATGGCGGTGCTGTCCGCCCCGCACACCCAGGAGCGCACGGAGGCCCTCAGTCGCATCCACAACCGGGTCCTGGGCCTGGTGAGCATGGCCGGCGACGGCGTCGTGATCGCCGTCGACCCGGCACTGATCGAGGCCCTCGGTGTCACCACGGCCAGCCTCGAGCAGGCCGCCCGCAACAACGGCTCCCAGCCCTCCCGCCGGACGCCGTCCCTCAGGCGCCCCAGAGCGCCGACTCCTCCGCGTCGTCAGCCCCGACCGCGCCGTCGACGCCGGCCCCCTCGGCGAGCGCCGCCCCGTCCCCGCAGGCGGGGGGCACCGCGACGTCGCCGTCGGACAAGAAGGCGTCTCAGGTCTCCAACGAGGTCATCCAGCTCTCCGCGGCTCTCGCGCGGGCCATCCACACCGACAGCCTCGTGGCTCTGCCGTGGGGCGACTCCGACACCGCGGCCCTGGCGCACCTGCAGCAGACGAGCCTCATCGAGACCGCCGCACGGCGCACCCAGGAGTCGGCCATCGTCAAGGTGGGGGCCCCGACGTCGGTGTCCTGGTTGGCCTCCAGCGTCGCGGACGCCACCACCGTCAATGCGCTGGCGCAGCCGGGATTTCGACCATCATCGCCTCACCGGAGTCCTTGCCGCCGTCCGACGAGCTCACCCTACACCCCTCCGGTCTGGGCGCCTCCGGGGACCACGCGGTCCTGATCCCGGAGCAGTCCCTGTCGGGGGCGCTCACCGGCCAGGACGCCGAAACCCACGGCCTCCGATCAGGGGCATCCCCGACCGCCCAGAGCGCCCAGGCCTCCGCGCTCGACACCCGCCAGCTGCTGCGCGGCGACAGTGCCATCCTGGTCCCGCCAGGCCCCGGTGCTGGAGCGGGACATCGTCGTGGCGATGCCCCGCCGGGCCGCCTCCGCCGTGCAGTCATCGGTCGTGCGCGAGCGGGTGGCCGCCCTGCGCTCAGTGCCCCTGGGACCCAGTCCCAGCCCTCTGTCCGCCCTCCAGGAGCGCGCCCAGCAGGAGGTCTCGGCCGTGGCCGAGGGCACCTCACGGATCGATCGCTCCGAGACGCCGGACACGGTGATCGACGACGACGAGCTGTCCGCCGACACCCTCGCCGCCGCCGGGCCCGTACCGCCACGACCCTGCAGTCGATCTCCTCAGTGCTTTCCGAGCCGGCCGCCCTGCTGGGCGACTACACCAGCCTGGAGGCGGTGGTCTCCTCAGCGTCCTGGCGCTCCGACCCCCAGACCCGCAACGCCCAGATCCCCACTGCCGAGGCGGCCGGCGCCGGCGTCACCTCCTCGCTGGCCGCGGTGCCGTCGTCGACCATCAACGTCATCAGCTCCGAGGCCCAGCTGCCGGTGCGCATCACCTCCTCCCTGAACCAGGACGTGACGGTTCAGGTCTACCTGGTCTCGAACAACAAGCGACTCCGGGTCCCACGCACCACCACCGTGCGGGTCCCGGCCCACCAACAGGCCAAGGTCACGGTGCCGATCCAGGCCGTCGGCTCCGGGCGACGTCGCCCTGACGGTGCAGGTGCTCGCCGCCGACGGCACCACCGTGGGCACCCCCACCACCGTCAACATGCGCGTACGCGCCGACTGGGAGGGACGCGGCACCGGAGTCATCGTCGGGGTCCTGGTCGCCATCGTGGTGACCGGTACGGTGAGGACAGTACGACGAGGCCGCCGCACCGCGGTGGCCCCGGCTGCACAGGAGACGGCATGAGCATCATCAAGCGTGTACGGATCGGGCGATCCTCCTCCCAGGGGCGCAGCCAGGCCTCCCTGGCGCGCTCCTCGGCCATCATGGCCTCGGGGACCCTGGTCTCCCGCATTCTGGGCATGGTGCGCAACGCCCTGATCGTCATGGCGCTGGGCGCCACCGGGTCGGGGGCCGCCGACGCCTTCAACACGGCCAACAACCTGCCCACCTACCTGTACAACATGATGATCGGCGGGATCCTCAACGCGATCCTGGTGCCGCAGATCGTTCAGGCGCTGCGACGGCGCAACGGCGAGGAGGTCGTCAACCGCCTCCTGACCGCCGCGGCCACGCTCATGCTGGCGGTCACGTGCATCGCGACCGCGGCCGCGCCCCTCATCTTCACCCTCAACGCCAACTCCTTGGCCCAGGGGCAGTGGCGAGCGCTGTCCTTCGCCTTCGCGTTCTGGTTCATGCCGCAGGTCTTCTTCTACGGCCTGTACGCCCTGTGGGGGCAGGTGCTCAACGCCCGCTCGAGCTTCGGGCCCTACATGTGGTCGCCGGTGCTCAACAACATCATCTCGATCGCCTCGATCCTGTTCTACCTCCATCTCTACGGCCGCTACACCGCCGGTGAAGGCGCAGAGGTCTGGGGCTGGGGCCGGATCACCCTCATCGGGGCGACGACGACCCTGGGCATCGCGGTCCAGGCGCTGATCCTCTACATCCCCCTGGTGCGCTCCGGGTTCCGGCCGCGCATCATCTTCGGGGTGCGGGGCCTGGGGCTGGGCAAGACCGTCAAGGTGGCCCTGTGGGCGCTGGCCGGGGTGGGCGTGGCCAGCCTGAGCAACTGGATCACCTCCAACCTGGGCTCCTACGCGGTGACGGCCTCCGAGCAGCCCGAGTACGCGAACGTCATCGTGCCCTCCACGACCATGTGGCTCAACGCCTACCTGGTGTACATGCTGCCCCAGTCCCTCGTGGTCACCTCCATCATCACGGCCCTGTTCACCCGGATGAGTGAGAAGGCCGCGGCCGGGGACGCGGCCGGCGTGCGCGAGGACCTCTCCCTGGGACTGCGCTCGGCGGGCGTCTTCACGGTGCTGGCCACCGCGGGCATCTGCGTCCTGGCCGTCCCGGCCCTGCAGCTCTTCACCCCCTCGATCTCCCCTGCCCGAGGCACAGGCCAGCGCCCCCATGCTCATCGCTCTGGCACTGGGCATCGTCCCGCAGGGATCTGGTTCGGGACCCAGCGGGTGATGCTGGCCTACTCCGATACCAAGCGGCTGCTGCTGGCCGACGTCGTCGTCGGCGTCATCCCCGTGATCCTGTGCGTCCTGGCCTACTTCGTCGCCCCGGCCAACCACTGGATGACCTGGGCGGGCGCGGCCAACACGATCAGCCAGATCGGGGGCTGCGTGGTGGTCATCCCCATGATGCGCTCCCACCTGCCCAGCCTCGACGGCCGCAAGATCGTCACCACCCACCTGCGTCTCATCATGGCGGTGGCGCCCGCGGTCATCGTCGGGATCCTGCTCAACGCGATGCTCGGTGACATCGACGCCGACTCCACCCTGGCGAACATGACCGCGGCGCTCGGACACATCGCCGTCGTCGCCACCGTCATGTCGCTCATCTACCTGCTGATGGGGCGCATCGTCAGGATCGAGGAGATCACGGTCGCCTTCCGGCCCTTCTCGCGGATCCTGTCCACGCTCGGTCGGCGTCTGCCCGGCGCCCCCGGGCGAGCGGTCCTGGCGGCGGCGGCCTGGTTGTCGCCGGCGCAGCCGCAGACCCAGGCGACCGCTCAGATGGCCGCCGTCCAGGCGCCTGCGCCCCCGCCGCCACCGGCTCAGGCGACCTCAGGCCCCTCCGGTGCTTTCAACGGGGACGACGGCGCATGGTGCTGTTGGCTACACCTCCGGGGGTGCTCAGGCGATTCCGCCCGCACCGCCGCCGCCTGCTCAGACGCAGACCCACCCTGGGGACAGCCGGGTCAAATGGGGTCCCAGCCCTGCGGGCGGCCACCCTCTCAGGCCCGTGGCGGGCCGCACCTCATCACGGGCAGCCCGTCCAGCGTCTCGCACCGCCACCACCGGCACCCTCGCAGGCCGCGGCCGCACCGCCGCCCCCGAGCGCCGATGCCGCAGCCGGCTCCTCCCACCACTGGCCCACCCCGGGGCACGTCCCAGCCGACGCACCCTGGGAGTATCCCGCCGTCGCTGCCGGCCAGCATTCCCCGTCGCGGGGGGCCACAGGGCGCTCCGCCGCCCACCCGTCACACAGCTCTGCCCACACCGGCCACATCACCCCGGTCTGGAGCCCGCAGACAGTTACGATGGGGTCAACTGGTTCAGATGGACAACCATCTCAAGGAAGGAGACGCATGTCGGAGGCGACGCCGATCGGCAGTGGTCGCTACGGGCTCCTGGGAACGCTGTCCACCACCCTGCCGCGCATTGTCAGGCACCGTGGCGTCGACACGATCCTGGATCGAGACGTCACGATCCTGGTTCTCACCGACGCGACGCTTCATCGCGACAACGTCCTGGAGTCGGCCAGCAGGGCGGTCCTGGTCGAGGACCAGCGTCTCCAGCAGGTCTATGACGTCGAGCGCGCCGAACCCTCCGTCATCGTCACCGAGCCGCTGACCGGAAGGACCTTCTCCTCCTTGGTCTCCCGGGGCATGCCCCCGGCGCAGGCGCGCGCCATCATCGGTGAGACCGCGCAGGCGCTCGACGCCGGTGCTCGCCGGGGACTGCACCACCTCAACCTGTCGCCGGAGTCCATCCGCGTTCTTCCCGACGGAACGGTGAAGGTCAGTGGCCTGGGCATTGAGGCCGCCGCCCTCGATCTGGAGAGCCGGGTCGCCGGCCATGACCCGTCGGCCGCGGACCGTGCCGACGCCCGCTCCCTGGTGGAGATCCTCTACTACGGCCTGACCGGCCGGTGGCCGGGCAAGCGGCCCGGGCATTCCCTCCGCACCTCGACTGGGCGGTGTCCCGGTCAAGCCCTCCACGCTCGTGCCGGGAATCGACCCGGTCCTGGACGAGCTGTGCGAACGCACCTGGAGCAGCCAGCCCCCCATCTCCGCCGCTGAGGTGGCGCGCTCACTGGGCACCTGGGACCAGGTGGCCGGCTACCACGAGTCCGGGCCGGCGCAGCGCCCCTCGTCCCAGCACCCCTCGCCGAGCGGCGGCGCCACTGGTGGCGGTGCCGCAGGTGCCTCGGCCGCCGTCAGTGCCGCGGGAGCCGGTGTCGCCAACGCGGCGCGCGGAGTCCTGGACCGGCTGCGGCGCAGCGGTGCGGGCAAGAGCACCACGGTCAGCGCACCGGCGGGGCAGACGGCACCTGCACCGGTTCAGCCGGAGCCGGCACCGTCCGTGCCCGCCGCCTCCGACGCACCGGCCGAGCAGACTGCCGTCATCGAGGCGGCCTCGGCTGCCGCAGCACCGGCCCCGCAGGCCCCTGATCCGCAGCAGCCGGAGTCGGCGGCTGCGCAGGAGCAGTCCACCGACGACGTCTACGTCCAGGTCACCGGGCCGACGAACCCGATCCCGAACGTCCTGTCGACCGCCTCCGAGACCGTTCCCGGGCCGGCGCCGGTCCCGGCCGAGCCCTTCACCGGCAGCTTCCCGGCCTTCGATGACGACGAGGACGAGGAGGTCGACCCCGAGGCCGCTCGCCGCGAGCAGCGCACGACCAGCTCGGTCCTGGTCACCTTCTTCCTCATGGTCATCGTCTTGCTCGTGGTGGCCAGCTACATCGTGTACCAGACGATCGGCATCCCTTCGCGGACAAGGACCGCGCGGTCGCTGACACCGTCCCCTCGGCCAGTGCCCAGGAGAACGGCGGCGGTGGCGGGCAGCAGCCCGCACCCCAGCCGGCTGAGGCCAAGCCCGAGATCGCCGGGGTCAGCGTGGTCAACAACCCGAGCACGCAGCGGCCAACAACCAGCAGTACCTGGCTGACGGGGACACGAGCCGCGCCTGGTTCTCCCACAACAGCAGCAGTCAGGATCTGACTCCAGCCGATCGACATCGAGATCAAGCTCAAGAGCCGCGCCAAGGTCTCTGAGATCGACTTGCAGGGAACCAACGAGGGCGGACAGCTTGAGATCCGCGCCACGGACCTCAGCAACGCGGGCGGCGGTACGGTCCTCGCCCGAGGGCGCCTTCACCTCGGGAAGCACCACCCTCAAGGTCGACAACCCCCAGGAGGTCGACACCATCGTCATCAGGGTGACCCAGCTGCCCAAGAACAGTGATCCGACCGAGTTCCCCTACAAGGCAACAGTGACTGAGGTCACAATCAAATAGGACCTTCCCTGGGAACAGGCCGTACTGGTAACCAGTTACCTCAGGTAGCCGCGCACTGCGGCCCCCTATCCGCTCGTCAGGAGAGTCATGATTCACGACGTCGTCATCGTCGGCTCCGGTCCCGCCGGCTACACAGCTGCCATCTACGCGGCCCGCGCCCAGCTCAATCCGGTCATCCTGGCCGGTTCGGTGACTGCCGGCGGTGCCCTGATGAACACCACCGAGGTGGAGAACTACCCCGGCTTCGTCACGGGCATCATGGGCCCCGAGCTCATGACCCAGATGCAGGAGCAGGCCGAGCGCTTCGGTGCCGACATCCGCTACGAGGACGTCACCGCCCTCGAGCTGGAGGGCGACGTCAAGCGCATCACCACCTCTGACGGCGTCTACGAGGCCCGCACCGTCATCATCTCCACCGGCTCGGAGTACCGGCACCTGGGCATCGACGGGGAGGAGCGCCTCTCCGGCCACGGCGTGTCCTACTGCGCCACCTGCGACGGGTTCTTCTTCAAGGACCAGGACATCGTCGTCGTCGGTGGTGGGGACTCGGCCATGGAGGAGGCCACCTTCCTGACCCGCTTCGCCCGCTCCGTGACGGTGGTCCACCGCCGCGACGAGCTGCGCGCCTCGGCCGTCATGGCCAAGCGCGCCCAGGAGGACCCGAAGATCTCCTTCGCCTGGAACTCGCGAGTCGTCGAGCTCGACGGTGAGGACTCGCTGACCGGCGTCACCCTGGAGGACACCGTCACCGGGGACCGCCGCCGGCTCGAGGCCACAGGTCTGTTCGTCGCCATCGGACAGTGCCGCGCAGCGAGCTCGTCGCCGACGTCCTCGAGCTCGACGAGGCCGGCTACATCAAGGTCGAAGCGCCTTCTCAGCGCACCCGCATCCCCGGGGTCTTCGCCTGCGGTGACGTCGCCGACCCCACCTACCAGCAGGCGATCACGGCGGCCGGTTCCGGCTGCCGCGCGGCCCTGGACGCCGAGCACTACCTGACCACTCTGCAGGCCTGAGGGCCGGCCGCCTCCACTCAGCGCAGGGCGGGGTCGGCTCCGCCGACGTCGCATCGCCGGCCCCGTCCATCCCGACTCACCCACCCACAACGTTCGAGGAGAACAATCATGTCCGAGGCTCTCGCCGTCACCGACGCCACCTTCGAGGAGGAGGTCCTCAAGTCCGAGGTGCCCGTCGTCATCGACTTCTGGGCCCAGTGGTGCGGCCCTGCCGCCAGATGGCGCCGATCGTGGACGAGGTCGCCGCCGACTTCGGCGACAAGGTCAAGTTCGTCAAGGTCGATGTGGACGCCAACCCGGCCACGGCCCGCTCCTACGGCGTGCGTTCCATCCCCGACCTTCGCGGTGGTGCGCGACGGCGAGGTCTTCCACCAGTTCGCCGGGCTCGCGCCCCAAGGCCTCCTTCAAGGCCGAGGTGGAGAAGGTCCTGGCCTGAGCCCGGGGCCTCCGCCCTGTCTTCTGACTCTCACGCATCGGCCCCGCCGAACTGCCCCCTCGCGGGCGTCTCGGCGGGGCCGATGTCCTGTCCCGACGGTTGTCTGATGTCTGGTTCCGTCGTCAAGCGGGCCGTCACCTCAGCTGGCAGATCATCGAACAGCTCATCTGACACCGCACCTGTCACCCGCCGTCACAGCCCCGTAGAATCGCACCGGATTCGCACGCGGCACCAGGGCATGCGACACGGCAAGAAGGCGGCACATGCAGCACACCCAGTACATCTCCACCCGTGGCCAGATGGCGGCAGCGGGGTTCACGGACGTTCTTGTGGCGGGCCTGGCGCCCGACGGTGGCCTGGCGGTTCCCAGCCAACTGCCAGCCCTGAGCCCCGAGCAGATCGAGGCCTGGAGGCCCTTGGGCTACGCCGACCTGGCCACGGAAGTCATCGGCCTGTTCGCCACCGACATTCCCCGGGAGGACCTGGCCGAGCTGACCCGAGGCCGCCTATGGCCCGCAGCGATTCCCGCAGCCGGTCGTCCCTGTCACCGAGCTTGACGAGGTCGCCGACGGCCTGACCCTCGTGGGCCTGTCCGAGGGACCGACGATGGCCTTCAAGGACCTGGCCATGCAGTTCCTGGGGCAGGCGATTCCCTATGTGCTGGCCAAGCACGGACAGGTGCTCAACATCCTGGGCGCCACCTCCGGCGACACCGGTTCGGCGGCCGAGCACGCCTTCAGGGGGCAGGAGGGCGTCAGCGTCTTCATGCTCTCGCCGGCCGGCCGCATGAGTCCGGTGCAGCGCGCCCAGATGTACACCCTCCAGGACGCCAACATCCACAACATCGCGGTGCGCGGTGTCTTCGACGACTGCCAGGCGCTGGTCAAGGCGCTGAGCAACGACGCGGAGTTCAAGGCCGCACATCACCTGGGCGCCGTCAACTCCATCAACATCGGCCGGATCGCCGCGCAGGCCGTCTACTACGTGTGGTCCTGGCTGCGGGTCACCGACGCGGTGGAGGAGGGCGCCGCGCCGGCTACCGGGATCGATGTTGCGTGCCCTCGGGCAACTTCGGCAACATCTATGCCGGCTTCCTGGCCCGGTCCATGGGGGTGCCGATCCGCCGCCTCATGCTGGCCACCAATGAGAACAACGTGCTCGAGGAGTTCTTCACCACCGGCATCTACCGGCCCCGTTCCGCGGAGGACACCCTGGCCACCTCCAGCCCGTCGATGGACATCTCCAAGGCCTCCAACCTGGAGCGCTTCATCTGGGCACTGCTGGGGCCCCGAGGTCTTCGTGCAGCGCTGGGCGGAGCTGGAGACCACCGGCACGCTCGACCTGCGCGATCAGCTCCCGCGCCTGCGCGAGGAGTTCGGCTTCGTAGCCGGCACGTCCACGCACGCCGACCGACTGGAGGCCATCCGCACCGTCAAGGAGCGCTCCGGCCGGCTCATCGACCCGCACACGGCCGACGGCGTCACGGTCGCTCTGCGCGTCATGGAGCCCGGTTTCCCCACGCTCGTCATGGAGACCGCCAAGGCCGCGAAGTTCCCGCAGACGGTGGCCGAGGCTCTCGGGAGCGAGCCGGAGACCCCCGACGTCGTCGCCGATCTGCTCGCCCGGCCCCAGAAGGTCGAGACGATCGACAACGAGGAGGCTCCTCTGCGCGCCCTCATCGAGGAGCGGGCCCTGACCCGCTGACCGAGGTCGGCCCGCAGGGCTCTGACCCTCACCGCGCCGCGCATCGCACCCACGATGCGCGGCGCGTCCTTGTCCGGGCGCGCGCCGTCCCAGCGATGAGGTGAGGAGCGTGTTTCACGTGAAACACCGCGGAATACTCCTGCCCCCGACGACTGCTGAGCACGGCTGGGTCCGTGGCAGACTTAGGGCCACGGACGCATCAGTGGCGACCAAGGAAGGACCGCAGGTGAGTGAGAGCAGTAACCAGGTGAAGGGCAACCGACTCGACCCGTGGCTGGACAGCTACGCGGCACGAGCCCACGGACTGCGTGCCTCGGAGACGCGGTCCCTGTTCGCCGTCGCCTCCCGACCCGAGGTCGTCTCCCTGGCCGGCGGAATGCCCAACCTCAAGGACCTCCCGCTGGAGCGTCTGGCCGAGGCCACTGCACGGATGATCCGCGAGGACGGCGGCCGGGCGCTGCAGTACGGGAACGGGCAGGGACTGCCGCGGCTGCGCGAGCAGATCACCGAGGTCATGGCCCTGGAGGGGATCCGGGCCGATCCCGAGGACGTCATCGTCACCACCGGCTCTCAGCAGGCCGTCGACATCATCACCGAGCTCTTCGTCGACCCCGGCGACGTCGTGCTGACCGAGGCGCCCACCTACGTCGGCTCACTGTCGATCTTCGCGACCTACCAGGCCGATGTGCAGCAGGTGCCCATTGATGCCGGGGGCGTCGTCCCGGAGGCGCTGGAGGAGACGATCGTCCGCCTCGAACGCGAAGGACGCCGTATCAAGTTCTTCTACTGCCTCCCCAACTTCCATAACCCCGCCGGAGTGACCCTCGCCGAGGAGCGCCGTCGACAGGTCGTTGAGATCTGCCGACGCCACCACATCCTCATCGTGGAGGACAATCCCTACGGTCTTCTGGGCTTCGAGGGGCAGACCTACACCGCGCTCAAGACCCTCGCGCCCGACGACGTCGTCTACCTGGGTTCCTTCTCCAAGATCTTCGCCCCGGGTTACCGCGTGGGCTGGGCGGTGGCCCCGCCGGCCGTGCGGGAGAAGATGAAGCTGGCCTCCGAGGCGGCGATCCTGTGCCCGTCGTCGGTGGGTCAGTTCTCGATCTCCATGTACCTGGAGCAGTTCGACTGGAAGCAGCAGATTGTGGACTTCCGGGCCATGTACCAGGAGCGGCGCGACGCCATGGTCTCGGCACTGGAGGAGTTCCTGCCCATGTGCCACTGGAACGTGCCCGACGGCGGCTTCTACGTGTGGGTACGGCTTCCCGAGGGTCTCGACGCCAAGGACATGCTGCCGCGCGCGGTCACGAGCCTGGTCGCCTACGTCTCCGGGACGGCCTTCTACGCCGGCGGCAGGGCGGGGCAGGACCACCTGCGACTGTCCTTCTGCTATCCCGAGCCCGCCGAGATCCGTGAAGGGGTGCGCCGGCTCTCCGGCGTCGTGACCCGCGATCTCGAGCTGCTGAGCCTGTTCGGGCCCACCCACAGTCCCCATCCGTCCGAGGGCGTCCACGCGCCCGCACCCGACCAGATCTGAGGTTGACGATGAACCAGTCTCCACTCCGTATCGCTGTCCTCGCCGGCGGATTGAGCCATGAGCGCGACATCTCCTTGCGCTCGGGGCATCGCGTCGCCCAGGTACTCAAGCACCTCGGGCACACCGTCCTCGTCCTGGACATCGACGCACGCACCATTGGATCGCTCAAGACCTTCGGGCCCGACGTCGTGTGGCCCTTGGTTCACGGCGGCCCCGGGGAGGACGGGGGGCTTCAGAACGTCCTCATCTCCCTGGGACTGCCGTATGTCGGCACGCACTCCGACGGCTGCCAGCGGGCCTCCTTCAAACCGACGGCCAAGGCGAGTGTTCGCACCGGAGGAGTGATTACTCCTGATTCGTTGACGCTTCCACAGTCCTATTTCAGTCAACTGGGGGCCCAGGAGGTTCTCACCGTCGTGGCGGGTCATCTGGGACTGCCAGTGGTGGTGAAGCCGCATCAGGGAGGCTCCGGCCTTGGTGTCTCCTACGCATCGACGGCGGACGAGCTGCGCTCCGCGATGGTGGCGTGCTTCGCCTACGACGAGCGCGCCCTCATCGAGCGTTACGTCGCCGGGACGGAGCTGGCGGTCTCCGTCGTCGACACAGGAGAGGGGCCGCGCGCACTTCCCCCTGTTGAGGTCGTCACCGACGGGCAGTATGACTTCGATGCACGGTACAACCCGGGCCGTTCGGAGTACTTCGTGCCGGCTCGGCTGGATGAGGCGGTCATCGAGAAGGTGAAGACGACGGCTATCACGGTTCACACCACTCTCGGGCTGGGCAATCTCTCACGCACCGACCTCATTCTCGATGACAAGGGACTCCCGTGGTTCATCGACGTCAACGTCATTCCTGGAATGACGGAAACCTCCCTGCTGCCCATTGCCGCAGAGGCCGAGGGCTCCTTGGACGACCTGTATGACGCGTTGGTGAGGAACCCGCTGGTTCATCCGTAACACCGGCTCGGTTTCACGTGAAACGGTGGCTCCACTCATGTCGAGTGGAGCCACCGCTGTTTTCATATGACGTTCCGTAGGACCGTGGAGCGGATATCTCCATCAGTGCCTTCTTCTCAACGACGCTCCATCACGAGTAACCGGAGGGCCTGCGGTTTCACGTGAAACCGGATGCGGTGTGCGTGTGTCATCGCCCTGGTGAGACACGTCTGTCGCACGCTCATCGAGGCACGCTGCTCTCGGAACAGGGGCAGGGGCTGGCGTTGCTCGGACCGGCCTCAATGTCCCGTCAGAACGATCAGTGCTGGCATCGTAACGGGAGAACAGAGCATCGACACATTCGGAATCCTCAGCGTTTCACGTGAAACCTGCTTGTGAGCTTTGCCCCCTTCCCATACCGATGGAGGGGTTCTACGGTTCCTTCGTTCGGGGAGCGGCGTAGTTTGAGCGCATGGCACTGCGGCGCCCGTTCATCCGCTTCGCGTGCAACGCACGGCAAACAATGCTGCCCGGCTCGTCATAGGTATGGACGTCATTGCGCATACAGGGGCGCCGGCACATCGGGAGACGGGAGCACGCACGCTCAACACAGCGCGATCATGTTTCACGTGAAACCGGGAGCCGACCGTACCCACTGGCCAATTCAGCATGTCTGAGCCAGGTCCACGGCACGGACCCTTCTCCCATTCACTATGTCATCGTGTGCCGTTGAGAGACCGTGAGGCGCGTCAGAAGCGCGGTAGCGCATCCGGTCTACCCAGCGTCTGCGATGAGGCGGGCCGCACGGCTGCTACGAGGAGACGCGGGAGAGGGTGGCGTCAGACGAGCAGGGCACGAATCGGCTCTCGTCGTCAACATGGGGCAATGCCACCGGTAGGGTCGACGCAGAGACACATGGGTATGCACTCGCCACCCACGACCGACTACCGATACTGCGTCCCTTTGTTTCACGTGGAACCTGCTGTTGGCTGCGGCCTTATTCGATTCCTGCGCAGACGGGCGTCAGCTTCATGGCAGGAGAGGGGCCCGGTGCCAACTGAGACGGTGGCCCCTATGCGGGTACGGCCCGCCTCAGTCTGACACCCGACGGTTCTCATCAAGGGCAGTCATCCCCGGAGTGAGGGGTACTCCCAGCCAGCAAGCGGCGTCACCATAGATCGGATTCGGATGGAACACGCTCATGTCATTCCAGCCCCGGCTCCTGCCCCTGAGCGCTAGCGCACCGTACCGAGTGGCGCGTTGCTAGTGCTCGATGACGATCGCCGTCCTCTGCTCCTCCTGCCCTGATAGCGGGTGGGCGAACCCAGCGACGACCCCTGTCGGAGCAGGTGGGGAAGGGTCCAAAGCGCCCCGGAGGTTCCAGTGCTCTGCCAATGAAGCCTGACGAACGAGCTCAACACCGATGGCCTCCGGTATCTGGAGCGGCCACTCCGCCTCTCCCGCGCGTCCGGGTCGATCAGCAGCCCGCGATACCCTTTCGTAGCTCTCGATCGATCAGTACGCATTCCAGACTGCCGTTCTGAAACGGAGCGCTCCGCGTACCCTGTTGATCTCGCGGTTTCACGTGAAACATGCTCCGCATTGCGTTGGTATAGCGTCAGCACAGTCAGGACTCCGCTGCACCGTCTCCTCCGTCATCCTCATGCGCCGATGCGGAGGCGGCGCAGTTACAATCCAAGTGAAGGAGTCAAGCCACCTGCTGCATGGCTCCGCGCCGAACACCGACGCTCGGCGCATGCGATCAGGTGCACGACAGACTTCTGTTCTTCGCGTCGGAACGCGCGCGGGACTCTCGCGTCGTACTCATCGCTCGGGGACGGACGGGACGGTACCTCCCCCGGGGGAGGCCCGCGCATCCCGTTCCCGCACACCAGGATGAACCCTGGGAGCATTGACGTGACGCCGCCGGCCGAATCAGAACGAGAGCGCTCTTCGGGGACTTACGGCGGTTTCACGTGAAACCGGCTCACTGCCCCCAGGAAGCGCACACCATGCCTGCCCCTTCAGTGCGGCGGTACACGTCGTGACGCTCGGATTCGCTGTGCTTCCCCAATGCACGGCACTCGATCAGCACCTGCCAAAGCAGACGTATCTTCCACACTCTTCCATCTCAGCACAACGCCTTCCATCCCATCGGACGCGACGTACTCGACGGCCGACCTCCAGTATCCACATAGCACCGGCGTCCGGCTCGTCCTCACGTGCTACAGCACATGACGGGTCTCCCTCCGGGAAGGAGAGTCCATCAGTCCATCAACGCCATCCGGCAACGTGAAGTCACGGACTCAGTGCTCAGTTCCGTCCGCAGAGTCTTATGGAACACTCCCGGCGGAGGCTTCACCATTGGTTTCACGTGAAACCAGCCTCAGCCCCCGAGAAACGGCTGCCATGCCGCCCACGCCAGTCAGGCGGCGCACGTTGTCACGATCGGATTGCCGTGCTTCTCCAACAGACGGCACTCGATCTGCCCCGCCCAAAGCAGATGTATCTGCCACGTTCTTCCGCGGTAGCAGTACGTCGTATCCCATCGGGCACGACGTATTCAACGGGAGACCGCTACCGGGCACTGGGAGGCGGCATCAAGTTGCTCCTCACGTGCTACGGCATACGCCCTACCTGCCTCCGAGGAGGGAGAGGGCATCACGTCTCATCAGCAGCTTGAGATCACAGCTCCTACGCTCGGTGACTTCTGCAGAGTCTCACGGAGCATTGCCGTCGGACGCTTCACCATTGGTTTCACGTGAAACCGACTCACAAACACGGCGCGGGCGTCATGGCAGCGCCGACGTCATTCCGCGGTCCGCTCTCCCAGGGTAGGTAAGCACAGCGCTCCTCTTGGCCGTGCCTGGCACGCCCATGACGCCTGCGAGTAGTGGCCTCACCCATGCCTCAGCACTGCGCCACGATGCAGAACTCCACCCTTGACGCCGCGCTTGGTGCGCCAACCGATGCGCTACAGAAGACGTGAGCAACACGAGCAGTCCTCACTGTTGGAATGCGAACCGATGCCTCCCCCGGGGAAGGGGCTGAGACGGCATCACCGACCACTCATCGGCTAGGTACGCACGCACCACGTCCGCTAGAAGACCCTCAACGAAAGCCACCCTCCATCGACCCTCTTCTGGTTTCACGTGAAACCAGCGATCACGAGTATTCGGTATGAGTTCCCCTGTGTACTTTCCTCCGCTGTTCGCGGCCGACACACTGAGGTCAGCCTGGCCCCGCGGTCGTGAGTCCCACCGGGAAGCGGCATTCTCCGGCCACCGATCTACCTGGCCACGACGAAACACTGATACCCCGCAGAGCGCCACCCCCTACCCCACGGGGAGGGAACGAGCTCGCCTTCTGGTTTCACGTGAAACCACGGGGATCCCCAGTCTCCCCGCTACCGTCGGAACCGACGTCCCGGAGCAATCAACGACGCATAGGCTCATGACGACGAGCTCAGCACTTTCAGGACCCACCGCCCCCGTTCTCGAGAGCGCTGACGCGGCGAACATTGACCGTGTCTGCGTATCCATGCGAGCGACCCACGTCAGTTTTCGAGCGGACCCTAGCAACGACGCTGAAGAGGACGTACGCGTACAGCCTCATCCGCGTCATCGCCCATACAACGCCGCACGGGAGGCGTCGTGACTCTGCTCTTTGCCATACGCACTCCTCTATCGCCGCCTGAGAACCACATCGACTAGTACCGCTACGCCTCGATATGGTCACGCGACACACTTTCGCCGGCGCACATCTGCTTCCCGTGTTTCACGTGAAACCTTGGGGAGTACCAGGGACCTGTCTGTTCTGGTCTCCTCACTTCCAGGACTCTGCTCGAGTAGGGAGCGTGGGGTGGTTGTTCATCGTCTCGGGGTGAGCCAACGAAAGCTATCTGAGGACGCAGCGGCGTTCATGGAGTGGCATCACCCCCCGCTTCCGCGCCGCGATCCCGAAGCGACCGGTGGTTTCACGTGAAACCGAGGTCGTATTCCAGCGACGCTCCCTTCTCACTTTGACCACGGAACCATGACGGTCAACGCTGCGGACATCGTGCTGCGGGCTTGATCGACCCCGCGGGTTCATGGTGGCCGGGCCCAGCGTTCTCACCTGGGGCCGGCCGCACCTTCCCTACCTGCCCCCAGACTCCAGCGCAGAGGCGCGAGGCGGAGGTAGAGGCCGATTCCGACCCCTCCCCAGGTCAACCCACTCGGCGAGTGGCGGGAGGCATTGGTCGGGCCTCGTGCGTGCTTCACGATGGTTCCAGGCAACGCTCCCAACCAGCGGCTCGGTTGTCACGACACCCGACATTCTGGCGCGTCATGTATCCGCAACCGTTCCGCCTCAACTCATCAAGCGTTCGCCGGTGTCCACGTACCTCAGCAATGACGGACAAGTCGGTATCCACATGTTTCACGTGAAACCCTCGGGCTGACACAATCAACGTTCAGCACCGTGGTGACACCCTGAGTTCACCCCCGAGTCATGGGATCACCGGTGAGTGCCACCGTGTTTCACGTGAAACACGACCGTCGACCATCCACAAGCCCCCATCAATGGCTATTCAGTGAAGACGACGGTGGGGCCGAGACACTCGAGTGTCTCGGCCCCACCGCGCTCGAAGGATCAGCGCAGACTATTCCTCGTCAAGAGACGTTCCCGGCGCCAGCGCGTCGACCAGGCGAGCGAGGTCCTCATCGCCCGCGAACTCAATGGTGATGCGCCCCTTCTTCGCTCCACGTGTCACCTTCACGCGAGTGTCGAAGGCATCGGACAGCCGGGTTGAAAGCGCCGGGAGAGGGGTGCTCCGAGCACGCAAGACCCTCGGCTGGTCCGGTCCCGGCTCAGGCTCCTCATGCAGCGCAACCAGCTCCTCCGTGGCGCGCACCGACAGCCCCTCCGCCACCACGCGCTGAGCGAGTCGCTCCATCTCCGCCGCATTGGGAAGACCCAGAAGCGCACGAGCGTGTCCTGCAGAAATGACATTCGCAGCAAGCCTGCGCTGCACCAGCGGCGGCAGCTTCATGAGGCGCAAGGTGTTGGAGATCTGGGACCGAGACCGGGCAATCCGCTCGGAAAGCTCCGCATGAGTGCACTGGAAGTCCTCCAGCAGCTGCTGGTAGGCCGCAGCCTCCTCCAGGGGATTGAGCTGAACGCGGTGCAGGTTCTCCAGCAGCGCGTCACGCAGCAGGTCGACGTCGTCCGTATCCCGAACGACCGCCGGAATCGTCTCCAGCCCGGCTTCCTTGGAAGCGCGAAGACGCCGCTCACCCATAATGAGCTCGTACCGAAGCTCCTCTCCCGGAGCAGTCGGCACCTGGCGCACCACGATCGGCTGCAGCAGACCCACTTCTGCAATCGAGGCTGCCAGTTCCGCGATGTCCTCTTCATCGAAGACCTGACGGGGCTGACGAGGGTTCGGGTGGATCAGCCCCACCGGAATCTCAGCGAAGCGGGCACCCGGAACGGGAACGAGCTCATCGGCGCCTGTATCCGCCGTCTCCTCCTCGGCATCGGTCGCGTCGGACGCCCTCAGTTCCAGCGTCAGATGAGACCGCCGCCAGGTCCTCCTCGGTCGTATCCTTCTGGGCATCGGAGTTCCCGTGATCGGCAGCCTCAGGCTGCTCCTCCTCCGTTTCACGTGAAACCTCGGGGACCACGGGCGTAGATTCCGGTTGAGGAACCGACGTCGAAGCGCTCTCCTCCTGGACGTCTTCAACCGTCGAGGCCTCATGCGAAGGCTCCTCCACCGCAGCGGGGACTGCCTTCGTTGCCTTCTTGGTTGCTCGCTTCGGCGCGGCCGATGCACTCCGCTTCGCTGAGCCGGCGGATGACGACTTCTTCGCGGTCTTCTTCTCCGTCACCTCCGCATCAGTCGTCGAATCCGGCGTGGTTTCACGTGAAACCGGCTTCTTCTGCTTGTTCTGAGCACCGGTCTTGGATGCGGTCGTGGATCGAGTCGAGCGACTCTTAGATCCACGCTTCCGCTGAGACGGAGCCAGGAGAGTAGCGGCCAGATCGCGAGTACTGCGCGCCTCGGCGGCCGGCTCAGGCTCCGGAGCGTCATGCGTGGCCTGGGAGGCCGCATCCTCATCACGCGACTCGTCCTTCCGGGAGTCGGGGAAGAACACATCGGAAGGACGAGACGCAGCAGGTACTTTCTCCTTCTGCGCCTCGGGAATCAGCGCCTGCAGACCTCGTCCCAGTCCGCGCCGTTTCTGAGCCATCAGGCTTCCTCGCCTTCAATTCGGGGAGCGCCCCGCAGAGCGACCTCACGAGCCATTTTCTTGTACGCAATTGCGCCGGTGGACCGGGGATCCCAGAACACCACAGGAGCACCGAAGGAGGGGGCCTCGGCAACACGGATGGAACGCGGCACCTTGGTGTCCAGCGTCGCATCAGGGAAATAGGAACGAACTTCGGACTCCACCTCACGGGCCAGGGTGGTGCGTCCGTCAAACATGGTGAGCACAATCATCGAGACTCCCAGTCCCGGATTGTGAATACGCGCGATCCTGTCAATGGAGCGCGTCAGCAGGGCGAGGCCTTCGAGAGCGTAGTACTCGGCCTGCATCGGAATAAGTACCTCGTCAGCAGCGACGAAGGCGTTGATCGTCATAATGCCGAGGCTCGGCGGGCAGTCGATGATGACGTAGTCGAGGGGCTCCAGACCATCCGTTTCACGTGAAACCAGGTAGTCCACCAGCGCACGCCGCAGTCGTGACTCACGCTCAGCAGTGGAGATGAGCTCTATCTCAACCGCAGCCACGTCAATAGTCGCAGGCACACACCACAGGGACTCGCAGAATCGCGTCTTGGCGACGACATCCTTGATCGGCATGGCGTCAACGAGGACGTCGTAGATGGAGGCGCTGTCCTCATCATGCTCCACCCCCAGTGCAGTGGAGGCATTACCTTGAGAGTCGGCATCGATGAGCAGAACGTGCAGCCCACCTTCAGCTAAAGCCGCCGCAAGATTCACCGCGGTCGACGTCTTTCCGACGCCGCCTTTCTGATTGGCGACTGCGATGACACGAGTCCGCTCGGGATGTGGGAACTCTCCACCCGCTACCTCGTCTAACGCGAGGTGCTCGGCCTGGAGCTGATCGAAGATAGACGATCCGGACAAACCTGCTTCTCCTCGGACGGCGACCCAACAGCCCGAGCCAGTCGGGCAGTTACGAGTCTACGCGAGCAGGTCGATCCTTACGCGTTACACCGAACGCGCGCCGTATCTCAACGGCTCTTCGGGCGGCGAATCTCAACCACAGCCGTCGTTTCGTCGCCGGCGGTGACAACCTCATGAACGACAGCGACTGATAACTTAGCCTTCTTAATAACATACTTGGCGTCGTCGACCTCATCCTGCGCCCGCATCCCCTTGAGGGCGAGCAGGGCACCCCCCGGTCGAAGCAAGGGCGCCGTCAGCCGCACGAGCTTGGACAGGTTCGCCACTGCGCGAGCCGTCACCACGTCATAACGGTCCTTGACCTCCTCGGCCCGGGCCCGCCGGATGGTCACATTGTCCAGGTCCAGCTCCTCGACGACGTCGGAGAGCCACTGAGTGCGCCGCTCCATCGTCTCAATGAGCGTGACGTCGAGGTCGGGGCGCAGCAGCGCGACGACGATGCCGGGAAAGCCGGCCCCGGATCCCACGTCGGCCACGCTTCCCCGGGCCGGCAGGAAGGGGACCACGGCCGCCGAGTTGACGATGTGCCGGGTCCACAGGCGGGGAAGCTCGCGCGGCCCCACGAGACCGCGCAGCTCACCCTCCTCAGCGAGCATCTGCGCGAAGTGCTCCGCCGCGGAGAAGGAGACCCCGAAGATCTCCCGCATCTCCGCCGTCGGCTCCTCCACCTGGGCCCGCTGCTCCTCACTCATGCTCAGGCCTGCTCCGAGCGGAGTCGTCAGCCGCGTCCTCGGCGTCGTCGTCCACGCCCTCCTCATCGGCGGGCAGGACCACGACGTAACGGTGCGGCTCGGCGCCCTCGGACTCGGAGACCAGTCCGGCGGCGGCGACGACGTCGTGGCACACCTTGCGCTCGAAGGGGTTCATCGGCTCGAGGCTGACGGCCTCTCCCGAGGTGAGGACCTTGGTGACCGCCTCCTGGGCGACCTTGGTCAGCTCGGTACGTCGATCGGCGCGGTAGCCGTTGATGTCGAGCATGAGCCGGGAGCGGTTGCCGGTACGCGCCTGCACCGCGAGGCGAGTCAGCTCCTGAACGGCCTCGAGAACCTCACCGTCGCGTCCAACGAGGTCGGCGAGCTCGCGCTCGTCACCCTCCTCGAGGCGACCACGGCAATCGAGGCGCGCCCGTGATCGATGTCGATGTCGATGTCACCGCCCAGGTCGGCGATGTCGAGGAGCTCCTCGAGGTAGTCGGCACCGATCTCGCCCTCCTCCTCGAGGCGCGAGACGGTGTTGCTCACGGGGCTGCTCACGGCCTCATCCGCCGCCTGGTGGGAGGAGTCGTTACTGTGCTGCTCACTCATCATGTCATCCGTATCTGTGATGGGAACCGGGTTGTCTGGCCGCTGAACACGTATCAGCGGTTGCGCTTCTTCTTGGCCTGGGCCTTGCGTCGGGCCGCCGCCTCGCGCCGCTGACGGGCACGGCGCTCATAACGACGTCGAGCGATCTCCTCATCGCTGAGGCCACCACTCTTGGACGAGGTCGAGTCCTTGTCCTCATCGGTGTCCTCGAGCTGCTCGACATCGGAGTCATCGGCGACGTCCTCACTGCGGGACTCGCCCTGACCGCCGGACTTCTTCTGCCGGTTCTTACGCACCGGCTGCACCCGCTGACCTCCGGTGCGCCCCTCGGCCTCGGCCTTGGCGATCGCCTCGGCTCGCTCCTCCTCCTCCAGGGAGGGCAGTCCCTTGCGGGCCCGCTTGGCGTTGATGCGGGCGCGGTACTTCTTCTCGGCCTCGCTACCGGGGGCGGGCATGTTGCGGATGGTGAAGAACTGCTGACCCATGGTCCACAGGTTGGAGACCACCCAGTAGACGAGCACACCGATCTGGAAGTTGACGCCGGAGACGGCGAAGATCACCGGCATCACGTACAGCATCATCCGCTGGGAACGGATCATGGGGTTGTCGGAGTTGAGGGAGTCCGTCGACATGTTCTTCATCGACAGCTGCGCCATGGTGTACCACTGCGTCACCGACATGATGACGATCATGGCGACCGTGACGATCTTGACCCGCGTGTCGGAGCTGCCCAGGAAGGCGGAGGACAGGCTGGCGCCGAAGACGCTGGAGGCCTGGACCTGCTCGGCCAGCTGCTGCGTGAGCGGACCGATCGAGGGGCGGCCGTATTTGCCGGTAGCAACGGCACCCAGGGAGGCCAGCACCCGGAACAGGGCGAAGAAGATGGGCATCTGCACCAGGATCGGCAGGCAGGAGGCCAAGGGGTTGGTCCCGTGCTTGCGATAGAGCGCCATCATCTCTTCGTTCATGCGCTGGCGCGACTCGGGATCCTTCTTGCCCTTGTACTTGGCCTGAAGGGCCTGCATCTCGGGCTGGAGGAGCTGCATCCCGCGGGAGGCTCGGATCTGCTTGACGAACAGCGGCATGATGAGCAGCCGCACCACGATCGTCAGACCGATGATGGACAGCACCCAGGCAACACCCGGTCCGTCGGGGAAGCCGATGAGGACCAGGGCCTTGTGGATCGTGACCATGACCCAGGCCACGGCCACCTTGAGCGGCCACAGCAACGTGTCCATCCGTACTCCTTGTATGAGGGTTCTCGTGCGAGAGGTATCAGTGTGGGCTCAGGGCTGAGCCGGCGTCGTGTCCGCCGGTTCAGCGGCGTCGGTCAGGGTCCTCGACCGTGAACCGCGGAACGTCACGGGGATGGTGGTACCGCCACTGCCCCTTGTCCGGAACATGGTCGACTCCACCGCGGGTCAACGGGTTGCATCGCAGCAGACGCCACAGGGCCAGCAGCAGGCCCTTGATCGGACCGTGCACCTTGAGCGCCGTGACGGCGTAGGCCGAGCACGTGGGGTAGTAGCGACAGGAGGCCGGCAGGGCGGGCGAGATGAAGCGCTGGTAGAAACGCACCGGAGCCACGAGGACTCGCGTCAGCCATCCGCTCATCGCTACGCCCGCAACCGGCCGGCTCACCGCCGGTGCCCTTCAGCTTGACGCTCCCGGCACCGGCTCAGAAGCCGATCCAGGTCACGTCCCAGGGTGCTGCTGTCGGCGCCGTCGGCACCCGCCAGTCCGCGCACGACGACGCGAGCTCCCGGTTCCAGGGAACCGACCCGCTGCGCCATGAGGGCTCGCACCCGGCGCTTGACGCGGTTGCGGCGAGTGGCCAGCGGGACCTGCTTCTTGGGCACGACGACGCCGACGAGAGCCGGGGAGTCATCCCCTCTCCCGCCGGCGTGGTAGTGCACGACCAGCCTGCGGTTCCCGCAGCGCGTACCCCGACGAATCGCGGTAGTGAAGTCCTCACCCCGCGCTAATCGGTGCGCCGCGCCGAGCACCTCAGGCGGCGAGGCGAACGCGGCCCTTGCGGCGCCGCGAAGCGAGGACGGCGCGGCCTGCGCGGGTGGACATGCGCTTACGGAAGCCGTGCACCTTGGCACGACGACGGTTGTTCGGCTGGTAGGTCCGCTTGCTCACGGGCTTAACTCCTGCTTGAGGTGATCGGAACAGTGCATCGCGAGGTTCGCGGCACTGTCGCTCGTGCGGCTGCCCCATGGATCGGGACCTGACTCCGCGCGAACGTCTGCAACAGCCTACGTTTGGCCCTCTTGCCGGTCAAACGAATGTGGCCGACTGTGACCACTGTGACCGGTGGCGTCATCCACATCCTCTCCACACTCCGTCCACAAGCGGGGTCGTCCGTGTCCACGGCTGTGGGAAGGACTCCGTCCACACCCTTGCGGATATGTGGATAACTCCTGGACCTGCTCACACCTCCTCAAAAGCCCCGTCAATGACGACACTGTCTGTCATTCCGCGGGCTCGCAGCGAATCATCCGGACCATCCATACCTACTGTTTTCAGAGTTTATTCTGAACGTTATCTGTGAGCCATCGCTCGGTGTCTCCCAGGTGTGGACAAGGCTGTGGAGAACCAGCATGATGGGACGCCTGGTCAAGACCTTCCGGTTCGCCAGTTCCACACAACCCTGTCATCATCGACACAGGGCCCCGGCCGGCGTCGGTCGGGCTGCAGTCACCGGGTTCACCAACCATGCCGATCAGGAGTCCGTCGTGCCCGACGCCGCCAATACCAAATGGCTCTCAGCCCTTGAGGTGCTCTCCAGCTCCGGAGAGCTGGGGCAGGGCAAGATGTCCATGATCCGCATGACCCACCTCATCGACGTCGACGGCACGCTCGTCCTCGTCGTCGGATCGGCCTTCGCCAAGGACATCGTCGAGCAGGCACGTGCCCCCATCAGCGCCGCCATCACCCAGGTCTGGGGCCGCCCCATGCCCATGGAGGTCACGGTCGACACCTCCTCGGAGGCCTCGCGCGCACCCATGCCCCCGGTGGCTCCCGAACCCGGTCAACTGACGACCGTCGCCCCCTGCACCGGCATCCTCCCGTCCCCTCCGTCCCGCCCCAGCCGTCGGGGCCCTCCACCGCATCGGCTGGTCCGCCGCGTCCCCGCCACCAACGGTGCCGCCTACGGCGAGCAGCTCGCCGAGCCCTCGCCCTACTCGGCGAGCGCCCCCTCACCGATGCCCTCACTCCCAGGCCTCCGCCGCCTCAGCGCCGTCGACGATGTCGGGTCCCTTCCCACGAGGTCAGCACATCCCGGCACCTACAGCCCCGGGGGCACCGGCCCCCAGAATCCCACCGGGCTGCTGACGCCCACCGCGGCCCACGACGTCTCCCAGCTCAATCCGAGATACACCTTCGACACCTACGTCACCGGCTCCTCCAACCGCTTCGCCCACGCCACCGCGCTGGCCGTGGCCGAGGCCCCGGCCCGTGCCTACAACCCCCTGTTCATCTACGGCGGCTCCGGCCTGGGCAAGACGCACCTCCTGCACGCCATCGGCCACTACGCCCAGACCCTCAACCCGGGGATCCGCGTCAAGTACGTCAACTCCGAGGTCTTCGTCTCCGACTTCATCGCCTGCGTGCGCGACGGCAACCAGGACGACGGCCGCATGGAGGGCTTCAAGCGCCGCTACCGCGAGGTCGACATCCTCCTGGTCGACGACATCCAGTTCCTCCAGGGCAAGGAGTCGACCCTCGAGGAGTTCTTCCACACCTTCAACTCCCTGCACTCCTCGGGCAAGCAGGTGGTCCTCACCTCCGACCAGCCCCCCAAGGCCCTCGGTGGGCTCGACGAGCGCCTGCGCTCCCGCTTCGAGTGGGGCCTGCTGGCCGACGTCCAGCCCCCGGACCTGGAGACCCGCATCGCGATCCTCTCCCGACGGGCACCGCCGAGGGCCTCGACCTGCCCTTCGACGTCCTGGAGTACATCGCCTCGCGCATCACCACCAACATCCGCGAGCTCGAGGGCGCCCTCATCCGGGTGACGGCCTTCGCCTCCTCAACAAAGCAGCCCGTCGACCAGACCCTGGCCGAGATGGTCCTCAAGGACATCATCTCCGACCCCGAGGGCCAGGAGATCACGACCTCCTCATCATGGCGCAGACCGCCGACTACTTCGGCATCACCATCGATGACCTGTGCTCGGCCAACCGCTCACGCACCATGGTCTCGGCCCGCCACATCGCCATGTACCCTGTGCCGCGAGCTCACCGACCTCTCCTGCCCAAGATCGGGCGGGAGTTCGGCGGGCGCGACCACCACCGTCATGAGCGCGGACAAGAAGATCCGCACCCTCGCGGCCGAGCGGCGTCCACCTTTCAACCAGGGTCACCGAGCGACCAGCCGCATCAAGCAGGCCGCCCAGTCTCCCGCCTGAGCCGACACGGCTCCCACGCAGTCGTCGCGACAAGCTGGCAGGTCGTGCTACGTGCTGAAGGCCCCATCCGACGCCGCTCGTACGCGCGACCTCCGCCAGGCACGCCACGTCGTGATTGCGTGCCCGAGACTGGCACCCTCATCGGACGTCAGCAGCCGCTGTGGACGGTGCTGAGGAGGGCACGTGGAGGAGCGAGCGTGTCGCTGTGGAGGTAGCACCCTCGCTGTGGAATGACATGGATGTCATTTACCTCTCCACCGAGACGGTGCCTGACTCACCAGAACCACCCACGTGTCATTCCCCAGCGCCACTGGCGTCATGACGGCGAAAAATCCTGTTATCCCCAGCATCCACACGTGCTACCCCTACAGATCTAGATGACAAGAAATCGCGAAGCACGATCGGCCAACGAGACCGGACCAGGGCCCCGGGCGCTTGTCATTCGGAGAGGCTCATGGGATGAGCATGGGTGATCGCTGGTGACAGGGGTGACTCCCACGGACTACCGTCTACACTCTCGACCCAGGACTGCGTTCCCAGCGACGCCGTTCCCATGACGACTGTCCGCCGGCGACCCGCTGGCACCACGTATTTTTCTCGGCTCTGTAGTGCCACGACGCCTACCGGCCGACCGACCACGATTGACGGAGGCACCTACCGTGAAGCTCAGGGTTGACCGAGACATCCTCGCTGAAGCCGTCACCTGGACTGCACGATCCGTGCCCGCCCGCCCGCCGGTACCCGTGCTCGCCGGCGTCAGGCTGGAGGCCAAGGGCTCCAGCCTCGTCCTGGCCTCCTTCGACTACGAGGTCTCCGCCCACTGCGAGGTGGCCGCCGACGTCGAGGAGGACGGCGTCGTCCTCGTCTCCGGACGCCTCCTGGCCGATATCGCCAAGGCGCTCGCCGAACAAGCCCGTCGACCTGGAGGTCGAGGGCAACAAGGTCGCCGTCTCCTGCGGGTCGGCCCTGCTTCTCCTGGCGGCCATGGCCGCCGACGACTACCCGGCGCTGCCGGTCATGCCCGCCGTCGCCGGCACGATCGACGCCCACGACCCGGCCCGCGCCGTCGGCCAGGTCTCCATCGCCGCCTCCCGCGACGACACCCTGCCGCTGCTCACCAGCGTCCAGATCGAGGTCGAGGGCAGCTCGCTGGTCCTCATGGCCACCGACCGCTACCGCCTGGCCATGCGGGAGCTGACCTGGTCGCCGTCCAACACCGAGTTGTCCACCACGGCTCTGCTCAAGGCCCGCACTCTCTCCGACGTCGCCAAGTCCCTGACCTCTTCCGGAGACGTGACCGTGGCCCTCAGCAGCGAGTCGGCCGCCTCCAGCCTCATCGGCTTCGAGGCCGGTGGCCGGCGCACCACCTCCCTGCTCACCGACGGCGACTACCCGCCGGTGCGCCGCCTCTTCCCGGAGTCCACCTCGATCCACGCCACCGTGGGCACCGACGAGCTCATGGCCGCCGTGCGCCGCGTCAGTCTCGTCGCGGACCGCTCCACCCCCATCCACATGTCCTTCACCCAGGGCAACCTGGAGCTCGACGCCGGACAGGGCGACGACGCCCAGGCCACCGAGCAGCTGTCGCCCACCTCGAGGGCGACGACATCTCCACCGCCTTCAACCCCGGCTACCTCCTCGACGGCCTGGGCGCCCTCAACCAGCCCCTACGTCCGCCTCGACTTTCACCCACGCCTCGAAGCCCGCGGTGCTCACCGGCATGGACTCCATCGGGAGGCACCGAGGACCCTCCTTCCGCTACCTGCTCATGCCGATCCGCTTCGGGGCCTGAGACCCGACGGGGCATGTACGTCTCTGACCTCTCCCTGGACGACTTCCGCTCCTACCGCAGCCTGGTGCTGTCCCTGGAGCCGGGCCCCAGCGCCTTCGTCGGCTCCAACGGGCAGGGCAAGACCAACCTGGTCGAGGCCATCGTCTACCTGGCGACCCTCTCCCACCGGATCGGCGCGGACACCGCCCTCGTCCGACGGGCGGCACCGGGTCAGGGCCCAGCCGGCCGGCGCCGTCGTGCGAGCCCGGGCCGTCCACGGGGAGAGACCCAGCGTCCTGGAGATCGAGATCATCGCCGGCAAGGCGAACCGTGCCCGCCTCAACCGGGGCGGCTGCCGGCCCCGCGACTTGCTCGGGGTGCTGCGCGCGGTCGTCTTCGCCCCCGAGGATCTCTCCCTGGTGCGCGCCGAGCCCGGGGTCCGCCGGGGCTTCCTCGACGACCTGGCCGTCACGCTGCGCCCAGGCCTGGCCGGGGTGCGCGCCGAGCACGACAAGATCCTCGCCCAGCGCGCCAGCCTCCTGAAGTCGCGCGCGCGGCCGCTCCTCGACCTCTCCATGCTCTCCACCCTGGAGGTCTGGGACGCCCAGCTCGCCGCGGCGGCCGCCCGGCTCATCGCCGCCCGGGTCGACGTCGTGCGGCGCCTGCGCCCTGGGTGGCCTCCGCCTACGAGACCGTCTCCGGGACCTCCGGGCAGCGCTCCCGCGCCCAGATCGCCTACCGCTCCAGCCTGCTGACTCACGAGGACAGCCCCGGAGCCCGACCCCCACGACGAGACGGCCTGGCTCGCCGGCGAGGAGACGCCTCGATGAGACCGCCCTGGCCACGCGCCTGGAGAGCGCCATGGGTGAGCTCCACGCCCGCGAGATCGACCGCGGCGCCAACCTCGTCGGAGCGCACCGCGACGACCTGAGCCTGTTCCTCACCGGTCTGCCCGCCCGCGGATCTCGCCTCCCACGGCGAGCAGTGGTCCTTGGCCCTGGCACTGCGCCTGGCCTCCTACGACATGCTGCGCACCGACATCGACGCCTACGGCGGGGACGGCGAGCCGGTCCTCATCCTCGACGACGTCTTCGCCTCCTCGACGAGCAGCGCCGCCGCGCCCTGGTCCAGATGGTCGCCGGCGCCCAGCAGGTCTCTGCTGACCGCCGCCGTCGACGACGACGTCCCCGCCGAGCTGTCCGGCGCTCGGTACCGCGTGGCCGACGGTGAGGTCACCCGTGGCTGAGCCTCCGCGCCCACCGGCGACGGTCCGCTGCCCGACGTCCCTGGCGCAGCGGGCCCTGACCCGCCAGCGCGCCCAGGCCTGGGAGAAGGGCGACAGCCGCGTGCCGGCCCGCCGCCTGCGCGAGCCCGGCGGCACCGGAGGCAGGACGCGCAGCAGGCAGCGCCCTGGGACCAGCGCCGCGAGCTGGCCCGGGCCCTGGGACAGAACCCCGATGATCCGGCCGACCGCGGCCCTGGACTGGCGCGGGGACGCGATCGGCCCGGCCCTCACCCCTTCGACCCCGCACCGGGCAGCGTGAGCTGCGCCGCATGGTGGCCGACAACGGCTGGGCGGGAAAGCTCTGCAGTGGCCGGCGTCGTCGCCAGTGGCGGGCCATCGTGGGCGATCAGGTCGCCGAGCACTGCACCATCGAGTCCTTCGACGCCGGGCGCATCACCCTGCGCGCCTCGTCCTCGAGCTGGGCCCAGCAGCTCGGCTCCTCCAGCCCACCATCGAGGCCAGGATCGTCGAGGCCCTGCGCTCAGGGGCCCGGCGGCCGCCAGGCCGGAGGGATCAGCACCGGCGACGGGGTGGAGCTGCGGATCCTGGGGCCGGCCGGCCCGACCTGGAAGCGCCGCGGAGTCGGCCTGCGCGGCACCCGCGGTCCGCGCGATACCTACGGATAGTGGCAGCGCAGGTATCATTGTCAACGCACCGGCCGCAGCCGTCGTCGTCGCGAAAAGACACGGGTCGGGCGCCAGGAGTCGGGCGCGCGGTGATCCACGCGGGACAGAGGTGACCACGGGCACGCCCTCCCAGCTGCTCACGGTGCCGCGGTTCACGGGCCCATCTACGCTAGAATGCGGTGAAACCGCCCAAGGTGCGCCCAGGACCGTCCTGATGTACCCACCTACGTGTGCGCACGATCCTCCCCAGGATCGTCGTGAAGGGCCGGACGGAGACATCGGACCACTGAGGTCCCGATGCGCACAGATTGAGGGAGCAACTGACACGTGTCTGACCAGGACGCCACTGTGAATCACGATTACGGGAGCCCGGACATCACCGTCCTCGAAGGGCTCGAAGCGGTCCGGAAGCGCCCCGGCATGTACATCGGTTCCACCGGTGAGCGGGGCCTGCACCACCTCGTCTCACGAGGTCGTCGACAACTCCGTCGACGAGGCCCTGGCCGGCACTGCGACCACATCGAGGTCACCATCCTGGCCGACGGCGGCGTGCGCGTCAGCGACAACGGCCGCGGCATCCCGGTCGACGAGCTAACCCCACCGAGCACAAGCCCACCGTCGAGGTCGTCATGACGATCCCGCACGCCGGCGGCAAGTTCGGGGCGGCGGCTACGCCGTCTCCGGCGGTCTGCACGGCGTGGGCATCTCCGTGGTCAACGCCCTGTCCACCCGGGTGGACACCGAGGTCCGCCGGCAGGGCTTCGTGTGGCGCATGTCCTTCGCCGACGGCGGGCGCCCCATCACCGAGCTCGTCAGGGCGAGGCCACCGACCCACCGGCACCACCCAGACCTTCTGCGGACCCGACCATCTTCGAGACGGTCGACTTCGACTACGAGACGCTGCGCCGTCGCTTCCAGCAGATGGCCTTCCTCAACAAGGGCCTGCGCATCACCCTGACCGACGAGCGCCTCGGCGTCCAGGACGCCGGCGACGAGATCGCCGGGGACGACTCCGCCCCCGACGCCCCGAGGTCGGCTTCCGCACCGACTCCCACTGCTACGAGCACGGCCTGCATGACTACGTCGCCTTCCTCAACAAGTCCCAAGAAGGCTGAGCTCATCCACCCCGAGATCATCGACTTCGAGGCCGAGCAGTCCCTGAGCGAGAACCACCCATCAGCCTGGAGATCGCCATGCAGTGGACCAGCGCCTACTCCGAGTCGGTCCACACCTACGCCAACACGATCAACACCACCGAGGGCGGCACCCACGAGGAGGGCTTCCGCACGGCCCCTGACCACCCCTGGTCAACAAGTACGCCCGGGACAGGGCCTGCTCAAGGAGCGCGACGACAACCTCACCGGTGACGACATCCGTGAGGGGCTGACCGCCGTCATCTCCGTCAAGCTCTCCGAGCCGCAGTTCGAGGGCCAGACCAAGACCAAGCTCGGCAACACCGAGGCGCGCACCTTCGTCCAGCAGACGGTCTACGCCCAGCCTCGGCGACTGGCTGGACTCCCACCCCGGTGACGCCCGCGCCATCATCACCAAGGCCTCCCAGGCCGCCGCCGCGCGCCTGGCCGCCCGCAAGGCCCGCGAGGCCACCCGCCGCAAGGGCGTCCTGGAGTCGGCCTCCCATGCCCGGGCAAAGCGCGCGACTGCTCCTCGAAGAACGCCGCGGACTCCGGGATCGGCGTACGTAACTTCCG